>VFQQ010000024.1_pt1 | contig 451458 bp, 370 predicted proteins | sample 3512341 | NCBI WGS metagenome assembly VFQQ01 (sample SAMN10412373, study PRJNA504923) | tailings metagenome | isolation source: Relicate 2 Philex TSF1 revegetated site | place: Philippines: Tuba, Benguet | collected 2017-08-29
GGCCTATAGCTCAACGGTTAGAGCAGGGCGTGACCCGGTGGCCGCAGGCCACGCGATGCACCGCATCGCGAGTGGCGCGCGCCGAGGGCAGGAGGCCCGAGGCCGGCCTTGGTCGCTGCGCAGGACAGCGCAGCGACCAAGGCTTGAGTCACCTGCGATGATGGGCGGCGCACGGCAGCGGGCGCTGCGGGTACAGACAACCGGCCTATAGCTCAACGGTTAGAGCAGGGCGTGACCCGGTGGCCGCAGGCCACGCGATGCACCGCATCGCGAGTGGCGCGCGCCGAGGGCAGGAGGCCCGAGGCCGGCCTTGGTCGCTGCGCAGGACAGCGCAGCGACCAAGGCTTGAGTCACCTGCGATGATGGGTGGCGCACGGCAGCGGGCGCTGCGGGTACAGACAACGGGCCTATAGCTCAACGGTTAGAGCAGGGGACTCATAATCCCTTGGTTCCAGGTTCGAATCCTGGTGGGCCCACACTCCGATCCGCAAGACCCGCGAACGGCGGCGCCAAGGCGCCTCGCAGGCGCCGACTCCCGTGCCGTTCAGGGCTCGAAGCCATCGCGAAAGACGTTCAGCGGCAGGCCGGTCGGGTAGTACAGCGAACGCCGCTGGCTGATGGCGCCGCCCATGATCAGCATCGCGTCGCCGATCCACAGCGCCGCGTGGTCAGCCCGCGTCGCAGGTGCGCCCACGCTGGTGATGTCGCGCCAGATATTGGCCTGCGGGTCATAGCGTCCTCCGGTCGCGCCCACGCCGCCGAAGACGAGCAACTCGCTGCCCGACCACACCGCGGTCTGTCCGCCCAGCGGCGCCTGCGGCTGCGCCGAGGGGCCCGCGCCCCATTGGTTGGTCAGGGGCGCGTAGCGCCACAGGGACGGCAGGGCGCTGGGTGTGCCCGCCCAGATCAGCATCTCGCTGCCGGTCCAGACCGCACTGTGATTGGTCCGCCCTGCAGGCCCCGCTGCGGTGGAGCCGGTCCAGATCCAGCTTTGCGGGTTGAAGCGCGCGCCGCTGGCCAGCGGCGCTCCGCCAGCGCCGCTGCCGCCCCAGACGATCATATCGCTGCCGGTCCACACCGCTGTCGCATCCGCACGCGGTGCTGGCGCGCCTGCGGTCGGCAGGGCAGTCCAGCTGTCGCCCTGCGGGCTGTAGCCGGCATCGCTTGCGCAGAGCCCGGATGGGCACACGCCGCCCGAGACCAGCGCGTGCTGCCCTGTCCAGACCAGGGTGTGCAGATAGCGGGGCAATGCTGCGTCGATCAGACTGATCGGTTGCCACTCCCCGGCCGCCGGGTCGAAGCGCGCGCCATCGCCAAGAATCTCGGGCACCGCGTCGTCCAGCCCACCCCAGACGATCATTTCGGCGCCGGTCCAGACCGCGGCAGTCATTTCGCGCGCGCTCGGTGAGCCCTGCAGAGGCAGGGTGCTGAAGCTGTCGGTGGCCGCGCGCCAGGACAGGCCGCGCTGGGGGCGATTGGTGACCGCACTGCGGCCGCCGAACAGCAGGGCCTCGACGCCCGTCCACACCGCCGATGCACCGCGCACGCGACCCAGATCGTCGCCGCCATCGAACAGCGCCCAGGTGTTTGAGGCGAGGTTGAACAGGCCGCCGTCACGCAGCGGCTCGCCGCCTTCATCCATACCGGCCATCACCAGCAGTGCGCTGCCTGTCCAGGCGGCTGCGTGGCCGGAGCGCCAGCCGACGGGGGCGCTGCCGGGAAGGGTCTGCCAGCTGTTGCTGGCGGCGTCATAGATCGCCCCGTGGTCGTTCACTGCTGACTGCCGCTGCCCGCCGAACACGATGGCGCGATCGCCGGTGCTGACCAGGGTGGGGAAGTTGCGCGCAGATGGCGCGCCCGCGCCGGGCAGAGCGGTCCAGCTGTCGCTGGCGGGATCGTACAGCGCGCCATCGCCGTAGACGGTGCCGAAGCCGTCGCTGCCGCCGAAGATCATGATCCTGCCGTCGACCACGGTCATCGCGGTCTCGAAGCGCGCCGCCGGTGCGCCGGCGGTGCTGAGCGGGATCCACTGGTTGCTGGCGACATCGAAGGCGCCGAGGCGTGAGCTCAGGGTGGCACCGCCGTTCTCGCTGCGCAGGCCCCAGACGTACATGCGGCCCTGGTGCCAGACCGAGGACGGAATCAGCGCCGGCAGGCCGCTCTGCGGCAGGTTGCTCCAGGTATCGGTGACCGGGTTGTAGCGCGCGTGCACGTTCGCCTCGCCGCCGAACACCAGCAGCTCGCTACCGGTCCAGACGCCGGTCACATACCGGGTGATGCCGACCGGCGCGTTGGCGCCGGACATCGGTGTCCAGGTGTCGGTGGCGGGGTCGTACTGCGCGCCGCTGCCGTTCGTGGTGCCGCCGAAGACCAGGAAGCGGCTGCCGGTCCACACCGCCACGCCGGACTCGCGCGGGCCGGGCGCGCCGACCGGGCTGGCCCAGCGCCAGTGATCGATCGCGGGCGTGTACAGCCCACCATCCGCACGCAAGGTGTTGCGTGGACCTCGCCCCCCGAACAGGAACAGCTCGCTGCCGTTCCAGGCCGCCAGGGCGAAGGCCCGCGGCGCCATCGGTCCGCTGTCGTCGGCGTCGCTGATCCAGGTCTCAAGGCCGGTGTTGCCACTGCCAGCGGCCTCGCGCGGGCTTGCACTCGCTTCGGGCAGGAACAGGACCTGATCGAGCGCCGCCGGCTCGATCGCCTGATGCTGCCCGCGTGTCGACTGCCACCATTCGGCGAAGTCGCTGCCGGGAGCGGCCCTCTGCTGGCGGCGATACAGCAGGCGCTCGACCAGTCCCGGGCGGGCGATGCACTCGGCGGCCCGGTGCGGGTCGCGATTCAGCGCATCGAACAGGCGCTGCAGCTGCGCCGGTGCCCTGGATTCCCGCTGGATGCGCGACAGCTCCGCCTGCAGCGCGTCGGCGTCGATGCGCGTGCCGAAGCGCTCGGCCAGCGCGGATTCCATGCGCAGCTCGTCTTCAACCCGCCGCGTGACCTGCGAGGCAGAGGGCGCGCGCACCGCGGTGCCCCCCGCGTGCTGCGCCCGCTCGCGTGCGAAGAAAGTTTCTACCTCGGACCGGCACAGCTCGCGTTCGCCGCGGGACATGCCAGTCTGCGGAGACGAGGCGTGGGTCAGGGGGCTCAGGGCACAGAGGCAGACGAGCAGCAGTCGACTTCTCATGATGTGGACGGCTCCAGCGGTGAGGAACGGTGGGCGGAACGGCGCGCTCGGATCCCCGGACGAAGGGAGCCGGGCCGGGCCTCCATCCTCAATCGCAAATTCAAGCGGGCTGGCCTCATTTCCATCTGCCGCGAGCCAGCATCTGAGCCCGCCTTGCGCTCACGCGTGCGACTCTAGCGCCGAAGCAAGGTCTGCGCACCGCGTGCCTGCCAGGCACACACACGCCCGTGCCTGCCACACGTCGTCGACTAGCCGTCGAGCGTGCGTGGGTGTGTCGGTTCGGGCTTGGATGCCAGCAGTTCACGCAGCTCCTCCAGCGTCTCCTGCAGCCAGCCGCGGGTGCGCTCGCTGTGCAGCCAGGCCAGCAGGGCCTTCTGGTCCGCTGCCGGCCACGGGCAGGCGGGTGTCTCCAGATCGCTGATCCGCACCTCGCTGAGATAGGGCTCCCCGCGGTCCGGGTTGTCCACATCCGGCACGGCGTGGCCGTCCTCGTACTCGATGAGATCGATCAGCGGATGCAGGTCGTCGGCGCCAGCGGCGCTGCTGACCAGCTCGGCGAGCGCGTTGAAGCTCGCCTGTTCGGCCCAGTCGTAGAGGCGGTCCTGGCTGAGGCCTACATGGCGGCCGCTGGGAAGCTGAGGCATGGCGGTTCTCCGATGCTCGGGGCGCCACAGGATGCACCATGGGGCCGCGCCCTGGTGCCAAGGCCTGGCGTGCGGGACAGAGGCGTCCCGCATCGCATGCAGGCGACAGGGCTCGTGCGCACCGGCGCCATCCAGCATCGCTAAGCGATTGATTCGGCGGCCCCATTTGCGGCTTCGATCGCGCTGGCTGCTGCGCTGTCGAACGTCCGTTTATTGCCGCCGACGCCCATGTTGCACCCGCAAAGCCAGAAAACAGGCGGCTTCCCGGCGAAAAACCGTTGACTTGTGCGTGCTTCCAAAGCAGCCTTCGCAACGCGGAGGGCATTGCGTCCTCCCATCTCCCCCTGTCGGGCGCCATCGCCCCCCATGCAAGGAAGTTTCCGATGAACAAGGCCGAGCTTGTCGCTGCCATTGCTGACCACGCCGAACTGACCAAGACCCAGGCTGCGGCCGTGGTCGATGCCTTCACCTCCACCATCACCAAGGCGCTGAAGAAGGGCGACACCGTGACGCTGGTGGGCTTCGGCACCTTCTCCGTGCGCAAGCGTGCGGCGCGTGAGGCCCGTAACCCGCGCACCGGCGAGACCATCAAGCTGAAGGCCAGCAAGGCGCCGGTGTTCAAGGCGGGCAAGGCGTTCAAGGACGCGATGTAAGCTGCCCGGCGTCCGCTTCGCGGGCGCCATCGGGTGACGTGTCGGCATTGTCGATGCGGGCACACGCTGGCATCTCCGGCAGGCCCGTGCGCAAGCACGGGCCTGCTGCATTTTGGGCTCCAGGTGTGGCGGAAAGGTGCTGCTGCTGTGCGGGCAAGCTGCAGCGGCCGCGGCATCAGGTGCCCAGCGGCTCTCGCGGCGGGCCCTCGTGGGTAGGAGCAACGTGGATTCTCACAGCCTCCATTCGCTCCTCGACCCGCGCGTCGAGTATCCGCGCGCGGGCGGCGCTCTCGATCCTCCACGCCTCCGGTACCGCCGCGCCGACCAGCGCGACATCCAGCACGGCGGTGTCGATAGCCTCCACCTGCAGGCTGACGCGCAGCAGGCAGGCGGCGGGCGTCTGTTCGGCCAGCGCCTGCACCCATCGGAACAGGCTGATCGCAAGCCAGCCAGACACAGGCCGAGCGTCGGCATGCGCTTCGATCTCGACGCTGAAGCCACGCCGCAGGCCGATCTGCTCAAGGGTGGATGCCAGCGCTGCGCCCAGTCCGATTTCATCCAGCAGGGGCGGCCGCAGGCGTAGCGACAGTGCGCGCACCTGCTGCAGCGCATCGCGCACGCTGTCCGCCACGCCTTCGATCTCGTCTGCCGGCAGGCCGCCCTCGGCGAAGTACTGCAGGCTGAGCAGCGCTGCGGTCAGGTTCTGGCCGATGTCGGAGTGCAGCACGTGGGCGACGTGCCTGCGCTCGGCCTCGTCGACTTCAATGAGCTGCAGCAGTGCGCTGCGGGCATCGTTCGGCTGCTGACTCATGTGGGCGCTGCCTGAGTGTGTTGGGCAAGGCTAGCAGCTGCGCCGGCGAGCGCTCCGCGCACGCGGGGTGTCAGCACTCGACGACGTTGACCGCCAGCCCGCCGCGCGAGGTTTCCTTGTACTTGTCCTGCATGTCGCGGCCGGTGTCGCGCATGGTCTTGATGACCTTGTCCAGCGAGACGTAGTGCGTGCCGTCCGAGCGCAGGGCCATGCGCGAGGCGTTGATCGCCTTGACCGCGCCCATCGCGTTGCGCTCGATGCAGGGGATCTGCACGAGACCTGCGATGGGATCGCAGGTGAGCCCGAGGTTGTGCTCCATGCCGATCTCGGCGGCGTTCTCGACCTGGTGCACCGTGCCGCCCAGCGCTGCGGTCAGCCCGGCCGCGGCCATCGAGCAGGCGACGCCGACTTCGCCCTGGCAGCCGACCTCGGCGCCGGAGATCGAGGCGTTCTCCTTGTAGAGGATGCCGACCGCACCGGCGGTCAGCAGGAAATCGAACACGCCCTGCTCATCCGCCTTGGGCGCGAAGCGCTCGTAGTAGTGCAGCACCGCCGGCACGATGCCGGCCGCGCCGTTGGTCGGTGCGGTCACCACGCGGCCGCCGGCGGCGTTCTCCTCGTTGACCGCCAGCGCATACAGATTGACCCAGTCCAGCACGCTCAGCGGATCGCGCAGCGCCGCCTCGGGGCGGTTGCGCAGGTCGGCGGCCATCGCTGGCGCACGCCGGTTGATCTTCAGCCCGCCGGGCAGGATGCCGTCCTCGCGGATGCCGCGCGCCACGCAGGCCTGCATGGCCTGCCAGAGCTCGCGCAGGCCGGCGCGGATCTCCTCGTCGCTGCGCCAGGCGCGCTCGTTGGCGAACATCAGCTGGGCGATCGTCAGGGCGTTCTGCTCACACAGCTTCAGCAGCTCGTCGCCGCTGTGGAAGGGATAGGGCAGGGCGGTGGTATCGGCGACGATGCGGTCTTCGGCGGCTTCGTCCTGGTTGACCACGAAGCCACCGCCGACCGAGTAGTAGTCGCGGGTGGCGATCAGGCTGTCGTCGGCGGCGTAGGCCGAGAAGCGCATGCCGTTGGTGTGGTAGGGCAGCTTCTGGCGCTTGTTGAACACCAGATCGCGCTTCTCGACGAAATCGATCTCGTGCGTGCCGCCGAGGCGCAGGCGGTGCGCGCTACGGATGCGCTCCAGCGTGGCCGGGATGGTGTCGGGGTCGATGCGGTTGGGCAGCTCACCTTCAAGCCCCAGCAGCACCGCCTTGTCGGTGCCGTGGCCGCGACCGGTCAGGGCCAGCGAGCCGTACAGCTCGACACGCACGCGCGCGACTCGCGCCAGCTCTCCGGATTCCTTGAGCCAGCGCTCGACGAAGCGCGCGCCGGCGCGCATCGGCCCCACCGTGTGCGAGGACGAGGGACCGATACCGATCTTGAACAGGTCGAAAACGCTGACGGCCATGGCGGGCTTGGACTGCTGTGTGCGGGGAGCCCGCTAGTGTACGGTCGCGCCCTCGCCCGACGATGCCGTACGGATCGCCCATGTCCCTGCTGACCCTGTTCCAGCGCGATGAATGCCACCTCTGCGACCAGGCCGTGATCGTGCTGGTGCAGGCGCATGCGGGCGACTTCGAATCGCGCTGGATCGATGCCGATGTCGAACTCGAGCAGCGCTACGGCCTGCGTGTGCCCGTGCTGCGCCGGGAGGACACCGGTGCCGAGCTCGACTGGCCCTTCGACGCCGGGCGCGTGCGGGATTTCCTGCGCGCTGAGTGAGTGCTCGCGCCGCGCTCAGCGGCGGCCGAAGCGCCAGGCCAGCCAGCCTGAGGGCAGCAGCCACAAGGCATCGCTCCACTGCAGCTGCGACTGCAGGTAGAGCCCGACCAGCCCCGGGCTGAGCGCGGGCAGCGCGTGCTGCACGGGCAGGCCCATGCCCAGACCGATCTGGCTGGCGCTGACCAGCAGGACCGCCGCCAGCACCGTCAGCGCGCTGATCGCGGCCACCAGCGCGTAGCGCAGGCGACCGGCGGGCAGCCCGGCGAGCCGCAGCAGCAGGGCCGCATCGAGCGTGACCACGAGCAGCATCCACGCGCTCGGGCTGCGGAAATGCACGGCGACCGCCATCCACACCGCAGCAAGGCCGAGCACCGCCACTCCCGCGCAGCCGGCGACCAGCAGCCAGGTGGCCGGGCGGATGCGCGGAGTTTGCGGAGTGGCGGGGGACTTGTTCACGAAGCGACTGCGGGCCAGCGGGGCGGGCGGCGTAGAATACGCGGCCGCACTCGCGCCCGACCCTGACATTCGTCCCATGGCCTACAGCCGCAGCTCCGAGCCGATCCAGTTTTCCCGCGACTGCGAGGTCGTGATGGTGCCGCAGGGCGATCGCGTCAGCCTGCCCGCGGGAACCGCCGGCTACATCACCCAGGGCCTGGGCGGCAGCTTCACCGTCTTCGTCGATGGCAACCTGTTCCGCGTGGCCGGCGTCGACGCCGACGCCATCGGCAAGGAGATCGTGCCGCCGCCGCAGCTGCCCGACAACGCCACCGACGAGGATGTCGAGAAGGCGGTATGGAACCAGCTGCGCACCTGCTTCGACCCGGAGATTCCGGTCAATATCGTTGACCTGGGCCTCGTCTACCACTGCGAGATCGAAGCCACCGACGAGGGCAGCCGCCGCGCCAGCATCCGCATGACCCTCACCGCCCCCGGCTGCGGCATGGGCGAGGTGCTGGTCGAGGACGTGCGCGCCAAGGTCGAACTGGTGCCCACCGTGATCGAAGCCGATGTGGAGCTGGTCTTCGACCCACCCTGGAACCAGTCGATGATGACCGAGGCGGCGAAGCTGCAGGTGGGGATGTTTTGAAGAGCCGGGATTGGGGATTCGGGATTCGGGATTCGTAAACAGCGGGTCACCACGTCCCCGCGAGTATTGCGAGCTTTGCTCTGACGAATCCCGAATCCCCACTCCCGAATCCCGGCCTCAAAGCCACCCCCGCTGCCGCGCCACGCGGTAGGCCTCGATGCGGTTCTCGGCGCCGAGCTTGCCGATGGCTTCGCTGAGGTAATTGCGCACGGTGCCCTGGCTCAGGTTCAGGCGGGCAGCGATGTCGGCGCTCTTGGCGCCTTCGCCAGCGAGGCGCAGGACCTGGCGCTCGCGTTCATTGAGCGGGTCGACCTCGTCCCAGGCGGCCATCGCCAGCTGCGGGTCGATGGCGCGGCCGCCGCGGTGCACCTGACGCAGCGCCTCAGCCAGCTTCTCGGCCGGCGCATCCTTCAGCAGGTAGCCACGCACGCCGGCGTCCAGCGCGCGACGCAGGTAGCCGGCGCGGGCGAAGGTGGTGACGATCACCACGCGCGTCGCAAGGTTCAGCGCGCGAACGGCTTCCGCCAGCTCCAGCCCGGTGCGCCCGGGCATCTCGATGTCGGTGACCAGCAGATCGGGCGCCAGCCGCTGCACTTCGGCGAGCGCGCCGTCGCCGTCGGCGCAGGCAGCGACGACCTCCAGATCGTGTTCCAGCCCCAGCAGGGCGGCGAGCGCCCCGCGCACCAGGGCCTGGTCTTCGGCGAGTACCAGTCGGATCATCGCGTGTGCCTTCTCAACGTGCGCTCGCCGCGGTCCGCGGCAGAGTGGCCGGCGCGCTCAGCAGCAGGCGCGTGCCGATCCCAGGAGGGCTGTCCAGCTCGACGCGGCCGCCGAGCGCATGCAGGCGTTCGGCGAAGCCGGGCAGGCCGCGGTGGCCCTCGCGCTCGCGCGCGCCGCCGACGCCGTCGTCGCTGATCTGCAGCTGCCAGACCGCGCTCGCGCCTTCGCCTTCGCGGCGCAGCTCGATCTCGACGCGGCTGGCGCGCGCATGGCGGATCACATTGGTCACCGCTTCGCGCAGGGCCATGGCGAAGGCCTGGTCCAGCGGTGCAGGCAGCTCCAGCGCCGGCAGCTGCGCGTCCAGCTTCACTTCGGCGCTGAGCAGGGCCAGTCGAGCGGCGGCGATTTCCGCCTGCAGGCCGCCGGCGCGGATACCGCTGACTGCCTCGCGCACCTGGTCGAGCGCACCGCGCGCAGCCTGTTCCAGCTCGGCCAGCTGCTGTTCGGCGGCATTCGGATCCCGCGCCAGCAGTCGTCGCGCCAGCTGGGTCTTCAGCACCACCAGCGACAGCGTGTGGCCCAGCGCGTCGTGCAGGTCGCGGCCGATGCGCTCGCGCTCGGCGAGGGCAGCGAGGCGTCGCACTTCGTCCTGGCTCAGTTTCAGCACCGCCTGATGGCGTTCGCGGACGCGGCTGGCGAGGATGCCGGCGCAGGCCATGCCGCCGATCATCGCCATCGCGATGCTTACCCCCAGGGCGTAGCGCCAGTCCGGCATCTGGACGAAGAACTGCGCGCTCATCAGCGCCCAGAAAGCGAATGCGGACAGCACCGCCCGCCGCGGCGCCCAGACCGTCGCCGCCATCGTCATCGCGTAGATCACGAAGGTGTTGCCGCCCGGATTCACCGTCATCAGCGCATAGCCCAGCGCTGCGCTGCCGTAGATGCAGAGGTCGCGCCCGCGCGGCAGGCAGTCGCGATGGGTGAAGCGCAGCCACAGCGGCAGGAACACCGCGCAGGCGGCCAGCGAGGACAGCAGCAGGAGCTTGTGCCGGTCCGGAACGAACAGCAGCGGCAGGAAGACGAAGACCAGGTACAGCAGGCCCCACCAGCGCTGCGGCTCGTGTTCGTTGAGGCTGTGCTGCGGCGGTGGTCCGGAGAGGGCGGGTTGCATGGGCTAAGCCTAAAGGGGGTGGGCGAAGCGGGCATAGGGTGGGCCCTGGCCCACCACGGGCTTCATTCTTGCCTCGGTGTTTTTCGATCGCTTCGTCGCCTGAAGCGAAGAGCGAGAGCTTTCGCCCAGCCCCGCGGGCTGCCCGACCACGCGGGCCGCATTGGGTGGGCCCTGGCCCACCATGAGCTCGACGCTCGCCCCGGTTTCGCTTGGTCGCGCTGTCGCTCTGTTGCTTGAAGCGAAGAGCAAGAGCTTTCGGACAGCCCTTCGGGCTGCCCGACCTACCTTTCTTTGCGTGGCCAAAGAAAGGTAGGCCAAAGAAAGGCCACCCCTCGTCCGCGCCCTTCGCGCATCCGTGCGCGAAGGGTTCGCGAGAGTCCGTGGGTGTTCGTGGACAGGCCGTCCCTGGCCTGTCACGAACATCGGCCGCATCCCTGCGGCCGCCCCTGCGGGCTGATCCACGGCCTCCCGCCGCTCCCCAGGGGCCCCGGGAAAGAGCGCGGGCTCCTGCCCGCAACAGCCGAAGCGAGAAGCCGAAGCGAGAAGCCGAAGCGAGAAGCCGAAGCGAGAAGCCGAAGCGAGAAGCCGAAGCGAGAAGCCGAAGCGAGAAGCCGAAGCGAGAAGCCGAAGCGGGAAGCGGGAAGCCGGGCGCCATAGAGTGGGCCCTGGCCCACCGTGGCATGGAGGCTCCCCCCTGTGTGCATCCATACGACGTCCGAAACTGGCTGCTGCGAACCGCCCGTGGCGAGCGGCATCGCGTGGGTTCGGCTCATGGTGGGCCAGGGCCCACCCTATGCGAACGGCTTCGCGCTCGAGCGGCTTTTTCACCTATCGGACTTCGATCAGGTCGATGTCGAAGCGCTGTGGGCCTGTGCCGGTCGCGCTGAGGCTGATGCCGCGCAGGCGCGAGCGATCGAGACCCGGCTGCGTGGCGAGATCGATTTCGACGTTGCGCCATTCGGCGCTCGCGGCGATCGGCACCACCACGGGCGCGCCGTCGCCGGAGAACAGCAGCAGCTGCAGGGGCGCGGCGCTGCGCATCTGCAGATGCAGGGCTGACACCGCGCTCGCGTCAACCGGGGCCATCGGCGCGGCGCCCGGGCTGAAGAACACGCCGGCCCAGGCCGGCTGGCCATCCACGCCCTGCTCGGCAAGCTCGACCTCGACGCGCAGCGCGCCGGCGCTGTCGGCGGCACCGCCCTCGATTCGTGTGATGCGCGCCATCGAGCGACCACCGCGCATCTGGTCCGAGGCCGCCATCCAGCTCGACGGCAGGGCGTCGGCGTCGAAGTCCGCGAGCGTGCCGGGCGCCAGCTTCGCGTCGGACGCGGCCGGCGGACGCGGGTCGACGCGGCGGCCGTTCTTCCACACGCTGACGAGTTCGCGGGTGGCGCGGATGTCCGCGCTCGGGTCACCCTCCACCAGCACCAGATCGGCGCGCAGGCCCGGCGCGATGCGGCCGCGGTCGGTCAGACCGAAGCGCTGCGCCGGCACGGAGGTCGCTGCCCGCAGGGCCTCGAGCGGGCTCAGGCCCGCTTCGACCAGCAGGGCCAGCTCGCCGTGCATCGAGACGCCGAACGCCGTGCCGGGATTCGGCGCATCGGTGCCGGCCAGCAGCGGCACGCCGGCGGCATGCAGGGCGGCGACGCGGGCTTTCGCGCGGTCGATCAGCTGCCTTGCCAGCGGCCCGAAGCTGGGGCGCCCGCGAAGCTGCTCGCGCTGGCTGGCCGACAGGCGTTCGGCGAGGCGCGGATGGTTTGCCAAGTCGTTGTCCACACCCGAGAACGCCGCGATCACCGACAGCGTCGGCGTGACGAAGGCGGCGCGCGCGCGCGCAGCCTCGACGAATGCCGCGTCATTGCCGACATCCTGCGGCACATGCACCAGGCCATCGGCGCCCTGTTCCAGCACCTCGATCGCATTGGCCACGGTCGACACATGCGCCAGTGCGCGCAGGCCCTGCGCCTTGGCCGCGGCGATCACCGCCCGCGAGCGCGCGGCGTCCAGCGTCGGCATGCGCTCGGTATCGCGATAGGCCGACAGATCCTCGCGCACCAGCTTGATGAAGTCCGAGCCCTCGGCGCGGCGCGCGGCCACCCAGGCTTGCGCGACTTCCGGCGTGTCCACGGTCGGCACGGCGACGCCGAACTGGGTGCCGTGACCGCCCTGTGCCGTGGCCAGCAGGCCCGCGCCCCAGAGGTCGGCGCGGTCGCTGGTGGCCAGCGATTCCCGCTCGGCACGCGCGCTGTGCAGCAGCGCGGGGTCGCCGAACATGTCGAGCACGGTGGTGGTACCGAAGCGCAGGGCCTCGCGGCGGGCCTCGCCGTAGGCGTGGACATGGGCGTCGATGAAGCCGGGCATCAGAGTCTGGCCGCTGGCTTCCACCACCGTCAGTCCACCAGCGGACAGCGACTCGGCGATCGCTTCGATGCGGCCGTTGCGCACGGCGACATCGGCTCGCGGCCAGAGCCTGTCGCCGTCGAACACGCGCGCGCCGCGGATCAGGAAGGCTGCGGGGCCGGCATCGTGCGCGGGTGGTTTCGCAGGAGACGTGGGTCCTTCGCTCAGCGCGATCAGTCCGACCAACGCAACGCCACTCAGCGCGGCGATCAATGCAGGAGTGGAGATGCGCGCCATGGCCTCAGCGCCCCTTGAGCCGCAGCGTGGCCAGCGCCAGGAAGAACACGGTGAAGCCGATCAGCACCGCGCTGTGCAGCAGCACGTTGACGCCTTCGATCTGGCCGCTGATGCCCAGCGCCAGCTGCGCGAGGTGCCAGGCCGGCCAGACCACCGCCAGCTTCTGGATGATCTCGGGAAAGGCGAACAGCGGCATCCACAGGCCCGACAGCACCGACATCGGCAGGTAGATCAGGTTGACGATGCCCACCGCCGCCTGGCCCTTGACCAGGCTGCCGATCAGCAGGCCCAGCGCGCAGAAGGGCAGGGCGCCGAGCATCAAGGCGCCCAGCAGCAGGGTCCAGTCGCCGAAAGCCATGCGCACATCGCCCAGGCCCATCGCCGCGGCGCTGAGCAGCAGCACCACGCAGAGCGCAGCGATCAGGCTCATCGCGATCTTGGCGAGGAAATAGGCGGCGATCGGCATGGGCGAGACGCGCTTCAGCTCCAGCAGGCCGCTTTCGCGCTCCATCGCCATGCCGACGCCGAAGCCGAACAGGGCCGGGCCGATCACCCCGAACACGCCGTAGGTCGCGAACAGATAGGTCGCCTTCTGGAAGCTGCCCCACTGGCCCGGAATCAGCACCGCGAACATGAGGTAGAACGCCACCGGAAAGGCGAGGGTGGGGATGACGAAGGCCGGCGTGCGCGCCATGCGCAGCAGCTCGTACCAGGCCTCCAGCGCGTACAGGCGCAGGTTCTGTGCGCCTGTCATCGGCAGGCTCGAATGCAGGCTGGGGGCGTTCATGCGGCGTCTCCGGTCAGGGCGAGGAAGGCGTCTTCGAGGTTCAGCGGGCGGATCTCGATGCCGTGCAGCGCGGGATCGAGGTGCAGCAGGCGGCGCAGCAGGGCATCGCTGTCGCTGCAGCGGATCGACACGCGGCTGCCCTCGGGCTCGATCGACTGCACTTCCGGCAGCGCGGCGAGCTCGGCAGCCGAGAGCCGGGTCACGCAGCGGAGGCGCGCGCCTTGTGCGCGGGACTTGAGGCCGGAAGGCGTGTCCTCGGCGATCACGCGACCGCGCTCGATCAGCACGACGCGCTCGGCCAGCGCATCGGCCTCTTCCAAGTAGTGCGTGGTCAGCACGATCGAAGTGCCGGCCTCGCGCAGGGCATGGATCACCTGCCAGAAGCCGCGACGGGCTTCGACATCGAGTCCCGTGGTGGGCTCGTCGACGAACACCAGCTCGGGAGCGCCGCAGATCGCGAGCGCGAACTGCACGCGGCGCTGCTGGCCGCCGGAGAGCGCGGCATAGCGACGCGGGGCGAGTTCGGTCAGGCCTGCCAGCGCGAGCGTTTCGTCGACCGCACGCGGTGCCGGGTAGTAGCTGGCGAACAGATGCACGAGCTCGCGCACGCGCAGGGTCTCGGGCAGGCGCGCTTCCTGCAGCATCACGCCGATGCGGCGGCGGGCCGAGGCCTCTCGCGGGTCGGCGCCGAACAGGCTGACCTCGCCGGCGTCCGCAGCCAGACGCCCGGTGAGCAGACCGAGCGCCGTGCTCTTGCCGGCGCCATTGCTGCCCAACAGCGCCAGCAGCTCGCCGCGCCGCAGCTCCAGATCGATGCCGTCGAGGGCGGTGATGGCGCCGTAACGCTTGCGGGCGCCAGTGAGTCGGGCGATCGGGTGGATGACAGGCGTCGACATGACAGGGCTCCGGATACGGCGGGTGCCGCGTGCAGCACAGCTTCCGGATCCGGCGGCATAGCCATCAGTGGAGCCTGTCAGCCGTTTGGCATGACATTCGTCATCCACACCTGCTGTGGCCCCAAAAGAAACGGGCCCGATGCGCGGCTGCGCATCGGGCCCGTGAGAGCCGCATGCAGGGCTGGGTTACGGCGTGATGGTCTCGAAGCCGTCCTTGAACACCGCAACGCCCAGCACCGTCACCGTGGCGCTGTCGCTGTTGTTGGTGCCGTCGGGATCCGGATTGCCGGCCGACACCGTGGCGCTGGAGGTCGTCGCACCCGGTACGGCTGCAGCGTTGACGTTGGCAGTGACGGTAATCACCGGCGCGGTGGCTTCACCCGCCAGCGAGGCGCGGGTGCAGGTGGCCTGCTGGGGCGTGCCCGTGCTGCAGGTCCAGCCGGTGCCGGTGGCCGTCTGCACGGCGAAAGCCGGATCCAGTGCCACGACCACGTTGACCGAACTCGCGTTGCCGGTGCTGAGGTTCTCGACCTCCATCGCAAAGCTGGCGGTACCGCCCACCACCGCGCTCGCCGGACCAACCATGGTCATCGCCAGATCGGCCGGATCGCCGCTGACGCAGGACTGCACCTTGACGTCGTCGACGTACCAGCCTTCACGGGCCGCCGAGTCGTCGGTGCCCAGGCGCCAGCGCAGGCGCACGCTGTTGCCCGCATAGGGGCTCAGATCGACCAGGGTATTGCCATAGGGGCGCCCGGGGTTGGGTTCGCACCAGGCGTTGCGGCCAGCCAGCGGGTTGCCGAAGCTGGCGCTGATCGGCCCGCGATACGGGTCATTCAGCAGCGCCGCGCCGGCGAGCTGGGTGAAGGCGCCACCATCGACCGAGATCTCCAGCAGTCCGCCGTCATAGCAGCCCGTGGTGCCGTTGTTCTCGATGTTGCGCCAGTTCTGGAACTGCAGCGTCAGCGGCTGTTGGCCAGTCGGCAGATTGATCGCCGGCGAGGTCAGCTGTTGATCGGAGACCGTGGCGATATCGACTGCCAGCATGGCGTTGCCGCCCGAGGCCGGGCTCGGCCGAACGGTCGACAGCGCCCAGGTCTGCGCGCCGGTGCCGCCGACGGTGAAGCCACCTGCGCCAGCTGTGAAGTTCTCCGTGAACACGTCCGTGGCGATAGTGCCCTCTGCGCAATCGCCCGGCGCCGGCTGCGTGCGGAAGCTGAACACCGTCGAGTTGGTGCCGGCGCCGCAGACGTTGGCCGGCCGCACCCGCCAGTAGTGGGTGGTGTTGGAGGCCAGTGCCGAGGTCACGGCGATGTTCGTGCCGTTGCTGACGTTGCCGGTGAAGACGATGTTGGAGAACGCCATGTCGGTGGCGACTTCGACCGTGTAGCTGCTGGCCTGGGTGCCTGCGCTCCAGCTGAGCGTGGGCTGCAGTACCACATTGGTCGCGCCGTTGGCCGGCAGGGCGGGTGCTGCCACGCCGGGCAGCTGGGTGGCCACATTCAACTCGATATCGACATCGCGGACGAGGCTGCCCGAGGTGCCTTCGACCGTCACCGTGTTCAGACCGGCGGCGACGCCGGCATTGAGCGTCAGCGCCAGGCTGGAGCTGCCGGGCGGGGTCACCGGGCTGGTGCCGATCACGCCGCTGATGCCGGTCGGCAGCGCCGGGTTGAAAGCCAGCGCGACCGGATCGGTGAAGCCTGAGATCTGGCCGACCGTCAGCGTGGCGGCCGGCAGCGCGACCGGCGGCTCTGCCGCACAGACTTCCGCCTGGCGCAGGCTGGAATTGAGGGTGAAACCCGGCTCGCCGCAGGCATCGTGGCGGAAGCTGGCGATGCGGGTATTGTTGGTGGTGCCGGCCGGGCCCATGTACTCGCCGGTGAACCAGAAGGTGCAGCCGTCGACCGGGTCGATGCCCATCTGGTGGTAATCACCCCAGCGCTCGTTGCCCTGCGAACGTTCGCCGGTGACGATCGGGAACTCACCGGTGCTCATCACGCCCGGCGGATCGGTCGCCAGTCGGCCCGTATAGCGCAGGCCCGGGAAGATGCCGGCCGGCGTTCCGGCCTGGCGGACCACACTGTAGGCCAGCGCGATGTTGCCGGCGCTGTCGATACCGCTGCCGGCCATCCAGCGGTCGATGTTGCCGCCGGCGTCGGTCGGCGCGAAGGTGCCCTCGTCATGCAGGGCCCAGGCGGTGGCCGCGGTGCCCGCCGTGCGGCGCAGCTCGAACCAGCGGATGGCGCCGCGGATCTGCGGGTCGACCAGGGTATTGGTGGTGAGGTTGCCGACGATCGACTCGTAGGTGCCGAAGTTGCGGTACATCAGCACGTTCATGATCGGCTCGCGCAGCGGGTCGAGGCGCTGGCCGCTGGGCTGCGCAAAGGCCTGGAAGGCGGTCAGGCCGTTGAGGCGCGAGCTGAACTCGGAGATCGCGATCTGGTGCACGGGCGTGAGGGTGCCGGCCGGCGTCGGCGGTGCCCAGTCCATGCTGAGCTGCCAGAGCTCCAGGAAGTCATTGCTCGGATTGTTCGAGCCGGCGTTGTGCGCCTCGTCGTCGCGGTGGCGCATGATGATGCCGGGCGCGTTCGTCGGCGGCAGCTGGTCGCCGACGAAGTGGGCCGGCGTGGACAGTTGGAAGCCGAATCCGGACAGGTTCGGAACGGTGACACGTACGAAGCGCGCCGCCTGGCCCAGCAGCATCTTCTCGCGCTCGAAGGCGTAGATCGGGCGCGCGCCCGAGGTGCCGCCCTCGTTGGCGGTGGCGTAGTAGGCGTCGGTCCACACGCCGTACTTCGGATAGTCGGGGAAGGCCGGCATCACGAAGGTGTAGCGGTACCAGTTGTTCGCCGCGGTGTTGGCGGCGTCGTCGTTGGCGCTGACATAGACGCACAGTGCGCGACCGGCCTGCGGCGAGAACTCGGTGATCACCCAGCGCTGGGCAATCGGGTCGAACAGCACGATCGGGTCGCCCAGGCCGTTGTTGCAGGGCGAGGTGCCGGTCAGGGTGGTGGCCAGGATGAAGTTGGCCTGCAGCTCGCCGGTTTCCTTGTTGTAGACGCGGATACGCGAGCCGCCGGAGGCGTTGACCGCCTGCACGTACTGGGTGGTGCCGATGTCGCCGGTCGGATCGGGCGGCAGGGTGGTTCCGGGCGCGCCTTCGAAGTTCTGCAGCGGCGTACCGAAGCCCGCGCCGCGCTGCGGGGCGAGTCCGTCCAGGGCCTGCTGCAGTGCCACCAGCGGGTCGGCCTGCGGCGGATTCACCGGCTCGCGCTGCTGGGCCGCAAGCACCGCCGGATCATCCCAGTGCCGACGCGGAATCTCACGAATCGGGTCGCCGGGCAGCCACTCCAGGCCCACCGGATCATTGCGCACGTCGACGCTCAGAATCTCGGGCTGGACGACGCCGAGGAACTCGGTCTGCGCGGATTCATGCAGCGGATTGGTGGATTCGCTCGGCGCACCGCCCTTCTGCGCGACTGGCGCAGCGCTGACGTAGGCCGGGGCCGACAGGGCGAGGCCGCTGGCAATGGCCGCGGTCAGCAAACTCTTCGCAAGCTTCATGGAGATCCTCCCGGGGAGCCCGGTCTGGGTGGTGTCGGTTCGGACCGACGGAAACGGTGTGTTGGATCGATGACTCGGTACCACGACGTTCACCGGTCGGCGCCGTCGCCGATCGACTGCAGCAGTACCTCGCCGCCGCTGCTCTCGATGTCGAAGCGTCGCAGCGCTGGCGAGGCCGGGTCGCCCCGCTGGAACGACGCCTGCCATTGGCCGTTCTCATCCTGGCGCAGGCGGTCCAGCGGGAAGTCGGCGCGCACGCCGCGTGGAGCACGCGCCTCGACCTGCAGAGGTTCCTGCAGGTGCACATCGACGACGATGCCGCCGGCGGTGCGCAGGCGATGGGTGCCGGTGGCACGCGCCGACATCGGGTAGATGCGGAGCTCGCCGTCGACGCTCTCGGCTTCGATCAGGCCGTGGGTGGCGACGGTGATGCGGCCGCTGCGGCTGCGCGCCTGCACGGGGTTGTCGATACGGCGGACGACGATCTCGCCGAAATCGCTGCGCAGCGAGACCGGCACCCCCGCCGGCACGAAGGCATACAGATCGACGCGTCCACGCCGTCGGTCCGCAGGCGCATCGGGATCGATGCCGGGATAGCGCACGCGAACGGCGGCTTCCGCACCCTCCTCATGCCATTCGATGCGGGCGATGCGCGGCTGTTCGCCGATGCGCTGCTCCACGCCCTCGATCGCGACCGCCGCGCCGGAGGTCTGGCGGAGCTGGATGTCGCCGTAGGGATTATCCAGCACGATGCGCTGCGTGCCATCGGGCAGCTTGTGCTCGTCGCGGAAGCGCTCAAGCGTGTACGGCGGTACCGTGGTGCTGGCCGCACTGGTCGCAGCTTCAGGTGCTTGCTTCGGTGCGCCAGCGCACGCGCACAGGACGCCTGCCGCGGCAAGCGCGAAGATCTTCGCAAAGGAACCCACTCCGTCTCCCCACGGCGTGAAAGTTCCGCGAGTGTAGCAAGCCCGGACCGGGCTTCAAGCGCCCGCGGCTCGCGCGGAGTGCAAGACCCGTTCCAGTTCTTCCATCGGCTCCGGCGGGTCGAGCGGCTTGCCGCCTGTTTCGGATCAGGGGCAGGATGCACGGGCGTGGCCCGGAGAGTTGAATGCCGGGGCGCACAGTCGGTATGCGACGGTGTTCGAACTCGCGTCGGGGTCCGGCTCGGCCTCCCGGCATGTGCGCGCGGCACCGCTTCGAATCCATCTGCCTGGGAGAAAGTCGATGCGTCTGCCGATGTACGTTCCTGCCGTGCTGGCGCTGGTCGTCTGCGTATTGGTCAACTGCGCGTTCTGGGGTGGGGTCGCGCACTCCCGGATGCTCGGCCCGGTGGTGCCGGAGGCGCTGCGGCTGCAGGCGCCACTCGCCTACACCTGGCTGCTGCTTGGAGAAGCGGCGGGCTCGATCGCAGGGCTCGGCGAGAGTTTCGCAGGCTTCGCGGAAGCGGAACTCGGCGACACGACGCCGCTGATCGAGTCCCGCAGCCTCGCGGCGGAGCGCGTGCTCGCGGCGCGGCCGGGCTGGTTGAAGCTGCTGCACGGCCTGCCCCTGGCTTTACTGCCGCTGGCCCTGCTGCTCTGGTGGCGGCGACCGCGGGGCTTCAAGACCTTCAGCTCGCGCTGAGTGCGCAGCAGGCGCTGCCCTGCCGCGCACCGGCAAGGCCAAGGTCCGATCGTCGCGCTGTTCAGCCCTCGCCGCAGTAGATCCGGTGCAGCACGCCGATGATGTCCTGCACCGGGCCGGGCGTGAGCGAGTAGTAGATCGTCTGTGCCGAGCGCCGCGTCTGCACAAGGCCCTCTTCCCGGAGCACTGCGAGGTGCTGGGAGAGCGCGGACTGCGAGAGCTCCATGCCGGCATTGATGTCCGACACCGCCTGCTCGCCGCCGACCAGCATGCACAGGATCATGAGCCGCCGGTCATTGGCCATGGCCTTGAGCAGGCGCGCGGCATCGTGCGCATGGGCACGCATTTCCTCGGCATCGGTGGGGGCGAGTGGGGGCATGGCTTGAGAGCGGGGATTGGGGATTGGGGATTGGGGATTCGGGATTCGCGAGCGATGCCTCTGCTCGCCTCACGCCGGAGGGTTCGGCGCGCAGCTCCAGACAGGCGGATCTGTCGGCGCGTGAGAGTAGGGCGTCTGCGTGCTCCTGTGGAGCCCCAGCCGTAGCGCGGCCTTCAGCCCACTGCGCCGGAGGTGCCCGGCTCTCACGAATCCCGAATTCCAAATCCCGAATCCCGGCTCTTCAGTGCTGCGTCACCGGCTTGCCTGCCGCGGTCCAGGCAGTGATGCCGCCGGCCAGGGAGCGCACGCGGGTGAAGCCGAGTTTCTGAAGGCTTTCCGCGGCCAGGGCCGAGCGCCCGCCGGTGCGGCAGTACAGGACGATCGGCTGCTCGCGCACGGCCAGCGCAGGTTCGGTGACGCAGGCGATGGCGGGGTTGGCCTCGACCTGGAATTCGAGCACCCCGCGCGGGATCGGGATCGCGCCGGCGATGTGGGCGGTGGCGAATTCGCCCGGCTCGCGCACGTCGATCAGCACGTAGCTGCCGGGGGCTTCGGAAGCGAGTGCTTCGACGCTGACTTCGGTGATGCGGGCGCGGGCTTCGGCAACCAGCTCGGCGGGGGACTTGGACATGAACGGCTCCTGTCGAATATCAGTTGACGCTAATATTAGAAACCTCTAAATTGGCGTCGGTCAAGTCTAGCTGCTGCAAGTGCGCCCAAGCTCCTCGGGCAGTGGCCGAGCTTCAGGATCGCGCCCCACCGGCGGAGACGCGCTCCCACTCAGACGCCGGATCGGGAGGGCTCAAAACATGGCCAGGATCCTCGTGGTGGGCGGCGGCATCGGCGGCATCAGCGTGGCCTACGAGCTGCGTGCGGGGCTGGGCAAGGCGCATGAGATCACCGTGGTGGGCGACAGCCCGCGCTTCTCGTTCACGCCCTCAAACCCGTGGGTGGCGGTCGGTTGGCGCAAGCCTTCGGACATCCAGATCGAGATCGGGCCCTATCTGGCGAAGAAGTCGATCGGCTTCGAGAGCTGCGGCGCGGCCGAGATCGTTCCGGGCGAGAACACGGTGGTGCTCGGCGACGGACGCCGGCTCGCCTACGACTACCTGGTGATCACCACCGGCCCGCGGCTTGCCTTCGACGAGATTCCGGGCTTGGGCCCGCACGGCGGCCACACGCATTCGATCTGCACCACGCCGCATGCGCTCTCGGCCTGGGAGGCCTACCAGGACTTCGTCAAGGACCCCGGCCCGATCGTCATCGGTGCGGCGCAGGGCGCGAGCTGCTTCGGCCCGGCCTACGAGTTCGCGATGATCATCGACGCCGATCTGCGCAAAAGGAAGCTCCGCGACCGCGTGCCGATCACCTACGTCAGCAGCGAGCCCTATGTCGGCCACATGGGCCTGGGCGGCGTCGGCGACAGCAAGGGCCTGCTGGAGAGCGAGTTCCGCCAGCGCCACATCAAATGGATCGTCAACGCGAAGATCGCCGAGGTGCGTGCGGGCGAGATGCTCGTTCACGAGATGAACGAGGCCGGCGAGAAGGCGCGCGAGCACACGCTGCCCTTCAAGTACTCGATGGTGCTGCCGGCCTTCACCGGCGTCGATGCGGTGCGCGCGGTCAAGCCGCTGTGCAACCCGCGCGGCTTCGTGCAGATCGACCGCCACCAGCGCAACCCCGCTTTCCCGAACATCTACTCGGCCGGCGTCTGCGTGGCGATCCCGCCGGTGGAGCAGACGCCGGTGCCGACCGGCGCGCCCAAGACCGGATTCATGATCGAGTCGATGGTCACCGCCATCGTCGAGAACATCCGCGCCGACCTCGAGGGCAAGGCGCCGGAAGCCGTCGCCACCTGGAACGCGATCTGCCTGGCCGACATGGGCGACACCGGCGCGGCCTTCGTCGCCATCCCGCAGATCCCGCCGCGCAACGTCACCTGGGCCAAGGTCGGGCGTTGGGTCCACGTCGCCAAAATCGCCTTCGAGAAGTACTTCCTCTCGAAGATGAAGTCCGGCAACACCGAACCCGTCTACGAGAAGTACGTGCTGAAAGCGCTTGGCATCGAACGCCTGAAGTAGCCGCTCCAGACATGGGCCCGAAGCGCACCCATGAGCCTCGCCGAACGCGCTCGAAACGAATCCCCAATCCCCAATCCCCAATCCCGGAGTCCAAGCCATGAACATCGACCGCGCCATGCTCGTCTTCGCCGGCAGCATGATCCTGATCAGCGTGCTGCTCACCCACTTCGTCTCGCCCTGGTGGCTGCTGCTGACCACCTTCGTCGGCCTCAACCTGCTGCAGTCCGCCTTCACCGGCTTCTGTCCCGCTGCCATCGTCATGGGCAAACTCGGCCTCAAGGCCGGCTGCGCCTTCGGTCAGGCTACCCGTTGAAGCACTGTTCGCTCCTTCGCCGCTGATGGAATCCGCCATGCGTCCGACTCCGCTTCCCATCGCGCTTGCCCTCGCGGCAGCCCTGTCGCTGTCCGCCTGTGGCAGCGAGGCGCCGCTTGCGCCGCGCAGCTCTGCCACGCCCGATATCGAACTGATCGCGGTCGCAGCCGACAGCGCCGTGCGCGAACGGGTCTGGGATGGCGTGGTGGAAGCCGTGCATTCGGCCACGCTGTCGGCGCAGACCGGCGGGCGCGTGCTGGAGCTGCCCTTCGACGTCAACGATTACGTCAAGGCGGGCGATGTGGTGGTCCGATTCACCGACGTCGAGCAGCAGTCAGCCCAGCGTCAGGCCCGCGCCGCACTCGCCGCGGCGCAGGCGGCGGCCAGCGAGGCCGAGGCCGAGTTCAAGCGCGTGTCGGAAATCTATGAGCGACGTTTGGTCTCAAGGGCCCAGCTCGACCAGACCACGGCGCGCCGCGACGCCACCCGCGCCCAACTCGAATCGGCGCAGGCGGCGGTGAAGGCGGCCAGCGAGCAGGTCGACTACACCGCGGTGCGTGCGCCCTATTCGGGCATCGTCACCCAGCGCTTCGTCGAAGTCGGCGAAACCGTGCGCCCCGGCCAGCCGCTGATCGCCGGGCTGTCGCTGGATCGCCTGCGCCTGCAGGTGCGGGTGCCGCAGTCGGATGTCGAAGCCATCCGCGGCAATGGCCGCGCCTTCCTGCTGCTGGACGATGGCCGTCGCGTCGAGGCCGAGAAGGTCACGGTGTTTCCCTACGCCGACCCGGCGACGCACAGCTTCAGCGTGCGCGTCGACCTGCCCGAAGCCGACACCGGCCTGTCGCCCGGCATGGCCGCCAAGGTCGCTTTCGTGGTCGGCGAGGACGCCCGCCTGCTGCTGCCGGTGTCGAGCCTGGTCAAGCGCAGCGAGGTGACCGCGGCCTACGTGGCGGGCGAGACCGGCCTGGCCCTGCGCCAGCTGCGCCTGGGCCATCGCATCGGCGATCGCATCGAAGTGCTGTCGGGCCTCAAGGCAGGCGAGCAGGTGGCCGCCGATCCGGTCGCCGCCGGCCTGTGGCTGGAGCAGCAGCGCCGGGAGCGCAGCGATGGCTGAGCCGCAGGCCACGCCGCGCATGGGCATCTCCGGCCGACTGGCCGCGGCTTTCCAGAACAATCCGCTCACGCCGATCCTGGCGATCGCCGGCCTGCTGCTGGGCCTGATCGCCGTGCTGATCACCCCGCGCGAGGAAGAGCCGCAGATCGACGTGACCATGGCCAATGTGTTCGTGCCCTTTCCGGGCGCGCCGGCCGAGGACGTCGAGAACCTGGTCAGCTATCCGCTGGAGCAGGTGCTGTCGGAGATCGAGGGCGTCAAGCACGTCTACTCGATCAGCCGGCCCGGAATGGCGGTGATCACCGTCGAGTACACGGTCGGCGTGCCGCGCGCCGATGCCATCCTGCGCCTGTACAACCAGGTCTATTCGAACGCCGACTGGGCCCCGCCGAACCTCGGCGTCGGCCAGCCGCTGGTGCGGCCGATGGGCATCGACGACGTGCCGGTGATGAGCCTGACCGTGTGGACCGACGACCCGGCCCGCGGCGGCGTCGAGGTCGCCGAGGTCGCGCACACGCTGGAGACCGAGCTGAAGCGCGTGCCCGGCACCCGCGATGTCTACACCATCGGCGCGCCCGAGCGCGCGGTGGTGGTCGAGCTCGACGCCCAGCGGCTGGCCAGCTATGGCATCGACATGAACGACCTGGCCGGCGCCCTGCAGGCCAGCAACGTGGTGCTGCAGGCGGGCGAGCGCGTCGAGGACGGCCGGCAGATCCCGGTCACCGCCGGCACCTACCTGGCCGATGCGCAGCAGGTCGCCGAACTGGTCATCGGCCTGCGCGAAGGCCGGCCGCTGTACCTGTCGGATGTCGCCGAGATCCGCCGCGGCGCCGACCTGCCGGTCAGCTATGTCTGGCATGCCAGGCCCGAGCAGGGCCAGCTCTCCGCGATGCACCCCGCGGTGACGATCGCGATCGCCAAGAAGCCCGGCGCCAATGCCTCGGACATCACCACCGCGATCAGCCGGCGCATCGGCGAGCTGCGCGGCAGCCTGATCCCCGAAGGCGTGCAGGTCGACGTCACCCGCGACTACGGCAAGACCGCCAACGACAAGGCGATCCAGCTGATCCAGAAACTGATCTTCGCGACCATGGCGGTAGTGCTGCTGGTGCTGTTCGCGCTGGGCTGGCGCGAGGCGGTGGTGGTCGGCACCGCGGTGATCATCACCCTGGCGCTCACCCTGTTCGCCAGCTGGGCGATGGGCTTCACCATCAACCGGGTCTCCCTGTTCGCGCTGATCTTCTCGATCGGCATCCTGGTCGACGACGCCATCGTGGTGGTCGAGAACATCCACCGGCACATGGCGCGCGGCGGCAAATCCCTGCTGGAGGCGATCCCGCCGGCGGTGGACGAGGTCGGCAGCCCGACGATTCTTGCGACCTTCACGGTGATCGCGGCGCTCCTGCCGATGGCCTTCGTCAGCGGGCTGATGGGCCCCTACATGCGGCCGATCCCGATCAATGCCTCGGTCGGCATGCTGCTGTCGCTGGCGGTGGCCCTGATCGTCACGCCCTGGCTGTCGCTGAAGCTGCTGTCGCGACATGAGGCGGCCCATAGGGTGGGCCCTGGCCCACCGGAACTTGAACCTTCCGATGCCTCGAATTTGTCGGGGTCGAGTGGTGCGACGGATGAAGGGCGGGGCAGGGCCGAGGCCATGGTGGGCCAGGGCCCACCCTATGCAGGTACTGGCGCGAAGGCGATCGGCGACGGTCACGGCAGCGGCATCGCCGCGCGCCTGCACGGCCTGTTCGAGCGCTTGCTGCGGCCCTTCCTGCATCGCGAGCGCGGCGCGCGTCGGCGCCTGTTGCTGTTCGCCGGCATCGTCGGCGCGGTGGTCCTGTCGGCCGGCCTCGCCGTGGTGCAGCTGGTGGTGCTGAAGATGCTGCCTTTCGACAACAAGTCGGAGTTCCAGGTGGTGGTCGACCTGCCCGAGGGCAGCACCGTCGAGCGCACCAATGCCCTGCTGCAGGAGCTGGCCCTGACCCTGGCCCAGGTGCCGGAGGTGGCCGACATGCAGGGCTATGCCGGCACCTCGGCGCCGGTCAACTTCAATGGTCTCGTGCGCCAGTACTACCTGCGCGAGGGCGCCCATGTCGGCGACCTGCAGGTCAACCTGGTCGACAAGGCCGAGCGCAACCGCAAGAGCCACGACATCGCCCGTGCGGTGCGCCCGGCCCTGCAGCAGATCGCCCAGCGCTATGGCGCGGCGCTCAAGGTGGTCGAAGTCCCGCCCGGCCCGCCGGTGATGTCGCCCCTGGTCGCCGAGATCTACGGGCCCGATGCGAACGGCGCACGTGCGATCGCGATGCGGGTAGCCGAGGTCTTCCGCGGCACCGAAGGCCTGGTCGACATCGACACCACGGTCGAGGCCGAGGCTTCGCGCGAGGTGCTGGTGGTCGACCGCGAGCGCGCAGCAAGGCTCGGCATCAGCCAGGCGCAGATCGCGCAGGCTTTGAGTGCAGGCGTGAGCGGCGTCGATGCCACCTTCCTGCGCGACGGCGCATCCAAGTATCCGGTGCCGGTGCGGCTGCGCCTGCCGGCCGGCGAGCAGGCGCGTCTTGAGGCGCTGCTGGCGCTGCGCATCCGCAGCGCCGACGGCCGCCTGCTGCCGTTGTCGGAAGTCGTGCGGGTCGAGCGCACCGGCTGGGAGTCGGCGATCTTTCACAAGGACCTGCTGCCCGTGGTCTATGTGATGGCCGACGAGGCCGGTGCGCTCGACAGCCCACTCTACGGCATGTTCTCGGTGGTTTCGAGCCTGAACGAAGCTGCCGACCTGCCCTGGCCGATCGAGCAGCGCTTCTTCAGTGCGCCCGAGAGCACCGCGGGCTTCAGCCTGAAGTGGGACGGCGAATGGCAGATCACCTTCGAGACCTTCCGCGACATGGGCATCGCCTATGCCGCCGGCATGCTGCTGATCTACCTGCTGGTGGTGGCGCAGTTCCGCAGCTATGCGGTGCCGCTGGTGATCATGGCGCCGATCCCCTTGACCGTGATCGGCGTGATGCCCGGCCACGCCCTGTTGGGCGCGCAGTTCACCGCCACCAGCATGATCGGCATGATCGCGCTGGCCGGCATCATCGTGCGCAACTCGATCCTGCTGGTCGACTTCATCAACCACGAGATCGCCCACGGTCGGCCGCTCGACGAGGCCGTGATCGAAGCCTGCGCGGTGCGTGCGCAACCGATCGCGCTGACCGCGCTGGCGGCGATGGCCGGGGCCTTCTTCATCCTCGATGATCCGATCTTCAACGGGCTTGCCATCGCGCTGATCTTCGGCATCCTCGTCTCCACCGTGCTCACCCTGGTGGTGATCCCCTTGCTCTACTACAGCCTGTTGAAGTTCCAGGAAGGACGCGCCGCATGAGTGACGACAGCATCATCCTCGCCTGCCCGCACTGCCACGGATTGAACCGGGTGCCGCAGGCGCGCCTCTACGATGGGCCCAACTGCGGCCGCTGCGGCGGCGCGATCTTCACGGGTCGTCCGTTCGATCTGACCGTCGAGAGCTTCGAAGCGCACGCCGGTCGCGCCCAGCTGCCGGTGCTGGTCGATTTCTGGGCGCCCTGGTGCGGGCCCTGCCGGCTGATGGCGCCGGCCTTCGCCCAGGCCGCGGAGCAGCTGGAGCCGCAGTTCCATCTGGCCAAGGTCGATACCGAGGCGCATCCGGGCCTGGGTCAGCAGTTCGGCATCCGCAGCATTCCCACGCTCGTGCTGTTCCATCACGGCACCGAGGTCGCGCGCCAGTCGGGCGCACTGCCTGCGGCGGGCATCGTCCAGTTCGCGCGCAGCGCCTTCATGCAGTACGCCCAGGGGTAATGAGATGAGCGACACCCAGAGCTTCAGCATCACCATCGAGCAGGAACAGGACTACGTCTTCCGCGTGCGCTTCGAAGGCACGGAGATTCCCGACCTGATGACCGACGAACCCGAGCCGCTGGGCAGCGGCAGCGGCCCGAACCCCTCGCGCATGCTGGTCGCGGCGGTCGCCAACTGCATGGGCGCGAGCCTGCTGTTCGCCCTGCGCAAGTACAAGAACGATCCAGGCCCGCTGAAGGTGAAGGCGATCGCCACGCTGGGCCGCAACGAGGCCGGCCGCATGCGCGTGGCGAAGGTCGATGCGCAGATCGAGCTGCCCGAGATGGCCGGCAGCTACCAGCAGCTGGAGCGCATCCTCCAGCAGTTCGAGCAGTTCTGCGTGGTTACCGAGAGCGTGCGCTCCGGGGTCGAGGTCGACGTCAGCGTGGTCGACGTCACCGGTGCGCTGCTGCATGGGCCGGGACTGCCGGCGGCGGAAAGCTGAACGCGGCGGCTCAGGCGCGATTGAATCTGTCAGGATTGGGGCGACGACGACACCCGTTTTCGCCCCCGACCACGGATGCGCCCGCTGATGGTTCCACGTTCGCTCTGCCTGCTGCTACTCGCCTACGCGCCCGCTGCTGCGGTGGCGGCTGAATGTCCTGCCGACGGCAGCCTGGACCCCGCGGCCCTTGAGGCCTCCGGCGCGATCATCGGTGAGCTGCGCTTCCTGCGTCGCAATGTCTTCGACACCGAGCTGCCGGAAGAGGACAAGGCGCTGTTCCGTGCGGCCAACCGCCTGCACCGGCTGAGCCGTGAGTCGACCCTGCGCAAGCCGCTGCTGATCGAAGAGGGCCAGCCCTACCGGCATCGGCTGCTGCAGGAGTCGGCGCGTCTGCTGCGCGCCACCGAATACCTGCGCGAGGCCGATCTGCGGCCGGTGGCCTGCGTCGATGGCGAGGTCACAGTCGAGGTCGAAACGCGCGACGTGTGGTCGCTGAACCCCGGCATTGCCGGCAGTCGCAAGGGCGGCGAGTCCAGCTTCGGCATCGATCTGGAAGAGAGCAATCTGGCGGGCCGCGGCGCCCTGCTGCGGCTGTCGCGCCGTGGCGATGCCGATCGCAACAGCACGGCTCTGCGCTACCGCAACGAGCATGAGCTCGGCCGCTGGCGCGGTATCGATGTCGCGTTCGAGGACAACAGCGACGGCCGCGGCTATCTGCTGGGCGTCGAGCAGCCGTTCTATGCGCTGGATGTCCGCGAGGCCTGGGGCCTGCGCGTCGATCACCTGACCCTGGTCGAGAGTTTCTACGAGCTCGGCGAAGAGGTCTCGGAGTACAGGCAGCGCAACCGCGATCTGGACCTCTGGTGGGGGCGCTCGGCTGGCCTGCGCGAGGGCAGGGTGCTGCGCTGGAGCATCGGCCTGCGCGACCAGCAGCGCGACTTCCTGCCTGCGCGCGATCCCGAGCTGCTCGGGCCGGTGCCCGAAGACCGTCATCTGACCGGGCCCTGGGTGGGCATGGAGTACATCCGCGACCAGTGGGAAGTACTGCGCAACTACGACCAGATTGACATCAGCGAGGACGCCCTGCTCGGCACCCGCTTCAGCGCGCGTCTGGGGCGCGCGGCCGAGGCGCTGGGCGGTGATCGCGATGCCTGGTGGCTGGAGGGTGAGGCCAGCCGCGGCTGGCGTTTCGGCGGCGGCGACCTGCTGCGCTTCGCCAGCCAGTTCGAGCTGCGCGAGGAAGACGGCGAAACCCGCAATCTGAGCGTCGCTGGCGACCTGCGCTACTACCGCCAGACCGGGCCCAGACGATTGTTCTTCGCCGAGCTGGAAGCGCAGTACGGACACAAGCTCGACCTCGACAACCGCATCTACCTCGGCGGCGACACCGGCCTGCGCGGCTATCCGCTGCGCTGGGCAGGCGGCGAAAGCTATGCCCGCTTGAGCGTCGAGCAGCGCTACTTCACTGACTGGTACCCCTGGCGCCTGTTCCGCGTCGGCGGCGCAGTGTTCGCCGACGTCGGCCGGGTCTGGGGCAGCGATCCGCTGGATCGACCGAACCCGGGGCGACTGGCCAATGTCGGCGTCGGCCTGCGCCTGTCCAATACGCGCAGCGCCTTCGCGCGGGTGATCCACATCGACCTCGCGGTGCCCATCGACAGCGATCCGCGGCTGGAGAACGTCGAGCTGGTGCTGGAGGCGCGGCGGGCGTTCTGAGGGCTGGGAATCGGGAATCGGAAATCGGGAATCGGGAATCGCGGCGAGGTCGCAGTCCCCGCCGTATAGGGTGGGCCCTGGCCCACCAGGACGTGAGCGCTGGCTCCGGTTCGTCGAGCCCTCTTTTCCGGCAGGTTCGCGCATGTAAACGCTGGGCACCGCCGGTGCGGCGTTTACGGTGGGCCAGGGCCCACCCTATGGGCTTGGCTTGGCGTATAGCGCGCTTCGTCCGAGGGCCGGATGAGGCCTGGGCGTGCATCGGTGGGTTGACGGCAAAAGGGAATCGCACCGCCCGAAGGTCCCGCTCCATCGCTGCTACCGCGCGGGGACAGCCATTGAACGTGGCGCGCGGAAGAGTCTCTCCGGCCTTGAGCCGCCCGCGGGGCGAAGCTGTCGCCCTCCATGCATGCGCTGCGGTTCAGCCGGCGCCCACGCGCATGCTCTAGGCTCGCAGCCCCGATCGTTCCGAGCCGAAGCCATGGTCCAGCCGCTGCAGCGTTTTTTCGTGCTGGTCCTTGCGCTGCTGGCCGCACAGGTCGCGGCGGCGGCCCTGCCTGATCTGGAGGCCTTCGATCGGCAGTTCCGCGAGATCCTGGCCGAGCAGGACATTCCCGGTGGCGCCTACGCGGTGATCGCGCAGGGTCGCGTGCTGCGGGTGCAGGGCCATGGTCTGCGTGCGGTCGATGGCAAGCAGCCGGTGGATGCCGACACCGTGTTCCGACTGGCCTCGGTCTCCAAGACCTTCGCCGGGCCGCTGGCTGTGCAGCTGGCGCAGGAGGGCCGGCTCGACCTTGCTGACTCGCTGGCGCAGCAGCTGCCGGAGCTGCGCTTCAAGCGCGCCGAGCTGAGCCAGCGCCTGCGCGTGGAGGACCTGCTGGGTCAGTCGACCGGGCTGGTGCCGAATGCCTACGACAATCTGATCGACGATGGGCTGGCGCTGGAGCGGATCCTGCCGCGCTTCCGCGATCTCGATGCGATCTGCGCGCCGCGCAGCTGCTACAGCTACCAGAACATCGCTTTCGCCCAGGTCGAGCCGATCCTCGCCCGGGCGGGTGGAGCGGGCTATGCCGAACTGGTCGAGCGGCGCCTGTTCCGACCGCTCGGCATGCAGCGCGCCAGCTTCGGTCTCGATGCGCTGATCGCCGAACCCAACCATGCGCGCCCGCACCGGCGCGAGGCCGGGCGCTGGGTGGAAGCGGACCTCAAGCCCGGCTACTACCAGCTCGCCCCGGCGGCCGGCATCAACGCCAGCGCCCGCGATCTCGGCCAGTGGCTGCTGGCACAGATGGGCGGCCAGCCGGAAGCACTGTCGCCGTCCGTGGTCGCGACGGTGACCACGCCGCGAGTGCGCACGCCGCGCGAGCTGAAGCGGCGGCTCTGGGGCCAGCTGCTCGACGAGGCGCACTACGGACTTGGCTGGCGCGTCTACCGGATCGGCGAGGCGCCGCTCAACTACCACAGCGGCTGGGTCAAGGGGTACGTGGCCGAGATCGCCTGGTCGCCCACGCATCAGATCGGCCTTGCCCTGCTGCTGAACGCCGAAAGTCCGGCGATCGGGCGGATCAGCACGGCCTTCTGGGCCGAGGTGCATGGTCGGCCGGTGCCGACGCCGTGAGGCGGAACTGCCCGGTGGCCTGTGGATCACGCGTGCTCGGAGGCCTGCTGCTGGGTGTTGCTCTTGCTTCGCCGCTGTCGGCGATCGCCGAAGCGCCCAGCCGCTGCTTCGGCACGCCGTCCGCCGGGCGGCTGGAAGGTGCACGCAAGCTGCCGCTCAGCGGGCCGAACTTCCAGAGCTTCAGCGGACTCGCTGCCAGCTTGGGCCGCACGCACGCGCACTCGACGGTCGAGGCGATCGTGGTCGAGGCCTATGCCCAGCTGGCCGCACGCCGGCCCGAGCTGCGTTTTGTCTACGGCGAAGCGGCCTGGCCGCGGGGCGGGCGACTGGCGCCGCACCGCACCCATCAGAACGGCACCTCGGTCGACTTCTTCGTGCCCGTGCGGGATGCGCGCGGGCGCAGCGTGCCGCTACCGACCAGTCCGTTCACCCGTTTTGGTTATGACCTGGAGTTTGATGACGAGGGGCGGCTGGAGGATCTCCGCATCGACTTCGAAGCCGTGGCCGAGCACCTCCACGCGTTGCATCGCGCAGCCGAAGCCCGTGGGGTCGGCATCCGCCTGGTCATCCTCGACACCCGTTACCTGCCCCTGCTGGAGCACAGCGAGCGCGGCCGTTGGGCGCGCCGGAACCTGAACTTCCTGCCGCGTCAGGCATGGGTCCGGCACGACGAGCACTACCACATCGATTTCGATATCCCCTGCGCCAATTAAGCAAGCACGCTGCGGTGTGTTCCACCGCTCGGAGCGCAGTGCCAGGATTTCCAACGCCCTTCACACCAATCCCGAATCCCCAATCCCGAATCCCGGCCTCAATCCGGCACCCCCGGAAACCGGTCCAGCGGCAGCTTGAGATAGCGCACGCCGTTGTCCTCCGGCTCTGGCAGCTGGCCGGCGCGGATGTTGACCTGCACGGCGGGCAGGATCAGGCGAGGCATCGGCAGGGTGGCGTCGCGGGCTTCGCGCATGGCCACGAAGTCGGCCTCGCTGCGGCCGCCGCCGACGTGGATGTTGGCTTCGCGCTCGGCGCCAACGCTGGTTTCGCAGGCCGGTCGGCGGCCGCCCGGCGAGTAGTCGTGGCAGACGAACAGGCGGGTGTCGTCCGGCAGGTCGAACAGGCGCTGGATCGAGCGGTACAGGCGTGCCGCGCTGCCGCCGGGGAAATCGCAGCGAGCGCTGCCGCCGTCGGGCATGAACAGGGTGTCACCAACGAACACCGCATCGCCGATGCGGTAGCTGACGCTGTCGTTGGTGTGGCCCGGCGTGGCGATGACCTCGACTTCGAGTCCGCCGATCGCGAAGCGCTCGCCATCCGTGAACAGGTGGTCGAACTGCGAGCCGTCGGCGGGGAAGTGTTCGCCGAGGTTGAAGATTTCGCGGAAGGTGGCCTGCACCTGGCGGATGCCCTCGCCAATCGCCAGCTTCGCGCCCGGACACTGCGCGCGCAGCCAGTGGCCGGCCGACAGATGGTCGGCATGGGCGTGGGTTTCGAGAATCCACTCGAGGCGAAGCCCGCGCTCGCGCACGGCATCCAGCACCTTCTGCGCGGAAGCGGTCGCGGTAGTGCCGGACTTCGGATCGAAGTCGAGCACCGGATCAATGATGGCGGCGGCGGCGCTGGCCGGGTCGCTGACCAGATAGGTCCAGGTGCAGCTGTCGTCATCGAAGAAGGTCTGGATGTGTGGGTTCATGGGCTTTCCCGCGGTGGTGGGATCAGAACAGCTGTGGCGTTGTGCGGACGATGATGTAAATGCCCATCAGCACCAGGAAAACGGCGAAGGCGCGCTTCAGGGTCTGCTGCGGCAGGCGGCTGGCCAGCTGCATCCCGAGCAGGGTGCCGGCGGCGCCGATGGCGACGAACAGGCCGATCAGGTGCCAGTCGAGTTGCAGGCCCTGCTTGTCCAGCACGGGCAGGTAGCCGATGAAGCCGGTGAAGGACTTCATCGCGATGATCCACAGGCTGGTGCCGATGGCCTTCTGCATGGAGAGGCGGCCCAGCAGCACCAGCGCCGGCACGATCAGGAAACCGCCGCCGACGCCGACCAGGCCGGTGATCGCGCCGACGGCGAGGCCGTCGCCTACGATGGCCAGCCGACCGCGTGGCGCCCGCGCTTCGGTCAACGCGGACGCAGGGCTGCGGAACATCATCACCGCAGCCAGCAGCATCACGACCGCGAACAGGGCAAGCTGGGCGGCACCGGAAAACCACTGCGAAGCCCAGGCGCCGAGCCAGGTGCCGAGCATGCCCGGCAGGCCGAACCAGAGCAGGCTGCGCAGGTCGACCTGGCGCTTGAGCGTCCACGGCAGGGCGCCGGCCAGGGCGATGCCGCCGACGATGGCCAGCGAGCCGGCGATCGCGAGCTTTTCCGGCTGCCCGACCAGGTAGACGAGGATCGGCACCGTCAGGATCGAGCCGCCCGAGCCCATCAGTCCGAGCGAGAGGCCGATGGCGAGTGCACCGAGCAGGGCGAGCAGCATGCGAAGCCTCCCGAGAACAGGCGGGCAGTATATTAGCAAACTCTAAAGTAATGGAACCGCGGCCGGAGTCCGCGGTCGCTGACACCCGACTTGGCAGCACCCCCAACCTCGCGGACACTGGTGACATGCGCCGAATCCTTATCCTGCTGCTGGCCGGCCCCCTCGCGGGTCCGGAGGCCGCCGCGTCGACCCTGTTCCGCTGCGTGGGCGAGCAGGGTGAAACCGTGTTCACGTCGGATGCGGCGGGCTATCGCGACTGCAAGCGGCTGCATGTGCCCAGCACCCAGAATTCAGGACAGGTCGCCGCTCCTGTCCCAAAACCGCAGTCGGTGGCGGCGCCTTCCTCACCCGAGTCGGCGCCGGCGGCGCCCAGCGATGCATCCTCGGCGTCGCGGCCGGCGATGGGGACGGTGGCGCCGGCGCCCGAACGCCGCGTCGAGTTCCGCACCCGCAGCGATGGCGCCGAGATCGCCGCACCGAAAGATGCACAGCAGAGCGGTGCGCGGGTCTCGCGTGGTGCGGTCTACCGCTACGAGCGCGACGGGGTCGTCCACTACACCAACCGGCGGCCAGCCGGCCAGCGCGCCGAGGTGCTCTTCAGCTACATGGAGACCTGCTACGCCTGTGCGGTGAGCAGCAGCGTCGATTTCAACAGCGTCGGCTTGAACCTCACTGCCTACGTGGATGAGGTGCGCGCCGCCGCCGCCCTGCACGGTGTCGAGGAAGCCTTCGTGCGCGCGGTCATCCACGCCGAATCGGCCTTCAACCTCAATGCGCTGTCGAACAAGGGCGCGCAGGGGCTGATGCAGCTGATGCCGGCCACAGCCGAGCGCTTCGGCGTCACCGACCCGTTCTCGGCGCGCGACAACATCCACGGCGGCACGGCCTATCTGGCCTGGCTGCTGAAGCGCTTCGACGGTGATTTCCGCCTGGCGGCGGCCGGCTACAACGCCGGCGAGGGCGCGGTCGACCGCTTCAGCGGCGTCCCGCCCTATGCCGAAACCCAGGTGTTCGTGGAGCGCGTCGGCATCCTGCTGGAGCGCTACCGCACCCAGTTGGCGGCTGCGGCGCGGCAGGTCACGCAGGGCTGAACCACGCGGGTGGCATGAGCCTGCACCGCCGCGCGCAGTGGCTTGCTGGGGGCGAGAATCGCGAGGACTCAGAGGGTGTCTACATAATCAGCTACACTTGCGGCACCGTCCGTGAAGTGGCAACACATGAGCGCAGCAGGCCGTCCCCGCAAGCTGGACCAGACCCATCTGACCGTTTTGAAGGAGATCGTCGAGGACGATTGCCTTTCGACCGTCTCCGAGGTTGCAACCGAATTTGCGCGGCGCACAGGGCTTGAGGTCCATGTGGGCACCGTACGCTCTGCGTTGAAGCGCGCGGGAATCGAGCGCAGGACTCCCCGTGCAGTGGCTGACGCGGATTCCAAACCTGCCCCTTCCACGCCTCGCTACGGCTACACAGATGCCCATCGACGGCTTGCCCCTGAGCAGGCCTACCCAAGTTGTCTCACGGATGCGGAGTGGGCATTGGTGCAGGACATTTTCAGCAACGAGGGCGGCCGCGGCCTGCCGCCGCGTTACTCGCGGCGTTCCTTGGTCGATGCGTGTTGCTACGTTGTCCGGACCGGGTGCGCGTGGCGCATGCTGCCGCGGGAGTTTCCACGTTGGCAGAACGTCTATCGCACCTTTCGGCGGTGGAGCGAGCAGGGCAAGTTCGAGCGGATGAACGACGTCCTGCGCGGCATGTGGCGTGCCCGAGAGGAGCGCCCCGAGGCGCCGACTGTGGCGATCATCGATGCGCAGTCCACGCGAGGCTCCCCCCAAGGCGGCGACCTTGGCTTCGACGCAGGCAAGAAGGTCAAGGGACGCAAGCGCCATCTGGTCGTGGACACGCTGGGTTTGTTGCTGGCAGTCAGCGTGACCGCCGCCAGCGTGCAGGATCGCGATGGCGCACACCCGGTGGTCGCGTCAGCGATGTCCAAGCATCCGCAGATCCAGACGCTGTATGCGGATGGCGGTTACGCGGGCCAGTGTGCGCAGACGGTCTCACAGTCCCACGGCATCAAGGTCCAAGTGGTTCGCAGCGCTGCTCGATCAGCCTGCTGGGTCATGCCCGACCAGCTCGACCTGTTCGAGTCTCCGGCCAAGGCCAAGGGATTCATTGCGATCGCCAAGCGCTGGATCGTGGAGCGGACGCACGCGTGGAACGAGCGCGCACGTCGGCTGGTGATGCATCACGATCGCAAGACCAGCGTGTCCGAAGCCTGGGTTTGGCTCACCGAGGCGCGGATGCTGCTTCGACGCCTGACCACCTAATTTGTCAACACCCTCTCAGAGCTGTGAAAAAACCCAGACGCCGTAGCGAGGGCGTCTCTGGGCGTTTGTGGCAAAGCGCGCTCCGTGAATTCAAGGGAGTTTGGCGAGCCAAATGACCGCAGAATTCGCGGAGCGCGCTGCCGCCACGGGCGGCCAGAGGCGGCCGCAGTAGGCGGATGGTTTTTTCACAGGCTCTCAGCGCACCTGGGCGGGACGCTGGATCAGCTGCAGCTGGGCGACAAAGGGCACGCCCGCGCGCAGGCCGGAAACTTCGACCGTGCTGCCCGGCGCCTTGCTGGCCTCGCGCAGGCGCAGGCTGGACTGGTCGCCGATGGTTTCGCCGTCGAAGCTGAGCAGCACATCGCCGGCGCGCAGGCCAGCGGCCTGCGCGGGCCCGCCCATGTAGACCTCGGTGAGCGCGACGCCGCGCGGACCCATCGCGTCGAGGCTGCCCGGCAGCACCGGCGCATCGCCGTACTCGGCCCCCATCCAGCCGCGCACGACGACCCCCGTTTCGCGGATCTGCGCGAACACATCCGCAGCGATGCCCATCGGAATCGCGAAGCCGATGCCTTCCGCGCCATTGCGACGACCGAGCACGAAGGTGTTGATGCCGATCAGCTGGCCCTGCGCATTGACCAGGGCGCCGCCGCTGTTGCCTTCATTGATCGCCGCGTCGGTCTGGATGAACTCCTCCGAGAGCATCTGGTTCAGCGGCGTGCGCCCCAGCCCCGAGACGATGCCCTGGGTTACGGTCTGGCTGAGGCCCAGCGCGTTGCCGATCGCCAGCACCACGTCGCCGACCTCGAGCGCAACGCTCGGGTCCAGCGGCAGCGCCGGCAGCCCGCTGCCCTCGACCTTGAGCACCGCCAGATCGGTTTCGGCGTCGCTGCCGACCACCCGGGCATCAGTCACCCGTCCATCCCAGAGGGCGATGCGGATCTGCTCGGCGCCGGAGATGACGTGGTGATTGGTGAGGACATAGCCGTCCTCGCTGACGATCACGCCGGAACCCAGGATGGGCTCGCGGCGGCGCACGGTGGGGCCGACCGCGAGCCCCGAGAAGCGCTGCGTGGTGGGATCGGGCCGCAGCAGCACGCGCTCGGTGACGATGCGGTTCGCATACAGGCTGACCACGGCCGGCGAGGCGCTGCGCACCGCCTGGGCATAGCTGCGCGGCGCGCCTTCGGTTGCGGGCGAAGGCTCACCGCGCAGGCGTTCGGCCAGCCCGGGGGCGAAGTGGATCACCACGAAGGCCAGCGCCAGGCCGGCGACCGCGCTCTGAAGCAGGAAGGACAGCGGTCGTGGCAGGCGCGGCATCGGGCATCGCAGGCGGACGGGACGGCGCGCATTGTGCCCTGCATGGGCCATCGGCGCAGGCTTGGCGCGTTGTCGCTGGGTTCAGCCATCCGCTACACTACGCCGCTTTGCAAGGCCAGCCGGACAGGCCTTGTCACCGATTTCCCCTTGCGCAAGTGCGGAGAGCCGTATGGCTAACCAAGGCGTCAACCCAGGCCGCCGCCGCTTCCTGACCGCCACCACCGCCGTGGTGGGTGGCGCTGGAGCGATCGCGGCTGCCGTGCCCTTCATCGCTTCCTGGCAGCCGAGCGCCCGCGCCGAGCTGGCGGGAGCCCCGGTCACCGAGAACATCGCCAAGCTCGAACCCGGTCAGCGCCTGACGCTGACCTGGCGCGGCCAGCCGGTGTTCGTGATCCGGCGCACGCCTGAGCAGATCCAGGTGCTGCCCTCGCTGGACGCGCGCCTGCGCGATCCGAACTCCGACGTGGTCGACCAGCAGCCCGGCTACGCCAAGAACCCGCACCGTTCGGTCAAGCCCGAGTATCTCGTGCTGGTCGGCCTGTGCACGCATCTGGGCTGCGTGCCGCTGTTCCGCCCGGAAGTCCAGGCCGAGCCCTTCGACGCCGACTGGAAGGGGGGCTTCTATTGCCCCTGCCACAACTCGCGCTTCGACCTCGCCGGCCGCGTCTTCGAAGGTGTCCCGGCGCCGACCAACCTGCGCGTGCCGCCTTACCACTTCGTCGACGACAACACGCTGATCATCGGCCTGGATCCCAAGGGAGCCGCGTGATGTCCAACCTGATCAACCGCACCGTCGAGAACGTCACCCAGTGGGTCGACGAGCGCGCGCCCGGCCTGAAGGGCGCCTACAACAAGCACGTCGGCGAGTACTACGCGCCGAAGAACTTCAACGTCTGGTACTACTTCGGCTCGCTGGCCATGCTGGTGCTGGTCAACCAGATCGTCACCGGCATCTGGCTGACGATGAACTACAAGCCGTCCGCCGCCGAGGCCTTCGCCTCGGTCGAGTACATCATGCGCGACGTCGAGTGGGGCTGGCTGATCCGCTACATGCACTCGACCGGCGCCTCGCTGTTCTTCGTCGTCGTCTACCTGCACATGTTCCGCGGCCTGGTCTACGGCAGTTCGCAGAAGCCGCGCGAGCTGGTCTGGGTGATCGGCGTCGCGATCTTCCTGGTGCTGATGGCCGAAGCCTTCCTGGGCTACGTCCTGCCCTGGGGCCAGATGAGCTATCACGGCGCGCAGGTGATCATCAATCTGTTCGGCGCGGTGCCGGTGATCGGTACCGAGCTCACCGAATGGATCCGCGGCGACTTCCTGGTCTCCGACGCCACGCTCAACCGCTTCTTCGCGCTGCACGTGATCGCGCTGCCGCTGGTCCTGCTGCTGCTGGTGGTGCTGCACCTGGGGGCGCTGCACGAAGTCGGTTCGAACAACCCCGACGGCGTCGACATCAAGAAGAAGAAGGGCGCGGACGGCAAGCCGCTCGACGGCATTCCCTTCCACCCCTACTACACGGTCAAGGACCTGTTTGGCGCGGGCTTCTTCCTGACCATTGCCGCCTTCATCGTGTTCTTCGCGCCGACCTTCGGCGACCTGTTCCTGGAGTACGACAACTTCGTCCCGGCGAACCCGATGGTCACGCCCGACCACATCAAGCCGGTGTGGTACTTCACCCCCTACTACGCGATGTTGCGCGCCGTGCCTGACAAGCTGGCCGGCGTGATGATCATGGGCGGCGCGGTGATGATCCTGTTCCTGCTGCCCTGGCTGGATCGCAGCCCGGTGCGTTCGGTCCGCTACCGCGGCCCGCTGTCGAAGCTGCTGATCGGCATCTTCGTGGTGGCCTTCGTCAGCCTCGCCTGGCTCGGCCTGCAGTCGGGCAGCGAGATGCAGACCCTGATGGCGCGCATCTTCACGATCTACTACTTCGCGTTCTTCCTCTTGATGCCGCTGTGGACCCGCTGGGACTCCCACAAGCCGGTGCCGGAACGGGTGACCACCCATGATTAAGCGTCTCTACTCGCTGGCGCTCGGCGCCGTGCTGCTGGCCGCGGCCGGCGTCTCCCAGGCCGCCGGCGGCGCACCGCTGATCGAGAGCCACGTCAACATCGGCGACCGCGCCTCGCTGCAGCGCGGTGCCGCCCTGTTCATGAACTACTGCGCCGGCTGCCACTCGCTGGGCTACCAGCGCTACTCGCGCACCGCCAAGGATCTCGGCCTCAGCGAAGAGCAGGTGATGTCCTACCTGAACTTCACAGGCGCCAAGTTCGGCGAGCACATGAACTCGGCGATGGACCCGGCCGATGGCGAGGCGTGGTTCGGCAAGGCGCCGCCCGATCTTTCCCTGGTGGCCCGCGCCAAGTCGGGCGGCCCGGACTGGACCTACACCTTCCTGAAGTCCTTCTACGTCGACGAGACCCGTCCGGCCGGCTGGAACAACACCGTCCTGGTCGGCGCCTCGATGCCCAACGTGCTGTGGAAGCTGCAGGGCATGCAGCGGGCCGTCTACGACGAGCATGGTGCGATCGAGCGCATGGAGCTGGCCCCGGCCGGCGCCCAGAGCCCCGAGGAATTCGACCGCACCATCCGCGATATCAGCGCCTTCCTCACCTATGTGGGCGAGCCGGCGGCGCTGAAGCGCGAAGCGTATGGCGTGTGGGTTATCCTCTTCCTCACGGTCTTCACTTTCCTCGCCTGGCTGCTCAAGACCGAGTACTGGCGGGACGTCCACTGACGCTGAGCTGACCGTACGGCGGCCGGTGCCCCAGGGCACCGGCCGAACCCTGATCTGCGTGGGAAGGGGGATACGGAATGGCTTCGAGTTCGCGTCTGCGCAATGCGCTGACCCTGTTTTCGGCGCGCGACTGCGCGACCTGCCATCGGATACGCCTGGTTCTGGCCGCCAAGGGGGTGAGCTACGAACTGGTGCCGGTGGACCCGCAGCATCCGCCCGAGGACCTGCTGGACCTCAACCCCACCCTTAGCCTCCCGACGCTCGCCGACCGCGACCTCGTCCTGTACTCCGCCTCCGTGCTGAGCGAGTACATCGACGAGCGCTATCCGCATCCACCGCTGATGCCCATCGACCCGCTGTCCCGGGCCCGCCTTCGCCTTGCGATGCTGCGTCTGGAGCAAGAGTGGGTGCCGGAGCTGGAAGCGATTGGAACCGGCAGCAAGGCGGAGTCCGAAGCGGCTCGCAAGCGCATGCGTGAACTGGTGCAGGCATCCCTGCCCCTGTTCAAGGCTTCACGCTTCTTCCTCAACACCGAACTCTCCCTCGCCGACTGCGCGCTGGCCCCGATCCTGTGGCGCTTGCCCGCCGCCGGCATCGACCTCGCGCGCGACGCCAAGCCGATCGAGGACTACGCCCAGCGCATCTTCCGCAGTCCCATCTTCGGCCGCAGCCTGATGGCGGAGGAGCGCCACTACCGCGACCTGCCCGCATGACCCGATCCGCGCCACCCTCGCCGCCGCGCATGAGCTCCAACCGCCCCTACCTGCTGCGGGCGATGTACGACTGGATCACCGACAACGGGCTGACGCCCTACCTGTTGGTCGATGCGCGTCAACCCGGAGTACAGGTGCCCGCATTCGCCATCAAGGACGGCAAGGTGGTGCTGAACATCGCCATGCGCGCCGTCGATGCGCTGGATCTGGGCGATGATCGGATCCGTTTCCAGGCCCGCTTCTCGGGCGCCAGCCATGCGCTGTCGATTCCGCTGGTGGCGGTGGAGGCGATCTACGCGCAGGAGAACGGGCAGGGCATGATGCTGCCGGCCGATGAGGTTGAATCGAGCCTGTCAGCCGACCCGGTCGAGGCGGAGCCCAAGGCGGAAGAGCCGCGGCCGACTGGCGACGACGAGCCGCCGCGGCGCTCCCATCTGCGGGTGATCAAGTAGGGCCAGCGCGTTCATCGCCAGCGCCGCCTCGACGGCAGACTGACCTGCGGCTGCAGCTTGACTCCTCGCCCGCGACGGGCGTGCTGCGCGTGCTGGGATCAGCCCCAGTTGCCGAAGCCGCGCGTACCGAGGCGCGGTATGGGATCAGGCACGCTGGGCGGCGGCAGTGGCTCCGGCGCGGTGATCCAGAGCAGCCTCAGACCGTGCAGGGCAAGGGCTCCACTGGAGCGGTCGCTGCCCTCCCGCGAGTAGTCGAATCGATACTGGCGCACCAGGCCCAGCCGTCCATCCTCGCCGCGCTTCATGCCCAGCTTCACCAGCGCCACCGAATGGTCCAGCAGCTGCACGCCGGCGCGTTCGCAGGCCTCCAGCCCATGTCGACGCGCGACTTCGCTGGCATCGCGGGCGCGCGCCCAGAAGTACAGCACCGGGCCCAACACCACCAGGACTAGCAAGGTTGTATCCATCGCAGCAGTGTGTGGGCGCGGCCCACACGCCGCAAGGCGCGAGTCGCACGGCCTGCCTTCGGCGGTGCCGTGACTGCCAACCCGGGCACGCCGGGTTTTTGCAACGAAATGTAAGATGGCGGGCGTTCGACGACGCCATGTCAAGGGGGCGGGGCTTCAGTGGATATCGAGGGATACCGAATCGAGTCGGAGGGCGAGACGGGTGCGGGCGTGCACTGGCTGCGCGCGCGCCAGATCGTCGCCGATGCGCCGGTGCTGCTGCAGCTGTGGGAGGCCCCCGCGGCCGAGGCGAGAGCGGCGATCCGCGCCCTGGCGGGCTTGCGCCATCCGGGGCTGGCGACGGTGCTGGACGTGGGCGAAGCACCGGATGGGCGCACCTACGCGGCGCTCGCTGCTCCGGCCGGCCCCAGCCTGCGACAGCAGCTCGCTGCGGGTATGGACCTCGATCAGGCGTTGGCGCTGCTCCGGCGGCTGGCCCTGGTGCTGCAGTTCCTGGAGGGGCGCAGTGCGCTGCCCGCCTGCCTGGATCCGCGCTCGGTGCACAGCGATGCGCAAGGCCGTCCCGTGCTCACCCGCCTTCGCCCCGCGCAGGAGCCCGCCGAGGCCGGTGAACCGGCGCGCGCCTTGCTCCGCCTGTTCCATGAAGCCCTCACCGGGCATGTTCCCCGCGAGAGGCTTCCGCAGTTTCCGGACTACCTCAGTCGCTGGCAGCCGCTGCTGGACCTGCTCGGACAGGCGGAGCTGCTCACGCCCGGGCGGGTGCTGGAGTGCCTTGATCGCCTGGAGGGTCGCAGCACCGGTGGATCGCCCCGGACGGGTGCGACCGCGAAGTCGGCGACCGCTCCCGGCGCGCAGGCGGCGGTATCGGTGGATGCCGCCCCGATCCCGGTGCCCGCGCCCGCTGCGCCGACGGAAGCGGCGGCAGCAGTGCCTGCCGGCGCCGGCGCGGCAGCAGGCGTGTTGCCTGCCAACCCCGCTTCCCCGGGCGTGACGGCACGCGAACGCAAGGAGCCGGCGCGCGAACCTCAGCCGCCGGCGCGCGCAAACACCCCGCCAGCGCCCGTGCTGCAGCCGACACCGGCCCCAGCTCCAGCCAGGGTCGCTGGCGCAGGCACGATGGCTCAACCTGTGCGCATGTCGACTGAGCGGACCACCGCTCCGAGCAAGCGCCTGGAGGCCGAAAGCCTGCCGCCCACCAGCGTTCCCCGCGCCTTGCCGGAACCGGCGACTCCGGCGCCGCCGTCGCGCATGCCGCTCGTCCTGGCGGCAGCGCTGGCCCTGCCAGTGCTGGCCGGCCTCGCCTGGTGGCTGCTGTCCGCCGGCGCGCCAGCCGAAGCCACATCCGTCGCAACCGCGCCGCAGAGGGCGGAGCCCTCGCCAGCGTCCGCCCCCGCCGGAACGGCGCCCGAGCGCTCGGCGCCCGCGCCTGCCCCTGGCTTCCAGGCGCCGGACCCGAGCACCGACTGGTCTCCGGCCTCGCCTGTGGCGCTCGATCTGCAGGCCTTGCCGACCGTGGAGGACCCGCTGGAGCGCCTGCTGCAGTACGCGCGCACCAATGTCGAGGCGGGGCGGCTGATCCAGCCGCCGGGCCGCAACGCCCTCGATCGCTACCTGCAGGCCCTGCGCATCGAGTCTGACAACAGCGCGGCGCGCGCCGGCATCGCCGACCTCGGCGAACTCTGCCTGCGCCAGGCGGCCGAGGTCGAGACGCTCGACAGCCGCCTGCAGGCGCTGGCCTGCGTCGAGCGCGTCGCGGCGGCCCACCCGGCGGGCGCGCCGGCGTTGGCGCGGGCCAACGAGCTGCGGCGACTGGAGCATGACCGCCTGCTGGTCTCCGGCCAGCACGCCCTCGCCGCTTGGCGATCGGCCGAGGCCCGCACTCACTTCACCGATGCCCTGCGCCTGCTGCCCGATTCAGCGGCGGCACGCAGCGGCGCCAGCGAGGCGGAGCGGCAGGGCAAGCCGGGCTATCGCTTCCGGGATCCGCTGGATGGTGATGCCCGTGGGCCGGAGCTGCAGATTGCGGGAGGGTTGGCCTGGGCCCGCAGCGAAGTCAGCGTCGAACAGTTCGAGGCCTACTGGACCGCCGCCGGCCAGCGCCGCTTCGGCGCCCACATGCCGGCCTGCCGCGATCGTGAGTCGATGCTGCGCAGCTCGCGCAAGCGCGACTGGCGCAGTCCGGATTTCGCGCAGGGCGCCCGGCATCCGGTTGCCTGCGTCAATTTCGCCATGGCCCAGCACTACGCCGAGTGGCTGTCCGAGGTCTCCGGGCAGCGCTACCGGCTGCCCACCCTGGCCGAATGGCGGGCGGTCGCGGGCAATGCGCCCGGCGACTGCCGCGCGAATTTCCGCGACCAGTCGGCGGCCCGCGTCTGGAATGCACGCGAGGCCTCGGCCTGTGACGACGGGCACCCCCATACGGCTCCGGTCGAGGCTGCGGGCGAGACCTCCGGCCTGCTGGGCCTGTGGGGCAATCTCGGCGAGTGGCTGAGCGACTGCGAGGGCGCCAACTGCCGACAGCGTCTGGCGGCGGGCGGCAGCTGGTTCAGCAGCGCGGCCGACTCCGCGCCACGCGGCTTTGCAGCCGAGCCCGGCTTCACTACCATCGGCTTCCGCGTCGTGCGTGAAATCCCCGCCCACGACTGATCAAGGGGCCCGGCCTGAGCCGGACCCGATGCGTTCCGGTACAGGCAACCGCCTGGCCGTCCCCCAGCGAGAGTCGCGATGAAGCTCATTTTCCCCAACGGTGAACACGGTGCCGTCCTGCTCAGCCCTGGCAGCAACCGCATCGGTGCCGCGCCGGATGCCTTCGTGCGGCTCGATGTCGCCGGCATGCCGGCCGAGCTGTGCACGCTGGAGCTGGATGGCGAGCGCGTCAGCCTGGTCGCTGCCGAGGGCGCCAAGGACCTCAGCGTCAACGGTCAGGCCGCCGAAGCCGGGCAGGCCCTGCGGCCGGGCGATTCGCTGGGCTTGGGCCCGGTGCAGGCGCGCCTTGTCGCGGTCGAGCGCGTGTCCTCCGCACCCGCGCCGCGACCCGCCCAGGTGGACGATTCCGGTGCCACCCGTGTCCGCGCGGCGCTGCCCAAGTACCTGCTGCGCGGCGTCTCCGGGGCGGCCTTCGGCAAGACCTACGCGGTCGCGTCGGCCCAGGTCATCGGCCGCCACCACGAGTGCGACATCTCGATCCCCAGCGAGGAGATCTCGCGGCGCCATGCCCAGGTCAAACCGACTACCGACGGCGTGCTGGTCGAGGATCTGGGCTCGTCCAACGGCACCTTCATCAACGGCCAGCGCGTGCAGACCGGGCTGCTGAAGAACGGCGACGAGCTTCGTCTGGATGCGATCCGCTTCATGCTGGTGGTGCCTGGACAGGAGATCCAGAAGGCCACGGCTCCGGCGCCGGTGGAAAGCACGGGCGGCGGTCGCACCGGCCTGATCTTCGTGGCGGTGACCGTGGTGGTGGCGGCTGCGGTCGCAGCGGCTTTCCTGCTGCGGTAGGCGCTGCCCGCGTTTTGCCCCAAGCGGTCAGCGCCCGCGCCTTCGTTGGCCGCGCGTTGACTGCCCGGAGTCCTGCAATGGCACGGCCCATCCAAGGAGGCCGCCATGCAGATTCTCCGTTCCGCCCCCCTCGAATTCCTCAAGCGCGCCCTCGGCAGCGTCCTGCTGCTCGCCAGCGGCTTCGCCCAGGCCGAAGGCCTCGCCCCGGCCGATGGCCTGGCACTGCGCGCGCAGGGCGCCGAGCACTGGCAGTCCGCCTTCGCCCTGGAGACCCAGGTCGACCTGCGCGTGCGCGGCCTGATGGCCGAAGTGCGCATGCGCCAGCGCTTCAGCAACGCCAGCGGCGAGTGGATGGAGGGCCGCTACCGCCTGCCGCTGCCGGACGACGCCGCGGTGGGCCGCCTGCGCATGCAGGTCGGCGAGCGCCTCATCGAAGGCGAGGTGCAGGAGAAGCAGCAGGCCGCGGCCACCTATGCCGCGGCAGCCAGCGAAGGCCGCACCGCCAGCCTGGTCGAGCGCGAGCGCCCGAACCTGTTCCAGACCCGCGTCGCCAACATCGGCCCCGGCGAAACCGTCGAGATCGAGATCGGCTACTGGCAGAAGGTGCGCTGGCAGGACGGGCGCTTCAGCCTGGGCCTGCCGCTGACCTTCGTGCCGCCCTACCACGGCGGCCGCAGCGAGGCGGACGCCGCGCTGGATCGCCCGCAGCCCGCCGAGGTGCCCGCGCAGGGCATCGCGCTGGGCTCGGCCGCGGCGCCGAAGTTCAGCCTTGGCGTCGATCTCGACGCCGGCCTGCCGCTGGCCAGCATCGACAGCCCCAGCCATGCCGTCGCCGTGCGTCGCGAGGGCGAGCGTCACCGCATCGAGCTCGCTGCGACGCAGGTCGACAGCGACCGCGATTTCGAGCTGCGCTGGACGCCGCAGCCCAGTGCGCAGCCGCAGCAGGCGCTGTTCGTCGAGGACCGTGCCGACGCCCGCTATGCCTTCCTGACCCTGATTCCGCCGACCCGGCCGGTGGCGCCGGTGCCGCGCGAGCTGATCCTGGTCGTCGACAACTCCGGCTCCATGCATGGCGCCTCGATGCAGCAGGCCAAGGCGGCGGTGGACCGCGCGCTCGCCGGCCTGCGCACCTCCGATCGCTTCAACGTGATCCGTTTCGATCACCGCTTCGACAGCGTGTTCGCGCAGCCGGTCGAGGCCAGTGCCGAGCATGTGGCGCAGGCGCGCCGCTTCGTGCAGGCCCTGGAGGCCGACGGCGGTACCGAGATGCTGGCGCCGCTGATCGAAGCCTTCGCCATGCCGGCCACACCCAGCCATCTGCGCCAGGTGGTGCTGATCACCGACGGCGCGATCAGCAACGAGGCGCAGTTGCTCAACCACATCGAGCAGGGGCGCGGCGAGGCGCGGCTGTTCGCAGTGGGCATCGGCAGCGCGCCCAACGCGCACATCCTGCGGCGCATGGCCGAGGTCGGCCGCGGCGCGCAGGTGACGATCCGCCGCATCGAGGACGTCGCCGAGGTCACCGACCAGCTGCTGGCCAAGCTCGGCCAGCCCGCCCTGCGCGACCTGAAGGCGGTGTGGCCCGAGGGCGCCGAGGCCTATCCGGCGCAGCTGCCCGATCTGTATCTCGGTGAGCCGCTGCAGGTGCTGATGCGGCTGCCGCAGGGCGGCAAGCAAGGCAGGCTTGAGGGCACCGCGCCGGACCTGTCCTGGCGCGCCGAGGTGAAACTGGGTGAGCCCCGCTTGGCCTCGACCGAGGGCGTGGCGCGGCTGTGGGCGGCGGCACGCATCGCCGAGCTGGAGGACAGCCTGCGCCAGGGCGCGAACGCCGACGAGGTGCGCGCGGGCGTGCTGACTCTCGCGCTGGAGCATGGCCTGGCCAGCGCCTACACCAGTTTCGTCGCCGTCGACCGCACGCCGCGCCGGCCCGAGGCCGCCGATCTCGCCTCGCTGCAGTTTGCCAACGCCGCGCCCGCGGGCTCGGTCGATTTCGCCGCCGGCGCCACCGGCTTCGAGCGCAGCCTGCGGCTGGCCCTGCTGCTGGGCGCGATCGCCCTGGTGCTGCTGGTCTGGCAGCGCGAGGGCGCACCGGGCCAGCGTCGGCTGCTGGCGCAGGGATGAGCCATGCCCAGCCCTGGCTTGAACGCGGCAATCGAGGCCACGCCTCGGCCTCGGCGCCGCGGGCAGCGCTGCCTTGCGCTGGCCCTGCTGCTGGTCAGCGGCTTGCTGCTGGTGCAGGCCCTGTGGGTTCCGGCCAAGGCCGAGCTGGCGCAGTGGCTGTTGACGCGGAGTTGGAACGCGGCGCGCTCGACGGGTGTGGCGCAGCCGCCCTGGGCCTGGGCCGACACCCGCGCGGTCGCCCTGCTGCGCCGTGCGGGTGTCGAGGCCGGACAGGTCGTGCTGGCCGGCGACAGCGGCCGCGTGCTGGCCTTCGGGCCCGGCTGGAATCCGGCCTCCGCCGCGCCGGGCGGGCAGGGCACCGTGGTGATCAGCGCCCACCGCGACACCCACTTCGCCTGGCTGCGCGATGTGGGCGAGGGCGCGATGCTCGAATTGGAGGGCTTGGACGGCAGCCGCCGCTACCGCCTGCAGGAACGCCACATCCTCGACGTGCGCGAGCACGCATTGGCGCCCGAGGCTGGCGAGGACCAGCTGCTGCTGGTCACCTGCTGGCCCTTCGATGCAGCGGAAGCCGGCGGGCCGCTGCGGCTGGTGCTGCGCTTCCTTCCGCTGGAGCCGGAAGCGCTCGCTCAGCCCGGCGGCAGCGTGCCCCAGCCTGCTGCGTACTCGGGCGCACCCTCGTAGTGCAGATGCAGGAACAGGTTCCACCCATCGCGGCTGAGCGCGCGCTGGGCCTTCATGCTGGCCGCACCGCCGACCAGCAGGCTGCGGTTGCGGTGATCCCAGAGCCCGGGCTGGGCGAACCAGCGCGCGGTGTCCGGCGTCCACGACAGCAGATCCACCGGCAGCGGAAACACCCGCTCGCCGTCGGGACTGTCATAGGCGAGCAGGGCGCCAATGCCAACGAGGTGCCCGCCGATGGCACGATCGCCCAGATGCGCATGGATCATCGCCAGCGCATTGACCATGAAGCGCGCCTCGACTTCGTTCTGCGCCATCAGCGCGATCTCCAGCAGGGCGTCGACGCCGGACTTGGGCTGCAGCCGTTCCAGCCATTCGACCAGCGCCGTTTGCAGGGTCGGCGAGTAGCGTCCGAACTGCAGGAAGGTGTAGCGCAGCGCCTCGTCGGCGCCGAGGCCCAGCAGGCGCTCGTCATTGCGGCGGCGCAGGTCTTCCGGCGGCAGCTCCAGCACCAGGCGGTTGACCTCGCTGCTGGTGCCGAGCACCTCGCTGGTCACCGGATCGAGCAGGCCCATGGCCTGGCCCACGCCGAGCTTGCCGGCGGTGGCCGCCCAGGCCAGCTTGTCGAGGCGCTCGCGGATCAGCGGGTTGCCGGTGTAGGGATCGATGCCGAGGCGCGCCGCCAGCTCGCGGCGCGCGCGGCCGTAGCCGGCCTCGCTCTTGGCCAGGCGCACGATCTCGTCGCCGACATCGCCGAACCAGCTGTCGTCCTCCTTCTCGCGGGCGCGCCGACTCGCCGCCATCGGCGCATCGGCAGCGTCGAAGGGCGAGCCGTCGTGGCTGATCCGCTGGTCGGCGCGTGCGCCCAGACGCCTGGCCCGTTGGCCCAGCCGCGTCACTCGCTCGCTGAAGTAGCGCCAGACCCCCTTGGGCAGGCCGGTGATCGCCTCGCCCGGCCGCTGCACCACGTTGGCCACCGCGCGCAGCGGCGCCATCACCGCTTCCGCGCCGGACTTCGCCAGTGCGGCCGTCACCGACTCAGTGTGGAGCACCTTGAGCGCTTCCATCTCGTGCACGCGCAGGGCGAGGATCTCGACGCTCTCGGCGCTGAGTTCGCCGTAGTCGGTATGCAGAACGAAGTGCGCCTGAAAGCCGTGCAGCTGCGCGCGCGCTTCGACGCGATAGTCGGGGCCGGTGAGCAGGGCCGGTGGCAGCAGCTCGGCGCTGGCCAGTTCGGGCTCGGCTTCGGTCTGTTCCTCGACGAGCGCAGGCGAGGGCTCAGCCGGTGCCGCGAGCTCGATGTCGGCATCGGCGCCAAGAAAGGGATCGACGAAGTCGTCGGCGCGGGCGACCGCGAGGGTCGCCAGCGCCGCAGATGCGAGTAGGCAGCCGCGCAGCGCGCCGCGGATCAGCTCCAACTGCAGACCACCTTGCCGCAGGTGCCGGCTTCCATCAGCTCGAAGCCGCGCTGGAAGTCGTCGATATGGATCTGGTGGGTGAGCACCTTCTGCAGCGGGAAGCCGGTGAGCACCATCTGCGTCATCTTGTACCAGGTCTCGTACATCTTGCGGCCGTAGATGCCCTGTACCGTCAGGCCCTTGAAGATGATGCGGTCCCAGTCGATGCCCGCGCCTTTCGGAAGGATACCCAGCAGAGCGATCTTGCCGCCGTGGTACATGCAGTCGAGCATGTCGTTGAAGGCGTGGGCGTTGCCGCTCATCTCAAGGCCGACATCGAAGCCTTCCATGTGCAGGTCGGACATGACCTCCTTCAGCGAGGTCTTGGCGACGTTGACCACGCGGGTGGCACCCATGTCCGCGGCCAGCTTCAGGCGGTAGTCGTTGACGTCGGTCACCACCACGTTGCGCGCGCCGATGTGCTTGCAGATGCCGGCGGCGATGATGCCGATCGGGCCGGCGCCGGTGATCAGCACGTCCTCGCCGATCACGTCGAACTCCAGCGCACAGTGCGCGGCGTTGCCGTAGGGGTCGAAGAAGGCCGCCAGCTCGCTGGGGATCTGGTCGTGGATCGGCCACAGGTTGCTGGCCGGCACCGCGATGTACTCGGCGAAGGCGCCGTGGCGGTTCACGCCGATGCCGACGGTGTGCGGGCACAGGTGCTGGCGGCCGGCGCGGCAGTTGCGGCAGACGCCGCAGACGATATGCCCCTCGGCCGAGACGCGCTGGCCGACGGTGTAGCCGGTGACCGCGCTGCCCAGCTCGGCGATGCGGCCGACGAACTCGTGGCCGATGACCAGGCCGGGCTTGATCGTGCGCTGGCTCCACTCGTCCCACTTGTAGATGTGCAGGTCGGTGCCGCAGATCGCGGTCTTCTCCAGCTTGACCAGCACCTCGTTGGGGCCGATCTGCGGCATCGGCACCTCCTCCATCCAGATGCCCTTGCTGGCTTCGCGCTTGACCAGGGCCTTCATCATCATCGACATCGGGGCATCCTCGGGTGGGGGCAGCGGCAGGCTGCGCAGGTCGCGGATTATAGAAGCGCGGCGTGTCGGCGCCGTCGGCGGCTATGCTGCGCGTTCAGCCACTCAAACCAAACGCTGCCGCATGGACGTCGCCGCCTGGCTGGATCACCAGCTGCGCCTGCACCCGAAGAACATCGAGATGGGCCTGGAGCGCGTGCGCCCGGTCGCCGAAGCCCTGGGCGTGCTGCAACCGGCCGCGCGCGTGCTGACCGTCGCCGGCACCAATGGCAAGGGCTCGACGGTCGCCATGCTGGAGGCGGCCTGCCTGGCCGCCGGCCTGCGCTGCGGCGCCTACACCTCGCCGCATATCGAGCGCTACCACGAGCGCATCCGCATCGACGGTCGCGAGGTCAGTGATGCCGCATTGATCGCCGCCTTCGAGGCGGTCGAGGCCGCCCGTGCCGGGATCCCGTTGACCTTCTTCGAGTTCGGCACGCTGGCGGCGCTGTGGCTGTTCACCCGCGCGGCGCTGGATGTCGCGGTGCTGGAAGTGGGCCTGGGCGGGCGACTCGATGCGGTCAATCTGGTCGATGCCGATATCGCCCTGCTGACCACGGTCGATCTCGACCACATGGACTGGCTCGGCCCGACTCGCGAGCACATCGGCCGCGAGAAGGCCGGCGTGTTCCGCAGCGGCCGACCTGCATTGATCGGCGAGCGCGAGCCTCCGGTCAGCGTGCTCCAGCACGCGCAGCAGATCGGCGCGCGGCTGGAGCGTCGCGGTCTCGATTTCGATGTCGAAGCCAATGCAGAGAGCTTGAGCTACCGCGATGCACAGGGCGCGCTGCGGCTGCCCTATCCGCGGCTGAGCGCCCCTGCGCAGCTCGACAACGCCGCGCTGGCGACGCGCGCGCTGCGCCTGCTCGGCCTGCCCGAGGCCGCGATCGCAGCGGGGATTGCGAACGCCGCGCCGCGCGCGCGCCTGCAGCGCATCGCGGGCGCGCCGGAGATCGTGCTCGACGTCGGCCACAACCCGCAGGCCGCGCGGCAGCTGGCCCAATGGCTCGACGCGCATCCGAAGCCGACCGTCGCGGTGTTCGCAGCACTCGCCGACAAGGACATCGATGGCGTGGTGGCGCCGTTGCGGCATGCGATCGCGCACTGGCATCTCGCTGGGCTCGAAGTCGCCGGGCGCAGCCAGAGCGCCGCGGCCCTGGCCGCACGCATGAAGGCCGCGGCACCCGATGCACGCCTGCATCCGCACATCGATGTCGACGCCGCCCTGCGCGCGGCACTCACCGAGGCCAGCCCGGACATGCGCGTGCTGGTGTTCGGCTCCTTCCACACCGTCGGCGAAGCCTTCGCCGCCCTGCGCCAACTCGGACGCCTGCCCGCATGATCGTGCACTGCACCCACTACCTGCCCGACGGTCGTCGCGAGGCCATCGACTTCGAGCGCGTCTCCGATGTGCTCGGTACCCACGAGGGTTTCATCTGGATGGGCCTGGTCGAGCCCGATGCCGCCCTGCTGGAAAAGCTGCAGGAGGAGTTCGACCTCCATGAGCTGGCCATCGAGGACGCCCACAAGGCGCACCAGCGGCCCAAGGTCGAGCAGTACGGCAACAGCCTCTTCATCGCCGTCCACACCGCGCAGATGCCGGGCGAGGAGGTCGAATTCGGCGAGACCCACCTGTTCCTCGGCGAGCGCTTCCTCATCACCGTCCGCCACGGCCCCTCACTGTCCTACGCGCCGGCCCGGGCGCGCTGCGAGCGCGATCCGGAATACCTCGCCGCCGGGCCCAGCTTCGGCCTGTACGCCGTGCTCGACCAGATCGTCGACCACTACTTCCCGATCGTCGATGACTTCCGCGCGGGCCTGGACACGCTGGAGCACGACATCTTCGAGGAGGACTTCAAGCGCGACACGGTGCAGCGCCTGTACCAGCTGAAGCGCGAGCTGACCCGCCTGCGGCTGGCGGTGGCGCCGCTGCAGGACGTGCTGGCCCCGCTGGTGCGGCTCTATCCCAACCTGATCCATGCCGACACGCGGGTGTACTTCCGCGACGTGCTCGACCACGCCCGGCGCATCAACGACGCCACCGACACCCTGCGCGAGATGCTGACCGCGGCGATGAGCGTGAACCTGGCTCTGGTCACCGTCGCCCAGGGCGAAGTGGTGAAGCGGCTCGCCGGCTGGGCGGCCTTGCTCGCCGTACCGACCCTGGTGACCGGCTGGTACGGCATGAACTTCGAAGCCATGCCTGAACTCGCGAGCCGCTTCGGCTACCTCGGGGTGATGGGGTTTACCCTGACGGTCTGCCTGCTGCTGTACCGCAAGCTCAAGAAAGTCCGCTGGCTGTAAGGCTTCGCGCCTGAAGGCTTGACAACGCGCGTCATGCAATCCCCGGGGTCGGCGTGTATCATGCGCGCCCGCTTCACCCATCCATCCATCCGAATACAAGGATAGAGCGCCGATGAGCAGCTACCTCTTCACCTCCGAGTCGGTGTCCGAAGGCCATCCGGACAAGGTCGCCGACCAGATCTCCGACGCCGTGCTGGACGCGATCCTGGCCAAGGACAAGCGCGCCCGCGTGGCCTGCGAGACCATGGTCAAGACGGGCGTCGCCATCGTCGCCGGCGAGATCACCACCGAAGCCTGGATCGACCTCGAAGCGCTCACCCGCAAGGTGATCCTGGACATCGGCTACAACAGCAGCGACGTCGGCTTCGACGGCGCCACCTGCGGCGTGCTGAACCTGATCGGCAAGCAGTCGCCCGACATCAACCAGGGCGTCGACCGCAAGAAGCCGGAAGAGCAGGGCGCGGGCGACCAGGGCCTGATGTTCGGCTACGCCACCAACGAGACCAAGGACTTCATGCCCGCGGCCATCCACTACTCGCACCGTCTGGTCGAGCAGCAGGCCAAGGCGCGCAAGAAGGGCAAGCTCGGCTGGCTGCGTCCGGATGCCAAGAGCCAGGTCACCCTGCGCTACGAGAACGGCAAGGCCGTCGCCATCGACGCCGTGGTGCTGTCGACCCAGCACGATCCCAGCATCAAGCAGAAGGATCTGGTCGAGGCCGTGCGTGAGCACATCATCAAGCCGGTGCTGCCGGAGAAGCTGCTGCACCGCGGCACCAAGTTCCACATCAACCCGACCGGCAAGTTCGTGATCGGTGGCCCGGTGGGCGACTGCGGCCTGACCGGCCGCAAGATCATCGTCGACACCTACGGCGGCTGGGCGCGCCACGGTGGCGGTGCGTTCTCGGGCAAGGATCCGTCCAAGGTCGACCGTTCGGCGGCCTATGCCGCCCGTTATGTCGCCAAGAACGTCGTGGCCGCCGGCCTCGCCGATCGCTGCGAGGTGCAGGTGAGCTACGCCATCGGCGTCGCCGAGCCGACCTCGATCTCGGTCACCACCTTCGGCACCGGCAAGATCGCCGACGACAAGATCGAGAAGCTGATCCGCAAGCACTTCGACCTGCGCCCCTACGGCATCATCCAGATGCTCGACCTGGTGCACCCGATCTACCAGCAGACCGCGTCCTACGGCCACTTCGGCCGCAAGGCGCATGAGGTCAGCTATGTCGATGCGGCCGGCAAGACGGTCAAGGCCACGGCCTTCTCCTGGGAGAAAACCGACCGCGCCGAGGCCCTGCGCGCGGATTCCGGCCTCAAGTAAGGCCGCGAAACCCAGCGGGTTGCACACGGGGGCGCCTTCGGGCGCCCCTGTCGTTTGTGCGCGATTGGCGCCAGCGCGCGCAAGGTTCGCGGCGGAGCGAGCGGATCAACGCGAGTGGTCGCTGCTGTGTCCGCCAGCGAAGGCATACTCCCCGCCCATGAAACGCAATCGACCTCCGCTTCGACTGCTCGCCCATCCCCACGGCTGGATCGCCAGCGGCTTTGGCTCCGGCTACTCACCGGTGGCGCCGGGCACGGTCGGCAGTGCCGCTGCACTGATCCCCTGGCTGTGGCTGCGCGAGCTGCCGGCCGCCTGGTATCTCGCGATCACCCTGGCGTTCTTTGCCTTGGGCGTGCTCGCGGCCGAGTGGGTGATCCGCGCGATCCACACCGATGACCCCGGCGTGGTGGTGGCTGACGAGTGGGTAGGGCAATGGCTGGCGCTGTTCCTCGCGCCGGCCGGCTGGGTGTGGATGCTGCTGGGCTTCGCCCTGTTCCGCCTGTTCGACGTGTGGAAGCCGTGGCCGGTGCGCTGGGCCGATCGGCGCCTGCATGGCGGCTTCGGCGCGATGTTCGATGACCTGCTGGCGGGCGTGTACGCCTTCCTTGCCTTGCAGGCCCTGGTGCTGCTAAACGCCCGCTTCGGAGTGTTGCCGACATGAACGATCTGCCCGCGGGCCTGCTGCGCGGCGAGGACGGCGTGGTGCGCTGCGCCTGGCAGCAGAACCTGCCCGACTATGCGCACTACCACGACCATGAATGGGGGCGGCCGGTCCGCGATGACCTGCGCCTGTTCGAGAAGCTCTGCCTCGAAGGCTTCCAGTCGGGCCTGAGCTGGCTGACCATCCTGCGCAAGCGCGAGAACTTCCGCGCGGCCTTCGCCGGCTTCGACCCACAGCGGGTGGCGCGCTTCGATGGCAACGACATTGAACGTCTGCTGGGCGATGCCGGCATCGTCCGCCATCGCGGCAAGATCGAGGCGGCCATTCACAATGCGACGCGGGTGCTGGAGATCCAGCGCGAGTTCGGCAGCTTCGCGGACTACGTCTGGGGCTTCCAGCCGCCGGCCTCCGAGCGGCCGCCGCGCCATGACTGGGACAGCCTGCGTGCGCTGGCGCAGACGCCGAGTTCGAAAGCCCTGTCCAAGGATCTGCGGAAGCGCGGCTTCAAGTTCGTCGGCCCCACCACCTGCTATGCCTTCATGCAGGCGATGGGGCTGGTCAACGATCACGTCGAAGGCTGCGCCTTCCGCTGAAGCCCCGGGCCCTCCCTGGCCCGGACGCGTGCCGGTTCAGGGCAGTTCGCTGCCGCTGTAGCGCTTGGCTTCCGCGCCATCGACGCGACCGATGCGCGCGCTCTCGTGCACGAACAGCTCGACCTCGCGCTTGAACACCATGGCGCCAACGACTTCCGAGTTCGGGCCGATCACGATCTTCGGCAGGCGGGTATTGCCGCCCCAGTTGAACCAGCCGGTGCTGGGCTTCTCGATGGTGATGCCGCCGGCGATGCGGCTGCCGTCGAGCAGGGTGATGTCGCCGTTGACGGTCTCGACATCTCCGCCGATGGTCGCGGCTTCGAGGCGGATCGCGCCGTTGACGGTCTCGACGTCGCGCTGCACGGCGGCGCCGCGATCGAGACGGATGCTGCCGTTGACGGTCTCGGCCGAGCCGGCCTGCGACGAGGCGCCGAAGCTGATCGAGCCGTTGACGGTCTCCACGCTCTCGGCGCGGGCGCCCTCGTTCAGGCTGATGCTGCCGTTGACCGTTTCGACGCTTTCCGCCTGCACCCGGGCCGCCAGCGTGATGCTGCCGTTGACGGTTTCGAGGCTGTCGTAGGCCTGGCCCTGCTCGGTGCGGATCGAGCCGTTGACCTTGTCGATGCTGGTGAGACGCTCGGCGGCGGCGCTGCCGGCGAAGGCGATCAGGACGACGAGGGGAAGAATGGACATGCGCATCGGTGCTGCTCCCTGCGGTTGGGCCACGCTCTGCGGTGGCGGCGAGCAGGCGGATGCCGGTCCGTCACAAAGGGTTTAGTCGCGCGGGTGACGAAACAGCCGCTTGGCTAGAATGCAGGTCTTGCCTGTCTGTCCCGGAGCCCGACCGTGTCCCGACCCAAGCCCGTCATGCTGCTGATCCTCGATGGCTGGGGCCATCGCGAGGAGCGCGAGGACAACGCCATCGCCCAGGCCAAGGCCCCGCACTGGCATGCCCTGCTGGCGCGCTGCCCGCACACTCTGATCGAAACCTCGGGCAAGCACGTCGGCCTGCCGGACGGGCAGATGGGCAACTCGGAGGTCGGCCACATGAACCTTGGCGCCGGCCGCATCGTCTACCAGGACCTGACCCGCATCGACCACGCCATCGAGACCGGCGAGTTCTTCGAGAACCCCGGCCTCACCGGCGCCTGTGCTTCGGTCACGGCCAGCGGCGGCACCCTGCACGTGTTCGGCCTGCTGTCGCCGGGCGGCGTGCACAGCCACGAGGACCACATCCACGCTTTCCTAGATCTGGCCAAACGGCAGGGCGTATCGCGGCTCGCGGTACACGCGTTTCTGGATGGACGCGACACGCCGCCGCGCTCGGCACGGCCGAGCCTGGAAAAGCTCGATGCGCGCTGCGCCGAGCTCGGCTACCGCATCGGCTCGGTCAGCGGCCGCTACTACGCGATGGACCGCGACAAGCGCTGGGATCGCGTCGAGCGCGCCTACTCGGCGATCGTCGAGGCCACGGCCGAGCATCGCGCGGCCACCGGCGTGGCGGCGCTGGACGCGGCCTATGCGCGCGACGAGAACGACGAGTTCGTGCTGCCGACGGTGATCGAGGGCGCAGCCCCCATGGCCGACGGCGATGCGGTGGTGTTCATGAACTTCCGCGCCGACCGCGCGCGCGAGCTGTGCGCGGCCTTCGTGCAGCCGGGCTTCGAGGGCTTCGTCGCGCGGCGTCCGCAGCTGGCGAGTTTCGTCTGCCTGACCGAGTACGACGCCAGGCTGCCGGCCACCTTGGCCTATCCGCCCGAGACCCTGCACAACACCCTGCCGCAGGTGCTGGCGGCGCATGGTCTCAGCCAGCTGCGCATCGCCGAGACCGAGAAGTACGCCCACGTCACCTTCTTCTTCAGCGGCGGGGTCGAGGCCGAGCACCCCGGCGAGTCGCGCGTGCTGATCCCCTCGCCCAAGGTCGCCACCTATGACCTGAAGCCCGAAATGAGCTGCCCCGAAGTCACTGCCGCTCTGGTCGAAGACATCCGCGCCCAGCGGCACGACGTTATCGTCTGCAACATCGCCAACCCCGACATGGTCGGCCACACCGGCGTGCTGGAAGCCGCGATCAGGGCGGTCGAGGCGGTGGACACCGCGATCGGTGAGATCACCGCGGCCCTGCGCGAGGTCGGCGGCGAGCTGATCCTCACCGCCGACCACGGCAACCTCGAGAAGATGCGCGACGTCGACACCGGCCAGCCGCATACCGCGCACACGGTCGGCCCGGTGCCGCTGGTGTATCTGGGCCGTCCCGCGCGGCTGAAGCCCGGTGGTGCCCTGCGTGACGTCGCCCCGACTCTGCTGCATCTGCTCGGGCTGCCGAAACCGGCCGAGATGACGGGTCAATCGCTGGTCGAATTCGTGTGATCCAGCGCTTCGCCGGCCTCGTGCTGGCCCTGCTCTGCGCAGGCGCGCTCCTGGCCCTGTCAGGCGCCGGTACGGCGCAGGCTCAGCCCGGCGACCCCGAGGCCGAGCGCGCCGCGCAGGCGCGGCTGGACGCCGTGCGCGCGGAACTGCGCGAGGTGGCCGCGGTGCAGGCGCGACTGGCCGCCGAGCGCGATGCCGCCTCGGCGCAGATCCGCGAGGTCGACCAGGCCATCGCCGAGCAGCTGAAAGCGCAGGCCGGCCTGGAGGCCGAGGTGGCCGCCCAGCGCCAGCGCTTCGAGGCGCTGGAGACCGAGCGGCAGACCGTCGCCGCCGGGCTGGAGCGGCAGCGGGAAGCGCTGGGCGCCCTGATGCGCGCGGCCCATGTGCAGGGCGGTCACGCCCCGCTGCGCCTGCTGCTGTCGCAGGACCGCCTGCGCGACGCCAGCCGGGCGCTCTCCTACCACCGCTACGTGCAGGCCGGCCAGGTCCAGCGCATCCGTCGCCTGCTCGATGAACTGGCGGATCTGGCGCGGGTCACCGCCCAGGTCGATGCCCAACGGGCTGCGCTCGACGCCGCGCTCGAGCGCGAGCTGGCGGCGCTGGCGGCGCTGGAATCGCAGAGGGCCGACCGCGCCGGCCTGCTCGAGGTGCTGGCTGGGCAGCAGAAGGCGCAGGCCGAGCGGATCAGCGCGCTGCGGCGCGACGAGCGCGCCCTGCTGGATCTGATCGAATCGCTGCGCGACATCTTCGCCGACATCCCCGACCAGCTCGACGGCGCCCAGCCCTTCGCCCAGCGCCGCGGCCAGCTCGCCGCACCGGTGCCGGGGCGGGTGCTGACCGGCTTCGCCGGCACCCTGCCGGACGGTCGGCGCAGTGAGGGCTGGCTGCTGGAGGCGGCCGCCGGCGAGACGGTGCTCGCCGTGGCCCCCGGGCGGGTCGCCTTCTCCGACTGGATGAATGGCTACGGCCTGCTGCTGATCCTCGACCACGGCGAGGGCTTCCTCAGCCTGTATGCCCACAACGACGGCCTGCTCGGCGAAGTCGGTGACTGGGTCAAGGCCGGTGAGCCGATCGCCCAGGCCGGCAGCTCGGGCGGGCAGGGCAGGGCGGCCGTGTACTTCGAGCTGCGTCGCCAGAGCCAGCCGCTGGATCCGCGCGTCTGGGTGCGGCGCTGATCGGCTGCGGGCGGCGACAGCCGCTGCGGGTGCGCGCGCGTCTCCTATACTGCGGCGCATGAACAGCCTTCCCCGCCTGTACCGCACGCTTGTCGCCCTGTCCCTGTCCCTGCCGCTGTGCCTTGCCGCCGTTCCGGCGCTGGCCCAGGACGCCCCTGCGCCTCCGCCGATCGAAGCGCCGAGCGCCGAGGCGCCTGCCGCCGAGCCTGCCAGCGAGCGGGTCAGCCTGGACGAAGTGCGGCGCTTCGTCTCGGTGTTCCGCGCGGTGCAGCAGGCCTATGTCGACAACGTCGATGACCAGCAGCTGATGCAGTCGGCGATCCGCGGCCTGCTCACCGACCTCGACCCGCACAGCGCCTACCTCGATGCGCGCGCCACGCAGTCGATGAACGAGACCGCGACCGGCGCCTACGGCGGCTTGGGCCTGGAGATCCTGCAGCGGCCCGATCGCAGCCTGGTGGTGATCGCGCCGATGGACGACACACCCGCCGCGCGTGCCGGCATCCGCCCCGGCGACATCATCATCGAGTTGGATGGCGCGCCGATCAGCGCCGACAGCGTCGATGCCGCGGTCGAAGCCATGCGCGGCGAGCCGGGCACCTCGATCGTGCTGACGGTGGTGCGCGAGGGCGAGAGCGAGCCGCTCAAGCTCAGCCTGACCCGCGAGATCATCCGCGTCGCCAGCGCGCGCGGCGAGGCCCTGGACACGCAGTTCGCCTACATCCGCATCGCCGCCTTCCAGGCCGACACGGCGGGCGAGGTGCAGCGCAAGCTCGAAGCCCTGAAAGCGGCCGGCGGCGGCCTCAAGGGCCTGGTGCTGGACCTGCGGCGCAACCCGGGCGGCCTGCTGAATGCCGGCATCGAAGTCGCCGATCTGTTCCTCGACCGTGGCGTGATCGTCAGCACCCGCGGTCGGGTGCCGCGTGCGAGCGCGGAGTACGAGGCCAAGCGGGGCGACCTGCTGGACGGCGCACCGATCGTGGTGCTGATCGACAGCGGCAGCGCAAGCGCCGCGGAAGTCGTCGCCGGCGCCCTGCGCGACCATCGGCGCGCGCTGATCATGGGCAGCACCAGCTTCGGCAAGGGCTCGGTGCAGACCGTGCTGCCGCTGGACAACGGCGACTCCATCAAGCTCACCACCGCGCGCTACTACACGCCTGACGGCACTTCGATCCAGGCCACCGGCATCGTCCCCGACATCGAGCTGCCGGAAAACGCCGAACTGCGCGTCGGCGCGCAGACCGAGCCGCAGCTGCGCGAGGCTGACCTGCCGGGGCATCTCGAAGCGGAGGCCGTGGCGGACGACAGCGGCGAAGCCGCGGCCCAGACCGATTACGCCGTCAACGAAGCCCTGAACCTGCTGCGCGGGCTGGCGGTGTTCCGCGAGCGCGGCTGAGGCCGAGTATCCCGGCGTCGCGGGCGTTTCGCCCACGCGCCTGCACCGAGCGCGCGCATGACGCTCTCGCCCCGAGCAGACTCAGGTCCGCGGGGTGGACATCGCCGAGCGCAGCGCCGCCGAGCGCAGTGAATCCTCCGCGCTCGCGGTGGCGTCGAGCAGGCGCCCGAGCAGGGCATCGAACTGCGCGTACTCGGCGGCATCGAGCCCCGCCAGCAGGGCGCGCTCGTACTCAAGCGCCAGCGGCGCCACCTGCGCGTACACCGCGTGGCCGGCAGCGCTGAGTTTCAGCGGCACGCGCCGGCGGTCGCGTTCGTCGCTGCCGCGTTCGACCCGGCCTGAGCCCATCAGTCCCGCCACCGCGCGGCTGACCGCGACCTTGTCCATGGCGGTGCGCTCGACCAGCTCTCCCGCGGTCAGCCCGGGATAGCGCCCCAGCACGGCCATCAGCCGCCATTCGGTGACCGAGAGGTCGAAACGCTCGGCGTAGATCCGGGCAATGGCCTGGCTGACCCGGTTCGACAGCACCGACAGCCGGTAGGGCAGGAAGGACTCCAGCACCAGTTCGGCCGAAACGTCGTCGTTTGGGCGGCCGGGCGCGTTCGCCGCGGCGGATTGGGGAGGGCTCATCCTGCACTGCACCTTGCAAATGGTTTCATCTGAAACTATAAAACGCCCACCCCGCGGCGACCAGCCGCGAGCGTCTTCCGGTGGCCGCCCCAAGGCGGCGCCGTGCCCCTGCCACCCCCGCGCGCCAAGCGCGCGCAGCCCCTTGAGGAGCCCAGCATGAACGCCCAGCCGAACCTCGGCATGCAGGTCACCACCTTTGAAAACCCCATGGGGATCAACGGCTTCGAGTTCGTCGAGTTCGCTGCCCCGGCGGGCAGCGTCGACCTGCACGCGCTGTTCCGCAAGATGGGTTTCGCGCCGGTGCTGAAGCATCGCAGCCGCGCGATTACGGTCTATCGGCAGGGCGGGGTCAACTTCCTGGTCAACGAGGCCCCGGACAGCTTCGCCGCCGATTTCGCTGCCCAGCACGGCCCCAGCGCCTGCGGCTTCGGCATCCGCTTCACGAAGCCGGTGGCCGAAGTCGAGCAGAAGGTCCTCGCCAACGGCGGCGAGCGGATCGCGCACAAGCCGTCGAGCCGCGCGATCGACGCGCCGGTGGTCAAGGGCATCGGTGACTGCATGCTCTACCTCGTGCCCAGTGAGGGCGATGCCTATGCCGCCGACTATGTCGCCATCGAGGGCGCGGATGTCCATCCGACCGGCTTCGGCCTGACCTTCATCGATCACCTGACCCACAACCTCTACTTCGGCAACATGGAGAAGTGGTCGGACTACTACGAGCGCCTGTTCAATTTCCGCGAGATCCGCTACTTCGACATCAAGGGCGCCAAGACCGGCCTGGTGTCGAAAGCCATGACCGCCCCGGACGGCATCGTGCGCATCCCGCTGAACGAGTCCTCGGACCCGAAGAGCCAGATCAACGAATACCTCGACCAGTACAAGGGCGAGGGCATCCAGCACATCGCCTGCTTCACCGACGACATCTACAGCACGGTGGAAGCCATGCGCGCCCAGGGCGTCGAGTTCCTCGATACGCCGGCGACCTACTTCGAAGTGATCGACCAGCGCATTCCGAACCACGGCGAGGACGTGCAGCGGCTGGCGAAGAACAAGATCCTGATCGACGCCGATCCCGAGACCAAGCAGCGCAAGCTGCTGCAGATCTTCACCCAGAACGCGATCGGCCCGATCTTCTTCGAGATCATCCAGCGCAAGGGCAACGAAGGTTTCGGCGAGGGCAACTTCCAGGCCCTGTTCGAGAGCATCGAGCGGGATCAGATGAAGCGCGGGTTTCTCTGAGAGCCGGGATTGGGGATTCGGGATTGGTGGGGCGATGCTCGCTGCTCCGGATTCGGCAGTGCAAGGGCGCTCCTGTGCCAAGTGCGAGTCGGGTTCTTTTGAAACCTCGCTGCGTTGGCGGCCTTCAGATGCGTGCGTCGACGTGCAGCTCTTGATTTGAGCCCCTCTCCCCGTGGGAGAGGGGTTGGGGAGAGGGTCCGGTATGGCCGAACGCATCATTCCACCGCTGCCGACCGAAACACTCGACAAGGCCCGTTGCCTGCGCCAGACCATGACCGATGCGGAACAGGCGCTCTGGTACCACCTGCGCGCCGGACGCTTTGGCGGCTTCAAGTTCCGCAGGCAGCACCCGCTTCCGCCCTATGTCGTCGATTTCGTCTGTTTGGCGCAGTTGCTGGTGGTTGAACTCGATGGCTCGCAGCATTCGCCGCAGATTGACGAGGAACGCAACAGATTTCTTGAGCGCGCGGGCTTCCGGCTGCTGCGCTTCTGGAACGACGATGTGCTGACCCAAGCCGAAGACGTGCTGGCGCGGATCTGGAGCGCGCTGCACGACCGGACGCTCTCCCCAACCCCTCTCCCACGGGGAGAGGGGCTCTCGCGAGAATCGCAGCCATGACGCAAGCCCCCAAGGACCGCACACCGCAGCCATGACGCCCGCCACGCCCTACCTCACCGGCTTCGCCAACGACTTCGCCACCGAAGCCCTGCCCGGGGCGCTGCCGGTCGGCCGCAATTCGCCGCAGCGCTGTCCCTACGGCCTCTACGCCGAGCAGATCTCGGGCACGGCCTTCACCGCGCCGCGCCATGCCAATCGCCGGACCTGGATGTACCGCATTCGCCCGGCCGCCCTGCATGGCCGCTTCGAGCCGTATGCGCAGCCGCGCTTCCACAATCGCTTCGACGAGATCGCGGCCAGCCCCGAGCAGTACCGCTGGAGCCCGCTGCCGCTGCCGACGCAGCCCACCGATTTCGTCGATGGCCTGTTCACGATGGGCGGCAACGGTGGGCCGGATGCTTCAGGCATGGCCGTGCACCTGTACGCCGCCAACCGCGACATGGTCGACCGCTACTTCTACAGCGCCGACAGCGAACTGCTGGTCGTGCCGCAGCTGGGTCGGCTGTGCATCGACACCGAGCTCGGCCGGGTCGACGTCGAGCCGCAGCAGATCGCGGTGCTGCCGCGCGGGGTGCGCTTCACGGTCAGCCTTCCCGATGGCGAAGCACGGGGCTATGTCTGCGAGAACTTCGGCGCCCTGCTGAAACTTCCGGACCTCGGCGTGATCGGCAGCAACGGCCTGGCCAACCCACGCGATTTCGAAACGCCCGTGGCGCGCTATGAGCAGCGCGAGGGCAGCTTCAAGCTGATCGCCAAGTTCCAGGGCCAACTGTGGCGCGCGCCGATCGGCCACAGCCCGCTGGACGTGGTTGCCTGGCACGGCAACTACGCGCCCTACCGCTACGACCTGCGCCGCTTCAACACCATCGGCTCGATCAGCTACGACCACCCGGACCCGTCGATCTTTCTCGTGCTGCATTCGCCGGGCGAGGCGGAAGGGGTGAGCAACCTGGACTTCGTGATCTTCCCGCCGCGCTGGCTGGTGGCGCAGGACACCTTCCGCCCGCCCTGGTTCCACCGCAATGTGGCCAGCGAGTTCATGGGTCTGGTGCACGGGGCGTATGACGCCAAGGCCGAGGGCTTCGTGCCGGGCGGCGCTTCGCTGCACAACTGCATGACGGGACATGGGCCGGATGCGGCGACGTTCGAGAAAGCCTCCAGGGCCGACCTGTCCAAGCCCGACGTGATCACCGATACCATGGCCTTCATGTTCGAGGCACCGCGGGTGATCCGGCCGACGAAGCAGGCCGTCGAAGCCGCGCATCGCCAGCGCGATTACCCCGACTGCTGGGCCGGCCTCACCGCGAACTTCGACCCTGCCAAGCCCTGATCCCCTCGGCCTGCGGATTCCGGCCGCCAAGCACCAAGGACACCCAATGAAACTCGCAAGCCTCAAGGAAGGCGGCCGCGACGGCAGCCTGATCGTCGTCAACCGCGAGCTCAGCCGCGCCGTGCGCGTGCCGCAGATCGCGCCCACCCTGCAGCGCGCGCTGGAGGACTGGAGCGTGACCGCGCCGCGCCTGAACGCGGTGTACGAGCAGCTGCAGTCCGGCGCCGACAGCATCGAAGGCCAGGCTGTGTTTGCGCTGGACACCGCCGCGCTGGCCGCGCCGCTGCCGCGCGCCTACGAGTTCGTCGACGGCTCGGCCTACCTGCCGCACGTCGAGCGCGTGCGCCGCGCCCGCGGTGCCACCGTACCCGAGAGCTTCTACGTCGATCCGCTGATGTACCACGCGGTCGGCGCCGGCTTCTACGGCCCCAACGACCCGGTGCGCGTGCCGGACGAGGCCTTCGGCATCGACCTGGAGGCCGAAGTGGTGGTGGTCACTGACGATGTGCCGATGGGCGTCTCGGCCGAGGCTGCGGCGGGCCACATCCAGCTGGTCGGGCTGATCAACGACGTGTCCTTGCGCAACCTGATTCCGGATGAGCTGGCCAAGGGCTTCGGCTTCCTGCAGTCGAAGCCGCGCTCGACCCTGTCGCCGGTCTTCGTCACCCCGGACGAGCTGGGCGAGGCCTGGCAGGACAGCAAGGTTCACCTGCCGCTGCTCAGCCATATCAACGGCGAATGGTTCGGCGCGCCCGAGGCCGGCGTCGACATGCAGTTCAACTTCGCCCAGCTGATCGCGCATGCCGCCAAGACCCGCCCGCTGGTCGCCGGCAGCATCGTCGGCTCCGGCACCGTGGCCAACGAGGACGAGGGTAAGGGCGCTTCGTGCCTGGCCGAGAAGCGCATGCTGGAGATCATCCGCGAGGGCAAGCCCAGCACGCCCTTCATGAAGTTCGGCGACCGCGTGCGCATCGAGATGCTTGACCGCGACGGACGCTCGATCTTCGGCGCCATCGACCAGGTCATGCAGCAGGGCTGAGAGCCTGCGCCTGCGACACGGCCCCCGCCACGCACTCCCTGCCGGCGGCGGTCGCGCGCCTCGGGGTGTGTTGCTTCGCCCGTGCCGAGGCGCGTAGATTTCCGTGACAACGATCACATCGGATCAGGGAGCGGCGCGATGAGCGAGATGCTGAGTCTGTACAGCTACTGGCGCTCCAGCGCCGCCTATCGCGTCCGTATCGCCCTGCACCTCAAGGGCTTGGCCTATGCGCAGAAGCCGGTGCACCTGCTGAACAACGGCGGCGAGCAGCGCGCGCCCGAGTTCCGCGAGATCAATCCGCAGGCGCTGGTGCCGGTCCTGCTCGACGGCGAGCGTGCGATCCGGCAGTCGCTGGCGATCATCGAATACCTGGACGAAAGCTTCCCTGCGGTGCCCCTGCTGCCCGCCATGGCGCGTGACCGTGCGCGCGTGCGCGCGCTGGCCCAACTGATCGCCTGCGACGTGCATCCGCTGGCCAACCTGCGCGTGCAGCAGTATCTGGAGCGCGAACTCGATGTCGATCAAGCGCGGCGCGAGGCCTGGTCCCGCCACTGGATCGCCGAAGGCTTGGCTGCCTTTGAGGCCCTGGTGTTCGACAACCCTTCGACCGGCGAGTACTGCGAGGGCGAGATGCCCAGCATCGCCGACTGCTGCCTGGTGCCGCAGCTGTACAACGCGCGGCGGCTGCAGATGGATCTGACGCCCTATCCGACCCTGCTGCGCATCGAAAGCCACTGCCTCGCCCTGCCGGCCTTCCAGCAGGCGGCGCCGGAGCGCCAGCCGGATGCGCCGGTGGCCTGAGAGCCTCTGAGCTCCGCGTCGAGCGACGGGTACGCCGGGCAACTACAGGCGTCCACACTTCCCAGGCTTGAGCACGCTTTGACGTCGCAAGGCTGCGTGCGGCTGTGTGGGGTACGTCTGCGCGCCCTCGCTCTGGCAACGGGCATCGGCGCGTTGCGCGATGCTTCCATCACGGACGTCAGTGCACCGCAAGCGAGCGTCGACACGACCTTGTCGCCCCGTCGGTGACTTCATGGCGCTGCGCCGGAAGACAAAAGTGTGACGTAAATCACTCTGGGTGGCGGCCCGGCAGTGACTATTGGCAGGGAGTCATTGTTGCGGTTCCGTTAAACTCCCCGGGCTCGCTTGCACAGCGACGCTTACACGAAACCCAAGGGGAAGCCCATGTACGTCAACAGCACAGCCCGCCGCAGCCTGCTCGCCACCGCCGTCACCAGCGCCATGCTGGCCGGTGTCGGCGTTGCGTCCGCCCAGAACCGCAACAGCGGTGACGAAGAGAAGGTTCTGGACCAGATCACCGTCACCGGTTCGCGTATCGCCCGTGAAGGTTTCATCACGCCCTCGCCGGTCACCTCGCTGAGCTCGGAAGAAATCCGCGCGACCGGCGCCGTCACCATCGGTGACCTGATGACCCGCCTGCCGCAGCTGGCGCCCAACTACACGCTCGGCAACTCCACCCGCTTCATCGGTACCGCCGGCCTCGGCCTGCTCGATCTGCGCGGCATGGGCACTGCGCGCACCCTGGTGCTGGTCAACGGCCGTCGCCACGTGGGCGGTTCGCCGGGCTCCACCGCCGTCGACACCAACACGATTCCGGTCGAGCTGATCGAGCGTGTTGAAATCATCACCGGTGGCGCTTCGGCTGTGTACGGCGCCGACGCCATCGCCGGTGTCGTCAACTTCATCCTGAAGCGCTCGTTCGAAGGCTACGAAGTGCGCGCCCAGACCGGCGAAGCCAGCGAGGGCGATTTCTCGCGTTCGTTCGGCAGCTTCACCGCCGGCGCCAACTTCGGCGAGGGCCGCGGCAATGCGGTGGTCTCGATCGAGTACAGCAAGCAGGACCGCTTCGGCCGCGGCAATCGCGAGATTGGTCGCGAGTTCTGGGTCAGCGTGCCCAACCCGAACTTCGACCCCTCGCGTCCGCCCAGCGAGTCCAACCCGCAGAACGTGCCGGCCCGTCCGGGCGGCAACCACTCGATTTCGACTGCCGGCACCTTCACCATCGGCGCATTCAACCCGGCGAATCCGACCAACCGCTACACCTTCAACCCGGACGGCAGCTTCCGCCGCCAGCGCTATGACGGCCGCGTGATCAGCGCGACCTCCTGCGTCGACTGCGACTTCGTCGACCTGAACGGCGTGGCTGACCTGCAGCCGGCCTTCGACCGCCTCAGCGTCAACACGCTGATGAACTTCGACATGAGCGAAGACCATCGCCTGGTCTTCGAAGGCAAGTACAGCCGCACCCAGTCCCAGTTCTTCGGCCAGCCTTCCTTCGACCAGCCGATCCGCATCCTGCGCAACAACGCCTTCGTGACGCCGGCGCTGGGCGCGCTGATGGATGCGAACAACCTGACCCAGCTGCAGATCAGCCGCTTCAACGTCGACGCCGGCCGCCGCGGCGAGGATGTCACCCGCCAGATGGCGCGCTTCGTGGTCGGCGTCGAAGGTTACTTCGGCGACGGCTGGAGCTACGACACCTCGGTGACCTACGGCCAGTCGAGCATCGATCGCCTGAACGTCAACAACCGCATCAACGAGCGTTGGCACGCGGGCATGGACGTGGTGCGTGACTCCACCGGCGCCCTGGTCTGCCGCACCAGCATCGACCCGACCGCGATCAACCCGCACACCAACACGGTCTACTCGAGCTTCGCGCGCAACGGCTGCGTGCCCTTCAGCGTGTTCGGCGACGGTGCGGTCAACCCCGCGGCGGCAGCCTGGTTCAACACCAATTCGCTGAACACCTCCAAGCTCAAGCAGACCGTGCTGTCGGCCTCGGTGGCCAACAGCGCCCTGTTTGATCTGCCCGCGGGCAGCGTCGGTATCGCCGGCGGTGTCGAGTACCGCAAGGAGCAGAGCCGCGAGAACACCGATCCGCTGGCGGCGCTCGGCCTGACCTTCCTGAACGCGATTCCCAGCCGTGGCGGCAGCTACGACGTGGAAGAAGTGTTCGCGGAAACCAGCATTCCCGTGCTGGCCGACCTGCCCGGCGTCGAGCGCCTCGCGATCGATCTCGCCGCCCGCTACTCGGACTACAACACCGCGGGCTCGACCAACACCTGGAACGTCGGCATCGACTGGCAGATCTTCAGCACGCTGCGCATGCGCACCACCACGGCCCAGGCCGTGCGCGTGCCCAGCATCGGCGAGCTGTTCAACCCGCAGTCGCAGAACTTCGCCACCATCAACGACCCCTGCAACTACCAGAGCACCAACCCCAACCGTCCGGCCACTGCGGCTAACCAGGCCCTGCGCCAGGCCAACTGCACCGCGCTGGGCGTGCCGGTGGGCTGGGTCGACACCTACTCGGCCAACCGTCCGGGCGTCAGCGGCGGCAACCCGAACCTGAAGCCGGAAGAAGCCGAGACGATCTCCATCGGCTTCGTCTGGCAGCCCGAGTTCTTCGAAGGCTTCGGCATGTCGGTCGACTACTGGCGCGTGACCCTGGATGACGCGATCGGCGCGGTGACCGCGCAGATCAACGCCACCCGCTGCGCCGACTCCCCGGGCGGCGTGCAGAACAACGTGTTCTGCCAGGCCATCACGCGTGCGCCGGTCGGCGGCTTCACCGACTCGCAGGGTCGCCAGTTCCCCGAGTACAGCATCACCAACTGGGTGGCGATCAACGAGAACCTGGCGAAGTCGCGCCGCACCGGCGTCGACCTGGAAATGGACTACCGCTTCGCCCTGCTGGGTGGCGACACCAGCCTGCGCTTCGTCGGTACCCGCATGATCCAGTCGCGCGAGTGGGCCTTCCAGGACTTCCCGACCGAGTACATCGAGTACGTCACCTTCGTCACCGACCCGCGCTGGCGCGCCAACTTCCAGACCAAGTACGCCCATGGCAACTGGTCGGCGTCGTGGGACATGAACTACGTCGACGGCAACCTGCGCGTGCGTCCGGACAGCTACAACAGCAACCCGGGCCAGACCAGCCCCATCAAGAATGGCAGCTGGGTCTACCACAACCTGCAGCTGAGCTACGCCTTCGGCGAGTCCGGCCTGTCGGCCTACGTGGGTGCAGACAACGTGTTCGACAAGGATCCGCCGCTGAACTACTTCGGCTCGGATCTGGGCACCGCGTACTACGACAACGTGGGTCGCTACATGTACGCCGGCTTCACCTACAAGTTCTGATCAAGGCGGCCCGCCCGGTCCATGAGCCGGGCGGGCTCTCCGAACAGACTTGGCTGCATACGGAAAACCCCGGGCTTGCCCGGGGTTTTCTTTTGCCTCTTCGCTGATTCCCAGCAGCTCAGGGCATGCGCTGCAGCACCAGGCAGGCATTGGTGCCGCCAAAGCCGAAGCTGTTCGACAGCACCGTCCGCAGCGAGGCCTCGCGGCTCGCGCGCAGCAGCGGCGCCTTGCCCACGCCTTCGTCCGGCGTGTCCACATTGGCCGAGCCGGCCATGAAGCCGCCTTCGAGCATGGCGAGGCAGTAGATCGCCTCGTGCACGCCGGCGGCGCCCAGCGAATGGCCGGACAGCGACTTGGTCGACGAGAACGGCGGCATGGAGTCGCCGAACACTTCGCGCAGCGCCCGCAGCTCGGTGAGGTCTCCCAGCGGCGTCGAGGTGCCGTGGGTGTTGATGTAGTCGATGGGCTGCTCCAGACCGGCGATGGCCTGACGCATGCAGGCGACTGCGCCTTCACCCGAGGGCGCCACCATGTCGGCGCCGTCCGAGGTCGCGCCATAGCCGACGATCTCGGCGAGGATGCGCGCGCCGCGTGCCTGAGCGTGCTCCAGAGACTCCAGCACCAGCGCGCCGCCGCCGCCCGCGATGACGAAGCCGTCGCGATCGGCGTCATAGGCGCGCGAGGCGGATTCAGGCGTGTCGTTGCGCTTCGTCGACAGCGCGCCCATGCCGTCGAACAGGCTGGCCATGCCCCAGGAGTTCTCCTCGCCGCCTCCCGCGAACATCACGTCCTGCAGGCCCCAGGCGATCTGCTGGGCGGCGGCGCCGATGCAGTGCGCCGAGGTCGCGCAGGCCGAGCTGATCGAGTAGTTGATGCCGCGCACCTTGAAGCGCGTGGCCAGGCAGGCCGACACGGTCGACGCCATGGTGCGTGTGACCTGATAGGGCCCGATCCGCCGCACGCCCTTGCTGCGCAGGGTGTCGGCGGCTTCGATCTGGTTGGCCGGCGAGCCGCCGCCCGAGCCCATGACCAGGCCGATGCGCGGGTGGCTGATCTGGCTGGGCGCGAGCCCGGCCATGGCGATGGCGTCGTCGAGAGCGACGCTGGCGTAGGCCGCGGCATCGCCCATGAAGCGGCGGTCGCGGCGGTCGATGCGGGCATCGAGATCGATTTCCGGCACGCCCGCGATCTGGCTGCGCAGGCCGGCGTCGACGAACTCCTCGCAGCGGCGGATGCCCGAGCGGCCCGCGCGCAGGTTCGCGCTGACCGTCGCCAGATCATTGCCCAGGCAGCTGACGATGCCGGCCCCGGTGATGACTACGCGGCGCGGAAACATCAGAAGCCCGAGGTGTCGGTGAACAGGCCGACGCGCAGGTCGCTGGCCGTGTAGATCTCGCGGCCGTCGACCGACATGCGGGCATCGGCCACGATCATGTTGAGCTTGCGGCGGATCACCCGCTTCACGTCGATCTGGTAGCGCACCAGGCTGGCGGTCGGCAGCACCTGGCCGGAGAAGCGCACCTCGCCTACGCCCAGCGCGCGACCGCGGCCGGGCAGACCCTGCCAGGTCAGGTAGAAGCCGGCCAGCTGCCACATGGCGTCGAGGCCCAGGCAGCCCGGCATCACAGGGTCGTCGCGGAAATGGCAGGCGAAGAACCAGAGGTCCGGACGGATGTCGAGCTCGGCCTCGATCTCGCCCTGGCCATGAGCGCCACCTTCGTCGGTGATCCGGGTGATGCGGTCGAACATCAGCATGGGCGGCAGCGGCAGGCGCGCCTGGCTGCCTTCGAACAGGCGGCCTTCGCCCGAGGCGATCAGCTGGTCGCGGTCGAAAGAGTCGAACATGTGTTCCGGGTCCCGGATAGGCCGCAGCGTGCGGCAGGCCGGGCATTATCCTTGAAACCGGAACAAGTGTTCACTGACTTTCGTCGGCCCGTGCCGGCGCGCCGCTGGTGCAGGCGGGGCGCCGATCAGGGGCAGCGGCCCAGCCGCAGTGCTGCGGCGATGTCGCGCCAATCGAAGGCGCCGACGCCCTGGTCGTCATGCACCGCATAGAAGACGCCCTCTGGAAAGCGCGTGCTCCCGCCCTGGTCGAGCCAGACGCCGTCGGTATTGGCCACCGTGCGTCCGGCGAAGCTGCCCAGGTGGGCCAGGCTGGCGCGCTCGAACACATGGAACAGCGAGCGGTCCTTGAACTGGTCGGTGGCGATCCACCAGCCGCTGCCGTCGTCGCAGGCGTACAGCGCGATGCCCTCGGCCTGGGCGCGGAACAGGCCGGCGCCGAGGTCGCTCCCGGCATAGCCAAGGTCGGACAGTCGATAGGGCTTGATGCGAGTGCCGTCGGCCTGATCCTCTTCGGCGATCAGCAGGCGGTCGTGGGCTTCGTCGCCCCATAGCGATTCGGGAATGCGGATGGCGCCGGCCGCTTCGGTGGCACCGAAGCTGCCGAGATGTCGGGCCTGCAGTGCATCGCCGGCCAACGCGAGCTGGTAGCGCTGGAAGCGGCGGTCGAGTTCGGCCAGCGGCGGCACCGCGTCCTCATCGGCGGCATCCATGTAGGCATCGCTGACCAGGACCTCGTAGCCGCCATCGCTGCGCCGCAGCCACAGTCCGTAGGGCTGGCGCAGTTCGCCTTCGCCGAAGCTGCCGAGCGGGGTGAACCCCGGCAGGCGCAGCACCTGTACGCGGCGGTTGTCGCGCTCGACGGCGAGCACGAGGTCGTCGATGACGAACACGCCGTTCGGGCGATCGAACTGGCCCAGCGCCGCGCCCTGCTCGCCGACCGTACGCAGCAGCGCGCCGCTGTCGCCGCGGTAGACCATCAGGCGATGCGTGCTCTTGGCGGTGGCGATCAGCCAGACCATGCCGTCGGGCGCCGACCAGCTGGCCGGCGAGTCGACGTTGTCCTCGGGCGTCAACGGAGTCAGGAAGGCTTCGTCGACAGTGGTGTAGTGCAGAGACTGTTCAGCGAGCAGCGGATCCGCTTCGTCCTGTTCATCCGGCTCTTTTTCGCTGGCCACCGCCGTGCGCGCGGCTGCCTCGGGGGCCTCCGCAGGTGGCGATGGGCTGCAGGCGAGCAGGGACAGCGCAAACAGGCAAACGGGGACAGTGGATTTGGCGGACATGCGGCACCTCGCAGCGGGCGAGCCCGAAGGCCGCCGGAAAGAAAGGGCCCCGGCACAGACCGGGGCCCACAGGGATCGCGTGGCGATCAATACTCGTAGCGCAGGCCGACCAGCCAGAAGCGTCCGAACTGCTCCAGCTCAAGCACGCGATTGCGTTCGCCCTGGAAGCGGCGCTGCTTGGAGTCGGTGAGGTTGTTGATCTCGCCGAACACCTGCCAGCCGTTGGTGACCTGGTAGCTGGCCGAAAAATCGAGCAGGGCGCGCTCGTCCCAGAACACGTTGAAGTCGCGATCGGAGACGTTGAACTCCTGGATGAACTTCGAGCGCATGTTGTAGGCCAGCCGCGCGTTGAAGCCGTACTTCTCGTAGAACACCGCGAGGTTGACGTTGTCGCGCGAGGTGCCCGGCAGCTCGGTCTTGCCGATGCCAAAGGGCAGCTCGGCTTCGGAGTTGGCGTAGGTGTAGTTGGCATACACGCCCAGGCCGTCGAAGGGCGATGGCAGGCGGTCGAAGGTCTGCTGCCAAGCGAGTTCCAGGCCGGTGATGCTGCCGGACGTGCCGTTCTCGGCGCGGGTCAGGCGCAGCGCGTCGTCGCCACTACCGAGCAGCGAGTTGACCACGAAGATCGGGTCGTCGAGACGTTTGTGGAAGGCGGCCACCGACAGCAGACCCAGCGGACGCAGGTAGCGCTCGAATGAGACATCGAGGTTCTGCGAGTAGGTGGCCTTCAGGTCCGGATTGCCGGCCTCGGCCTCGCGGTCGTCGTCGCTGATGACGAAGCGCGGCACCGTGTTGGTGTAGTTCGGCCGGCTCAGGCCCGTCGAGTAGGACGCGCGCAGGATCGAGTCGGCGTCCAGCTCGTAGCGGACGTGCAGGCTGGGCAGCAGCTTGTTGTAGTCGCGGCCGACCTCCTGCAGTACGGCCTCGTCGGCGTCGAGGTCGTAGAGGAAAGCCTGGCCGGAGGTCTCGGTGCGCTCGAAGCGCAGGCCGCCGACCAGGCTCAGCGCATTCCAGCGCGCGTCGAGGCGGGCATAGGTGGCGTAGATGTCCTCATCCGCGCTGTAGTCGTTGACCGTCGAGTCCACCACCAGCGGCAGCAGGTTGGCGTTCTGCACGGTGCTGCCGAAGCGCTCGAAGATGTCGCTGCAGAGCACGCGGCCGAACTCGAAGCGACCGAAGTTGTTGGACACGCGTGGACACAGCAGGTCGGCATAGGCCGGCGTTCCGGCGGCGATCGCGTTGCGGTTGCGGTCGTCGTTGCTCTGCTTGTCGCGCAGTCGCGCGCGCGCGCCGAACTTCAGCTCACCGCTCTCGCCCAGCCAGCCCTGCTCACGCTGCAGGTCGAGCTTGAGGCCGGTTTCGTTCTCTTCGGCATCTTCGAAGCGCTGGTTGTAGCGACGGAAGCCATAGAGGTTCTCGGCGAGGTTGATGCCCTGCTGGCGGGTGCTGCCGTCGGCGTTGAGGATCGTCCACACCGGGAAATCCGGGTCGCTGTAGTCGTAGCGCAGCGGCGGCCGCAGGGTCGAGCGGAAGATCCACTGCTGGCGCGCCGGGATGTCGAAATTGCCCTGGCTGCGGCTGGCCTGCCAGTCGATGCGGTTGTCACCGAGGTAGTGCTCGCCGCCGAGGTTCAGCGTGCGGATGCGCTGCTCCTGGATGCGCTCGCGAAGCTCCTTGTCGAAGGTGGCGCGGCCGGCGACGCCGCCGGTGTCGCTGCTGCCCGCATCGTGGCGCTCGTACTCGATCAGGAAGGTGTTGCGGTACTCCTTGTCCCGGTACTTCGAGGCGGTGCCGATGGCGTACAGCAGGTGGTCCTCGTTGATCCGCGCGTCGAAGCGGGCGGTCAGGCCGGTGCGGGTGCGCTGGCCCTCGTAGTCCTTGATCTCGGTGAGTTCCGGCAGGGTGCGGCCGTCGTCCGCGCGGAAGAAGGCCGTCTCCACATTGTCGGTGAAGCGACCGGCGCGGCTGCCCGAGGCCGCCAGCAGCAGGCCGACGTTGCCGGCCTCGCCGAAGCGCGTGCCGACCGTGACATTGGCGCGGTCGTTGTCGCCGTCGCCCAGCTCGTAGCGGCCGCTGGCCACCGACGCACGCAGGATGGTGCCGTCGCGGTCGAGCGCGCTCTGGGTGACGATGTTGATCTGGCCGGCGATCGCGTCGCCGTCCATGTCCGGCGTGAGCGCCTTGGTGACTTCCAGCGCCGAGATCACGTCGGCCGGAATCGTGTCGAGCTCGACCGTGCGCCGCGCGGCGTTCGGCGCCGACAGCGGCACGCCGTCCACCGAGACGCTGGTGAACTCCAGCGGGGCGCCGCGCACGTTGACGTAGCGGCCTTCGCCCTGGTCGCGCTCGATCGACACGCCCGGAATGCGCTGGGTCGATTCCGCGAGGTTGGCGTCCGGGAAGCGGCCCAGCAGGTCGGCCGACACCACGTTCTTGTAGTTCTCCGAACTGCGCTGCAGGTTCAGAGCCAGGGCCTGGCTTTCGCGGGTGGCGCGCACTTCGATCTGGTTGAGGCTGGTCTCGACAGTGGTGCTGCTCAGACGCACTTCGGCGGCGACGCCGCGGCCCTCGGCCAGCTCGACCTCGAAGCTCTGCGGCGCGTAGCCGACGAAGTCCACGCGCACCGTGTAGCTGCCGGGCGCGAGACCCTCCAGGCGGAAACGGCCCTCGCGGTCCGTCGAGACCACACGCCCATCGACCTGCACGCGCACGCCCTCGAGAAAGTAGTTGCGTGCCGCTTCGCGCACGCGGCCCGACAGCCCGCTGGCGGTGCTGGCTTCGAGCTGCACCGCCTCCGCGGGCTGCGCATGCAGCGCGCTGGCGTTCACGGACAAGCCCAGCGCGATCGCGCAGGCCAGCAGGGCAGGGGACAGACAGGGCGTGCGCATGGCGAGGCCTTCAGCGGCTGTTTAACAAGCCGCGCACTTTCGGGGCGCCGCATTGCAGGGGTATGACGGCTCGCACGCGGCGAAAGTCCGCACCGGAATATTCATCGCTGTATCGCGATGAAAGGATTGACAGTGCCCGGAGGCGACGGCAGACTGCCGGCCAGCCATCAAGACCGGCAGAGGGACAGGCCCTTTGAAGCCGGGGCAACCTGCAGGCGCGCCACGCGCCCAGCAGGTGCCAAATCCTGCGGCAGGCGCGCGTCCCCACCGACGCGCGCAGCCGGAAGATGGGCATGTCGTGCAGGGTTTCGCACCCGCCGCCATGAATCGCTTCCGACCCTGCCTCCGGTCTTGATCGATCACCGTCCACCCGGAGCGCGCCATGTCCCTTGCCTCTGCCGAAGCCTGCGCACCTGCGCACAGCGAGCCCGACTGTTGCGGGCTTGAACTGAATTCACGTCTGCCCGTGGGCGGACAGCACAGCTTCGAGCTCGATCTGGAGATGCGCCATGCCGGGCCGCGCCGCGTGCACCTGCATGTGGAGTGGAGCGGCGATCCGCAGCTGCCGGCCGTGTGGGTGGCAGGCGGCATCAGCGCGCATCGGCACGTCTGCGCGAACCAGATCGATGCCCAGCCCGGCTGGTGGCAGGAGCTCATCGATGCGCATCCCGCGCTCGATCCGCAGCGCCATTGCCTGATCGCCTGCGACTGGCTGGGCGCCGAGGGCGACATCGATGCGCCGATCAGCAGCGAGGATCAGGCGGCTGCGATCGCGCAGGCGCTTGATCTGCTGGGCGTCCGCCGCCTGCACGCCTTCGTCGGCGCCTCCTATGGCGGCATGGTGGGGCAGGCCTTCGCGGCGCGCTGTCCGCAGCGGCTTGAGCGACTGATCTGCCTGTCGGCGGGGCCGCGCCCGCATCCGTTCGCCGCTGCCTTCCGCGCCCTGCAGCGGCAGGTGGTGGCGCTGGGGCAGCTGCAGTGCGCCGACCAGCTCGGTCTGTCGCTGGCGCGCCAGTTCGCGATGCTGAGCTATCGCAGTCCGGCTGAATTCGCCCAGCGTTTCGATGCGCCGACCGAACTCAGCAACGGCCGCGCGCGCAGCGCCTCCGAGGCCTACCTCGCCAGCTGCGGCAGTCGCTATGCCGAACGCTGGAGCGCGACCGCCTTCCTGCGCTTGTCCGAGTCGATCGATCTGCATGCGATCGATGCCGCGCAGATCCGCGTGCCCACCCATCTGCTCGCCGTCAGCGGCGACTGGCTGGCGCCGCCCGAGGATCTGCGGGCCTTCGCTACCGCCATCGCCGCGCCCGCGCAGTTCGAGTGCATCGACTCGCTGTACGGCCACGACGCCTTCCTGAAAGAAACCGACCGCGTGGGTGCTCTGATCGCGCGCGCCCTGTCCGCCCCAATCGCCAACGAGGTGCACTGATGAGCCGCCACGCCCCTGCCACCGTCGCCGCGCGCGCCGGCATCGATCGCGACCCGGCCTTCGGCGCCGTGGTGCCGCCGCTGGTGCTGTCGACCAACTTCAGCTTCGCCGGCTTCAACGAGAAGCGCGAGTACGACTACACCCGCAGCGGCAATCCGACCCGCGACCTGCTGGGCGAAGCGCTGGCCGAACTCGAAGGCGGCGCCGGCGGCGTGGTGACCGCCAGCGGCATGGCCGCGATCACCCTGGCGCTCGCCCTGCTGGAGCCGGGCGATCGGCTGGTGGTGCCGCACGACTGCTACGGCGGCAGCTGGCGACTGTTCAATGCGCTGGCCAGGAAGGGCCACTTCGAGCTGGTGGTGGCTGATCTGACCTGTCCGCGCCAGCTGGCCGAGGCGCTGTCGACGCCGCCCAAGCTGGTGTGGATCGAAACCCCCAGCAACCCGCTGCTGCGCATCACCGACCTGCGCTTCGTCATCGAGGCCGCGCATCGCGCCGGCGCGCTGGCTCTGGTCGACAACACCTTCCTCTCGCCGGCGATCCAGCGGCCTATCGAGTTCGGTGCCGATCTGGTGCTGCACTCGACCACGAAGTACATCAACGGCCACAGCGACGTCGTCGGCGGTGCGATCGTCGCTGCGACGCCCGAGCTGCATCAGCAGCTGACCTGGTGGGCGAACTGCCTGGGCCTGACCGGCAGCCCCTTCGACAGTTTTCTCACCCTGCGCGGCCTGCGCACGCTGGAGCCGCGGCTGCGCTGCCACGTCGAGAACGCGCAGGCGCTGGCCGAGCTGCTGGATTCGCATCCGTCGGTGAAGGCCGTGCACTACCCGGGTCTCGCCAGCCATCCCGGTCACGCGCTGGCCCTGCGTCAGCAGAAGAACGGCGGCGCGATGATCTCGTTCGAGTTGGACGGAGGCGAAGCAGCGGTGCGCGCCTTCCTGGAGGGGCTGCAGTGCTTCACCCTGGCCGAATCGCTGGGCGGCGTGGAGAGCCTGATCGCGCACCCGGCGACCATGACCCATGCGGCGATGAGCGCGGACGCGCGCGCGGTGGCCGGCATCGGCGATGGACTGCTGCGTCTGTCGGTGGGGATCGAGGCGGCGGCCGATCTGGTCGCCGTTATCGCTGCGGCCCTGAAGCGTGCCGAGCGCGCGCAGGCGGCGTAGGACCCGTAGGGGGGCGGGCGTCGATGCAGTGAGGCGGGAGCGGTCCTCACGGTGGGCCAGGGCCCACCCGATGGGTCGACGCAGTGACGCGAGGGCCGAGCCTATGGTGGGCCAGGGCCCACCCTAAAACAGATCGACGCCGCCGGTGCCCATGTCGGTCTGCGAGACCGGCTTGTGCGGCATCGGCTGCCAGTTGTCGCGCAGCTCGCGCAGGCGGCGGTGCAGGTCGTTCAGCGCTTCGAGCTTGCGGTGGCTGCTGGCGCCGGCGCTGGAAGACAGCAGCTGCTGCAGGCCGGTCGCATCGCGGTTGATCGCCTCCAGCCGCTCAAGATGACGCTCGGCTGCGCCCAGGGCCTGGGTGACGATGTCCTCGAACTGCAGCGAGCGCACGGCCTCCGACACCGACTGGTCGATCACCCGCGCGCTGCTGGCGACTTCGTTGATGCCGGCGGCGAGGCTGTCGTTGATCGCCTCGACCTGCGAGAACAGCTTGGCCGCCTCGTTCTTGGCCTGGGCCGAGCGGCTCTGGTCGCGGGTCGCCATGTTGGAGACGGTGTCGCGCACCTTGTGCACGGCCTCCTTCGAGCTGTTCGCCAGCTTGCGGATCTGCTCGTTGAAGCTGGTCGAGCGCTCGGACAGGCTGCGCACCTCGTCGGCGACCACGGCAAAGCCGCGACCCGCCTCGCCGGCACGCGCGGCTTCGATGGCGGCGTTCAGGGCCAGCAGGTTGGTCTGGTCGGCGATCGACTTGACGTCCTCCAGTAGCGAGAAGATGCCTTCGAGGTGCTGCGTCATCGCATCGATGTGGTTGACCGTGGCCGAGCTCTGCTCGCTGACCTGCTCCAGCGCCGAGGTCAGGTCGCCCATGTGGCGGCTGGCTTCCTGGGCGAAGCGGCGCACGTCGATGGCGTTGGACTCACCGCTGCGGTCGACGATCTTGGCCAGCGTCTGGGTCTGGTGGCGCGCTGTTGCGTTCATGGTCTGGAAGCTGTCGGCCAGCTTGCCGATCGACTGGCTCAGCAGGGCACGGGTGCGCTGGATTTCCTGCTGGCTGCCGCCGACCTCGCGACTGACGAACTCGCGCAGCTCGCCAAGCAGCTGCTCCTGCTCACGCAGCAGGCGCGACTCATCGGGCGACAGCGCGAAGGCGTTGCGCGAGAACCACCAGCCGAACGCGCCCCAGGCCAGGAACATCGTCGTCATCAGCGCCAGCTCGAAAGCCAGCGGCCATTCGATGAACTGCGCGACCACGTGCGCGATGCTGAGCAGCAGCGGGGGAGCGATTCGGATCAGGATGCCGGTCTGCATTGCGGTGTTCCCTTGGACTCGTGCTTCTATCGGCCGCTGTCCGGCCGGGCTTGAGCGATGCGTCTGGACCTCGTTCGCGGAGGCCTATGTACTGCCCTGCTGCAATGCGCGTTCCAGACGCGCCCGAGCGGCCGCTCAGGCACTGTCGCGCGGGCCGCGCTTTGCTTCGTCGGCGGCCAGCTCCAGCAGGCGGCCGGCGATCCGGTTCAGCGGCAGGATCTCGTCCACGCCGCCCAGCTTCACGGCTGCTCCGGGCATGCCCCAGACCACCGAGGTGGCTTCGTCCTGCGCCACGGTGGCGATGCCGAGCCGGTGCATCTCCAGCATGCCGGCGGCGCCGTCATTGCCCATGCCGGTGAGGATGGCGGCGACCGCGTTGCGTCCGGCAGCCTGGGCGACCGAGCGGAACAGCACGTCGACGCTGGGCTTGTGGCGGCTGACCGGGGCGTCGTCGCCGATCCGGCACAGCCAGCGCGCGCCGCTGCGCTCGACGCGCAGGTGGTAGCCGCCGGGGGCAATGTAGGCGTAGCCGGGCACCACCTGCTGGCCGTCCTCGGCCTCGCAGACGGCCATCGGCGAGCAGCGGTTCATGCGCTGCGCGAAGGCGCGGCTGAATTCGGCTGGGATGTGCTGGGTGATGACGATGCCCGGCGCGTCCGGCGGCATCATTTCCAACACCACGCGGATCGCTTCGGTGCCGCCGGCGGAGGCACCGATCGCGATCAGTCGATCGGTGGTGCGGAAGCCGGCGGCACCGCGCGCTTTCGGGCGCTCGGCGCCGCGCGCAGGGGCGCTGCGGGCCTGCACCTTGGCGCGAGCGGCCGACTTCACTTTCGCGGCCAGCTCGCCGGCGTATTCCGTCAAACCTTTGGCGACTTCGAGTTTCGGCTTCGTCACGAAGTCGACAGCACCAAGGCTCAAGGCATCCAGCGTGACTTCGGCGCCGGACTCGGTCAACGAGGACACCATCACCACCGGCATCGGCCGCAGCCGCATCAGGTTCTCGAGGAAGGTCAAGCCATCCATCCGCGGCATCTCGACGTCGAGCGTGAGCACGTCGGGATTGAGCTGCTTGATCATCTCGCGGGCGATGAAGGGATCCTGGGCCGCACCGACCACTTCGATGTCGGGGTCTTCGCCCAGCACACGGGTCAGCACCTGGCGGACCAGGGCGGAGTCATCGACGATCAGTACTCGAATGGCCATGTCAGTCGAACAGCTCCACGCCACCAGCCCTCGGCTGCTGCTTCAACTGGTTGCGGTAGGCGATTTCCTCGGAGGCGATCGCAGTGTCGTGCGCATGTGGCAGGCGCCGCACCAGCACCTTGCCGGTCGCAGGGATGTACCAGACCTTGCGCGGGTGGATGCTGCCCAGATCCTGGGCCACCACCGGGATGCGCTCGGCCTTCAGATAGGCGATGACGAACTCGGCGTTGCGGGTACCGACCGGATTCACGGTGAAGCTCTTCAGCACGTTGCCGCCGCCGAACACCTTGGCCTCCAGACGCTCGCGGCGCGCGCCGGCCTTCAGCAGCTCGTTGATCAGCAGCTCCATCGCATAGCTGCCGTAGCGCGCCGAGGTGTCGTCGGAGTCGCCGCCGTCGGGCAGCATGAAGTGGTTCATGCCGCCGATGCGCAGCACCGGATCGCGCATGCAGGCGGCGACGCAGCTGCCCAGCACGGTCGACAGCGCGATGTCCTTGGCGGTCACCACGTAGTCGGCCGGCATCAGCTTCAGCGCGTCCATCTGCAGCTGCACGTCGTAGTAGGGCATGGGGCCCTTCACCTGGCGCGTGCCCGCGTTCATGCGGATGCTCCGGCGCCGGCTACAGGCACATAGATCGTGCGGCCCAGATTCTTGAAGAGGTCCGCAGCGTGGAAGAAGCTCTCGCTGTGGCCGGCATAGAAGAAGCCGCTCGGCTCCAGCAGCGGCTTCATCCGCGAGAGGATCGCCCGCTGCGTCGGCTTGTCGAAATAGATCATCACGTTGCGGCAGAAGATCGCCGCGAAGGTGCCGGACAGCGGATAGCGCGCGTCCAGCAGGTTCAGCGAGGAGAAGCTCAGCAGCTTCTTGAGCGCGGGATTCACCCGGACCTTGCCGGCGTTGGCGCCGACGCCGCGCTGGAAGAAGGTCTTCTTGCGGATCTCGGCCATGCGCTCCAGGCGCTCCAGCGGATACACGCCGCGCTCGGCGGTCAGCAGCACCTGGGTGTCGATGTCGGTAGCGATGATCTCGACCGGCGGCGTCAGCGTGCCGAACGCTTCGCAGGCGGCGATGGCGATCGAGTAGGGCTCCTCGCCGGTCGAGGCCGCCGAGCACCAGATCCGCACCTTGCCGCCGCTGCGCTTCATTTGCGGCAGGTGCTCGCGCAGGTGCTCGAAATGGTGCTCCTCGCGGAAGAAGCTGGTGAGGTTGGTGGTCAGCGCATTGACGAAGCTCTGCCACTCGTCGCCGCCTTCGCGTTCCAGCCAATCGAGGTAGTCGCCGAAGCTCTCCATGCCCAGCGCGCGCAGGCGCCGCGAGAGCCGGCTGTACACCATGTCGCGCTTGCTGTCGGCCAGCGCGATGCCGGCGCGGGCATGGATCAGGCTGCAGACGCGGCGGAAGTCGCGTTCGGCGAACTCGAACTCGCGCTGGCCCTGGGTGTGCTCGCTGCTCATCGGCCCTCGGATCGGCTTGCGCGCCGCCGCGGGATGGCGAGGCGCGGAAGCCGTGCAGCAAGCCGCGTGCCGCAGCGCGGCGCCGGGATTACGCCGATGCTGCCGCGTGCACTTCAACGACTTCGCCAACGCAGAACGGGCGCCGAAGCGCCCGTCCTGCTGCGTGCCCGCGATGCCTGCCGCCGCTCAGAACTCGGTCCACTCCATGTCATCGCCGGAGGGCGCGGCGGCCGGTGCGCTGCGCGGCACGGCCTTCGGCACTGGTCGCAGGGTGCTGGCGGCGCGCGCCGTGCCCGCCTTGGGTGCACTCGCTGCGGGCTTTGTCGCGGGCTTGTTCGCCGATGGCGAGGGCGTGTTGCCCGGCTTGCCCGCGGCCTGGCCATCGGCCTTTGCCGCCGCCTCACTGGCGGCAGCGCTGGGCGACGCGCCCGGCGCGCGCAGCGGCGCGGCGGTGCGCGCGCCCGCCTGCACAGCGCTGAGGCGGAAGCGCGAGACCGACTCGGCGAGCGCCGCCGCCTGGTCCTCCAGCGCACGCGCCGAGGCCGAAGCTTCCTCGACCAGGGCGGCGTTCTGCTGGGTCACCTCGTCCATCTGGGTGACCGTGGCATTGACCTGCTCGATGCCGCTGGACTGCTCGGCCGAGGCGGCCGAGATCTCGCCCATGATGTCGGTGACGCGCTTCACCGAGGTCACCACTTCGGCCATCGTCTTGCCAGCCGAATCGACCAGGCTGCTGCCTGCTGCGATCTTGTCCACGGTGTCGCCGATCAGGGTCTTGATCTCCTTGGCCGCACCGGCCGAGCGCTGGGCCAGCGAGCGCACTTCGCTCGCGACCACCGCGAAGCCGCGGCCCTGCTCGCCGGCGCGGGCGGCTTCGACCGCCGCGTTCAGCGCGAGGATGTTGGTCTGGAAGGCGATGCCGTCGATCACGCTGATGATGTCGACGATCTTGCGCGAGGCCGCGTCGATCTCGCCCATGGTGGTAACCACTTCGCCGACCACCGTGCCGCCCTTCTCGGCGACTTCGCCGGCGCCGATCGCCAGCTGGTTGGCGGATCTCGCGTTCTCGGCGTTCTGGCGCACGGTCGAGGTCAGCTCTTCCATGCTGCTGGCGGTTTCCTCCAGCGAGGCCGCCTGCTGCTCGGTGCGCGCCGACAGGTCGCTGTTGCCGGCGGCGATCTCGCGCGCCGCGGTGTTGATGCTGTCGGTGGCCTGCTTGACCTGGCCGATCAGTTCGCCCAGCGACTTGACCGTGCTGTTGGCGGCCTGCTTCAGCGTGTCGAACTGGCCGCGGTACTCGGCGCTGACGGTTTCGGTCAGGTCGCCGCGGGCCAGGGCCTCCAGCACCCGCCCGACGTCGCGCAGGCCAGCGTCGCTGACCGCCATCAGGCTGTTCAGGCCCTCGACCATGCTGCGGAACTCGTGCTGGAACTGGCTCGCGTCGCCGCGAGCGCTGAAGTCGCCGGCATTGGCCGCACCGACCAGACGCTGGATCTCGGCGCTGATCGCGCCGAGGTTGGTCTTGGTGGTGCGCATCGCGTCGGTGATGCGCTTCTTCTCGCCGGGCAGCTCGGGCATGTCGGTCGAGAGGTCGCCGATGCCGTAGCGGCCCATGAGGTCGACTGCTTCCATCTTCACGCGCACGTGGTCGGCCACCAGTTCGTTCACGCCCTCCGCGAGTCGACGGTACTCGCCCTCGAAAGGCTCCGCGTCGATGCGATGGCTGATGGCGCCGGCAGCATGCTTTTCGGCCATCTCGGTCTGCGCCGCGGCAAAGCGCCGCACCGCCGTGCCGACGCTTTCCATGGCGTCGGCGATCTCGCGCAGTTCGTCGCGCGACTGCACGTTGACGCGCTCGCGGAACACGCCGCGGGCCAGGTCGCGTGCAGATGCGCCGATCTCGCGCACCGCGCCGCTCACGCTGCGGGTGAAGCCCAGGAACAGGTAGCCGGCGATGAGCAGGGCCAGCAGCACACCGCCGATCACCAGGCTGCGCTCGGTTGACAGCGCGTCGATGCGCTGGTTCATACGGGCGTCGAGCAGCTGTGCCAACAGCACGTCGGCACGATCCAGCGCCTCGATCACGGCCAGGCTCAGCTGATCGAGCTCCGCCACGTCCATCGCGATTTCCTCGGCGTCCAGCACTTCCGCCTGCACGCCGTCGCGCAGCGCGTCGATCGCGCCGATCAGCTGGGTGCGTGCAGCTTCGAGCTCGGCGACGCGCGCGGCTTCGTACTGCTTGAGGCGCTCGATCGCCAGCGCCAGCTCCTCCTTGGCGCGATCCATGTCGCGGGTCGCGCTGACGATGTCGATGCGGTCGTCCACCCACACCGCGCCGGTGTCGATCACCACCGCGCCGATCGCGCGCAGGCGCATGCTGCGGTCCTGCAGCAGGGGAAGATCGCGGCGCAGCACCGAGCTCAGGTAGTAGGTGTGGCTGTCGCGCACGCGATCCAGCGAGCTGTCGGCGCTGGCGATGTCGATTGCGAGCATGGTCGCGCCGATCGCGCGCAGGTGGCGCTGCATGCGCACGTTCTGCTCCTGCGCGGGCTGCAGGGCGCTCTGCATGGCTTCCTCGGTGGCGGTCAGCTGGGTCGGCAGGCGCTCGTCGATCGCGATCGCGAGGGCAGACTCCTTGAACTCGGCCAGCTGTCCGGCGAGCGCATCGGCGCCCTCGCCGGCAAGGATGTCGTGGCGCGCCAGCGAGGCCATCAGCTTCAGGCCCTTGGCCACGCTGGCCTGCCCCTGGTCCTGCGTCTGCAGGATGGCCGATTCGGCATTGATGCGCGCCACCAGCAGCCAGGCGACGAGGGCGGCGGTCGCCAGGAAGGCCACCGCGATCAGCCCGAGCTTGGCGTTGAGCTTCAGGCGGTCCATCAGGCGCGTGGCTGGGAGGGCGGCGGCGTTGATCAGCTGAAGAGGCGTCATGGAAGGGCTCGATCCAGGAAGAGGGCGAGCCCCCCCGTGGGGCCCGCATGTCGGGACCCGTCTCGGGTTGCAAGCGATGTGCCCCGGGTCGGCGTCGGACTGTCGACAAGGCGTCGGCGCTCCGCCGGTACGGGCATTGCACTGTCGATGGCGTTCGCAGTTTGCGAGCGCAGGCGCCGCTCCGTGGCGCTGCTTTCCTTCCCCAAGCGCTGATCCTGGAGACTCCGATGCGCCCCTCCGACTTCTCCCCCCTGGCCCGCACCCTGTTTCTTGCCCTGCCGCTGGCGGCGCTGGTGAGCGTCGCCCTGCCCGCGCTGGCGGTGGCTGGCCCGGCGACTCCGCTCAAGACCGATCCGCCCAACTATCCGGCCGACGCCGCCCGCCGCGGCACCGAGGGCTATGTCGAAGTCGAGATCGTCGTTGACGCCGAAGGCAAGGTCAGCGCGGTCAACGTGCTGAAGGCCGAGCCGGCCCGCGTGTTCGAGCGCGAGGCGGTCGCCGCGGTGCGACGCTGGACCTTCAACCCCGCCACCGAGGGCGGCACCGCCGTGGAATCGCGGGTCAAGCGCAAGATCGAGTTCAAGCTCTGAGGAGCCGGGATGTGCTGAAACAGAAGGCCGCCCTTGGGGCGGCTTTCTGGTTCAGCGGGATTCGGGATTCGTAAGAGCAGGCCCTCGCGGGCGTGCCGCGAGCGCTCCGAGCCTCTGCTCCGGACAGGTTGAAGCGGGGCGGCGGTCTGAACATCGCCGCGCACCGCTTTTTCGAATCCCGAATCCCGAATCCCGACTCCCGAATCCCGGCTGTCAAAGCCTGAATCTCGCCACGTTCTGCGCCAGCCGGCCGGCCTGGTCTTCCAGTGCGCGGGCGGCGGCGGTGGCTTCCTCGACGAGGGCTGCGTTCTGCTGGGTGGCCTCGTCCATGTGGGTCACGGTGGCGGTTACCTGTTCGATGCCAGCGGTCTGCTCGGCCGAGGCGGCGCTGATCTCGCCCATGATGTCGGTGACGCGCTTCACCGAGGCCAGGATCTCGGCCATGGTGGCGCCGGCGGAGTCGACCAGCTGGCTGCCCGAGCCGACCTTCTGCACCGTCTCCGAAATGAGGCCCTTGATCTCGCGGGCGGCGGCGGCCGAGCGCTGCGCCAGGGTGCGTACTTCGCCTGCGACCACCGCGAAGCCGCGGCCCTGTTCCCCGGCGCGGGCGGCTTCGACCGCGGCGTTCAGGGCGAGGATATTGGTCTGGAAGGCGATGCCGTCGATGACGCCGATGATGTCCTCGATCTTGCGCGACTGCGCGTTGATCTGGCCCATGGTGTCGACGACCTGACGCACGACGTGGCCGCCGCGCTCGGCGACGTCGCCGGCGCCGATCGCAAGCTGGTTCGCGCTGCGCGCGTTCTCGGCGTTGCCGCGCACGGTCGAGGTGAGTTCCTCCATGCTGGCCGCGGTTTCCTCCAGCGCCGCCGCCTGCTGTTCGGTGCGCGCCGAGAGGTCTGCGTTGCCGGCGGCGATCTCGCTGGCCGCGCGGTTGATCGCCTCCACCGCCGAGTGGATTTCGCCCAGGATGCCGCGCAGGGCCTCGGCGGTGGCATTGGTCGACGCCTGCAGTTCGGCGAAACGGCCCGAGGCCTCGCCCTCCAACCTCCGTCGCAGGTCGCCCTGGGCAATCGCACCCAGCGCATCGCAGGTGCGGCTGAGTCCCGTGTCCGCCTTCTCCATCAGCGCGTTCAGAGCATCCACCATCTCGCGGAAGGCATGCTCGAAGCGGGCCGCGTCGCCGCGCAGGTGGAACTCGCCGGCGGCGGCGCCGCGGGAGAGTCGCAGAATTTCGTCGCGGATCGCAGCCAGCTTGCTGCGCACGCCGTCCACCGCGTCGCTGTAGCGCCGCATTTCGCCCGCGAGCTCTGGCAGGGTCGGGCTCAGGTCACCCAGCGCATACGCCTGCACGACGTCGATGATCTGGCTGCTGGTCGCGATGTGCTGGTCCACCAGCCGGTTGACCCCGGCCGCCATGCCGCCGAAAGCCCCGCGGTAGCGGCTCGCGTCGACGCGCAGGCTGAGCTCGCCCTCGGCGTGCCGGCGTGAGAGTTCGGTCTGCTCGTGCATGAAGGCACGCATGAGGTCGCGCATCTGCACCAGCGCCTTGCCGAGGCGACCGACCTCGTCGTCCTGGGTCGCAGCGATGTGCACGTCGAAGTCGCCGTCGGCAATACGCTCCACCGATTGCACCGCGGACGCGAGCGGCTGCCCGACCAGGCGCCGGATGATCAGGGCGACCGCCGCGACCAGCACCAGCACGCTCAACAGGCCGATCAGCAGGATCCGGTTGCGCACCTCGCCGACGCTGGCCATCACCACCTCGACCGGTGCCGACACCTGCAGCACGAAGACGTCGCTGCCGGCGCCGACGCGGAAGGGCAGGAAGACCTGCATGGCGGGTCCGCCGATCGCGGTGTCATCCGCCTCGATCAGCAGGCGCTCGCCGCTACCCAGCCGCGCGAGCCCGTCGCGCAGCGCCGGCTGCGGCCATTCCAACCCAAGCAGCTCGGTCTCCGGCGCTGCCATCACTTTGCCCGTTGGCGAGAACAGGCGCAGCACGCCGCTGCCGAAGGGCCGCACTTCGCCCAGTGCGCGCTGCATGCCGTCGAGCGTGACATCGGCGCCGGCGACGCCGCGGTGCTGGCCATCGACGAGGATCGGCACCATCAGGCTGGTCATCAGCACTTCGCGTCCGAACACTTCGTAGGGATAGGGTTCAAACATCATCTCGGCGCCGCGCGTGCGCGCTGCGGCGTAGTAATCCTCGTCGGCCAGATCCGGGTCTTCTTCGGGCCCGGCCGTACTTTCCAGCGACACCGTGCCGTCGTCGCCGCGCACCCAGTAGATGGACACCCGCCCGCTGTCCGTACTGGCGGTCGCGCTGCCGGTGGCGAACTCGGCGTCGCGGCCGTCGAAGGCGTTGGGCTCGAACTCGATCCAGTAGCCCAGCGATGCGGTGTCCTGCAGCGTGTACTGGCGGACGACCTCGATGATGCGCGCCCGCTCGGGTGTGCCCGTGGCCATCTCAGCGCGCGCCGATGCGGCCAGTGCGCGGCTCATCGCCAGCGGGGCTTCGGCCAGCCGCTGCACGCGGCCGGCCTGGGCCTCGGCGATCGCCGCCAGTTCGCGGCTTGCGGCCAGCGCCTGGGCATCGCCGGCCTTGTCCTGGATCAGTACCGTGGCCAGCGCGAAGCTGAGCGTGGCCAGCGCTCCGAGAATCAGGGTGGAGCGGGCCTGGATACTGCGGCTCATCGAACGCACCTCGCCTCGGAGTAGGGTGGCCGGAACGATCAGCCGGCGGCGGCCACCAGGCTCATGGCTTCGGCCTTCAGCATTTCGTCGATGTCGAGCAGCAGCACCATGCGCTCGCCGTCCATGCCGATGCCGGTCAGGAAGCGGGCGTCGACGGTCTTGCCGAGCTCGGGCGCGGGCTTCAGCTGGGCGGAGGTGAAGGCGCTGACGTCGGAGACGCTGTCGACCACGATGCCGACCACGGCGCTGGCCATGTTCAGCACGATCATCACGGTGAAGGCGTCGTACTCGGCGGGCAGCCGGAATTTGAGCCGCATGTCGACCACCGGCACCACCGCGCCGCGCAAGTTGATCACGCCTTTCAGGTAGTCCGGGGTGTCGGGGATGCGGGTGACGTTCTCGTAGCCGCGGATCTCCTGCACCTTGAGGATGTCGACTCCGAACTCCTGCGAGCCCAGACGGAAGGTGAGGAACTCATGCCGCGCCTCGTTGGCGGCCTCGGCGGCCCGCGCCGAAGACGAGCGCTTGGTGGACAGGGCGAAGGACATGGCGGCTCCGGGCGGCGGTGACGGATTGGCGGCGGTTGCCCGGTGCTGAGGCAAGGCTTGTGCCTGTGAAGCGGGGATTCGGGAGTCGGGATTCGGGATTCGTTAGAGAGCTGGGATTCGGGATTGGGGATTCGGGATTCGTGAGAGCAGGTCGTCGCGGGTGCTCTGCGAGCGCCTCGATCCTCTGCGTCGAACAGGTTGAAAGAGGACGGCGGCCTGAACTTCGCCGCGCGCCGCTGCTACGAATCCCGAATCCCCAATCCCGAATCCCGGCTGTCAAAGCCTGAACCTCGCCACGTTCTGCGCCAGCCGGCCGGCCTGGTCTTCGAGCGCGCGGGCGGCGGCGGTGGCTTCTTCGACCAGGGCTGCGTTCTGCTGGGTGGCTTCGTCCATGTGGGTGACGGTGGCGCTGACCTGTTCGATGCCCGAGGTCTGCTCGGCCGAGGCGGCGCTGATCTCGCCCATGATGTCGGTGACGCGCTTCACCGAGGCCAGGATCTCGGCCATGGTGGCGCCGGCGGAGTCGACCAGCTGGCTGCCCGAGCCGACCTTCTGCACCGTCTCCGAAATGAGGCCCTTGATCTCGCGGGCGGCGGCGGCCGAGCGCTGCGCCAGGGTGCGTACTTCGCCTGCGACCACCGCGAAGCCGCGGCCCTGTTCCCCGGCGCGGGCGGCTTCGACCGCGGCGTTCAGGGCGAGGATATTGGTCTGGAAGGCGATGCCGTCGATGACGCCGATGATGTCCTCGATCTTGCGCGACTGCGCGTTGATCTGGCCCATGGTGTCGACGACCTGACGCACGACCTGCCCGCCGCGCTCGGCGACGTCGCCGGCGCCGATCGCGAGCTGGTTCGCGCTGCGCGCGTTCTCGGCGTTGCCGCGGACGGTGGAGGTGAGCTCTTCCATGCTCGCCGCGGTTTCTTCCAGCGCCGCCGCCTGCTGCTCGGTGCGCGAGGACAGGTCGGCGTTGCCGGCGGCGATTTCGCCGGCGGCCGAACGCACGGTTTCCGAGGAGGCGGAGATCTCGCCGATGATGCTGCGCAGCTGCTCGACCATGCGGTTGGCATCGTCCCGGATCTGCGCGAACACGCCCTGAGCCTCGCCGCGCATGCGCTGCGTGAGATCGCCGTCGGCCAGCGCGCGCAGCAGCCGCGAGATCTCGGCGAGCTGACCGTCAGCGGTCTGCATCAGCGTGTTCAGGCCTTCGACCATGCGGCGGAAGTCGAACTGGAAGCGCTGGGCGTCACCGCGCACGGCGAAGTCGCCGCGGGCCGCTGCGCCGGCGAGTTCGCCGATCGCCGCGTTGATCTCGCCGAGCTGGCGCTTGACCGAGTCCATGGCGTCGGAGATCGCTGCCTGCTGTCCGGGCAGGCGCTGCATGTCGTGGCCAAGGTCGCCCTGCGCGTAGTGGCCCATGACTTCGGCCATGCGCAGCTGCACGCGCACATGGCCATCGACCACGGCGTTGACCTCGTCGGCCATGCGCGCGAAGTCGCCGGCGAAGCGCGAGGCATCGATGCGTTCGTCGAGCATGCCGGCGCCGTGCTGTTCGGCCAGTCCGCGCTGGGCTTCGCGCACGGCATTGAGCTGGCCCTGCATTTCGGCCATCGAGCGCAGCAGCTGGCCAGCCTCGTCGCGCGAGCCGGCCTGGATCTGCTGGTCGAGGCGGCCGCGGGCGATGCCCTCGGCGGCGCGCGTCGCCTGCGCCAGGGGGCGGGTGATGGCGCGGGTGATGGTCCAGCCGAACAGGCCAGCGAGCACCACCACCAGTGCAAGCCCAACGCTGAGCTGGAGCACCGTGCGCCGATACTCTGATTCGGCGTGGGCGACACGTTCGTCGAGATCGCGTCCGGTTTCGTCGATCAGCAGCTTGATCTCGTCCATCAGCGCGCGCCGCAGCGGCCGCGCCTCGTCGCTGGACACCGCGCGGGCGCTGTCGAAGTCGTCGGCATCGATGGCTGCGGCCAGCTTCTCGCCGGCGCCGAAGTAGGCCTGCCCGGCGGCAGTCACCTTGGCATGCAGCTCGCGCTCGGTGTCGCTCTGGATCAGGGTCTCGAACTCGCCCACGGTGCGATCGAAGTCCGCGCGCAGGCCGGTGGTGCGCTGGCGGTAATCGGCCAGCTCGGCAGCCTGGCCCTGGTAGCCGAGCTGGGCGACCTCGAAGGTGCGGTACTCACCGAGGATGCCGCGCAGCTCCAGCAGCGCGCGTCGCGCCGGCATGGCGCGGCCGGTGATGTCCTGCACCACGGCGCGCTCCTGGGCCAGCTGCTGCAGGGCGAAGCCGCCCAGCAGCAGGGTCAGCAGGGTGACGAGGGTGAAGGCCAGCGCGAGCTTGCGGCCGATTGAAAGGTCCTTGAACCAGCCCATGGGGGGTCTCCGGTTAGCGTCTTTGGATGGGCGCGCGAGCGCGGTTCAGTAGCTGAGCTGGATGCGGAACTGGAACAGGTCGGGGTCGTCGGCCAACCCACGGCGCTCGCTGCTGACGGCGGTGTAGTTGGCGAGCAGGCGCACATTGGGGTGCACGTACCAGGTGGCGCCGAGCGTCCAGTCGCGCTGCGCGCCGCCCAGCACCGGCGCGTCGTCGAGGTCGATCCGGCTGAAGCGCAGGAACAGCTCCCACGGCATCTCGCCTTCGCCGGCCTTGGGTGAGCCGACCACTCCCGACTTGTAGCTGCGCGCGTGTCCCGTCGGCGACCAGCTGAGCAGGGCATAGCTGGCGTTCGAGCTGAAATCAGCGGCGCCCGAGCGCGTACTGCGGCCGATCACGTGCTCGGCCTGCGCCGACCAGCGGCCGTGCAGCCAGAGCGCTTCGGCGGCGAGGCGCTGGTTCTGGTCGACGCCGGCAAACGTGCCGGTGTCGACCAGCGAGCGGCTGGCGATGCCGGATTCCGGGCGCGTGCTCCAGCGCGTGCTGTCATTGCGCGGGCTGTCGATCGCCAGCGAGCCGCCCAGATGGAACACGCCCTCGCTGGTCCTGCGCAGCACGCGCGTGTAGCGCGTTGCCAGGCCCGTGCCCTCGAAGCGTCCGTCGAGGCGCTTGTCGAACAGCGAGATGTCGAAGCTGTGCCGCTCGTTCGACTGGCCGTAGGCGACGCCCAGCCGGCGGCTGACCGCATAGGCCGTGGCCAGCGACTGCTCCATCAGCGGCGTCTGCCGCTCGTTGATGACGTCATCGAGCAGGAAGGGGTGCTTGAACTGGCCGAAGCGCAGATGGCGACCGCCGCCCAAGAACCACTGGAAGCTGAGCTCGGGCGCGGTGCGCTCCTCGACATCGTGCTCGCCGCGCAGCTGCCAGCGCTCGCCGCCCTTCAGCGTGATGCCGATGCGGGCGCGGCGGAAATCGCGCTCGTCGGGGAACGGACGCGCGTCCTCCTGGACGCGCAGCCAGTCGTAGTTGGCGCTCAGAGTGGGGCTCAGCGTCCAGTCGGCCGGCAGGGCCTGGGCGTGGGCGTTGCCAACAAAAACGCCCGCGGCCAGCGCGAGCGTGATCAGGGGCGCAGGGGTCTTCATGTGGCGCATACCCGACGGGTGAGTTTGGGTGTGAACGACATGTGCAAGAGCCGCGCCGCGCCCTACGACCAAGGTCTGACGCTTGATGCAAAGGCCAGCGCGGCTCCGGTGCGCGCGCCTGCAGCGCGCGCACCGTGTCTCGACGCTGTTCCCGAATCCCGAATCCCGGCCCTACAGCCTGAAGCGCGCCACCGAGGCGCGAAGCTGCGTGGCCTGTTCCTCCATGGAACGCGCGGCGGCCGAGGCCTCCTCGACCAGGGCGGCGTTCTGCTGGGTACCTTCGTCGAGCTGGGTGACGGTCTGGTTGACCTGCTCGATGCCGCTGGACTGCTCGATGGCCGCAGTGGAGATCTCGGCCATCAGCTCGGTGACGCGGCGCACGGCGACCAGCACCTCCTGCATGCGGCCGCCGGCCTCGCCGGCCAGCGCCGCGCCACTGCGCGACTTCGCCACCGAGTCGCCGATCAGCGCCTTGATCTCGCGCGCGGCGGTGGCCGAACGCTGCGCCAGCGTTCTCACCTCACCGGCGACCACGGCGAAGCCGCGGCCCTGCTCGCCGGCGCGGGCGGCCTCGACCGCGGCGTTCAGGGCGAGGATGTTGGTCTGGAAGGCGATACCGTCGATGACGCCGATGATGTCCTCGATCTTGCGCGACTGCTGGTCGATCTCGCCCATGGTGGCGACCAGCCGGCCCACCACCTGGCCGCCGCTGTCGGCGGTGGTGCTGGCGGTCTGCGCGAGTTTGTTCGCCGACTGCGCGTTCTCGGCGGTGGCGCGCACGGTGGAGGTGAGCTCCTCCATGCTGGCGGCGGTCTCCTCCAGCGAGGCCGCCTGCTGCTCGGTGCGCACCGACAGGTCGGAGTTGCCGGAGGAAATCTCGCTGGCCGCAGTGTGGATGGTGTCGACCGAGCCCTGGATCTCGCGGACGATGCCGCTCAGCGCATCGACCGTGCTGTTGGTGGCCTGCTTCATCTGGTCGAACAGGCCCGACAGCTCGACCTCGATGCGCTGGCTCAGGTCGCCGGCGGCCAGGGCCTGCAGCACGCGGCGCACGGCGTCGAGGCTTTCGGCGGTGCCGTCCATCAGGCTGTCGATCGACTCGGCGAGCCGGCGCACGAAGCCGGTCTTGCCCTCCAGTGCGATGCGCTGGCTGAAGTCGCCGCGCGCCGCCGCCGCCACGACCTCGGCGACGTTCTCCTCGATCAGCAGCTCGGCGGTGCGGTCACGCCATTCGGTGACGGTGCCGGCGCGGCTGCCGTCGGGCGCGAACACCGGCGTCGCCACCAGGTCGAGCTTGCGGCTGCCGATGTTCAGGCGGGTGCGGTGGGGCGCCTTCATCGCGTCCAGAAGCCGTCGCTGGTGTGAGGGCTCGCGATGGAAGATGTCGATGTTGGCGCCGACCACCTCGGCGGCCCGGAAATGTGGAAGGGCGCTGCGGATGTCGGCCTCGGCTTCCGCGAACATCCGCTTCAGCGCCGCATTGGCGTAGATGATGTCGTGGTCGGCATTGGCCAGCATGATGTTGGTGTCGGCAGTCTCGAGCGCGGCGAGGATGCGCGCCGACTCGGCGGCCTTCATCCTCGCTTCCTGGGTCTCGAACCCCAGCCGCACCTGCATCGACTGCAGGCCCATCAGCACCTTGCCGATGCTATCGTCGCGATCGATCGGCAGGCGGCTCTCGTAGTCGCCTGCCGCGACGCGACGGAAGGCGCTGACGGCATGCTGCAGCCTGCCGCCGATGTCCTGGCTCAGCCACCAGGCGCTGTAGAACGCGAACGCGCCGGCAGCACCGAGCAGCCACCAGCGTGCTGGGTGCTCGCCGAGCAGGATCAGCGCGAGTCCAAGCCCGATCACGCCGGCTGCAGCGAGGAAGAAGCGGGCGCGCAGGTTCAGCAGCCACAGGGGGTTCAGCCGGCGCAGCAGGCTCGGGCGCTGCAGCTGCCCGTGCACGACCTGGGGCGCGCCTGCGCCGCCGCCGCGGATCGCCGCATAGGCGCGCTCGGCCTCTGCGATCTGGCCGCGGCTGGCCTTCTTGCGCACCGACATGTAGCCGGTCACGGTTTCGCCCTCGAACAGCGGCGTGGCGTGCGCTTCCACCCAGTAGTGGTCACCGTTCTTGCAGCGGTTCTTGACCATGCCCACCCAGGGGCGGCCAGCCTTGAGGGTTCGCCAGAAGTCGGCGAAGGCGGCTTCCGGCATGTCCGGGTGGCGCACGATGTTGTGCGGTTGGCCGATCAGCTCGGCTTCGGTGAAGCCGCTGATGCGCACGAAGCTGCGGTTGATCGAGACGATCTTGCCCTTGGTGTCCGTGTGGGAAACGATGACCTCGCCGTCGGCGAGCTCGACCTCGCGGCCGGTGACGGGAAGATTGGTGCGCATCGTGAGCGGCTCCTGGCCTGGTGGTGAGCGTCACCAGCGCATCGCCTGCGCGCGACTGTTGGCGGCAAGTTCACAACAGGCAAAAGCCATGCCCGGGGAATCGCCGGGGATCTGTTGTCCGGCAGCGCAGTTCAGCTCTGCCGCCGTCACGGGCGGCCAGAGGTGGCCGCAGCAGGCGGAGGGTGTTCACAGGCTCGCAAGAAGCAGAACGCTTCCGACAACAGAACGCGTCCGACCCCATTGCCCGTCGCCCCCGCGTCGGCGGGGGCCCAGTGCCGCTTGGCCGCAGTCGCACGAGTCCCGCATCGCCGTCCCCGCCTTCGCGAGGACAGGCTCTCCGCGAGGATGACGAACCCAGCTTTCTTCAGGACCACCCGGGCCGCACCGCGCGGCTGACAGGTTCTCAGGCCGCGGCGTCGGTCAGCGACATGTCGCGGCCCAGCATCATCGGCTCGATGTCGAGCAGCAGCAGCATGCGCTCGCCCACGGTGGCCACGCCGCGCAGGTAGCGGGTGTCGACCGCGCCGCCGAGGTCCGGCGAGGGCTTGATCCGCTCGGCCGGCAGTCGCACCACGTCGGACACGCTGTCGACGACGATGCCGACCACGCGCGAGCCGAGGTTCAGGATGATCATCACCGTCAGTTCGTCGTACTTCGCCTGGCCCAGCGCGAACTTCAGGCGCAGGTCGACGATTGGCACGATCACGCCGCGCAGGTTGATCACGCCCTTGATGAAGGTCGGCGAGTCGGGCAGGCGGGTGACGTTCTCGTAGCCGCGGATCTCCTGCACCTTGAGGATGTCGACGGCATACTCCTCGTCGCCGAGGCTGAAGGTGAGGTACTCGTCGCCGATGCCGGCATGGGCGTCGGTGGCGGCTGCGGTGGCCTTGGCGATTTCGCTGCTCATGCTGGGGTTCTCCGTAGGTTCTGGCGTTGTCTCAGCCGGGCAGGCGGAACGCGGCGGCAGCGTCGACCAGGTCGCGCGCCTGTTCTTCCAGCGCGTTCGCCGAGGCCATCGCTTCTTCGACCAGGGCCGCATTCTGCTGGGTCATCTCGTCGAGCTGACCGACCGTGTGATTGACCTTTTCGATGCCGCTGGACTGCTCGCCCGAGGCGGCCGAGATCTCGGCGATCAGGTCGGTCACCTGCTTCACCGAGTGCACGATCTGCTGCATGGTCGCGCCGGCCTCGTTGACCAGCTTCGAGCCCGCGCCGACCTTGTCCATCGAATTGCCGACCAGCTGCTTGATCTCCTTGGCGGCCTCCGCCGAGCGCTGCGCGAGTGCGCGCACTTCGCTGGCGACGACGGCGAAGCCGCGGCCGGCCTCACCCGCGCGCGCGGCCTCGACCGCCGCGTTCAGTGCGAGGATATTGGTCTGGAAGGCGATGCTGTCGACGGTGCCGATGATGTCGCCGATCTGCTTCGAGGCGGTGCTGATCTCACCCATCACCCGCACCACGCCGTCCACCACCTCGCCGCCCTTGACCGCGACCTCGGCCGCACCGGCGGCGAGCACGTCGGCCTGGCGGGCGCTCTCGGCGTTCTGCTGGACGGTGGCGGTCAGCTCGGTCATCGAGGACGCGGTCTGCTCCAGCGAAGCCGCCTGCTGTTCGGTGCGCGAGGACAGGTCAAGGTTGCCGGCGCTGATTTCACCCGCGGCGGTGTTGATGCTGTCGGCGGCGGCCTGGATCTGGCCGACGATCTCGCGCAGGCGCTGGATCGTCGCATTGGTGTCGGCCTTCATCTCGCCGAACACGCCGTCCATGCGCACGTCGATGGTGCGCGACAGGTCACCCTGGGCCAGTGCGCCGAGCACGCTGCGGATCTCGCGGATGCCCTGGTTGACGCGCTCGATCAGGTCGTTGAGGTTGTCGGCGAGCAGGGCGAAGAAGCCGGTCTTGCCGCTGCGGTCCATGCGGATCGCGAGGTCTCCCGCGGCAGCGGCGGCCACCACGCTGGAGACCTCGCGCTCGATCTGCCGCTCCACGGTGCGGTCCTGCCACTCGGCCACCAGGCCGATGGCGCGCCCTGCCTCGTCGCGTACCGGTGACAGGCTGAGGTCCAGAACGACTTCGCCGAAGCCCAGCTCGACGCGCTGCGGCTCGCGCAGGTCGAGGGCAAGCGCGCCGACGTCGACACGGCCATCGGAGAACTGGCCCAGCGGGCTGCCGAGCAGGGCGTCGGGATCGAAGCCCGGCGAGTGCAGGCGGATCGCATCGGCGCGCTGGCGCAGCAGGCGCAGCGCGACCGGGTTGGCGTAGGTGATGCTGCCGCCGGTGTCGGCGATCAGCGCGCCGACGCTGGCCTGGTCCAGCGCCAGGCGGATGCCGAGGTTGGCTTCGGCGATCTCGCGCTCGGCCTGCATGCGCTGCTTGATCTGCGCGCTCATGCGGGTCATCGCGCCGTACAGGCGGCCGACCTCGTCGGCGCGATCGGTGCGCAGGGAGACGTCGAGATTGCCCGCGGCCACCGCTTCCACCGCCTGCACCGCTTCGCCCAGCGGTTCGGTGACGAGATGGCGGGCGATCCAGCGCAGACCGAAGATCAGGAAGGCGAGGGCGAACACGGCGAGCACGGCCATGGTCAGCAGCAGGTTCATCGCGGGAGCACTGGCAGCGCTGCGCGACTCCAGTGCGATCAGGCGCCAGCCCCAGGGCGCGTAGTCGCGTGCGCGCGCCACCATGCTGCGCGGCTCGCCGCTGCGTGCCGGCAGGGTGACCTCGAACGCGCTGCCTTCTCCCTTCCACAGCGCGGTCAGGGCCTCGCGCACCGCGAGGTCTTCGACGGCGTCAATCTTCTGGCCCTCGAGGCTCGGATGGATCTCCAGCGTGCCGTCGGTGGTGTTGATGGCGATGAAGTAGCCGTCCTGACCGAGGGCGGCCTCACGCATCGAGTCGCGCAGGCCCTGCAGGGTCTCGCCGTAGGGCAGGCCGATGAAGAACACGCCCAGCACCTCGTCATCCAGATCGGTGACCGGGCTGTAGTAGGTCATGTAGTCGCGGCCGAACAGGTTGGCGCGACCGACGTAGTCCTGGCCCTCGAACAATCCTTTGTAGGCAGGATGCTGGCGGTTCAGCGCGGTGCCGACCGCACGCAGGTTGTTGGCGTCGCGCAGCGACGTGGTGACGCGAATGAAGTCCTCGCCGTCGCGTGCGAACACGGTGGCAACGCCGCCCGTGGCCAGCTCGAACAGGTCGACTGGATCATCATTGCCGTTGAGCAGCACATCGCCCATGTAGACGGCTGGCGGGTTGAACTCGCCGATCGCGATCCGCTCGTCCGTGTCCGCGCGCAGATCCTGCTCCGGCAGGAAGGCGAGGAAGGTGTCGTACAGGCGTCGCGCGGTGTCCTTCAGGCTGCTGTCGTAGGTCTGCAGCAGGCGCTCCCCGACATCGACGGCAGTGCCGAGTTCGTCCTCGGCCTTGCTGACCAGCGAGGACGAGGCCTGCCAGCCGACCACCAGCGTGGTGCTGCCGAGCACTGCGAGCACGCCGATTGCGACGGCCAATGCCAGCCGTAACCCCAGCGAGGTTCGGGTCAGGGCGTGCAGACGTTGAAGCGATCGTCCCTCCCGGAGGGTTCGCAGCAGCTTGCTGGCTGCACTGCGCAGTTGGGTGGCCAGGGGGCTGGCGCTTGGTTGGGCCGTCGACGGCATGAGTCCTCCCGGCGCGATCACGCCGGCCGACGCGGGGGCCGCGTGTCGCTGGTTCGATGGATGCGCCGGGCCTCAGGCCGCGGCGCTGCTGGCCAGCGCCCGTACCAGGCCGCCGACATCGACAATGAGTGCGACCCTGCCGTCGCCGAGGATGGTCGCCCCGGATACGGCGGGAATGCGGCGGTAGTTCGCCTCCAGGTTCTTCACCACCACCTGCTGCTGGCCGAGCAGCTCATCGACGACCAGGGCCAGCTTGCGGCCGCCGCCTTCGACGACCACGACCAGGCTGTTCTCGTCGAGGCGCGCATCGCCCAGGCGGTAGAACTCGGCGAGGTTGACCAGCGGCAGGTAGTCGCCGCGCACCTTCAGCACCTTGCCGCTGCCGTGAACGCTGCGGATCTCCTGCAGGTCGGGCTGCATGGCCTCGATGACATAGCCCAGCGGCAGCACGAAGGTTTCGCCGCCGACCGCAACGGTCATGCCGTCGAGGATGGCCAGGGTCAGCGGCAGGCGGATGGTGACCCGCGTGCCTTCGCCCGGATAGCTCTCGATGTCAATCTCGCCGCCGAGCTCGGCGATGTTGGACTTGACCACGTCCATGCCGACGCCGCGGCCGGAGACGTCGGTGATCTGCTCGGCGGTGGACAGGCCGGGATGGAAGATCAGCTGCCAGACTTCGGAGTCCGGCATGCCCTCGTGGGCGTTGAGCCCGCGCTCCATGGCCTTGCGCAGGATGCGTTCGCGGTTCAGGCCGCGGCCGTCGTCGGTGATCTCGATGACGATGTGGCCACCCTGGTGGGAGGCCTCCAGCTCGACCGTGCCGACCGGATCCTTGCCGGCGGCCTCGCGCTCCTCGGGCGTTTCGAGGCCGTGGTCGACGGAGTTGCGCACCAGATGCACCAGCGGGTCGACGATGCGTTCGATCACGCCCTTGTCGAGCTCGGTGCCTTCGCCGGCGGTGCGCAGGTTGACCTTCTTGTTCAGTCGCGCCGCCAGGTCGCGGACCATGCGCGGGAAGCGTGAGAACACGAACTCGACCGGCAGCATGCGCACGCTCATCACCGCTTCCTGCAGGTCGCGGGTGTTGCGGTCGAGCAGGGCGAGGCCGTTCAGCAGCTTCTCGTGCTGGGTCGGATCCAGCCCGTGCGACTGCTGGCGAAGCATGGCCTGGGTGATGACCAGCTCGCCGACCAGGTTGATCAGCGCATCGACCTTGGAGATGTTGACGCGGATCGAGCTGTCGACTTCGGCCGCGCCGCGCTCCGCCTTGGCGGCCCCCGCGCCCGGCTTGGCGATGTCCTTGCGCTCGCCGGCGGCCGGCATCGGCACGATCTCGGCGCTCTTCGCCGGCACCGGCAGGACGTCCGCGCTGGCCGCAGGCTGCGCGGCGACGGCTGGCGACGGCGCTTCCACGGCAGGGGCTGCCGCGGTGATCGCTTCGATGCTGAGGTCGCACTCGTCCTCGACCCAGGCGAAGGCATCGGCGATCGCTGCCTGCTTCACGCTGGCGGGCAGGGTGAGCGTCCAGCGCAGGTGCGAGGTCGCGGGCTCCAGCGCGTCGAGAGCCGGCAGCGCCGAGGTGTCGCATTCGACCTGCATGTCGCCGAGGCGATCCAGCTCGCGCAGGATGCGCAGCGGATCGTTGCCGGTGATGAACAGATTGGGGTGCGGCGCGAAGTGCACGCGCCAGCCGCTGCTGGCGGGCGCTGCCGTCTTCACTCCGCCAGCGGCGGCGGCTGCGGCAGGTGCGGCCTGGCCGGACTCCAGCAGCGCCGACAGGCGCTGGTTGAGCTCGGCGCAGGGTGTGGTGTCGTCGGGGTCTCCGGTCTCGGCGGCCACCAGCAGCTCGCGCAGGATGTCCACCGATGCCAGCAGGGCATCGGACAGTTCCGGGGTGACGCTGCGCTTGCCGCCGCGGACCTGGTCCAGCAGCGTTTCCAGCAGGTGGGTGGTGCCGGTGATCGCCGAGAAGCCGAAGGTGGCGGCGCCGCCCTTGATCGAATGCGCGGCGCGGAAGATGGTGTTGATGGTGTCCGGATCGTTGCCCGCCGACTCCAGGCTGAGCAGTCCGGACTCCATGGCATCCAGGCCTTCGCGGCTTTCAGCGAAGAAGACGCCCTGGAACTGCTTCATGTCGATGGGCATGGCGGCCTCACCCCATCACTTTGCGGATGGTGGCAATCAGCTGGTCGGGGTCGAAGGGCTTGACGATCCAGCCGGTGGCGCCGGCGGCCTTGCCTTCCTGCTTCTTGTCCATGCCGGCCTCGGTGGTCAGCATGAGCAGCGGGGTGAACTTGTAGTCGGGCAGCTGGCGCAGGTGGCGGATCAGGGTGATGCCGTCCATGTTCGGCATGTTGACGTCGGCCACCACGCAGTTGAACTTCGCGCCCTTGGCCTTCTCCAGGGCCACCACGCCGTCTTCGGCTTCCTCGACCTCCCAGCCGGCGGAGCGCAGCGCGAAGGCCACCATCTGCCGCATCGAGGCGGAATCGTCCACGGCCAATATGCGTGCACCACTCATTGCGCGTACTCCGTCTGCGTCTTCAAGGGGAGGACCAGCCGAACAGGCCACCGAGACCGCAGATGCGGGCCGCGGCCTGGAACTCGTCCGAAGGGTTTTCGATGTGGGTTTCCAGCCCTGCGCCGCGGCGCTGCAGCACCAGGGCCGCCAGCACCTGCAGCGAAGCCGCGTGCAGGCGACTCACCCGGCTGCCGTCCAGCTTCAGCGGCTTCTTGCCCTTGAGCTGGCCGCGCAGCTGCTCCAGCAGCGGCTCGGCCGCCTCGATGCCAAGGTCTTCGGGAATCTGGAGGGTGCTCATGGGGGCGCCTGGAACCTCGTGACGTGGCCTGCCGCGAGCCGCGGAAGCCGGTGGCGATGCTTAGGCAAGCGGCGTGCCGGGCGGCGTGTGACGGGATTGCGGCGCGTGTTTGATCCGGGATTCGGGAGTCGGGATTCGGGATTCGTTGAAGCAGGCCTCGCGAACTGATGCCTTGCCGCCTGCCGGGGATGTTGATTCCGGGCTGCCCTGAGCCTCGCGGGCGCTTGCTCTAGCGAATCCCGAATCCCGAATCCCCAATCCCAGCTTCACCGCAAAAAAACCGTCGCATCCAGCAGCACGCTCATGTGTCCACCCTGGCGGGCGATGCCGATCAGGGCTTCCTTGGGCAGGGCGGGAATCGAGCTGACGGGGTTCTCGACGGCGCGTTCGGACAGCGACATCACTTCGGCCACCGCGCTGACCAGCAGGCCGACGGTTTCCTCTTCGGTTTCCAGCACGATCACCCGCGAGGCTTCGGTCAGCGGTTCGCGGCTGAGGCCGATGCAGGCGCCAAGGTCGATCACCGCGATGATCTGACCGCGCAGGTTCATCACGCCCATCACGTGCGCTGCCGCGCCGCGCACCGGCAGGATGTCGGGCACGCGCTGCACCTCCTGCACCTTCAGCAGCTCCACCGCATAGCTCTGGCCGCCCATCTGGAAGCGCAGCCAGCGGTGGAATTTTTCGACCGGAACCGGTGGCAGGCTGGGCGCGTCCGCTGCGCGTCGTTCGGCGATCCGGCGGCGCACCGCTTCGCTGCGCCGGGCCAGCTGCGGCTTGAGCAGACCGTGCTGCGGCGGCACTTCAGCGGGGCCCGGCATGGGCACATGGCTGGGCAGCGGTGGCGCTGCCGCCACGGCCGCCTGACGGGCGATCCGCGCGGCCTCGGCGGCGGCGTCGAAGGCGGCTTCGAGTTCATCCAGCTCGCGCTTGTCCGGTCCGACGCCCGCGTTGGCAGCGGGATCGGTCTGCTTGAATACGCCGGCGGCCTTGGCCTCGGCATGGGCCTGCTCGAACACGGCTTCGAGTTCGTCGAGCGGATCGCCCAGCGGCGCCGCGAGTGCAGGCGCTGCGGCGGCCTGGTCGAACACGCCGGCGGCCTTGGCCTCGGCATGGGCCTGCTCGAACACGGCTTCGAGCTCGTCGAGCGGATCGCCCAGCGGCGCCGCGAGGGTGGGCGCTGCCGCGGCCTGGTCGAACACGCCGGCGGCCTTGGCTTCGGCATGGGCCTGCTCGAACACGGCTTCGAGCTCGTCGAGCGGATCGCCGAGCGGTGCTGCGAGGGTGGGCGCAGCGGCGGCCTGGTCGAACACGCCGGCGGCCTTGGCCTCGGCATGGGCCTGCTCGAACACGGCTTCGAGTTCGTCGAGCGGATCGCCCAGCGGCACTGCGAGAGGTGCGGGCGCGCTGGGCTCGGGGGCTGCGGCAGACGTGGGCGCCACCCCGGGCAGTGCTTCGGCCGTGCTGCTCGCTATCGCAGGCGCAGGCGCGGGCGCAGCGGGCTCGCCGAGCAGGGCGTCGAAGTAGTCGTCGAGTACGGGTTTGCCGCTCATGGCGTCGAGCCTCGGGGTTCGGCGGCGGCCACCGCTTTCAGGTCGGCGGTGACCAGCCAGTCGGTCAGGCGCAGATAGGCGCTGGCGCCGCGCGCGCTGGCGCCCAGCGAGGCCGGGGTAAGCGCCTGCCGGCTGGCCTCGCGCAGGCGGGTGTCGACCGGGATCTCCTCGTCCCAGACCGCATCGCCGTGGCGCGCGCGCAGTTCGGCGAGGCTGTCGACGGCGGCGCGGGTGCGCTTGTCGTACAGGGTTGGAACGATCCGCGCCGGCACCGGCGTGCCGCGTGAGCGCTGCACCATGGCGGCGGTGCGCAGCATCGCGTTCAGCCCGTGCAGGGCCAGCGGTTCGGTCTGGGTGGGGATGATCAGCGCGTCGGCGGCGGCGAGTGCGGCCACCATCAGCACGCCGAGGGTCGGCGGGCAGTCGAGCAGGGCGTAGTCGTAGCGGTGCTGGCCGGCGAAGGCCCGCACCAGGGCGCGCCCCAGACCATGGCGCGTGGCGCTCTGGCGCTCCAGCGTCGCCAGCGCAGGCTGGCCGGCGAGCAGGTCGAGGCCGGGCTGGCCGCTGGGCCGGGTCAGGGTCACCAGCGGCGGCGGCGCCTCGGCGAACAGCTCGTACACGCCGGGTGGGGCGGGCTCCTCGGGCACTTCCAGCCAGCGCGACAGCGAGGCGTGCGGATCGAGGTCGACCAGCAGGGTGCGGAAGCCGCGCTCGGCGAGGCAGGCGCCGATCGCCAGCGTCGAGGTGGTCTTGCCGACGCCGCCCTTCTGGTTGGCGATGCACCAGGTGCGCATGCGCTCAGGCTCCTTCCGGCGGCGGCGACAGGGCGTCGTTTTCGCCGTTGCTGCGGGCGAGGATCACCAGCACCACGCGGCGGTTGGCGTTGCGCCCGGCTTCGCTGGAGTTGTCGGCCACCGGCTGGAACTCGCCGTAGCCGACCACGGTGACCCGGCCCGGCGCCAGCCCGGTGCCGATCAGCACCCGCGCGATGCTGGCCGCGCGCGCGGCCGACAGCTCCCAGTTGCTGGGGAACAGCGCGGTGGCGATCGGCACGTTGTCGGTGTGGCCTTCGATGCGGATCAGGTTCGGCGCCTCGCGCAGCACCTCGGCGACCCGGGTCACCGCCGCCACCGCTTCCGGACGCGGGGCCGCCGAGCCCGAGGCGAACAGCATGTCGGACTTGATCTCGACCTCCAGCCAGTCGCCGCGCCGGTAGACCTGCACGATGTCCTCGAGGATCAGCGTGTCGAGCGCGCGCTCGATGTCGCTGGCGATCGCCGACAGCGCGTCGCGCGAACGGCTCTGCTCCACGGCGGTTTCGCGCGCGCGCTGGTCCAGCCAGCGCGCGCGCTCCTCTTCCGGCAGCGCCTGGGCGATCTGCTCGGCGATCATGCCCATCGGCAGCTGGCTGCCGATCACCGACTTGGCCTCCAGCCGCGCGCCGTCGGGCTGCAGCTCGCCGAACTGCACCGGCAGCAGATGCTTGCCGGGGCCGCCGAAGGCTTCGGACAGCGAGTTCGATACGACCCGGTACTTACCCTCGTTGACCGAGGAGATCGAGTACATGACCACGAAGAAGGCCAGCAGCAGGGTCACGAGGTCGCCATAGGGAATGGCCCAGGCCTCGTGGTTGGCGTGCTCTTCGTGGGCGTGTCGGCGTCCCATGGGACCTCAGCGGGCAGCGTGTCGCGCCCTGCGTGCAAGCTGCGCGCCGCGTGCGGAGGCGGGCCGCTGCAGGCGTGCGCTCACAGCAGGTAGCCCTGCAGGCGCGATTCGATGTTGCGCGGGTTCTCGCCCTCGGCGATCGCGATCAGGCCTTCGATGACCAGCTCATGGGTGCGCGCGCGCACCCGGATCACCGACTTCAGCTTGGCCGCCACCGGCAGGAAGAAGAGATTTGCCGAGGCGATGCCGTAGATCGTCGCGGTAAACGCCGCGGCGATGCCCACACCGAGCTTGGAAGGATCGGCGAGGTTCTGCATCACCGCCATCAGGCCCAGCACCGCGCCGATGATGCCCAGCGTCGGCGCATAGATGCCCATGCCCTCGAACACCTTGGCGGCGGCGAGGTCGCCCTGCTCCTGGCTGGCGAGATCGATCTCCAGCACCTTGCGCAGGGTGTCCGGCTCATTGCCGTCGACCAGCATCTGCAGGCCCTTGCGCAGGAAGGGATCGGACAGCTTTTCGACGTCGGCCTCCAGGCCGAGCAGGCCGTCCTTGCGGGCGCGGGTGCTCCAGCCGACGATCTGGTTCAGCAGCTGGCGGCCGTGGTCCTCGGGCGGCTTGATGATCCAGGCGAAGATCTTCAGTGCGCGCCGGAAGGTTGGCATCGGCGTCTGCACCAGGATCGCCGCCAGCGTGCCAAGGATGACGATGATGAAGGCGGCGGCCGACCACAGCGAGGACAGGCCGGCGCCCTTGGCGACAGCGCCGCCGATGATGGCGACCAGGCCGAGCACGATGCCGATGAGGCTGAGGATATCCATGGGCAGTGCTATCGGCCTGGGCTGTCGGTGCTTGAGCGGGACGCGGTCGATGCGCCCTCGATCGCCTGGCGCTCTGGCGCGCGCCACACCCTTGAAGCCGTCATCCCCGCGAAGAGCCTGCCCCTCGCGAAGGCGGGGGCGGGGATCCAGACTGCTCGCGACTCAGGCTGACAGTGCTGGGCCCCCGCCTTCGCGGGGGCGAGGATGGATGGGGTCGCGTTGCTTCCACTCCTGGGTAGAGCGTCAGCGTCCGGCCTTGCGGCGCGACTGTTCCTCCTGCCAACTCGAATCGTCATCCCCGCGAAGGCGGGGATCCAGCCTTCTCGCGACTCAGGCTGGCAGTGCTGGGCCCCCGCCCCCGCCTTCGCGAGGGGCAGGCTCTTCGCGGGGGCGACGACCACGGATTTTGCGGGGAGTGTTCTGCTTCCTGAGCGAGGGCAGCGACTCATGGGGCCTGCACCTACAGCGCGTTGCGCAGGCCGGCGACGTCGAGGATCAACGCCAGATTTCCGTCGCCGGTGATGGTGGCGGCGGCCAGGCCGGTCAGGCCGCGCAGCGAGTGCGGCAGCGGCTTCACCACCACCTCCTCGCGGCCGCGCACCTGGTCGACGACGATGCCGAGCTTGCGGTTCTGGATCTGCACCACGACCACGCCGGCGTCCTCGGTCTGCACCGGCTGGCCCAGCCAGCGCTGCAGGAAGATCAGCGGAAAGGTCTGCTGGCGCAGGTCGAGCATCTCGTGGCCGTCGATGAAGCGCACCAGGCTCTCGCGGTACTTGAAGACCTCGAGCACGTTCGACAGCGGCAGCGCATAGGGCCGGCCGGCGGCGCTGACCATCAGCGTCGGCAGGATGGCGAGCGTCAGCGGCACGCGGATCACGAAGCGCGTGCCTTCGCCGCGGGTCGATTCGATCAGCACCTGACCATTCAGCTCGGCCAGCTTGGTCTTGACCACGTCCATGCCGACGCCGCGGCCGGAGATGTCGGTGGCCTGTTCCTTGGTCGAGAAGCCGGCCATGAAGATCAGCTGCAGGGCTTCGGTCGGCGACAGCCGGGCGGCGGTGTCGGCGTCGATCAGGCCCTTCTCGCGGGCCTTGGTGCGCAGCATGTCGGGGTCGATGCCGCCGCCGTCGTCGGCGACGATGATCACGATGTGGTCGCCCTCCTGCTGCGCCGACAGCTTCAGCGTGCCGGCGCGTGGCTTGCCGATCGACTCGCGCTTGTCGGGCGCCTCGATGCCGTGGTCGATGGCGTTGCGCACCAGGTGGACCAGCGGATCGGACAGGGCTTCGACCAGGTTCTTGTCGAGCTCGGTGTCCTCGCCGATCAGCTGCACGTTGACCTCCTTCTTCAGCGTGCGGGCGACATCGCGGGCGACCTTCGGAAAGCGCGAGAACGCGCGTCCGACCGGCTGCATGCGCACGCGCATCACCTCGGCCTGCAGGCGCGCGGTGACCACGTCGAGGTTCGAGACCGCGCGCTCCAGGTCCTCGTCGCGCGTGCGCCGGCGCAGGGCCTTCAGGCGATTGCGCGCGAGCACCAGTTCGCCGACCAGGTTCATCAGGCCGTCGAGGCGCCTGGTGTCGACGCGCACGCTACTCTCGACCGGCGCAGCAGCAGTCTTGGCAGGGGCAGCGCCTGCGGCGGGCGCTGGATCGGGCGGTGCCGGCCGCGGTGGGGCAGGCGCATGCACGGGGCTCTGCGGCAGCGGCCGGGCTTTGCCGGCGGGCACCTGCTGGGCGCCCTGGAACATATCGAGCAGGGCTTCGAATTCGTCTTCGGTGATGCTCTCGCCATCGGCCGGCTGGGGCGCGGCTTTCGCTACCGCGGGCGCGGGCTTCGGCGTGGCTGCGGGCGCTGGCTTGCCTGCCGCTGCGTCCGGCAGGGCGGCGATGCGGATCGCGTTCAGCAGGCTCTCGGGCGCGCGATCCGCCGCGCTGCCGGCGCGCAGCGCTGCCAGCTGCCCACTGAGGTGATCGAGGGCGCCCTGGGCGAGGTCGAAGAGGTCGCCATCGACGCTGAGCCGGCCCTTGCGCAGCAGGTCGAACATCTCCTCGACGCCGTGGCAGAGCTCGACCAGCGGGCTGAAGTTGAGGAAGCTGGCGCCGCCCTTGATGGTGTGGAAGCCGCGGAAGATCGCGTTCAGCAGCTCGCTGTCCTGCGGCTGCATCTCCAGCTGCACCAGCTCATCGCCGAGGCGCTCGGCGATCTCGCTGGCCTCGACCAGGAAATCGGCGGCGATGTCGTCATGTCCACTCATGCGGGCGGCCGGCGGCGGGGGCTAGAGGCCAAGGCCGGACAGCAGGTCGTCGACATCGACCTGGCTGACGCCGTGGGTGTCGATGCCGGCCAGGGCCGGGCCCTGGGCTTCGATGCCGGAGGCCTTGCGCTGTTCGGGCAGGCCGAGCGCATGGCTGATCTTGCCGATCGCCTGTTCGACCTGCTGGACCAGGCCGACCACCCGCTTGATGGTCTGGCCGGTGAGGTCCTGGTATTCCTGCGCCAGGGCGATGCTGGACAGGTTGCTGCGCACGCCCATCAGCTCGTTCTCGATCGCCGAGTCGAGGCCCTGGCTGCGCAGGAGGTCGATGCGATTGCGGCAGTCCTCGACCAGGTCGAGGGTGCGGTGGGTGGCTTCCTCGGTGGTCTGGACCACGAAGTTCAGCCGCGCGCGCGCATCGGGCAGCTCTTCGCCGGCAAGCGCGCCCAGGCGGGCATCGATCGGCAGGGTTGCCAGGGCGCCGGTCAATTCGCGCGCCAGCCGATCGATGGCGGCGTAGATCGGCCGCGAGCGCCACTGCGTCAGCGACTCGATGCAGCTGCGGTAGAGGGTGTCGTCGCCCTGCTCCAGCGCGCCGAGTGCGGCGTGCATCAGGTGCAGCAGGTGCTCGCGCTCTGCTGCGGACGCGTTCATGCGGCGCTGCCCATGCGCTCGAAGATCTTCTGCAGCTTCTCCTGCAGGGTCTGCGCGGTGAAGGGCTTGATGATGTAGCCGTTCACGCCGCTCTGCGCGGCTTCGATGATCTGCTCGCGCTTGGCTTCGGCGGTGACCATCAGCACCGGCAGGTGGGCCAGCTTGGGATCGGTGCGGATCGCCTTCAGCAGCTCGATGCCGGTCATCCCGGGCATGTTCCAGTCGGTGATCACCAGGTCGCAGGGCGCCGAGCGCAGGTGGGCCAGCGCGCTGTTGCCGTCCTCGGCTTCCGAAGTGATCTGGAAGCCGAGGTCGTTGAGCAGGTTCTTGACGATCCGGCGCATCGTTGAGAAGTCGTCGACGATGAGGATCTTGAGGTTCTTGTCCATGGGAGACGGCTCGTCAGAAGGGGGAGGGTGCGTGGAAAGGTGGCTTGAGGCTCACTCGGCTTCGACCGGATCGCGGATCCAGTCGGCCAGGCGCGAGCGCAGGCGGACCAGGGCCTGCCCATGCAACTGGCAGACCCGCGATTCGGTGACGCCCAGCACCGCGCCGATCTCGCGGAGATTGAGCTCCTGCTCGTAGTACAGGCTCATCACCAGCTGCTCGCGTTCGGGCAGCTTGCCGATCGCCGCGGCCAGGTCGCTGGCGAAGGCCTCGCGCTCGACGCCGGCCGCGGCCGAAGCCGCCGAGGTGCTGGCCGGCAGGCGCAGCTCGCCGGATTCGTCGGCATGCGCGTCGATGCTCAGCACCTGCCCGCGCGAGGCGTCTTCGAGCAGGCGGTTCAGCTCTTCGACCGGGATCTGCATGGCCTGCGCGATCTCGACATCGCGCGCGGCGCGGCCGGTCTTCTGTTCGATCGCCGCCGTCGCCGCCGACAGCTCGCGCACCCGCCGGTGCACGCTGCGCGGCACCCAGTCGCCCCTCCGGATTTCGTCGAGCATGGCGCCGCGGATGCGGATCGAGGCATAGGTTTCGAAGGCCGCGCCCTGGCTGGCGTCGTAGCTGCGCGAGGCTTCGATCAGGCCGATCATGCCGGCCTGGATGAGGTCGTTGACGTCGACACTGGCCGGCAGGCGCGCCGCCAGGTGGTGGGCGATCCGCGCGACCAGCGTCCCGTGCCGGGCGACGGTCTCATTGGCGTCCGGGCGACGGACAGCGCGGTATTCGGCTTCCGCCTGGGACATCACACATGCGCCTCGGGGGGCGCCACCAGGCGCTCGACGAAGAACTCGACCGGCCCGCGCGGCCCGGTCGGCGCGCTCCACTGGTCGATGCGGCGGGCGATGCCGCGCAGGGCATGCGCCGAAGGACAGGCGGGGAAGGCTTCGACCACCGCCTGCTGGCGCTGGATCGAGCGCCGCAGCCACTCGTCGTGCGGAATGATGCCGAGCAGGCTGACGGTGACATCGAGAAAGCGGTCGGTGACCCGCGACAGCTTGTCGAACAGCTCGCGGCCTTCCGCCGGGCTGCGCACCATGTTGGCGATGATGTGCACGCGGTTCACCCCGCGCTCGCGCGAGAGCACCTTGATCAGCGCGTAGGCATCGGTGATCGAGGCCGGCTCGTTGCAGACCACGAGGATCACGTCCTGCGCGGCCTGGGCGAAGGTCAGCACGCTGTCGTGGATGCCGGCGGCGGTGTCGACCACCATCACGTCGATGTCGCGCTCGAGTTCGGAGAAGGCGCGGATCAGACCCACCTGTTCGGGCGCCGACAGCTCGGCCATCGCGCGCTTGCCCGACGAGGCCGGCACCACCGCGAGGCCGTGCGGGCCTTCGAGGATGGTGTCCTCCAGCGCGCAGCGGCCTTCGATCACGTCGGCCAGGGTGAAGCGCGGCGACAGGCCGAGCAGCACGTCGACGTTGGCGAGGCCGAGGTCGGCATCCAGCAGCATGACCTGGCGCCCGGCATCCGCCAGGGCGACCGCGAGGTTCACCGACACGCTGGTCTTGCCGACGCCGCCCTTGCCGCCGCTGACCGCGATCACCCGCACGGGCTTCATGCGCGGCTTGCGCAGGCCCTGGGCCTGGTCGGGGGGCTGGGCATCGGCGCGGGCTTCACCCTGCGACATGCTCGATCTCCTCGTGGATGTGGGCGCTGCCGCGGCGCTGCTCGGTGACGCGCAGGGCCAGGCGATGGGCTTCGGCGCGATGCAGGTCTTCGGGCACGCGCTGGCCATCGGTCAGGTAGCTGATCGGCAGGCCGTGGCGCACGGTCACGCCGAGTGCGGCGCCGAGGCGACCGGTCTCGTCGACCTTGCTCAGCACCACGCCGCGCGGCTTGGCGATGCCGAAGCGGTGCACCACTTCGTCGAGGTCGTCGGCATGGGTATTGGCCGGCAGCACCAGCTGGGTGTTGACGTGGGGCAGCCTTGCCAGCGCCGAGAGCTGGGCGCCGAGCGCCAGATCGCGGTGCGAGAGGCCGGCGGTGTCGACCAGCACCAGCTTGTAGTCACCGAGGCGGTCCAGCGTGTCGCCGAGCTCGTTCGGGTTGCCGACTTCGATCACCGGCATGCCGAGCAGGCGGCCGTAGGTGAACAGCTGCTCGCGGGCGCCGATGCGGAATCCGTCGGTGGTGACCAGGGCGACGTCGCGGGCGCTGTGCAGGGCCGCATAGCGCGCCGCCAGTTTGGCCAGGGTGGTGGTCTTGCCGACGCCGGTCGGGCCGACCAGGGCGACGATGCCGCCGCGCTCGATCGGCTCGTCCTCGCTGACCCGCAGCGACTTCGCCAGCAGGCCGAGCAGCAGGCCGCGCGCGCGCGCCGGATCGGCATCGGCCGGGATGCGCTCGACGATGCCGCGGGCGAAGGCTTCGTCGCAGCCGTAGCCCGAGAGTTCCTCGAAGGCGGCGGCGCGCGCCGGCGACAGGCGCATGCGCTGGTCGGAGAAGCGTTCGAGCTCCTTCTTCAGCGTCTGCCGCAGCAGGGCCATCTCGCGCTTCATCTCGGCGACCTGCGGGTCTTCCACGCAGAGCTGGGCGACCTGATCGGGAATCCGCGTCAGTCGGCGCGCGTTGGCACGTTCGATCTGGTCGATCGCGGTGATCGGGCGGCTCGGTGCGGCCGCTGCGGCCGGCGGCGGAGTCGGAGCGGTTGCAAGGATCGCGGGTGCGGAGGCCACCGCCTGCGGCACGGCGGCCGGAATGCGCGGGTTCATGGCTTCGGCGCGGGCGACCGCGGCGATCTGCGCCAGCTGCGGCGGCAGCAGGGTATCGGGCGCCGGCGGCGGGCTCTGGCTGGCGCGAGGCGTGGCGACTGCCGCGCGCACCGGCACCGCAGGCGCGGCAGCCACCTGGGCATCGGCGGCCGGCGCGGTCGCCGATGCCTCGGCGGCACGCCGTGCGGCGGTCAGCGACTGCTGCACCAGCGATTCGTCGTAGTCGGTGGCGCTGACCACCTCGACGCCGCCGTCGACGCGACGGTTGGACAGGATCACCGCATTCGGGCCCTGCTCCTCGCGCACCAGGCGCAGCGCGCTGCGCATGTCCTGGGCAAAGAACCGTTTGATCTTCATGCGCGTGTTCCGCCTGTCCTGAAGGTTTTCGAGAGCCGGGCCGCGAACCTGTCAGGTGTCTGCGACCTCAGCCGACATTGCCGACCAGCTTGAGCTTCTTGTCGTCCGGCACCTCGTGGTAGGCCAGCACGTAGAGCTCGGGAATCCCGGTGCGGGTCAGCTTCGCGATCAGCGATCGCACCGGCCCCGGCACCAGCAGCACGGCGGGCTCGCCGACCGCTTCCTGCCGTTTCACGCACTCCACCAGCGACTGGTGCATGCGTTCGGCGAGACCCGGTTCCAGCGCGGCGCCGTTGCCGCTGACGGACTCCTGCAACACCCGTTCCAGCGGCGGAGCCAAGGTGTAGACCGGCAGTTCGGGGGCGAGGCCGTTGATCTCCTGGACGATGAAGCGGCCCAGCGCGGCGCGCACGGCGGCGGTCAGCTGGGCCGCGTCCTGCGTGTTCGGGCCATGTTCGAGCAGGGCTTCGCAGATCCGCCGCAGCTGGCGGATCGGCACCTTCTCGGTCAGCAGGTTCTGCAGGACGCGGACGACGACGGAAAGTGGAAGGGTTCTTGGCGTCAAATCTTCGACGAGCTTCGGGTGGGTGCGTCCGAGCGCCGACAGCAGCTGCTGCACCTCCTCGTGGCCGAGCAGGTCGGGCGCGTGCTGGCGGACCAGGTGCGAGACATGGGTGGCCATCACCGTGGCCGGATCGACCACGGTCAGGCCCAGGGCCTCGGCCTGTGCGCGGCTGCTCGGGCTGATCCACAGCGCGTCGAGGCCGAAGGCCGGGTCGCGGGTCGGCACGCCGTCGATGTTGACCGGGATGCGGCCGGGATTGAGCGCCAGCTCGCGGTCGGGATGGATGTCGCCGGCGCCGATCGGCACGCCGTGCAGCAGGATCCGGTAGGCCCCTGGCGAGAACTCGAGGTTGTCGCGGATGTGCACCGGCGGAATCAGGAAGCCCAGCTCCTGGGTCAGCTTGCGGCGCACGCCCTTGATCCGCGCCATCAGCTCGCCGCCCTGGGCACGGTCGACCAGCGGGATCAGCCGGTAGCCGACTTCGAGGCCCAGCGAATCGACCGGCGAGAGGTCATCCCAGCTCAGCTCGGTGGGCGCGGCCGGCTTCGGTGCTTCCTCGGCGACCGGCGCAGGGGGCGGCGCGATGCTGCGCCGGTACAGCACCCACGCGGCATAGCCGAGCACCGCGGCCAAGCTCAGGAAGGCGAAGTTCGGCATGCCGGGCACCAGCCCGACCAGGCCGAGCAGGGCGGCGGCGATGGCCAGCGCCTTGTGCTGGCCGAACATTTGGCTCATCACCGTGCCGCTCATGTCGTGCGAGCGCGAGACGCGGGTCACCAGCATGGCGACCGCGGTCGAGATCAGCAGGCCCGGGATCTGCGCGACCAGGCCGTCGCCGATGGTCAGCAGGGTGTAGATCTCGGCCGACTCGCCGGCGGACAGGCCGTGCTGGGCCATGCCGATGGCGAAACCGCCGATCAGGTTGATGAACAGGATCAGGATGCCGGCGATGGCGTCGCCGCGGATGAACTTCGACGCGCCGTCCATCGAGCCGTAGAAGTCCGATTCCTCGCGCACTTCCTCGCGGCGACGGATCGCTTCTTCGCGCGACAGCAGGCCGGCGTTCAAGTCGGCGTCGATCGCCATCTGCTTGCCCGGCAGCGAGTCGAGGATGAAGCGCGCCGACACTTCCGAGACGCGCCCCGCACCCTTGGTCACCACCACGAAGTTGATGATGGTGAGGATGGCGAACACCACGAAGCCGACCGCGAAGTTGCCGCCGATGACGAAGGCGGCGAAGGACTCGATCACCTTGCCGGCGGCATCCGGGCCCTCGTGGCCGTGCAGCAGCACCACGCGGGTCGAGGCCACGTTCAGCGCCAGCCGCAGCAGGGTGACCAGCAGCAGGATGCTGGGAAAGATCGAGAACTCCAGCGGCCGCTGCACGTACAGCACGGCCAGCAGGATCACCAGCGAGATCGCGATGTTGAAGCTGAACAGCACGTCCAGCGCCAGCGGCGGCAGCGGCACCACGATCATCGCCATCATCGCGAGCACGATCAGCGGTGCGCCCAGGCCCTGGCGCATCAGGCCCATCAGCTGGGCGCCGCGACTGGCGGTGGCCGGTGGGGCCATGGATCAGGCGTCCTTGTCGGTGGCGGGCGGCGTGGGTTCGGGTGTTTCCTCGACCTCGATCTTCGGCTCCGGCGGTCGCGCGCCGCCGTGGCGGCGCCAGTGCTTCAGCTGGTAGACGAAGCCGAGCACCTGGGCCACCGCGGCATACAGGCGCACCGGGATTTCCTGGTCGAGCTCGCACTCCCGATACAAGGCGCGTGCCAGAGGCGGCGCCTCGACGATCGGCACCTTGTGCCTCTCGCCGAGCTCGCGGATCGTCAGCGCGATCAGATCGACGCCCTTCGCCACCACCTTGGGGGCGCGCATCTTCTGGCCGTCGTAGACGATGGCCACGGCGTAGTGGGTCGGGTTGACCAGGATGGCATCGGCCGTCGGTACGGCTTCCATCATCCGGCGGTTGGCGATCTCCTGCTGGACGCGGCGCACGCGCGCCTTGAGCTCGGGGCTGCCCTCGGTTTCCTTGAACTCGTCCATCAGCTGCTTGCGGGTCATCTTCAGCTTGCGCGTGTGGTTCCACAGCTGCAGCGGCGCATCGATGATGGCGACGAAGATCAGCGCGCCGGTCAGCGCGGCGAGCAGGGTCAGGGCCATGCGTCCGCCGTGGGCGGCGGCCCGCGGCAGCGGCTCGTTGAGCAGGCTCAGCAGCTCGGGCATCTGCGAGTTCAGCACCCAGACGCCGACCAGCAGGATCAAGGCCACGCGCAGGATGGCCTTGCCGGTCTCCATCAGGCCCTCGGCGCCGAACACGCGCTTGATGCCTTCGATGGGGTTCAACTTGCTGAACTTAGGCGCCAGCGCCTTCGCGCTGAAGTTGAAGCCGCCCAGCACCAGCGGCGCCAGCGCACCCGCCAGCGCGCCCGCCAGCATCAGCGGCAGGGCCGGCCAGAACAGGCCGAACAGCAGTTCACCCACGTGCGCGATCGGATCGCCGCGCAGCAGCTGCTCGCGCGAGGGCGTCAGCGCATGCCGCAGCCAGCTGCCGGCCTGTTCGGTCAGGTGGGCGCCGGTGGTCAGCAGCACCAGCACGCTGATGCCGAGCATGGCGGCGCCGCCGAGTTCGCGCGAGCGCGGCACCTGGCCTTCCTTGCGGGCGTCGAGCAGGCGCTTCTGGGTAGGTTGTTCGGTCTTGTCCTGACCGTCGTCTTCGCCGGCCATCACTGCACCACGGCGGCGGCGACGGCCAGGGCCTGGCCGAACAGGGCGCGCAGCGGCTCCAGCAGATGCGGCACCAGCGCGATCATCAGTACGAAGCCGACCAGCAGGGCCGAGGGCAGGCCGATCTGGATCGGGTTGAGCGAGGGCGCGGTGCGCGCCATCACGCCAAAGGCGATGTTGACCGTGATCATCGCGATCATCACCGGCAGGGCCAGGCTGACACCGGCCAGGAAGATGATGCCGGCGAACGATGGGATGGCATCGAGCAGCAGGTACATCGAGGCCGGCGTGGCGCCGGCGGGCAGCACGCTATAGCTCTCGAACAGCACGCTGAGCAGGGCCAGATGCGCGTCGACGGCGAAGAAGGTCAGGCCGGCGACCACGGTGAACCACTGCGCGACCACGCCACTCTGCACGCCGCGCATGGGATCGATCATCTGCGCGAAGGACAGGCCCATGCCCTGGGCGACCAGTTCGCCGGCCATGGCCACGGCTTCCAGCGCCAGCCGCATCAGGAAGCCCAGCGAGGCGCCGATGGCGAGCTCGCGCGCCACCGCCAGCACGGTCTCGGCATTGATGCCGGCCTGGATCGCCGGCGCCGGCACCAGCGGCGCGATCGCCGCCGACAGCGCCAGCGCGAGGATCAGGCGGATGCGTCGCGGCACCGCCTGGGTGCCGAGGAAGGGCGAGAGCAGCAGCAGGCCGCCGATGCGCAGGGACAGCCAGATCACCTGCTGCCCGTAGGCCAGCAGATTCAGGCCCTCAAGGCTGATGGCGGTGGCGCCGTCCATGCGGTCAGCCGAGCATCGAAGGGATGCGCTGGTAGAGCCCGATGGTGAACTGCACCAGCTGGTTCAACATCCAGCCGCCGCCGATCGCCAGCACCGCCGCCAGCGAGAAGATCTTGCCAATGAAGGCGATGCTCGGCTCGTTGACCTGGGTGGCGGCCTGCAGCAGGCCGATCACGACGCCGATCAGCAGGGCGATGCCCAGCATCGGGGTGGCGATCAGCAGGCCCATGCTCAGCGCGGCCTGCAGTTCGGACATGACGGTGTCGGCGGTCATGTGGTCACGAACGAGGCGGCGAGCGTGCCGACCACCAGCGACCAGCCGTCGACCAGCACGAACAGCAGGATCTTGAAGGGCGCCGAGATCAGCATCGGTGACAGCATCATCATGCCCATCGACATCAGCACGCTGGCGATCACCAGGTCGATGATCACGAAGGGCACGAACAGGAAGAAGCCGATCTGGAAGGCGGTCTTGAGCTCGCTGGTGAGAAAGCTCGCCATCAGCACGGTGAAGGGCACTTCATCGGGCGAGGCATAGCCGGTGCTGCCGCTCATGCCGGCGAACAGCATCAGGTCGGCCTCGCGGATCTGCGCGAACATGAACTCGCGGATCGGCCCGAGCGTTGCGGTGAGCGCAGCCTCGAAACCGAGCTGGCCATCGAGATAGGGGCGGATGCCCTGCGCCCAGGAGGCGTCGATGACCGGCGCCATCACCAGAGCGGTCACGAACAGCGCCAGCGCCAGCAGGATCTGGTTGGACGGCGTCTGGCCGGTGCCCAGGGCCTGCCGCAGCATCGCCAGCACCACGATGATGCGAGTGAATGCGGTCATCGCCAGCAGCATGCCGGGCAGCAGGGTGATGACCGTCATCAGCGCGAGGATCTGCAGCGGCAGGCTGACCGTCTGGGTGCCGACGGTAGCGACGGTGACATCGGGCATCGGCGGCAGCGAAACCGCCGCCGGCGCGGCCAGGGCCTCGCCGGCGAAGGCCATCGCCAGCATGGCCAGCAGCGTGCGTAGCACCGTCGTCAGCGTGCTCGTGCTCATGCGCGCGGCCCCAGGCCGAGCTGCTTGTGCAGCAGCTGGGCGAAGCCCGCCGGTTGAGTGGCTTCAGCGGGCAGCGGCGCTTCGAAGCGGTGCAGGCAGGTGACGCCGCCGGGGCTGACGCCGAGCAGCAGGGTTTCGCCAGCGGCCTCGACCAGCACCACGCGCTCCTTCATCCCGACGCCAAGGCTGGCGCGCACCTTGAGCAGGCCGCTGCCACCCGACTGCAGGCTGCCCATGCGCTTCAGCAGCCAGGCGCAGACCAGGATCAGGCCGATCACCAGCAGCAGCGAGCCGAGCATCCCGGCGAGCGTGCCGAGGCTGGCCACCGGCGAACCTGCAGGCAGGCCCGCCGCCGGCGTCGCCGCGCTCGCGCCCAGGCTGCCGAGAAGGAAGACGGTGGACATGGGCGGGCTCAGCGCAGCCGGCGCAGGCGCTCGGCCGGGCTGACCACATCGGTCAGGCGCACGCCGAAGCGATCGTTCACCACCACCACTTCGCCGTGGGCGATCAGGGTGCCGTTCACGTAGACGTCCAGCGGCTCGGCGGCGCCGCGTTCGAGTTCGATCACCGAGCCCGGGTTCAGCTGCAGCAGGTTGCGGATCGGCACGCGCGCGCGGCCGACCTCGAGCTGCAGGGTGACCGGAACGTCGAGCAGCACGTCGAGGTTGAGTTCGCCGCCGGTGCCGTCCGGCGACAGGGCGCCGAACTGGGCCGGGCTGGCGCCCAGGATGTCGGAATTGCCGCTCATGGCTGTGGCCTCTGCAGGGCGGAGTTCAGGGGAATGCTGGGCTGGCGCACCTCGGTGATCTTCACCGCGCGCTTGCCGCCGTGGGCGCCGTACTCGCCGCGGAACACCGGCACGTTCTCGACCAGCAGGTCGAGCTGCTTCGGCATCTCGATCGGCAGGATGTCGCCGGGCTTCAGGTTCAGCAGGTCGCGCAGGGCCAGGGTCTTGCGGGTCAGGATGCTGCTGATCTCGACCTCGGTGTCGTTGATCTGCGCGCGCATCTCGGTGACCCAGCGCTCGTCGCGTTCGGCGCGGTCGCTCTGCAGGCCGGCGTCGAGCTGCTCGCGCAGCGGCTCCAACATGCCGTAGGGGTAGCTGATGTGGATGTCCGCGACCACGCCTTCGAGCTCGACCGAGAAGCGCGAGACCACGATGTACTCGCGCGGGGTGAGGATGTTGGCGAAGTGCGGGTTGACCTCGGAGTTGACGTACTCGAAATCGAGCTTCAGCACCGGCGCCCAGGATTCGGTGAGGTCGCGGAAGACCTGCTCCAGCAGCAGCTGGATCACCCGCATCTCGGTGGCGGTGAACTCGCGGCCTTCGATCTTGGCGTGGAAGCGTCCGCCGCCGCCGAAGAAGGTGTCGACCACCGCGAACACCAGCTTGGGCTCGAAGATCACCAGCGCGGTGCCGCGCAGCGGCTTGACCTTGACCAGGTTGATGTTGGTCGGCACGAACAGGCCGTGGGTGTACTCGGCGAACTTCAGCATCTCGATGCCGCGCACCGAGATCTCGGGCGAGCGCCGCAGCAGGTTGAAGATGCCGATGCGGATCAGCCGCGCGAAGCGCTCGTTGACCATCTCCAGGGTGGGCATGCGCCCGCGGACGATGCGGTCCTGGGTGGCGAAGTCGTAGGGACGCGCCTCGCCCGGCGCGAAGTCAGGCTCGGTCGAGACCACGCCGGCATCGACGCCGTGAAGCAGGGCATCGATCTCGTCCTGGCTGAGGATGTCCCTGTTCACGGGCAGGCGCTTACTGGGTCACGAAGCTGGTGAAGAACAGCGCGTCGACGCCCTCGTAGCCGGTCTCCGCCTTCAGCACGCGGTTGACCTCGGCGAGTGCGTCCTTCTGCAGCTGCTCGCGGCCCTCGACCGAGCGCAGCTCCGCCTGGGTCTTGCGGGCGAACAGCATCAGCAGGGCATTTCGGATTGCCGGGCTGTGGGTGCCGATGTCGGCGATCACCTGCGGGTCGCGCGAGCTCAGCTGCACCTCGGTCTGCAGGTAGCGCGTGCTGCCCTCGTCGGCGAGGTTGACCACGAAGGCCGGCTGCAGCGGCACGTACTGCGCAGGGGCGCTGGCATCGACGGGCTGGCGCGCCGGCTTCGCCGGCTCCGCGGAGGCCGCATCGCCGGCGGGCTTGGGCAGCAGGAAGAACGCCGCGGCTCCGCCCGCGCCCAGACCCGCCAGCAGCACGATCAGCACCAGCATGACGGGGAAGCCCTTCTTCGGGGCTTCGGCGGCCGCTGCGGGTGCGGCGGCGGGCTTGGCGGAAGGCTTGGCAGCCATGGGCGTCTCCAGAGGGGTCTGGTCGCCCGGGCTGCAAGCCGCGTGCCGCGCCCCTGGAGGGCTCTGCGCAGTCCTGCCGGCTGGGGAGTCAATCTACCGGCGACACCGTGCGCCAAAAAACCGGCGCTTCTGTCCGACTGCCCTGACTGTGCGTGTCAGCGCCCCTCCAGCACGCCCAGCGCCAGCGTCAGCATCGCCCGCGTGCCGTGCTTCAGCGCGTCCTCGTGCAGCAGGAACTCGGGCGAATGATTGTTGGGCGCGCGCGCCGGGTGGATCTCCGGGCCGGTGCTGCCGACGAAGAACAGGAAGCCCGGCGCGCGGTTGGCGAACTCGGAGAAGTCCTCGGCCACCGTCTGCAGCGGCATCTCCTTCACCTGCTCGGCGCCCATCAGTTCGCGCAGCCAGGGTCGCACGCGCTGGGTCAGCGCCAGCGCGTTCGCCGTCACCGGTGCGGTGTTCTCGACGGTGAGTTCCGCTTCGCCGCCGGCGGCTTCGGCAATCGCCTTGGCGGTGCGCTCGAAGCGGGCGATGACATCCGCGCGCACGTCCATGTCGAAGGTGCGCAGGGTGCCCTCCATCTCGGCCGTCTCGGGGATGATGTTGAAGCGGATGCCGCCGCGTACGGCGCCGGCCGTGAGCACCACCGGCGAGCTGGTGATGTCGATCTGGCGGGCGATGATGCTCTGGCTGGCGATCAGCGCCTGCGCGGCGATGGTGATCGGATCGACCCCGCCCCAGGGCCGCGAAGCGTGGGTCTGCTTGCCGCGCACCTTCAGCACCCAGCGGTCGGCGCTGGCCATCATCGGCCCGCCGCGGAAGCCCACCGTGCCGACCGGCAGCTGCGCCCACACGTGCAGGCCGAACACGGCTTCCGGCTGGAAGTCGTCGAACACGCCCTCGGCCAGCATCTGCTTTGCACCGCCGGTCTCGCCGGGTGGCGGCCCTTCCTCGGCCGGCTGGAACAGGAACAGCACCTCGCCCGGCAGCTCCTCGCGCACGCTGGCCAGCGCTTCCGCCACGCCCATCAGGATGGCGACGTGGGCATCGTGCCCACAGGCGTGCATCACGCCGGTGGTCTGGCCGTTGTACTCGGTGGTGACCGTGCTGGCGAAGGGCAGGCCGGTGGCCTCGGTCACGGGCAGGGCATCCATATCGGCGCGCAGGGCGATCTTCGGCCCCGGCCTGCCGCCGCGCAGCAGGCCGACCACGCCGGTATGCGCGATGCCCGTGCGCACCTCGATGCCCAGCGCGCGCAGATGCTCGGCGACCTTGGCCGAGGTGCGGAACTCGCGGTTGCCGAGTTCCGGATGCTGATGGATGTCGCGACGCCACTCGACGACCTTGGCGTCCACCGCCGTGGACAGGGCTTCGACATCGAAGGCTGCGTGCGCCGGGGACGAGAGCAACAGGACGAGGGCGAGGGCGGGCAGCAGGCGCATGGGGTGTTTCCTTTCGGGCGTCAGTGGAGGCTGGTGCGTGCGCAGAGTGCGCCACGCGAGCTCATGGGATCTCAAGCCCAGCTTGCGACTATCCGGCCCATAGGATGAGCAAGCGGCATCCCGCCCTCGATCCCGGGTGAGCCGCACCCTGCACACTACCGGCTTCGAATCCCGAATCCCGTATCCCGGCTCTCCAATGTCCTACGTCCGCTGCCTGCGCGGCCTCGCCTCCGGCCGCGAGTACTCCGCCAATGTGCCAATGAACCTCGACCCGGTCGACGGCCGGCCAGTCGAGATGGTGCTGGATCTGGAACGGCTGGCCTTCGAGCAGCCGGGTCTCGCCTGGTATCGCCCGCAGCGCCGCGATATGTGGCGCTTCGGCGGGCTGATGGCCCTGGACATCAACGACCCCGCCGACGCCCGCCACATCCTCAGCCTGGGCGAAGGCGCGACGCCCCTGCTGCCCTTGGCACATCCCGCGGCCGACGCCGCGGGCCTCAGGCTGCAGCTCAAGGAAGAAGGTCGCGCGGTGCCGGGCCATGGCGCCAACCCGACCCAGAGCTTCAAGGACCGCGGCATGGCCATGGTGGTGGCGCAGGCGCGGCGGCTGGGTCTGACCCGGCTCGCGGTGCCGACCCAGGGCAATGCCGGCGACTCGCTGGTCCGCTACGCGCTGGAAGCGGGCATTGAGGTGCATGTGGCGATGCCGCCGGACACGCCGCTGCCGATCCTCGGCAGCGTCGCCGCGGCGGCGGTGAAGCATCCGGGCCGCGTGCATCTGAGCCTGGTCGGGCCGACGATCCGCGAGGCCGGTGCATTCCTCAAGGCCGAGATCGTTCCGCAGGGTTTCTTTCTGGTCGCGACCTTCCAGGAGCCGGGCTGGCGCATCGAGGGCAAGAAGAGCCTCGGTCTGGAGCTGGCCGAGCCGCTTTACGGAGACACCCGCTGGCAGCTGCCGGATGCGGTGATCTATCCCACCGGTGGCGGCACCGGCGTGCTCGGCATGTGGAAGGCCTGGGCCGAGCTGGAAGCGCTGGGCGTGATCGACAGCCGACGTCCGCGCATGTACTGCGTTCAGAGTGAGGTCACGCCGCCGCTGGTGCGCGCCTTCGAGGCGGGCGCGCTGGACACCACGCCGGTCGAGGCAGGCCACACGCTGTCGACCGGTCTGAACGTGCCGGGCGGCGTCGGCCACTTCCGCGTGCTGGAGATCATCCGCGCCTCGAACGGTGCGGCGCTAGCGGTCAGCGAAGCCGACACGGCCGCCGAGCTGCAGCGGATCTGGCGGCGCGATCATCTGTGGATCAGCCCCGAGGGCGCGGCCTGTGCGGCGGCGATTCCGCAGCTGCTGGATCGTGGCCTGCTGGAGCGCGGCGAGCGCGTGGTGATCGTCAATACCGGCTCCGCAGAAAAGTACCTGCCCGAGCTGCGGCGCTTGCTGGATTGACCCCGCCGACCGCAGGCGCCGAAGCGCTGCGGTCGGCGGGGTGCGCTGGACGCGCCTCCTCAGGGCAGGCGGTACTCGATCTTCAGCGTCGCCTGCGTGCCGCTGCCCACCCAGAGGTAGCGCGTGCTGCTCTGGTTGCCCTCGAAGCGCAGCCGCAGTTGGGTGCGGCCGCTGCGGTTGATGCTCGCCAGTGCGGCCGTCGAGAACGCCGCGCTGTCCTGGGCGCCGCTGGTGAAGCGCGGCACTTCGGCGACCCCGTCGAGGGTGCTGGCGGCACCGTGGTCGCTGGCGATGAGCGCGCAGTCGCCGCCGAAGCAGCCCTGGCGCAGATCGATCAGCAGGCGATTGCCGGCCGGGCTGGCCCAGGGGTCGCCCGAGGCGCCGCGGTGGGTGAGGCTCAGCCGCACCGAGACGATCTCGGCTCCCGCGGGCAGCTGCGAGGTATCGAAGCTCAGCAGGGCACGGTTGAGCTTCGAGTCCGAGCCACGGCCGATCGCCAGCCCGTACAGCGACTCCAGGGTGCCGACCTCGGCGCTGCTGCCCAGTGCATTGGCCTTCGTGTACCCATCCTCGATCGCCACGCTGGCGAGGCTCAGCACCGGGTTGCCGGTCGGCGGCGGTGGAGGCGGCGGTGGGGGCGGATCACCGCCTCCGCCGCTGCTGCCGCCGTCGAGGCCCCAGAAGCGCCCGACCCAGTAGCTGCTGCAGATGTTGGCATCGAGGATGTAGGCGCCCGCGGTGCCGCACTGCGCTTCGCCGGTGCCCGGATCGACCGGCGTGCCGTGGCCCATGCCGGTGATGCTCAGGGTTTCCACCACGGTGCGGCCGCTGGCATCGCGGTACTGCCGGCGCGGATAGCCGAGCAGCGTGTCCTGCACGTCGGCGACCTGATCGGCGCCGTGCACGTTCGTCCACTGCTCCATGGCTTCGGTCAGGTTGATCGGCCGCACCACGAAGTCGGCGTCGCCGTGCCAGATCGAGACGATCGGCCATGGCCCCGTGTGCGTGCTGGCCCCACGCACCCGATCGCCCCACTGCGCGGGCGTCAGGTTGGTGCCCGGGTTCATGCACGAGAACGCGGCGCTGGTGCCGATACCGCAACGGTAGGGCAGGCCGGCCATGATCGCGCCGCCGGCGAACACCTCGGGATAGGTCGCCAGCATCACCGAGGTCATCGCGCCGCCGGCCGACAGCCCCGTGACGTAGACCCGCGCCGGGTCGTGGCCGTGGTCGCTGGCCATGCGCGCCACCATCTGTCGGATCGACAGCGCCTCGCCGCCGCCGCGGCTGATGTCGGCACTCTCGAACCAGTTGAAGCAGGCGTTGCTGTTGTTGCCGCTCTGCTGCTGCGGCAGCAGCAGGGCGAACTGCCAGCGATTGGCCAGCGCCACCCAACCGGTTTCGGCGTCGTAGGCCGCCGCACTCTGGGCGCAGCCGTGCAGGGCCACCACCAGCGGCCGGTTGGCTGCCAGCCCGCTGGGAACCACCTTGAACATTCTCAGGTTTCCCGGGTTGCTGCCGAAGCCGGTGACTTCGCTCAGCGTTTGCGCTGGCGCAGGCGGACTCGCCAGCAGGGCGGCGCAGCCCGCCCACTTGATCAAGCGCTTCATTGTCTTTCCCCTCCCTTGGCCTGCCGTTTCCGTGCAGCAGTGCCAGCGGCGTCTCCGACGCCCGATGTCCGCACGTGGTGCGGACGCTCGTCCCGGCGGCAGTAGGGCATGCGCGGCGAAGCGCGACCATTGGCCCTTGGGGCAAGCTGCACTGCAGCAGTACAGTCGCGGCTTGGCCAACAGAGAGGCGCAGGATGAGCGAGGCACTGATCACCCACACCGGCGGCTGCCACTGCGGCGCGGTGCGCTTCGAGGTGGATGCGCCCGCCGACATCGAAGCGGTCGACTGCAACTGCTCGCTGTGCGCGATGACCGGCTTCCTGCACCTGATCGTGCCGGCCAGCCGATTCCGCCTGCTGAGCGACCCCGCGGCGATGACCGAGTACCGCTTCGGCACCGGCACCGCCCGGCACTTCTTCTGCGCGACCTGCGGCATCAAGAGCTGGTACGTGCCGCGCTCGAACCCTGATGGTTTCGACGTCAATGTGCGCTGCCTCGACCCGGCGACGATCGCCTCGGTCCGCGCCACGCCCTTCAATGGCCGCGAGGACTGGGAAGGCCAGGCTGGCAGCATTGCCCACCTGAGCCGCGAGCCCTGAGAGCTTCCCAGCGCGGCGTCGCGGTTCAGGTGTTCACGAAGAATCATCGTTCCGTCATCCCCGCGAAGAGCCTGTCCTCGCGAAGGCGGGGACGGGGATCCAGTGGTCTTGCGACTGGGGCGGACCGGAACTGGGCCCCCGCTTTCGCGGGGGCGACGATTCGTGGGGTCGCAAGCGTTCTGTTTCTTGAGAGCGTGCGGCCCATGGCGCGCCTATACTCCCGCGGCATGAACCGACCCCGCCTGCTCGCCCTGACCTGCGCCCTCTGCGCTTCCCTGCTTCTTGCCGCCTGCGGCAACCGCGGCCCGCTGGTGCTGCCCGAAGACGCGCCGCCGCCGATGCCCGCGCCGGCCGAACAGGCCAAGCCCGCAGATGCGGATGCCGGCGAGGACGGAGCCGGGCGATGAACCCGCACGCCGCCCTGCGCGGCCTGCGCTTCACCAAGATGCACGGCGCCGGCAACGACTTCGTCGTGCTGGATGCGCGCGCGGGTCCGCCCGAGCTCTCGCCCGAGGCCATGCGCTGGATCGCCGAGCGCCGCACCGGCGTCGGCTTCGACCAGCTGCTCAGCGTCGAACCCGCGCGCAGCGCGGGCTCGGCCCTCTACTACGGCATCTGGAACACCGACGGCAGCGCCGCGGGCCAGTGCGGCAACGGCGCGCGCTGCGTCGCGGCCTGGGCGCTGCGCGCCGGTCTGGTTGACGCATCGACCTTCCGCATGGACAGCCCCAGCGGTGCGGTCGAGGTGCAGGTGCACGCGCTGGACGACATCGAAGTGAGTCTCGGCGTGCCTGACTTCAGCGCGCGCGCCCTGCCGGCGCGCGGCGTGGGCGCACCCGACGGCGTGCTCGAGTTCGAGGGCGAGGTCTACAAGTACCGCGGCGTGTCGATGGGCAACCCGCACGCGCTGATCGAAGTGACCGACCTCGCCAGCGCGCCGGTGCCCGGCGTCGGCGCGACCTTGCAGGCCGATCGCCGCTTCCCCGACAGCGTCAATGTCGGCTTTGCGCAGGTGTTGGACGAGGGCCACATCCGCCTGCGCGTGTACGAGCGCGGCGTGGGAGAGACCCAGGCCTGCGGCAGCGGCGCCTGCGCCGCGGTGGCCGTGCTGCATGCGCGTGGACGCGTGGATGCGACGCGCGGCGTCGCGGTCGATCTGCCCGGCGGGCGCCTGCAGGTTCATTGGAACGGCCCGGGACATGCGGTGCGCATGCGCGGGCCGGCGGTATTCGTCTTTGAAGGAGTGTTCTGCGAATGAGCGATACCTCACTGGCGCCAGCGTCCGTGGCTGCCTACCTGCGCGCGCATCCGGAGTTCCTGCAGCTGCATCCTGAGCTCGCCGCCAGCCTGGCGGTGCCGCGCGAGTCCGGCGGCGCGGCCTCGCTGACCGCCTACCAGCTCGACGTGCTGCGCGACAAGAACCGCGAGCTCTCGCGTCGACTGCAGGAGCTCTACGCCACCGCGCAGGAGAACGAGCGCCTGACTCTGCGCACCCACCAGCTCACCCTCGCCCTGCTGCGCGCATCGACGCCGCTGGCCGCGCTGCAGGCGATGGTGGCGAGCCTGATCGAGGACTTCCACAGCGACCTGCTGCGGGTGGTGCTGATCGGCCAGAGCTTCGAGCTGCCGGCCGCCGAGTGGCTGATCGAGCGTCCGCCGCAGGCGCCGGAGCTGGCCCAGTTCGCCGAGTTCCTGCGCGGCGGCGAGCCGCTGTGCGGGCGGCTGGCGCCGCAGAAGATGGAGTTCCTCTTCGGCGCGCAGTCGGCGCAGGTGCAGAGCTGCGCGCTGATCCCGCTGCCCGCGCGCGGGCTGCTGGCGATCGGTTCGCGCGAACCGAACCGTTTCTATCCCGGCATGGGCACCCTGTTCCTGCGGATGATGGGCGAGGCGCTCGCCGCTGCGCTGTCGAGGCATCCCGCCTGATGGCGCGCGCGCCGACCGCAGCCGGCGAGGCGGTGCGTGCGCCGGCGCCTGCGCTGCGGCAGGCGGTCGAGGACTGGCTGGGTGCGCTGCGGGTGGAGCGCGGGGCTTCGCCGCACACGCTTGAGGCCTACCGTGCCGATGCCGACACCCTGCTGGCCTGGTGCGCGCAGCGCGGCGTCGACGACTTTGGCGCGCTGGATGCCGAAGCCCTGCGCCTGTACCTCGCCGCCGCGCATCGCGCCGGGCTGTCGCCGAAGAGCCTGCAGCGTCGACTGTCCGCCTGCCGCGGACTGTTCCGCTTCCTGCTGAAGCACGGTCGGATCGAGCGCGATCCCAGCGCCGGCGTGCGCGGCCCCAAGGCGCCGCGTCGCCTGCCGCAGGTGCTCGATGCCGACGAAGCGCAGGCCCTGGTCGAACTGCAGGGCGAGGACCCGCTCAGCCTGCGCGATCGCGCCATGCTGGAGCTGTTCTATTCCTCCGGTCTGCGCCTGTCCGAGCTGTGCGGCCTGCGCTGGATCGATCTCGACTTGAGCGAGGGCAGCGCGCGTGTGCTCGGCAAGGGCCGCAAGACGCGGCTGGTGCCGGTGGGCCGCCACGCCGTGGAAGCGCTACGCGCGCTCGCCGTGCAGGGCGCCGCGCCCGAGTCGCCGGTGTTCACCGGCCGCGGCGGATCTGCCATCGCGCCGCGCACGGTGCAGCAGCGCATCAAGTTGGCCGCACAGAAGCAGGGCCTGTGGAAGCGCGTGCATCCGCACATGCTGCGGCACTCCTGCGCAAGCCATCTGCTGGAGTCCTCGGCGGACCTGCGCGGCGTGCAGGAGCTGCTGGGGCATGCCGACATCGCCACCACCCAGATCTACACCCACCTAGATTTCCAGCATCTCGCCCGCGTCTATGACGCGGCGCATCCTCGTGCAAAGCGGGTGCGTGGCAGCGAGTGAGTTCGCGCACCGTTCGCGGCTCCGCTTTCGAATACTCCCGAATCCCTAAAAAGACCAAGGCCGACCCGCGCCCGCAAGGGCGAGGGTCGGCCTCTGCAACCCAGGCCACCGGTGCCGCCGGCTTACCTGCGGCGTCCGGGGATCGTGCTCAGAAGCGGTAGCCCAGGGTCAGGCCGACCACCAGCGGATCGACCACCGCGGTACCCACCTTGCTGCCGTTGACCTTGACGTCGGAATCGATGTCGATCCAGCGCGCATCCAGCACGAGGTCGATCGCATCGCTCATCTTGAACACCAGGCCCGCTTGGGCGGCGAGGCCAAAGCTGTTGTCGAGGCCGATCTTGGCGCCGGCGACCGGCCCGCCGGCAACCGGCTTCTCGTCGTACACGAAGGTGTAGTTCAGGCCCGCGCCGACAAACGGATTCACCCGACCCTCGGGGTTGAAATACCACTGCAGGCTGACTGTCGGCGGCAGGTGCTTGAAGTCCACCGCCTTGGCGCCATTCAGCTTGGCGGTGTGCGAGAACGGCGTGGCGGCCAGCACCTCGACGGCGAGGTTCGGCGACAGGTGGCGGCCGAGGATCAGGCCCAGCTGGGTGTTGCTGTCGATGTCGGTCTTGAGTGCGCCGCCGGCGAGCGTGCCGTTGTCGGACTTCGGCGACACCTGCACCGCGCCGACCCGGACGAACCAGTCCTCGGCATGGACGGGCAGGGCGGTGACGGCAAGTGCGGCGGCGCCAAGCAGGGGGAATATGTAGTTCTTCATGGGGCAGTCCTCTGGGGGGATGTGTTCGGCGGTGGCAAGTCTGTGCCGCCGAAACAGGCAGCATCTTGATAACTGTCAAGCGTGGACCTCGCGGCCATGAACTCGCGATCGGCGATTCGCCGAGGGCGGTTTTGGCTATGGGGATGAACAGAAGGCTGCTGCCACGTGAGGGCTTCCCGGTCCGGCTTCGCGGACGAGCTGTTCCAGAAGAAGCCGGGGCTCGTCATCCCCGCGAATGCGGGGATCCAGGATCCAGGGCCCGGTGTCCGGATCCCCGCTTTCGCGCGGGCGACAGCGAGAGAGGTCCGTGCGAGCGCTGTCCTTCCTGACAGGCCGGCGACTCGCTTCGAGACGATGCGCCACGCCCGGCACGAGTGCGGCCGTTGGCGATCTCCTGGTGAAACCACGCTGCGCCCAGGTTCGCAGTGCGGCACTCCGGATGCGGGGAATGTGATCCAGCACAAACATGCGTGGGCAAGGCCACTGCTAGCGTCGCCGCACTTCGAGTTCCAGTCGCGACGGGTCGGGGGATTCCGCGCGACGCCTGCAGGGCGAGGGATGCGTCCTGCCAATCCAGCCAAGGCGCCGGAGTGCGCCACACCACTCGAAACGGGGAGATCCAATGCGTACTTCGATCCGGCGCCTGTGCGCCGCGCTGTGCTGCGTGCTGCCGATGGTCGCAGTCGGCGGCGAGCTGCACGTCCTGCCTGCACCCGACCTCGCCAAGCTGGCGATGGAGGATTCCAAGGCCGTGGGCGGGCCATTCCGCTACGGCATCCAGATACCGGTCAAGGGCTTCAGCTACGACGGGCGCGGGCTGTCCAAGTCCTCGTGGGTCGAGGGCAAGGACGGCGTCTCGCACTTCACCTGGTCGATTGCCGCCCCCGGTGCTCGCACCCTGGACTTCCACTTCAGCCGCCTTGCGCTGCCCGAAGGCGCCAGCCTGATCCTGCGCGGCGAAGGCGAGGACAACGTCCGCAAGATCACCGCCGAGGCGCTGAGCGGCAGCGAGGGCTACTGGGCGCCCTACATCGCTGGCGAGAAGGTCAGCATCGAGCTGCACGTGCCGACCTCGCTGCGGGCGCAGGCGCGCGTCGAGCTGGCATCGGTGACGCACGGCTACCGCGGCCTGTTCGAGTCGGCAGAGCCGGCGCAGAAGTCCGGCAGCTGCAACGTCGACACCGCCTGCCCGGCCGGCGCCGGCTGGACTGATCAGATCGACTCTGTCGGCCACTACACCTTCAGCCAGAGCGGCGGCTCCTACGTCTGCACCGGCAGCCTGGTGGCCAATGCCGCCGGCACGACCATTCCCTACTTCCTGACCGCCAACCACTGCCTCAGCACGGGCACGGTGGCGTCGACGGTTGTCGTGTACTGGAACTACCAGAGCGCGACCTGCCGCACGCCGGGTTCGAGCGCTTCGGGTACGCCGCTGTCCAAGACCATCGCCACCCACACCCAGTCGGGCGCCAGCCTGGTCGCGACCAGCGCGGCCAGCGACTTCGCCCTGCTGCGGCTGAATGCGGATGTGCCGACCGCGTCGAATCCGTTCTGGAGCGGCTGGGATGCCAGCGGCGCCACGCCGAGTTCGGCGGTCGGCATCCATCATCCGGCCGGTCATGAGAAGCGGATCGCCGTCGAAGACCAGGCGCTGGGTATCACTGCCTATGGCGGCGGCAGCGGCAGCACGCACTGGCGGGTCATCGACTGGGACCAAGGCACCACCGAAGGCGGCAGCTCCGGCTCGGGCCTGTGGGACCAGAACAAGCGCCTGGTCGGTCAGCTGCACGGTGGCTCGGCGGCCTGCGGCAACAACCTGTCGGACTACTACGGGCGCCTGTCGGTGTCCTGGACCGGCGGCGGCAGCGCGGCGACGCGCCTGCGCGACTGGCTGGATCCCAACGCCAGCGGCTTGACCTCGATCGCCGGCTACCGCAGCGGCTCGACGCCGCCGCCCCCTCCGCCGCCGTCCAACGCGCTCAGCAATGGGGTTCCGGTGACTGGCCTTGCCGGCTCGGCCGGCACCGAGCTGCGCTATACCCTGAGCGTGCCCGCGGGCGCCAGCAACCTGAGCTTCGCGATGAGCGGCGGTAGCGGTGATGCGGATCTGCACGTGCGCTTCGGCACAGCGCCCACCACCACCACCTACGACTGTCGGCCTTATCTGGGCGGCAATGCCGAGACCTGCAGCTTCGCTGCGCCGCAGGCAGGCACCTACCACGTGATGGTGCGGGGCTACTCGGCGTTTTCCGGCGTGAGCCTGACCGGCAGCTTCAGCACGGGCGGCGGCGGGACGCAGCCGAGCTTCTTCCAGAACACCACCGTGTTCAACATCGCCGACAACAGCACCATCGAAAGCCCGATCACGGTCAGCGGCCGCAGCGGCAACGCACCGTCCACCCTGCAGGTGGCGGTCAACATCAACCACACCTACAAGGGCGACCTGAAGGTGGACCTGATCGCACCCGACGGCTCCGTCTACGTGCTGCACAACCGCAGCGGCGGCAGCGCCGACAACATCGTGCAGACCTTCACCGTCAACGCGTCCTCCGAACTCGCCAACGGCACCTGGAAGCTGCGCGTCAATGACAACGCAGCGGGTGATACCGGCAGGTTGAACAGCTGGAGCCTGCAGTTCTGAAGCGCGTGTAGGAGATCTCCTGTCGAAAGCCTGCCGTGCAGTACAGGCTCGATCGATCGGTAGAGTCGCAGTGCGCTTCCTGCTTTGGAAGCGCCAGCCTCATGGGGGTGCAGGTCGGCCTGGGAGGGCGGACCTGCACGACCTCCGATGGTCAGTCGCTTCCTGCCGTGTCCGGTTGCTGATGCAGAAGGGTGATCGATGTCGCTGCAGTCGATCCTGATCTCTGAGATCCCTCGTCCGCGGCATCGCAGCCCCCATCAAAACTGTGGCATTCCGCGGTGGAGAGTGCCCCCAGCCGTCTCTGACCTTGCCTTCCAGCCGCGGATTGTCGCCGAAAGTTCGGCCGGTTCGCGCTGGAGTGACGCACTTTTCTTCACATCCCTGCGATGTCCTGCCGGAGCGTCTGGGGCTATTCTTCGTCGGCTTCTGCGTGGGGGTGACCGCGCAGGATCGGTGGGCCGTTTCTTGGCCCGCAGCTCGGCGCAGTGAATCTGCGACCAGTTCAGAACTCTTGGGGAGACACAGATGATCAGCAGAAATTGGGGGAGGCCGGTGCGCCGCATCGGTCTTTCCGTTGCAGTCGGCGCTTTGGTCGGTCTTACGGGCGTGGTCTCGGCTGGAGACGCGATGGTGCCGTCGGCAGTGCAGGCGAAGTCGGGCGGCGAGCCGATCGTTCATGACATCCAGCCCAACGAGCGTGGAATCTACATCGTTGGCTTCAAGGAGGCCCCGCTTGCCTTGTACGACGGTGGCGATGCGCGCTTTCCCGCCATTGAGCGCACCGACAGCGGCAGGCTGGACGTCAGCTCGCCCGTCGCCGAGGCCTATGTCGAGCATCTGAAAACGAAGCAGCAGGAGTTCCTTGCTCGCTTCTCCAGTCACGTCGGCCGATCGGTTGCACCGCGGAACCCGCAATTCCAGTTCCAGCATGCGTTCAACGGAATGGTGCTGGAGCTCAGCCCCAAGGAGCTGGAGATTCTTCGCCGCGATCCCGAGGTCGTCCACCTTGAGGGCTACACCGAGTACACGCTGGATACCGACGTTGGTCCCCAGTGGATCGGCGCTCCTGCCGTGTGGAACGGAACTGCTCCGCTCAACGGGTTCAGCTCACGCGGCGAAGGCGTAGTCATCGGTGTGATCGACTCTGGCGCCAACCTGGGCAGCCCGTCCTTCACCGCCACCGATGCCGACGGCTATGTGCACACGAATCCGCTCGGCAACGGCAACTACCTCGGCTGGTGCAATCCCACGCATCCTAACCACAACCCGACGCGCGATGTCTGCAACAGCAAGGTGATCGGCGGTTGGGACTTCTCAGATAACCAGATCACCGGCACCAATCGCGAGGCGGCAGGTTTCGAGGACGAGAACGGACACGGCAGCCACACCGCTTCGACTGCCGCCGGCAATAAGCGGCAGGCGCAAATCCTGGGTTACGACGTCACCATCCAGGGCGTTGCACCCCGAGCCAACCTGGTCATCTACGACGCCTGCTACACCAACTCCGCGGGCAACGGTCTGTGCGGAAACGACGCCACGCTCGCCTCCATCAACCAGGCCGTGGCCGATGGCGTTGTCGATGTCATCAACTACTCGATCTCGGGTGGTGCTCAGCCTTGGGCTGAGGCGGCCTCCCTGGCCTTCCTCGCGGCGCACAACGCGGGAATCTACGTGTCCGCGTCCGCAGGCAACTCCGGCCCTGGCGCAGCGACAGTTGCTCACAATGAGCCTTGGGTCACCACGGTTGCCGCATCGACACACTCGAGAAGGACCTACGGCTTCGCCCTGTCGATTACGGGTCCGACCATTGAGCCGGCCACCACCGACATGTTGACTAGGCCGGGCGTTGCTGCTCCGCTCATCAACTCGCTTCCGTTGTTGAACGTGCCGGTCGTCAAGAGCCCCACGTACGACAACGCGGCGAACAATGACGGCTGCGCCGCTTTCCCCGCCGAAACCTTCTCGCGCGGAGGCATTCGCGGAATCGCCGTGATCCACTTCCGAAACGGCGCCTCTGTCTGCGGCACTTCGGTTCGCGCCAACAATGCAGTCACCGCGGGTGCGGATGCCGTGGTCTTCGTTCCCGAGACCATTGGCACCCTCAACGCCGCAGGCGGTGCCAACCGTCCGGTGTTCGTGTTGCTTCGTGAGGACAACAAGGCGGCATTGCTGGCGGCGCTCGACGCCAACCCCGCGGCCCTCGTTGGAAGCTTCCCCTCCGCCGTTGGTCAGCCGTTCCCCGGCTTGGGCGACGTCATGGCTAACTTCAGCTCGCGTGGCCCGAACACCTTCGATTTCCTCAAGCCAGATGTTTCGGCGCCGGGCGTGCAGATTCTCGCTGCCGTGGCTCGGTGGAATCTGGCGACAGCACCGGGGTCGTTGAACCCGGCACTCAATGGCGCCGTTGGCCTTCTCGATGGCACCTCCATGTCGAGCCCTCACAACGCAGGCGCGGCAGCCTTGGTAAAGGCCGTCAACCGCTCCTGGAAGCCGAGCGAGATCAAGTCCGCCCTTATGACCACCTCCACCAGCGCGATGCTGAAGGAGGACGAACAGCGTCCGGCAGATTCGTTCGATTTCGGCGCGGGTCGCATCGACGTCTCGCGTGCCGTGCGCGCAGGGTTCTTGATGGACGAAACCGGCGCGAACTTCACTGCGGCCAATCCGGCCACTGGCGGCAGTCCAGCCAACCTCAATTTGGCTAGCTTCCAGCACCAGGCCTGCGTGGGTACCTGCACCTTCCCCCGCAGCGTTCGCGGCACTCGCTCAGGAGTGACGTGGACCTCCTCCATTGAGGGCTTGCCTTCGGGTGTGGCAACCGTCACTCCTGTAGCGATCACCCCCACCACGACCGCCAACACCAGCTTCACGCTAGCGGTGAATTCGACTCTGCTGCCCCTGAACCAGTGGGCATTCGGCTACGTGGTGTGGACGCCCAGCAACCCGGCACTGCCAGTCAAGCGCATGCCCATCGCGTTCCGGCCTGCCGCGCCACGGCTGCAAGCATCCCGATCGAGCATCTCGGCAGTCCTGGCGGCTTCCCCGACGGGCGACGCGATCTTCGCTTCCGGTTTCGAAGCGGGAGAGGTCCCGAATCCTGTGGCACCCTCGTCAGCGTCCTTCCCGGTGACCCTGAGCAATGCTGGCAACCCAATCCTGAACTGGTCTTTCGCCAGCGGACTGCAGCCGGCAACGCTGATCAACCAGGGCCCTGCTTTGAGCAATGGGTTCCGCAGCAGCGAGCACAACACCAGCGACGCCAATACGGGCTACGCGACGGACGATTTCGACCTGCTCACGCCTGGCCAGGTGAACTTCCTCCGCTCAGACGGCTTTGCGCTCAGCGGCAACCTGACCGTCGCCACATCGCTGAACTTCAGGATCTACGCGGATTCGAACGGTCAGCCGGCGGGTGCTCCCCGACCCAATGGCATCAATGTCGGGGCAGCTCCCTTGTGGTCAGCTTCTGTGCCCGTCAATTCGCCCGGCGTCAGCATCGCCGCAGGCGGAACGGCCAACAACATCAGCCTTGATCTCAATGCAGCTGGACTCACGGCCCCCCTGCTGCCGGCCGGCAAGTACTGGGTGCTGGTGTACCCGAACCTGCCAGGCAACGGTGGCAACACCCAGAACAACCCGCTGTGGGCCGCCGCTGTGGTCGGGACGGGTGTGCCGGTGAACGGGCTGCCACCGCTGGCCCGCTCCGGTCTGTCGACGGCTGCGTGGGGTCTTCCCACCGTGTCGGGTGCTCCCGCGTCTGGCTTCGCCATGCGCGTCAATGCCAATGTGACCTGTGGGGCGCCTTGGCTCAGCATCGACACAGCATCGGGTTCCTTGGGGCTGGCGGAATCCCAGCAGGTCGTGGTTACGGTCGACGGAGCTGGACTTGCGCAGGGCGTCTACCGCGCCTTGGCCTGCTTCGGCAGCAACTCGATCGAGCCTACCGTGGTGGTGCCGGTCACGATGACCGTTGCAAGCACGGATACGAACCCCACGGTCCAGGTGGCTGCTGCGCCGGCGACTATCAGCACCTTCGGCACCAGCCAGCTCACCTTCACCCTTGGTAATGCCTCCATTGCCGCGTTGACCAGCACAGCGCCGTTCGAAGTCAATTTGCCGGCTGGTTTGGAGATCGCCAGTCCTGCCGCAGCAAGCACTACCTGCACCTCGGGCAGCGTGACCGCCACCGCTGGCGGATCTCTGGTGAGTCTGGCTGCTGGCGCTCAGCTGCCTCCCGCGTCTAGCTGTGTAGTGCGAGTCAATGTGCGGTCTTCAACCGTCGGCAGTTACCAGATCGACGTGCCGGCTGGGGCGCTGCAGACCACCCCCGGCGGCGGTTCGAATCAGGCTGGAGCCAACGTGACCCTGACGGTGACTGCGCCTGTATTCCCTGAGCCCTACTGCCCGATCAACTTCACCAACTCAGTGGACCCTATCAGCCTCGTGCGCTTCGCCGGCATTGACAATGCCTCGCCGTCCGCGACTGGTACGCCGCCAGCGCTGTCGAACTTCCTGAACATCCAGGGCACGGTAACTCGCAGCTCCAGTGCGCCCATTACCGTCAAGGGGAACACCGATGGCAACTTCCCCTACCAGGTCATCGCGTACCTCGACTGGAACCAGAACGGCGTTTTTGATGCTGCCGAGGCAACTGCCGTCGGAATTATCCAGAACTCCAATGGCGCGGATGCTCAGGAGGCCGTTGGATCCATCTCTGTTCCGGCCACCGCTCTGACTGGCAGCACGCGTATGCGTGTCGTGTTCCAGAATCCGACCGTTGCGGGTCCTTGCGCGGGCGGGGGCTTCGGCTCGGCGGAGGACTACACCATCGTCGTCAACTGATGGTTTGAGATGTTGAACTAGCCGATCGAAGGAAGGGCGCCCCGGCGCCCTTCCTTCTTTTCTCTGAGTCGTCAGCAGGCTACTCGCGTTGGACATCGCCGTTTGGTGTCTTTGGGTCGTCGAATCCAGCAGCTTGCGGCACTCGCCTCGACAACAAACAATGCGCGCAACGGCGCGCGTTAGCCGCGAACAGGGGATCCATGTGAAAAGGACAATCGCCGCGGCGATCGGCGCCGCGCTCTCTGCGTGCGCGTTCGCTGCCCTCGCCGGCACGCCCCAGCAATGGCGCGCCATCGGCCCCGGCCCCTCGCACGGCGGCCAGGTCGAGAACATCACCAATCGCGAAGTGGTCGGCGCCATCAATGCCGTCGCCACGCATCCGACCAATGCCGGCATCGTCTATGTCGGAGCGGTCAACGGTGGCGTCTGGCGCACCGCCAACGCGACCGCGGCGGCACCGAACTGGACGCGGCTGGCCGACGCCCTGGGCTCGCTCTCGATCGGTTCCATCGAGCTCGACCCCACCGACGCGCAGTCGCGCACCGTGGTGGCGGGCGTGGCGCGTACGTCCAGCCTGTCCCGCGACGGCGGTGCCCTGATCGGCCTGCTGCGCAGCACTGACGAGGGCGCGAGCTGGACGATGTTGAGCAGTCTGGCCAATCGCGAGATCCAGGGTGTGGCGCCGCGCGGTGCGGTCATCGTGGCTGCGACCGACAATGGCATCCATCGCTCCACCAACACGGGCGGCAGCTTCACCCTGCTCTCCGGGGCGGCGGGCAGCGGCCTGCCAGCGGGTGCCACCCTCGACCTCGCCGGCCACCGTGCCGCACCGGCCGTGCTGTACGTGGCGGTCACCGGCGGCAACGCGCGCGGCATCTTCCGCAGCAGCGATACCGGCGCCACCTGGACGCGCGTCTCCGACGCTGCCATTGAGGCCCGCATGAATGTGGGCACGGCCGGCACGCGACGGACCGAGCTGGCGGTGGGTGCGGCGGGGCAGGTGTTCGTTCTCGTCGTCGACGACACCGGCCGCGCCTCCGCGGTGTTCCGTTCGGCCGACGGCAGTCCGCCCTGGCTCGACCTCGGCGTGCCGCAGACGGCCGAGCAGAACGGCGTGCTGTTCGGCATCCACCCAGGCGGACAGGGCAGTATCCATCTGTCGATCGCGGCGGACCCGAGCAACGACCAGCTGGTCTACATCGGCGGTGACCGTCAGCCCTACTTCGGTGAAGGCGTGTCCGGCAGCTCCATGTTCTTTCCCAATTCGCTGGGCGCACGCGACTACAGCGGGCGCCTGTTCCGCGGCGACGCGAGCCTGCCTGCGGGCCAGCGCTGGGCGCCCTTGACCCACAGCGGCACGCCGAACAACTCCTCGCCGCATGCGGATTCGCGCGACATGGCCTTCGACGCCGCTGGCGGTCTGATCCAGGTCGACGACGGCGGCATCTACAAGCGCACCCTGCCGGCGACGGCCGATGGCATCTGGCTGTCCTTGAACGGCGATCTGCAGACCACCGAGTACCACGGCATCGCCTGGGATGCGGTGTCGAACCGCATCATCGGCGGCGCGCAGGACACCGGCACCACCCAGCTGCGCAGTCCCGGCTCACCGATCTTCGACAGCCTCTCGACTGGCGATGGCGGCGACGTGGTGGTGGAGGACCGCTCTTCAGCCACCACCTCCACCCGCTACACCAGCTTCCAGAACCTCTCGCAGCTGCGCCGTCGCACCTATGACGCCAACAATGCAGCGATCTCCAACGTCGCACCGGCGCGAACCCTGCTGAACGGCAGTCCCGCGCTGGTCGCGCAGTTCTACACGCCGCTCTCGGTGAACTACGCCAGTGCCACGCGCCTTGTCATCGGCGCCAGCAACGGCGTGTATGAGTCGCTCGATCGTGCAGACAGCATCGAGCGCGTCTCGACCGCGCGCATCAACGCCTTCAACGGCGATCCAGTGGTCTACGGCGTCGCCGGCAACCCGGGCTTCCTCTACTTCGGCGCAGGCACCGCCCTGCACCTGCGCACGCAGGACGGTGCGGCGCTCGATTCGATCGCCACCTTGCCCGCAACGGTGGTCGACGTCAGCGCGGACATCAACGATCCACAGCGCTTGTTCGCTATCACCCAGACCTCGGTGCACTACTCGAGCGATGGCGGCGCCAACTTCAGTCTGGTCACCGGCAACCTGGTCAGCGGTCTCGCGCCCGGGCGTCTGCGCAGCATGGAATACGTCCCCGACGTCGACCCGGCCCTGGTCGTCGCCGCCAATCGCGGCGTCTACATCGCGTACGAGAGCAGCGGCTTCAGCAGCTGGAGCCTGCTCGGCACCGGCCTGCCAAACGTGGTGGTCTACGAGCTCGAGTTCGACCACATCGACCGCGTGCTGGTCGCCGGCACCCTGGGCCGGGGCGCCTGGGTGCTCGACCTGCCGCAGCCCAACGAAATCTTCAAGGATGGCTTCGAATGAGCGCTATGACTGGCACGCGATCCTTCGTCAGGCCGCTCGCGGTCGCCCTGGTGCTCGCCCTGCTGACGCAGAACCAGGCGCTGGCTGCTGGGGCCCATCACGAGCTGGCGGAAGGCGTCTGGGTGGCGAACGAGGCCGACCGCGTCTATCTGTCGAATGCACAGGGCTTTCCGGAAGCGCGCGAGCTTGAGGATGGCCGCCTGCTGTGGACGGCCGCGGAACCGGCGGTACTGATCTGGCACGCCGACGCGCGCTGGCTGGCGCTGGGGCAGTCGGGCAAGCGCGGCGAGGGCCGACTGCTGCTGATCGACGCCGCCTCGGGCGCTGTGCAGCAGCGGATCGACTTCGCGCTGCCCGATGCCGTCAGCGCAGCAGTGAGCGCCGAGCCCCTGCGTCGTTTCGACGTGCGCGCCGAGCGCATGGGCGATGGCGTGCGCCTGCACTGGAGCTACGTGGCCCATCCGCTGCGCGGCGCCCTGCTTGCATCGGACGGCGGTGCGGTGGCCAGCGAAGGTGTCGAACTGCAGGGCGTCGTCGATGTCGATCTGGCATCGGCCCGCCCGATGGCCCGCGCGCGCGGGGACGTCGAGACCGCTGTCGCGGGGCGAGGGCCGGATCTGCGCGGCGACGCCCGCCTCGCCGAGCTCGGTGAGCGGCAGTTCCGATCGGCCGACGACGCCCACGCCATGGCGCCCGAGGCCAGGCCCGACCCGACCTTCGGCACGGTCTGGCGCTGGCAGCTCGCCAGCCGCAGCGAAGGCATCCTCGACGCGCAGCTCGACCTGCCCTTCAGCTACGCGCCTTACCTGATCGACGAGCAGCGACTGGTCTATCGCGCGCCAGCGCTCGGCTACCGGCAGCCCTCGGGCGCGTGGCAGCACGCCGGCCTGCGGCTGGTCGTGCACGGGCTGGAGTCAGGGCGCGAGCTGTGGTCGGTGGAGGTGCTGGACCGGGAGTTCAGGGGTGTGCTGCCGCCTTGAGTGGGCGGCGGCAGCGTCAACGCGGCTGTCGTGCGGGAACGTGCGTCTGTGCCGCATTCGCGCTCGCTGCAGATGATGTTCTGCAGCGTCCCCATGTCAGTGTCGCCGGTCTCGCTTTCGTCGCGAGCTGATTAGTACTCGACGGCGGTTCCGGCGATCCGTGGCCGCGAATGACGAGGGCGTACTTGGCGTGCACGCAACTCGCACATCCAAGCTCTGCGAAGCCGTGCTCAGAGTGCTTCGCCGCGGCGATTTCGCTACTGTGTAACGTTGCAAAATTTCCACACGCGCTCGGGCAGCCTCCCAACGACATCCGCGAAGCGCGATGTCGGACCCTGAAGAACCTCGCCCCGGGGGGCACCCATCATGAAGATCAGTTTTCATCACGCCGCAATGATGTTTGTCGTTGCGGCTTTCTCTTGCGCAACGGCGGCGCGCACTGCCGACGAAAAGCCTGACCGATCGCCCGACGCATCCAACGTCCACGAGTCGGGCATGCGGGTCTATATGGACCCGGAGACGGGCCTGCTCTCGCCTGTGCCTGTCACGCCTGAACAGATGGTCGAGGACGAAATGTTCAACGCCGGTCGCGCGCCGGCACCGATGGAAGAACTCCGGCGCGCCGACGGCACCGTAACCGTGCGGCTCAACGGCAACTTCGAGGTGGCCAGCCAGGTGGTGATCGCGCCGGACGGCCGGAAGATCTCCGTGTGTACGGACGCAGCACATGCCGGGCAGGCGCCCCATGCGCACGTTCTTCCACTGCCGACCGCCGAGGAGCGTTGACCCATGCGTCGGGAACTCAAGCCGCTTCTCGTCTCCTCCGCCATCGCACTCGCCCTGCTCGCCGGTTCAGCGCAGGCCGCGACCATTACCATCGTCAACGCTGACGGCCCGGATGAAGGGTTCAACGACCCCACGCCCGTTGCGCCATTGAACTCCAACCCCGGCACGACGCTTGGACAGCAGCGTCTCGCCGTGTTTCAGCAGGCAGCCGAACAGTGGGCCGCACTTCTCGTCAGCGATGTCGAGATCCAGGTCCGCGCGGCCTTCAACCCCTTGACCTGCAGCGGTACCTCGGCGGTGCTCGGCTCAGCAGGTGCGCGCACCGTGCACCGCAACTTCCCGAACGCGCCCTTGCCTGAAACCTGGTACTCGCAGGCACTCGCGAACTCGCTGGCAGGGGAGGACCTGGATCCGGCTACCGAAGACATCAACACCCAGTTCAACACCGATATCGACTCGGGCACTTGCTTGACCGGAACGGTGGGCTGGTACTACGGCCTCGATCCGGAGCTGGATCCGCCACCTGCCGACCGGACGCCTTTGTTGCCCGTGGTGTTCCATGAGCTGGCTCACGGCCTGGGCTTCCAGACCTTCACCAGCAACAGTAGCGGTGCGTTCTTCAACGGCTTCCCGGACATCTGGACCAACTTCCTCGCGGATGCGCCCAGCGGAACCACATGGAGAGCCATGGCGAGCAATGCCGAACGCGCTGCCTCGGCGCTCAGTGATCCCAACCTCGTCTGGACGGGGCCGAACGTGACGGCGGACAAGGAACTCTTCCTCGGCCCAACGCCGTCGCTCATTGTCACATCACCGACTTCAATCGCCGGCACTACGGCGGCCCAGCCTGCGACCTTTGGCCCTGCGGTCACGGATCCGGGCGTGTCCGGAGAGGTGGCAGCCGCCGAGCCCGCGCTGGCCTGCGATCCCATCACCAATCCCACGGCCCTCGCCGGCAAGATCGCTCTAGTCGATCGCGGCGTGTGCAACTTCTCGGTCAAGGTAGCCAATGCCCAGGCCGCAGGCGCCACCGCGGTGATCGTGGCGAACAATGCTGCGACGGGTCTTCCCGGCATGGGCGGCGAGGACCCGACGATCACGATCCCCTCCTACGGCATCCTCCAGTCCGTCGGACAGGCGATCCGCACCGAACTCGCGAACGGTCCTGTGCAGGTCACCCTGGGCTTCGGAGCCAGCCTCGCAGGCACCAATCGCGGCTTTGTGCGCATGCACGCCCCCGCCGTGCTGGCCCCGGGATCCTCGGTCTCGCACTTCAGTGTCGACGCCTCGCCCAACCTGCTGATGGAACCCTCTCTCAACCGCGACATCTTCAGCGAGGTGGACCTCAGCATCCCGCTGTTCCGCGACATCGGCTGGCGAGACAACGGCGCGCCGGGCGTACGCGTTTTCGAGGACGGTTTCGAAGCCGACTGATCGATCGCAGACTTCAGGCAGGAACGCAGCGAGGCGAGGGGAAACCCTCGCCTCGCTGCGTTTCAGGCCTTTGTCGAGACGTTCGGATGGGCTTGAACAGCACGTCCACCGACCTTCTGGAGGCGCGATGCCACAGACGGACGATCGCGCTGATGCACGGCCCACAGCGAGATTGATCAGCCATGCGCCGTCACCTGATCGAACCCAGGCTCCTTTTGCGTGTGGGTGGGGGTCGTCGTTCCCACCCCGGGTTGGTTGCCGCTGTTCGCGGACCAGCCCACCGGCTACGCCCCCATCGGGCAAGCCTTTCCAGCGCTTGGAGAAATCTATGCTCAGTCGGCTCACACGTCTCTTATCGGGCGCGCAGTCCTTGACGCTTGGCCTCAGGACAGGGGCGCCCCAGAGCGGCGCAGTGCTGACCAGCGATCAGCAATCCGAGGCACCCAGAAGTCAGTCGGATCGCAACTCGCGGACCCGCATGGCCGCCCGCCTTCTTGCGGGAGCAGCTGCGCTTGCAACCTTGGGCATCGCAGCGGCCGGCGTATACGGACTGGACAGGGCTTGGGCAACGCAGGGCGAGGCGAAGGCAGGGTCACCAACTTCCCCGCACCAAGCCGCAAAGGGCTTGATCGAGCTTCCCGACCCTTGCGCGTGTGCGGAAGGTACGGTCTGTCTAAATCAGCCATATGTCGCGTTCGCTTCGCCAGAGAATGCTCAGGAGTTCGAGCTGGGCTCAACTGTTCGCGTTGAAGTCTACGCATGCCACATGGGGCTGGGTTACGCAACGTCGGTCAACATCGAATGCCCCGCCTACAGCGTTGAATCAGCTCAGAGAGTCTTCAGCTTCCGGCCGCGTGAACGAGGCGTGTGTACGCTGAACGCAACGGCAAACAACGCCGCTCCGATGTCGACCGAGAAGGGCGCAGCGGTTGCAAGCAAATCTGTAGTTGTATCGCGCCAGATTGCGATCCAAGTCGTGGGCAATCGCCCCAATGTCAGCCTCACGTCTCCGGCACAGAACGCCAGCTTCATGGCAGGAAGTGCCGTGAGCCTGGCTGCCGATGCCTCTGATGAAGATGGCCATGTGGTCCGGGTTGATTTCGAGGTGAGCAACAAGTCCACCGGAAACGTCATATTCAGTCACAGCGACCTTGGTGCGCCGTTCGGTGTAGATGTGCAGAGTCTTGCCATCGGTACGTATGTCGTAACTGCGACGGCCACAGACGACGAAGGAAACGACAAAACCGATTCGCGTACCTTCTCAATCGCTGCGCCAAACCTCCCGCCGAGTGTTTCGATCACGGCGCCTCTTGCAAGCAGCTTCCACGCGCCGGCAACGCTCACCTTCGAAGCCGCGGCCAGCGATGCAGATGGGTCCGTTCTTCGCGTCGATTTCGAACTGCTCAACACCGTCAGCGGCGGAGCCCCGCTGACTAGCAGCGACAGCATCCCGCCTTACACCTTCAGTGTGGCGTCGCTTGCTGCAGGCAGCTACGTGTTGAATGCCCGCGCACACGACAACGCTGGTGCGAGCACGCTGGCGACGAAGACCTTTACGGTCGACGCAACGCCAACCGCCCAAGTCCAAATGCTCGACGCCCCAGGTGCACCCCACATCGCAGGCGGGTCACTCAAGCTTCTTGCCACTGCGACGGTACCCACGGGCTCGATTCAGTCGGTTCAGTTCTTCCTTCGCACCGGCAGCGCGCCCTACACCCACACCGCGCTGGGTAGCGGCACCGTCGTTGGTGTCAACACTTGGGAGTACAACTGGTCACCTGTCCCCGGCGGTGTGCCGGCCGGCCAACATGTCGTACTTGCATACGCCACACCCACCACCGGGATTCCGCAGTGGTCGAACCCCCGTCAGTTCGTCGTGGCCGCCAACGTGGAGCCAAGTTTCGTGGCGGGGAGCGAGAAGCCCAAGCGCCTCGCTGACTACGATGAAGTCGGGCCCCTGGGCAATACGTTCAAGAGCTTCCTGGGCAACGTCTTCGAACCCGGGCAGCAGATGGAGCTCAAGGCCGAATTCAATGACATCAATCGCAATATTCGACGGATCGAGTACTACCTGCTGACCGCAGGGCAGGGTGCCACCGCTGCCCGTCTGTTGGCTACGCAGAACTACTCAGTGCCTCACGCCCAGACCAGGTACAGCTTCGAAACCCGGATCAACGTGACAGCGGAGATGGTGCGTGATCGCATGCAGCGCGTGTATGCAATTGCCATTGATGACCGTGGCGCGATAGCACAGTCAACTGATGCGCCAGTGGCTATTCGAGCGAACAACAACCTTACTCAGGCCTGCCTTCCTAGCGGCCTTGGCTGCAACGGGAGCCCGGGTCAGGTGCATCGAGTGCCTGGCAGCTTCAGCGCATCCTGGTATGACGCTCAAGTGGGCCAGACACGAGGCATTGCGGGCGAGTCCTACTTCGACACGCGCTTTCTTTCGGTCGACCAACAGAACTACACAACCAACGCCCGCGGCGATGACGTGAGCTTCCAGTGTCCTCAGGGCGCGCACTGGGCCCACATCGGCTCCAACTGTGCCATTCGGAGCAGGGAGGTTGGGACCTATCAAACCTACCAGCTTCACTTCGATCAAGCGGGTGCTTTCGATCTGAAGCTGTGCTTTGCGAACACCCCTCAGGCGCAGGCATCGAGTGGGGCGGGTAGTGAGTTCGGTCAAGTCGTGCACATGCAGTTTGAAACGACCGACGCGAGCGGCAGCTGGGTGACAGAGGCGCATGGACATATCAGTGACGGCGGAAGCGCGTCCGGGCTTGCGCGCGCAGCGGCCGAGCAGGGCTTCAGCGTGCCCAACACCTGCCCCACCGAGTTGCGTACCGTCAGCATCCTCAACGCTTACGGTGAGCCGGTAACTTGGCCTGCCGGTTATCGGACGCGTATGCGTCTGGTGTCAACGGAAGCCCTGTCGGGAGATCTGATCTGGCTCGCGCTGACGCCGTCCAGCGGGGCCGGGCCGACGCGCTTCGTGGTCAGCTCGCCTGTGGAGGGGCAGGTGTTTCCCGTCACCAACGGCACGCATCCCACAGTCACGCTCAACACGGATCTGGTAAAGCCGCATCCGGCGCGTCCGGGAGGCACCGTTGACTACTGGCTATGGAGTCGCCAGACCGGAGTCTTCGGACGCCTCCCAGGCGACAGCCTGCCTGCGGATGGCAATCGCACCTATCAGCTCACAACGTCGCCCGACCTACTGGACCCCACTGCACCCTACAGAGTGAGTGTGCAGGCCCGGCTCCAGTGGGAAGACCGCGACTATTACACCCCCGAGCGCTCGTTCTACGTCTCAGACGGCGCCCGACATCAGGTCGAGTGGATCGGTGACCCAGGGTCGGCGGCCGTGCGACCGGGGGATGTCATACCGTTCAGGATGCGTGCGAAGTTCGCCCCCATTGGCGGTGCACCCGAAGTCCGGTTGCTGGTGCAGAACCAGGCGACCGCCCAGGTTCTGATCGTCGCCGCGCAGCCTGATTTCAACGCGCAAGGCTGCCCTCAGGGCTGGCAGTGCTTCCAGGCGAACTGGACGGTCCCGGCGTATGAATCGATAGGCTCCGGCAGCAACCAGCCAGCGGAAACGGTGTTTCAGGTTCTCGCCGAAGCGCGTTCCGGACAGGATTGGGCGACCGGTAAGACGGCGGAGCCGCGGATCTATCGACGCGCCCCCAGAAGCGGCAGTGAACCGATTCTGGCCATGGACACCCCAACCCAGGGAAGCTGGCTGCAGGCCAATGCCAGTGCACCACTACGGGCGACGATTTCAGCCACGGGCTCGATCGCGATGGTGGCGTTCCAGCGTTGCCTTGTAGACAACCCCACTGCGCAGATGCTGCAGTGCGCTTCGTCCGGGTGGCAATCGGTCGGCAGCCAACCGGTGCTCGTGTCGAGCCAGTGGGAAACAACGCATCAGACCGGGTCTGTCTCTGTCGGTGAGGCGCGGCACTACCTTTATCAGGTGCGCGCGCAGGTATCCGGCGTTGTCCGCACCAGCCCCCCGGTTCACGTCATCATCAGCGATCTTCCTCCCAACCAGCCACCCGTGGTGGTCTGGAGCGCGCCCGCGCAGGGTGTTCCGTTGGGCGTGGGGCAAGCCGTTGAGCTTGCCGTCACGGCCACAGATCCCGAGGGTCCGGTACAGAGCGTGGAGTTCCGCGCGAGCCGAAACGGTGTGCTTGCCTGGACGGCTGCGGGAACCGTGGATCCCGCTGACAGCAAGCGTTGGACGCATCGATGGATTGCGCCCGAGTCCGGCACCTGGGTCATCGATGCCCGCGCACGCGACGCCAACCTGACCCTTCCTGGCGAAGCCTCTGCCCAGCGCAGCTTCACGGTCGTATCGGTACCGGGCATCGCGCACGAAACCCCTGCCGAGGTCCCCATTACCGTTGCCCCCGCCTCCGACGGCGTCGGCGCCACCGCTGGCACCTTCCGCGTGGACGAAACCGGCTCCGCCACCTACTCGATTCCCTTGGCGGTCGTGCCCGGCCGTGCAGGTGTGGCGCCCGAGATGGCGCTGTCCTACAGCTCGCAGGGCGGCATGGGCGTGATGGGGCGCGGCTGGTCGATTTCTGGCGCATCTGCGATCACGCGCTGTCGCCAGACGGCGGAAGCGGGTGATGCGGCTGCGTTGCAGTCTGGCAGCCCACCACTGAGCTTTGGCGAGAGTGATCGCTACTGCCTGGATGGGCAGCGGTTGATGTTGGTCTCCGGCAGCTATGGCCCAACCGCGCGGACACTGGAGTTCCGAACCGAGATCGACAGCTTCGCGCGCATCAGAGCAATCAATTCAGATGGGTTGAACGGGCCGGAGTATTTCATCGTCCAAGCGAAAGACGGCACGACTTCCTGGTATGGCGCGCGCATTGACGCTCGAACCAATGGCGATCCGAGTTCCAATGAACGTCTGCCTTTCATGACGAATTTCACCGCCGTTTCGCGTCCCGACGCAGTTCTCCATCAGAATCAGGGCACTGGAACAGCAATGGGAACCGCGGCGCCGATTCTCGCCTTCGCGCTGGCGAGGCGGATGGACTCCTTCGGCAACTACATCGATTACCACTACGACACCGACCAGGAACAGGGCGAGCAGCTGCTCAGCCGTGTGGAGTACACGGGCAAGACTGCTCTCACGAGTCAGGCCGGTGGGGATTCGGAGCCATTTGCCGCATTGCGCTTCAACTACGAAGACCTCCCTGCGAGCCAGCAGCGCAGCGGCTGGCAGGCGGGCATGCGCGTACGCGCCAGCAAGCGTCTGATCAGCGTCGACTCCCTCGCCAAGCTCTCCACCAACGAGGTGATTCGCCAGTACCGCTTGAACTACGACGTGGGGCTTTCGCTCTCGGGTGAGCGGGTGCTCAGCTCACTGCGTGAGTGCAGCGGCACGGACGGCACCGCGGTGTGTTACCCACCGACCACCTTCGGTTGGACCCGAGGATCGCTGCGGGTCGACGATTTCCAGACTCCCGTTCTCAACTACCACTCCCGCGAGAATGTGAAGGCGCATCAGCTCGGTGACGTGGACGGTGATGGCCAGATGGACCTGGTCTGGTTCAACAATGACACGAGCTATACCGGTCCATGCTCCAGCCTTGGCTTGCCGCTTGGCACTCAGCGAATCGTGACGGGATTCGGCACGGTTCTTCCGGGAGGATCTCCGAAGTTCGGATTTCCGGTCGAGGGTTCGTCAGCGTGCAGCCTCCGCAGCTACACCTCACTTGCCGGCGCCTGGTATCTGTTCGACTACGACGGCGACGGTCGCGACGATCTCATGCTGGCGGACAAAGAGCCTGCATCCAATGAGCAAGTCACCAGCTGGCAGATCTACGGCTCGCGTGGTCGGTTCGCCTATGGTCAGGTCTTTCACCAGGGGCAGAACGGCAGTGCAGGCTTGCTCTCGACCTGCCCGCAGGGCGATCCGGATGCGCCGGACTGCTTGCCCGTGAACCGTGGGTCAGAACTGCTTATGCAGTTGGTCGACCTCAATGGCGACGGCCTACAGGACGCGGTTTATGGATCGCCGGTGTTGGGTACGAACGCCAACGTCACCAAGTTCAAGCTGATGGAGCGCACGACCGACGGGCTCCAGTTCTCGCGGGCGTACACGGCCGATATTGAACTGTCGGGCAACGATTACCTCGATGGATGCGCTGGCGGAGACGCGAAGAAGAGCGCCAAGGCGGGCTTCACCGTCGAGGAGTGCAATATTCGCTTCCTCGACGCCAACAGCCGTGCCGGGCGTTCGCCAACGCCCATGGATTTGAACGGCGACGGTCGTGGAGACCTGCTGTTGCAGGTAGAGGTCCGGTATCTGCAGGACGCCCGAAACGCCACCTGCAGGGCGCCAACCCTGGAGGAAACGACAACTACCGCCAGCATGTGGGCGCCCACAGACGGGGCGCATCTGTCGCGTTTGCTGGCTGCCAGCGAGCAGCGACGCACTCTGCGCTGCTCGAACGAGGGGTGGCACTACTTCACCATCGCGGCAAGCCTTGACGAGATCGACCCTGTGCGTCGCTCGATCAAGTTCAGGACCTACCAAGCGTTTGACGGTGACCACATCCCGCCTGAGTCAGACCTGTCCCGGGGGCTTGCTCAACCTCGCCCTGCGGACTTCAACGGCGACGGCTTGGTGGATTTGGTTTTCAATCACCAATGGGGCGATGACCGGATCCAGGTGTTCATGAACACCGGTGATGGCTTCGTGGATCTTGCCGTAATGGACGGTATCACTGCGCGTGACCACATTCAGCTCTTGGACTTTGATGGAGATGGCCGGGCCGATCTGCTTCACCCGAGCGGGTCGGGCGACAACTCGGTATGGCGGTTGAGGCGGGGGCAGGCGGAGGGAGGTGTCAGCGCGAACTTCATTCTTCCGGATTTCTGGGTCCCCGCTGGCGGTGGCCACAGCCGCCTGGACTTCCATCCCGGCAAGTCCATGTACTTCTTCGCTGACTTTGATGGCGATGGAAAGACGGACGTGCTGGAGGTTCCCGGGCCGAACAGCAGCAGCAACCAAACACGCATGATCCGCTCGGGTTCAAGCGAGCGTTACAAGCCCCTGGCCCACATCAACACCATCACCAATGGCTATGGCGCCGTCACCGAGATCACCTACCAGCCGCTGACCAATGGCGCGGTCTACCTGCGCGAGCCGGGCTCGCGCGCTGAGTCGGACACGATCGGCAATGGTTCGCCGGTGCAGGATCTGCTGGGCGGCATGTACGTGGTCTCGCGCGTGGCCAGCGATGCACCGGGCCTGGGCAATCCCGGCCGCAAGAGCGAGCTGCTCTACCAGTACCGCGGCGCGCGCATGCAGGCCGGTGGCCGCGGCATGCTGGGCTTCCGCGAAGTACGCACCATCGATGCGAATTTCGATCCTGGTACGGGCGGCGCGCTGAACCACATCGTCTCGATCACCGAGTACGGGCTGGCCGCGAACGATCCGGAAACCGGCGTCGTGCGCTACGGCTTCCCCTACATTGGCATGCCGCGCGAGTCCCGGCAGTACCGGGTGAACGGTGCTGTTCCCAGCGGTCTGCGCAACTGTCTCGTGTCCGGGCCCGAACAGACGTCCGGCTACTGCTTCAATGCCAGCGGGCTCGCCGGCAACCCCAATGGGTTCTTCAACGAGCCCAGCGGCACCCTGCTGAGCTACGCGCGCAACCGTTTGGCCCACGCTGTGACCGTTACAGGCATCGCGGGCGAGCGCAGCGTGTTCCCTTACATCCAGGCCTCGTTCGAAGCCAAGGGCAACCCGGAAGGCACAGGAGTCACGAGCCTGTCCGAGACTGTCAGCCTGTTCAATTACCAGACTGCCTGGGGTGATCTGGCGAACAGCGAGGTGAGCACGGCCAGTGGCACCGGCTACGGCGGGCTCGCTGCGCTGCGTACCGAGGCCTTGGCGCGCGTTGTCGCGCAGACCACGGATGCACGCTGTCCGGCGACCCGCTGCGTCACCCGCGTCAGTACGGTCAATACGTGGCTGCCCAGCTCGCAACCCACTGCCGCGAACGACCGCGACTACTGGCGACTTGGCCGCTTGGACCGGAGCACGGTCACCCATTGGCGCCAAGGTGCGCATGGCGAGCCGGCGAGCAGCCTGACCAGGGAGTCGCGTTTTGCCTACGACTTGGCCAGCGCGACCCGTACCGGTGCGCTCACCGTGGAGCGGGTCGCGGGGCTGTCCACCGCGACCAGCGCTACCGCACCCAACGGCAGCCCCTCTGAACTGCGCACCGTGCGCAAGCGCGATGTGTACGGCAATGTCACCGACACCTTCGTGTGCAGTGGCGATGTGTCCGATCTCGTCTGCGAAGACGCCGGCCAACTCTTGCAGCGTCCGGCGGGCAACAGTGGTCTGCCGCTGACGCGCGTGCACCGCTACACTCGCACCGAATACGACAGCCAGGGGCGCTACCCGGTCCGCACCCTGTCGCCGCACTTCGACGGCACACCGGATGGGGCGCTGTATGCGCTCGAAACAGTCTTGGAGCGCGACCGCGATGCGCTCGGCAACGTCCTGCAGACCAGCCGTTTCAATGGCGGGAGCGCCACGGCGACCTACGGGCCGCTGGGGCGGCAGCAGACCAGCGCGGACACTACCGGTGCCCAGTCGGCCAGCGAGTTCCACTGGTGTGCGGGCAGTGGCGTTTCCGGCCAGGTGGCCGCCTGCCCCTCGGACATCGGCGCAGTGTTCCGGCAGACGGCCTACAGCCTCGGCGGTACCCGCTCGGTGACCTACTTTGATCGCCTGGGTCGCGAGGTGTTTGCCCTTAGCGAGAGCTTCAACCGCTACGACGAGAACGCTGGCAACGACTGGGTCGGCGTTTGCAAGACCTACGACGGCCGTGGCCGCACGGTGGCCGTGACCGAACCCTTCTTCGTAGGCAACGTCGCGATCAGCGGCCTGCGCCCGGAGCTGTCGACGGCCGTTGGCTGCGCTTCCAAGCCCAGCACCCGCACGACCTACGACGTGCTCGACCGCGCTCTGACGATTCGTCTGCCGGAAGACATTGGCGGCACCACCGTGGCTCGCACCGAAATGGAGTACCAGGGCCTCAGCACCACGACCCGCACCTATCTGAGCCGCGCGACAACGCCCTTTGCCGCGCCGACCGTGGTCACCCTGTCCGAGGTCAAGCTGCACGATCCCACGGGCCTCGTCCTCACGGTCACCGACGCGGAAGGCCTCGAAGCCAAATACGCCCACGATGCCGCGGGCAACCTGGTCGCCTTGAAGCGTAACGCCGGCAACGGCGATATCGTCTCGCGCATCGGCTACGACGCGCTTGGCCGCAAGATCAGCCAGAACGACCCCGACGCCGGTGCCGCCAGCTATGCCTACAACGCCGCCGGTGAGCTGATCTGCAGCCAGGACGCGCGTGGCTACACCACCATCACCGACTTCGATGCGCTCGGTCGCAGCTGGCGCAGCCGGACGTTGCGATCGAGCTGTGCCTCGAACACGACGGCGGCGATCACCGTGTCGAACGCGGACGCATCGACCCTTCCGAGCGCGACGACGGGCGACCACTCCAGCGTCGACCTCACGGTCTACGACCTGGCCGCCAACGGCATTGGCCAGGTGGACAGCACCCTGCGCCGGCACCGCGTCGGCAGCACCTACGGCGGCTACCGCGGTGTGTCCGCCGACCAGGGCGAGTTCCAGCAGACCACCACCTACGACAGCTTCGGCCGCCCCAGCGAGGTCAGCACCCGCTTCCTCGAACCCAACCTCGGCGGCACGGGACTGGTCGAGCGCAGCTTCACCCAGCGCACGACGTATGACGCGCTCGGACACGTGGCCACCACCCAGGACGCCACCGGCGGCGTGGTCGAGAACATGTACAGCGCCCACGGCTTCCTGCGTCGCGTGCGCGATGCCGGCCAACCCTCGCTGGTGTTCTGGGAACTGCTGGAAACCGACGTCCGCGGCCAGACCACGCTGGATCGCCGCCACGGCAAGGTCGAGCTGACCCAGCAGCGGCAGTACAACGAGGTCACCGGGCGGCTGGCGCGCATCCTCACCGGCACTCAGGGCAGCAACGGTCAAATCCACAGCGCCGTCCAGAACCTGTCCTACGTGTTCGACGCCCAGGGCAACCTGCTCAGCCGCAGGGACGAGCGCGCCAACGGACGCGAGGAAGTGTTCGTCTACGACCGTCTGAACCGCCTGATCGAGGCGCGCCTCAGTGGCGCCTCGCCCTCGCCCGCAGACGGCCTGCCGACCCTGACGCTGAGCTACGACAAGCTGGGCAACATCTGCAGCAAGAACGGCGTGGGCTACACCTACGCTGGACGCTCGGGCTGCGGATTGAATGGCCTGTCGGGCAGCGGCAGCACTGGCGGTGCCAGCCCGCACGCGGTCACCGCGCGCGGCGCTCAGGCGTATCAGTACGACGCCGCCGGCAACATGACGCGCACCACGGGCCATAACGCCGGCCCTGGCTTCACCAGCACCGTGCGCGATGTGCGCTTCGACGGCGCCGGCAATGCCGATCGCCTGTCGATCAGCAACCAGAGCACCAGCTTCTGGTACGCCGGCGGCGGCCGCTACCTGCGTCTGGACGAATCGAGCGATGCCCCGGCCAAGCTGACCCGCTACCTGGGCGGCGTGGAGTGGATCCTGCGCGGCGGCGGTGCCGAAGAGCGCCGGCGCAGCATCGGCGGCTTCCTGCTGCTGACCGAGTCCGTGACCGCGCAGCAGCCCACGCCCACCCGCAAGTACCGCTACCTGCTCACCGATCACCTGGGCTCGACCGACACCCTGGTGGACGAAAACGGCGTGGTGGTGGAGCGCATGTCCTTCGACGCCCACGGCAGCCGTCGCGCTGCGGCGTCGGGCACCGGCCTGTGGGCCAGCCTGCTGCCGGCGGTGGCGCCGACCGACATCAACCCACAGGTCAACGCCGAAACCACCCGCGGCTTCACTGGCCACGAGCACGTCGACCGCATGGGCCTGATCCACATGAACGGGCGGCTGTACGACCCGCTGCTGGGGCGTATGCTCTCCCCCGACCCGATCGTGCAGGAGCCGTACAACGCGCAGAACCTGAACCGGTACTCGTATGTGCTCAATAACCCGTTGAGCTATACGGATCCTTCGGGGTTGAGTTTTGTTAAGAAGTATTGGAGGCAGATTGTTGCTGCGGCGGTGACGATCTTCATGCCGATGCTTGCGCCGGGCTTTTGGGGGGCGGTGGCGACTGGCTTCGTTTCCGGAACGATTGCGACGGGGAGCTGGGAGGGAGGCCTCTGGGGCGCGTTTAGTGCGGGGGTGTTCTTTGGGATAGGAACTGCGTTCCAAGGTGTCGCAAACGCGAATCCATCAGGGCTGGAAACAGTAGGTAAAACCGGCCTTACGTCTACTCAATTCGCCGGTAAGGTATTGGCACATGCAGCTGCTGGTGGTGTGATGAGTTCCATGCAGGGTGGAAAGTTTGGGCATGGGTTTGCGAGTGCGGGGATCACGCAGGCGTTTGCGCCTGGGATTGATGCGATCAATGAGGCGAATACTGGCTACAGTGCGGCTCGTGTCATTGCTGCAGCTATGGTGGGTGGGACTGCATCAGTCGCGAGTGGTGGGAAGTTTGCGAATGGGGCAATTACCGCTGCTTTTTCGCGCGGATTTAATGACGAGAGTCATTACAGGAAGTTGGTTCGAGGTGTGGCTGATGCTGTCGAGACTGCAGCTGAGAAAGTCAGTGAAGCTCTAACGCAAAGGAATGCGGTATTCATTCAGAACGATCAGCCGGCACCTTACAACTATGACGTCTATGTCACAAATGGTCTTGGTCATGTCGTGGACGGTCCTTATCCCGGATCAATTTGGCCAGACTCGAGGCAAGCCAGTTGCGCTGGGGGGGCATGTCCAGCAGTTGCTCCGGGCGTCTATCCTTATAGCGCGGAGAGAGGCTTGTACCGATTCCCTAATAGCAAGAAGTACCAGATGCTACGTCTCGGCACCGTTCCTTCGCGAGCGCCGCACAATCGCCCAATAACTGGCGTCTGGGTTCACAAGGGCTTCATGACGGGAACCTATGCGGAAGGATGCTTAACGGTTCGCACTGACAGCTGGTCCTCATTCATTGCCAATTTCCCCGCTGGGTCTGCGGGCAGCGTTTACGTAGCACCTGATTGGGTGAGGAGGTGAGTGATGACAGCGCTATGCAGGCTTCTCGCAGTATTGTTTGGACTTACCGTGCCTAGCATTTCAGCAGGATCTGTGTACCCGCCCGGTTTTCAGATCGGCCCATTCCCTCTAGGGGCGGCTTTTGAGGACTTTGAGTCGCTGGTCGAAGTTTCTCTTGAGGGGCATGGCTGCGCAGTCGGGGAGTTTGAAGTTTCTGTCGCGAGCAACCCACACCTTGTCTACCTCGGGCTTGCGCCGGGAAGTTACGAGGTCGCGTTCTCGGATCACTCGCCGCGAGGGCGACTGCTTTCTTTTTCTCGGCGCCTGAAAGTGGCTGATGCTCGGGCTCTTTGGCAAAACCTGTCTATTGCGTGGGGAGAGCCCGATAGGCGGATCGAGGGGCAGCACGCAACCTCTTCGTTGGACGGCCTCTCGCTGTACGAAGCTCGCTGGCAGCGCTCGGGCCAGTCCATGATTTTAAGGTCATACCCGGAAACTGCGGTTGCTTCTGTGCAGTACACAGATATGACCTGCGGGAGCCCCAAGGGCATCAGCCCGGGCGGAACCCCGGGGTCAGGTCTAGCAAAGTAGCATCGGGGTGCCGCCGGGGGTAAGCTCGGCGGCATGGCTCGACCGATTCGCATTGAGTTCGAAGGGGCGCTGTATCACGTGACCTCGCGTGGGGATCGGCGTGAGGCGATCTATGAGGACGATGGCGATCGCGCGCGGTTTCTTGAGCTGCTGGGCGAGGTGGCGGGTGGGTTCAACTGGGTGGTGCATGCGTACTGCCTGATGAGCAACCACTACCACCTGCTGATCGAAACGCCCGACGGCAATCTGTCGAAGGGCATGCGCCAGCTCAACGGGGTGTTCACCCAGTACAGCAACCGCCGACACCGCCGCACCGGGCATCTGTTCCAGGGCCGCTACAAGGCGATCCTGGTCGATGCCGACCGCTATCTGCTGGAGCTCGCGCGCCTAGTGGTGCTGAACCCGGTGCGCGCCGGCATGGTGGCCGACGCCGGGGATTGGCCCTGGAGCAGCAATGGTGCGATGGTCGGCGCACAGGCCTCACGTAAGCGTCCGGCCACCACACCTACCGCTCGACCTCACCTTGTGCTGAGCCTTAGCCGCCGAGCGCTGCCCAGCCCGAAATGGGCAGCAGGCCGTCGATATCCCGGTTGCGCGTAGTCGGGAGCCGTGTGAGTACGTCAGTCAGCCAGGCCTGCGGGCAAAGGCCATTGGCCTTGGCGGTGGCGACCAGGCTCATGATCGCGGCGGCGCGTGGGCCGGCGGTAAGCGTCCGGTGACGCCACCTACCTCTCGACCTCGCCCTATGTTGAGCCTCAGCGGCCGACCGCCGCCCAGCCCTCGGTGGGCAGCAAGCTGTCGATATCCCGGTTGCGCGTAGTCGGGAGCCGTGTGAGTACGTCAGTCAGCCAGGCCTGCGGGCAAAGGCCATTGGCCTTGGCGGTGGCGACCAGGCTCATGATCGCGGCGGCGCGTGGGCCGGCTTTGGTGCCGCCGATGAACAGCCAGTTCTTGCGGCCCAGCGTGATCGGGCGGATGGCGTTCTCGATCGGGTTGTTGTCGATCGGGCGACCGCCGTCCTCGAGGTAGCGCAGCAGCGCGGGCCAGCGGCTGAGCGCGTGGTTCACCGCCTTGGCGAGGCCGCTGTTCTTCAGTGCCTCGAGGCCGAGTGTTTGCAGCCAGTCGTGCAACTCGCTCAACCGCGGCGCGGCGTGCTGCTGGCGATAGGCGCGCAGCGCCTCGCCGTGGAGTCCTTGGTCCTTGGCCTCGGCTTCGATGCGGTACAGCACGCCGACGCGTTCGACGGCCTCCTGCGCCAGCGGGCTGCCGCTGGCCTGGACGACCTCGACAAACTTGCGGCGCACATGCACCCAGCAGGCGAGCTCGGTGACGCCCTCGCGGAACAGCGCCTTGTAGCCGGCGTAGTCGTCGACCATGAGCGCGCCGCGCCAATCCCCGAGGAACTCGCGTGCGTGCTTGCCGCTGCGGCTGTCGGCGTAGTCGAACACCACGATCGGTGGCCCGGCGGTACTTCGGTAGGCGAACAGATAGCTCTGCTGGGTCTTGCCGTTGCCCGGATCCAGCGTGTCGACCGGGGTCTCATCGGCATGCAGGCAGACCTGTTCGCGTAGCTTCTCGCGCAGTCGATCCGCGAGCGGCTGCAGGGCGATACCGCAGGCACCGACCCAGTCGGCGAGCGTGCTGCGCGGCAGCTCGATGCCGGCGCGGGCGTAGATCGCCTGCTGCCGGTACAGCGGCAGGTGGTCGGTGTACTTGGCCAGCAGCACCTGCGCCAACAGCGAGGGCGCGGGCAGGCCGCGGTCGATGAGGGCCGGCGCCACCGGCGCGGCGATGACGGTCTCACAGGCCCGGCAGGCGTACTGCGGATAGACGTGACGCTCGACGTGGAATGTCGCCGGCGTATACGCCAGCTTCTCGCTGACGTGCTCGCCGATCCTGACCAGGGCGGTGGCGCAGGCGCAGCCGCTCGCGGGCTCGTGCACGGTGATGACGCGCGGCAGCTCCGGCGGCAGCGCCTGGCGCTTGGGTGTGGCCTTGGCGGGGCGCGCGATCGGGGCGTCGGCGGGCGATGCTGCGTCCGCGCCGCTCGCACTCTGGGCGTTCTCCAGCGCCTGCTCGGCAGCCGCGACCTCCTCGGCGACGGTCTCTTCGAACAGGCCACGCTGCAGGGCGCTGAGCGCTTCGGTCTTGGCGCTGAACTGGATGCGCTTTAAGCGCGCCACCTCGTGGCTGAGGTGCTGGACCGTGAGGTCGAGGTGCTGGATCTCGCGCTGCTGGGAGGTGATGCGCTGGTCGCGCTCGGTCAGTGCAGCGGTGCGCTCACTCAGAGCGTGCCTCTGTGAATCGATAAGGCGGTCGCGCTCTGCGATCTGCTGCAGTTGCGCCGCAATCTGCGCGCGCAACAGGTCAAGCTCAGCGATGGCGGATGCCTGATCGGACATGCCGCCATCGTAAGGGATCAGAACGTGTGTTCGGGCACCACACTCGTAGACAATCGCATCCAATCCACGCCCGCGCACAGCCACTCGAACTGCTCGCGCGAGAGCAGGCACTTCTCCTCGTCCGATCGCGGCCAGTGGAAGCGCCCGGCGTGCAATCGCCGCACGCACAGCCACACGCCGGTGCCGTCGATCAGCAGCAGCTTGATCCGCGAACCCGCGCGGTTGCGGAACACGTAGCCGACCGACGCCGACGCAGAACCGCCGCTACGCTGGACCCACACCAGCAGCCGATCCATGCCGCAGCGCAGATCGATCGGCTCCACCGCCAGAAACCACTGCGAAGGCAGACGCATCAGCCGTCCCTCCGCGCGATCGGCAGCAGCCGCAGCGGAGCCGCCTCCTGCACCCACATCCGCCGCCGCCACGCCGCGAACTCCCGTCGCGGGATGCCCCACAGCCGGCAGTACTCCGCCTGGATCAACCCACTCCGCACCTGCGAGCGCACATGCGCCCGCCACCGCCACGCCTCCGAACACCCCATCGACCGGTCCTCCGTCGGGGAAACCGGCGACGGTCAGGAAGATCAGGTCAGGCTGGAAGGTGAGACAGCCGGACGCTTACCAACGCGGCGCGCCGCCGCTATATGGAGTTCGTCGCGGCTGGCGTCGGCGCCGAGCCGATCTGGAAGCACTTGAACCGTCAGGTCTACCTGGGCAGCGATGCCTTCGTGCAGCGGATGCAGGACAAGGCAGGGGACGCGGATGACATCAACGTCCCCCGCGCCCATCGCCGCCCACCGCCTCCGTCCTTGGAGGCGATTGCTGCCGCCTATTCCGACCGCAACGCCGCCATGCTGGCCGCCCATCGAACCGGGGAATACAGCTACGCCGAGATCGCGCGGTACTTCGGTGTTCACTTCACCACCGTGGGGCGGGTGGGGCGAGGGTCTGGCACCTTCTAGCGCAGCAGCGTCCATGCTACGAACCTAGGGTCGATCACGCTTACTGTCCCGTTCCACTTCCCGCGAGGGCACCGCAATAGGCACGCCTTTGTCCAGCATGCGGTCGTTCGGCACCGGACAGCTAATCAAACGCCATCTTTGTGAGGCGAAGTTCAGTCGATCGGCGGCCCCAACTCGATAACCGTCTCCTCGCAGCGAAGTATGAAAATGTTGGTTGAACTCATGCCGTTGGGAGCGGTTACCTGGATCGTCGCCCCGCCGTATGTATCCGAGCGCTCACAGTGAGCGCTGAAGTACGGACTGTTCGAGGTGACAGGCTGCGACACGATGCCGTCAAAGGATAGGATCCGTGTGTAGGTCATGCTCGGCCCTCGGGGCCAAATCTCGCAGAAATGCGCCATCCCATCACTAAGACATGAGATCTGTGGTAGCGGAGGTGGCGAAGACCAGGGGATACACGTGCTCTTGCACTCGTCTGGATGGACTGGATCAGGGTTTTGTGAGAGTAATTGAACAGGATAGGAGGCAATAGCATTAAGTGCTTCGCACCGATCCTCAATCTGGTCACTACATTCACTAAGCTGGCTGCGAGCGGTGCTAGAAAAGGTGCCCAGAAAAAACATGGACAAGAGTGGGATTGCGAACATCGCTTTGTGTGTCATCTTTGGCTGCTCTCGGTTGTGCTGTTCTAGTCGAACTTCAAGGGTCTTGCTGTAAGTCTTTTTTTGGCGGACTCGGCTGCTCTGCAATGGCGGCTCTCGCCATCACTCGCGCACGTCGGGTGATCGGATATCATCGTCAGCAATTCGAGCTGCTGCTCCGTAATCCTGTGATTGTTCCGGTGTGTTTCTGTCTGGTACTGCGGGCTTGATAGGACATAGTCCAGAGAATCCCACGCGGCGCTCTTAATTAATGTGTAAAGCAGTCCGGATTGTGCTCTGTGCGTTATTGTTGCTTCCGGTCTGAATTTCTCCGCGCATGTCGCGTAGATGGATCTGAATGCCTCGAGTGCCTTGGTCAAGTTCTCCTCAGAGCCTTCCCTCGCGAGGGCATTTGCATAGTTTATGGCGATGCGCAAGGTTTCTATATGGTCCGAGCCTCGCGCCGCTGAGATTACCGGGAAGGCGATTTGATATTGCTCGATCGCCTCACGGTGTCGAGATGATAGGCTCAAGATTGATGCGTAAGTTGTGCGGATTCTGCCCAGTACCGCGTTGTCGCTGCCTAGCTGCTCCTCAAGGTCTTTTATTGTTGCCGCAAGTTCGCTGATTTGCGCCTCGTTCAGGTTGGATTGTCCCAGGTATATGAACTTGAGTATTCTCGAGCGAAGGACCCTGGGGTGATGCGGCGCCAGACGTTGCAGCTGCCAATGTATTGTATTTTCAATGTACTCTGCCGCGGCATGGGGCATCTTGCGGCTTGAGAGCGCGCCTGCAAGCAACCAGCGAAGCTCATTCGCTATGGTTGATTCGGGGCCCATTCCATTCGCGTCAAGTTGTTCAATGGCTCTTCGGGCGACTTCCTCCGCTTCCTCATACTTAGATTCTTCGCTTAAGACTCGAGCGTAGCTGAACATGTAGTCCGCAGTGCTGCTCTGGTTAAGCTGCTCCAGTTGGGCAAGATATGAGCGCGCGCGCAAAGTGTTTCCTTCACGAGCTGCGGCTAATGCTCCGCTTGAAAGGAGTGAGTGAACGGCGATACTTGGCAAGGCTTCGATTTCCTCGCTTGCTTTGATGCCTCGTTCAACCCAACTACCCGCGTTCTTGCTGTTTGCTACGTCGAGTTCAACACGTGCCAACGTGGCTGCCAGCCGTACAAAGAGTTCTGGATTCGTAGATTCAAGCGCATTTATGCCGGGTGTGGCCGAGTCAAGAATCTGTCTCGCGGTAACGGTGTCGCCCGAACCGCCGGACGGATCCGCATTCCGAAACGCCGACTCCAGAATCTCCACCACCTGCAGTGCGCGGTCGCGCTCGATCACCGCCAGATTGCGCTGCTCGCGCAACTCGATGGCCTGCAGTACGAGGCCGCTGCCGAATGCGGCGATCGCTAGGATCAAGGCGGCCGACAGCCCGAACGCGGTGCGATGCCGGCGGATGAACAGTCGGCTCCGGTAGGCCCAGCTCGGGGCACGCGCGGTGACCGGTCGACCTTCCTGCCAGCGCTGAAGCTCGGCGTCGAGGGCATCGACGTTGCGGTAGCGCTCGCCGGGTGACTTGCGCAGGCAGGTAGCGACGATGGCGTCGAGGTCGCCGCGCAGCTCGCGGGCCCAGGGCTGGGCGCTGCGCTCGCTCATCAGCGGCGGGGCCACCTGCAGGATCAGGCGCTCGATCTCGGCGGCGCGCAGGCTCTCGAAATCGAAGGGCAGGGTGCCGCTGAGCAGCTCAAAGGCCAGTGCGCCGAGGCTGTAGACATCGCAGGCGACGCCGGCGGGTTCGCCCAGCAGCTGCTCCGGTGCGCTGGCATTGGGCGTGAAAAAGCGCTCGGCGGTGCGGGTGACGCTGGCCTGGGCGTCTTCGATGGATTTGGCGATGCCGAAGTCGAGCAGCTTGGGCTGGCCGTCGGCCGTCACCAGCACGTTGTGGGGCTTGATGTCCCGATGCAGCAGCAGGCGATCGTGGGCGTGGGCCACGGCGGCCAGCAGCTTGCGCAGCAGTTCGACGCGCGCGCGCAATCCGAGCGCATTGCGTTGGCAGTAATCGATGATCGGCTCGCCCTGCACGACTTCCATCACCACGTAGGGCGTGCCGTCGGCGAGGCTGTCGGCGTCGATGAAGCGACAGATGCCGGGGTGGTCCAGTGCCGCCAGGTGTCGGCGCTCGGCTTCAAAGCGCGCGATCAGGCCGGCACCCGCGCGATCCGGGCGGATCAGCTTGATGGCGACTTCGCGGGCGACGGGCCCCTCGCTGCGGCGGGCCAGGTAGACGCGGCCCATGCCGCCCTCGCCGAGCAGGCGCAGGACCTGGTAGGGGCCGATCTGCGCCGGAGCGGGGTCGAGTTCGGGCAGCGCCTCGCGCAGCAGGGGCTGGATCTGGCCGGACAGGGTGGCGTCCAGTGGGCCGGTCTCGGCATCGCGCGCCAGCAGCGCGCGAACTTCCTGTTCGAGCCGCGGGGAGTCTTCGCGCAGACGCAGCAGTGTTGGCTCGCGCTCGGTCGGCGGCAGGTCGGCGATGGCATCGAAGGCGGCCAGCAGGCGGCGGCCGAAGTCGGCGCGCTCGGCGTCTGCTTCCGGCGTGGTGTTCGGGTTGTCCGGGTGCATCGGGCTAGGGACTCAGGTGCTCGGCCAGCCAGGCGCGCGCAAAGCGCCACTGGCGACCCACGGTGGCGGTGGAGCTGCCCATCACTTCAGTCATCTCCTCGATGCTCAGGCCGCCGAACACGCGCATCTCGACGACGCGCGCGCAGTCGGCGTTGATCGCAGACAGCGCCCGCAGGGCCGAGTCCAGCTGCAGCCAGTCGAGCGGGTCGGGCTGGCCGGACTCGAGCTGCTGCAGCTGGGCGTCGAGGTCGATCCGTGCTGCATCGCCGCCGCGCTTCTGGCTGCTCTTCTGACGCAGGTGGTCGACCAGGATCGAGCGGATGGCGGTGGCCGCCATGGCCTGGAAATGGCTGCGGTTTTCCCAGTCGACCTGCTGCTGACGGCGCAGGCGCTCATAGGCCTCATGCACCAGTTCGGTGGGCTGCAGGGTGCGCACGCCCGGGAAACGGTTGAGCTGGCCGCGCGCGATCTCGCGCAGCACGGGATAGAGCGCTGCCATCAGCGCCGACTCGGCGCCGGCTTCGCCGGATTTCCACGCCTGCAGCAGTGCGGTGACTGAACTCTCGGACATGCATTCCTCGGCGCCGCGCCTGCTTCTTTCCATCCCCTCATCAGCTCTGTCCAGGCCGGCGAGCGTCAGCCCGTTTCGCCCGTCCCGTCCCCGCGCGCGTCCAAGCTCAACCCGCGGATACCAGTCGATCTGCGCCTGCGCCGCGGCCTCCGAGGTTCACGCCTGCGAAGAGTGGCAGGGTGTCCGCAGCAGAGGGCGCGAGGTTCAGCGGCCTTCACGCTTTGGCATCCAGCAGCGCCGAGGGCGCGCCATGCTAGCAGCGCCGGTGCGGGCTGCAAGTTTCTGACCGATTGCGTTCATTCCAGCCGTCCAGAGCCATGGCGTGGCTGCAGTTCGCGCCGGCCATCGCGCGTCAGGGGGCTGCCGCTGGCTTGATTCGAACGCCTCGATGGCGCTTTGGCCATCCGCCCAGCGCTCTGGCATTCTCGCCCGATGAACTTCGCCCTCTTGACCCCGCGACTCCGCGCGCTCTGCCTGCCTGCGCTCCTGCTGTTCGGAATGGCGCTGGCGTTCGCAGCCCCCGTCATGCCACCGCCCATCGACGCGATGTGGGATCGCGACGTGATCCTGGCTGAGGCCACGTACCTCGATCAGCCTGCGCCGCACCGGCTGCGCTTCGTTGATGTCGATGTCGTCCACGGCGGCGAGGCGCGCGATGAGGTCACCGTACAAGTCGACGACAACGCGCTGCCGCTGGTGCAGCCCGGCAAGCGCTACGTGCTGGCCTGGCAGGAAACCCAGCGATCGCCTTCGACCAAGAAGCTGCGGGTGATGCGTGCCGAGGGTCCCCAGCTGTTGATGAGCGCGGGCGCCAATCCGGCGCTGTTCGAGGCGCGCCCCGAGACGCGCGAACTGCTGCTGCAGCCGCCGACGCCCGAGCGCCTGGAGGGACGCGAGCATCTGCGACGCGCGATGGCTGGCCTGCGTTCGGCCGACCCGCAGATGCAGTCGCTGTTCGCAGCCGAACTGTTTGCGCGCTCGGCGCTGCGCGAGCAGCTCGGCGGGGCCGAGCGGCGCCGGCTGCGCGCCTTCGTGCTGCGTGGCGATCGCGCCTACGAGGCGCGTTCGATGATCCTGGAGGCAGCGCTGATCTACCCCGCGCACTACGGCAGCGACTGGGCGCGTGTTGCCGCACGCGTGATCCGGCATGAGCCGGTGTCGGCGTTGCCGGGTCAGCCCAATGAAGGTCTGGTCTGGTCGGCCTTCGGGCTGCTGCAGCGCGACGCTGCGTCGGTGCCGCTGGCGCAGCTGGCGCGCTGGGTCGCCTCGGGCAATGGCGCTTTGTCCGAGCTCGCGCTTCACGCCATTCGGCGGCAGGCGCCGGAACGCGAGCTGCCGCTGATCGACCAGGCGCTAGCCGACGAAGCGCTGGCCGCGGGCACGCGCGAGTTCCTGCTGGATCACCGCAGGCGTCTGCTGCTGTCGCAGTCCAGCGAAGGTTGACCGGCAGCGAGTTGATCTTGCTGTCGATCGGAATCCCGCATGGTGCAGTCGGCGCTGCAGGCCGCTCTCTGCCGGGAACGTGAAGGCGGGCTGTGGGGGCGTCTGCTGCCTTAGGGCCGGTGAATCGCCGGGGAGATGAGTACCAGAGCCTCGCGATGCCGCGGCGGGCGGCACATGCGCGCCGGAGCCACAGGCGTACACTCGCGGCGGCTGCGTGGGGATGCCGCAGCCGCCCAACACAACTTCCCGGGGGAACACGATGTCGTCGAGATTGCACCTGAGCCTGCTTGCGAGCGGGCTGCTGTCGCTGCTGCCCATCTGGGCGCATGCGGCCACCGAAGCCAGCGAGGAAGCGCGCGTGGAGACTGCGCAGGCCGTGCACTCCGACGTCTCCCCACCACTCTCCGAGCTGCTGCGCGCGACGCCGACGCGCGCGGTCGGGCCCACGACGGAAATCCCCAATATCCTGCTGAAGCCCTCGCCTCTGGACAGCCGCCAGCCGCAGTGGTTGGCCGAGCTCTCCGGAGTCCAGTCGGCGCCGCTGGGCAACGCACCCGTGCCTGCGCCGCTGCAGTCCTTCAATGGTCTCAGCTTGAACGGTTCGCTGCCGCCCGACACCAATGCGGACGTCAGCGACACCCATGTGATCCAGTGGGTGAACACGCAGTGGAACGTGTTCAACAAGCTCACCGGTGCGCCGATCGGCGCGCCGATGGAAGGCAATGTGTTCTGGTCAGGCTTCGGCGGCGCCTGCGAGAGCCAGGACGCCGGCGATCCGATCGTGCTGTTCGACGACGTGGCGCAGCGCTGGGTGTTCAGCCAGTTCACCGGCTCGGCCGTGCCGCGGCAGTGTTTCGCGATCTCGCAGACTTCGGACCCGATGGGCCCCTACAACCGCTACGAGTTCGTGTTTCCACAGTTCAATGACTATCCGCACATCGGCATCTGGCTGGATCGCTCGGCCCGTCGAGACGGCTATTACTTCGTGGTCCACGAGTTCCAGGGCAACACCTTCCGCGGCGCGGCCTTCGTCGCGGTCGACCGCAACGGCATGCTGGCCGGCGCGCCGGCGGCCCAGGTCTCGATGCTGCGTTTTCCCGGCATCGATGCCTACGGTGCACTGCCCGCCCACCTCGAAGGCACCACGCGCGCAGCGCCCGGTGCCTGTGTGCCCTTCGTGCATTTCGACAGCAGCACGTCCGAGTACCTGTTCTGGGATCTTTGCGCCGACTGGGCCACGCCGGCCAACTCGACCTTGAGCACGACGCCGACCCGGGTGGCCGCGAGTGCGCCGTTCTCGAACGCGATCGGACCGTCGCCGCAGGCCGGCACCACCCAGGGGCTGGATACCTTTGCCCTCAACCTGATGTATCGCGCCAGTGCGCGGGCCTTCCCCGCAGGCGCACCGACCGAGACCTCGATCGTCGTCAACCACACGGTGAACGCCGGCGGCGCCAAGCTGGGCGTCCGCTGGGCGCATTTCGACATGCGCTCGCCCGCGGCCCCGGCAACGCCGGACGTGTTCGCCGACGGCTTCGAGCCGCTGGCCCCGGTGGCGCCTGTGCTGCTCAGCAAGGGACTGGTCGAGGATGGCGTCTTTGCTCCCGACGAGCACAACCGCTGGATGGGCGCGATCAATATCGACCGCAACGGCTACATCGGCCTGGGCTACTCGGTGTCGAGCACGACGCTGAATCCGCAGGTCCGCTACAGCGGCCGCACTTTCGCCACGCCGGCCGGCATGCTGCTGGATGAGGCCAGCTGCACGGCCGGCATCGCCAACGGCTCGCAGACCAGCACCTCTGGGCGCTGGGGCGACTACGCCTCGATGAGCACCGATCCCGAGGACGAGTGCAAGTTCTGGTTCACCACCGAGTACCTGGCAACGACCTCGAACGCCGGTTGGACCACCCGCATCTGCAGCTTCCGCTTCCCCGAGTGCGGCCAGCCCGATTTCCGCCTGGTGCCGGAGTCGGCCACGCGCTTCGAGTTCTGTGCGGCAACCGCCAGCAACCCGGTCGTGCAGTTGCGCGGGGGCGTGGTGTCCGGCCAGTCCGGCAGCGCAGCGCTCAGCTTGGTGGGCCTGCCGGGCGTGACGCCAGCCTTCAGCGCCAATCCGCTGGCCCTGCCGGGAGCCGCAACGGTGACCCTTGGCGGCGCCACTGCACTGGCCTCGGGCAACTACGCGGGAACGCTCGATGCGACCGTCGATGGCAAGACCCGCAGCCTGCCGATCAGCCTCGGCGTGTCCTCGGCAGCGCCCGTGGCCCCCGTGCTGAGCGCGCCGGCAAACAACGCCGTCGGTCAGGTGGTGCGGCCGACGCTGAGCTGGGCGGCCGTGCCCGGCGCATTGCGCTATCGCGTGCAGGTGTCGACCAACTCCGGCTTCACCGCCATCGTGTTCGACCAGGTGGTGGAAACCAACAGTGCGGTCACCGGGGTGCTGTCCGCCAACACCGCGTACTTCTGGCGGGTGCGCCCCATCAACCACTGCGGCGATGGCGCGCTGTCCGCCACCTTCCAGTTCAGCACGGGCACCCCGGGCACCTGCCCGGCCGGCACCACGGCCAACCAGGTCTTCTTCGACGACAACGAGACGGCAGCGATCGTGTGGTCGACGCCCGTCGGCGTCGGCACCAACACCTGGTCGCGCCGCGCGGCGACCGGCACCGGCATGAGCTCCACGGTCTGGCGCGCCGACAACTCGAGCAATGCCTCCAACGACCAGCCGCTGATCTCGCCGCCGATCACCCTGCCCGCGGCCGCGCAGAGCCCGCTGCAGTTGACCTATCGCACCTTCCACGTGTTCGAGACCGAGGGTGCGAACCAGTGCTGGGACGGCGGTCTGCTGGACATCAGCACCGACAACGGCACGACCTGGGCGCCGATCAACAGCCAGCTGCTGACCGACCCCTATGACGGCACCAGTGCGGGCGGAGCGAACCCGGTCGGTGCCGGCGTGCCGATGTGGTGCCGCTCGGTCGGCGGCGCACGCACATCGGTTGTGGATCTGAACGGCTTTGCCGGGCAGACCATCCGCCTGCGCTACCGCGCCACCGGCGATGACAACACCGCTGCGGCACTGCCGAACGGCTTCGAGATCGACGACATCCGCGTGTTCGGCTGTCAGTAAGCGCTAGGGGTAGGCATGGCCGAAGGGCGCGTCGAAAGACGCGCCCTTCGTTTTGTGCGCCCGTCGCAGCGGTGCAGGTGCACGGCCCCCACGCCATCTTCGCCGCTACGATCGCGGCAATGATCCGCCGCGAGTCGGGGAAGCTTCCGCAGCGCACCCAGGTACGGTCTGTCGCCGCCTGTTGCTCAGTCCTGAATCCCCACCATCCACTGCACGCCGAAAGGGTCGCGTGCCATGCCGAAGCGCTTCGACCAGAAGGTCTCGCCGGCGGGCATGGTGATGGCGCCGCCATCGGCGGCCAGCGCCGCCAGGGTGCGATCCACGTCTTCCGACGTGGCGACATCAAGCGACAGCGCGAAGCCGCTGGGCACGCTGGCCTCGGTGCTGCAGCCGTCGGACAGCATCAGCCGCAGCGCGCCGATTCTCAGGCTGGCGTGCATGACCTTGTCGCCCCAGTCGGCGGGCAGCATGCCCTCGGGCGGGGGGTCGGGCGCATCGCGGAAGCGCATCAGCATTTCCAGTTCGGCGCCGAGCGCGTCGCGGTAGAACCCGGCGGCGCGTTCGGCGCGGCCGTCGAAGAACAGATAGGGCTGGATCAGCATGCGGGTCTCCTTTCGTTCGATGTGGCCGGGTCGCGCTGGGCCCGGTGTTCCCTGGTCGTGCGGGGCCGCCTCGGATCGACAGCGCGGCACGACTCGCGGGCCTGGGTGTGCGCGGCTACAGTGAACGCCCCGACGCCTGCCCCGGTCCAGTCCGTCCATGCTCAGCGCGATCCCCGACGACTACTCGGCCTACGTCAGCGCGCTGGGCCTGGGCCTGCTGATCGGCATCGTCCGCGAGCGCCAGCGCGACAGCCAGCAGAAGATCGCCGCCGGCATGCGCACCCACACCCTGGCCGCGCTGGTCGGAGCGGTCGGCTGGCAGCTGGGCCTGCCGGTGTTCGCGATCGCGCTGGCCGCGGTCGCCCTGCTCGCCTTCGGCAGCTATCGACTGAGTCCATCGAGTTCACCCGGCCTCACCGGTGAAGTCGCGCTGGTGCTGACCACCCTGCTCGGCGGGCTGGCCCAGCCCGAGCCGGGCCTGGCCGCGGCGCTGGCCGTGCTGGCGGCCCTGCTGCTGCAGTCGCGGGCCGCCCTGCATCGCTTCAGCCGTGAGCTGATCAGCGAGGCCGAGGTGCGCGACGGGCTGCTGCTGCTGGCCGCGATCGTGCTGGTGCTGCCGCTGCTGCCGAACGCGGCGGTGGGTCCGTATGGCGTGCTCAATCCCGCCAAGCTGTGGCAGCTGGTCGTGCTGGTGATGGCGATCAGCGCTGCCGGCCATATCGCGCTGCGGGTGGTGGGCAGTCGCTTCGGTCTGCCTTTGGCAGGCTTCTTCGCCGGCTTCGTCAGCAGCACCGCCGCGATCGCCGGTTTCGGCCAGCGGCTGCGCGAGCAGCCGGCCCTGCGTCGCTCCTGCGTGGCCGCCGCCGAGGCTGCGGCGCTGGCCTCCCTGCTGCTGGCGATCCCGGTGCTCGGCACGGTCTCGACCGCTTACCTGAGTCTGGTGCTGCCGCAGCTGCTCGCCTTCGGCGCGGTGCTGGCGCTGGCGGTCCTGCTCGGCCTGCGCGGCGATGGTGTCGATCCGGAAGCGGCGATGCCGACGGCGGCCTCGCGCATGTTCAGGCTCTCGCACGCACTGGTGTTCGCCGCGCTGATCGCCGGCGTGCTGCTGCTGTCGGCCTTTTTGCAGGAGCGCTTCGGCAGCGCCGGCGCGCTGCTGACCTCGGCGATCGCCGCCCTGATCGAGCTGCATGCGGCGATGGCGTCGATCGCCCAGCTGGGCGGCAGTGGTGCGCTCAACGACACGATGGCCGAGTGGGCGCTGCAGGCGGTGCTGCTGTCGAGCGTGCTGGCGCGCGCTGCGGTCGCCTTCACCGCCGGTGGGCGCGCCTACGGGCTGCGTGTGGGCGGCGTGCTGGCGCTGGCCTGGGCGGCGTCGAGTGTGGCGGTGCTGCTTTAGCGGAGTCTCTAGCGAAGCGCGCGGGCGCTGTGACCTGCAGCTGACCGGGGGGTGCGGACGCCCCTGCCGGGGGCGTCCGCACCGAAGCCGATCACTGCACGCGGAAGCTCACGTCGTCGACATAGACGTAGACGTCATAGCTGGTCTGCGCGCGGGTGATCACCACGCTGTCGAGGGTGACGCTGGTGGCGGTGATGGTGCCGTTGCCGCCGACCCAGGCCGACCACTGCGCGGCGTCGTCGAGCCGGACTTCGTGGAAGGTCCAGGTGTTGGCCGGCAGGGTCCGCGCCACCGACAGCTCGGTGCCGTCGCTGTCGTCGACCAGGTACTGCACGCTGACCCCGCTGGCGCCGGTGTAGAACCAGGCGCCGAGGCGGCCGCCGGCCTTCTGCAGGCGCGCGTTGTTGGCGGGCGTGCCGCCGCCGGACAGCAGGCGCACGAACCAGTCGGCGCTGCTGCTGACGTTGTCGCGCAGGAACACCTGCAGGCTCCAGCTGCCGTTGCGGGCCTGGATGTTCGAGCGCTGCGCGGTCGACACGGTGGAGATGCCGACCGTGCTGCCGGACAGCGTCGGCGCGCTGTTGAAGCGGCCCACCGAGGCTTCGAAGCTGTCGAGCACGCTGGCGGCGGGCGGCGGCGGAGGGGGCGGCGTCGTGCTGCTGAGGCGCTGCACCAGGGTCGGCAGCCAGGGCAGGAGCAGGCCCGGGCAGCTGTTGCTGGTGTGGCCGGACCACTCCTTGTGGCCGAGAATGTTGCTGCGGCTCTTGGGGATTCCGTAGCGGTTGACCACCCAGCGGCTGATGTCGGTCAGCGCGTTCAGCTGCGACTCGCGCGGCGAGAAGTTCACGAAGGTACCCACCACGCTGATGCCCACATTGTTGGTGTTGTGGTTGCCGACATGCGCGCCGGTGCGGTCAGGGTCGCGGCCCTCGTAGACCTTGCCGTCGATGCCCACCGTGTAGTGGTAGCCGAAGTCGCACCAGCCGTTGTTGTCGATGTGGTAGGCCTGCATCTGGCGCATGCGCGCGGCCGGCGTGATGGTGTCGTTGTTCGGCGTGGCCGTGTGGTGGACCGTGAGGAAGCGCGGGCTGTGGGTGCTGCCGCAGGCGCCGGTGGCGCGGGCGCCCCACTGCGCGCGCGAGATCACGCCCGGCGCCAGCGGCGCCTTGGCAGCAGCCGCCTCGAACGGCAGATCGCGGGCGAGCCGGCCGCGCTTGGGCAGGGCCTCGGTCAGCGGTTCTGCCTGCAGGAAGTCGATCTGCGTCTTGCCGCGCTGCAGTTCGACGCGCTGGGCCGGGCGCGGCAGCAGGATGCGGCCGACGTGCGCGGCGCCTTCCGACCAGGTGACCTCGACACTGCCGGCATCCAGCGCCTCGCCATCCGCGCCGTAGGACACCCAGCCGAGGCCGTCGACCCGCTTGCCGTCGAGCTTCAGGCCGACGCCGTGCAGCGGGGCGCCGTCGAGCGCCTCGACGCGGCCGCCATCGGCGAAGAAGGCATCAAGGCCCTCGGCCAGCGCCGAGATTTCCTCGCCGTCGACGTAGTAAGGCGTTTCCGCGGCGCGACCGCTGCGCAGGGATTCTTCGACCAGCCAGGGCATCTGCCACTGCTTGAGGCTGTCATCTGCGGTCTCGGCGGGCAGCGCCTGCGCGGTGAGCAGGGTGGGCAGGCAGAAGCCGAGGCTGATCAGGCCGAAGCCGAGCGGTCGCAAGGCCGCGCGGCGGCGCATGAAGGTCTGGTACATGGATTTGGATACTCCCCGAAAGTGGACAGGGCGACGCCACCCAGGGCGCCCCCGATTGAACGCCTGTGGCTCCGACACCGGGCCCGGCGCACTGCAGTCCTCCCTGACGGCTGCCCCCCGCAGCCTTCCCGCCGCCGGCGCAGAAACAGCCCGGCAGGCCGCGAAGGTGGCCAGGATCGCAGTGCAATGTCAATGATCGTTACGTTACACGTGGATGCCGGATGGATGACGGGCGAACCGAGCATCGAGGCCCGGGGCGCTTGCAGACCTCGCCTGCAAGTGCGAAGGGCGCGGCGCGTGACGCCCATGCCGCATGCTTGGCACGCCTCCTGCTCCCAAGGCGTAGGCAATCCGCAAATGAGGACTTCCGCGATGTCGCTGCAGTGGCGCCTGATGGCCGGCGTATTGGGTCTGTTCTGTCTGCTGGCCGTGCTGGCCTGGCTGGGCCTGCGTGGCCTGACCGGCAGCCTGCGCGAGGCCCTGGGTGAATCGGCGACCGAGGTCGGCCGCGCCGTGGTGACCGTGCTGCGCACCGCCCCGGACGGCAGCACACTGCCGATCGCAGCCGCCGATGCACAGGCCTCTTCGGAAGCAGCCGTTCCGGGCATCGGAATGCGCGAGCTGCAGGTGCATCTGAACGGGCGCCGCCTGCACCCCGAGGAGGTCAACGCCCTGCGCGCCGAGAGCCTGCCTGCGCCGGTGGCGCGGCTGCTGCAGGACGGCGCGCCGCTGCGCATCGTTCGCCGGCTCGACGACGACGAGGAGCTGAGCTTCAGCGTCGAAGGCTTCGGTGAGCAGCGCCGGATCGTGGTGCCCACTTCGCCGCTGGCGCGCGCGCTGGGCGAGTTCAGCGAGCGCATGGCCTGGGGGCTGGCGGGCCTGCTGCTGCTGGGGGCGATCGGTGCCGGCCTGCTGGCCCGCTATCTGGGCGCCCCGCTGGCGGCGCTGGCGCGGACGGCCGCGCGCGTGGGTGAAGGTCGGCTGGGCGAACAGGTGCGCCTGCAGGGGCCGCCCGAGGTCCGCGCCAGTCTCGATGCGTTCAACCGCATGTCCGCCGATCTCGCGCGGCTGCAGGCGCAGGCCGCGCGTCAGCGCGAGGAGCGCGCCCTGGCCGAGCTGGGCGAGATCGGGCGCGGGCTCGCCCATTCGCTGCGCAATCCGCTGCATGCGCTAGGCCTCGGGCTGGATGCCCTGGCCGCCGGGCGCGGCGATGCGTCCGCCCTGGCCAGCGCCAGCCGCGCCCAGCTGCAGCGCATCGACCAGGCCCTGCGCGCCTTCCTGGCGCTGTCGGCAGCCGCCGGTGCCGAGGCCACCGAGGTCGAGCTCGCTGCACTCATCGATGACGTCCTGCTGGAGGCCAGCCAGCGCGCCGCGGGTCGTATTCGCCTGCAGCGCGAGGTCGAGCCCGCGCGGCTGTTGGCGGTGGCGGCCGAGCTGCGGATCCTGCTGCACACCCTGGTGATGAACGCGATCGAGGCCTCGCCGGACGGCGGTCGGGTCTGCGTGCGCGCACGGGCCGAGGCGGACGGCGTGGTGCTGGAAGTCGAGGACGAAGGCATGGGCGTAGATCCGAGCCTCCGGGCGCGGCTGTTCCAGCCGCATGTGACCAGCAAGGCGGCAGGTGCGGGCATGGGGCTGTATCTGTCCGAACGGCTGGCGCGCCAGCGCTACGCGGGCGGGATCGTGCTGGAGGACCGCGCGCCGCGGGGTACGCTGGCGCGCCTGCGGCTGGGGCCGCGCATCTCGGAGGACGCCGCCGATGCCCGCTGACGCTGGCGAACGCATCCTGCTGGTCGAGGACGACCCGCTGCAGCAGCAGCTGGTGACCGGCATCCTCGAACGCGCCGGCCACGAGGTCCTGCGCGCTGCTGGCATGACCGAAGCGCAGCAGCATCTGGACGCGCCCGGCCTGGCCCTGGTGCTGTCCGACTACAAGCTCGCCGAGGGCGACGGCCTTGCGCTGCTGGGCCTGCTGCGTGAACGACGGCCGGAACTCAGCTTCATCCTGATGACCGCCTACGGCTGCATCGAGCACGCCGTCGAGGCGATCCGCAGCGGTGCCGACGACTATCTGGCCAAGCCCTTCGAGCGCACCGCCCTGCTGCTGGCAGTGGACAAGGCTCTGCGCAGCCGCGCCCTGCGCGCCGAGAACCGGCGTCTGCAGTCGGCGCTGTCGGAGCAGGAAGGACTGGTCGATCTGATCGGCCGCGCGCCGGCCATGCAGCGCCTCTACCGGCAGATCCAGCGGTTGGCCCCGACCACGGCCACCGTGCTGATCGAGGGCGAGAGCGGTACCGGCAAGGAGCTGGTCGCGCGCGCCCTGCATCGGCTCTCGCGACGGGCAGCGCAGCCCTTTGTCGCGGTCAACTGCGCCGCCATTCCCGAAGGCCTGGTCGAAGCCGAGTTCTTCGGCGCTGAACGCGGTGCCTATACCGGCGCCCAGGCGGCGCGCGCAGGCTGGTTCGAGCAGGCCGACGGCGGCACCCTGTTCCTGGACGAGATCGGCGAACTGCCGCTCGCCCTGCAGCCCAAGCTGCTGCGCGCCCTGCAGGAGGGTCGGGTGACGCGGGTGGGCGGCAGTCGCGAGCAGGTGGTCGACGTGCGCCTGCTGGCTGCCACCAATCGCGATCTCAAGCGCGAAGTCGCCGAAGGGCGCTTCCGCGAGGATCTGTTCTGGCGCCTCAATGTCGTCGGCCTGAGCCTGCCGCCCCTGCGCGAGCGGCGCGAGGACATCCCGCTGCTGGTCGCGCAGTTCGCCGCGGCCGCCAGCCGCCGCCACGGCCTGGCCTTCGAGGGCGTGCCGCGGCCCCTGCTGCGCGCGCTGATCGCCCAGGCCTGGCCAGGCAACGTGCGCGAGCTGCGCAATGCGGTGGAGCGGCTCGTCCTGCTGGGCGAGGAAGACGAGGACGCCGCGCCGCTGGCGGAAGCGTCGCCGCCTACAGGCACCGCCGGCGATGGCGGACTGCGGCTGCCCGAGGCCGGGCTCGACTTCGAGCAGCTGGAGCGTTCCCTGCTGCAGCAGGCGCTTGCCCGCAGCGGCGGCCAGCGCAAGCGCGCGGCCGGGCTGCTGGGGCTGTCCTACAAGACCTTCCTGTATCGGCTCGAAAAGCACGGGCTCGGCGCGCCAGACGGCGAGTGAAGGGCAGTCCCGATACCGGGCTCGCCAATCCCCAGCTGCGGATCGGGCGCCCATAGCAGTCCGTCTTGGCGTCGCAGGACTCTGATTTTCAAGGGATTAGCGCTTGGCACGGAGGCTGCTAAGCCAGCAGTGCGACGCCGATCGGCTTCGCACCCGAACCACGACTAAGGAGAGTCCCATGAAGCAGTTCCTGTCCGCCCCCTCCCTGCTTGGCCTGGCCTTCGCAGGCCTCGGCCTGTTCGTAAGCCTCGCCACCGCGCAGGCGAGCGGTCGCGATGTCGCCCAGGTCTACCTGCAGGCGAACGGCGCCGAGCAGCGCATCGAGGTGGATCTGATCGCCCTGCAGCCCGGCCAGAGTCGGCAGCTGTTCACCGATACCGGTCTTCCGGCCGTCGTCAGCCGCAATGAGCAGGGTCTGAGCATCGAGGTGGCAGGCGAGACCCACGTGGTGCGCATGCCGAAGGTGATGCACCTGGCGGCCGATGCGGTCGCCGGCGACGGCGAAGTCCGCACCCTGGTCATCAAGCGCGATGCATCCGAAGAGGGCGCGGAGCACGCCGACGCCAAGGTGCGGGTGATCCGCCTCGCCGGCGACGGTACGGTCGACACCGAGGATCTCGACGCCCTGGTCGCCCGCGCCCTGGCGGAAGCCGAGGCCGACGGCCTTGACCTGTCCGGGCCTGAGGGCGAAGGCCGCACGCTGCGCGTGGTGCGACGCATCGACGCCAGCCCGGGGAACTGAGGCGGGCACGCAGGATCATCCTGCTTCCGCTGTTCTGCCCGAGCAGGCGAGCCCTGCCATGGCCGGGCTCGCCCTGTGCGCTCATTCGAGCCGCGAAGCTGAGGTCCGCACGCATCGATCCGGGCCGGAACGGTGCATCGAATGCGTGGTTCTGCGACGCGCTGCGCAGACCGCGGACTTGCGTGCCGCGGCGCGAGGGTCAAGCATCGGCAGCCTCCTCCGCGTCCCGCGCGGAGCCGCCGCCAGCAGAAGTGCCCGCCATGTCCAGCCCTGCCATCACGCCCTTGGGGCGAGTCCACGCCGCCGCGCTGCGCGCCTGTGTCCCTGTCGGTCTGATCGCCCATCTGGTGCTTGGCGTGCCGGGCGCAGCCCAGGCCCAGGCCAGCGGATGCTCGGATCTCTCGACGCAGGCGCCGACCCCGCGCATTGACTACTACACGCAGATCCAGCCGATCTGGGAGATCCGCTGCTCCAACTGTCACGTCAACTTCGGCAGCTCGCCGTCGGCTGACCTGAGCCTCAACGAGGAAGACTCCTGGATCCAACTGGTCGAGATGCCCAGCGTGCAGGTGCCCGCACGCCAGCGGGTGCAGCCCGGGCAGGCGGTAGCGAGCTATCTGTTCGAAAAGATCAACTGCGACCTGCCTGAAGCGGGCGAGCGCATGCCCCGAGGGCGCACGCCGATTCCCCTGGCCGAGCAGGCGCTGATCCGCGACTGGATCCAGCAGGGCGCGCGTGAGTTTACGCCGCCGCTGCTGTTCGGCGATGGCTTCGAGCCTGCCGCCGGTGTCGGCCGGCCCGCGCGCTGAGCCGATCTGCCGGCACCAGGACGGCCCACGGCAAGCCGCAGCCACCGCGACTTCCGGGACATTCGGCTAACGCGCGGGGCGCTATCGTGGGCGGCCTTCGATCCCGCCTGGAGTGCCCCATGCCCCGATCCTTCTCGTTCCGCCAAGCCCCGCTGGTGCTCGCGCTGGGCCTGAGCCTCAGTCTCGCCGCCTGTTCGCAGCCGCAGTCGGATGCGCCCGCTGCCGCTGCGGCCGCCCCAGCTGCCGCCGCGACCGCGGCGCCTGCAGCATCCGCTGAACCGGCGCGGCAGCTCTCCAGCCAGCTCGGCGCGATCAGCGTCAGCACCGTCGCCAGCGGGCTGGAGAATCCCTGGGCGCTTGCGCACCTGCCGGACGGCCGCATGCTGGTGACCGAGCGACCTGGCCGCCTGCGGATCATTGCCGCCGATGGCGCGCTCTCTGCGCCCCTGGCCGGCGTTCCGGCCGTGGTGGCCGAAGGGCAGGGCGGTCTGTTCGATGTGGTGCCCGCGCCCGACTTCGCGCAGAGCCAGCGCATCTACCTGAGCTATGCCGAACCGGGCGAAGGTCGTCTGGCCAGCACGGCGGTGGCGCACGCGCGGCTGACCGACACCGGGCTGGAAGACGTGCAGGTCATCTTCAGCCAGACGCCCAAGCTCGACACCCGCCACCATTTCGGCTCCCGCCTCGTGTTCGACGGCCAGGGCCACCTCTTCATCACCCTGGGCGACCGCGGCGTACGCCCGAGCGCGCAGGATCTGTCCAGCCACATGGGCGGCGTGATCCGGGTGAACCTGGATGGCTCGGTGCCGGCCGACAATCCCTTCCTGGGCCAGGACGGCGTGCTGCCGGAGTTCTGGAGCTACGGCCACCGCAACCAGCAGGGCGCCGCGCTGAACCCCTGGACCGGCGCGCTCTGGACCCACGAACACGGGCCCAAGGGCGGCGACGAGATCAACATCCCGCAGCCGGGCAAGAACTACGGCTGGCCGATCGCCACCCATGGCATCAACTACTCGGGTGAAGTCATTCCGGAGGCCAAGGGCGAGACCGTCGAGGGCATGGAGAATCCGCACCACGTCTGGCCGGTGTCGCCGGGCGTCAGCGGCATGGCCTTCTACAACCACGAGCGTTTCCCCGCCTGGAAGCACAGCCTGTTCGTCGGTGCGCTGGCGCAGCGCGCGCTGATCCGCCTCACGCTCGATGGCGATGCCCTGACCGGCGAAGAGCGCCTGCTGGAAGACCTTGGCTGGCGCATCCGCGACGTGCGCGTCGGCCCGGACGGTGCGGTCTACGTGGTCACCGATGAAACCCAGGGGCGCGTGCTGAAGGTCGAGCTGGCGGGCTGAGGCGGGCGCTCGGATCGATCGCAGCAAGAGGCCGCCGTGAGGCGCCTCTTGCATTGAGGAACATGGCCCGAAGCGAGCTCAGGGCGCGCCTCACGCCTCTCTTTCGCATCAGTTCTGCGTCGAACACTTGTTCGGATTGCCGTTCGGGTCGCTGCCGAAAGCCGCTACCGTGCAGGCGATGCTGTTGCCGCGACCGACGAAGCGCAGCACCCAGCTGCCCTTGCGGCCGAAGGCGACCCAGCCGGTGCCGGAATTGACTTGGCAGGTGCTGCCCAGGTCCGCGCACTTGCTGAAGCCGCTCGGGTAGTCGCCGGTGCCGGACAGGGGAGGTGGCGTGCCACCGCTGGAGCTGCTCGACGAGCTGCTTGAGGAACTTGTCGACGGGCGAAGGCCGGGCACCGCTGGCGAGTCCGTCACCACGCCATTGGTGGTGTTCTTGATCCAGTACCAGTACTGCGTGCCAGGCACCGCGGTGGTGTCGCTGTAGCTGCGGATGGTGGAACCAACGATGCCGATGCGGGTGCGGCCCGAGGGATTGGAGTCCGTGTCGCGATACACCTCCTGCGATGCCAGGGTCAGGTTTACCGGGGTCCAGCTCAGATTGACCGCGCTGGAGGTGCCGCTTGCCGTGAGGTTGATGGCCGCGGTTCCGCTGCTGCTCGACGAGCTGCTCGACGAGCTGGAGGAACTGCTGGAGGCGCTGCTCGAAGAGCCGCCCGAACCGCACTGAGGGGCCGTGGTGGCGAGGTTGGTGCCGGCGCCCGCGGTCGCGAACACCAGGCACTTCACCTGCGCTGCGGGTGCGAGCGGCAGCGTATAGCCCAGTGACTCGGGAAAACTGCGCGTGGTCTGCCAGTTGGTGGCATTCACCGTGCCGCTGTTGCCGGAGGACCAGGTGATACCGGAGCCCACGAAGTTGTTGCGCAGGTCCCAGAAGCCGATCTGCGAACTGTCGCGGGAGGTGACCGGATTGGCCACGTTCTCGAAGTAGTTGGCTTCGATCAGCGACACCCCGCCCATGCGCACGTTGATGCCCGAAGTTGTGATGCGGCCGAAGTAGTTGTTGACGATGTGGCTGAGACCAAAGCGCTGCAGCGGCACGCGTGCCTGCACGTTCTCGAAGCGGTTCCGGTAGTAGGTCGTCCGCGCGCTGTTGTGGTCGGTGAAGCTGTCGGTGTGACCGTTCAGCGCGACCTTCTGGTAGTTGTAGACGTGGTTGTACGAGACGGTGATGCGCCGCGCGCCGCGCTTGATGTCGATGCCGCCGTCAAAGCTGGCATCCCCCGCGCCCGGACAGCTGGTGAGCGAGGCGAAGATGGTGTTGTGGTCGATCCAGATGCGCTCGGGAATGCGCCCGGTTCCGCGACCTTCCACCGTGATCGAGTCGGCGCCCTCACCGCCCGGCAGCAGACCGATGGTCATGTTGCGGACGATGATGTTCTGCGAGTTGCCGACGATGAAGATGCCGAAGTTCGCACTCGAACCGTTGGCGCCCTGGATGGTGATGTCGCTCTTGTCCTTGATCTCGACGACCACCGGATCCTTGCGCCACTGTGCGCAGGGGTCGGTGATGCTGGCGAAGTTGAAGCGGCCCGTGTAGTTGAGCACCAGGCCACCGCTGCCGCTGTAGGCGTCGATGGCAGCGCGCATCTGCTCCGGCGTGCTGACGTTGACGGGTGTGCGACTGCCGCCGCCGGTAGTGCCGGCGGCATAGCCCATGGCTTGGGCGTTGGCGGTGTGGCTGAGCGCGAAGCTCAGGGCGAGAGGGCTGACGGCGAGCGCAAGCGCCCGTGCCAGCAAGTGATTGCCGGTTGACATGGTATGGATCCCCGCGAATGTGATGCCCGCAGCCGGGCGAAGGCGCCGTGCTCGTGACTGATTGCCATCCCTGCGAACAGTTCGGCCTTGGCGGCGCACAGTTGACGCGGCGTGACTACCGGTGTCAAACGGCAATGCAACAAGTTGCAAACGCCGTCAAATTAGTGGGTTGCACTGAGCTGCGTGTCCTCTGTGCGGCGCTGCAGAAAACACTGTTGTGAATGTCTCAGGCTGTCCTTTTGGGCGCTTCGTCCTGTCGCAGGACAAGTTGAAGCCTCTTCCGAACAGGCTGTTCGGGGGGCTGCGTGAAACCCGGACTCCGGTCGCAGAGAAGCCACCCGTACGGGTGGCTTCTCTGAGGCAGGCAGGGAGGGGGGCTGCGCGCGCGCCCCCGGGGATTCCACGCAGGTTAGCCAACGCTTCGGTAGAAGTGCGTCGGAAAACGGGGGCGTTGGGCCCGTGGCTAATCAGCGCGCAGGACGATGGTGTCCAGAGCGCCTGGTGGCGCCACGAAGGGGGCGGCGTCGCTGTTGGCGGCGATGAACTGCACCGGCACCCGGATCTGGCTGTCGATGGCGCGTCCGTCGGACGTCGCCGGATTGAAGGTCCAACGCTCCACCGCATCCGACGCTGCGCCGTCCAGAACGTTATGACCGGAACTGACGTCGATGTCGATCGTCCGCACCCTGCCGCTGGCATCGATGCCAAGCCTCAGCAGTGTCGTTCCTTCGATGCCGGCGGCCTTGGCTTCGGCGGGATACTCAGGTGCGCTCAGACTGCGGTAGCTGGGTGAAGCGGCTGGCGCTGCAGCAGGCGCTGATGGGGCCGCGGGCGCTACCGCTGGAACCGCCCTCGTGGGCGTTGCGGTTGAAGGTCTTGTGGTGGGAGCTTTCGGTGGCGCGGGTGGCGCCGGCGGATCTGGCAGTTGCGCGACGTTCGGGGGCGGTGGGGGCGCTCCCAGGGCAGGGGCAGCAGGTGGTGCAGGTGGTGCAGCTGGTGCGGGAGGTGGTGGTGGCGGCGCGATCTCCGCGCCGGATTGGACGGTGAGGCCCAGTGCATAGACGCTGCTGCCGTCGGGCTTGTCGAGCGTCATGCGACCGGGCACACCCTCGCGCAGCCGCAGGCTGGGCTGGTCCGTCAGTTCACCTTCGCGGCGGATCTGGCCCGAAACCTCGAACTGATCCTGCTGCACGCGTTCGGCGACCAGGTCGAAGGACCACGATTGGCCGTCCGGTGCTTGGAGACGAACGCCGAAATCCTGTCCTGTCGGCGTGATGACTCGTGGGGTCTGGACGGGGCCTCCTTCGATGGAGAGTTCCAACTGGATGTCGAGGAGTTCGGCGTCGGCGGGCCGAGGTGCCTGCTGCGACCAGGCGATGCCAGCGAAGCCGAGACCCAGGGCGATACTCAGGGCAAGGCCGCTCAGGCGTCTGTTCAATGAGGGCAAGGGTCGAGTCAACATGGTGATGCGCTCCTTCAGAGGATGCGTGCCGAAGGCCGGACAGCCCAATGGCGCCGCGGGAAAGGCGGAGGAACTGCCCAGCAGCGCTTCGCCGTAGCTGCGCCGGCTCTGCGGATGCATGGCGAGCACGCAGGCGTCGCAGGCCAGCTCCTGATCGAGGCGGTAGGCGCGCTGGGCGAGTCGCAGCAGCGGGTTGAACCACTGCAGGGCACAAAGCAGGGCGAAGCCGAAGTTGCAGTACACGTCGCCGCGACGGACATGCACGCGCTCGTGGGCCAGCACCAGGGCCTGCTGTTGCGGCGCATAGCGGTACTCGAAGTCGGCGGGCAGCACGATCCGCGCGCGCAGCCCGACCACCGCCGGCAGGCCGTCCTTGGCCGAAGCTCTCCACAGCGCGTCCTGTAGCGGTTCGAGCTTGCCCAGCGCGCGGCGGAAGCGGCGCTGCTGCTCGGCCATGCGGAGGAGCGCGATGCCGCAGCCCGCCAGCCAAAGCGTGGCCAGAACAGGCCATAGCCGGGCCAGGTCGAAGGTAGTCGCCGTCGTCTCGGCGGAGAGGGCCATCGGCGAACCCGCGCCAGCGCTCGCGTGGCCAAGTTCGATCGCCGCCGGAGCGATCGAGGGCGCCGGCAGCAGCACCGCCACGATTGCTGCAGGCAGCAACCACCACAGCGCGTAGGCGACGCGGGCGCCGAACACAGTGCGCACCGGCTGCCGGACAAGCAGCACGACCAGGCAGGCGGCGCTGGTGGCGAGGCTCAGCTCCAGTGCCTCGTGCGCGACTGAGGTGAGCACTGCTGCGCTGGCGCTCATTTCCGTGTTCCCTTGCTCGAACCCTGCTCGCTGCGCTCGAGCAGCGCGCGCAGCGCGGCACGGTCCTCTTCGCTCAAGCCCTGTTCGGCCTGGAAGTGGGCGACCAGCGGCGCGAGCCGACCTCCGAACAGGCGATCGAGCAGGCTGCTGCTCTGCTGGCGCACCCAGTCCTCGCGCTTCAGCACCGGCGCGTAGAGATAGCGCCGGCCGTCGCGCTCCGCGCTGATCGCCCTTTTCTTGAGCAGGCGATTCAGCAGGGTCTTGATGGTGGGTTCCTGCCAGTCCTGCTCTCCGGCAAGGGCCGCGACCACCTCTTCGGCGCTGCGCGGGCTGCTCGCCCATAGCACCTCCATCACCACCGATTCCGCCTCACTGATCTGCATAGCGTTTACCTCTGTAATCGACAGCTTCAGATTACGCCTGTAAACGAGCAAGTCAAGGGTCCCGGCATCGAGACGAGCTGTGGTACTTGGCAGCCCGCCTGAGGCAACACCGAAGCATGCAGCGTTGCCGCGCGCCGTGGAGTGCACACGCCCGGATCCAGCACGCCGTGCCTGATCCAGCGTGAGGGAGCGAAGCGAAGGGGGCGCCGCGTTACGGCCGAACGGGTCCGGACCTGTGCCGGACTCGCAAGCACGGATCAAGGCCAGGAGGGCCTTGATCCGTGCTGCCTCAAGACTCGGCAGGCCGGCGGAAGACGACGAAGATCACGAGGTCCTCGTTGCCCGACTGGCGCAGCCCGTGTCGGCTGCCGCTCCGGGTGAGAATGGCGTCGCCGGCGCCGACCTCACGGTAATCGCCGTCGAGCATCAGTTCGCCGCGGCCGGACAGGACGTAGTAGATCTCGTCCTTGTCGTTCAGATGCTCACCAATGCTGGCGCCGGGGTGCAAGGCGCGCTTGCGGAACACGAGATCCAAGCCTTCGGCCTGTTCGAAGAAGGGGAAGGCCGTGGTCAAGCCTTCCCCTTCATGCGGCCCGGCTTGCTCAACCGCGAGATCTGCTTCGCGTTCGACATAAGAGTCGCTGCGGGGTGCGGCATGCTGCCCCGCCGCGGCCATTGCACAGGTCGGCGCCAGACAGAGCGCTGTGATGAGGGCTGTCGCGCGTGCGTTGCGCGCGCAGGCGGCGGGCACGCTCTGGTGTCGAAGCTGACCGGCGCGACCAAGCATGCGGACGTCCTCGTCGTTGCGGTATGCGGCTTACTTCAGGCCGCGCAGGTAGGACGCGATGGCCTCGTCCCGGCAGTTCGGGAAGAACAGCTCGGCGAACTTCTCGCCGGCAATCGCCGACTTCAGCAGGTCCTGATCGACCTCTTTCAGCACGGTCAGCATGTCCTTGCAGCTGGTCGCCTTGACCTGGGCGAGGATGCCGCGGTTCTTGGCCATGATCGCCGCGCGCTCCTTCGGATAGCCCAGGCCGCGCTCGCCGTCGAAGAGCTTGCGGTAGCAGTCCTGCAGGTTGAGCTCGGCGGCCCAGCCGAAGCCCTTCGCATAGGGCATCGAGATCGCGTTGCCGTCGTTGATCTGGCCGAACAGGAAGGCGTCGGTCGGATCGATCACCAGGCCGCAGAACACGCCGGGCATGGCATTGCAGGCCAGCATCGAGCCCATGCCGGTGCCGCAGCCGGTGACCACGAAATCGGCGGCCTTCGAGTTCAGCAGAATGCCCGCCAGCAGGCCGTTCATCACGTAAGTCAGCGAGGCCTTGTCCTCGGCCGAGTACATGCCGTAGTTGAACACCGTGTGGCCCAGCGGCTCGGCCACGGTCTTCAGTGCGGTGTGGATGATCTCGTTCTTGGCGGCCTGGCTGTTCTCGGTGATCAGCGCGATCTTCATGGCGATGTCCTGTAGTTGAGGCTGCCCGCGGAGGCGCGGGCGTGACGGAAGTCGGTGCGCCTGTCGGCACGCCCGCCGCAAGCCTGCGCCCAGTGCAAGGCTTGCGGCGGTGGAGTGTTCGACAGGCGCACGGACAGGGGTGATCGTTGTCGAGACGGGGCTTCAGCGGGCCAGCCAGCCGCCGTCCACCGGCAGCACGGTGCCGTGCACGTAGTCGGAGGCGCGCGAGGCCAGGAATACAGCGGCGCCCGCCAGATCCTCCGGCGTGCCCCAGCGCGCGGCTGGAATGCGCGCCAGGATGTCGCGGTTGCGCTGCTCGTCTGCGCGCAGCTGCGCCGTGTTGTCGGTGGCCATGTAGCCGGGCGCAATCGCGTTGACGTTGACGCCCTTGGCCGCCCACTCGTTGGCCAGCAGTCGGGTGACGCCGGCCAGCCCGGACTTGCTGGCGGTGTAGGAGGGCACGCGGATGCCGCCCTGGAAGCTCAGCATCGAGGCGATGTTGATGATCTTGCCGCGCCCTTGCGCGATGAAGTGCCGGCCCGCCGCCTGGCAGAGGAAGAAGGCCGACTTCAGATTGAGGTCGATCACCGCATCCCAGTCGGCCTCGGTGAAGTCGACCGCATCGGCGCGGCGGATCATGCCGGCATTGTTCACCAGCACATCGAGGCGGCCGAGCTTCTCCAGGGTTTCGCTGATGATGCGCGGGATCGGTTCCAGCGAGGTCAGATCCGCCTGCACGAAGGCGAAGCGGCGGCCCAGCGCCCGCACTTTGGCGGCGGTGTCGTCGGCATTCGAGCTGCTGACCGCGGCGATGTCGGCGCCGGCTTCGGCCAAGGCCAGAGCAATGCCCTGGCCCAGGCCCTTGTTCGCGCCGGTGACCAGGGCGACCTGGCCCAGCAGGCTGAAGGGATTGCTCATCGTCAACGCTCCTGGAACGGCGGCGCGGCTTGGATCGGATTGGCCTGGGTGATGGCGGCTCCGATGCCGATGCGCCTGAATGACTACCGGTGTCATTCTGGACGGGTGCGGGGCAGGGGGCAAGCTGTGGCGCAGCAATCGGCAGGAGGACCTGCTGCGTCGGACCTTGCCTCGTGAAGCCGCGAGGCCGAAGCCTGCTGGCCAGCACGTGGCGACCAGAGCTGCGGCCTGTGGTCCTCGCAGTTGCAGCCGCAGGCTCGCCAGTCGGTGCGACCGACCGCGCGCTGCCGCGAGCATCGACGGCCGATCTGGGGCGCGCTGTCGCTACCCGTGGCAGCCCATCGCGCCGCTATCTGGATTCGGCGACCACCTGCAGCCAGGGGCTCGGTTCGCCCAGCACGACCCAGGGGCCGTCTTCGCTGGGCCCGTAGCGAAGGCGCAGGCCAGCAGGTCCACCGGCCTGGAAGTAACGCAGATGCAGGGCGTGCTCGCCGGCTTCGAGCAGGGCGCGGCAGCGCTGCGAAGACAGGCCGCGCTGGCCGGTGTAGGCGCAGACGCGGCGCTCGTTGAGCTCCAGCGCGAAGCCGTCGTCACTCTCGATCTCGAAATGCAGCACGCGCGCCTCCAGCACCTGCACTCGCACGCGCAGGTCAAGGAAGAACTGCTCCGCGGGCCCGATCCGGCCGAGCACGGGATGACGGAGCTGGCCCGCGTGCGCGAGGTCCAGGCGGTCCACCCACACGGTCTGGCGTTCGAAGACCGTGCGATCCTGATCGAGCTTCTCGATGTTCACCGAATTGCGCTCGATCGTGAGCGGCAGCCGGGCGTCGACGCCGGGCGCACGCATCAGCCAGACCATCAGCAGGGCCGTGGCTGCCAGCAGAGCCGACAGCGCGGTGTCGGCGGGATCGAGTCGCTTCATCGCACCGGCTCCAGCTTCCAGACCTGCAGCCAGGCCCGGCGCTCGACCGCGTTCTCGTCCAGCGGCCAGCCGTAGCCCAGCGGTGCGAAGTAGAGGAAGCCCGCAAGCACCAGGCCGGCATAGGCGGCCAGGTTGAGTCGCGGATGCCAGTCGCCGCGCGCCAGGGACTCGCGGAACACGTAGGCGAACACCAGGGCGAGATTGACGATCCCGAAGATCAGCGGCAGCAGGTAGTGGTAGAGGTACATCACCCGCTCGACCTGCAGCATCGACACCATGTAGCCGAGGTAGAGCGCGCTCATCAGCGCGATCCAGCCGAGCAGGCGACGATCGGTGGGGACCAGCCCGAACACGGCCCAGGCGAGCAGCAGCGCAAAGGACAGCAGCATGCCCGCCAACACCGGCAGCCAGACCAGCGGGTTGGTCACCAGATACGTGTAATCCACCTTGGTCTGGCCGTCGACGTCGACCTTGGCCCAACGGTAGTTGATGGTCTTGCCGCCCAGCGGCCAGTGCAGGGCCGGGCTGCCGTTCTCGCCGGACTTGCAGGCATCGAAGCGGGGCACCCCGTCGGAGTACTCGGCGATATAGCGCAGGTGGTCGCGCAGGCCGAGCATGAAGGTCGAAGGTGCAGCGGACCGGCCCTGCTGGAGCGCGGCGATGTACTCCGGCGAGGCCTTGTAGGTGCGACCTTCGATGACCGTCGGTGAAAACGCGATCTGCAGCCAGAAGACGCCGAGGAACACTGCGCCGAGGCCGACGATGGTGGTCGCGCCTGTGCTCACCGAGCGACGTGCGGCATGCAGCAGGCTCATGCCGTCACGCTGACGCCACAGCTCCAGCCCCAGCAGCACCGGCGGCAGCAGCAGCAGCGGCGCGGCGTTGAGCTTGACCGCCAGCGCCAGGCCGATGCTGGCGCCCAGCAGCAGGTAGTGATGCAGGCGGATCGCGGTGCCGCTGCGAACGCTGCGCGCGAACAGCCATAGCGCGAGCAGCACGAAGGGCAGCTGCACGCCTTCAAGCATGGCCGCACGTCCGTGCGTGACCCAGGCATTGTCCAGCGGCAGCATCAGGGCGAAGCACAGGGCCACGGCCCGGCTGCGGGTCGCCTCGAACAGCAGCAGATAGAGCAGGGGCGCGGACAGGATCAGGCCCAGCACCGAGGCGAGCCGTACGCCCTTGAAGCTGTAGCCCGGCGGCAGCTGCGCCTGGCTGACATGGTCGGTGTGCAGCAGGGCGGTGGTCTCGCGTCCGGCGTTGGCGCCGACCGCGGACTCGCCCAGCGCGATCAGCATCTTGCCGAGCGGCGGGTGGTTCTCCATGTACATCACTCCGGCCAGCTGCTTGTGGGCCGAGGCGACGTGGTAGTTCTCATCCCAGAACAGTGACTCCGGCTGCCAGTAGCGGGTGCCGAAGGTCAGGGTGGCGGTCAGGCAGACCAGCAGCAGGGCGACAGCGTGCAGGGCATTGCGACTCAGCGCGGCGCGCAGCGATTGCGCCAGCCCGGCACCGTTCAAGTTCCGCATGACTGTCCCTCCAGACCCGATGCCATAAGAATCGCACATGTTGCAGTGCACGTTGACACCGGTAGCATCACTGCAGAGGATCGCTCCCACATCGCCGTGGGTGGGTGCGCCATGCACCGGCGATGCAGATGAACCGCGCGTGCTTCCGCGCGCTCGGCAGGCCTGACGCCTGCCGTCCCCGAGACCCCATCCACGCAGATCGGGTCGCGTCCATCGCTCGGCGGCTGCGTCCCAGGGTCGGTGCTGCATCGACCCCGCACGCCGCGACACCGACCGGCTCCCGGCGCGCCATGACGCGACGCCGTGGGGGCGGACTCATGGCGAGGCCGCGGTGGCCTTGCCCTCATCCGGGGTGACGGAACAGGAACTGTTCGGCGCTCGCCCCCATGCGGAGAGCGTGCGATGCGGTTTCGATGGACTCACCTGACCCGGCTGGCGACGCTGTGCGCCACTGCGACCCTGCTGCCTGCGTTGGCCTTCGCCCAGGCCAATCTTCCTTTCGTCGAGGACTTCGACGCCGCCACCACGGCCTCGCTGACCACGCCGGATTACCGCGCCCTGCCCGGTATCCAGCCGCCGCTGCAGATGTTCCATCGACTGGCCGGCACCGCGGCGGTGGTGGACGGCGCGGTGGCATTGACCGGTGCGCGCCTGAGCGTTGGCAACGCCACGCCAACGGTCACCACCTCTGCCGGCAGTGGATTCACCGGCATCTTCGGCCTGGGGGCGACCTGGACCGTCTCGATGTGCGTGCGCTCGGCGGTGCTGGCCGATCCGCTGGTCGACAAGAAGTTCCAGGTCTACGTCGACAACAACAGCACGGGCCAGGCCAACTCGCCGCACGGCGGCGCCTCGCGCCTACTCAACCTCGACGTCTCCACGCTGCAGCCGAACAGCGTGGTCAGCGTGACCTCGTCACTCGGCTCGGCCAACTCCTTCGTTGCCCTGCGCGCCGAGAGCGGCGCCACCGTGGTCATCGACAACCTGACGATCAGCCTCGGTGATGCGCAGTCGGCAACGCTGGCCAGCTGCGCTGGCGCGTCGAGCAGTTCCAGCAGCTCCAGCGAGTCGAGCAGCTCAAGCAGCTCCAGCGAGTCCAGCAGCTCCAGCAGTTCGAGCGAGTCGAGTTCTTCCAGCTCCAGTGAGTCCAGCAGTTCGAGCAGTTCGAGCAGTTCGAGCAGCTCCAGCGAATCGAGTTCGTCGAGCTCGTCAAGCTCCAGCGCGCCGGGCGAGAGCCTGTTCGCCGAGGACTTCGACCTCGCCAGCACCAGTACCCTGCTGACCGCCACCTACCGCAGCCTGCCGGATACGCCCGGCACGCCGATGTTCGTCAGCAGCGCCACCTCGCGCACCCGCGTGGTGGAGGGCGCGCTCGGCATTGAGGGCCTGGTGTTCGGCATCGGCAACCGCCAGCCGTTCACCGCCACCACCGGCACCGATACCAGCACCACTGGAATCTTCGACCTGAGCCAGACCTACACCGTCTCGTTCTGCTATGTCGGCCGTCGCGGTTCCGACGGCACGAAGCGTCTGCAGGTGCAGGTGGACAACAACACCAGCGGTGCCGCGAACTCGATCCACGGCACCGCCTCGCGCATCTTCAACCAGGCGCTGACCGACCTGGTCCCGAACACCGTCTACAGCGTGAGCTCGCAGGTCGGCACCGCGACCTCCTTCTTCGTGCTGCGCGTGGAGAGCGGCGAGGAGGCCATCGTCGACAACGTCCGGCTGGATCGCGGCAGCGTCGGTTCGGCGACCTGCCCGCCGCCGTCGAGTTCATCGAGCTCTTCATCAAGCTCGTCCTCCAGCAGCTCGTCGAGCTCAAGCAGCAGCTCGAGTTCGAGCAGCTCCTCGTCGACGCCGCCCACGCCCGGCACGCTGACCTGCCCGCAGGCCAACACGGTGCAGGGCTTCGCCTCGCTGGGCAATGGCACCACCGGCGGTGCCGGCGGGCGCCAGGAGATCGTCAGCAGCGGCACCGAGCTGGTTGCCGCACTGGCGGCGCAGGTCAACAACGCGCAGCCGCTGACGATCTTCGTCAACGGCGTGATCACACCGGCCAACAGCGGCGGGGTCAGCAAGTTCGATGTCAAGGACATGAACAATGTCTCGATCATCGGCATGCCGGGCGCGCTGTTCGACGGCATCGGCATCAAGATCTGGCGCGCCAACAACATCATCGTGCGCAACATCACCATGCGCTTCGTCAACATCGGCGACAAGGACCAGATCAGCCTCGAAGGCCCGGCCAGCAACATCTGGATCGACCACAACGAGTTGTACAACTCGCTGGAGGTCGACATCGACTTCTACGACGAGCTGGTCAGCGGCAAGGGCAGCGTCTCCAACGTGACGCTGAGCTACAACTACCTGCACGACAGCTGGAAGACCTCGCTTTGGGGCTCCAGCGATACCGACGGCTTCAATCGCACGATCAGCTTCATCGCCAACCGCTGGGAGAACGTCAACTCGCGCCTGCCGCTGTTCCGCTTCGGCGAGGGGCATGTGCTCAACAACTACTACCGCAGCGTGCGCGCCTCGGGCATCAACTCGCGCATGGGGGCGCGCATCCGCATCGACGGCAACCACTTCGAGGACTCCCAGAACGTGGTGATCTCGCAGGACAGCCAGCAGATCGGCTTCTGGGACACCAATGGCGACAACCTGTTTGAGAACATCACCTGGACGCCGCTGCCGACCAACTGCAACAGCAATCCCTGTGCCTGGGGCAATACGCCGGGCACGGTGCAGAACGGGGGGCAGATCGCCTCGACCGTGAGCTACACGCCGCCGTATGCCTACACGGCGCTGCCGGTGGCGGAGGTCAAGCCGCACGTGCTGGCGAACACCGGCGTGGGCAGGATCGACGCTTGCCTGGGCTTGCCGGGCTCCTCGTCCTCAAGCTCCAGCAGCAGTTCAAGTTCCAGCTCCAGCAGCAGCTCGACGTCGAGCAGCAGCTCCAGCTCGTCCAGCTCCAGCGAGCCACCGCCCGTGCCCGTTGCGGTGTTCGCCAGCGGCTTCGAGGCGGATGAAGACGCCTACATCGATGCCGCCCTCCTGCCGGTGGGCGAGCCGATGCCGCTGAACATGGGCCAGCGCAGCTACTCGGCGCCCGTCGCCAACCTGCAGTACGTGGCGGTGCCGCCGGTGCCGGTGCATGTCGATCACTACCAGAACCTGCCTGTGGACCCGACCGGCGGGGTGCTGAGCTTCGAGCGCCAGGCGGCACCTGCGCTCGGCTGGATGGGCTGGAGCGAGTACGGCGCCGTGCGCGTGACGGGCGGCTCTGCGGCCGCGGCGGAAGACATCCATACCGTGCGCACCAAGGAAGAGCTGCTGTCGGCCCTGCAGCAGTCGGGCAATCGCCCGAAGATCATCCGCGTGCTCGGGGTGATCGACTTCCGCTTCACCCACGGGGTGTACGAGGAATACACCAGCCAGGCGGACCAGTCCGCCGGCGGTACCGTGGTGATTCCCTCCAACACCACGCTCGTGGGCATCAACGACGCGCAGGGGCGGCCGGCGCGATTCGCCGGCACGCAGATCTCGGTGGGCCGCGAGTTCTCGCCGCTGCATCCGTTCTCGCCCGCGAATCCCACCCCGCAGACCAACTATCAGGCTTGGGTCAACGCGGGGCGCGATCCCGAGGAGTATCCGGGCTGGACCCGCAACGTGATCCTCCGCAACCTCGAGATCGAAACGCCCTGGGACGTGAATCCGGGTTCGGCCGATGCCGAGTACGACGGCATCGTGCTGGCCTGGGCGCAGCAGGTCTGGATCGACCACGTCACCATCGGTCCGGGCCAGTACGACGGCGTCTACACAGCGACACGCCGCGACGGCGCGCTTGATGTGGTGCGCGGTTCCAGCTACGTCACCATCAGCAACAGCCGTTTCCACTCGAGCGACAAGACCAATCTGATTGGCAACTCCGACAGCAGCCGGCGCTGGAGCGATGCCGGTCGACTGAAAGTCAGCTTTGTCGGCAACCACTGGGAATACAACCAGGGCCGCATGCCGCGGGTGCGCTACGGCCGCGTGCATGTCTACAACAACTTCTTCTCGGGCAGTATCGCTTCGGTGCCCAACCGCAAGTGGGGCAGTGGGATCGCCGTGGCCTACGAAGGCGATGTGCTGGCGCAGGGCAACTTCTTCCACGTGCTGGGCCTGAAGATCAATGCCAGCAACGAGATCTGCGGCAAGCTCGTGCATCACCACGGCAGCGCCACCGGCTTCCGCGGCGAGAACCTCTGGTTCCAGAGCGATCACGCCAGCGCCGTGGTGCCGCTGCAGGTGGACGCCTATCTCGCCGGCTGCAGCGGCCTGCCTGCGGGCAGCTGGCAGCCGCCCTATGCCTTCGAGGTCGAGCCGGATCCGGTGAGCCTGGGGACGCGCATTCCTTCTGCAGCGGGCGCGGGTCGCCTGCAGTAGCGTTCGTGTCAGCCGGACAAACGAAAGGCGGGCCCTGCGGCCCGCCTTTCGCGATGCATCAGTGTGCGCTCGGACGAAACGCCGCGCTTCAGACCGCCGCGCGAAGGCCAAAGCCCGCATCGCCGCGCAGCGGCTGCGGGCGGTGTGGCAGCAGGTCAGGGCCCAGCAGGCGACCGATGCGCGAGAACACCTCGTCGCGCGAGAAGGGCTTCTTCATGAAGTCATCGGCGCCGATGCGCTGCAGGTAGAACTGCTCGGTGGCCTGCTCGTTGCCGCTGATCATGATGATCGGGATCCCGCGCGTAGCCTCGGAGCGGCGCAGATGGCGCAGCGCCTCGAAGCCGCTCATGCCGGGCAGCACGATGTCGAGGAAGATCAGGTGCGGACGCTCGGCTTCAGCGATCTCGATGCCGCGCTCGGCGTCATACGCTTCGCGCGTCGCGAAGCCGTTCTGCTGCAGCATGCGCCGCAACACGGTGACGATCGTGGGGCTGTCATCGATGATCAGGAAACGCGTGTCAGGGCGGGCCTGCTGGCGCGGACGGACGCGGCGCTCGACGACCTTGTCCTCGTTGCCGAAGAGGCGCTTGAACAATCCGACTCCACTCATGACCCGACCCCATGAAACGCGACTGTGACGCGGATTGTCACAATTTGTGATTCAGTGACGCAAGGGGTCTGTGCGAGACAGTTTGTGACAAAGCCCCGCAAGTCTGGAAACTCGCGGGGCCGAAAGGCGCACCGGTTCGCACTCAGCCCGGCCGCAGCGAGACCACGTCGGGGCTGAGCACCAGCCGCAGGGCATCAAGCCGCGGTCGCGCCTGCGGCAGGGCGGTCAGAAGTTCAGCGTGCTCGCGCTCCAGCGCTTCGACCTCCTCCGGACGCACCGCCGGATTGATCCTGGCCAAGCGCTTCAGGCGCGCGAGTTCGGCGCCGAGCAGCTCTTCGGCCTGGCCGAGAGCCGTCTCGATGCGCTGCTCGGCCTGCGTCTTGGCCAGCTTCTCGGCCGCGCCCAGCATCGGCGGCAGCAGGGTGGTCAGCAGCTTGCGCTGTCGAGACAGATCGACCGGGCGATCGCCGCCACCGCGCTGGGCGCGCGCACCGGGGATGTAGTCCATGCGCGGCTGCAGGCGGGTGTCGACCACCACGGTCAGCGGCAGCGGCGGCAGGAAACGGTCGACGTGCAGGTCGGCCTCGGCCACGCACTCCAGCACGTAGACGGCCTCCAGCAGCAGACTGCGCGGCGGCAGGCTGTCGTCCACGAGCGCGGCCGCATTGCCGGTCTCCGATGACAGCAGCAGCTCCTCGGCATTGAGCAGCATCGGATGGTCGGCGCGCAGGTAGAGCAGGTCGTCGCGGGCCAGCGCCCGCGTGCGCGAGAACGTGGCCTGGCGGGCGCCGCCCTTCAGCTCCTCAAAGGCATCGAGGGTGACGTACTCGGGGTCGAGCAGAACGATCTCGTGGCCCTGCGGCTCGTTGTGGATGCCGAACTGCTCCAGCAGGCGCAGCGGGTAGTCCTCGATGGTGGCGGCGATGTCGTCGAGCTTCAGCGCCTGCAGCAGGCGGCCGTCGCCGGCGGCGCGCTGGCTGGACAGCTCCAGCAGGCGGTCGCGGCCGCGGTGCACCTTGTCGGACAGCTCCGCATGCACCGTGCGGGTCTCGGCGATCAGGGCCTCGACGCCGTTGTCGCTGGGCGTTTCGAACAGGTTGAGCAGCGGCGGCCCGAAGCGGCGCAGCAGCTCGCGGCCATCGGCACAGACCTGGCGGAAGGCGTCGAGGCCTTCGTCGTACCAGCGCAGCAGCAAGTCCTGCGGGCTGCCTTCGACGGCGCAGGCGTGGAGCTGCACGGCGCCCTTCTGGCCGATGCGGTCGAGGCGGCCGATGCGCTGCTCCAGCATGTCGGGGTCCAGCGGCAGATCCCACAGGATCAGATGCTGGGCGAACTGGAAGTTGCGGCCTTCGGCGCCGACTTCCGAGGCGATCAGCAGGCGCGCGCCTTCCGGATCGGCGAAGTAGGCGGCAGCGCGGTCGCGCTGCAGCAGGTTCATGTCCTCATGGAAGCGCGCCACCGGCAGACCCGAGCGCAGGCGCAAGGCTTCGTCGAGGGCCTGCACCTTGGAGCGCGAGCGGCACAGCAGCAGCACCTTGGCCGGAGCCAGCGATTCCAGCCGCCGCAGCAGCCACTCGAAGCGCGGGTCGCGGGTGTAGTCGTGCTCGGGCTCATGGTGGCCGTGGGCGCCAACATCGGCCAGGGCTTCGGCGCGCAGTCGACCGGGCAGGGCCGGGTCTTCGCCGCTGTCGGCGAGACGCTCGATGTGCGGGATGCGCTCGGGGAAGCCGCCGACCGCGGCGCGGCGATTGCGGATCATCACTCGACCTGTGCCGTGGCGATCGATCAGGGCCTCGACCAGCTTCCAGGCCGCGGCCTCGTCGCCGGCCTCGATCTTCGGCAGGGCGGTGGCCAGGGTCTGCGGCTCGTCGTGGAAGAGAGCCTCCAGCAGCTTCAGTCCGGCGGCATCCGGTGCCCGCGCTTCCAACAGGGCCTCGGTGACCTGGGACAGCGCGAGATGCCGGTCGGACTCGGCGATGAAGGCATCGAGGTCGGCATAGCGCGCCGGATCAAGCAGGCGCAGGCGGGCGAAGTGGCCGCTGCGGCCGAGCTGCTCCGGCGTGGCGGTCAGCAGGATCACGCCCGGCGTGGCCTGGGCCAGGCTCTCGACCAGGCTGTACTCGCGGCTGGGCGCATCCGGCGCCCAGGAAAGATGATGGGCCTCGTCGACCACCAGCAGATCCCAGCCGGCTTCGAGCAGCTGCTGGGCGCGCTTCTTGGAGTGCGCCAGCCAGCCGACCGAGGCGATCACGCACTGCTCGTCCTCGAAGGGGTTGCAGGCGGTGTCGACCTCGGTGATCGCCTCGCAGCGCTCCTCGTCGAACAGGGCGAAGCGCAGGTTGAAACGGCGCAGCAGCTCGACGAACCACTGGTGCACCAGGCTCTCGGGCGTCAGCACCAGCACGCGACGGGCGCGGCCGGTGGCCAGCTGCTGGGCCAGGATCATGCCGGCCTCGATGGTCTTGCCGAGGCCGACCTCATCGGCCAGCAGCAAACGCGGCGTGCGCCGCTCGGAGGCCAGTTCGGCCACCTTTAGCTGATGCGGGATCAGGTCGATGCGCGCGCCCAGCACGCCCCAGCCGGGATGACGACGCGCCTCGGCGCGACGACGCAGGGCTTCACGGCGCAGCTCGAAGGCCGGGCTGCGGTCGACGCGGCCGGACAGCAGGCGCGCATCGGCCTGCGAGACTGGCTGTTCGGGGTCGAGCAGGCCCTCGTGGATCTGCGTGTCGCCGACGCCGTAGAGGTAGAGGCCGTCGACCGTGTCGACGCTCTCGACGGTGTACTCGACCCCTTCGGCGCGCAGGCGGTCGCCGACGCGGAAGTCGGCGCGCGACAGCGGAGCGGTGTCCATCGCGTATTGGCGGACCACGCCGCTGCCGGTGAAGACGATCTGCACGCTGCGGCCGATGAGGCGCATCACCGTGCCCAGGCCGAGCTCGGGCTCGGCGGTGGACAGCCAGCGCTGTCCGGGGACGAAGGGAGGATTCATCCGCGCAATTCTACGCGCCAAGCCAAAGCCGCCACAGTCGGGACAGGCCCGGCGTTCAGTGCTGCGCTTCACCGCCGGGCCGGGCTGTGCGATGCTCCGCGGCCGCCCGATGGGACCTGTCGTCCCAGGCGAGGGGCCGAAGGCTGCGCCATCCAGTGCGCGTCCGGCCCGCGACACGCGCGGCGCCCGATGGCAGGGGCCGCAGCCGTCTGATTCCGCCTCCGGCACGGTTCGCCCGCGCCTGCGCCCCTCGACGGCCCCCACAAGAACAAACGACAAGGCCCTTGAAGGAACCCCGCATGTCCCCGATCACCGTCAATGCCCGCATCTCGCCGCGCGGCGGCCTCGATGTCCTCTCGCGCAGCGAGGTCAGCCGTCTGCGCGATGCCTCCAAGGGCGGTCTGCATGAGCTGTTGCGCCGCTGCGCGCTGGCCGTGCTGACCTCCGGCAGCACCAGCGACGACCCGCGCGCCGCGCTCGAGCGCTACCCCGATTTCGAGATCGAAGTGCAGCAGCAGGACCGCGGCGTGCGCCTGGAGCTGCGCCACGCGCCGGCCCAGGCCTTCGTCGACGGCAAGATCATCGCCGGCGTCGCCGAGCTGCTGTTCGCGGTGGTCCGCGACATCGCCTATGTCTCCACCGAGATCAAGGAGTCCGGCCAGTTCGACCTCGACGACAGCCAGGACATCACCAATGCGGTGTTCGAGATCCTGCGCAATGCGCGCGTGCTGAAGCCGAACGTCGAACCCAACCTCGTCGTCTGCTGGGGCGGCCACTCGATCGCCCGCCACGAGTACGAGTACACCAAGCACGTCGGCTATGAGCTCGGCCTGCGCGACATCGACATCTGCACCGGCTGTGGACCCGGTGCCATGAAGGGTCCGATGAAGGGCGCGGCGGTGGGCCATGCCAAGCAGCGCCGCTACCAGAACCGCTATATCGGCATCACCGAGCCCGGCATCATCGCCGCCGAGTCGCCGAACCCGATCGTCAATCACCTGGTGATCATGCCGGACATCGAGAAGCGCCTGGAGGCCTTCGTCCGCGTCGGCCACGGCATCATCGTGTTCCCGGGTGGCGTCGGCACCGCCGAGGAGATCCTCTACCTGCTCGGCATCCTGCTGCATCCGGACAACGCCCACCTGCCGTTCCCGCTGGTGTTCACCGGGCCCAAGGAATCGGCCGCCTACTTCGAGCAGATCGACCACTTCCTGCGGCTGACCCTGGGCGATGCCGCCGCCGAGCGCTACAAGATCATCGTCGACGACCCGCGTGAGGTCGCCCGCTACATGGAGCGCGGCCTGGCCAAGGTGCGCGAGCATCGCCTCGACACCAAGGACGCGTTTTTCTTCAACTGGGCGCTGAAGATCCAGCCGGAGTTCCAGCACCCGTTCGCGCCGACCCACGAGAACATGGCCAGCCTGAAGCTGCACCGCGACCAGCCGGTGCACGCGCTGGCCGCCGACCTGCGTCGGGCGTTCTCCGGCATCGTCGCCGGCAACGTCAAGGAAGAGGGCATGCGCGCGATCGAAGCCCACGGCCCCTATGTGATCGACGGCGAGCCCGAGATCATGCGCGCGCTGGACGCCCTGCTGCGCGCCTTCGTCGAGCAGCGGCGCATGAAGATGAGCGGGGACTACAAGCCCTGTTATCGCGTCGGCTGAGCCGACGCGACGGGATTGGGGAGTCGGGATTCGGGATTCGCAAGAGCGGCATCGGCTGGCGTGGCGGGACTCAAGGCCGCGCTGGCGCGCAGATGGAGCGGATCGCACCGGTTCTTTGTATTGGCAGCTGTCGCGGGCGGATCGACGGAGCGAGGCCGCAGCGCCCGCCGCGACCTGTCGCCCGTCGGACGAATCCCGAATCCCCATTCCCGAATCCCGTCGCGCAGCGAACTCAGTCCCCGCGGATGATCCCCGGCCCCTTGCCCGCGGTCTTCTCGTACACACCCTTGCCGATCTTGCGGTACTGGGTGAAGCCGGCCTCGCCGATCTTCTTCTCCTTCAGCAGGTGGGCGCCGCCGATGGCCAGCGCTGGCGCGCCGATCTGCTGTTGTACTGGGGCGCCGCACCTGGGGCAGTGTTCGAGCGGCGGTTCGGACAGCTTCTGCAACTGGTCGAAGCCCTCGCGGCAGTGCGCGCAGCCGGCCTCGCCGCTGGCGCGGTATTCGAAGATGGGCATGGCACGCTCCGCGGATTCGATGGCCCGAAGGGTGGGGGCGCCGGCGGCGCCTGGCAAGCTGCCGCCGACTCACCGTCGCGCTGCGGGCACAAAAAACCCCGCGCAGCGGCGGGGTTGATTGCTTCACGCTGGCGCGGATGGTCGGGGAGACAGGATTTGAACCTGCGACTTCTACGTCCCGAACGTAGCGCTCTACCAGGCTGAGCTACACCCCGATCTTGGCACCGCGTGAGAGCCGCGCATCATACGGGCCTCACGCGGCCTGCGCAAGATGGTCGTGAGGCGAGGGCACCAAACTGGTAGCCTGTGCCGCTTCCTGCGGGCCCATCGATGACCCGCTGCACCGCCCTATGGAGCCTGCCTTGATCAAGCCCCGCACCGTGCCCGGCGTCCTGGAACTGCTGCCGCGCGACCAGATCGCCTTCCAGCGCATGCTGGACATCATCCGCGGCAACTACGAACGCTTCGGCTTCCTGCCGGTGGAAACGCCGGTGATGGAGCTGTCCGAGGTGCTGCTGACCAAGTCCGGCGGCGAGACCGAGCGGCAGGTCTATTTCGTGCAGAGCACCGGCGCGCTGGAGAAGGCCGAGGCCGGCCAGCTGCCCGAGCAGGCCCTGCGCTTCGACCTCACCGTGCCGCTGGCGCGCTACGTCGCCGAGCACGAGCACGAGCTGCACTTCCCCTTCCGCCGCTACCAGATCCAGCGCGTCTACCGCGGCGAGCGCGCCCAGCGCGGCCGCTTCCGCGAGTTCTACCAGTGCGACATCGACGTGATCGGCAAGGATGCGCTGTCGGTGCGCTTCGATGCCGAGCTGCCGGCAGTGATCTACTCCGTCTTCAGCGATCTCGCGATCGGCGCTTTCACCATCCAGATCAACAACCGCAAGCTGATGCGCGGCTTCTTCGAGGGTCTGGGCGTCGCCGACCCCGAGCAGCAGGGCGCGGTGCTGCGCGAGGTCGACAAGCTCGACAAGCGCGGCCCGGACTACGTGCGCGAGACGCTGACCGGCGAGGGCTTCGGGCTCTCTGCGGATTCGGTCGAGAAGATCCTCGACTTTGTCGGCATCCGCTCGGCCGGCCACGCCGATGCGCTGGCCCAGCTGGACCGCCTCGGGCAGGGCAGCGAGACCTTCAACCAGGGCATCGCCGAACTGCGCGAGGTGCTGGAGCTGGTGCGTGCCTTCGGCGTGCCCGAGGCCAACTACGCGATCAACCTGTCGATCGCCCGCGGCCTCGACTACTACACCGGCACCGTCTACGAGACCACGCTCAACGACTACCCGCAGATCGGTTCGATCTGCTCGGGCGGCCGCTACGAGAACCTTGCCGGCCAGTACACCAAGTCGCATCTTCCGGGCGTTGGCATCTCGATCGGCGCCTCCCGCCTGTTCTGGCAGCTGCGCGAGGCCGGGTTGATCGAGTCGGCCGAGAGCAGCGTCGAGGTGCTGGTCGCGCAGATGGACGAGGTGCGCCTGCCCGAGTACCTGAAGCTTGCGTCCGAGCTGCGCCGCGCCGGCATCAATGCCGAGGTGCAGCTGGAGTCGCGCAAGGTCGCCAAGCAGTTCCAGTACGCCGATCGCGCGGGTATCCGCTTCGTGCTGCTGCTGGGCGAGGATGAGGCCGCGCGCGGCGTGGTCGCGGTCAAGGACATGCGCAAGCAGGAGCAGTTCGAGGTGCCGCGTGAGGACCTGGTGCGCGCGCTCCGCGTCGAGCTGGAGCAGGCCAGGGCGATGGCCGGTCGCGGCAGCCACGGCGGTTGAAGCGCTGCCGATCCGGGCCTCGCGTCTGCGCGGTCCGGATCAGGTCCAGAGGCGCGCGAGCAGGTCGACGACCTCGGTTGAAAGGAAGACCGAAGCAGTGAGGGTGGCGAGGCCCAGCGTCCACGCCACCAGCTGCAGCAGACCGTCGCGTTCGACCAGAGCGAGCGCGTACAACACCAGCAGCAGGCCGAAGGGGTAGTTGGTCAGCGGGATCGGCAGGGCCAGCAGCACGCCGAGCAGGACCAGCTGGGCGCCGGTGAACAGGGTGGCCCAGAGGCGCGTGGCCAGACCGTTCAATCGCGGCTTGCACAGCCGCTCGATGCGGCGGAGCACCCCACCCATCTTCGCGTTGAAGCCGTCGAGGCGCGTGCGCGGCACGGTCTTCTCGCGCCAGCGCCTGGGCAGCCAGGGCTGGCGCCGCGCGAACAGCATCTGCAGCCCCAGGATCGAAACCAGCGGACCGCTGATCGCGCCGACGCCGAAGGGCAGGGGCAGGAAGGCCGGCATGATCGCCAGCAGCAGGGCCGCGCCGAAGGCACGCCGTCCGAAAGCGGCGAGGACGGCGTCGAGGCTGGGATCGAGCGGACCCGCGGCGAGTTCGCGCAGGATCTGGCTGGTGCTGGGGGCGCTGGAGGGCTGCATGAGGCGCGAGACTGGCGATGCGCCACTTTACCCGCCCTGAGTTGCGTGTTCGTGATCCCGGCAAGGCCAAGGCGCATTCCTGCGCATGTGCCGCATCTGAACGGTGGGGCGACGGTCGCCGTCGTGCGCGCCGGCTTGTTGTAACGTGGCGCATCGACGCCGCGTGCGTCGCACGACGACAAGACATCCGGCCCGAGGCGGGCCCCAAGGAGTGCAGATGTCGCTGGTAGCGGGAGGCCACACCCTGAAGAAGTACGACGAGGATCTCGCGACCCTGCGCGACCTCGTCATCAAGATGGGCGCGGGCGTCGAGGAGCAGCTGCGGCTGGGCATGCGCGCCTTGGAGCAGCGCGACATGGAGCTGGCCGAGCGCGTGGTCGAAGGCGACCGCGAGATCGATCGCTATGAGCTGCGCGCCGACGAGGAGATCGCCCAGCTGATCGCGCTGCGCGCACCGTTGGGCGTGGACCTGCGCACCATCCTCACCCTGTCGAAGACGGTCAACGATCTGGAGCGCATCGGTGACGAATCGAAGAAGCTGGCCAAGATCGCCCAGCGGCTGATGGATGCCAGCGGCGACCGCGTCGAGGTGCCGATGGTGGCCGAAATCGGCGGGCTGTCGAAGATCTCGGCGAGCATGCTGCGCGGCGCGCTGGATGCGCTGGTGCGACTCGACCTGCAGCAGGCCGAGCGCACCCGGCGCGATGACGACCGCCTCGACAAGGCCTACAAGGCCAGCGTCGGCCAGCTGACCCAGCTGATGTCGGAGAGCCCGGCGGCGGTCGCCGCAGGCGTGCAGGCGCTGTTCGCGCTGAAATCGCTGGAGCGCATCGGCGACCACGCCAAGAACATCGCCGGCTATGTGTTCTACCTGGTCGAGGGCCGCGACGTGCGCCACCCGAAGGCGCGCTTGGCGACAGACGCCTCCGGCCCCTGAGCGCGCGCGGCAGGCAGGCCGCGCGCACGGTTCCTCAGCGCTCTCAGAACAGATCGCCACCTGCGGACAGGGCGCGCTCCATGCGATCGCCGAGTCCGCCAATCTCAAGAATGAGGCGATCGATCTCGGCCGCCGTCAGGCCCTGCAGCGGCCGGTTCTCGCAGAGCTGCAGGTAGGTCAGGCCGTCGAGCTCGGAGATCGCCAGATAGCCGACCCGCTGCTCCCAGTTGAAGGCCAGGGCGCGCTTGCAGTCGAGGCCGGTGGTCGGCGCCAGCGCCGTGCTGATGCGCAGGAACTTGCGGCCATCCTCGTCTTCCAGTTCGGTGAGGAACAGGCCCTGGTGGCGCGCGCCATTGTTCAGGGTCAGCTCGATGCCGATCAGGTAGGGCTCGCTGCGGGACACGGTGTAGTGGGGCGCGACGTGGGCGCGTACCTGTTCGAAGTTCTGCATGGCGGTAAAGTCGACCGGAAAGGTGAAGGCCGTATGCTACCAGCCCCGTCACCGCCCTCGGACCCGATGCAGCGTATGCCTCGATCGCACGCGGCTTTTTCCCAGACGGATACCGATGCTGCGCTCGCGCGCACTCGGGCGATCCTTGCCGCGGTGGCTGCGATTCCTGCCGGCGAGGTGCGCTCCTACGCCGAGGTGGCACGCGCCGCCGGCTGGCCACGGCATGCGCGACTTGTCGCCAAGGTGCTGGCCTCTACCGAGCAGGACCTGCCCTGGCATCGCGTTTTGCGGGCCGATGGACGCATCGCGTTTCCGGCGGGTTCCAGCGCCTGGCATGAGCAGTGCGAGCGCCTGCGTGCCGAGGGCGTGCCGCTGGTGCAGGGCCGCGTACGCGCCGGCCGCGCGCGGGACGCTGCGCCTGCAGACGATGAGGACAGCCTCGATGCCCTGCTCTGGCGGCGTGGCTGAGGGAGCCGTGGACGAGGGCTGCTCTGGCTTGGCGCTGCACCGGTGGTCTCAGAGCGTGTGAAGAGCCCGGACGCCGTAGCGAGGGCGTCCAGAGGCGACCGCAGTAGGCGGATGGTTCTCACATGCTCTCAGTGCGCCCGCCGGCGGGTGGGCGGATCGTCCAGCAAGGAGGCCGGCGACAGCAGTTCCGGAGGAAGCGCCGACAGCACTCCGGCGACCTTGTGCAGGAACTCGGCGTGCGCCGAGGACTTGCGCCACACCAGGGCGATCTGACGGGTCGGGCTGGAGTCGGTGAAGCGCAGCAGCTTCAGGCTCTCGGAGCGTGGCACCGGTGGCTGCACGGCCAGCAGGGGCAGCAGGGTCACGCCGACGCCGGCGGCGACCATCTGCCGCAGGGTTTCGAGACTTGTGGCGCGGAAGCCGTCCTTTTCGCTGGCGCCCGCCAGATGGCACACGTCCAGCGCCTGATCGCGCAGGCAGTGGCCCTCATCCAGCAGCAGCACGCGCTGGTCCGCGATGTCGTGCAGCCCGAGCCGGCTGCGGCCGGCCAAGGCGTGCTCGGCCGGTACGGCCAGCACGAAGGGTTCTTCGAACAGCAGTTCGGCATGCAGCTGGTCCTCGTGCAGGGGCAGGGCCAGCACGGCTGCATCGACGCGGCCCTCCTGCAGCAGCTGCAGCAGGATCTCGGTCTTTTCCTCGGTGAGCAGCAGCTCCATCCGCGGAAAGCGCTCGCGCAGCAGGGGGACGACATGCGGCAGCAGATAGGGCCCCAGCGTCGGGAAGATCCCAAGCTTCAAACTGCCTGCTTCCGGGTCCAGGCTGCGCCGGGCGATCGCGCGGATCTGCTCGATCTCGTTGAGGACGACCCGCGCACGCTGGGCGATCTCGGCTCCAGCCTCGGTCAGCATCACCTTGCGCGGCGCCCGCTCGACCAGGGTCACCCCGAGTTCGTCCTCGATCTTCTTGATCTGGGTCGACAGGGTGGGCTGGCTGACGAAGCAGGCTTCGGCCGCGCGGCCGAAGTGGCGGAGTTCTGCGAGGGCCACCAGGTAGCGGAGGTCGCGGAGGTTCATGGCGCGGCTCGTGGGCGAGGGAGTATTTCGATAGTATCAGCCGATCTAATGAGCATAGTGCATTGGTCTGGTGAATTGTTGATCCTGTCCTGCGTCCGCAAACAGCAAGGCCCGCCTTCAGGGGCGGGCCTTGCCGGATGCAGCCGCGGACCTCAGCGCGCCGCGTTGCTGTTCATCACCGAGTTGCGCGAGGCGTCCTGATACTGCGCCGGGTCGCGCATGCCGGCGGTATGGCATTGCCCGCTCACGTGCCCCCGGTTGATGCCGCCCGGCAGCTGGGCATAGGTGCGCTCGACCGTGCCGTCCTCGGGGTCGCTGAGCACCAGGTCCGAGGCGAAATTGCAGTAGTCGTTGGTGTACCAGTTGGTCGTGCGGAAGGCGGTGCTGTAGTAGTTGACCTTGCCGCGCGCCCAGGTCGGCACGCCGGCCAGCCAGCTGGCAGCGCCGCTGTAGGTCAGGTTGCTGTTGGTGCCGCAGCCGACCCCGAAGATTCCACCCAGCGCGGCCAGCACGCCGGCCAGGTTGGTGCCCTGGTAGGGCGTGCCGACTGACTGGATGAGGCGGGCGCCGGTGGCATTGTCGAGCCCGCTCCAGTAGTAGGCATACAGATGCAGCGAGGCCGCGCCGCCCTGGCTGTGGGCCACGGTGCCGAACGAGTTCCAGCTGGATCCGAAGGTCCGGAGGCGCTGGGCGAACTGGTCGTGCGTGCGGTTCTGGTTGGCATCCAGGAATGTCGAGGCGTTGCTGAACTGGCTGGCCGGCCAGACCCCGCCAGAGCAGTAGCCGTGCACCAGAATCAGCCGGCTGCCCACAGCCTTCGAGGTCAGTTCCGCCGGACGCGGGCCCTGGGTCATCAGCTCGTCGATCTCGAGATCGGCGGCAGCGTATTTCTGCGCCGAGACCGTCATGCCGAGCGGCATGCGCTCGGCTTTCGCCACGGCGACGAAATGATCGGGATCCTCGACGCGGAGATTGCGCAGCTCGAACGGACCCTGGGCACCGGCCTTGGCGACCCAGCGCTCGTCGAAGCCGAGTTCGATGGCGCCACCGCTGACCTCGACCATGCCGCCCACCCAGGCGATCGGCAGCTCGGCGCCCTTGGCGTCGCGTCCCCAGACTTCGCCGACGGCCCGGTAGTGGCCGCCCTTCTTGGCCGCGGAGGCGGGCACCTGCAGCTGCAGCCGGCCCGGCCCACCGCTCTTGGCCATCACCGCCTGCGCCTGCCGCCCCAGACTCAGCTGGGCATCGACCACGGGAATGACGTGCTCGGCGGTACGGATCAGCTCGACGCCAGCGGCATTGCGCCCCTTGACCAGCACCTGCGCATTCAGCAAACCGGGCTCGCCGGCGGCGAAGGCGCCGCCATACAGGCCGTCGCCCGCCTCGCCATCGCCGCTCAGGCCATCATCGGACATCGCGATCTTCTCGATCGAGCCATCGGCGCGAGTGACCTGGATCCAGGCTTCGTCGACCTGTCCGGCCTCGGGCCCCAGGACCACACCGGACTTCGACTCGGCGCTGAGCTGCGCCGTCAGGCCGATGCTGCCGCCGGCGTGGAAATCCAGGTGCGTGGGATGCGAGCTGAGTTCGGTGCCCGAATCGCCCTCGATCAGCAGGAAGCCGCGGCGCGGGGCGTCGGCCGGCGCCGAGACCTCGAGCGACCAGCCGCCCTTCTGCAGGCGGCCGAACTGGTACAGCTCGGAGACGTGGCGCTCGCCTTCCAGGCCGAACTCGCCGGGCGCCACCTTGGCGGCGAGGTCGCGCGCCTTGTAGAGCTGGCCGGAGGGGCCGCGCAGGCCGAGCTCCCAGCCATGCGCATCGCCTGCGAGCAGCAGCACCTGCAGCTCAGCGCGCTCGACGGGAACCTGCATGCGCCAGCTTTGGCGGCCGGACTTGTCGGCCACGAGATCGACCGGGATCAGCGCCGACTTCGAGTGGATGGCACCTTCCGCGGGCGAGGGCGCGCGCATCTGCGCCATCTCCGAGGCCGGGCCGGCCAGCTGCTTGAACATCGATGCGTGGACGGGTGACGCCAGCGCGGCGCACGCAAACAAGGAGGCGCTGCAGAGCGCCAGAGGCTTCAGCTTCATTGGTTCCCTCCCCAGGGAATGAGTCCAGCGGCAGCAGGATGGCTGCGACGGTGCCGGCGTCCCGAGGGCAGCAGCTCGATCGGCTGCGGTTCTCCTCCCCTACGCCAGCGCATGGAGGCTAGGCCGAAATGCCGGCCGAACGCATTCTGCGCTGCAGCGAAGCCCGATCGCCGCGGCTCGCCACAGGTCGCGCGCTACACTGCGCGGATGGACATCCTGCTCGCCAACCCCCGCGGTTTCTGCGCCGGCGTCGACCGCGCCATCGAAATCGTCAAGCGTGCGCTGGAACTCTTCGGCGCCCCCATCTACGTCCGCCACGAAGTGGTGCACAACCGCTACGTCGTGGAAGACCTGCGCGCGCGCGGCGCCGTCTTCGTCGAAGAGCTCGACCAGGTGCCCGACGGCGCGACCGTGATCTTCAGCGCCCATGGGGTGTCGCAGGCCGTGCGCGGCGAGGCGGCGCGGCGCAGCCTGAAGGTGTTCGATGCGACCTGTCCGCTGGTCACCAAGGTGCATATGGAAGTGGCCCAGCACTGCCGCGCCGGGCGCGACGTGGTGCTGATCGGCCATGCCGGCCATCCCGAGGTCGAAGGCACCATGGGCCAGTGGAACGCCGAGAGCGCCGGCGGCCGCATCTATCTCGTCGAGGACGTGGGCGACGTCGCGCGGCTCGATGTGGGGCAGCCCGAGAACCTGGCCTACACCACCCAGACGACGCTGTCGGTGGATGACACCCGCGGCATCATCGAGGCCCTGCGCGAGCGCTTCCCGGCCATCGTCGGTCCGCGCAAGGACGACATCTGCTACGCCACCCAGAACCGTCAGGACGCGGTGCGCCGCCTGGCGGAAACCTGCGATCTGCTGCTGGTGGTGGGCTCGGTCAACAGCTCGAACTCGAACCGCCTGCGCGAACTGGCCGAAAAGCAGGGCGTGCCGGCCTACCTGATCGACGGCGCCGAGCACATCGACCCCGCCTGGCTTGCGGGGCGTCAGCGCATCGGCCTGACTGCAGGCGCCTCCGCGCCCGAGCTGCTGGTGCAGGGTGTGGTCGATCGCCTGCGCGAGCTCGGCGCCAGCGGCGTCCGCCAGTTGGAAGGTGAGCCCGAAAACGTGATCTTTGCCCTGCCCAAGGAGCTCCGCATCACCCTGGTCGCCTGAGCACGATCCGCGCCCTGCGTTGACCCGGTGCGCGGACCTGCCTAAACTTCGCGGCTCTTTCGCCGGAATAGCTCAGTTGGTAGAGCGGCGCATTCGTAATGCGTAGGTCGCAGGTTCGACTCCTGTTTCCGGCACCAGAAAATCAAACGGCCGTCGTGCTTCGCGCAGACGGCCGTTTGTTTTTCCCGCCCTGGCGCGATCTAGCTTTCGGCGGAGGTTTGGGGCGGAAATACCCGCACCCGCTGCACCACGTTGTCGCCGATCGCCTCGACGCGCATCTGCAGCCCTTCGACTTCCAGCTCGGCGCCCGCCTCCGGCAGGGCTTCCAGCCTGCCCACGATGAGACCGTTCAAGGTGCTGAATTCGTCGGTGGGCAGCTCCCAACCGAGATGGCGGTTGAGGTTGTGCAGCGGCGTGCGGCCGTCGATCAGCAGGCTGCCGTCGGCGGCGTGCTGGATGCGCCGGGTGTTCTGCCCCGGCGCGCTGACGAAGTCCCCGACGATCTCTTCGAGGATGTCCGGCAGGGTCACCAGGCCGACGATGTCGCCGTATTCGTCCACGACCAGGCCGACCCGCCGCTTGACCCGCTGGAACTCCAGCATCTGCTTGGTCAGCGGCGTGCCTTCGGGCACGAAGTAGGGTTTGCGCAGGCGCGACTCGATGAAGTCCGGGGTGATCTTCTCGGCGGGCGTGTCGATCAGGTTGCGCAGGTGCAGGATGCCGAGCACCTGGTCGACGCTGCCGCGGTACACCGGCGCGCGGCTGAAGGGGAAGCGCGCCAGCTGCGCGCGCAGCTCAGCCGGGTCCGAATCCAGGTCGAGACCCTCGATTTCGTTGCGCGGGACCATGATGTCCTCGACCTTGGCTTCTTCCAAGGCGAGGATGTTGAGCAGCATCTGCCGGTGCTTGTCCGGCAGAAGCTGGCCGCCTTCTTCAAGCAGAGTGCGCAGTTCCGCGGCCGAAAGGGCGTTGGCATCGCCTGCCCGCGGGCGGTGGCCGAAGGTCCATAGCACGCCCGCGACCAGCTGGTTGACGACGACGACCACCGGCAGCCCGAGTTTGAGCATCGGCCACAGCACATAGGCGGCCGGCAGAGCAACGCGCTCGGGCTTGAGCGCCGCGAGCGTCTTTGGCGCGACCTCGGAGAAGATCAGAACGACGACGGTGATGACCGGCGTGGCAACCAGCACGCCCGCTTCGCCCAGAAGGCGCATGAAGGTGATCGTGGATATCGCCGCTGCAGCGTTGTTGACGAAGTTGTTGCCGAGCAGGATTACACCGATCAGCCGTTCCGGCTGTTCGAGCAGCCGCTGCGCGAGACGCGCTCCGCGGCTGCCTTCGCGCGCCAGATGCATCAACCGGTAGCGGTTGATCGACATCAGTGCGGTCTCCGAGCCGGAGAAGAAGGCTGACAGCACAAGGAGGAGGCCGAGGGCCGAGAACAGCAGGCTTAGGGGTATGTCGTCCATGCGCGAGATGGGGCAGGCGGCGCGAGCAGGCGCGCCGTCGACCATTGGGGGCCCGCGATTGTGGCAGAAAGCGGGCAGAGCCGCCCCGCAGTTCCGATCTTCGGAACACGGGTGGCCGTACGTCGACTCGGATGCAGTGGGCCGGTCTCAGCGCTTGCGATCGCGGGCTTGTTAGATTGCGCACCGGCTCTTGATCAGGAAGCCCGCGTGGCCAAGTCGAAGATCTCCTACGTCTGCAGCGAATGCGGCGGCAACTCCAGCAAGTGGCAGGGCCAGTGCCCGGACTGCGGCGCCTGGAACACGCTCACCGAATTCGTCGAGACGCCCGCTGCAGCCGCGACCCGCCGCGCCGGTTATGCCGGCGGCGGCCTGCAGGCCAAGGTCACGCGTCTCGACCAGGTTCCGCAGGGGGTGGAGTCGCGTACCGAGGTCGGCATCGGCGAGTTCGATCGGGTGCTGGGTGGTGGACTGGTTGAGGGCTCGGTGGTGCTGATCGGCGGCGATCCCGGCATCGGCAAGTCGACCCTGCTGCTGCAGACCCTGGACGCGCTGGGCAGCCGCCTGCCGGGGCTTTATGTCACCGGCGAGGAAAGCCTGGGCCAAGTCGCCAACCGGGCCTCGCGGCTAGGGCTTTCACTGGCGGGCCTGAACTGCCTGACCGAGACCTGCGTCGAGCGCATCGTCGCGCATCTCAATGCCGAGAAGCCGCGGCTGGCGGTGATCGATTCGATCCAGACCATCCATTCCGAGCAGCTGCCGGCGGCACCCGGATCAGTCAGCCAGGTCCGTGAATCAGCGGCGCGGTTGGTGCGCCACGCCAAGGAGCAGGGCACCAGCATTTTCCTGGTCGGCCATGTCACCAAGGAGGGCGGCATCGCCGGTCCGCGCGTGCTGGAGCACATGGTCGATGCGGTGCTGTACTTCGAGGGCGAGTCGGGCAGCCGCTTCCGCGTGCTGCGCGCCTTCAAGAACCGCTTCGGCGCGGTCAACGAGCTGGGCGTATTCGCGATGGGCGATCGCGGCCTGCGCGAGGTGCCGAACCCGTCGGCCATGTTCCTCTCCGGCACCTTGGCCGAGACCCCCGGCAGCATCGTCATGGTCACCCGCGAGGGCACGCGACCGCTGCTGGTCGAAGTCCAGGCGCTGGTGGACCAGAGCTCGCTGTCGAATCCGCGCCGCGTGTCGCTGGGCTTGGAGCAGAATCGCCTCGCCATGCTGCTGGCGGTGCTGCATCGACACGGCGGGCTGGCGGTGTTCGACCAGGACGTGTTCGTCAACGTGGTCGGCGGCATCCGCGTGCAGGAGACCGCGGCGGACCTGCCTGTGCTGCTGGCCGTGCTGTCGTCCTACCGCAATCGCGCGCTGGCCGAGAAAACGATCTCTTTCGGCGAGGTCGGCCTCTCGGGCGAGATCCGCCCGGTGCCGAACGGGGAGGAGCGTCTGCGCGAGGCGGCCAGCCACGGCTTCAAGCGCGCGATCGTGCCCAAGGCGAACCTGCCGCGTCGCGGCAGCATCAAGGACATGGAGGTGATTGGCGTGGAGCGGCTGGCGCAGGCGCTGGAAGCCGCCGACTGAACCGTGCGGGGCGGGTCGTGAGTCAGCCGCTCAGCTGCCGCCGAGCGACGACAGCTCGCGGTTCAGCAGTTCGGCGTTGCCGAGGTTCAACTCGATGGTGCGCTTCAGACGAAGGAAGCTGTCGAGATCGATGCGCTCGCAGTTGAACCCGGCCACCGCGCTGTCGAGCCGCGCCAGGCTGACCGCCATCGCGATCATCGGCCCGCCTTCCAGCCGGACATCCAGCCGGTAACGGCTGCCGATCAGGCCGTCGAAACCCAGGGGGCGCGACACCAGGGCGCCACGGATCGCGAGATCCACCAGCTGCGCCTGCCACATCGCCGAACCCGAGTAGATGCGCACCTGCCCTTCCAGCGGGAAGCGGCTGTGGCGGCGGCCGCTCGCGGCGCTGGCGGAAGAATCGGGGGGTGAGCTCATGGGCGGGCGAGGATCAGTTCAAGCACCAGCTTGCTGCCGAAGAAGGCCAGCAGCAGCAGGCCCATGGCAAGCAGGGTCAGACGGACGGCGCGTTGGCCGCGCCAGCCGAAGCGTATCCGGCCGAACAGCAGGGCTGCCAGCACGGCCCACGAAAGGATCGACAGCACGGTCTTGTGGGCCAGGTGCTGGGCGAGCAGGTCTTCGACGAACAGCACCCCGGTCAGTAGGGTCAGGCTGAGCAGGACGAAGCAGACCCACAGCAATCGAAACAGCAGGTCCTCGGTCTGGATCAGCGGCGGCAGGCCTCGCGCCAGGGCGGAGGGGCGACGCGTGCGCAGGCCGCGCTCCTGCAGCCACATCAGGCTCGCCAGCACCGCGCCGACGCTGAGCGCAGCGTAGGCAAGCAGGGCGGTCCAGGCATGCAGCTGGATCTGCCAGCCCATGCTGGCGGGCGCCTGGGCGGGCAGGAGGGCGTGGGGCAGCAGGGCCAGGGCTGCGATCGGCATCATCACCACGTACAGCGCGCTGACTCGCCGCAGCAGGCTGTCGGCGAGGGTCAGCACGCCCATGCCCAGCGCGACCAGCGAGAGGGCCGCGAAGAAATGCAGTTCCGGACCGGACTCGTTCCAGGTGCGCAGGGCGTATCCGATCGCGTGCAGGTCGACCGCGACCAATGCGGCCAGGAATGGCGCACGCGGATGTGCAGGCAGCACTTCGCCGCGCGCGCGCAGGGCCAGGCCCGCAGCGGCGAGATAGGCACAGGAAGCCAGCAGGTGAAGGGTCAGGGCGAGCATGGCGCGCAAGTGTGGCATAGACCTGCGAGGCCCTACGCAGACATCCGCTCTGGCCCGGGAGGACCTGGCCTTTGATGCGCATCCGCCGATGCGCGAGACCCACGGCCGTTGCGACTGTCTGCGCTTGGCTATACTTCGCGGTCATCCCGAAAGCCGGCGTTTCCCCATGTTCGAGTCCCTGAGCCAGCGTCTCTCCGCCACCGTCCAGCGCCTGCGCGGGCGCGGCCGTCTGTCCGAGGAGAACATCCGCGAGGCCCTGCGTGACGTGCGCATGGCGCTGCTTGAGGCCGATGTCGCGCTGCCGGTGGTGCAGGCGCTGATCCAGCGCATCAAGGTGCGCGCGGTCGGTCAGGAGGTGGCGAAGAGCCTCACGCCCGGCCAGGCACTGATCAAGGTGGTGCGCGACGAGTTGACCCTGGTGATGGGCGCGCAGAGCGCCGAGCTGAATCTCAACGTGCCGGCGCCGGCGGTGATCCTGATGGCCGGCCTGCAGGGTGCAGGCAAGACCACCACGGTCGGCAAGCTCGCCAAGCATCTGAAGGAGCGCCGCAAGAAGAAGGTGATGGTGGTCAGCTGCGACGTGTACCGACCGGCGGCGATCCAGCAGCTGGAGACGCTGGCCGGCCAGGTCGGCGCGATCTTCCACCCCAGCACCCCGGATCAGAGCCCGCGCCAGATCGCCGCTGCCGCCATCGATGCCGCGCGCAGGCAGTACGTCGACGTGCTGCTGGTCGACACTGCCGGCCGCCTCGCCATCGACGAAGCGATGATGGCCGAGATCAAGGACCTGCATGCCGGGGTGAGCCCGGTCGAGACCCTGTTCGTGGTCGACGCCATGACCGGACAGGACGCGGCCAACACCGCCAAGGCCTTCAGCGAGGCGCTGCCGCTGACCGGCGTGGTGCTGACCAAGACCGACGGTGATGCCCGCGGTGGCGCCGCGCTCAGCGTGCGCTACATCACCGGCAAGCCGATCAAGTTCATCGGCGTGGGCGAAAAGCCCGATGGCCTGGATGTGTTCCACCCCGACCGCGTGGCCAGCCGCATCCTCGACATGGGTGATGTGCTGTCGCTGGTCGAGGAGGTCGAGCGCAGCGTCGACCAGGAGAAGGCGGCCAAGCTTGCGGAGAAGGTCGCCAAGGGCAAGAAGTTCGACCTGAACGACATGCGCGACCAGCTGCAGCAGATGCAGAACATGGGCGGGCTCTCCAGCCTGCTCGACAAGCTGCCGGGCATGGGCGCCATTCCCGAGCAGGTCAAAAGCAAGGTCAACGACCGCGAGGTCGTGCGCATGGTCGCGATCATCAATTCGATGACCCCCAAGGAACGTCGCTATCCGGCCACGCTCAACGGCTCGCGACGCGCCCGCATCGCGCGCGGCTCGGGCACCCAGCCTGCCGACGTCAACAAGCTGATGAAGCAGTTCCAGCAGATGGAAAAGATGATGTCGAAGCTCGGCTCGGGCGGCCTCAAGGGCATGATGCGCGGCATGAAGGGCATGCTGGGCGGACGCGGGCCGGGCGGCATGCCCCTGCGCTGAACTCGACTGCCCTCCCGTCGCCGCGTGTGCGCTTTGACTTCCGGCCGCGGCCGGTTATCATTGCGCGTTCCCTTGGGCGCTTTGCGTCCGACCATCACCCAGAACTACAGAGCAATCGACCATGGTCAAGATCCGTCTGACCCGCGGCGGCGCCAAGAAGCGCCCCTTCTATCACGTCATCGTTACCGACGAGCGCAACAAGCGCGACGGTCGCGCCATCGAGCGCGTCGGGTTCTACAACCCGGTCGCTTCGGGCAACGATCCGCGCCTGCAGCTGGACATCGCCCGCGTTGACCATTGGGTCGGCCACGGCGCCCAGATGAGCGACAAGGTGCGTTCGCTGTACAAGGAAGCCAGCCGCGCTCCGGCGGCGGCCTGATTCTTCCGAAGGCGCGTCGCGCGTGAGCGGGCAGGGCGCAGCGCCTGCCGAGTCTGCTGGGCGTCGCGTCCTGATGGGGCGTGTCGTCGGCGTATTCGGCGTTCGCGGCTGGCTCAAGATCGAGTCCTACAGCGAACCGCGCGATCGCCTGTTCAGCTACCGCCCCTGGCTCATGGGCCGAGGCGGCGTGCTCCGCGAGGTCGTTCCGGCCGAGCTGCGCGAGCAAGGCAAGAACGTTGTGGTCCGCCTGCCGGGCTGCGACACGGTCGAGCAGGCCCAGTCGCTGCTGGGCGAGGAGATTTGGGTGCCGCGAGCGTCGCTGCCGGCACCTGCAGCAGGCGAGTACTACTGGGTCGACCTCGAGGGCCTGGCGGTCGTCACCAGCGATGGCGTCGCGCTTGGCCGCATCTCGCACATGATCGCGACCGGGGCCAACGACGTGATGGTGGTACGCGGCGATCGCGAGCGACTCCTGCCGTTCACCCCCGGTCACGCCGTGCAGTCGGTGGACCTAGCGGCAGGGTGCGTGGTGGTCGACTGGGACCCGGATTTCTAGTCCTGCGCCGCTGGCGCTGCGGCGCCCACCCGTGGAGGCGGCATGCGCATCGACGTGCTGAGCCTGTTCCCCGAGTTCTTCGCGGCAAGCGCAGATGTGGGCGTCGTCGGCCGCGCCATCCGGCAGGGATTGCTGGAGCTGCACTGCCACAACCCCAGGGACTTCACCGAGGACCGGCACCGCCGGGTGGACGACCGGACCTTCGGTGGCGGCCCGGGAATGGTGATGCAGGTGGGGCCGCTGCGAGCTGCCCTCGCCGCGGTCCGCGCCCAGGCAAGCGAGCCCGGTCTGACCGTGTATTTCACGCCGCAAGGCGAGCGCTTGACGCAGCGCCGGGTGCGCGCGCTGGCGACCGCACCGAGGCTGCTGCTGCTGTGCGGACGCTACGAGGGTATCGACGAGCGTCTGGTTGGGCGCGAAGTCGATCTGGAGCTTTCGATCGGCGACTACGTGCTCTCGGGCGGCGAGCTGGCTGCCGCCGTGTTGATCGATGCGGTGGGGCGACTGCAGGAAGGTGCGCTCAACCGCAGCGAGAGCGCGACGCAGGACAGCTTCGAGGACGGTCTTCTGGACTGCCCTCACTACAGCCGACCCGAGCATGACGCCTACGGATCGGTGCCGGCGGTGCTGATGTCCGGCGACCACGCTGCCATCGAGCGCTGGCGGCGCAAACAGGCGCTGGGACGCACCTGGCTGAGGCGGCCGGACCTGCTGGCTCGGATGCAACTGGGCGCGAGGGATCGCGCTCTGCTGGAGGAATTCCGCCGGGAGCTGGCGGAAGAAAAATAATCGCGCGCGGCCCTGACATGAGCTCAGGTTTCGCGCTACACTTGTCGACTAACTTTGCCGGTGGGTAGTGTCATGAGCAAGATCAACAAGAACATCATCGCCGAGTTCGAGGCTGCCCAGGCCGAGCGCCAGCTGCCGGACTTCGGCCCGGGCGACACCGTGATCGTCAACGTGAAGGTCAAGGAAGGCAACCGCGAACGCGTCCAGGCCTACGAAGGCGTGGTCATCGCCAAGCGCAACCGCGGCCTGAACTCCGCGTTCACCGTGCGCAAGATTTCGCATGGCACCGGCGTGGAGCGCGTGTTCCAGAGCCACAGCCCGCTGATCGACTCGGTGGAAGTGAAGCGCCGCGGCAAGGTCCGCGCAGCCAAGCTGTACTACCTGCGTGATCTGGAAGGCAAGGCCGCGCGCATCAAGGAAGACCTGGGCGCTCAGCGCTGAGGCAGCCTGCGCGAAGCTCCGGCTCCGCGTGTGACGACGAACGACGAAGGCCTGCATCCTGCAAAGGGTGCGGGCCTTTCGTCGTTTCAGCAGCGGCCGCACGCTGTGTTGGTCCAGGCTGAGAGAAGCTTTCGCTCGCCGCGTTCCGTGTGCTGATGCACCGATCAGCAAACTCAAGCTGCTAGACTCAAGCACTTGCACGTGCTTGTTGAGGACTCGTCTCATGAATCGCATCGCTTCCGTCGCGCTGGCCGTGGCTGCGCTTGGTTTCTGTGCTGCCTCCACGGCCAACGTCTGCGAAGGGACTACGTCCGGCGTGACCCGCAGTGCGCAGATGGTGGCGTGGGCGGCCGGTGACGAAGTCGCCAGCAGCGCGAGCCATCTGCTGGGGACCTCGCCCAGCGAGATGCTGTCGCTCAATGCGGTGCTGCTGCGTCGTCAGCTCGGGACCTGTGGCCCCGCCGACGAGTACGCGGGCTACGTGCCCAAGACCCAGCACGACAACACGCCCTGGCGCTTCAATGCGGACTCCGGCCGCGGCCTCAGCGCCGCCGAGTTCGATGCCTGGATGAAGAGTCGCGGTGTTCGCGTCGCCCGTGGGCGCGGTGAGGCAGCGCCGGCCGAAGAGGCGGCCGTGGTCACCCAGTAGTTCCGTCAGCGCGAGAGCATCTTGCGCAAAGGGCCCGCGCAGCGGGCCCTTTGCGTTGGTGATGCGCAACTTGAAGGTGGCGGCCGTGGCCCAGCCCGCTGACCACGCCGCCAGCGGACGCGCCGTCAATGCACCCTCAGCTTCGCGGCGGCTGCGTGGAATCGCGCACCACCAGGTGCGGGCTGACGGTGAAGGCAGCGGGCGCTTCGCGCGTCTGCGGCCAATCCTTGGCCAGCAGCAGGCCCGCGGCTTGGCGGCCAAGGTCGCGGATCGGCAGGTGGATGGTCGTCAGCGGCGGCCACAGCTGGCTGGCCAAAGGGCTGTCGTCATAGCCGACGACCGACAGGTCAGCGGGGATCGACAGGCCCATGCGCAAGGCGGCCTTGTACACGCCTGCCGCCATTTCGTCGTTGCAGGCGAAGATCGCGGTGGGGCGGGGCGACTGCCTGAGCAGGGCCTCGGCGCCCGCGACGCCGGACTCGAACGTATAGCCGCCCTCGTACACGAGCTCATCGCTGAGCTTGATGCCGCGCCGCGCCAGGCCCTCGATGAAGCCGCCACCGCGTTCGATCGAGCTGCGGTAGCGCTTCGGACCGGTGATCAGGCCGATGTGCCGGTGGCCGAGGGACTCCAGGTATTCGGCGACCTCGCTGCCGGCCCGGCGGTCGTGCGTGAGCACCATGCGGTTGGCTTCGTCGAGGGGCACCGAAGCGATGCGCGCATAGCGCACGCCGAGTTCCTGCAGGGCCTCGGCCAGCGCCTGGTCTTCGGACACGCGCGGGATCAGGATCACCCCGTAGAGCTTTTGACGCTGGACGAAGCGCTTGATGCCCTCGATGTAATCGGCCTGCTTGCTGTCGCAGGGATGCACGACCAGTTCGAAGCCGGAATCGCGCAGCGCGTCGAGCGCGCCGTACTGCATGTTGACGATGTACTGCGCGGTCGGATTGTCGAACACCAAGCCGATCAGGAAGGAGTGGCGAAAAGCCAGGCCGCGCGCCTGCGGGTCGGGCGAATAGCCGAGCTCGGTCATCAGCGACTGCACGCGCTCGCGGGTCTCGGGATGCACCAGCTCGGAGCCGTTGATCACCCGCGACACCGTCTTCTTCGACACCCCGGTCAGGCGCGCGATGTCGTTGATCGTGGTCTTGCCGCTGCTCCCTTTGCCCCGCGCGGAGGCCGGCGCTGCGGCTGCATCGGTCGTAGTTGCTGGGCGTGTGCTGCGGTCGGAGCTGCGACGGGCGCTCATGCGTGGCCTGCGGTGGACATCGACTCCGGATTCTAGCCCCTGGCCCGCCGCTCAGCGCTCACTTGAGCGCCATCGGCAGCCACAGCGACAGCGCCGGGAACAGGGCTACCAGCAGCAGCACCAGAGCCGAAGCGCCGTAGAAGGGCCAGATCGTGCGCAGGGTCTGGGCGATCTCGATGCGGCCAATGGCCGCCCCCACGAACAGCACCGAACCCACCGGCGGCGTGATGAGGCCGATGCCGCCGGCGAGGATCATCACCACGCCGAAGTGGATGGGGTGGATGCCATAGGCCTTGGCCACCGGCAGGAAGATCGGCGTACAGATCAGGATCAGCGGGGCCAGGTCCATGAAGGTGCCGAGCAGGAGCAGGGCGATCACGATCATCAGCAGCACGGTCAGCGGTTCGCTGGCGATCGCGCGCAGGAACTCGACCGCAGCCGCAGGGACTTCCAGATAGGCCAGCAGCCAGCCGAACAGGCCGGCCGCGGCGATCACGAAGAGGATGCTGCCGGTGGTGCGCGCCGCGTGCATGCAGGCGTCCAGCAGGGCCGGGCCGCGCAGGGCGCGGTAGGCGAACACGGTGATGATGAGCGCATAGACCACGGCGATCGCCGCGCTCTCGACCGCGGTGAAGATGCCGGCGCGGATGCCGACGAAGATCAGGATCACCAGCAGCAGGCCGGGCAGGGCCGAGACCAGCCGCACCAGCACCATGCGGAAGCCGGGGAAGGCCTCGACCGCATAGCCGCGGCGGCGCGCGATCAGCCAGCCGGTCACCATCATGGCGAGCGTCATCAGCAGGGCCGGCACGATGCCGGCGGCGAACAGGTCGGCGATCGACAGCCCGCCGCCTGCTGCGGCCGAGAAGAGGATCAGATTGTGCGAAGGCGGCACCAGCAGGGCGACCAGGGCCGCGCTGACGCTGACGTTGACCGCGAAGTCGCGGTCGAAGCCGCGCTTCACCATCTGCGGGATCATCGCCCCGCCCACTGCCGAGACATCGGCGATGGCGGAACCCGAGACGCCGCCGAAGAACAGGTTGGACAGCACATTGACCTGGCCGAGCCCGCCGCGGATGTGGCCGACCAGGCTGCCGGCCAGTCCGATCAGGCGCTCGGAGATGCCGCCGCGCAGCATCAGCTCGCCGGTGAAGATGAACAGCGGAATCGCGATCAGCGAGATCGCGCCGGCGCCGGCTGCGAGCTGCTGGGCGGCGAGGATCAGCGGCAGGTCGAGATGCAGCACCACGACGACCGCAGCGGCCGCAAGCGCATAGGCCACCGGCACGCCGGCCATCAGCAGCAGGGCGAACACGCCGAACAGCAGGGCAATCGCCATCATTCGTTCTCCAGCGGTGCGCGCAGCAGCTGCGGCAGCGCGAACAGGCTCATCAGGGCGCCGCCCAGGGCGAGCGGGAAATAGACGCTGCCCTGCGGCAGCGGCGCGCCGGCCAGGCGCACGTCCAGGCCATCCACGCCGAGCTGCAGGCCGTACACCGCCAGCAGCAGGCCGATCGCGATCACGATGAGGGCCGACAGTCGGGCGAGGGCGCGCTGGCCCGCTGCGGGCAACAGCATCACCAGCAAGGGGAAGCGGAAGTGGCTGCGCGCATGCACGCCAGCGGCGGCGCCGAAGGCGAGGGTGGTGGTGAGGCAGATCAGGGTCAGCGGCTCGGTCCAGCTGGGTGAGGCGTTGAGCGCATAGCGCGCCAGGACCTGCCAGCCCTGGGTGATGACCATGCCGAACAGGCCCAGCGCGGCCAGCACGGTGGATGCGCGTGCAACCGGTACCAGCGCGCGCTCGAAGGCGGATTCAGGTGATTGGGCGGCGTTCATGCCGCGGCCTCCGCTTCGATACGGTCCACCAGCGGCGCGACTTCGGGGTGGGCGCGATAGCGCGCCAGCACCGGCGCCGCCGCGGCACGGAAGGCATCAAGGTCGACTTCGTTGACTTCGACGCCGGCGGCGAGGATGGCCTCGCGGGCGCGCGCCTCGCTGGCGTCCCAGTGCTCGCGCATCACCGCCACCGAGCGCTGCGCCAGCGCGCGCAGCAGGGCCTGGTTGTCTGCGCTCAGGCGATCGAAGTTGCGCTTCGACATGAGCAGGATGTCCGGTGCATAGGAATGCTGCGTTTCCGACCAATAGCCGGCGATCTCGAACTGGCGGCTGCTGTGGAAGCTGCGGATGTTGTTTTCGGCGCCATCGATCAGCCGCGTCTCCAGGGCCGAGAACACTTCGCCGAAGGGCAGGGGCGTGGGGTTTGCGCCGAGCGCGCGCATCAGGTCGAGGAAGATGTCGGACGGCGGCACCCGCAGCTTGAGTCCGCGCAGGTCGGCGGGTGTTCGTAGCGGCCCCCGCGTGTTGTAGACGCTGCGCGCGCCGCAGTCGTAGATCGCGAGACCCACCAGTCCGCGCGCTTCGAAGCCTTCGAGGATGCGCGCGCCGACTTGGCCGTCGATCAATGCGCGCAGGTGGCGCTTGCTGCGGATCAGATAGGGCAGGCCGAGGGCGATGGTGCGCGGCCAGCCGTTGTTGAGCGCGCCCGAATACACGCGGGTGATGTCGATGGCGCCGTGCCGGGCCATGTCGATCTGGTCGTTCTCGCGGCCGAGCTGACCCGAGTGGTAGACCCGCAGGCGCAGTCGGCCGGCGGTTTCCGCTTCCAGCTGTTGGCCGATCCAGCGCACCGCCTGCACCGTCGGATAGTCGCTGACGTGCACGTCGGTGGCGGTGAGCAGGCGTCCGTCGTCCGCAAGGCTGGGCCGCATGCAGGCAGCGCCGAGCGCGAGGCCGACGCCGGCGAGCATCTGCCTGCGCGTGAACTGCAAGGTCATGGCGTCCCTCCGAGGGCATGTGGCAGTGCCGGCAGGGCGTGTGCGCGCAGCTCGGCGATGCCGTCGAACACCAGGCGCGCGCTCTGGCCGGCGCGGATGTCGTGGATGCCCGTCGCGGCACCGGTGGACACGATCATGCCGGCCTTGAGCGGATGGCCGCGGCGCGCGCCGCGGTTCAGGGCAAAGGCCAGCGCCGCCAGCGGGCCGCCGGGCAGCTGCAGGGCGCCGCCCCGACCTGCAAGCGTGTCCTCGACCCAGGTCGCGCAGGTGTAGCGCGACCAGTCGCCGCTGCGCCAGCTTTCGATCACCGGCCCGAGGAAGACGCCGGCGTTATTGCCGAAGTCCGACACCACCACCGCCGGCCCCAGCGCATTGATCGTCGCCAGGGGGCTGCCCGCCAGCTCGATGCCCACGCGCAGTTCGGCGGCGAGGGCTGCCGCCGATTCCGCGCCATAGTCTGTGCGGCCGATCTCGGCATCCGCGCCGAGCACGAAGACGTACTCGGCTTCGACCGCCGCGAAGCCGCCCGTGATCACCCGCAGCTCCGCCGATTCATCGGGGCCCAGACTGCGGCACTGGCGGGCAAAGATCGGCCCCATCAGCCGGTCCTCGCCGAGACGCGGCAGCCAGGCATCCGGAATGCGGCCGACTTTCCAGCCGACGAGCCGGTCCGGCCAGCGGGCGATCGCTGCATCCTGACGCGCATAGGCCGCGTCCAGCCCGACAGGCAGCGGGCCCGGATAGCCGGGCAGGGCGCGCGCGGACAGGCGCGCTTCGACGAAGCGGGCGGCGATGTCCCGGCTCAGTTCGGGGGCTTCGAAACACACGGGTTCTGGGTTCACTCAAGGCTCCGCAGATGGCCAGTCGCAGTGCCCGCAGGCGCGCGACTGGCGATGGATGTTGTATAAGGGAAACCGGTGTCATTTACAACGAGCGCTGCAACAGCGCCATGCTGTCCACACGAAGGAGGGAAGCCATGCGAACCACGCCACCCTGGGCCAGGGGTCACGTCATCGCCGCCGTCTGCTGCCTGTGCCTGCTGTTCGCCGGCGCGCACGCGGCCGCGGAAGCCCAGCGCACGGCCTTTCCCGGCGCCCAGGGCTGGGCCGCGCATACGCCGGGCGGCCGCGGCGGCCAGATCCTGCGCGTCACCACGCTGGCGGCGGACGGTCCGGGCTCGCTGGCCGAAGCCCTGCGCACGCCGGGGCCGCGCATCGTGGTCTTCGAAGTGGCCGGCGTCATCGACTTCGGCCTGCGCGAGCTGCGCATCGACCAGCCCTACCTGACCGTGGCCGGGCAGACTGCGCCCTCGCCGGGCATCACCCTGATTCGCGGCGGCCTGACCATCGCCACCCACGACGTGGTGATCCGTCACCTGCGCATCCGTCCCGGCGAAGGCCATCTGCAGAAGGACGCCGGCTTCGACATCGACGCCATCACCACGGTCGGCGGCGCGCGCGACGTGATCATCGACCACAACTCGATGACCTGGGCTACCGACGAGAATCTGTCCGCGTCGGGCGCGCGCTTCATCGGCGAGACGCCCGAAGAGTGGCGGCGCAACGTCAGCCACCGCATCACCTTCAGCAACAACCTGCTGGCCGAGGGCCTGGCCCATGCGACGCATGCCAAGGGCGAGCACAGCAAGGGCAGCCTGATCCACGACAACGTCAGCGACATCCTGATCGTCGGCAACCTCTACGCGCACAACTACGAGCGCAGCCCGCTGTTCAAGGGCGGCGCCCGCGGCCAGGTCATCAACAACCTGATCTACGATCCCGGCCAGCGCGCCGTGCACTACAACCTGATCGCCGAGGAGTGGGTGGGACGCGAGTACCTGACCGGCCAGGTGAGTCTGCGCGGCAACGTGCTGCGCGGGGGGCCTTCGACCGAGCCGCTGGCCTTCTTCATGTTCGGCGGTTCGGGCGATGTCGAGCTGTTCATGGAGGACACCATCGCGGTCGACCGCATCGGCCAGCCCCTGCCCTTGATCGGCCGCTACAGCACCGGGCGCGCGCGCATCATCGAGCTGAAGCGTGCGCCGGACCTGCCCTATGGCGTGCAGCTGCTGTCCGCGATCGATGTGCAGGACGCGGTCATCGAGAACGCCGGCGCCCGGCCCTGGGATCGCGACGACATTGATCGACGCATCGTCGCCAACGTCATCGAAGGACGCGGCGCGATCATCGACAGCGAGAGCGAGGTCGGTGGCTATCCTGTGGTACCAGAAGTGCGCGCCCCCTTCATCGAGACCGACTGGGACCTCGACACGATGGAGCCGCTGAAGCCCCTGCCGCGGCGGCCACCGCCGCGCTGAAGCATCGGGGCGCGCCGCACGCTGCGGTGTGCCCCCTACGCAGGACTGCAGCGCAGTCGTGTTCATGGCCCGGGCGCGGCCAGCCACACGGCAAGGGGGTGCGTTTGCGCGCGCAGCGCCCCGGCGATGGCGGCTGCCACCGCCATCGCGCCGGCTGGGGAGAAGTGAGTGTCGTCCTGCAGCCCCTGCGGATGGTTGGGGTGTTCGCCAGGCAGGAGGTGCAGGAAGAGGTGCCGCGAGGCGCCCGGCCCTGCCTTGATCAGCAGCGCCGAGCTCAGGGCTTCGGCGTCGACCAGGGGCACGGCAAGCTCCTCAGCCAGCGCGCGCACGGCCTGTGGATACGCGCCATGACTCGACTGCAGCTCGCCTGCCGCGTCGAAGCGTCGGCGCGCCACCGGCGTCAGCAGCAGCGGATGCAGGCCCGCCGCGCGTGCTTCGAGCACGAAGCGCCGCAGGTTCTCGCGGTACTGAGGCAGCGGCGTGTAGCGGTCGGCTTTGTGTTCGGACGCATCGTTGTGGCCGAACTGCAGGAAGACGTGGTCGCCGGGCACGGCGTCGTCGAGCAGCGCCTGCCACCGCCCTTCCTCGATGAAGGTCCGCGTGCTGCGCCCATTGCGTGCGTGATCGATCACCCGCACCGAGCCCGCTGCGAACAGCATGGCGAAGGGCTCGCCCCAGCCGGTCTCGGGGCGCTTCTCGGGCAGCTTGTCCGCCAAGGTGGAATCGCCCGCCAGATGCAGACGGATGGGCGGTGCAGCGCGTGGCGCGCTGGCCGCCTGTAGGCAAAGCAGAAGGAGCCCCAGTCCCAGGAACCATCGCGTCATCGAATCACTCCAGCGGGTCCGCAGTCGACCGGACAACCCGGCCGGTGGCGCCGTCGCGGCGCGCTGCGCGGGCCTGACGCCATGCACACAGCCGGCCCAAAAGAAGAGGCCGCCGCAGCTGCGGCGGCCCGGTGGCGGACCCGGACGGGGAAGCCGGGCCTCAACTCGCGTCGATCCAGCGATGGCGGGTGCAATCGGCACCCGTGTTCTGCTGCACCCGGGGAGGGAGACGCGAAGTGCCGAATCGATGCCGGGAAGAAGCCCGGCACCGACATTGATGGCCACGGAGGGGAGACAGCCTCCGTGATCATCGCAGTTGCGGAGACCTCAGAACTTCACCCGCACGCCGAGGATGTAGACCCGGCCCGTCTGGTGGTAGACGTTCACGCGGTCGCCGGTCGCATCGACCCACTGGTCGTTCCACTCGTTGGTGAGGTTCAAGCCTTCGAGGGTGAACTCGACCTGCTCGTTGAGCTTGAACGAGGCCGACATGTCCACCGTGGTGGTGCCCTTGGTGCCTTCGACATCGTTGCCGTCGCGGCCGGGCACTGTCGTCAGGTAGTCGTCGCGGTTCGACACCGACACGCGCGCGCCGAAGCGTTCGTCTTCGTAGTAGAGGGTCGCGTTGTAGGCGTTCTTCGAGAGCCCGGTCAGGTTCTGGCGCGCGGCCAGCGCGCCGGTCGCCGTGAGGTAGTCGATGGTCGACTCGACGTGGGTGTGATTGAGCTGGATGCCGGTGTTCGAGAGCAGTCCCGGCAGGCCGCTGAACGGCTTCTGGAAGGAGATCTCGTAGCCCTTGAGTGGGCCTCCGGGCGTGTTGACCGGGAAGGTGAACTCCCAGCTGTCCTGTGGCGAGGTGGTGGTCGGCCGCAGGCTATCCGGAATGCCGAAAGGGTTCTCGCCGAACAGTCCGGTCTGGCGTGTCGTCTGCACGAAGCTGTCGATGTCCTTGTAGAACAGCGCCAGCGACAGCAGCGATTCCTCGGCGAAGTACCATTCCAGACCCAGGTCATAGGTCTTGGCCCTGAACGGGTTCAGCAGGGGGTTCTGGCCGCTGATGGTGCGCGCAGAGCCGGACACGGAGATGTTCACGCCCGGGCTCAGGCTGCCGAGGCCAGGCCTCGACATCACCTTGGCGGCGCCGAAGCGCAGCAGCAGCTCGTCGCTCAGCTCCCAGCTCAGATTCATCGAGGGCAGGGTGTCGTTGTACGAGCGATCCACCGTGATCAGGGTGGGCACGTTGGCGACCAGGCCGATGCCGGTCGAACTCTGGTCGGTCTTGACGTGGCGCACGCCGAAGCCGCCGGAGAAGTTGCGGCCGAGCAGCTCGGTGTTGAAATCCGCCTGCAGGTAGCTGCCCAGCGACTCCTCGCTGACCGTCCCGTTGTTGCCGCGGGCGGGATCGGTCGACAGCGCGAAGGTCCCGCAGCGGCAGTAGATGTCGAACAGGTTGGCGAAGGCGTCCACGTCCGGGATCAGCCAAGTGCTGGGCGTGTTGGCATTGAGGCCGGCAAAGCTGATCGAACGCGTCAGGCTGGCCAGCGAGGTGCCGGCCGGCAGCGCGGGGACGGCCGTTTCCGAGGACCGGCGCAGCTCGGTGGTGGTGAAATCGTAGTCTTTCCAGCTCATGCCGCCGCGCAGCGACCAGGTGTAATCCACATCCCAGGTCAGATCGAAACGCAGGGTCTCGAAGTCGTTGTCGGCGGTCTGCGGGCGCAGGCGGATCTCGGAGCCCTGGCTGGCGGGCGCGGTGTTCAGCCAGCCCCAGCTGGCGGGGTCGTTGACGTCGAAGCCCGGTGTGATGGCTGGCAGGCGGTCGTTGCCGCGATAGTCCCAGCTGTAACCGTTGGAGTTCGCGCGATCGAGGGTGATGGTGGTCTGGATCGGATTGCGGAAGCGCGAGCTGGACGTTCCGTACATGGCATCGATACGGAAGGTGTCGGTGAAGGCGTGGCCCAGCTCCAGGTTGTACTGGTTGAAGCGCGTGGTGAGCTCGTCGTAGCGTGACTCCGAGCGCAGGTCGACATTGTCGAACACGCCATAGACAAGATTGCCGCGACCGTCGACCGCGCCTTCGCGGACGATGGTCTGCGGCTTGCCGTTGCCGGCGCGCGAGAAGCTCTGGGCCTGCAGGAAGTTCTCGCTGCGGGTGGCATCGAACTTGGCATGCAGCACATCAAGGTTCAGCAGGGTGTCGTCGCTGACCTGCCACTGCAGGGCCAGTGTGGCGCCGAGGCGCTCCTGGCTGTGCTCGATGACGCCGTAGCGCGGCAGGCGCGGATGGAACACGCTGGCGCCGCGCGCTTCGGAGAAGGGGGAGCTGGCGGCGAAGTTGCCGTTGGCGGTGGAAGGGCTCCAGCGCACCGTGCTGTGGCCCTCTTCGACCAGATCGCGCTCGCTTTGTGCGATCGACAGCAGGGCGCCGAAGCGACCATCGCCCCAGGTGTTGCTGAACAGCGCGGCGGTGCGCGGGTTCACGTCGCCTGACAGGTCGCCATAGCTGGCCTGGCCGGAGGCCACGGCGGTAAAGCCGTCATAGTCGAAGGGGCGCGCCGTGCGCAGGTCGACCGTGGCGCCCAAGGAACCTTCGTCGACTTCCGCCGAGCTGGTCTTGCGCACGGTGATGCTGTTGAACAGATCGGAGGCGAAGACGTTGAAGTCGAAACCGCGGCCGCGGTTGGCGCCGCCGGATGAGTCGGTACCGCCGCCGGTGGCAAGCGCCTCCATGCCGTTGATGCGGATGCGGGTGAACTGCGGCCCGAGGCCACGCACCGAGATGTTGCGGCCCTCGCCGGCGTCACGGGTGATCGCCACGCCGGGGATGCGCTGCAGCGACTCGGCGAGGTTGAGGTCCGGGAACTTGCCGATGTCCTCGGCGACGATGACGTCGACCTGGCCGACCTCGGCGCGCTTCATGTCGAGCGCCTTGTTGAGGCTGGCCCGGTAGCTGACGACAATGGCGTCAAGTTCCTTGGCGTCTTCGCGCGGCGGCGCAGCCGGACCTTCCTGCGCCAGCAGCATCGCTGGCAGACTCACGAGGATGGCGGCGGACAGCTTGGCCAAGGCCAAGCGACGGTTCCCCTGGGCACTCTTGTTCACGAATCTCCCTCCGCTTGGCGGTCGAGGGCAGCGTCGGCCCTCGCTCTGGATGTCTTTGACACCGGTAGCATTCGGCGTGAGAAGATGGCCGTGACACCGGTGGACAGCAGGCTAACAAGCATCGCGCCGCAGCAACAAGACGGCGTTTGCACGGCCTGGCTCGCCCACGCATTTCCGGGGTCGCGAACAGCAAGTCAAGAAAAATCAGTGCACTGGGGAGGCGATTCATGAACAGACTTTGCATGCTGCGGTGCAGCAGGCGTGGTGCGAGGGGGCAATGAGCGGACCGATCGTATTCTTCGGCGAGATTCTGCTGCGCCTGTCGGCGCCGGGGCAGGAACGCTTGCTGCAGTCGCCGCGCCTGCAGGTGCATGTCGGCGGCGCCGAGGCCAATGTCGGCGCCGCGCTGGCGCAGTTCGGGCATGCGGTAAGCCTGCTGGGAACGGTGGCTGACAACGCCCTGGGGCAGGCCGCGCTGGCGGAACTGCGGCGGCTCGGTGTGGACACCTCGCGCGTGCGCAGGGCCGCCGGTCGCATGGGCCTGTACTTCTTCGAGCAGGGCGCGATCCGACGCTCCAGCGAGGTGGTCTACGACCGCGCCGGCTCCGCGTTCGCCCTGGCCAGGGCCGCGGAATACGACTGGCCGCAGCTGTTGCGCGACGCGGGTCGGCTGCACCTCTCCGGGGTGACGCCGGCGCTGGGCGCGGAATGCGCGCGTGCCGCCCGTGAGGCCGTCGAGGCCGCCAACACGCTCGGCTTGCCTGTGTCTTTCGACGGCAATTTCCGGGGCAAGCTCTGGGAGGCCTGGGGCGGCGATCCCGCCGCCCTGCTGCGGCCACTGATGGCCAGTGCGGATGTGCTGTTCGCCAATCACCGCGACATCGCCCTCGTGCTGGGCGAGCGCTTCGACGGACTCAGCGGGCGTGCCGCTTTCCGTGCCGCCGCGGAAGCCGCATTCACCGCATTCCCGCGCCTGCAGCACTTCGCGGCCACGCTGCGCCTGTCCGGCGGCGTGCAGCAGCAGGAACTGGGCGCACTGCTGGCGCTGCGCGATGGCCGTCTGTTCGAGTCCGCGCCCTATCTGCTCGATGGCATCGTCGATCGCATCGGAGGCGGCGATGCCTTCGCGGCCGGCCTGCTGCACGGCCTGCACACCGGCATGGAAGCCCAGGCCGCGCTCGACTTCGCGCTGGCCAGCGGTGCCTTCAAGCACACCGTGCCGGGCGATATCAGCCGCTGCAGCGTGGCGGACATCGAGGCCTGGCAGCTGGGCGAAGGTGCAGACGTCCGCCGCTGAGGGCGCGCGCCATCAGGTTTCCATCGCGGCATGGGGTGCCGGGATCAGGTGGGCTGGACGGGCGCCGAAACCGGCGCTGCCGCCCTGCGCCAGGCCGCGGCGATCACGCCGCGAGCCGGGCAGGGGCGGCGCATCCGGGCCTACAGCAGGGCCTGGAAGCAGAACGCGTTGGGGTAGGAAATCAGGTAGCTCCCGCCAGGGTTGGTCAGGCGCACGCTGAAGGCAGTGGTCGAGCGCGACACGACCACAGGGACGTTCGGATAGCTGATGCCATCTGTGAAGGGCAGTGGCGTCAGCGCAGTCACCATCACCACCGGCGCGTTCGCGAAGGCGCTGGAGAAGGTCACGGTATAGACCGTGCTGGTGTCGCTGTTGACGGTGTTGTCGCAGTCGCCGGTGCAGCTCGAAGTCCAGTCCGCGCTGCCTGCGGACAGCACGCTGCCGGTGTTCTGCACGCAGCCGTGGGCGATCCGCGAGGCGCCCGCGGCCACGCCCGGCGCACCCGTGGCTCCGGTGGCACCTGTCGCGCCCGTCGCACCGGCTGCACCTGCAGGCCCCGTCGCACCCGTCGCACCGGTCGGTCCCGCCGCGCCGGCGGGGCCGATCGGACCAGTGGGCCCAATCGCGCCCTGCGGTCCTTGCACGCCGGTAGCGCCAGTAGCGCCGACAGACCCCTGCGGACCGGTAGCGCCCGTGGCGCCGTTCGCGCCCTGCGGACCGGTGGCGCCAGTGGGTCCGATGTCACCCTGTGCGCCCGTGGCGCCTGCCGGGCCGGTGGCGCCAACCATGCCCTGCGGTCCTGCCGCGCCGGTGGGACCCATGGCGCCAGTCGGGCCCATGGCACCGGTCGGACCAATCGCACCTGCAGCACCCGTAGCTCCGGTGGGCCCGGCAACGCCCTGTGGACCCTGCAGACCCGTAGCTCCGGTGGCGCCAGGCGCGCCTTGAGGCCCTGCAGGGCCAGCCGCTCCGGCCGGACCCGTGGGGCCGGTGGGACCTGCGGGGCCCTGCGGACCCACCGGGCCCTGGTTGGCGCCAGGATCGCAGCGCAACAGGCGGCCGCTAGCGTCGTGGCAGACCCCGTTGGCGGCCGTCGGCGCGCCGGGAAGTGCTGGCAGGATCACGCTGCCATCGTCGTTGACACGCAGCCGCTCGGTGCCGCTGCCCGACTGCCGCACCACGACGCCGTCGCCGGCCGGTGGGATCAACTCGATGTCGGCAGCCAGCGCCGGGCCGGCGGCAAGCGCGGCCAGCAGGGCGGACAGCAGGGGCGTAGGGGCAGGCGTCCTGGACATGGAAATTCCTTGTGGGGATCAGTGGCGGCGCAGGCGGAAAGCGGCGACGGCGGCGGTGAGCAGCGCCAGGATCAGCAGGCTGGTGGAGCCGCCCGCGGGAATGACCTGGGGCCGCGGTGCCGGCGGCGGGCCGATGCCGAGCAGATGGACATTGCCGGCGCGCAGGTTGACGTGGTCCAGCGCGAGCGCGGCTCCGGCAGCCAGGCGGACGTAGCTCGGCTCAGCGATCGGGTCGCTTTCGACGCGCACGTTCTGGCCGTCGACGCCGGAGATCTGCAGGGCGGCGCTGATCTGCAGCGTACGGCCGGCGACCAGCAGGAAGCGCTTGCCGAGGCTGCTCTGGATGCTGAGCGCGTGGAAGCCGTCGACGCCGACGATGCGGCTGCTGGCGGCGCAGTCGTCGCCGAGTTCGGCGCGGCCGGTGCCGGCCGAGAATGTTCCGGCGTTGAGCAGATCGCCACCCATGCCGAGCGTGGCGCTGCCGAGCGCGAACTGCCCGCCCGGATCGACCAGCAGGCTGTCGAGAATGCCGACACGGCCGCTGCCCGCGTTGAACACGCCTGCCACCGAGAGGTCCGCGCAGCCGACTCGCAGCTCGCCGCCAGCAAGCTGGACCTGCCCACCTGCGGGTACATGGATGCCGGCGACCTGCGCCTGGGCCGCGGAGGCGATGAGCGCGCCGACAAGGATTTCTGCGCAGCGCAGGCGGAACAGGGTGGAAGTCACGGCGCGGGATTCCCGGTTGTAGGGCGCTTGCGGAGCAGTCGCCCGCCTCTGCAAGCCATATGCCTCGTTTCTTGACGCTGGCTTGACGCGTCGCCGGGGGCTACCAGACGAGGTCATCCGGCACGCGGAACCGGCTGTAGAACTCGTCGTCCGGGTCGGCTGCGGATGGCGGGGCGGCGGTCGTCCCGTGGTCCAGGTGGATGACCGCGGGATCGATGGCGCGCAGTCGCTCGGCGGTGTCCCGGTTCACCAGCGCATGGCTGTCGCCGAGCCCAACGATGACCAGGGCGCCGCGCGCCAGCAGCGGGCGCTGCGCATCGGCGATGCGCAGACTGCGGATCGCGCCGGCGTGTTCGAAGCGGTAGTCGCTGTCGTCGCCCGGCTTGATGCGATGCGCTTCGATGATCTGCTTCAGCTGCGCCGCGCGCTCGCTGGCCGCGCGCTCGGCGCGCCGCTGGGCCTCCAGCTGGCGGTCGCGCTCGGCGCGCTCGGCCTGCAGCCGCTCGGCGTCGACCGCGTCGGCCTCGACCCCGGTCGCAGGCGCCTGTTTGCCGCTGCGCGCCTTCTGCTGCTGGCGCACCACCTGGTCGAGCTTGTTCTTGTTGACCAGGCCGGCCTTCAGCAGCTGTTCCTGCAGCGGATTGCGCGCCATCAGTCGTCCTTGCGGGTGAACTTGTCGAGCAGGCCCATGCCGACCGCCGAGACCACGAAGGTCAGGTGGATGATGACGTACCAGTAGAGCTTGTCGTTGTCGGTGCGGTGGGTGTCCATGAACACCTTCAGCAGATGGATCGAGCTGATCGCCACGATCGAGGAGGCGACTTTGTTCTTGAGGCTGCTGTAGTCCATCTTGCCCAGCCAGCCGAGCTTGTCGCCTTCGGCGGCGGCATCGAGGCGCGAAACGAAACTCTCGTAGCTGGACAGCATCACCATCACCATCAGGCCGCCGACCAGGGCCAGGTCGATCAGCGACAGCACCACCAGGATCAGGTCCGCCTCGGTCTTCTCGAACACCTGCGGCAGCAGGTGGAAGACCTCCTGGAAGAACTTCAGACCCAGCGCCAGCACCGCCAGCGAGAGCCCAAGGTAAATCGGTGCCAGCAGCCAGCGCGCGGCATACAGGCTGCGTTCGATGACGCGTTCGAGCATGGTGCGGTCCCTCGCGAAGCCAGGAGTAAGGAGCGCGCACGATAGCAGGCGCTTGCCGTGCCCGCGCGTGCAGGCGGCACGGCCGAACGGGTGGGTCACGCGATCCGCCGGAGTCGGCGCCCCGACAAAGACGAAGGCCCGGGTCGCCCCGGGCCTCCGTGGTTTCACGCGGGGTGGTTCAGCTCAGGGAGCCGCCACGCACTGCTGCACGCTGACGTTGTCCACCATCCAGCCATTCGGCCGGTTGACCGAGCTGTCCGAAGTCAGGCGGAAGCGGAAGCGCACGCTCTGGCCGGCATAGGGCGCGAGATCCACCGCGGTGCGGACATAGTCGCGCGTGCCGCACCAGGCCGCCTGCGGTGCGCCCGGGTTGCCGCTCTGCAGCGCGCCGTCGTAGGCGGGGTTGGCGACGCCGGCGTTTACCGCGGTGAATGCACCGCCGTTGACAGAGGCCTCCAGGAAACCGCCGTCATAGCAGCCGCCCGCGCTGCGCGGCTCGAGGTCGTGACGCTGCCAGAACACCAGTGAGCTCGCGCCGCCGCTGGCCGGGATCGCGATCGCCGGGGTCTCGATCCGCTGGTCGGAGGTGGTCGTCGGCGCGATGCCCTGCAGCCCGCGCAGCCCACTCTGCGGCGCGAAGGTGTTCAGGGTCCAGCTGTTGGTGCCGGTGCCGGCACTGCTTGTCCAGCCGGTCGGCAGCGGGCCTGCCCCGGTTTCCATGTCTTCGCTGTAGATCAGGCTGGAGCTCGTGCCGATCGGACAGTCGCCCGGCAGTGCCAGCGTGGTGAAGCTGCCCGTAGCCGATATCGTGCTGCCGCCGCCCAGCCCGCGGGTCGCCGCCTCGAAGCCATCCGCGAACACGCCGATCGAGGTCGTGCAGGCGTTGCGGGAGATGACGCGCCAGTACAGGCGGGTGTTGCTGGGCAGCGCCTGCGCCGGAGTGAAGGCCGGATCACGCGAGGTGCTCTGGGCGACGATGTCGGTGAACTCCGGGTCGCGGGCGATCTGGACTTCGTAGTCGTAGGCCTGGGTCGCCGCCGACCAGCTGAAGGACGCATCCAACGCCACGCCCTGGGCGCCATCCGCGGGGCTGCCGAGGGTGGCAGCGCCGGGCTGCGAGTCGGCGACGAACAGACTGCGGCTGAGGCTGCGGACGATGTCACCCGAGGTGCCGGTCAGCAGCAGGGTGTGCGCGCCGGGCGTCACGCCCGTGGTGTTGATGCTGACCGCGGTCGAGCCGGGCAGGCTGGTGACGATGGCGGGGCTGAAGCTGACCGTGCCGCTGCCGGGCAGGCCGCTGGCGCTCATGTTGACCGGTGCGCTGAAGCCGAGGATCTGGCCCAGGTCGATCGAGGTCGCGATGGTGTCGCCGGCGCAGAACGAGGCATCGAGCGCAGCGCCCGCCAGGGTGAACGAGGCCTCCTCGGCGCAGTTGCTGCAGACCAGGGCGAAATCCTGGTCGGTGGCGTCGCCGGAGTTGGGCACGCCGTCGCCGGGCAGGGTGGTGGCACGCACGCGCACCAGTACGTCGCTGACACCTGCGGGCAGGAACACGTTCTCGGTCACCGCACGGTTGTCGGCGCTGCCGCCGCTGGCCGACACACCGGCAGTGAACACGTTGCCCAGATAGGTCTGGCCGCCGGCGACCACTTCGAGGTCGAGGTTGTTGACCAGGGCCGGGTTGGCGCCCGCTGCGCCGGGCGCGTCGGTCCAGGCGAGGGTGATGCGCACCGGCTTGCCGGCATCGGGCACGCCGAAGCTGCGTTCAAAGACCTCGCCCGCCGCATCGAACACGTGGTTCTGGTCATAGCGCACGCTTTCGACGCCGAGCCCCAGGCTGCCGGGTAGATGCACGCGTCCCCAACCCTGCGCATTGTTCGGGACCGGTGCCGCGGCGCCACCGATGTCGACCGCTCCGTTCACCAGCAACGCTTTGAGCATGGCCGGGCTGGGATCGGCGCCGTCGTTGGCGTCGCGCCACCATTCGGTCAGCAGCACCGTGAGCCCGGCGACATGCGGCGAGGCCATGCTGGTGCCCGTGCAGAAGGCATAGTTCTGCAGCACGCCCGCGCCGATCGCGGTGCCGCACTGGCTGGCGCCGGCGACGCGGCGGGTGGCGGCGATCTGCGAGCCGGGCGCGGCGATGGTGGGCAGGATGCGTCCGTCCACTGCAGGGCCACGGCTGCTGGAGGTGGCCACGGTATTGATCGAGCCGGCGCGCTGGTTCAGCGAGTTGCCGGTGGTGATCATGTTTTTGGCCTCCTTGGGCGCGGTGATCGTGCGCGCGCCGCTGCCGGAATTGCCGGCGGAGAACACCAGCACGAAGGGCTCATTGGTGGTCGGTGTATCGAAGTCGCCGTCGCGCACCATGAAGTCGTGCGTGCGGGCGGACGCGTTGTAGCCGATGCCGGTGCCCTCGCCGGAGGTCCAGCTGTTGTTGCTGCCGATCGCGCCGAGGCTCAGCGCGCGCTTCGACAGCTCCTGCCAGCCGCCGGCCGGCGGCCAGGGGCCGCTGCCGCCGCAGATCGGATTCAGTGCCACCAGCCGCGTGGCGGGAGCGACGCCGATCCCGTAGTGGTAACCGTTGGCGTCGACACCGCCGCTGACCACGCCCGCGCCGGCCATGATGCCAGCCACGTGGGTGCCGTGGCCGCCGCTGGCCTTGTCGTCGCCCGGCCGACCCGCGGGCGAGGTGCAGCCTGCGTAGTCAAAGCCGCCGACGATGCGGCCGGCGAATTCGGGATTGTCGTAGTCGATGCCGGTGTCGGTCACGGCGAAGGTCACGCCGGCGCCGCTCAGGCCCAGCGACTGCAGGAAGCCGAGGTAACCGGTGCCGATCACCTGGTTGGAGGCGTTGTAATTGCCGGCCACGATCTGGCTGGACAGCTCGTCGTCGAGAATCGGCTTGGGACTGGAGTATTCGGTCCACAGCACCTGGGGCAGAGCGTTCAGGCTGTCGAGGCGGTCGGCCTCGATCGCCAGCACGACCGTGTGGATCGCGCCATCCGGCTGGGCCGGCGCATGCGAGCGGATCGCTCCGCCGAGGCTGGCGATGCGCAGCAGCAGCTCATCCAGCTTGCCGTCGTTCACCACCAGCGTGGCGACGTTGTCGATGCGGCCGTCGCGGCCCTTCAGCTCGGGGGCGAGCTTCCAGTCGACGCTGAACTCGCCCTGCCAGCGCAGGCCCTCGATGGTGGCGGCACGCCCTGCTGCCGTTTGGTCGGCCCACACCAGGTAGGCATTGTGCGGGTAGTACTGCAGCACCCTGGCGCCGGCCGCTTGCAGCTGGTCCAGAGCGCGCTGGCCCGGTGAACGCTCGAACTGGACCAGACGCAGGGCGTGCCCTGCCGGGGTCCGCGTGCCTGGCCGGAAGGCCACGGCTTCTGTCATTGGATCGAACTGCTGGCCGCCGAACGAAAGCAGGCGTGTTTCGTCCACTGCGGCCGCTGCAAGTGAACTCATGCCGATGGCCAGCGCGGCCAGCAGACCCTTGCGAATCCTCATCTTCCAGTACTCCCCGAACACGCCCCCACGGCGTCGCCGGGGAGGGTACACCGTAGACGCGCGGGCGTGGGACGGGCGCCACGGGTTCCGCGATGCTGCCCGTCCGGGGGGGCACCGATGCAGGCGTGTCACTGGAGCGTGCGCGCCACGACGCGCTGGCCGTGGCGCGCACGCTGCTTCACTCTGCGTGGCCGCCTGCGGCTGCGGTCCAGCGCGAGCCGTCGGGACCCTGCGCGATCAGGCCCGAGGTCGTGCGGCGCTGTCCCGCATGCGGCTGCTGGACGGTGAAGTTGGCGAGTACGCCGGGCAGTCCGGTCGCCGCGAAGCTGCTCACCCACAGGCCCAGCACCGGCAGGCCGAGCAGCACGTTGTCGCCGCCATTGGCCGCCCCCGGCGCATCACCGCTGAAGAGGAACTGGTGCGCCGCCTCGGCCTTCAGCTCGGCTCGGCCTTCCGCGAACTGCGCCACGCCCTGCGCACATCCGCCGGGAGCCCCGACGCCGCGCTCGGCGCAGGTCACCAGGTTGTGGTTGAGCCGGCTGCCGAGGATCGACGAAGCCGCGTTCGAGCCGTCGGCCTGGCCCGCCTGGTTGAAGCTCCACACCTGCGAGGCGTGGCACAGTCGCGGCAGGTTGGCATTCGAGTTGGGCGGGGGCGTGCCGTTGGTCAGCACCGCGAGCTCGCGGTTCTCGCGATCCCAATAGCGCAGCCGGACGTCCTCGCAGGCGCCTTCGAGCTGGGTGCTGGCCGGGTTGAAGGGCTGTCGCAGCGATGCCGTGGACGCGCCCAGGTGCAGGCCGCGGGTCGGCAGGGTCAGTACCCACTCCGTGCGGGCATCGAGGTTGCTGGAGGTGCGCGTGTTGTACTCGTTGCCGATGCTGGCCTGCATCAGTGCGGCCGAGACCGCGCGCAGGCCTGCGCCCTCACCTTCGAAGGTGTACACGTAGTCGCGGCCGTCGCGATGGAAGCGAGCGCTGCTGCCGCCGCCATCCAGATTGCGCGCGCTGGCCAGGTTGGGGGCGAGCGGGATGGGCAAGGCGTGCAGGTTCTCGCCGGCGACGCCAACGCAGGGTGCGGCGCAGTCGGAGCTGGCGCGGAAGAAGTCCTGCAGCGCGGTGGCGCGGTAGGAGAAGCTGCTGCCGTTGGCGGCGTCGACCAGGATGGCGCTGCCGCTCAGGCCGCCTGCCGGCGGCGCGATCGCCACGCTGGGATTGATCTCAGTGTTGTTCTGTCCCCAGGGACCGTTGGACCAGGCGTTGTTCAATGCGACGCAGTTGCGCTGGTTGGCATGGTTGGCCGCGAACACCGGGCGATCTCCAGGCGCATTGTCCAGTTCGCCCGCTTCGATGACCTCGATGAAGCCCTCGCGGGTGCGCGCCAGCGTGCCGGGGCCCACCGCGGCCGGATCGCCCACCGCGTACTCGAAGTTCAGGAAGGGCTGGCCGGCGGTGGGCAGGGCCGGCACGGTGCAGGTCGTGTCCGAGCTGACGATGCGCGCCGGTTCCTCGTCGCCGGCGCCAGCCACCACCGCCGCGGTCCATACATCGTGGGCGCCGAGATAGATGTTGAAGGTCAGCGCGCGCGCGCCATGGCGTCCTTCGCGGAAGGTGATGCGCAGCGCCTTGGGGCGATCGCGGTGGTTGCTGATCGACAGCAGGGTGCTGTGGCCGCCATTGACCGTGTAGTAAGGAAACAGAAGCACCTGGCCCTGGCCGTCGGCAGAGACGTGGACAGCGTGGCTGGGTGCAAAAGGCATCAGGGCAAGCGCGCCGGCAGCGGCGGCACGGGTGAACGCGGAAAATCGCATGGAGCTCTCCAGAATGCGCACGGAAAGTGCCGCTGCAGAGTACGCGCACGGCCATAGCAGTTCATGTACGTGAATGTGGGGTTTTTGTAGCCGCCGGAAGTGACCGCAGGCCGGAACTCGCGCCTGCCGCACCACGCGCGCGGTCCCGATGCGGATCGCGATGCACGCGGCATCAGGCTCCACGCGCGAAACGCCTGCATCGAGGGCGAAGGCGTCCCGGTCCCGTTATCGGACTCGCCCGATGGTCGAGGGCTCTGCAGGCCATCGGTGCAAATGCGAACGGCCCGGTTGCCCGGGCCGTTCGCGTCCAGCAGTCACCGCGTTGCGCTGACGCTTACCAGATGGCCACGCGCTCCTCGCCTTCGCGACGCATGCGGTCGCCGGGCTGGCAGCCGAAGGCCTCATGGAAGGTCGGCATGTTGGAGGGTGCGCCGACCGCGCGGAACATGCCCGGCGCGTGCGGCCCATTGGTGATCTGCAGCTTCATCGCCTCGGTGGTGAAGCCGCGGCGCCAGACCGTGGCCCAGTTGAGGAAGAAGCGCTGGCTCTGCGACAGGCCTTCGACCATCGGATCGGTGTAGCCCTCGCCCTGGGCGCGGCGCATGGCCGCGTAGGCGACCGTCAGTCCGCCCAGGTCGGCGATGTTCTCGCCCAGCGCCAGTCGGCCGTTGACGTTCAGGCCGGGCAGGGCCTCGTAGGCGTTGAACTGCGCGACCAGCTTGTCGGTGCGGGCGTTGAAACGCTCGCGGTCCTGGTCGGTCCACCAGTTGGCGAAGTTGCCGACGGCGTCGAACTTGCTGCCCTGGTCGTCATAGCCGTGCAGCATCTCGTGGCCGATCACCGCGCCAATGCCGCCGTAGTTGAGCGCGTCGTCCGCGTTCGGATCGAAGAACGGCGGCTGCAGGATCGCCGCCGGGAACACGATCTCGTTGGCCGAGGCGCGATAGTAGGCATTGACCGTCTGCGGGCTCATGCCCCATTCGGTCTTGTCGACCGGCTTGCCGATCTTGTCGAGCATGAAGCGGTAGTTGAAGGCGGCCGCCGCCTCCAGGTTGGCGACATAGCTGTCGCGACCCACGTTGAGGCCATCCCAGCTGCGCCACTTGTCGGGGTAGCCGATCTTCGGCGTGAAGCTGGCCCACTTCTCCAGGGCCTTGGTCTTGGTCTCGTCGCCCATCCAGTCGAGGTTCTGCAGGCGCTCCTTCAGGGCCTCCGACAGGTTGGCGACCAGCTGCTGCATCTTGGCCTTGGACTCCGGCGGAAAGGCCACGGCCACGTAGAGCTGGCCGAGCGCCTCGCCCATGCTGCCGTTGACCGCGCCGAGCACGCGCTTCCAGCGCTCCTGCTGCTCCTGCTGGCCGCGCAGGGTCTTGCCGTAGAGCGCGAAGTTGGCCTCCTCGAAGGCCTTGCCGAGGTAGGGCGCGGCATCGTTCAGCACGCGGAAGCGCAGCCAGGTCTGCCACTGGGCCACCGGCACCTCGACCAGCATGCGGTCGAACTCGCGGAAGAAGTCCGGCATGGCCAGCGAGAACATTTCGGGGCGCGCCACGCCAACGGCGTCGAAGAAGGCGCCCCAGGGGAAGTTCGGCGTCACCTCGTCGGCCTGTTCGATCGAGACCGGGTTGTAGCGGGTGGCCGGGTCGCGCAGGCTGACGCGATCCAGCGAGGCCTTGGCCAGCAGGGTTTCGAACTCCAGCACCTGCTGGGCCTGCGCCTTGGCGCTGGCTTCATCAGCGCCGGCCAGCTGCAGCACGGTGGCGGCGTAGGTCAGCAGCGCCTCGCGCGCAGCCACGAAGTCCTCGCGGTCTTCCAGGTAGTAGCTGCGCTCCGGCAGGGACAGGCCGCCCTGGCTGGTGTAGCCGATCACCGTCTCGGAATTCTTGAGGTCGGCATTGGCGTAGAAGCCGAACAGCGGACCCTGGCCGACCGCGTAGGCGTCACGCAGATAGCCCGCGATGCCGGCGCTGTCGGTGATGGCGTCGATCTTGGCCAGGCGCGGCTTCAGCGGCTCGATGCCTGCGGCTTCGATGGCGGCTTCGTCCATGCCCGAGCCGAAGAAGTCGCCGACCTTCTGCTCGATGCTGCCGGCCACAGCGTTCGACTGCGACGCCGCCTGCACGATGGCGTGCTGGATCTCCAGCGAGCGCTCGCCCAGCACCTCGAAGCTGCCCCAGCTGCTGCGGTCGGACGGCACCGGATTGGCGGCCAGCCAGGTCTGGTTGGTGTGCAGGTTCAAGTCGGTGCAGGCGGTGACCTCGGGGTTGAGGTCGGCGGCACGGAAGCTGATCGGCTGGGTCTTGATCGCGCCCATGTCGATGGCGATCGGCTTGGGCGCAGCGGGAGCCGCGGCGGCAGGCGCGGTGTCTGCAGCGGGCACGGTCGGCGCACTGTCGCCGCTCGGGACGGAGCAGGCGGCCAGCGCGGTGAGAATGGCTGCGGACAGCAGCGAGCGGAAAGGCAGGTTCACGGTAGGGGCTCCTCGGGCGCGCGGCCCGTCAGGCGTCGTCCGGGGATCGGATCGGAACCGCGCACCCTAAGCGCTGGCGCCCCGCCCCGGATGTGGCGGGAGTCACGCGACGCTAGGCGCGTGGGCGCGCGGAGCGCGCGTGGGCGAGGACAGTCGCGTGGGCGAGGCACTCGCGCGGGCGCCGCCCGCTCACGCGGCCACGCCCACTGGCACGGCACGGTAGTACGCCACGCGGCCGCCTGAATCGCCGCATCCACCCAAACGTGCCAGGCCCCGCAGCCCCCCTAGTCAAGCGCGCGCGAAATCTCCACTCTTTCCGCCAGCGCGCGGCAGGCACTGCGTCGCGCGCAGCGCAGCACCCGTGCTGGCCCGCAAGGGTTCAGGACGAGACCGGTCCACAGGGATCGGCACGCAGCGGTCGCGGGCTCCGGACGGAACCGGTGCGCGCCGCCGCAGGGGGCAGGCACCACGTCCTGCCTCCGCAGCGCCTGCTCCCGGGCAGGCGTCATCGCGCGGCCCGAGCGCATTCCAGTGCTGCTGTGTCAGCGCTATCCGGCGCGGGAGACCCCGTGATCCACCCCAGTTCGGAGCTTCGTTTCATCTCGTCCGAGATCGGCTACGGCGTGTTCGCCACCGAGTTCATCCCCCGTGGCACCTTTCTGTGGGTGCTGGATGCCTTCGACCGCATCCTGACCGCTGCCGAGCGCGAGGCGCTGCCGCCGCTGCTGCGCCAGCAGGTCGACCGCTACGCCTACCAGGCCGCCGACGGCGACTTCGTGTTCTGCTGGGATTTTGGTCGCTACATGAACCATTCCTGCGCGCCGGCCAGCCGCGGCATTGGCGACGCCTTCGAGATCGCCGTGCGCGACATCCAGCCGGGCGAGGAGCTGACCTGCGAGTACGGCACCCTCAACCTGGTGCAGCCGATGCGCTGCCGCTGTGGTGCCCTGAGCTGCCGCGGCGAGATCCGCCGCGACGATGCCGAGCGCTACTACGAGCGCTGGGACGCCGAAGCCCGCGCCGCCTTCGCGCTGGCCGCCAAGGTCGCACAGCCCTTGCTGCCCTATGCGAAAGCCGGTCCGCGCGATCTGCCCCTGCTGGCGGCCCTGCATGCCGGCGGCGAAGTCGAAGTGCCCTCGGCCCGCGCCTACCACGTGCCGGCGGCGGAGGGTCAGAGCCGATGATGCACCCGCATACGCGCCTCGTGCCGATCAACGAGGTGGTGGGCGAAGGCGTCATCGCCACCCACACCATTCCGCGCGGCAGTCTGGTCTGGGTGATGGATGCGCTCGACCAGGCCATGCCCGAATCCGAGATCGCCCAGCTGCCGGCCAGCTGGGCGCCGCTGGTCGATCGCTGGACCTTCAGCGACGGCCGCCGTCATCGCGTGCTGCTGTGGGACCACGGCCGCTACGTCAACCACAGCTGCGCGCCCAACTGCGGTGGCACCGAATTCGGCTTCGAGATCGCCCTGCGTGACATCGAGGCCGGCGAGCAGCTGAGCAACGATTACGCCACCCTGTTCATGGGCCCGAGCGAGGGCTTTCACTGCCAGTGCGGCGCGCCGAACTGTCGCGGCGCGATCGATCACCGCCAGGTGCCGGAAGCAGTCGCCGCGGTGCGCCGCGCGCTGACCCAGGCGCTGGACTTCATTGAGTCCGCACCACAGCCGCTGTGGCCCCTGCTCGACCCGCAGCGCCTGCAGTCCGCGCGCCTGAGCCTCACCCAGAGCCTGGCCGATGTGCTGAACGCCAGAGGCACGCGCCGACGCCGCGCTGTCAGCGGCTGAGGAGTGTCGGCAGCTCGGAACCGTCGCGACGCATAGGGTGGGCCCTGGCCCACCGAAGCCGAACACTGGCCACGTGGATCGGACATGCCTTGAAGCGATGGGACCTCGCAGATCGACCGAGACCGCCTCGTGCCTTCGCTTTGTCAGCAGACTGCCGATGCGGACAACACCGTCCGCCGAGAGCCTCAAAGACTGCCCGGCACGAACTCCAGCGACACCTGCGCCGGTCGGCCGGGAAGATCCAGCGCGCTGCGCCGTTCAGGCGTGCGTGCAATCACCCGCCCGCTGCGTACCACCGCCAGTCGCGCCGCCTTCAGGCGGATCGCCTCGAAGGGGTCCGCCGCCTGCAGCAGCACGAAGTCGGCCGGGCCGCCCTCGCGCAGGCCGTAGTCGTCGAGGCCGATCACCCGCGCGGCGGTGTCGGTGACGCCGGCATAGCAGGCGCGGATGCCCTCCTGCGAGGTCATCTGCGCCACGTGTACGGCCATGCTGGCGACTTCGAGCATGTCCGCGCTGCCGAAGCTGTACCAGGGGTCCATGCAGCAGTCCTGGCCCAGGGCGACGTCGACGCCCGCGGCCAGCAGTTCGGGCACGCGGGTCATGCCGCGGCGCTTGGGGTAGCTGTCGTGGCGGCCCTGCAGGGTGATGTTGATCAGCGGATTGGCGACGGCCGAGAGCCGCGCCTCGGCCATCAGCGGCAGCAGTTTGGACACGTAGTAGTTGTCCATGCTGTGCATCGAGGTCAGATGCGAGCCGGTGACCCGGCCCTGCAGACCATGCCGGATCGTTTCGGCGGCCAGCGTTTCGACGTGGCGCGAGTGTGGGTCGTCGCTCTCGTCGCAGTGCATGTCCACGCGCAGACCGCGCTCGGCGGCGATGCGACACAGCCGCGCGATGCTGTCGGCGCCGTCCGCCATGGTGCGCTCGAAATGCGGGATGCCGCCGACCACGTCGACGCCGCGGTCGAGCGCGCGCTCAAGGTTGTCGACGGCGCCCGGCGCGCGCAGATAGCCGTCCTGGGGAAACGCGACCAGCTGCAGGTCGATGTAGCTGGCGACCTGTCGCTTCACGTCCAGCAGGGCGTCGACGGCCAGCAGGCGCGGGTCGCAGACATCGACATGGCTGCGGATGTGCAGCAAGCCTTGCGCGGCGGCCATGTCGCAGTAGGCCAGCGCGCGCCGCACCACGGCCTCGACCGCGAGATCGGGTTTGAGCTCGCCCCACAGCGCGATGCCTTCGAGCAGGGTGCCGCTGGCGTTGAGCCGCGGCAGGCCCAGCGAGAGCGTGGCGTCCATGTGGAAGTGGGCATCGACGAAGGGCGCGCTGAGCAGGCGACCGCGCGCTTCGATCACTTCGGCCGCGTGTTCGGTTGGCAGGGCGGGCGCGATGGCGACGATGCGACCGCCGCGCACGCCGACATCGACGCCTCGCCGACCATCGGCCAGCGCGGCGTCGCGCACCAGCAGGTCGAAGCTCATCCCAGCAGGGCCTTCAGCGCGCGAGTTGCACGCGCGTTCTGCGTGGCATCGGCCTGCGGCGCATGCGCGGCCCAGGCCAGCAAGGCGACGCGCGCGTCGGGGCGAGCCGCGCCGCTGCCCATGCGTTCGGCCAGGCGCTGCATCTGCAACTCGCGGCGACGTGCTGCAGCTTCGGCAGGGCTGTCGATACCGGCGTCGAGCTCAAGGCCGATCAGCGCGTCCTCCGCGTTCTCGCCGGAGACATCACGCAGGCGAGCAGCGGCCAGTTCGCGGCGTTCGGCGTCGCTGAGTGCTGCGTCCTGCGAGGCGTCGATAGCGGCGTCCAGCAGCGACTGCAGGGCGTGCTTCGCGCGCGCCTCGCGCTGCGCTTTCTGGGCGGCGCGCAGGCGTTCGACCGATTTCTCGAACTCGCGCTCCAGGCTGCCTTCGGCGGCGCGCGGCGGACGCGGGCGGCGCTCATTGCGCTCACCACGCTCGCCGCCGAACCGGTCGCTCTGCGAACGATCGCGCGGCGGCCGGCCGGGCCGGGCGTCGCTGCCGGCGTCTTCGATCTGCGGCTGCTGTGCCTGCCAGCGCGATTCCAGCTCGGCCAGTTGGGCGTCGATCTGGCCGAGGTCCTCGGCTTGGGCCAAGGCCTGCACCGCCTCGACCAGGCCCCGGCGCTCGGCCTCGACTGCAGCCAGCGCTTCCGTGCGCGCCTGCGCACCGGCGCGCGCGGCCTCGAACAGCGGGTCGACGATGCCGCGCAGCTCGGCCCACAGGCGATCCTCGGTCTTGCGGTCGGCGCGCGGTGCGTTGCGCCACTCCTGCTGGATCGCCTTGGCGACGTTGATGGCCTGAGTCGCATCGCCGCGGGCAGCGAAGCGCAGGCGCTCCAGCAGGGCCTGCTTGCCTTCGACCGTCGCCTGGTTGCGCGCATCGCGCAGGGCGTCGAGCTGGTCGAGCAGGGCGCGCAAACGCTTGCCCAGCGCGGCGCGGGCGCGCGGCTCGACCTCGTCGAGTTCACGCAGGGCGGCGACAACGCGCTCGCGCAGGGGTTTGAGATCGTCCGGCGCCTGCGCGATCTCGGCGGCCAGCACGCTGATTGCCGCGTCCACCGCCTCGGCCTTCTGCGAGCGCAGGGCGCGGCGCTGCTCGAAGTAGGGCCGTGCCGGCGCCAGTGCGCGATGGCAGAGCGCTCTGAAGCGCTTGCTGATGCCGGTCGCATGCTCGCCGTGGTCGGGCTCGGCGGCCTCGACCTTGGCCCACTCGTCCTGCAGCTCCTTGACCCGGTTGGCGACGGCATCGGGATGCAGGCCCGAGCCGATCAGGGCCTCGACCTCGTCGCACAGGCGCGCGCGCACCTTGTTGCCGGCCCAGCGCTGCCAGCGTTCCATCTCGGCGACGCCGGCCTCCAGCTCGCGCAGCTTCTCGCGCTGGCCGGGCGTGGCCTTGATGCCAGCGGCGAGCCGCGCGCGGGCGGCCTCCAGCGCCGGCTTGGCGACGCCGAGGCGCTGTTCTTCGACGCCGGCCAGCCCCTGCTTGAGCGCGTCGCGCAGGGCTTCGTCGGGCTGCTGGGCAGCGGGCGCGGCTGCGGGCGCTGCCGCCTGGGTATCCGTTGCAGCGCCGAGGGTCTCCATCGCGTCGACTGCGGTCACTGTCGCGGGGGCGGCTGCCGCGGTGTCGCTCGCAGCCCCGGCCGCAGGCTCGGCCATCGGCATCGCCGTATCCGCTTCCGCGGGATCCACGGCGGCAGCGTCGATCGACGCGGCTTCGATCGCAGCGGGCTGCGGCGTCGGCTTGGGCAGGTGCGCGGTCTTGAGCGAATCCACCGCAGCGCGCGCGCTGACGGCATGGCCCTGCAGGCGGCGCAGCAGCGACGCATCAAGGCGCGGCGACAGCAGTTCGACCTCGGCATCCAGTGCCGCGAGCTGCGCGTCGGCATCGGCCGGCAGGCTGCGCGCCAGTGCATCGAAGGCGCTGCCCAGCTGCAGTGCGCGGTGGGTGATGGCGCCGGCATCGCCGCGCGCGAGCTTCAGCGCATCGGCCTTGTCGCGGGCGCGGCGCGACAGCGCCTTGTCCTGGCCGCGCGCGGCCTCGGCGATGCGGTCCAGCGTGGCCTCATCGCTGATGTGCTCCAGCAGGCGCAGGCGCAGGGCAGGGTCGGGATCCTTCAGGCAGCGCCGCTGCAGCAGGCCGGGCTTGTTCAGACGCAGCACCGCCGCTTCGCGCAGCTCGGGCTCGGGCGCGGATTCCGCCATCGTCTCGGCCAGCTCGGTCGGCAGGGCGGCATGGCGGGCGAGCTGCTGGCGTTCGGCGGCAGGCACCCGGGCGTCCAGCAGGCGGGCGCGCACGCGGCCGAGGATGGCTTCGCGGCAGCCGCTGTCCTTCTCCGTAGCCAGGAGTCCCAGCAGGGTTTCGGCGCTGTCGATGCGGGCGATGGCTGCGCGCCGCACTTCGGCCGCAGTGTCGCTGGCGGCGATCTGCGGCAGCAGGCGGATCAGCTCGGGCGCGGTGTCTGAGCGCACGGCCTCGGCGCGACGCAGGGTTTCGGGGTGTTCCCACAGCGGGCGGCGAAAGCGGGCGAACAGCTTCATGCAGGGTCTCGGCGGTTGGTCAGCGAAGGGCCGCACGCGGCGGCACTCCGGATTATGGCGCCTAACGCGTGCCGCGGATCGCCCTGCCGAAGCGCGTGAGGCCCCGCTCGCGGGGCCTCACAGGGTTTCGTTGCGATGGCCGCGCTCAGAGCGCGGGGGGAGGCGGCGGCGCTGCCGCGGGCGTGCCTGGCACCGTCAGCGGTGGCGTCAGCCCGGCCTTGTCCTTCAATTCCTTGAACTTGTCCGACATGCCTTCGAGCTTGGCCGACCACTGCGGGTCGGGCGTCTGCCCTTCGGTGACCTTGAAGAAGACCTGCATCAGCGCCGCCATCGCCAGCGGATCCACCAGCGCGGCCTTCAGGCAGATCGCGGTGACGATGGCCAGCGCGAACGTCCAGAAGCCGGCGAGGCCTGGAAAGAAGCTGGCGATCAGCGCCACCGGCCCGATTACCAGCAGGAAGATCACGAGCGTCAGTGCCCAGATCACGAAGGTCAGCCAGACCGCGTTCTTCAGCATGGTCTTGTAGTTCTGCGCGTACAGCACCACGGCATCGCGGGCCGAGGCCCAGGCGTTCGTGCTGCCGGTGCGGATGGCGTGCGCGAGGATCACCTCGTCGACATAGGTCAGCGAGGTGTTGATCACGGTGTTGGCGAACTTGACCAGGCCGTCCAGGCCGGGAATCGGCAGGAAGTTCGCGATCATCAGCATGGTGCGGTTGAACACCCGCAGGATGCCCTTGATCAGCTGGTCGACGCCGAACAGCACCGAGCTTTCGACGAAGCGCTCCTTGACCACCGCCGAGGCGTGCTCGATCTGGCCGCGGCCGCCGGGAATCTCCTTGCCCTGCAGCAGCTCGGCCAGCACGGCGATGTGCCCGGCCTTGACCAGGTAGAGAAGGTACTCGCGGGCCCAGTACAGCACGCCGCTGATGACACCGAAGCCGATGAAGGCGCCCCAGGCGCTGCCGGCGCCTGGGTCGGCGGCCACCTTGCCGAACAGATAGCCGATGCCGGCGCCACCGCCGGTGGCGACCACATAGGCGAGCGTGATGCCGAGGTACACCGCGAGGCGCAGCAGGAGGAAGGGCAGGGTGCGCAGCAGCAGGCCGAGGATCTGGCCGAGGCTGAAGTCCATCATTGCGGGTGTCTCCGGTGGGCGGGCTGGGGTCGGGCGGGTCAGCGCAGGCGCGCCAACCCTGGTGCAGTGCGGCGCTGCACGCGCGGTTCGGGAGATATACGCAGAGCCGCGGCGCAAAGCGACATCGAGGGCGTTTCACCTCACCCTGACGCCGCCGGCGTAGCCTCTTCGGCGACTTGAGCCACCCGCGGAAAACCAACCATGCGCCCGATGTCCCCGAAAGCCCTCCTGTTGGCGCTTCTCTGCGCTGCACCCGTTCCTGCGCTCGCGGCCTGCGGTCTACTGGAGGGAGAGAGCTTCCGTCCGCTGGCCGGCAAGGAGCCGGTGAGCCTGTGCGAGCGCTACGAGGGCCAGGTGCTGCTGGTCGTCAACACTGCCAGCAAGTGCGGCTTCACGCCTCAGTACGAGGGGCTGGAAGCCCTGCACCAGGAGCTCGCCGGCCGGGGCTTCGCGGTCGTCGGCTTTCCCTCCGGTGACTTCATGGGCCAGGAGTTCGAGGACGAACAGCAGATCGCCGAGTTCTGCACGAACACCTACGCGGTGAAGTTCCCGATGTTCGAGCGCGTGTCGGTCAAGGGCGAGCAGGCCGTGCCCTTCTACCGCGAGCTGGCGGAGGCGGCCGGCGAGGCGCCAGGCTGGAACTTCCACAAGTACCTCTTGAATCGCGAGGGCCAGGTGGTGGCCAGCTTCGGCAGCCGTACCCGTCCCGACGACCCCGCGCTGCGCGCGGAGATCGACAAGCTGCTCGGCGGCTCCTGACGAGCGCTGCCGGCCCGCGAGCGGGCCGGCAGGTGCCGGCTACAGGCGTCGCTTGATCAGCCGGATCAGGCCGCCGAGCACCGGGATGTGCTCATACAGCCCGTCGGCGGCGTTCCAGTAGTCCTGCTGGTAGACCACGCGTCCCTCGGCGTCGAAGCGCAGATGCGACAGGCCGACCGTTTCGGTATCGATGCCGCGGCGGAAGCGCTTGAAGCGGATGCTCATGCGCCAGCGGATCAGGTGCTCGCCTTCGGCGGTGCGGGTGGTTTCCAGCAGCTGCACGCGACAGTCCTCGACCGCTTCGGCGCTGTCGCGCAGGTAGTGCTGCAGGGCGGCGCGCCCTCGCAGCGTCTTCAGGGTGTCGTTGAAGTAGACATCCTCGGCATAGGTGTCCGGCACCAGGCGTTCGATCCGGTCGGGGCTGAAGCTCTGGAAGAATGCGGCGAAGCGGGCGATCGCATCCGCCTCTCCCGGGCTGCCGGCGATCGGTGGCGCTGGATGTCGGCTGCGGATCCGTTCAAGCTCGGAAAGAGTTTCCACTGAATGGGCACCAGGGCAGGGCAGGGTGTCCAGCATGGACCAGACACAGGGAGTATCGAAGTGAAGGTGCGCCGATCGGAGCGGGTCGCGGTGTGGTTGGGGCTGGCAGGGCTGCTGCCCTTCGTGGTGCTGTCGGTGTCGGTCTGGTCGCCGGACTGGCGCGCGTTGGCGCTGCCGGCGCTGCTGGGCTATTCGGCGCTGATCCTGTCTTTCCTGGGCGGTGTGCGCTGGGGGCGCGGGCTGTCGACGGATCGACCAGTCGAATACGTCTGGGCGGTGCTGCCCAGTCTCTGGGCCCTGGCAGCGCTGCAGCTCCCGCAGACCGCGGGCCTGCTGATGCTCGCCGCCGGCTTCGTGGGCCAATGGTGGCTGGATGGTCCCGGCGACCGGATGCCGGCGCCCGCCTGGTTCCGCCGCCTGCGCAGCCTGTTGAGCGCAGTGGTGCTGGCCTGCCACGTGCTGGCGGTCAGCGCGCTGCTCGGCTGATGCCCGGCCACCGGGGAACCTTTCGCGCCGGCAGCCGTCAATGGCTCTGGCGTTGCGCCCCTGCGGGGGCCACCCCACAATACCGCGCCCCGTCGCCGTCGGACTTACGGCGCCCCATCCGTGTTGGAGAACCCATGAAGCATTCCCTGCGCACCACCCTGCTCGCCGCGGCCACCGCCGCCGCCGTGGGGTTTTCGTCCTTCGCGGTCGCGAACGACAAGCTGGAAACCGAGAAGGACAAGATCAGCTACGTGATCGGCCTGCAGATCGCTGGCTCGCTGGTGCAGATCAAGGATGAGGTCGACCTGAAGGTGCTGATGCGCGGCATCGAGACCGGCCTGTCGGGCGAAGAGCCGGCGATCAGCCAGGAAGAAGCGATGGCCGTGCAGCAGGCCTTCGGCCAGAAGCTGCAGGCCAAGCGCGAAGGCGAGATGCAGGCTGCCGCCGCGAAGAACCGCGCCGACGGCGAGGCCTTCCTGGCCGAGAACAAGACCAAGCCGGGCGTGAAGACCACCGAGTCCGGCCTGCAGTACAAGGTCGTGACCGAGGGCAGCGGCGAGCGCCCGGCGGCCACTGACACGGTCAAGGTTCACTACACCGGCACCCTGCTGGACGGCACCAAGTTCGACAGTTCGGTCGATCGCGGCGAGCCGGCCCAGTTCGCGCTGAACCAGGTCATCCCCGGCTGGACCGAAGCCCTGCAGCTGATGCCGGTGGGCAGCAAGTACACGCTGTGGCTGCCCTCCGAGCTGGCCTATGGCGAGAACGGAACGCCCGGCCCGATCGGCCCGAATGCCACCCTGATGTTCGAAGTCGAGCTGATCGAGATCGTCAAGGCCCAGTAAGCCGCGCAGGCTGCGACAGCACGGACGGCCGGCGGATGCGATCCGCCGGCCGTCTTCGTTTCGGTCGCCACACATGCCGATGAAATGAGAAATTCATCACAATCTGCTACCGTGCCGCCCCCGTCCGCCGCGGCCTGACGGCCACCGCGATCGGCCCGGCGCCCCGCGCAGGGTGCTGTCCCGCCCCATCTGGATCCGGAGTTCGAGCATGAATGTCACCGTTTTCGGCACCGGCTATGTCGGTCTGGTCACCGGCACCTGCCTCGCTGAAGTGGGCAACACGGTCACCTGCGTCGACATCGACGCCGCCAAGGTCGAGGGCCTGCGCGCCGGCCGGGTGCCGATCTTCGAGCCTGGCCTGGAGCCGATGGTGATCGACAACAGTCGGGCCGGACGCCTTCTGTTCACCACCGATGCCGCTGGCGCGCTGGCGGATGCCGACATCATCTTCATCGCTGTGGGCACCCCGCCCGACGAGGATGGCAGCGCCGACCTGCGCCATGTGCTGGCGGTCGCGCGGACGATTGGCCATCACCTGCAGCGCGAGGCCCTGGTGGTCACCAAGTCGACGGTGCCGGTGGGCACCGCGGATCGCGTGCGCACAGCGATCGCTGAGGCCCTGGCGGCGCGCGGGTCGGACCTGCCCTTCGAGGTCGCATCGAATCCGGAATTCCTGAAGGAGGGCGATGCGGTCAAGGACTGCATGCGCCCGGACCGTATCGTCATCGGCTGCGAAAGCCAGAAGGCCGTGGACGTGCTGCGCGCGCTGTATGCGCCCTTCAACCGCAACCACGAGCGCATCGTGGCCATGGACCTGCGTTCGGCGGAGCTGACCAAGTACGCCGCCAACGCCATGCTGGCCACCAAGATCAGCTTCATGAACGAAATGGCGAACCTGGCCGAACAGCTCGGCGCCGACATCGAGAAAGTGCGCATCGGCATCGGCTCCGACCCGCGTATCGGCTTCTCGTTCATCTACCCCGGCGCCGGCTACGGCGGCAGCTGTTTTCCCAAGGACGTGCAGGCCCTGCACCGCACGGCGGCCGCGCGCGGCTTCGACGCCCGCATCCTGCAGGCAGTGGAAGCCGTCAACCATGCCCAGAAGGACAAGCTGCATGCGCTGCTCGTGCGCCATTTCGGTGATCTGCGCGGCCGCCGCATCGCCCTCTGGGGTCTGGCCTTCAAGCCGAACACCGACGACATGCGCGAAGCCCCGAGCCGGCGCCTGATGGAGCAGCTGTGGGCCGACGGCGCCAGCGTCGCCGCCTACGATCCCGAAGCCCGCGCCGAAGCCGGCAGGCTCTACGGCAATCGCGCCGACCTCGCACTGGTCGAGCAGCCCTACGATGCACTGGAGGGCGCCGATGCGCTGGTCGTGGTGACCGAATGGAAGGCGTTCTGGAGCCCGGACTTCCGCCGCATCGCGCGCAGCCTGAAGTCGCCCGTTGTGTTCGACGGCCGCAACATCTGGGATCCCAACCTGGTCGAGGCTGCCGGTCTCGCCTACTACGGTATCGGCCGCGGTCGCAGCGTGGTCCGTGCGGGAGCAGAACATGCGTGAACTCGTCGAGCGTGTCGTCGAGCTGGAGATGCGGGTCGCCTTCCAGGACGATACGATGCAGCGCTTGAACGCGGTGATCACCGACCAGAGCCTGCGCATCGAGCAGCTTGAGCGGCGCCTGGAGCTGATGCTCACCGACCTGAAGTCCCTGCGCGGCCTGCTGTATGCCGACCCCGTGCAGGAACCGCCGCCCCCGCACTACTGATTCTGCGGCGTACCCGATCCGTGACTGACCGATGACCTCTTCCCTGCGCGACCAGTTGACCCAGCTGGGTTTCAAGCCTCCCGAACCCGTCAAGCCGCGCGAGCCGGCGCACAAGGCGCGTCCGCATTCCGGCACGCCGGGCGGCAAGGGCCGTCCCGAGCAGGGCCGCAGCGAGCAGGGCAGGCGAGCAGGCGCGGACAAGCCCGGAAGGGCTGGCGCGCCCTCGGCTGCCAAGGGCCGCAGCGGCGATATCCGCAGCCAGGAAGAGATCGATCTCGCCAAGGCCTATGCCCTGCGCCAGCGGGTCGAGCGCGAAGAGCAGCAGCGTTTGGAGCGCGAGCGCCAGGCCGAGGCCGCGCGCCGGCGCGAGGCCAGGCAGAAGCTGCACACCCTGCTGCAGTCGGCGACGCTGAACCAGCCGGCCGCCGAGCTGCCGCGGCATTTCGAGCATGCCGGCAAGATCCGCCGCATCTACGTCACGCCCGAGCAGCTGAAGGCCCTGAACGCGGGCGAGCTCGCCATCGTTGCCGCCGGCGGCCGCTACCACCTGGTCGGACTCGAACATGCCGAGCAGGCGCGTGTGCTCATGCCCGACTGCATCGCCTTGAGGGTGGATCCGAGCGCTGGCGAAGGCGGTGACGATTACGCCGATCCGCGTTTCGTCGTGCCCGACGATCTGGTCTGGTAGCGCTTCGCCGCGCCGGGGGCGCTGACGCCGCGCCCGCGGTGGGACTCGCGCCGCGCGGCCGACTCCTGCAGGGACTCGTGCAAACGCGGCATCGCCCTGGGAGGGGCGTACTGGATGATCCGGATTGTTCTGGTCGATGACCATGGGCTGATGCGCGCCGGCGTGCGCATGCTGCTGGAATCGCAGGCCGACATGCAGGTCGTGGGCGAGGCCGGGAGCGGCGACGAAGCCCTGCCGCTGCTGCGCAAGCTGAAGCCCGACGTGGTGCTCTGCGACTTCCACATGCCCGGCCTGTCGGGTCTTGAGGTCACTGAGCGGCTGGCCCGCAGCCTGCCGGAAATCCGCCTGATCATGGTTTCGGTGCTGAACGATGGCCCCATCCCCAAGCGCGTGCTGGCGGCGGGCGCGCATGGCTATCTCGACAAGGGGGCGCCGGGTGCGGAGCTGCTCACGGCGGTGCGCGAGGTGGCGGCGGGGCGTCGCTACATCGGCGCCGACATCGCCCGGCAGATGGCGCTGGAGGGTCTCAACGGCACGCCTTCGGCCGTGCAGGCGCTGACGCCGCGCGAGCTCGAAGTGGCCCTGCTGCTGGTGCAGGGCCGCAAGATGACCGAGATCGGCGAGCGCCTGAGCCTGAGCGCGAAGACCGTAGCCACCCACAAGTACCGCGTGTTCGACAAGCTCGGCGTGCGCGACGTGGTGTCGCTGGTGCGGATCGCGCGCCAGCACGGCCTGCTGGATCCGAACGCCAGCTGAGGGCGCTCACGCTTCTCGTGCACGGCGGCCCCAACGCAAACGGCCCGGAAGTTCCGGGCCGTTTGCGTGTACGAGCTGACCGATCCGTGGGATCAGATCAGCCGTTCCTGGCGTGGCTGGGCTTCCGCGGCCTCGTCGACCCGGGGCGGAACCGCTGCGGGCTCCGCATCGACTGCGGCAGCCTGATCGGTCTCGGTCTCGGTCTCGGTCTCGGCAACGACAGGCGCATCGACAGCAGCGTCTGCCGTCGGCACCCGCTCGGCCTCCACCGGCGAGGTCTGCGCCACGACGGAATCCACCACAGTTGCCGCCGGAGCTTCGGCGGCCCGGGACTCGATGGGCGGGGCGATGGGTGCTTCGACTGGCGTCGCAGCTTCATCTGCGACCGGCGCCTGGGCTTCGACCGTGGCCGCAACGGCTACTTCGCTTGCCACCGATGCAGGGCTCTCCACCGTCTCGACCGCTGCGATCGGCGTGACAGGTGCGGGTGACGGGGCGGTCGCCTCCGTGGCTGCCGTTTCCTCGACCGATGCCGGAGTCGCCGCCGACGCTGACGCCGCAGCGCTCACGTCAGCGGACTCGGCGGTCCGCGGGTCGACCGGAGCATGCGGCGTGGCCACGACTGGCGTGGTCTCCGCTGCTGGCGCATCCGCGGTCGCCGTCGACGCGGCCTGCGCCGCAGGCTCATGCGTCGCCTCGACGACCACCTCGGCGACCTTCTCGACAGCCGGTTCGGGGGCCGCATCGGCAGGAGCGTTCATCTCCGGCCGCAAGGGGGCGGGCCCATCGATCGGCGCTGCGACGATTGCCACGGCGGCGGCCGCCGAGGCAGCTGCAGCCGCTGCCGGGCGCGGCAGCGGTACCGGCACGAACGGCGGCGCTTCGCCCCGGGCCGGCGCCTCGGGCGCCTGTGGGACTGCACTGTCCTCGTCCTGCGCTTCGGTCGCGCTTTTCATGGCGCGCTCGACGCGCGGCGCGGCTTCCGCAGCGGCGTCGGCCGTGCTGGCCTCGACGCTGCCCTCGGTCTCGTCACCGTCCTCGTCATCGAGCCCCAGAGCCTGATCGCTGCCATTGGCTTCGCCCGCCGCACCCGCTTCGCGACGGCGACGCCGGCCACCGCGGCGACCGCGGCGACGGCGGCCGCCCTCGGCTGTCGCAGCGGCATCGGTACCAGCGTCGGGCGCGGACTCGGTGTTCTCGCTGACGCTCACTGCCACCGCCGCAGAGGCCGCGGCCACGGCAGCCAGCGCTTCGACCGCCTCTGCAGGCTTGCCGGCCTCGGCTGCCTTTGCTTCGCGACGCTCATCGTTGCGCGCTACGCGCGTCTCCGCATTGGCTTCGCTGCCGCCACGTTCGCGGCGCGCTTCGCCCTTCTCGCCACGCTCGGGGCGCTCGCCGCGCTCGGGCTTGTCGGGGCGCTGCGCGTCCTGCGGCTTGCCCTGCTTGCCGCGGTTCTCGCTGCGTTCCTCCGGGTTCGGTCGCGGGCCGCGCTCCTCGCCCTGCGGCTTGCCGCCCTGGGCCTGCTGGCCCTTCTGCGGCTTGTTGCCGCGGCCGTCCTGGCCGCCGCGCGACTCATTGCGGTTGTCGCCGCGCTGCTCGTTACGCTCGCCACGCTCGTTGCGTCGTTCCTCGCGGCGCTGGTCGCGGTCACGACGCCCGTCGCGGCCCTCGCGCTTGCCTTCGCGGGCGGCCGGCGCGGCCGGCGCCTCGGCGGCGCCGATGCCCAGCATGCCCAGCAGGCGCGACCACAGGCCGGGCTTCTTCGCGCCCGGCGCAGGCTGCGCTTGCGGGCGCGGCTGCGAGGCAACCTGCTGCGGCTTCTGCGGCTGCGGCGCCGGCTTCACGCGGGGTTCTTCGTCTTCGCGGTCCTCGCGGATCGGTGCCGGGCTGGCCGGTTTGACGGCCTTCACCGCCGGCGCCGGCGGGATGTTGAGATTGGCGCGGGTCAGCGCGTGCACTTCCTGCTTGCGCGGCGAGGTGCGGTAGTAGCTGGGCTTCGAGGTTTCCTCGCCGAGCTCGCCCTCGCGGATGCGCTGCACGTTGAAGTGCGGCGTCTCAAGCTGGTTGTCGGCGACGATCACCACCGGCACGTCGTGGCGCTGCTCGATCTCGAGCAGGCCGCGGCGCTTCTCGTTCAAGAGGAAGTTGGCGATCTCGTGCGGGGCCTGCACCAGCACCTGGCCGGTGTTGTCCTTCATCGCCTGCTCTTCGATCAGGCGCAGGATCGACAGGCTCAGCGAGTCGACGCTGCGCATGCGACCGTGTCCGGCGCAGCGCGGGCACACCGTCTGGCTGGATTCGCCGAGGCTGGGGCGCAGGCGCTGGCGCGACATCTCCAGCAAGCCGAAGCGCGAGATGCGGCCGATCTGCACGCGCGCGCGGTCGTGCTTCAACGCGTTCTTCAGGCGCTCCTCGACCTCGCGCTGATGGCGGTTCGACTCCATGTCGATGAAGTCGACCACCACCAGGCCACCGAGGTCGCGCAGGCGCAGCTGGCGGGCGACTTCGTCGGCGGCTTCGAGGTTGGTGTTGAAGGCGGTCTCTTCGATGTCGCCGCCCTTGGTGGCGCGCGCCGAGTTGACGTCGATTGCGGTCAGCGCTTCCGTCTGGTCGATCACGATCGAGCCGCCCGAGGGCAGGCGCACCTGACGCTCGTAGGCGTTCTCGATCTGCGACTCGATCTGGTAGCGGTTGAACAGCGGGATGTTGTCCTTGTAGAGCTTCAACTTGCGCAGGGTGTGCGGCATCACCTGCTCGACGAAGTCCCGGGCCTCCTGGAACATCGGCTCGGAGTCGATCAGGATCTCGCCGATGTCGGCGCGCAGGTAGTCGCGCAGGGCGCGCACGATCAGGCGCGACTCCTGGTAGATCAGGAAGGCGGCCGGCCGGGCCAATGCCGCGTCGGTGATCGAGCGCCAGACTTGCAGCAGGTAGTCGAGGTCCCACTGCAGCTCTTCGGCGTCGCGGCCGACGCCAGCGGTGCGGATGATGATCCCCATGTCGTCGGGGATGTTCAGCTTGTCCATGGCCTCTTTCAGGGCCTGGCGGTCCTCGCCCTCGATGCGGCGGGAGACGCCGCCGGCGCGCGGGCTGTTGGGCATCAGCACCATGTAGCGGCCGGCCAGCGAGATGAACGTGGTCAGCGCCGCGCCCTTGTTGCCGCGCTCTTCCTTGTCGACCTGGACGACGACTTCCTGGCCTTCCTTCAGCAGCTCCTTGATCCCGTGCTTGTTCGGGTCGGTGCCGGGCAGGAAGTAGTCGCGGGAGATTTCCTTCAGCGGCAGGAAGCCGTGGCGCTCACCGCCGTACTCGACGAAGGCGGCTTCCAGCGAGGGCTCGAGCCGGGTGATGCGGCCCTTGTAGATGTTGGATTTCTTCTGTTCCTTGGCCGGCTGTTCGATATCGATGTCGTACAGGCTCTGGCCGTCGACGATGGCCACACGCAACTCTTCCTGCTGAGTTGCGTTGATCAGCATTCTCTTCATGGGTTGTCATTCCTCGCGCGCTCACGCGGGGAACGCCGGAAATCCCGGCCAAGGCACGCGAAGACCGCGCGCCCGAAGCGGAGTCACCAGCGCTGCGACCGTGTAGCCGGGTCCATCCCTGGCCCGCGGGAGCGCCAAACATTGTTCTTTCCTTCCGCCGGCCCACGTCGCGGGAGCCCCGAGGCGTCTGTAGCCGACGACCTTTCCGCGGCGCCCTGCGGCCAGAACCTCGGTGACCGAGGGAAGCGGCGGGCGCTGCGGGTGTCGCGTTGCTGCTGCCGCGCCGGGATCCCTCCCGGCAGCGACGGCTCCACCACTTGCGGCGCACGCGCCGGTGGAGCCCACACGAAACAGGCGGCTGCAGCGCCCCTCGAAGGAGGCACGCCGGCAGCCGCCGATTCCGAACCGGAGCCGGGTCCCTGGCTCCGCGCAGCCCCGGGGCCCATGCCCCTGGCTGCGTTCATCTCGATAAAGCGGTGTGCAGCCGATGCCGCTACCATGCTCGACCCGCCTGCGGCGGATTCGCCTCCGGCCCGCGCATCTGAACAGATCGCGCCGCCGAACGCTTCATGGAAACAGCCCCGGAAACGACAAGGGCGCTGGAAAATCAGGACCTTATCGCGCGTGAAGTCTAGCAAGCCGGGTGCGGCCGCAGCAAACGAAACCGCCAAGTCGCCCACAGCGGGCGGCGTGCGCCTGGTGCAGGTGCCGGCCGACCGCGCAGGCCAGCGCCTCGACAATTTCCTGCTGGGTCAGCTGAAGGGCGCGCCGCGCTCCTTGATCTACCGCATCCTGCGCACCGGCGAGGTCCGGGTGAACGGTGGCCGCGCCAAGCCCGATACTCGGCTTGAAGGCGGCGAGACCGTGCGCATTCCGCCGGTGCGGCTGGCCGAGCCGGCGGCTCCGCAGGAGGCGCCGCGCAGCCAGCTGGAGCGCATCCGCGATTGCATCGTGTTCGAGGACCGCGCCCTGCTGGCGCTGGACAAGCCCAGCGGCATCGCCACCCACGGCGGCAGCGGGATCAGCTTCGGCGCCATCGAGCTGCTGCGCCAGCTGCGTCCGGGTGAGCCGCTGGAGCTGGTGCATCGTCTCGATCGGGACACTTCGGGCCTGCTGGTGGTGGCGAAGAAGCGCTCGGCGCTGACCGAGCTGCAGCGCCTGATCCGCGAGGGCAAGCTGGAAAAGCGCTACCTGACCCTGCTGGTCGGCGATATCGGCCCGAAGCCGTTCAGCGTGAACGCGCCGCTGCGCAAGTTCGAGCTGCAGGGCGGTGAGCGCATGGTCCGGGTCGACCCGGTCGAGGGCAAGGCCTCGCTCAGCCACTTCCGGCGACTCGCCCTGCACGGTGGCCACAGCTATACCGAGGTGCGCATCGACACCGGCCGCACCCACCAGATCCGCGTGCACGCCCAGCACAGCGGCCACCCGGTGGCGATGGACGAGAAGTACGGCGAGCGCGAGGCCAACAAGGCGCTCAAGGCCGCAGGTCTCAAGCGCCTGTTCCTGCACGCCGCGAGCCTGAAGTTCGCGCTGAAGGACGGCACTGAGCCCTATTCCCTGAGCGCGCCGCTGCCGGCCGAGCTGAAGGCGGTGCTGGCTGCGCTTGATCGCTGAAGAGGGTTACAGCGGCGCGAACACGTAGCGGCCGCCGACCTCCAGCGAGCGCAGCAGCGTCGGTGGAAGGAGCGCGGCCGTGGCGAGGCCGAGCGCCGCGTGCGAGGCGATCTGCGGCAGCAGTCGGCCGTGGCGCTCCGCCATCCACGCCCAGACGCAGCCGCCGACGAAGCACAGGCCCATCAGCTCCAGATTCGGCAGGTGCAGGGCGGCGAACAGCAGGCCCGCGAGCAGCAGGGTCCACGGACCCAGCCCCAGCGCGCGCAGGTGCGGAAGCGCGAAGCGCGCCAGCCAGAGCTGCTGCAGCGCGGCCCAGGCGATGTAGCGCAGCAGTCGGTCGGCTTCGAAGGCGCTCGGGTCCAGGCGCAACTCAGGCGTTTCGAGCCAAGCCCATGCTGCGAGGGTCACGACGCCCAGCATGGTGAAGCCCAATGCCACGAGCCAGGCCGTGGCCGCAGAGGGCGTTCGCGACGTGAGCACGGGCTTGGCGGCGTCGCCCTGCGAATCAGGCGTCGCAACCTGCTCCGCAGCCGAGGGCACTCGGGTGTCCTGCGTCTCGACTGAGGGAATGTCCGGCGCAGGCGCATGCGGCGCCTCGGCTGTCGTGCGCATCAAGCTGCGTTCGCACGGCCACAGCGCCAGCAGCGCCAGCGCCCAGCCCGCCAGCAGCAGGGCGTCCCCGGGCTCGGGGGGAAAGCGCGGCAGACCGAGACTGAGCAGCAGTGCTGGCGTGATCGCTCCGACCAGCAGCGCAGCACTGGCCCGGGTGGGGCCGGCGCCGAATCGCGCGCAGGCCCAGGCCAGCAGGGCCATCAGAGCACCCAGCGTGGCCGCAAGCGCGGGGCTGAGCGCCGTGACGGCAGCCGCGGCGCGCACCAGTGGCTCGCTGGCATCGGCGCCGACGCGCAGCTGCGGCGCGGCGGCGAGCTGTTCGTCACGCACCGCCAGCAGCCATCGCGTCGACGGGTCCGCCGGCAGCGCAAGCCGCGGAGGGATGCAAGGTTCGGCACCGCAGCGCGGCGGCAGCAGTTCGGCGGAACGCAGGGAGAAGCGCTGTCCTGGCTCGGCTTCGAACTCCAGTCTCAGCTGCGCGATCGGGCCATCCAGCAACGGCAGTGTCGGGCCGAGCGCAATCGTCTGACCGCCGGCTTCGGTGATGCCGTCGGTGCGTGCGGGCAGATCGATCCACGCGCCGGGCCGGGTCTGCGGCTGCAGGTCGGCAGCGGCGCGCAGGCGCAGGCGCAGCGGCGCATCGCTGCGGTAGTCGAGCCGCAGGGTCGGCAGCACCGCAGGATCGATGCGCTGACCCGACAGGCGCAGGCCAAAGTCGCCGCTGCCCTGCATCAGGCTGAGCGCGAGTGCGTCCTCACCTCCCGATTCCTGCTGCAAGCTCTGCAGTGGACCGACGCGCGCACGCGGGTCGGTGAAGTCCCAGCGGAAGGGCGAGGCCTCGCGTCGATACAGCTCGGCATCGGCCCGCGCGCGCGCTTCGAGCTGGGCGCCGACGCCTGCGGGCGCCAGCCAGACCAGGGTCACGGCCAGCGCCAGCACGAGCAGCGCCGCGAGCTCGGCTGCGCCCTCGCGCTCCGACTGCACGGTTCAGCCTGCGCCGTGCAGGCGTTCGGCTTTGGCCGCGCAGATCAGATCGTTCTCGGACAGGCCGCCCACGTCGTGCGTCGAATAGCGCACCACGCAGCGGTTGTAGTGCACCGACAGGTCGGGGTGGTGGTCCTCGGCGTGGGCAATGAACGCGAGTGCATTCACGAAGGCCAGTGTCCGGTAGTAGTCGCCGAAGCTGTAGGTCTTGCGGATCGCCGCACCGTCTTCGACCAGCTCCCAGCCGGGCAGGGCCTCAAGGGCGGCATGGATGCGGCCGGCATCGGCCTTGTGTTCGGCCCCGCGCAGGGGGCGGCAGCGCTGGGCGGCGAGTTCGGCGAGCGTGGTCATGGCGTGTCACATCCATCGAAAGCAAGGCCGCGGAGTATAGCCAGCGGCCGTTGGGCGGCCCGGCTCGCGCGGGACTCCGCGCGGGTTCCGCAGCGGTCGGGACTGCCTCGCGCTTGATCCACCTCAGGAAGCCTCACGGGCCATGCGGTACCATTTCGGTCCCAATTCCCCGGGGTGCCGTCGCGCCATGATCCAGATCACCACCGCCGCCCAGCAGTACTTCGTCCGCCTGATCCAGCAGCAGGGTGGTGACATCGCCGGCATCCGGCTCTCGGCCGTACGCGCCGGCACGCCCAGCGCCGACGCCAAGCTGGAGTTCGTCGAGGCCGTCGATCTCGACGGCGACGAGTGGGAGGTGCAGTGCGAGGGTTTCATCCTCTACCTGCAGGCCGCCAGCGCCGAGTACTTCACCGACGCCGAGATCGACTTCGTCAGCGAAGCCACCGGTGGCCAGCTGACCGTGCGCGCGCCGCGCATCAAGGGCGTGCCGCCCGGCGCCGAGGCCAGCCTGGTCGAGCGCGTGCAGCACGTGATCGACACCGAGATCAACCCCGGCGTCGCCAGCCACGGCGGTCGCGTCAGCCTTGAGGAAATCACCGCCGACGGCATCGTCGTGCTGCGCTTCGGCGGCGGCTGCCAGGGCTGCAAGCAGGTCGACTACACGCTCAAGAACGGCGTGGAGAAGACGCTCATGCAGCGCGTGCCGGAAGTGCGCGCGGTGCGCGATGCGACGGATCATGCGAAGGGGGAGATGCCTTACTTCGCCTGAGCCTCAGGGGAGGCGGGATTGGAAGTCCAGTGCCTGCGGCACCTGGCTCGGGCTGCGTCGGGAGGCTTTCGACGCGGCAACATGAGCGGCCTGCAAGGCTCCGGACGACGCTGTGCGTCGTTGATGAAGAGTCCCGGCTGTGTCGGTTGCCAGCGCCACGGGCTTGCCGAGCGGACGCGAGTTCAAGCCCGGATCTCGAAGTGCGAGCGCCGGGCATCGTTCTGCTTGGGTCAGTTGGCCTTTGGACGCGGCAGCCTCCACTGGACGGAGGCGGACGACCTCAGGCACTTCCACCTGCCTGACCTGCCCCCACCCAGCGGTACCAGCCGAAGCTAGGTAGAGTCCGTCACCCTGAGCGGACGGACATGCGCAAGCACCGTTCGGATTTTGTCGGAGAGGGGTCATGAGCAAGCGTGGCGATCGAGGCAATACCTACTTCGTCTGCTGGGAGCAGGAGGCAGGCGGTCTGCGCGCTTGGCTGCGCGACCGTCCTTCGCTGGCCATCGAGGCTGAGGATCGGGATGAGGCCGAGGAGGAGCTCGGCATGCAGGTCATGGAGTGGAACGGCGATGGCGAAGCCTGCTTCGAGTGGGAAATCCGTGGCGATACACCGACGAACCAGTACCGCAGCCTGTCGTACAACGACAGTGTGCGCACGAAGAACTTGCGCGAGGACCTCTTCGAAAACGGGGTTTGCGGTCGCTGTGGTTGTGGTGCTGGCCACAGGAACAATGTTCCTGTGCTGTTGGAGCGCAGTCCTCAATCCGACGTCTTCCGCCTCGAACGCCCGTTTCCCAAAGACATCTACCCCACCCGCACCTGCGTCTCCGGGCGCTTTCTGGAGCTGTTGAGCGCTGACGAGGTCGCAAGGTTGGAGCCTCGTGCGGTGGTGGCACCACCACGGGTGCGCATGCGCTACTACGAGATCTGCGGGAAGCCTTTAGCCGAGGCGCGGGCTCTGGCCGGCTACCCCTTTCTCAATCAGGTGCACCAGTCCTGGCAGTGCACGGCCTGCGGTCAGCACGCCTTCATGCAGGACACTCCTTACAAGGCCGGCACAGTCATCCTGTCCGAACAGGATCTTGGCTCACAGCCAGGCGACGTGTTCATCTGCGGCCAGGGGGGCACACACGGCCCCACCCCGGTGTTCTCCCTCGCACGCTGGAAATCACTGCAGCAGGCTGCAGGCAAGCGGCTGAAGGGCCTGCTGAGTGGACCGGTGCTGGTGGTGCCCGAGGCGCTCTGCATGAAGCAATTGGACCTGCCGGACTACGTGGTCTAGGCCGGGAAAGGAACAGATGGCGTCATCCGCCAACCGCGAGCGCATCGAAGCGGTGGACGAGCGCGGCACCAGCCGCAGCGAGTTCGACGCCCGCGGTCGCCTGCTGCGGCTGCAAGACGCCGACGGCGGGGTGATCGAGTACAGCTACGACGCGGTCGGCAACCTGCTGGAGCGCCGCAGCCCCAGCCAGACGCTGCTCTATCGCTACGACGCCCGCAACCGCCTGATCGAAGTCGAGCGCCGCGTGCAGGGCGAAGCGCCCGCGCTGACGCGTTACAGCTACGACGCCGCCGGCCGTCGCAGCACCATGGAAGGCGGCGACGGCACCCGCACCGAGTACGCCTACGACAGCCGCCACCGCCTGCGCGGCCTGGTCAAGCGCAGCGCACTCGGCGCCCTGCTGATGGGCATGGGTTACCAGGTCGATGCCGACGGTCTGCGCACGCAGATCAGCGAGTCCGACGCGACCGGCGTGGTGCGCACGGTGCAGTACGACTACGACGCGGTGAAGCGTCTGGTCGCCGAGCGCATCGACCACCGTATCGACCCGCAGGACCGCCGAGCGAGTTGGAGCTACGACCGCGTCGGCAACCGCCTGCGCCAGAGCGTCAGCGAAGCCGGCGCGGCGGCCGAGGTGATCGACTACACCTACGACACCAACGACCGCCTGCAGAGCGAGCGCGGCGCGAGCATCGCCGACTACACCTACGACGCCGCCGGCAACCTGCTCAGTCACGGCACACCGGGCGGCATCACCGAGTACGTCTACAACGACGCCGGCCGCATGCGCGAGGCGCGCAGCGCGGGCGAGGTGAATGCGTACGTCTACAACGCCGATGGGTTGCGCGTGCGCAGCACCCGCGCCCAGGGCGCCGATAGCGAAACGACCTGGATCCTGCAGGACCCGAGCTTCGAGTACGCGCAGTCACTGGAGCACTGGCGCAGCCAGAACGCCGGCCCGCGCCGCGTCAGCGCCGTCTTCAGCTTCGGCGACGAACTGCTGAGCCAGACCCGCTTCGACGCCAGCGGCGCACCCAGCACCGTCTGGCTGCAGACCGACGGCTTCGGCTCCACCCGCGCGGCGACAGACGCCAGCGGCAGCGTGATCGACCAGATCGACTACGACGCCTACGGCAATGAAATCGCCCGCAGCGGCAGCACGGCGATCGAACACTTGTACCGCGGTGAAGCGTTTGACCCGAACGTCGGCTTCTACTACCTGCGCGCGCGCTGGATGGATCCGAGGGTGGGGCGGTTTACGCAGCAGGATGCTTTTGCGGGGTTTGGCAGCGATCCGATGTCGCTGCACAAGTACCTGTATGCCCACGTCAACCCGGTCATGAACTCAGACCCATCCGGGTACATGACTCTGGCGGAGATTCAGACCTCAACCAACATTCAAGCGCTCCTAGGAGTAATCCGCACAACGGGCGCTGGGCAAGTAAGGAGTGCTGCATTTCGGCGCCTCGGCCAGATAGCGCAGGACGGAGTTGCAAAGCTTGCAAAGGAGGTGATGGAGGAAATTGCCGAAGAAGTCCTGATTGACTCACTGATAAGCTTCTCGGATCGTCCGGGCGACAACGAGCGCTTCGATAGAAGAAAGCGTCGAGTGATCGACTTTTCCGCGGCGGTGGGGGATCTTTTCGCGGATTTTGAAGTCAAGTACGGAATACCCAGGCGTGGCTTGGAGGCAATGGAGCGTCTCATTTCTCAGGTCAGGTCAATGCGTCGTGGGCCGAATGCCTCCAGAGTGCTCATCATTATGAGTGATAATGTGACTGATGCCGCAATCGAACGACTGCGCCGATCGCTTAGGGGCGGGAGGGTGGGGCCCGTTGAAGTGCTTAACGGAAGCGTAGAGGTTACCGCCTTCTTGGGGGCGTTCTTCCTGAGGCAGTGAAATCGGATGGAAAAGAAGAAGTTTCTTGAGCTTGCGGCTTCGCGGATACTTGCGGAGTTCCCACTGCTTCGTCCGGTGTCCGGCTTGACAGCGCCCGGACGACGAGTGCTGGGATACCAGCTGAATCGCGGCCCATTCGTTTGGTGCGACGTCTCGGTACGTCCGGACAACTACCGCGTGCACCACGCCGTAGGTTGGTCGCCATCAGAGAACAGCTTTGTCGACCACTGCAAGTCGCGCGTCACAAAGCAGTATCCTAGAGATGGAATTTTAGCGAGACTTCAGCGACTAGAGCGTCCAAAGGATTTCGATGTCGAGCACATGAGTGCTTCAGTCGGTCTTCTTGTCCGCCCGATGGATGGTTTCGACCTGAACGGGCAGGCCGCGGAGTTAGTTTTGGGGGAGATGATTGAACAGTTTAGGAATTATGCGATCCCTTACCTCCAGATGATGCTTAAGGCACGGTATCAGCTGCAGCTTGAGCCAAATGACATTGTTGGTTGTTGATTGCGAGAGTCGCGGTTTTCTGCTCCGTCGCGCTTCCTGTGGAAAATCGTCAATAAGCTTGGCTCATCAACGATGCGCAAGTCCCTGCTGAACTCAACCAAATGTAGCAACGGGCTGCCCGAAGACCACCAGGACGCCCCTGTTTTGGCCCGGGGAGGGGGCATGAGCAAGCGAGGCGACCGGGGTGCCACCTACCTAGTTTGCTGGGAGAAAGGCGCGCGCACCCTGCGCGCTTGGCTGCGCGACCGTCCTTCGTTGTCCGTCGAGGCAGAGGATCGCGAAGAGGCCGAGGAGGAGCTCGGCATGCAGATCATGGAGTGGAACGGCGATGGCGAGGCCTGCTTCGAGTGGGAGATCCGCGGTGACACACCTGCGAACGAGTACCGCAGCCTCTCCTATAACGACAGAGTGGATGTGTTGAATCCGCGCGAGGAGCTCTTTGAACAGGGAGTGTGCGGACGCTGTGGCAGAGGTATCGGCCCTCGGAGCGAAGTAGCCGCGGTGCTGGCGCGCAGCCCTCAATCCGACGTCTTCCGCCTCGAACGCCCGTTTCCCAAAGACATCTACCCCACCCGCACCTGCGTCTCCGGGCGCTTTCTGGAGCTGTTGAGCGCTGACGAGGTCGCAAGGTTGGAGCCTCGTGCGGTGGTGGCACCACCACGGGTGCGCATGCGCTACTACGAGATCTGCGGAAAGCCCGTAGCCCAGGCGCGTGCTCTGGTCGGCTGCCCCTTTCTCAACCAGCTGCAGCAGTCCTGGGAGTGCACAGCATGCGGTCAGCACGCCTTCATGCAGGACACTCCTTACAAGTCCGGCACAGTCATTCTGTCCGAACAGGATCTTGGCCCTCAGTCGGGCGACATGTTCCTCTATTGCAACGGCGGCACGCGCGGCCCCACCCCGATGTTCTCCCTCACGCGCTGGAAATCACTGCAGCAGGCCGCAGGCAAGCGGCTCAAGGGTCTACTCAGTGATCCGTTGCTGGTGGTGCCCGAGGCGCTCTGCATGAAGGAACTGGACCTGCCGGACTATGTGGGTTAAGCCTGCAAGGCAGCCGACCCGCTGTTGCGTGAGCTCAGGCTGAGCAGCCACCTGCGCCTGATCGCCAAGCGCCGCAATCGTCGGGTTCCGAAGCCCTCGCCGAGCGCTTCCGGACGCTGGACTCTTCCCGCGACTGGCCGCAGCTCCAGCGGCTGCAGCCCATCCTCCCTGGCTTGCTACCGCCCCAACTCCAGCGACCCCAGCAGCACCCCCGCCTGCGTCCGGTTGCGCACGCCGAGACGCTCGAAGATCGCGCTGACGTGGGCTTTGACGGTGCGTTCCTGGATGCCGAGCGTGTCGGCGATCTGCTTGTTGAGTCGGCCCTGGGCCAGCAGCTGCAGCACGCGGATCTGCTGCGGTGTCAGCCGCGCCAGGCGGCTGGAGATGTCGCGGTCTTCGTCGCGCGCGGGCTGGGCTTCGACGGCGGATTTCAGCGCGGGCGGCAGCCAGGTCTCACCGGACAGCACGGCATCGAGTGCCGCGCGGATGCCTTCGAGGTCGAGGCTCTTCGGCACATAGCCGGCGGCGCCGTAGGCCAGCGCGCGGCGCACGATGGCGGGGTCGTCCTGCGCGGACACCATCAGCACCACCACCCCGGGGAACTCGCCGCGCAGTGCGGCAAGGCCCATCAGGCCCTGGCTGCCGGGCATGTTGAGGTCGAGCAGGAGCAGGTCGATTTCGGGATGCGCCAGCAGCTGCGCGCGCGCGGCGTCGAGACTGTCGGCTTCCAGCACCACGTGCGAACCGTCCAGGCCGCGCACCGCCTGGGCCAGCGCGGTGCGGAACAGCGGGTGGTCGTCGGCGATCAGCAGGGTGCTCATGCCCGCGATGGTAGCCATCGCCGCGGCGAGCGTCGGTAGGGCAAAGGTCCAGTGCCGGCCGCGGCGATTCGCCCCAGTACGGTGAACCAGCCGCGCGGCTGCACCAGATCGGGGCGTTTTGCTGCTGCGCCCATCCGGTCATAAGCAGGAAATTCAGGCGGTTGCCGGATTTCATGTTGCGCCGCACGAGCTGGCACGCCCTGTGCTGACGCCCTCATCGGGGATTCACACACAAGGGGAGCGCCCATGCGCAGGCAGCATCAGGAGATCCGCCGATGAAGCTGATCACCGCCATCATCCGTCCGTTCAAGCTCGACGAAGTGCGCGAAGCGCTGTCGCAGGCCGGCGTGTCCGGCATCACCATCACCGAGGTCAAGGGCTTCGGCCGGCAGAAGGGACACACCGAGCTGTATCGCGGCGCCGAATACGTCGTCGACTTCCTGCCCAAGGTGAAGATCGAAACCGCCGTGGCCGAGGACCGCGTCGAGGTGGTCATCGAGGCGATCAGCCAGGCCGCCCGCACCGGCAAGACCGGCGACGGCAAGATCTTCGTCACCCCCATCGAACAGGTGGTCCGCATCCGCACCGGTGAAACCGGTTCGGACGCGGTCTGAACAGCGCGCACAGGAGAAACGCATGACTACGAGCTACCTGTCCGCCCGCCTGCGCCGCGCGCTGTCGCCGCTGCTGCTGGCCGCGCTGCTGTCGTTCACCCACTTCGCCATCGCACAGGACGCTGCACCCGTTGCCGAACCCGCACCCGCAGCGGAACAGACTGCACCTGCGGAAGCGACGCCTGCACCCGTCGCAGAGGCGGCAGCGACCGAGCCCGCGCCGGCTGAAGCCGCCGAAGAGGCCGCACCCGAACCCACCGTCGACAAGGGCGACATCACCTGGATGCTGGTCGCCACCCTGCTGGTGGTGATGATGGCCGTGCCCGGGCTGGCCCTCTTCTACGGCGGCCTGGTGCGCTCCAAGAACATGCTGTCGGTGCTGATGCAGGTGATGACGGTGTTCTCGCTGATCGTGGTGCTGTGGGCGGTGTACGGCTACAGCCTCGCCTTCGTCGGCGGCAACGCCTGGATCGGCAGCCTGGATGCGATGTTCCTCCAGGGCATCACCACCGAGTCGCTGGCGGCCACGTTCACCGATGGGGTGATGATCCCCGAGCTGATCTTCGTCGCCTTCCAGTCGACCTTCGCCGGGCTCACCGCCGCGCTGATCGTCGGCGCCTTTGCCGAGCGCATGAAGTTCCTGTCGGTGCTGGTGTTCGCGGTGCTGTGGTTCTCGTTCTGCTACCTGCCGATCGCGCACATGGTCTGGGCCGGCGGCGGCTACCTGTTCGAGAAGGGCGCGCTGGACTTCGCCGGCGGCACCGTGGTGCACATCAATGCCGGTGTGGCCGGACTGGTCGCGGCCTACATGGTCGGCAAGCGCCTGGGCTACGGGCGTGAGCATCTGACCCCGCACAACCTGGTGCTGACCATGGTCGGTGCCTCCCTGCTGTGGGTCGGCTGGTTCGGCTTCAACGCCGGCTCCAACCTCGAAGCCAACAGCGGCACCGCGCTGGCCTTCATCAACACCCTGATGGCCACCGCCGCAGCCGTGGTCGCGTGGTCGGCGGCCGAGGGCATCCTGCGCGGCAAGGCCTCGATGCTCGGTGGCGCCTCGGGCGCGGTGGCGGGTCTGGTCGCCATCACCCCGGCCTGCGGCAGCGTCGGCGTGATGGGTGCGATTGCCATCGGCCTGATCTCCGGCGTGGTCTGCTTCTGGGGCGTCACTGGACTCAAGCGTCTGTTGAACGTGGACGACACCGCGGACGTGTTCGGCGTGCACGGTGTCGGCGGCATCGTCGGTGCGCTGCTGACCGGCGTGTTCGCGGCGCCCAGCCTGGGCGGTGGTGGCGCGGAGGACTTCTCGATCGCCGCGCAGGTGCTGATCCAGGCCGAGGCCGTGATCATCACCATCGTCTGGTCGGGCGTCGTGACCTTCGTCGCGCTCAGCCTGATCCGGGTGGTGCTGGGCCTGCGCGTCAGCGACGACGAGCAGCGCGAAGGCCTGGATCTCAGCGCCCACGGCGAGTCGGCCTACAACTGAAGCCACGCGCTGCGCTGGCCGGTCGGGGGATTGGGCCAGCGCAGCGCTCAAGGGGAGGAAGCGGAGCGGGCAGGGATGCCCATGAGCACGGGAAGCCGGCACCGGGCGCCGCGCTGTCCCACCCAGCACGACTGTCGTTCGCGGGGGCTGCGACAGTCTGGCCAGAGGGCGAAGCCGGGAAACCGGCTTCGCCCTCACTTTTTGGGGCCGGGATTCGGGATTGGGGATTCGGGAGAGCCGGAGCGGCTCGCCGCGTGTGCTCAGGTCTCACGGAGCGCTTGGCCGATCCTCGTGCCACTGCTGTACCAAAGTACGATGGCCGGACGCGCGCTGCGCAACGAGCATCCGGGCATGTCTACGATTCGTTTCTCTGCCGGCATCGCCTGCTTTCTGCTCGCTGCGTGCGCCACTGTTCAAGCGCCGAACGAGGCTGTGCCCATGCGTCAATCCGAAGTGCGCGAGAGCGTGCATCGTGCGCCCGACGATCTGCTCAGCGCGGGTCTCGGACTCGCGGGTCTGCAGCAGGTCACGCCGCCTGCGCTGGCCGATGCGAGCGCGCCCACTTCCGCAGAACTGCGCCGCCGGGCGATCTGGGCCAACTGGCGCGGCATCGCCGATCTCGCGCCCGGCGGTGGCTTCGGCGAGGTCTATGGCGCTGTGCCGAGCGTGCCTGGGCGCGAGTTCCACGCCCTGGCCTGGCTGCCGGAGGCGCGGCATCCGCATCGGGTGCTGCTGCAGCTGCCGGATGCCTTCGATGCCCGCGCGCGCTGCCTGGTCGTCACCGCCTCCTCGGGCTCGCGCGGCATCTACGGCGCGATTTCGCTGGCTGGCGGCTGGGGTCTGCCGCGCGGCTGTGCGGTGGCCTACACCGACAAGGGTGCGGGTTCGGGTTTCTTCGATCTGGCGAGCGGGCAGGGCGCGGGGCTGTCGGGACTCGCCGAGGGCGAGCCGGAGTTCGCGCTTGCCGCCAGCGGTGAGCCCCTGCTCGCGGTCAAGCATGCGCACAGCGGTGACCATCCCGAGGCCGACTGGGGCCGACATCTGCGTCAGGCCGCCGAGTTCGGCCTGCAGCAGCTGAGTCGCGCGCTGCCGGCGCAGGCGCCGTTCACCTTCGAGAACACGCGGGTGATCGCGGTCGGCGTGTCCAACGGTGGTGCGGCCGTGCTGCGCGCCGCAGCGGACACCGACGGCTGGCTCGATGCCGCGGTGGCGATCGCGCCGAACGTGCATGTCGCAGACCACGGTCGCCCCGCCTTCGACTACGGCACCGAGGCCGGGCTGCTGATGCCCTGCGCGCTGCTGGATGCGCGCTTCGATGCCACGCCATTCGCTCGCACGCCGCAGGGTGCGGCGCCCGAATGGCGACGCGCCTGCGCGCTCGCGCACGAGGCCGGCCTGTTGGCCGCGAGCACGCTTGAAGCGCAGGTCGCCGAAGCCCTGCAGCGTCTTCACGAGGGTGGCTGGACCGACGCGGCGATCGCTGCCGGCGCGCTCAGCGTCAGCTTCGAGATGTGGCGCGCGGTCGGTGCGACCTATGCCTCGGCCTACCTCCGCCGCGGGCCTGCCGACATGCCCTGCGGATTCCGCGTTGCCGTGCTCGATGCGCAGGGCCAGCCGCGTGTCACCGCGGCGGCCGAGCGCGCGCTGATCTGGAGCGATGGTTCGGGCATTCCGCCGACAGCCGGTGCGCAGTTGCTGTCGCCGGGCGAAGGCGATCTGCCGTCATCGCTGGCGGGTCTGCGCTGTCTTGCCGCGCTGTGGGATGGCGACAGCGCCGATGCCCGGAGCGTGCGCATTGCTGTCGCACAGACGCAGGCAGGCCCGCCGCGCGCCGGCCTGCCGCTGACCGTGCTGCATGGGCTTGATGATGGCCTGATTCCCGAGGCCTTCAGCAGTGCGGCCTACGTCGCCCAGGCCGAGCAGGCCGGGCGCGCCCTGCGCTACTGGCAGCTGCCGCATGTGCAGCACTTCGACGGCTTCCTTGGCGCGCCGCCGCTGGCTGCACGCTACCTGCCGCTGATGCCGTATGCGTATCGCGCGCTGGACCAGGCCTGGGCCGATCTTGAGGCCGGTCGCGGGCCGCGCAGCGAGCGCGTGCGCGTGGCGGCCGAGCCGCGCGGCATCGAAGGCGCGGGCGTAGCGCCGCTGCGGGCTGAGCATCTGGCGCTGCCGTCGGATTGAGTTGCCGCGGCGGTTCGAGCTTGCCGCGCGGCTCTGCCCGTGCCTGCGCTCGCCGTTCGCACAGGCAATCGAGGTCGCTTTCGCGATCGGCAGTATGCGAGGTGTTTCAAACGCCTGGAGTGCATATCAGTGTGGTCACAGCTTGCGAGGGGTGTGGGCGACCGCGGGGTCGAGCTCATGGTGGGCCAGGGCCCACCCTATGCGGCGTTTGGCGGCGACGCCGGGTTGGGCATCGAGCGGAGTCGTCGCGTCTTGCGCCGACGTCGGGTTTCGCGGGGGACGATACGAAGCACTTCCGATCGCATAGGGTGGGCCCTGGCCCACCATGGCCTCCGCACCGCCCCGGTGTAGAGATACGAGCTGAAACGCCGGCACCAGGCGTCCGCTGAAGCCGTCGGGCGCGTCACACCCCTGTGCTAGCATCCGGCCGCATTGACGCAGGGCCCGCCGCGCTTGTTTCGCGGGCTCTGCGAACCGCGGTTTCCCTTGCGCCACGAGGCTTGCGATGAGCGCCAACACGCCTGATTTTTCCGCCTTCGATCCTGCCCGCATGGCCGAGCAGGTGATGGGCTTCTGGAACTCGATGGCGAGGCCGCAGCCGGCGCCGCCGCCGTCGCCCTTCGCCGCCTTCCAGCAGATGTTCGGCGCACAGCCGCAGCCGATGCCCGGCGCCGACCTGTTCGCCCAGGCCCAGCAGATGTACGGCCAGCTGCAGCAGGCCCTGCTGCCTGCGCTGGAGGCGCCGAACTTCGACGTCGACAGCCTGATGCAGCTGTGGCGCAAGACCTTCGGCGATGCGCCGGCGATCCCGCCCGCTCTGATGGTGCCGAGCTTCCTCGCGCCGATGGCTGGCGGCGGCTCGCCGGGCTTCGCCGCCGAGATGCGCGGCGCGCTGGGGTCGGCACCGCTGGGCCTGATGCGCGAGCACCAGCAGCGCTGGCAGGCCTTCGCGCAGGCGCAGATCGATCTGCAGTCGGTGATGGAGCGTTACAACACCCTGATGCAGAAAGTGCAGCGCGAAGGCATGGCCCGCTTCGAGGCCAAATTGCGCGCGCACAGCGAACCCGGCAAGCAGCTCGCTTCGGCGCGCGCGCTGTTCGATCTGTGGATCGACGCCAGCGAGGAAGCCTTCGCCCAGATCGCGCTCGGCCCCGAGTACCGCCACGTCTACGGCGAATTGGTCAACGCGCAGATGCGCGTCCGCCAGTGCGGCATGGCGATCGTCGAGGAGCAGCTGAAGGCCCTGGGCCTTCCCTCGCGTACCGAACTCGACTCCAACCACAAGCGTACGCACGAGCTGAGCCGTGAGGTGCGCATGTTGAATCAGCGCATCGCTGAGCTGGAGCTGGCGGCGCAGGGCGCCTCGAGTGAGGCGCGGCGCAGGCCCGAGTCTGCCCCGCGCCCGACCGAACCCGAGTTCCGCGCCGAGACGTCCAGCGCCGAGACCCAGCCCAAGCCCCAGAGCGAGCGCGCCAGCGCCAAGGCCAAGCCGCGCGCCAAGGCCACCAAGCCTGCCGCGAAGGCCGCCGCCAAGCGCGCGGTCAAAGCCAGCGCCAGCCGCAAGAAGACGCTGCCGCCGCTGGCGGCAGTCACGCCCAAGGCCCCCGCCCGCGCACGCAAGGGACGCTGATCCATGCAGCCGATGAACTTTCCCGCGATGACCGGCCCGCTGGGCTTCACCCCCGCCAAGCTGATGCAGGACCTGCTCGACGCCCAGCGCAAGCTGCGCGAGGGCATCGACAGCCTGCAGCGCGCCGGTGACGTCGACTACGGCGCGACCCGCAAGGAGCTGGTCTGGCAGGACGGTCGCGTCCGCCTCTACCGCTATCGCGGCGAACGCGAGCCGACGGCCGCGGTGCCGATCCTGATCTGCTACGCCCTGGTCAATCGACCCTACATGGTCGACCTGCAGCACGACCGCTCCCTGGTACGACAGCTGCTGGCCCGCGGCGAGGATGTCTACATCATCGACTGGGGCTACCCCGACCGCAGCCACCGCTACGAGACCCTCGACGACTACATCAACGGCTACCTGCACGCCTGCGTGCTCGAGGTCTGCCGGCGCCATCAGCTGGCCTCGATCAACCTGCTTGGCGTCTGCCAGGGCGGGGCGTTCTCGCTGTGCTACACCAGCCTGCATCCGGAGCGCGTGCGCAACCTGATCACCATGGTCACGCCGGTGGATTTCCACACGCCCGACAACATGCTGAGCAGCTGGACGCGCAGCATGGATGTCGACCTGTTCGTCGACACGCTCGGCAACGTGCCGGCCGACCTGATGAACCTCTGCTACCTCACGCTCAAGCCCTACCGCCTGTTCCTGCAGAAGTACGTCGGTTTCGTCGAGCAGATGGACGATCCGGTCGAGGTCGAGAACTTCGTGCGCATGGAGCGCTGGATCTTCGACTCGCCCGACCAGGTGGGCGAGGCCTTCCGCCAGTTCATCAAGGATTTCTACCAGGGCAACAAGCTGATGCGCGGCGATGTCTTCATCGGCGAGCAGCGCGTCGACCTGCGCAACGTGCGCTGCCCGGTGCTGAACATCTACGCCGAGCAGGACCACCTGGTGCCGCCGGACGCCTCGCGCGCACTCAAGGCCGTGGCCGGCACCCGCGACTACACCGAACTCAGCTTCCGCGGCGGCCACATCGGCATCTACGTCTCCGGCCGCGCCCAGCGCGAGGTGCCGGGCGCGATCGAGGAGTGGCTGCGCAAGCGCTGAGGCGCAGGGGAAGCTGGAATGATGGAGCAGGAGAAGGTCGTCGCCCGCGATGACCTGAAAGGCTGGATGTGGCTGCTGCTGGGTTTGCTGGCCGGGGCTGTGGCCAGCGCGATCGTGATGTTGGTCGTGGTGTTCCCGCTGCAGCTCGCGGCGCAGCGGGATGCGCCGATCTGGACCGAGGCCGCCCCGGCCATGAAGCGCGGTCTGCAGACGCGCGCCTACCGTGACCAGGGCCCCTGTCCGAAGTCGACGCTGCAGATGCACGTGGGAACCTGGGAGGGTTCCGCCCAGCTTGAAGGCGGCGGGACTTCGCGCTGGCGCAATGTGCGGCGGGCGGACGGCCGCTTCGAGATCGCTTTCCTGGCCGAGGACGGAACGGTGCAGTCGGAGGAGCGCGGCTACTGGGCGATCACCGGCTGCATTTACGCCAGCCTGATCACCGAGGTCGACGGCGAGCCGGCGCTGTTCCAGGAGGTCTATCGCGTGCACGAGATCAGCGGCGATCACCTGGTCTACTCCAACTACCGCACCGGCAGTTCCTTCCAGCAGCGGCGGGTTTCCTCGACCGAGGAGTGAAGGACAAATGCGCGGCGCTGACCTCAGCGCTCGTCGCCCTCGCTGCCGGCAGCCATGCCCAGCCCTGCGCCGATACCGGCTCCCGCTCCGCCACCGCCACCTGCACCACCGCCGCGTCCGCTCTGGCGCGATGAATCCTGGCCGCCGCTGCGAGAAGCCTCACGTCCGCCGACCTTGCCGCCGCCCGGGCGGGTCGGGCCCTGTACCGGGATGGCGAGACCGCGCGGCACCGGATCCAGATCCAGCACCTCGCGGATGAAATCGCGCAGCGAGACCACCAGCTCGGCGGTGTGGATCGAGCGTCCCTCGACCAGGGCCTGCGCCGCCGCTGCCGCCAGGCGCACCTGGCTTTCCGTGCCCAGCAGCAGGATGTCGGACAGCGCGCCTTCGACGGCGTCGCGGATGCGGCGCGCGCGCTCGCCGCGGCTGGGGTCGATCGCGGCGGCAGGGATGATGCCGGCCTCGGTCACGCTGCTGTCGCTGGGGTGCGTGGGCGTGGACAGCGCGCGCTGGCGCAGCTCGCGCAGATGGGTCGGGTCCACCGTGAGCTCGCCGGTGAAGGAGCCGCCCAGCGTCTTGTAGGCGGCGATCAGGGTGCGCAGGCGTTCGTTGATCTGGCGGTTGGCCGCCTGCTGGCGCTGCTGGATGGTCAGCATCACCAGCAGGCGCAGGCCGACGCCCATCAGGGTGATCAGGGCGATCCCCGCGACCGCGCCGAGGATGCCCTCCCAGGAGCTCAGATCGAATCCACGCATGTGCATCCCCGCGCTTGTTCCGGCAGACATCCTAGCCGGGGCTGCGGGTGGCTGCCGCGGCCGTGCTTCGGCGACGCTGCCCGATGACCCTTGCCACCGGCCGAGCACCTGCGCAGTATCGCGCCAGCCCACGCCCTGCCTCGCCCGAATGAACGACCTCCCGAGCCGGGCTCGCCGGCTGCTGTGCCGCCTGTGCGTGCTGCTGGTGCTGGCGGCGCCCCTGCTCGGCCCGCGTGGAGCCGTCGCAGCGCAGCGCTACGACCAGGAGGCGGGCCTGCCGAGCGCGCAGGTGCAGTCGCTGGCGATGGACGCGCGCGGCTTCCTGTGGGTCGGCACCCAGGATGGCGTGGTCCGCTTCGACAGCCATCGCTTCCTGCCCATCGATGTCGACGCCGGCTTCCGCACGCCCGATCCGCATGTGCGCCGCATGCTGGCTGTGCCCGGCGCGGTCTATCTCGCGACGCGCTCGCGTCTGCTGCGCTTCGATCTGGAAAGCGAGCGCCTGGATGAGCTGCGCTCCGGCGAGGAGGAGATCGTCGGTGTCTATGCGCTGAAAGCGGATGCCAACGGTTCGATCTACGCGGGCACCGAGGCCGGCTGGCTCTTCCGCTGGCGGGACGCCGACTGGCGGACGCCGCTGCAGCCGCTGCGCCTGCTCGATGCCGAAGGCCAGCCGTGGCGCGAGCCGCTGGCCATCAATGACCTGGCCGTCGGCGCGTCGACGCTGTGGCTGGCCACCCTCGGCGGCATCCATGCCCTTGATCCGGAGAGTCTGCGCCTGCGCTTCCAGCCGCTCGACCTGCCGCAGGTGCAGGGCGGCCGCGCGCACGTGTCGGCGGTACACGAGGACGCCCAGGGCCGGCTGTGGGTCGGCTTCTGGAACGATGGCCTGGCGCGCTTCTCGCCCGCCACCGGGCGCACCGACTGGTTCCATCCCAGCCTCGGCAACAGCGGCGCGCTGCGGGCGACCAGCCTTTACAGCTTTCTCGAACGTGGCGACCGGCTCTACATCGGCAGCAACCGCGGGCTGGTCGTCCATCGCCGGGACTGCGACTGCCTGCGCGGGCTGAACCTGCCGGAATGGGAGGCCCGCGAAGGCAGCGGGGTGATCATCACCAGCCTTGCCGCGGAGTCCGGCGAGGACGGCCTCTGGGCTGGCGTCTGGGGCTCGGGCCTGGCCCGCTTTTCGCGCTTCGACGAAGCCATCGAGCGCCAGCAGCCGATCGACGGGCGCAGCGATGCGCTGGGCCATCCGATGGTGTCCTCGCTGCTGGTCGACCGGCGCCAGCGGCTGTGGATCGGCACCTACGGCTCCGGCGTGCACTGGGTGGACGCGGAGCAGCGCAGAGCGGGCCTGCACTGGCCGCTGCAGCGCCTGCCCTTCGGCGAGCGCCGGGTCGAGTCGCGCTTCATCTGGCATCTGCGCGAGCTCGAGGACGCGCTGCTGGTCGGCAGCGGCTTCGGGCTGTTCCGCTGGGACGGCGGGCACCTGCAGGACGTCGATGCCGCCCTGCAGAGCCTGCGCAGCAGCTTCGACCTTGGCGATGGCCGCCTGCTGATCGGCACGGGCTGGGGACTGTTCCTCGATGCGCGTGGCGGTCGCGGGCCCGTGCAGCGGGTTGCGCTGGAGGGCGTGGACGGCCGGCCGGTGTGGTCGATCCAGCGCTGGCGCGACGAGATCTGGGTGGGCACCGACCGCGGCCTGCTGCGTCTTGATGCGCAGCTGCAGCCGCGCGCGCGGGTGGCAGTGGGTGCTGACGAGAACAGCCTGCCGGGCGCGGTGGTGTGGGCGCAGAAGTTCGACGCCGCAGGGCGCCTGTGGCTGGCGACCTCGGGCGGGCTGGTCGTCGTGCCGGCCGAGGCCGGCGAGCCGCGCTTCCTGCGCCAGACGGCGCTGATCGAGGCCGGCATTCGCAGCGTCAACAGCATCGAGTTCGATGCCGCGGGCAGCCTGTGGGCGGGCTCGCCGCGCGGCTTGCTGCGCTACTGGCCGCAGACGGGCGCGCTCGATCTGCTCGAAGCCCGCGACGGTCTGCTGAGTTCGCAGCAGAACAATGGCGCCAGCGCCAATGATGGCGAGCGGCTCTACTTCGGCGGCATCGGCGGTTTCATCGCCTTCCGCCCCGAAGACATTCCGGCGCGCAGCGCGAACCTGCGGCCGAGCGTCGTGAAGTGGCGGCTGGGCCAGGGCGAGTGGCGGCCCGGCAATGGCGAGATCGCGCTGGCGCACGGCCATGCGCCGCTGCAGGTCGAGTTCAGCGCCTTCCACTATGACCGCCCCGAGCGCGTGCGCTACGCCTATCGCTGGCATCCCGCGGAAACCGAGTTCACGCCGCTGGGCGACGCCCACAGCGCGGTGTTCAGCCGCCTGCCCGCCGGTCGCCATCGACTTGAGCTGCGCGCCCAGCTGGAAGGCGTGGCGCCCGCCGCGGCCGAGGGCGTGGTGCTGCAGGTGGCGGTCGCCCAAGCCTGGCACCAGAGCCTGTGGGCGCGACTGCTGATGGGCTCGGCCCTGGTGCTGGCCTGGATCGGCTTCCACCGTCTGCGCCTGCGCCAGGCCAGGCGCTATGCGCAGGGCCTGGAGCGCGAGGTCGGCGAGCGCACCCGCGAGCTGCGCGTCGCCAAGGAGGCCCTCGAACAGGCCAATGCGCGCCTGCGCCGGCAGGTGGCGATGGATCCACTGACCGGGCTGGCCAACCGACGTGCGCTGTTCGATGCGGTCGAGGCCCGGCAGGATCGCGCCCGCGCTGCCGGCGTGCTGCTGATCGATCTCGATCACTTCAAGCGCATCAATGACCGTCATGGGCATGACGTCGGCGACGCCGTGCTGGTCGACTTCGCCGGCGTGCTGCAGCGTGAGGTGCACCGCGACTGCCTGTGTGCGCGCTACGGCGGCGAGGAGTTCCTGGTGCTGCTCGACGAGGCCACGCCTGCCGCGCTTGCTGCATTGGCCGAGCGTCTGCTGACGGATGTGCGCGCACGCAGCCTGCGGCTGGAGGGTCATCCGCCGGTGCACTACACCATCAGCATCGGCGTGGCCTTGGCCGCGCCTGATGAGCCGGTGGTGGCGGCGATCCAGCGCGCCGACCGCGCGCTGTACCAGGCCAAGCACGAGGGCCGCGACCGCTGGGTGCTGGCGCCCGAGGCGGCGAATCTGGGCCGCTGATCCGCGCGTCAGCGCGGCCCTTGCCGCGCGCGGGTCGTGTCGGATGTCAGTTGGACAGCAGCGCCGCGCGGGTCTCTTCGACGAAGGCGCGCACCTCGGGAAAGAAGGCCTCGAAGCCGGCCTCGGCCTCGGCTTCGTGCTGGCGCAGGGTCGGCAGGCAGGCGACCAGGCCCTCGCCGCCGCGCGAGAGCCGGCGCGCGATCCGCGTCACCGCGCGGTCGACGGTGTCGCGGTGGCGGTAGCTGCCTAGCCAGTCGCCAGAGGCCATCAGCGGGGCGATCGCGGCGAGCCGCGGCGGCAGCTCGGCCGCGGCCTCCGCGAGCACGCGGTACGCGCGCTGGCTGAAGTCATGCAGCGGCGGGTCCGCATGGCGCGGCCAATCGCGCGCCAGCAGGTGGTCGAAGTACACGTCGATCAGGATCCCCGCATAGCGGCGCTGGCCCTCCGGGAACGTCGCCTTCAGGGCGAGCACCTGCGGATGCCGATCGGTGAATCCATCGATGCGGCGATGGATCAGGATCTCGCGCCGCACGATCGCGGGCCAGGCTTCGAACGCGCTGCCGGCCACGAAGTCACCGAGCAGGGCGCCGAGCAGACCTTCGTCGCTGTGCTCGGCCAGCAGCAGGTGGGCGAGGTAGTTCATGGGCGGCAGTATCGGCCGACGCGCGCCCCGGACGCAGTCATGCCGAGCACGGAATGGGCTGCGCCTTCATGTTCGCGCAGGGCAACGCTGAAGAGTTCAGCGTTGTCGCGCGCCATGGAGGGCGCGCCCGTGGATCCAGCGCGTAAGCGCTTGATCCAGCGCGACCGAGCGCAGCGAAGGCGTCGCCGCGTAGCGGCCGAACGAGTCCGGACCTGCGCCGGACTCGCGATCCTTGATCAAGGCCAGGATGGACTTGATCAGTGTTGCCCTGGACAGATTCACTAGAATCCGGCCCATTCGAGACGAGCGGAGCACCCTTCGATGCGCACGCACAGCCTGCTGATGGCGACGACCCTGGCCCTGCTGCCGGGCCTCTCGATGGCGACCGATGGGAAGGAGGCCTGGCGCCTGATGCCGGCTGAGGCGCGTCGCGCGCCGACCGAGCTGCCGGCACGGAGCGCGTACGCGGTGGCCACCGCTCCGGCGGTCCTGGCCGCTGCACCCGCCACCCTGCGCCTGCCGTTTCCGCAGGGTGAGCGCGAGGCGCTGACGCTGGAGATCGAGCGGCATGCCGATGACCGCTACACCTGGCGCGGCAGCCTCGACGACGCCGGCGACTATCCGGCCGTGCTCAGCGTCGCCGGCGACGCGGTGGCCGGCTTCATCAGCGCGCCCGAGGGCATCTGGGAGCTGGTGCCTTCGACCGTCGCCGGCGAATCCTGGCTGATCGAACTCGATGGCGATCGTCTGCCGCCGTGCCGCGGTCCGGTCGATCCCGGCCCTGATGGCCCCGCGCATCCGTCCGCCGGCGCGGTGTCCGCGCTCAGCGACAGCGGCGACCAGGTGGACGTGCTGCTGATGTACTCGCCGGCCGCGCGCGACGCCGGCGGCGGCGTCAGCCAGATCAGCGCGCAGGCGCAGGCGGCGGTCGATTCGGCCAATACCGTGTTCGCCAACAGCGGCATGCGCATGCGCTTCCGCGTGGTCGGCATCGAGCTGCTGGAGGGCTGGGTCGAGGGCACGTCCTCGGCCAGCACCGAGCTCGGCCTGTTCCGCTCGAATGCAAGCCAGCAGGCGCGCCGCAACGCACTCGCCGCCGACATGGTCAGCCTGCTGGTCGCCAACCTGCCCGGCGCCTGCGGCATCGGCTACGTGATGCGCAGCCCGGGCGCGGGTTTCGCCGCCAGTGCGGTGCAGATTACCGATCGCGACTGCGCGGTCGGCAATCTGAGCTGGGTCCACGAGCACGGCCACAACATGGGCTTCGAACACGATCCTGCCAACGGCACCTCGCCGACCAGCGCGTCCTACCCGTGGTCCTTCGGCCACTATGTCGAAGGCCAGGGCGCGCAGTCCTTCCGCACCGTCATGGCCTACCAGTGCCCCGCCGGTGGCTGCACGCGGCGGCCCTACTTCTCCAGCCCGCGGGTCAGCTTCAACGGCTTCCCGACCGGCGTGGTCGACCAGCGCGACAACGCGCGCAGCGGCGATCTGGTGGCCGACATCGTTGCCAACTTCCGGGTGGCGCAGACCTGGCAGGGCTTCGCCAACGGCTTTGAGGCCTCGCCCTGATCGGCCTTCGGCTCCTGTGCAGCGGGTGGCGACTGCGGGCCTGTTGCCTCGCCCTGTGCATCGCCGCCCTGGTCGGCTGCGCCAGCGCCCCCGAGCGCCGGCACCCGCAGCGCAGCGCCGATGAGGTCCGCGCCCAGCTGGTCGATCTGCTTCCCCCGCGTCTGGAGCAGCGCGAAGGCTGGGCGCGGGACATCGAGGCGGCGTTCCGCCACCTTGACCTGCTGCAGAGCACCGACAACCTGTGCGCGGCGCTGGCGGTGATCGAGCAGGAAACCGGCTACCGCGCCAACCCGACGGTGCCCAACCTGCCGCGGATCGCCCGCGCCGAGATCGAGCGGCGGGCGGCGCGGCTGAAGATTCCGAAGGTCGCGCTCTCGGCAGTGCTGCGCCTGCCCTCGGGGGATGGCCGCAGCTTCGAGCAGCGGCTGCAGGCCCTGCGCACCGAGAAGGACATGAGCGATCTGTACGCCGAGCTGATCGCCCGCGTGCCGCTGGGTGAGACCCTGTTTGACGCAGCCAACCCGGTGCGTACCGGCGGCTCCATGCAGGTATCGATCGCCTTCGCCGAAGCCCACGCGAAGCAGCACCCCTATCCCTATGCGGGTGCGCGGTCGATCCGCGACGAGGTGTTCAGCCGGCGCGGCGGCGTCTATTTCGGCATCGCCCACCTGCTGCAGTACCCCAGCAGCTACGAGCGCCATCTCTTCCGCTACGCCGACTTCAACGCGGGCTGGTACGCCAGTCGCAATGCAGCCTTCCAGCAGGCGCTGAGCGCGCTCAGCGGGGTCCGGCTGGCGCTGGACGGCGACCTGATCCTGCCGGATCCGGGGCTGTTCGAACGCAGTCGCAGCGAGACCGAGCGGGTGGCGCTGTCGCTGTCATCGGTTCTGGGCCTGAGCGAAGCGCGGATCTCGCGCGACCTGCGCCGCGCGGATCGGTTTGACTTCGAGCAGACCGATACCTGGCGTCGCGTGTTCGAGCGCGCCGATGCGCAGGCCGGCGCGCCGCTGGCGCGCGCCCGCGTGCCGCAGATCCGGCTCAGCAGCCCCAAGATCACGCGCAACCTGACGACCGAGTGGTTCGCCGAACGGGTCGAATCGCGCTACCGGCAGTGCATCAACCGGGCCTATCGCGGCGCCGGCTGAGCGTGGCGCCGCTCAGAAGCTGATGAACAGCCCGCCGTTGACCGGAACCAGCGCGCCGGTGATGTAGCCCGAGCCTTCGGCGGCGAGGAAGTCGACCACGCGGGCGATCTCGCCGGGCTGGGCAATGCGGCCCACCGGGATCTGTTCGAGGATCTTCTCGCGGATCGGCGCCGGGATCGTCTGCACCATCGGCGTGTCGCAGTAGCCGGGCGCGACCGAGTTGACGGTGATGCCCTTGGCCGCGACTTCGCGCGCCAGCGCCATGGTGAAGCCATGCACGCCCGCCTTGGCGGCGGCGTAGTTGGTCTGGCCGAACTGGCCGGTCTGGCCGTTGATCGAGCTGATGTTGACGATGCGGCCGTAGCCCTGCGCGATCATCGGCTCGATGGCCGGCTTGCAGAGGTTGAACAGGCCGTCGAGGTTGACGCCCAGCACTGCGTCCCACTGGTGTTTGCCGAGCTTGCGCAGGGTGGCGTCGCGGGTGATGCCGGCGCTGTTGGCGAGCACGTCCAGACGGCCGTGGCGCGACACGATATCGGCCACCGCCTGTTGGCAGGCCTCGAAGTCGGCGACGTCCAGCGCGATCGCCTCAAGCGAGGCCAGTCCCGGGCGGGCGCGCAGCTCGGCCAGACGCGCCTCGGGCAGATGGATGTCGGCCGCGATCACGTGGTGGCCGCTGGCCGCCAGCGCTTCGCAGATCGCCGCGCCGATGCCGCCGGAACCGCCGGTGACGAGGGCGACGCGCTGGAATATTGAGTTCGTCATGCGATGGCGATCGGGCACAGTGGCAGGTGCCGGCGGTGCTGCGCCGGCAGCAGCGTTTCAGGAGGCAGTCGGTTCGACCGCGAGGGCAGAACTCAGCGGTTGCGCGTGCGGCCGGTTGGCGGCTCGGCTGCCGCCGGCGCTTCGGATTCGCCGGTCTTCTCGGCCGGCTTGCCGGCACCGGGGTTGAAGCCGCCGGGCCGCATCACGCCTTCCTGGAAGCTCTTCCACAGGTCGAGGTTGCGTTCGGTCAGCTGGTTCAACATCGAGAACGGCGTCTTGCCCAGCAGGCTGTTGAGCTGATTGCGGAACTGGTGCTGCTGGTCGAGAAACAGCTGCATGCTGCGCTCGAGGTAGCTGCCCATGAAGCCCTGCAGGCTGTCGCCGTAGAAGCGGATCACCTGGCTCAGCAGCTGCGTGCTGAACATCGGATTGCCCTTCTCCTCGTGCTCGGAAATGATCTGCAGCAGCACGGAGCGCGACAGGTCCTCGCCGCTCTTGGCATCGCGGACTTCCACCTCTTCGCCGTCGACGATCAGCTGCCGGACGTCCTCCAGGGTGATGTAGCTGGAGATCTCGGTGTCATAGAGGCGACGGTTCGGATACTTCTTGATGACCCGGGGCTTGGGCATGGGCGTCGATGCTCTCGGTGTGGCGACCACTGGATGCGACAGCCTGGACCGGCATATCGCCGTGCGGAAGCGGTGGAAAATGGCACAGGCCCGTCCTGGGCATCCCGGGGCGATGGTCACGGTATGAAGCAACGTCTGCAGTGCATGCGTTGCCCGCGGCGACCGGTTCCCGACGCGTCGTGCGCTTCGGCGGGCAGCGTCAGCGCCGCCCGCCGATAGTTTCACATGTTACCAGCCCATGTGGTGGCCGCCGTTGATGTCGAGGTTGGAGCCGGTGATCCACGCGGCTTCCTCGGAGACCAGGAAGGCCACGGCATAGGCGATCTCCTCGGGCTTGCCCAGGCGCCCGGTCGGGATGTCGGCGACGATCTTGGCGCGCACTTCCTCGGGCACGGCCATCACCATGTCGGTGGCGACATAGCCCGGCGAGACCGTGTTCACGGTGATCCCGAGCTTGGCGTTCTCGCGCGCCAGCGAGATGGTGAAGCCGTGCATGCCCGCCTTGGCGGCGGCGTAGTTGGCCTGGCCGTACTGGCCCTTCAGGCCGTTGATCGAGCTGATCTGCACAATGCGGCCCCACTTGCGATCGCGCATGCCGTCGATCACCGGACGGGTCATGTTGAAGCACGAATTGAGATTGGTGTTGATGACGTCGTGCCACTGCTCGGCGCTCATCCGGTGGAAGGTGCCGTCGCGGGTGATGCCGGCATTGTTGACCAGCACCTCGATCGGCCCCAGCGCGTCGGCCACGGCACGGGCGATGGCGGCGCCGCCCTCGGGGCTGCCGATGTCGCCGGGCACGATCGTGATGTCGAAGCCCTCGGCCTTCAGCGCGGCCTGCCACTCGCGGGCCTTGGCCTCGTTGCGGTAATTGGTGGCCACCTTGTGGCCGGCCTGCGCCAGCCGCTTGCAGATTGCCGTGCCGATGCCGCCCGTACCGCCCGTCACCAGCGCAACGCGTGCTGTCATGCTCGCTCTCCCGTTTTCAGCCGGCTTGTCGTCAGGCAGTCGCCCAGGCCGGATCCGGGCGACAGCCCCCGAGTTTATACAGGGCTTTCGACCGTGGTTTGACGATCGGCAAACTGCGGTCCGGAAGTCACGCGGCTGAATTCGAATTCAGCGGCCGCGCGCGTCAGCAGGGTGGCGACACTGCCGGCATCGGCGAGCACCGCGGGTGGCTGGCCGAGCGCCGTCCAGCACCAGCGCAGCGCCGGCAGCGGATCGCGCGGATCGATCGGCAATGCCGACAGCGACTTCGACAGCTTGCGGCCCTCGCTGTCGACCACCAGCGGCAGATGCGCGTATACCGGCGTGGCAAGGCCCAGCGCGCGCTGCAGCAGGATCTGCCGCGGCGTCGAATCCAGCAGGTCGGCACCACGCACCACTTCGGTGACGCCCTGTTCGGCGTCATCGACCACGACGGCGAGCTGATAGGCCCAGCAGCCGTCCGCGCGCTTCAACACGAAGTCGCCGACTTCGGCATCCACCGACTGCTCGATCGGACCATGAACGCGGTCGATGAACCTCACCCGGGCCGCTGCATCACCCGGCACCCGCAGGCGTATGGCCTCGGCGTGGCCGGACGGCCGCGGCACGCAGGCACGGTGGATGCCACCGCTGTGTGCAAGGTCGCTTCTGCTGCAGCGGCAGGAAAAAGCGAGTCCGCGCTCCAGCAGGCTGGCGATTGCCGTCCGGTAAAGTTCGCCGCGGGCGTGCTGCCAGACCACGGGGCCGTCGCCTTCGAGTCCGAATGCGCGCAGGGTGTCGAGCTGGCCGGCTGCGGCACCGGGCATTTCCCGCGCGGGGTCGATGTCCTCGATGCGCAGCAGCCAGCGCCCGCCAACGCTGCGCGCCATCAGCCAGCTGCCAAAGGCCGCCAGCAGGGAGCCGAGGTGCAGTGGCCCGGTAGGCGAGGGCGCGAAGCGTCCGGTGTAGCCTGAATGCGGGTTCAGGCTCTGGCTTGAACTGGCCTGCACAGGCCCCACTCCATGCTGTCAGTCGCCCGAGCCGGGCTTTCAACGTCGCTACGAGGAACCGTCCAATGAAACGCATCGCCCTGTTTCTGGCGACCAATATCGCGGTCCTGCTGGTTGCCAGCATCGTACTGAATCTGCTGGGCGTCGACGCCTACATGGCCAGCCGCGGCCAGAACCTCGGCGGTCTGATCGTGTTCGCCGCCGTGTTCGGCTTCGCCGGCTCCTTCATCTCGCTGGCGATGTCGAAGTGGGTCGCCAAGCGCGGCACCGGCGCGCAGGTCATCGAGCAGCCGCGCAACGAGATGGAGGCCTGGCTGTTGCAGACGGTGCAGCGGCAGGCGCAGATGGCCGGCATCAAGTGCCCGGAAGTCGCGATCTACGATGCGCCGGAGATCAACGCCTTCGCCACCGGCCCCAGCCGCAACAACTCGCTGGTGGCGGTGTCGACCGGCCTGCTGCGCGGCATGAGTCGCGACGAGGCCGAGGCCGTGCTCGGCCATGAGGTCGCCCACGTCGCCAACGGCGACATGGTCACGATGGCCCTGCTGCAGGGCGTGCTCAACACCTTCGTCATCGTGCTCTCGCGCCTGATCGGCAGCTTCGTCGACCGCGTCATCCTGCGCAACGAGGAGGGCGGCGGCATCGGTTTCTTCGTGGTCAGCCTGATCGCCCAGGTGGTGCTCGGCATCCTCGCCTCGATGATCGCCATGGCCTTCTCGCGCCATCGCGAGTTCCGCGCCGACGAGGGCGGCGCCAAGCTGGCTGGCCGGCAGAAGATGATCGCCGCGCTCGAGCGCCTGCAGGCCCAGCACGGCGAAAACACACTGCCCCGCGAAGTGGCGGCGTTCGGGATCAGCGGCCACATGGCGGCCGGCCTGCAGCGCCTGTTCATGAGCCACCCGCCGCTGCCGGAGCGTATCGAGGCCCTGCGTCGCGCGGCCTGATCCCGGCCCCAGGGGTGCCGCAAACGCGAAAGGCCCGGAGCGATCCGGGCCTTTCGCGTTTGCGGACCACGATGCGACTTCAGATGTTGAAGTCGTAGTTCATTTCCGGCGAGGGGGCAGCCAGGAAGTTGCCCTGCACGAAGTGCACCGAGCTGGTGAACAGCACGGTCATGCTGGCGGCATCCTGCACGAACTCGGCGATCGTGGACTTGCCGAGCTCGGTCGCACGCGCGGCCAGCTCGCGCACCTTGGCCTGGTGCTCCGCATTGCGGCCGAGGTCTTCGGTGAAGCTGCGGTCGAGCTTGAGCATGGTCGGGTCGAGGTGCTTCAGCACGTCCAGCGAATGCGTGCTGGCGCCGAACTGCTCCAGGCACAGGCCGCAGCCGAGCTTGGCGACCGCGCGCTGGAACTCCTTGGCGCCCTTGAGATAGGTCATGACCCGGGTCTCGGGCACGCCGAACACCAGCTGCTCGCCGCGCACGCCGGTCTGCTTGAGCAGGTTGGCGATCCAGCCGGGCAGGCTCGGGTCCTGCATGCTCTGCGGGGTGATCTTCACCAGCAGGCGGCGCTCGTGCTCTGACTTGACCTTGGCCAGCACCGCGATCGCGTGCGACAGCACCCAGCGATCGACCTTCTCGATCAGGCCGTGCTCCTCGGCGATCGGCAGGAAGGCCAGCGGCGGCGCGATCTCGCCGTCGCCCACGCGCATCCGCAGCAGGGTCTCGTAGAACTCGACCGCCTCGCCCTGCAGGCTGATGACCGGCTGGTAGTGCAGCATGAAGTCGCCGGACTTGATGGCCTGCTGGATGCGCGCCACCCAGGTGCGCACGCGTTCCTCTTCGGCGCGGTCGCGGGCGGCCGGATCGAACAGCGAGAGGCGGTTGCCACCCTCGGAGATCGCCGCCTGCAGACACTGGCCGGCCTTGCCCAGCACCTGCTGGGCCGGGCCCGATTTCTCGCTCATCTGCACGCCGCCTATGCTCACGGTGAGCGTCGCCGAGCGGCTGCCGATTTCCAGGATGTGGCCCTCGAAGGCCGTGCGCAGGCGTTCGGCCAGCTCGCGCGTCTGCGCGTGGTTGCTGCCGCGGCAGAGCAGGCCGAAGGTGTGGTCGGCGAAGCGCGCCAGCAGCATTTCGTCGCCGAGCGTATGGCGCAGCAGGTGCGCGGTGTCGGCGAGCAGGGTGTCGGCGTGGCCGAGGCCGATGTCGTTCAGCAGGGTGCTGAAGTTGTCGACTTCGATCAGCAGCACCGCCTGGTCCTTGGCGCCGTTTTCGGCGCGGGCGGCCGCGGCCTCCAGCTCGGCCAGGAACACCTGGCGGTTCAGCAGGCCGGTGACCTGGTCGCGTTCGCGCAGGGTCTGCAGCTCCTCGCTGTCGACGAACTGCTTGCGGAACACGATCTGCAGGCAGGGCTCGCCCTCGTAGCTGGCGCGGGCGAACTCCATGACAGCATCGAAATCGATGCCGTCGGCGCGCATCGCCTTCAGTTCGAGCTTGTCGGGCGGCGGCTCGCCCTTGCCCAGACGCTTCAGCAGGGCTTTGAACTCGGTCGCATGGCTGGGCGCGATCAGGTCGAGCAGGGGCATGCCCTCGACTTCCTCGAAGTCGGTGTAGCCGAACATCTCGAGGTAGGCATGGTTGGCACGGATGTGCATGCCCTCGTGGGCATAGGCGATCGGGTCGCGCGAGGAATCGATCAGGGCGTCGCAGCGGCGCGCGGTCTCGCGCAGCGCTTCTTCCAGGCGCTGCTGGCTGCGCCGCGCCTCGTTGCTGGCCCAGGCGTGCTTCAGCGTCGGCAGCACCTGCTCGGGCCGCTGGCGCAGGACGACATGGAATGCGCCCAGCGCGCTGGCCTCGATCAGCAGTTCCTCGTTGATCGAGGTGTGGCTGGCGACCAGGGCGACCGGCTTGCCGGAGCGGCGGATCGCCTGGGCGACGTCGGCAAACGGCAGCCGCTTGCAGGCCCATGCGGCGACGACCAGGTCGGGCAGCTGCTTGCCCAGCTGCTCGTTGAGCTCTTCGATGGTGTCCGGGCGCGAGGTGCGCACGGCGATGCCACCGTTGCGCAAGGCATTGATGACGGATTCCGCGTCTTCGAGGGTTTCCTCGATCTGCGACAGACGGATCACGGTTTCCTGCTTGGCCATCGAACTCCCTTGAAACTGCGATTGCGGCCGGCGCGCAGCCCACGGCTGCACCCGGCCGGACCCGCCCCCCAACGGACCCTAGGCTGGTGTTGTGAACGGCGACCCGGCGATGCCTTCCATCGACCCTGGACCGCCGCAGGTCGGCCAAAACCCCACGCTGACGACCTGTTCTGCAAGGGCACGGAGTGTGGCCAAAACGGCCGACATCCGCAAACGCAAGCCGCGTGCCAGAGCGTCTCTGCGGGAGACGTCACATTTCCGTCGTGAGTGCGAGCGGCAGTTTGCTGGCGGCCCCGGCCACTTCGCGCACCAGACGCGGCACGAGGTAGCCGGGCAGCCGCTTCCGCAGCGCGGACTCGATCGCCAGGGCGTCAGCATCCGGCACCTCGAAATGCGCGGCGCCGGCGACCCGGTCGAGCTGGTGCAGGTAATAGGGCAGGGAACCGGCGGCAAAGCTGGCCTCGGCCAGTTCGACCTGGGCCGCGACCGAGTCGTTGACGCCGCGCAGCAGCACCGCCTGGTTCAGCACGGTCAGGCCGGCGCCGCGAAGGTCGGTCAGTGCGCGCGCGACGGATTCGTCGAACTCGCGGGCGTGGTTGGCGTGGATCACCATCACCTTCTGCAGGGGCAGGGCGGCCAGCCAGTCGAGCAGTTCGGCATCGACGCGCTCAGGCAGCACCACCGGCAGCCGGCTGTGGATGCGCAGGCGACGCACCTGCGGCAGGGCGAGCAGGCGCTCGCCCAGCTCGCGCAGCTTGGCGGTCGACAGCGACAGCGGATCGCCGCCGCTCAGGATCACCTCGTCGACGCTGGGGTCGGCTGCGATGGTGTCCAGCGCGGCCTGCCAAGCGTTGGCCGCGGCGCTGTCCTCGCCATAGGGATAGTGCCGACGGAAGCAGTAGCGGCAGTGCACGGCGCAGCTGCCGGTCGCAACGAGCAGGGCGCGCCCCCGGTATTTCTGCAGCACGCCGCGGCCGCTGCGGGCGGCCGCGTCGCCCACGGCGTCGAGGCCGAAGCCCTCGACCTCGAGCGTTTCCAGATCCAGCGGCAGGACCTGGCGCAGCAGTGGATCGGCCGGATCGCCGTGGCGCATGCGCGCCACGAAGCCGCGCGGCACCCGCAGCGGAAAGCCGGCGGCGTCCGCGGGCAGGCGCTCGGCCAGCGCCTCCAAACCCAGCATCCGAAGCAGTTCCAAGGGATCGGTGACAGCTTCCCGCCACAGCCGACGCCAGTCACGAGCGGGCTCCGCGGCCGCGGCGGGCTGCGCGATCCGCGGGTTTGCGCTTATCATTTCGCCTCTTTGGCCGGCGATTCGCCGGCGATCACCGCAAACCCCATAGTCTAGCCGCAGCCCGCGGCTCGCACCTCAATCCCCCGGAGCACGCATGGCGACCTACGGCCTGAACGACGTCAAGAACGGACTCAAGATCATCCTGGACGGCGACCCCTACGTCATCGTCGAAGCCGAGTTCATCAAGCCGGGCAAGGGCCAGGCCTTCACCCGCATCCGCGTGCGCAACCTGAAGAACGGCCGCACCACCGAGAAGACGCTGAAGGCCAACGAGACGGTCGAAGGCGCCGACGTGGTCGATACCGACATGCAGTACCTGTACACCGACGGCGAGTTCTGGAACTTCATGCAGCCGGACAGCTTCGAGCAGTTCAGCGCCGACGCCACCGCCATGGGCGACGCGGCCAAGTGGCTGAAGGGCGAGGAGATGTGCGTGATGACCCTGTGGAACGGCGCGCCGCTGTCGGTGGCGCCGCCGAACTTCGTCGAGCTGCAGATCGTCGAGACCGACCCCGGCGTGCGCGGCGACACGGCGTCCGGCGGCGGCAAGCCGGCCAAGCTGGAAACCGGCGCGGTCGTGCGCGTGCCGCTGTTCATCGAGAACGGCGAGGTGATCCGCTGCGACACCCGAAGCGGCGAATACGTCAGCCGAGTCAAGTGAGACCCTCCGACCCGGCCCTGCGCCGGGTCGGTGCTATTGGGCACCAGGAAACCGTCAGGGAGGCATGGAGCGCATGCGTGAGATCGACCTGCTGATCGAGGCCGGCTGGGTGGTGCCGGTCGAGCCGCACGCGGTGGTGCTGGAGCAGCACGCCGTGGCGGTGGACGCCGGCCGCATTGTCGAGCTGCTGCCGATCGCCGAGGCCCGCGCGCGCTACGCGCCGCGCGAGACGGTCAACCGCCCCAGGGCCGCGCTGATCCCGGGTCTCGTCAACGTGCACGTGCACAACCCGATGACCCTGATGCGCGGCCTGGCCGACGACCTGCCGCTGATGACCTGGCTGAACGAGCACATCTGGCCGGTCGAGGGCGCGGTGATCGGCCGCGAGTTCGTCGGTTGCGGTGTCGAGTTGGCGGTGGTCGAGATGCTGCGCGGCGGCACCACCTCCTGCAACGAGAACTACTTCTTCCCCGATGCCGCGGCGGCGACCTACCGGCGGATGGGCTTCCGTGCCTGCGTCGGCCTGCCGGTGATCGATTTCCCCACCGCCTGGGCCGCCTCGGACGACGAGTATTTCGACAAGGCGCTGGAACTGCACGACGCCCTGCGCGGCGATGCGCTGGTCAACACCGCCTTCGTGCCGCACGCGCCCTACACGGTGAAGGACGCGAGCTTCGAGCGCATCCGCCTGCTCGCCGACCAGATGGGTCTGGTCGTGCACTGCCATGTCCATGAGACCGCGCAGGAGGTCGAGGACTCGCTGAAGCAGTACGGCCAGCGCCCTCTGGCGCGCCTGCAGCGCCTGGGCCTGGTGAATTCGCAGCTGCTGGCGATCCACATGACCCAGCTGACGCCGGCCGAAATCGAGCTGTGCGCGGCGAACGGCGTGTCGATCGGCCACTGCCCCGAGTCCAACCTCAAGCTCGCCTCGGGCTTCTGCCCGATCGAGGCCCTGCGCCGCGCCGGCGCCAACATCGCGCTGGGTACCGACGGCTGCGCCAGCAACAACGATCTCGACATGTTCGGCGAGATGCGCACCGCCGCCCTGCTGGCCAAGGGCGTGGCGATGGACGCCGCGGCCCTCGATGCACCCAGCGCCCTGCGCATGGCCACCCTCGGCAGCGCGCGGGCGATGGGCATGGAAGAGACGATCGGTTCGATCGAGCCCGGCAAGGCCGCCGACCTCGTGCTGGTCGATCTGGATCAGCCCGAGTCGCAGCCCTTCTACAACGTGATCTCGCAGCTGGTCTACGCCGGCGCACGCCAGCAGGTTAGCGATGTCTGGATCAATGGCCGCGCGCGCCTGCGCGACCGCCAGCTGGTCGATGTCGATCTCGAAGCCTTGATGGCGCGCGTGGCCGAATGGCGAACGCGGATCGCCGCGATCCCGCGCCGCCACTGATGACGCCCGCCCGGACCGGCCTCGGCCCTGGTCTGAGCGTGCACAGGAGTCACTGATGAACTTGCCCGCTGCAAATCAAAGCTCGCGCCGCGAGAACGTCGACCCCGCCGAACTCGCGCGCTTCGGCCAGCTCGCCGCGCGCTGGTGGGACCCGAACGGCGAGGCTCGCCCGCTGCATGACCTGAACCCCGCGCGCCTGGGTTACGTCGCCGAGCGCGTGAAACTGGATGGTGCCGAGGTGCTGGACGTCGGCTGCGGCGGCGGGCTGCTGTCCGAGGCGCTGGCGTCGCGAGGCGCTCGCGTCACTGCCCTCGACCTGTCGACCGAAGTGCTGGAGGCTGCGCGTCTGCACCTCTACGAATCGGGCCTCAAGGTCGACTATCGCGAACAGTCGGTGGAATCGATTGCCGACGAATGTCCGGCGCGCTTCGACGCGATCACCTGCATGGAAATGCTGGAGCATGTGCCCGACCCGGCCTCGGTGGTCGAAGCCTGCGCGCGCCTGCTGAAGCCCGGCGGTCGGCTGTTCCTGTCGACGCTCAACCGCACGCCTGCCGCGTTCGGGCTTGCCATCGTTGGCGCCGAGTACCTGATGCGCCTGCTGCCGCGCGGCACCCACCGCTACGCGCAGTTCATCCGCCCCTCCGAGCTGGCCGGCGCGATCCGCGGCGCGGGGTTGGAACTCGAAGACGTCAGCGGCCTGCACTACAACCCGCTGACCCGCTCGGCGTCGGTCGGCGGCCACACCCAGGTCAACTATCTCGTCAGTGCAGTCAAGCCGGAGGCGGGCCGTGGCTGAGCGTGGCGCGGTGCTGTTCGATCTCGATGGCACCCTGGTCGACAGCGCTGCCGACCTGCTGCACGCGGCCAACGTGTTGCGCGCGCGGCGCGGGCTTGAGGCCTTTGCCATGGCGCCGTTCCGGCCCTTCGTCTCGCGCGGCGCGCGCGCCATGCTCGGCGCCTCGCTGCCGGGCTTCGTACCCGAGGACGAGGCCACGCTGGCCGAGTTCCTGAGCGTCTATGCCGAGGCCGTGGCCGCGCATTCGCGGCTGTTCCCTGGCGTCGAGAGCCTGCTCGATGCGATCGAGGCGCAGGGCCTGCGCTGGGGCATCGTCACCAACAAGGCCGAGGGCCTCGCGCGCCCGCTCTGCGAGGCGCTGGGTCTCTTGCCGCGCTGCGCGGTGCTGATCGGCGGCGACAGCCTGCCGCAGCGCAAGCCGCATCCCTTGCCCTTGATCGAGGCCTGCCGGCGCATCGAGGCCGCGCCTGCGGCAAGCCTCTACCTCGGCGATGACCCGCGCGATATCGAAGCCGCCCACGCGGCGGGGCTGCGCGGCATCGCCGTCGACTGGGGCTACTACGACCCGGCGCATCCGCCTGCGGCCTGGGGCGCGCAGCGGGTGATCAGCGCGCCCGCACACTTGCTGGATGAGCCCCTGCTGCGCGGGCGCGCGGCATGAGCGAGGCCAGCCTGCTGGCGCAGCTCCAGAAGCTGGAGTCGCGCCGCCCGGAGCTGGCCCTGCAGGCGATCTTCCTGCCGGCTGCGCAGCGCGATCGCATCGCGCTCTGGTACGCCCTGCAGGACGAGATCGAGGAAGCCTGCTTCGAGCTCTCCGAGCCCTTCATCGCCCAGACCAAGCTCGGCTGGTGGGCCGAGGAGCTGGAGCGCGGCGCCCGCGGCGAGGGGCGTCATCCGCTGGTGCAGGCTTTCTTCGACCTGCCGTCGGCACGCGCGGCCGATGCCGCGCTCTGGCGCGGGCTGCCGCGCGCCGCGCTGGAGCTGGTCGAGTGCGAGCTGGCGCCCGGCTCGGTCGAGCAGGCGCTGGCGGCGCTGCGGCCGCTGGCATCAGCGCTCGACCAGCTGGAGCGCACCCTGTTCGGCGGCGACAGCGCGGAATCGCTGATCGCGATCGAACTGCTGCTGCGCCGACAGCAGCGCGCGGTCATTGGCCATCACACGCAGGCGCGGCTGCCGCGCAATCTGCTGGCCCGCCACGGCCTGGCGCCTGCGCATCTGGCGGACGCGGACAAGCGCGAGCAGCGCGCGGCGTTTGCGCGTGATTTCGCCGGCGAGCTGCTCGCCCTGCAGCCATCGCTGCGTTCGCGTAGCGCACGGCCACGCGCCCTGCAGACCGCCGTGCTGGCCTGGCAGCTGGACCGTTTGGCGAGGCACGGTGAGCCCGCGGCTCCGCGAGGTTTCGGCCTGATGCTGGCGCTGTGGCGCGCCGCCCGCGGCAGTGCGCCCATGCCGGGCTGATCCTCGACTGCGACACAGTGTTGCCGCTGCGTGCAGGAGCGCTCAGCTCGCAGCCGGTATAGTCGGCCGCAGTCCCTGGTACGCCGATCCTGCCCGGCGCCGTGGTGCCTTCCGATCCGCGCCAAATGTGCATGCACGATCGTGAAGGCTTGACGTGAAGGCGACAGCCCCCCACCTAAGGTGCAGCCGGCCAACCCCATGACCGATTACGAGGAGACACCTGTGTCCCCACCCATTGCAGACAACGCCGTACGGGCGATGCCCGACATCGCCTCCGAGGCCAAGCCCGCCGTTGCCGGCGTGCTGGACTGGGTGGGTATGGGCCAGATCGAAGTGCCGGTGAGCATCGCCGCTGCCGACGGCAAGTCGGTGACCAGCGGCGCACGCGTCACCGCCTTCGTGAATCTCAAGCGCCCCGACGTGCGCGGCATCCACATGTCGCGGCTTTACCTCCACGTCGACAAGACCCTGTCGAACGAGGCGCTGTCGCCGACCAGCCTGCGACGGCTGCTGAAGGATTTCCTGGAGTCGCACGCCGATCTGTCCGACCGCGCTTTCGTGCGCGTCGAGTTCGAGCACCTGGTGCGCCGGCGCGCGCTGAAGAGCGACAACTCCGGCTGGAAGAGCTACCCCTGCGTGATCACCGGCCTGATGGAACACGGCCAGTTCCAGGTCGAGCTGTCGGTGCAGATCCCCTACTCCAGCACCTGCCCCTGTTCGGCAGCGCTGGCGCGGCAGCTGATCCAGGAGCAGTTCCAGACCGACTTCCCGGCCGGTGCCGGCGTCGAGCGCGAAGCCGTGCTGGCATGGCTTGGCACCGAGCGCGGGATTCGTGCGACTCCGCACAGCCAGCGTTCGACCGCCGAGGTGCGCGTGCGCCTGCTGCCGTCCTTCGCCAACTTCCCGATCATCGATGTGATCGACCGCATCGAGGACGCGCTGAAGACGCCGGTGCAGTCGGCGGTGAAGCGCGAGGACGAGCAGGCCTTCGCGCTGTTGAACGGCGAGAACCTGATGTTCTGCGAGGACGCTGCCCGGCGCATGCAGGCCGCGCTCAATGCCGACGAGCGCATTGCCGATTTCTGGGTGCGCGCCTCGCACTACGAGAGTCTGCATCCGCACAACGCGGTGGCGGTGGCGGTCAAGGGCGTGCCCGGCGGCTACGCCAGCGGCCTCGACTGGATCGGCCGGCTGTCCGATCACCACTGATCGACGTTCTCAAGCACAAACGGAAAACCCCGGCTCATGGCCGGGGTTTCTGTCTTCAGCACGCGTCGATGCTCACCAGAACGGTCGCCACCACGGACCCCAGTAGGGCGAGCGATAGGGATAGACGTAGCGCGGGTCGATGCGCTCCTCGCGCTCTTCCCACAGATAGACGACCTCGGCGTCCAGCTTCGGATACTTGAATGGATAGGCGCCGATGCTGCGTTCTTCGAAACCGCCGACTCGGCCGGTGAAGGTGACATCGCGGCCCTCGGCGAATAGCGCGGGGTCGTAGAAGCCTCCGCGGCAGGCGATGAAGCGGCCGTCGGTGACCTCGCGCTTGCGCTGCGGCCGTCCGCTCGCGTCGAGCGGACGCGACAGCACGACGAAGCAGGTGCGCGCGGACTCCGGCTCGACCGCGATCAGGCTGCCGCCCCAGCGCACGCTGGCACCTGGCGCGCCCTGCGCGCTCGCCTGTTCCGGGCTGATGGCGCTGAATTCGCCGCGGATTGGCGCGGGGCCCGTGGCGCAGGCGCCGAGGCCCAGGGCTGTGAGAAGTGGAATTGCCAATCGAAGACGAGTGCGCATGGCGATGCTCCGTGGGTGGCGCTGGGTTGGCGGTCGGATCAGCGGTTGCGCTGCGTCCGGAGTCGACGTGGCCGGAAGCTTCGCAGGGCGTGGATCAAGGCTCTGCGAGCCTGCTCATCGACTTCGGCAGCGTAGCGCTGGTCACTGTAATCCCGACTGAGTCGGCGCAGATCCTCGGCCAGTGGGGGCAGGGCCCTCGCCGCGCGCTCGCCGTACGCCAGCGGCGCTTCGTGCGGCGCACGCACCACCCCGCGCCGCGCCAGCCGCGCGCAAAAGCGCAGCCAGGCGGCGACCAGGGGGTCGGCGGGCCGATTGCCGCCGCGCAGCACCAGCCACAGGGTCGCAGCCAGCGCCAGACCGAAAGCGGCGAGCAGGGCCAGGCCGACCTCGCGCCAGTCCGAGGCGTCAACGCCAAGGCTGAGCAGCAGGCTGCGCTGGCGCGCGGCATTGAAGCCGAGGATGACCGTGTTCCAGCCGTGTCGCAGCCAGTCAACCGAGTCGAGCAGCGTGCCCAGCACGGTGAAACTACTGCGGGTGTTGCTGCCGCCGAGCCCTTCGCCGCTGCGGATGCGCTCTGGCGCCACCGCCGCCGTCGGGTCGATGCGCACCCAGCCGCGGCCCTGCATCCAGATTTCGCTCCAGGCGTGGGCGTCGGATTGGCGCACCAGCACGTAGTCGCCGATCGCGTTGTGGAAGCCGCCGTGGTAGCCGGTGACCACGCGCGCCGGAATCCCGGCCATGCGCATCATCACCGTGAAGGCCGAGGCGAAGTGCTCGCAGTAGCCCTCGCGCGTCTCGAACAGGAAGTCGTCGACGCTGTCGCGGCCCAGAGGCGGAGGCAGCAGCGTGTAGGTGAACTCGCGGTTGAAGCGGTCCAGCGCCTCGCGTACCAGCTGCGCCTCGTCGAGACCGCGCGCGCGCCAGCCGGCCACCAGCTCGGCGGTGCGCGGGTTGTAGCCGCCGGGCAGGGCCACGAACTGCTGACGGAGCTGGCGCGGCAGATCGGCATCGAAGCGTGCGTCCGGCGCCGAGCGCAGGCGATGGCGGCTGAGCGCGGCCAGCGGCCGCTGGGCGATCAGGCTGCGGTCGCGGTTCAACCGCAGCGGGTTGTCGGCGGTCGCGTCGAGCGGGTCGCCCGGTACGTCCAGCGCCAGCACCCAGCGGCGATCGGTGGGCTCCTGGATCAGTTCATACTCGAGCCACTCTGCCCCGGGCTCCAGCGCCGGCGCCTCATACTGGCGCAGCCACGCCGAAACGGTCCAGGCGCGGCCGTCAAATTCGCTGAGCACGGGCCCGCGCCAGTACAGCTCATTGGGCTCCGGTCGTCGGCTGCTGAAGTTCACCCGCAGGACCGGCGTGTCGTCGATGAACAGCGCGCTGATATCGCCCGGCGCCATCGACTCGCTGAGGCCCGTACGCGCTTCGCCGGCATTGCCAGGCAGCCCCCACAGCGGCTGCGCCAGTCGCGGGAACAGCAGGAACCCGACGAACGCCAGCGGCAGCGACAGCAGCATCAGCAGCCCGGTGGCGCGCAGGCGTCGGGCGAGTCCCGGCGCTTCTGCAGGCGCGCCGGTCTCGAGTTCGCTGGCTCTTGCGAGCGAGGTCAGGATCAGCACCGCCGCGATCAGCGCCAGCACCAGGGTCAAGGGTCCCTGATCCTGCAGAAAGGCCGCCATGATCGCGAACAGGCTGAAGCTCAGCAGGCTGCGCGCGTCACGCAGGCTGTGGGTTTCCAGCAGCTTCAGCGCAAGCATCGTGGCGAGCAGGCCGGCGCCGGTGTCGCGACCGAAACGGAAGCCGTAGGTATAGAGGACCAGCCCGGCCACGCCGAGAGTCAACAGCAGGCGCAGCCAGGCGGGGATGTGGGCGCCGCGCAGGCCGGCGCCAGCACCGGCCAGGGCCAGCAGCAACAGCAGGGGGCCCAGCCAGCCCTCCAGATGAAGGCCCAGCGGCAAGAGGGCCATCAGGCCGGCGGCCGCACTCCAGGCGAAGACCGCGATTGGCAGGCGCGGCCGCGGGTTGCCGCCGAGGAGCGTCCGGTTGATCCTCGCGACCAGCACGCTCACGGCAGCAGGGCCAGGGCGCGCAGGCCCGCATGCAGGTGGGCTTCGCCGCGGCCCGGGCCGATGTGCTCGCCGGGCAGGATCAGCTCCGAGCGCAGGCCGCGGCGCTCGGCCTCGACCAGCCAGCGCGCCAGACGCTGGATCCGCAGCTCGGCCGGCAGGTGCAGCAGCTGGGCGTAGTCAAGGCGGACCTCGATGCCGGCCGGGCTTTCGAACTCGCGCACGATCAGGCGACCGAGCTGGGCGCTGCGCTTCCAGGCCATCAGCCGCAGCGGGTCGCCCTGGCGGTGTTCACGCAGGCCGTGAACCTCCTCGCTGGGGCTGCGCTGCCGGCGCTGGCCGCTGAGGCTGCCGTCCCCGGGCAAGGGCGGCGCCTGCGGCTCCAGGCGCGGATACACCAGCACCTCGCCCTGCGGGTTCAGCCAGCTCCAGGCCACGAACAGGCCGAGCGGCCAGCGCGTCGACAGCTTGATGCGACCGATCGGATGCAGGCCGCGGGTCGATGTGTCGTAGGGCAGGGCTGGACTGGCGTAGCGCTCGGGCAGCACCTCGAACACTTGCCCCTGCCCTGCACGCTCGACGCGCAGGCCGCGGCGGATGCGGGAGCCCTCGCCTTCGAAGCGCAGCCGCAGCTCGGTGGATTCGCCGGCATGCACGGGAGGGGCGGACACTTCGACCAGCCGCAGGCCCAGCAGGCCCAGCCATCCGCGCAGCAGGGCGGTATGGACGCTGGAGGCGATCAGGAACACCAGCATCAGGGCCGGGTTGTTGTTGTAGTTCAGGGCGCCCACGAACATCGCCAGCAGCAGCAGGCTGAAGAACAGCCCGAAGCCGCTGGGCAGCACGTAGATCCTGCGGCGGTGGATGGCGATCGGCAGCGCCTCCGGCTGGCGCAGGCGGGTAAGCGCCGGCAGGCGACGCTCGGCCTGCGCCTCCAGGAACTGCCACAGCCGCGCCCGCACGCCGCGCACGTTCGGAGACCTCAGGCTTCGACCGCGACCGCGGCGAGCAGCCGGCGCGCGAGGTCTTCCGGGCTGCCGCGGCCAGACTCCACCACCAGCCGGTGCGCGGTGGCTTCCACGAACAGGGATTGCACGTCCTCCGGCAGGACGTGCGCGCGCCCGGCCAGCAGGGCGTGCGCGCGTGCCGCGCGCAACAGCGCCAAGCCCGCGCGTGGCGACAGGCCGACCCGCAGGCCGACGAAGCTGCGGCTGGCGGCAAGCAGACGCTGCACGTAGTCGATCAGCGCGTCCGAGGCGTGTACGGCGCTCACCGCCTCGCGCAGGGCCAGCACGTCCTGTGCCGACAGCTGCGGCGCGCTGCGCTGGATCAGCTCGCGGCGATCCGCGCCGGCCAGCATGGCGCGCTCGAATTCGGCCTGCGGATAGCCCATCGACACTCGCAGCAGGAAGCGGTCGAGCTGCGAATCGGGCAGGGGAAACGTGCCCGACAGATCCACCGGGTTCTGCGTGGCGATGACGAAGAAGGGGTGCGGCAGCGCGTGGCAGGTGCCGTCGATGGTGACCTGCTGCTCGGCCATGGCCTCCAGCAGCGCGCTCTGCGTGCGCGGCGGTGCGCGGTTGATCTCGTCGGCCAGCAGCAGCTGCGTGAACACCGGGCCCGGGTGGAAGCGGAAGCCGCGTTGCTCGGCCTCGTAGACCGACACACCAAGGATGTCGGAGGGCAGCAGGTCGGCAGTGAACTGCAGGCGCTGGAACTCGAGGCCCAGCGTCGCCGCCAGCGCGCGCGCCAGGGTGGTTTTGCCGAGGCCCGGCAGATCCTCGACCAGCAGATGACCGCCGGCGAGCAGGCAGGCAAAGGCCAGCTCGACCTCGCGCGGCTTGCCCAGCACCAGGGCATTGACCTGGGCAAGCGCGGCGCTGAGGGCGCTGCGGCTCGCCTCGGGTAGGATCGCGGCCGTTCGGGCGGTGGCAGGCATGGGCAGTCCCTTGGAGCGGTGGCGGGAGAACAGACAAGATGTCGAGTGTAGACGCGCCGTGGTGAGCGCCGCATGCGTGTGCCTAGGCAGGTGGATCTGTCGATGAGCGCTGGGGCCGACGCGACCGAAGCGCGCATCGCGAGGCTGTTCTGGGGCCTGTGGAGCCTGCTGCTGGGCCTGCGGTTTCTGCTTTCCGCGCAGCTTCCGTTGTTCGGGGACGAGGCCTTCTATGCCTGGGAATCCCGCCACCCGGCCTGGGCTTATTCGGATCTACCGGGCTTCACCGCGGCCTCGATCGCGGTCGGGCGCTGGCTGAGCGACGACCCGTTCGGCATCCGCGTGTTCAGTCTGGTGCTGGGTGCGCTGCTGCCGCTGCAACTGCTGCGCATCGCCGATGCAGCGGGACTCGCTGCGCTGCGGTGGCGGGTCGGTCTGCTTGGCCTGCTGCTGCCCCTGCTGTCGCTGAACGGCCTGCTCGCCCTGCCCGAGCCAGCGCTGCTGATGGCTGCCGCGTTCTGCCTGCACGCCCTGCTGCGCCTGCAGGCGCTGGGCTCCGGGGTGCACTGGAAGCGGGCGTTGTGGCCGTGGGCCGAGCTGCTGCTGGGCCTTGCGCTGGGGGCCCTGACCCACTACCGCTTCCTGGCGGTGCTCGCCGCCGGCGGCCTGGCCCTGCTGTGCGTGCCCGCGGCGCAGCTGCTGCTGCGCGATGTCCGCCTGTGGCTGGTCGGGCTGTTGGGCCTGTGCGCCTGGCTGCCGCTGCTGCTGTTCGATGCCGGCGGCGAACAGGCGGGCTGGCGGTTCCAGTTCGTCGAACGTCATCCCTGGGCCTTCCAGCCGACGGCCCTCGCGGTGCCGCTCGAACAGGCGCTGATCGCCACGCCGCTGGCCTGGCTGCTGATGCTGCTCGCACTGCCGCACGCCTGGCGCGAACGCGCCCAGGCGCCGGGGCCGGCCCTGCTCGCGGTGGCGGGCGGTGGGCTGCTGCTGGGGCTGTTCCTGGTCGGCCTGTTTGCCGACCGCGAGCGGGTGTCCTTCCACTGGCCCCTGGTCGGCCAGCTCGCGCTGCTGCCCCTGCTGGCGAGGCAACTGGAGTTGGTCGGGCCGGTTCTGCGCCGCTGGACCTGGGGCCTGCTGGGTGTCGGCACGCTGTGCGCGACCGCCCTCTGCCTGGCGCTGGCTCTGCCGTCCGGGCGTGCCCTGCTCGCCGGGCACACCGATCTCGCCGACAACTTCACCGATGTCCGGCCGCTGGTCGAAGCGATCGATGCCCGCCTGCAGGCGCTGCCGCCATCGCCCCGGCTGCTGGCGGACAACTTCCTGCTCGCTGCGCGGCTCGTGCAGCAGCGCGGTGGCGACGCCGGTTTCGGGGTGATGGATCACCCGCGCAACGCCAAGCACGGCCGGGCGCGACAGCTCGAGCTCTGGGGCATGGACGAAGCCGCGTGGCGGGGCCGCGATGACGCTTCCCGCCTGCTGGTGGTCGAGGAAACCGCCCTTGGCCTGCGCATGCGTCAGCCCTGGCAGCAGGCCCTGTGCGAACGCCTGCCCGGCCTTCGCTGGGTCGACGAAGTGCAGGTGCACGGCGGCACGCAGCGCTATCTGCTGTTCGAGCAGCGCCACGGAGGCGATCCGGGCTGCAGCTTCGCGCCGCTGGCCTATCTCGACCATCCGGCGGAGGGGGCGCGTCTTGGCCGACGCTTCCGCCTGACCGGATGGGCCATCCAGGACGGTGCCGGGCTCGACCGCGTCGAGGTGATGGTGGCCGGCATCGTGGTCGCACAGGCCCGCAGCGACGTTGATTTCCCGGGGGTAAAGGCGATGTGGCCGGGCTCCACGGATCCGCGGCATCCGCGGGTCGGGATCGAGGCCGAGCTGGTGGTGCCTCGGCATCTGCGCGGATGGCAGGCGCTGTCCCTGCGCCTGCATGGCCGCGACGGCCGTGTGCGTGAGTTGCCGATGGCGCGGGTCCATATCGCGCCCTGAGCGCGCTGCGACCCGCGGGCGAGCAGGCGACGCGCTCCCGGCGGAAAGGATTGGCCGTCAGGGAGGCGTCGAGGCTCCGGAGGACGCCGCGCGGTCGGCAGTGCCCGGCACGCGCGCCTGGAGCGTGGCGCGCACGCCGCCGACCGCTCAGTCGGGCGAACGGCGCAGCGCTGCGGGCTCCCGTGCGGCCTGCTCGATCGCCGCCTGGGTCGCGTCATCGAGTTCGGCGCCGGCGGTTTCCAGGCGTTCCAGCTGCGCGGCGATGGTCGCGCGGGCACGGGCGAGGGCGCCCTCGGCCTGCTTGAGTTCGTGCAGGCGTGCGGTCGCACCGTGCCGGGAAATCCACAGCCGGTGCTCCAGCAGGTCGCGCAGGGCCTGCTGCACGCGCTGGTCGGCGTCCAGCGAGGCCCGCGCCACCGCACCGATATCGGCGGGGACGCGCCCCACCACGTCCTGCATGGCGCTCATCCGCTCGCGGGTCCGCAGCAGCAGGCGCTCCATTTCGTCGGCGCCCTCCAGCAGCCGGATCAGGGCGCGCTGGCGGCTGGCGGCACGGTGGAAGGGAATCCACGCGAGCAGGCCGATCAGGCCGAATGCGGCGAAAAGTGCAAGGATCAGTTCCACGCCGGAGGCGTCCGTCAGGCTGCGGGAGCGGGCCGTCGAGTCTGAACCATCGTCTTCGCCCGCGGCAACGCGGCGGGCTGTGGGGCCGCCAATGTTTGACGCTTCGGCATGCGCCGCCTATCATGGCGCGCTTATGTCCACGAACCTGCCCGAGACGGTCGATGCCGTGCGCATGCTGTCGGGTCGGCGCTGCTTCGAGGGCAGCCTGCCGATTTCGGCCTTCGCGCGCTTTGCCGAGGCGCTTGAACGCAGTGCCGGTGACGTCACCTACGCGCTGGAGTTCGGACGCGATGCGCTGGGTGTCGACTTCCTCGATATCCGCGCGAGCTGCACGCCCTGGTTGACCTGCCAGCGCACCCTGGAGCCCTACCAGCAGCCGCTGGAAGTGGCCCAGCGCCTCGGTCTGATCAGGCGAGAAGCCGACGAGGCCGGTCTGCCGGAAGGCTACGAACCGCTGCTGCTGCCGGAAGATCGCCAGCTGCAGCTGCGTGAGCTGATCGAGGACGAGCTGATCCTGGCGCTGCCGCTGGTGCCGGCACGGCCCGACGCCGAACTGCCCGAGCAGTACGTCGAAATCGCCGAGAGCGTGGAAGAGCCGAAGCCCAACCCGTTCGCGGCGCTGGCGGCGCTCAAGAAGAACTGACGGAGCTCCCGCTCCGACACCCCGTGAAGCCGACCCATGCACGGGTCGGATTGCCCAGTAAACGTTAGACCTGAAGATTCGAGCTGGAGAGTTCCCATGGCAGTGCAGAAGAGCCGCGTCACCCCCTCCAAGCGCGGCATGCGCCGTTCGCATGACGCCCTGACCGCGAAGCAGCTGGCGACCGACCCGACCACGGGCGAGACCCATATCCGCCATCACATCACCAAGGATGGCTTCTACCGCGGCAAGAAGGTCATCAACGTCAAGTCGGCGGTCGACGCCGAGTAAGGCGTGCGGCGCCCGCTTCGGCGGGCGGTGCTGTCCAGCGTGACCCAAGGCGGCGGGCCGCGAGGCCTGCCGCCTTTGTCGTGTCCGGCGTTCGTCGGCGGTCGCTTGAAGGTCGGATGACAGCCTCGGTGGGCAATAGCTGGACTGCGCCGCGTCCGCTGCCGGTGCTGCGGCAAGTTCGCTCCGACCCGAGCGTGTCCAGCGCTGGCAGCGCTGTCGCATTGCCGTCATCATTCACGACCCGCTGAAAGCCTGACCGGCGCGATCAGGCCAAGGCCCTGAGGCCGCGCGCTCCGGCGCGATTCTGTCGCGGGGTCCACCCGCCATCCACCCAGGAGACACCGATGCCTTTTGCTCGCATTCTCGGAACGGGCAGCTACCTGCCCGAGCGCGTCGTCACCAACGACGAACTCGCGCAGCGCATCGAGACCTCCGACGAGTGGATTCGCGAGCGCACCGGCATCGGCCAGCGCCACGTCGCCGCCGAGGGCCAGACCACGGTCGATCTGGCCGAGCAGGCGGCGCTGCGTGCGCTGGAGGCGGCAGGCGTCAAGGCCAGCGAAATCGATCTGCTGATCCTCGGCACTACCACGCCGGATCTGGTGTTTCCGTCCTCGGCCTGCCTGCTACAGCACCGGCTCGGCGCCAACGGCTGCGCTGCCTTCGACGTCAATGCCGCCTGCTCGGGCTTCATGTACGCGCTGGGCACGGCCAACGCGATGATCCGCAGCGGCATGGCGAAGAAGGCGCTGGTGATCGGCGCGGAGACGCTGACCCGCATGCTCGACTGGGACGATCGCACCACCGCCGTGCTGTTCGGCGATGGCGCGGGCGCTGTTGTGCTGGAGGCCAGCGAAGACGCCGGGATCCTGTCCACGCATCTGCACGCCGACGGCGGTTATGGCCATCTGCTGGCGACCCAGGTCGGCGTGTCCAAAGGCTTCAAGCCCGGCGAGCCGAACGCCGGCTTGCGCATCCACATGACCGGCAACGAGGTCTTCAAGGTCGCGGTCAAGACGCTGGACGCGGTGGTCGAAGAAACCCTGCAGGCCAACGGACTCGACAAGAGCGACCTCGACTGGTTGATTCCGCACCAGGCCAATCTGCGCATCATCAGCGCGACGGCGAAGCGCCTCGACATGTCGATGGAGCGGGTGATCGTCACCGTCGATCGGCATGGCAACACGTCTGCCGCCTCGGTGCCGCTGGCGCTTGACGAGGCGGTGCGCTCGGGCAAGGTGCAGCGCGGTGAACTGCTGCTGCTGGAGGCGTTCGGCGGTGGTTTCACCTGGGGCTCGGCGCTGATCCGCTACTGATTCCGCGGCGCCGCGCGCGGCCTGCACCCTACGCCCCGGTACAGACGGCTCGCCATACCCTTCACGTATGATGCGCGGCTTCCCACGGCCAGCCGAGCCAAACGCACGTGAGTTCCAGCGCCATCGCCTTCGTGTTTCCGGGCCAGGGTTCGCAAGCGCCCGGCATGCTCGTCGATCTCGCCGAGCGCCATCCGTCCGTCATCGAGAGCTTCGCTGAAGCCTCGGCCGGTGCCGGCGTCGATCTTTGGGCGATCGCTTCGGCCGCGGACGACGCGCGTCTCAACCAGACCGAATTCACCCAGCCGGTGCTGCTGGCTGCGAGCGTCGCCTTGTTCCGGCTGTGGCGCGCGCAGGGCGGCTGCCTGCCGGCGCGTCTTGCCGGGCACAGCCTCGGCGAATACAGCGCCCTGGTTGCTGCCGATGCCCTTTCGCTTTCCGATGCCGCCGCCTTGGTGCGCGAGCGCGGTCGCCTCATGCAGGCGGCGGTGCCCGCGGGTACCGGCGCGATGGCCGCCGTGCTGGGCGCCGACGATGCGGTGATCGGGGAAGTCTGCGCAGCGGTGTCGGCCGAGCGCGTGGTGGTTCCGGCCAATTACAACTCGCCCGGCCAGATCGTGATCGGCGGCCACGCCGAAGCGGTGGACGCGGCGATCGCGGCGCTGGCCGAGCGCGGCGTGCGCAAGGCGGTCAAGCTGGCGGTCAGCGTGCCCTCGCACACGCCGCTGATGCGCGAAGCTGCGGATGCACTGGCTGCGCGCATCGCGGCGACGCCGCTGCGCCTGCCCAGCCTGCCGCTGGTGCACAACGTGGATGCCGGCATCGCCACCGATCTGGACGCGCTGAAGGCGGCGCTGGTGCGCCAGCTCTACCTGCCGGTGCGCTGGACCGACTGCGTGCAGCAGATGATCGCCGCCGGCGCCAGCCGCTTCGTCGAATGTGGCCCGGGCAAGGTGCTCGGCGGCCTGATCAAACGCATCGACCGCGGCGTCGAATCGAAATCCCTGGGCAGCGTCGCCGACTTCGAGGACGCGCTGAACGGCTGGGGCGAGCGTTAAGCCGCGCCGCTGCCCACATCGAACGGAGAACCCGATGAACCAGCCCCTCGCAGGCGAAATCGCCCTCGTCACCGGCGCCAGCCGCGGCATCGGCGCCGCCATCGCCGACACCCTGGCTGCCCAGGGCGCCAATGTGATCGGCACCGCCACGTCCGAAGCCGGTGCGGCCGCCATCAGCGAGCGCCTCGCGCCGCACGGCGGCGCGGGCCGCGTGCTTGACGTGGCGGACGGCGCCCAGGTGGAGGCGCTGATCGAGGCCATCGGCAAGGAGTTCGGCGCCATCGGCATCCTCGTGAACAATGCCGGCATCACCCGCGACAACCTGCTGATGCGGATGAAGGACGAGGATTGGCAGGCCATCCTCGACACCAACCTGAGCTCGGTCTTCCGCACCAGCAAGGCGGTGATGCGCGGAATGATGAAGGCGCGCCGTGGCCGCATCATCAACATCGCCTCGGTCATCGGGGTCACCGGCAACGCAGGGCAGGCGAACTATGCCGCCGCCAAGGCCGGCATCATCGGCTTCTCGAAGTCGCTGGCCAAGGAGATCGGCAGCCGCGGCGTCACCGTCAACGTGGTGGCGCCGGGCTTCATCGATACCGACATGACCCGCTCGCTGCCGGAAGACGCGCGCAGTGCGCTGCTCGGCCAGATCGCGCTGGGGCGCTTGGGCGAAGCGCAGGACATCGCCAATGCGGTGGCCTTCCTGGCCGGGCCGAACGCCAGCTACATCACCGGCGAGACCCTGCATGTGAACGGTGGTATGTATATGCCCTGACGCGCCCTGCGCGTCCGGGTCGCAGCTGCAACACAACGAATCGCAAGCCCGTCGGGCGCAGACGGGTGGCCGGAACCGCGCGTTGGTGCGGTCTGGCGGTTCCCACTACAATGCGCCGAGTTTTCCGTCAGAGGAATTGAACCCCATGAGCAGCATCGAAGAACGCGTCAAGAAGATCGTCGTGGAACAGCTGGGCGTCAAGGAAGAGGAAGTCACCCCCAACGCCTCCTTCGTGGACGATCTGGGCGCGGACTCGCTCGACACGGTTGAGCTGGTGATGGCGCTCGAGGAAGAGTTCGAGTGCGAGATCCCGGACGAAGACGCCGAGAAGATCACCAGCGTGCAGCAGGCGATCGACTACGTGAAGGCTCACGTCAAGTCGTAATGCCGCTGCCGCGCGAGGCCCGCGGTGCGAGCCTCGCCAGCGTTTGAAGAGGCCGCCCCCGTCGTCCGACGGGGCGGCTTTCTTTTGCGGCGATCCCGCATCCGTTTCCCGTCGACGCGTCATGCGTCGGCCACTGAACAGCAGCCGGGCGCGACGAGCGCCGGCACGGAGCCAGCATGAGCAAGCGTCGCGTCGTCATCACCGGCATGGGCATCGTCTCGCCGGTCGGCAATGATCTCGCCACTGCCTGGGACAACATCTCCCACGGCCGCTCGGGCATCGGCCCGATCACCCACTTCGACGCCAGCGCGTACGCCACGCGCATCGCCGGCGAAGTGCGCGATTTCGATCCTGCCGCCTACATCCCGGCCAAAGAGGCCAAGCGCATGGATCCCTTCATCCACTACGGCGTCGCCGCCGGCCTGATGGCGCTGAAGGATTCCGGCATTGAAGTCAGCGAAGCCAATGCCGAGCGCATCGGCACCATCATCGGCTCGGGCATCGGCGGCATCCTCGGGATCGAGGACACCACCGCGCGCCTGCTGGAGGGCGGCCCGCGCAAGGTCTCGCCCTTCTACGTGCCGAGCACCATCATCAACATGGTCTCGGGCCACCTGTCGATCCTGACCGGCATCAAGGGCCCCAATTTCTCGGCCGTCTCGGCCTGCGCCACCGCCAACCACTCGGTCGGCATGGCCATGCGCCTGATCCAGTACGGCGATGCCGACGTGATGGTCGCCGGTGGCGCCGAGCGCGGCAGCAGCCCGACCTCGGTGGCGGGCTTCTGTTCGATGAAGGCCATGTCCACCCGCAACGATGACCCGACCCGCGCTTCGCGTCCCTGGGACAAGGACCGCGACGGCTTCGTCATGGGCGATGGCGCCGGCGTGCTGGTGCTGGAGGAGTACGAACACGCCAAGGCCCGCGGCGCGCGCATCTACTGCGAGCTGGCCGGCTTCGGCGCGAGCTCCGACGCCTACCACATGACCGCGCCGGCCGAGGACGGCGAGGGCGCGGCGCGCTGCATGACTGCGGCCCTGCGCGACGCCGGCATCAATGCCGACCAGGTCGGCTACCTCAATGCCCATGGCACTTCGACGCCGCTGGGCGATCTCGCCGAGACCCTGGCGATGAAACGCGCCTTCGGCGACCACGCCTACCGCACACTGGTCAGCTCGACCAAGTCGATGACCGGCCACCTGCTGGGCGCGGCCGGCGGCGTCGAGGCGATCTTCAGCATCCTCGCGCTCTACCACGGCCTGGTGCCGCCGACGATCAACCTCGACGAGCCCGGCGAGGGCTGCGACCTCGACTACGTGCCCAACGTGGCGCGCGAGGCCAGGATCGAAGTCGCGATGTCGAACGGCTTCGGCTTCGGCGGCACCAACGGCACCCTGGTGTTCCGGCGCGTCTGACGCGTCGGCACACCCTGGCTCGGCGCGTCCCGCATGCACAGCGTCCCGCTGCCGCTCGCGGTCGATCTGCCCGCTGTCGATCTGCTTGACCTGCATCGGGCCGAGCCCGGGTTCTTCCCCTGCCTGCTGGAGAGCGCGGCCCAAGGCGGCCGCGCCCGCTACGACCTGCTGCTGGCCGCGCCCGCCGGCGGCTTCGCGCTGGGCGCCGATGGCGTGCTGCGCGATCTCGACGGTCGAGTTCTGGCGGGCGGTTTCCTCGATCAGCTCGACCGCACCTTGGCTGAAGTAAAAGCGCCTGCGCGCGACGATGGCCTGCCCTTCGGCGGCGGCTGGGCCCTGCTGCTGGGCTATGAGCTCGCCGCCGAGATCGAATCCAGCGTGCCGCGTCTCGCCGCCCCCGGCGACCTGCCGATCGCGCTGGCCCTGCGCTGCCGCGCGGCGATCCTGCGCGACCGCGAATCCGGCGACGCGTACGCCGTCGTCGAAGCCGACCATCCGCAGGCCGAGGTCCTGATCGAGCGCCTGCAGCGTGCGTGGGCTGGGGCCGCGGAGGCACCGATCGAGACCAGGGACGCTTCGTCGGCAGCGCCCGCACTGCCCGCACTGCCCGCCCATCGCATCGACGAAGCCGACGGCGCGCACTTCGAGTCCGGCGTGCGCCGCATCCTCGACTACCTGCGTGCGGGCGACGTGTTCCAGGTCAACCTGTCGCGGCCCTGGCGCGTGAGCTTCGATGCAGCACCCGCGCCGGCGGATCTGTACGCCCGGCTGCGCGCGGCCAATCCGGCGCCGTTCGCGGGTCTGCTGGCTTGGCAGGACTGGGCGGTGCTGAGCTCCTCGCCCGAGCGCCTGCTGTCGCTGCGCTCGGGGCTCGCCGAGACGCGGCCGATCGCCGGCACGCGCCCGCGCCAGCCCGGCGATGCGCTGGACGACGCGCGTCGTCGCGCCGAGCTGATCGGGCACCCGAAGGAGCGCGCCGAGCACATCATGCTGATCGATCTGGAGCGCAACGACCTGGGCCGGGTCTGCGTGCCGGGCTCGGTCGAAGTCGACGAGCTGATGGGCCTCGAAAGCTATGCCCACGTGCACCACATCGTCAGCAACGTGCGCGGCCGGCTGCGTCCCGAGGTCGGGCCGGGCCAGGCGATTGCTGCCGTGTTTCCGGGAGGCACCATCACCGGCTGCCCCAAGGTGCGCTGCATGCAGATCATCGCCGAGCTGGAAGGCGAGGGCCGCGGGCCCTACACCGGCGCGCTGGGCTACCTCGATCGCAGCGGCGATCTCGACCTCAACATCCTGATCCGCAGCCTGTGGCTGCGCGGCGCGCAGGCGGGGTTCCGCGCCGGTGCCGGCATCGTCGTCGACTCCGAACCTGCGGCCGAACTGGCCGAGACCCGTGCCAAAGCGCGCGGCGTGCTGCGCGCCTTCGACGAACACGCCCCGTGCGGCGTGCTGCGCGCAGTCGATGAGTCCGCTGCGCGCGGCGAGCCGCCCGCGTTTGAGGGGCGGGCTCCGCACGTCCCGTCGACGGAGAGCGCAGGGCTCGTCGCCCATCCTGTGGTCGAGTCCGCGGACGCGCCGCCCGCGGCCCTGTCTACTGCCGAGGCCATGGACATCGCTTCCCATCGCCCGCAGCCCGAGCTTGCGCCCGTCAATGCCGGACGCCGCGCCTGATGCGCGTCGGCGTGCTGATCGACGGCGCGCCCGCCGATGCGGTCGGCGCTGACAGCCGTGCGCTCAACTATGGCGACGGCCTGTTCGAAACCCTGCTGGTGCAGGATGGACGTGCGGTCTGGCTGGGCGAGCACCTGGCGAGACTGCGCCGCGGCTGCGAGGCCCTGGGTCTGCGCATGCCCGATCCCGACCTGCTGGCCTTCGAGGCAGGAGAGCTGTGCGCGGGCCAGCAGCGCGCGGTGCTGAAGATCCTGCTGGCGCGAGAAGGGGCTGGCCGCGGCTACGCGCCGGAGCCCGGCGCGCGCAGCCAGCGCATCCTGAGTCTGCATGCCGCGCCGCCGCTGGTCGCGGCGGATTACGTCCACGGCGTCAGCCTGCGCTGGTGTGAAACCCGCCTCGCCCTGCAGCCTCGGCTGGCCGGCTTCAAGCATCTGAACCGCATCGAGAACGTGCTGGCGCGCGCCGAACTGGCGAACACCGGCGCGGCCGAGGGGCTGATGCTCGACACCGCGGGTCGCGTCACCTGCGCCACCGCAGCCAACGTGTTTGCCCTGCGTGGCGGTCGCCTGCGCACGCCTTCGCTGCGCGCCGCCGGCATCGCCGGCATCTGCCGCGACTGGGTCATGACCCGCGCCGAGGTCGAGATCGGCGAGCTGCTGCCGCAGGACATCGAGCGCGCCGACGGCGTGTTCGTCTGCAGCAGCCTGCGCGGTATCCTGCCGGCTGCCCGGCTGGGCGCGCGGACCTATCGCCCCCAGCCCCTGATTGCCGGCCTGCAGGCCCAGCTCTGGAGCGAGGTTCCGGCGCTGGCCCCGCAGGCCTGAAGGAGCTCCGTCTTGAGTAAGTCCAAACCGCGGCCGCGGCACTGGCTGCGTGCCCTGCTCGGCCTCGTCCTGATCGGCCTGCTCGCCGTTGGCGGCGCGGCTTTCTGGTTGTGGCAGCAGTACCAGGGCTTCGTCGATGCGCCGGTGGCCGGGCTCAGCGCCGAGACCGACGTGATCCTGCAGCGCGGCGACGGCCTGCGTCGGGTGCTGCAGCGCCTTGAAGGCGTTGGGCTGGAGACCGGGCGCGAGGAGTTCTGGCGCCTGCTTGCCCGCGAGATGAATGTTGGCGGGCGCATCCAGGCCGGCGAGTACCGCCTGCCCGCGAACGCCAGCCCGCGTCAGCTGCTGCAGCAGTTCGCCGACGGCCGCGTGCTGCAGCGGGCGTTCACCCTGGTCGAGGGCAGTACCTTCCGCGAGCTGCGCCTCGCGCTGGCCGAGGCCGAGGCGCTGGAGCAGACCCTGCCGGGCCTTGACGAGGCCGAGATCATGCGCCGGCTCGATGCCGAGGGCGTGCCGGCGGAAGGGCGCTTCCTGCCCGAGACCTACCACTACACGCGCGGCATGAGCGATCTCGATGTCCTGCGCCGCGCCAAGCGCGCGATGGACCGCGTGCTGGAGACCGCCTGGGCCAATCGCCAGCCTGATCTGCCCCTGAAGTCGGCCGACGAGGCGCTGATCCTCGCCTCGATCATCGAGAAGGAAACCGGCATCGGCGGCGAGCGCCGCGAGGTCGCCGGCGTGTTCATCCGCCGCCTGCGCATCGGCATGCGCCTGCAGACCGACCCCACCGTGATCTACGGCGCCGGCGAGAGCTACCGCGGCGTCATCACCCGCACGCATCTCGATACCGATACGCCCTGGAACACCTACACCCGCGACGGCCTGCCGCCGACCCCGATCGCCACGCCGGGTCGCGCGGCGATCGAGGCCGCGGTCGATCCGGCTCCAGGAGACGCGCTGTACTTCGTGGCCAGCGGCGACGGCGGCCACGTGTTCTCGCGCACCCTGCAGGAGCACAACCGCGCAGTGGCGCGCTGGCGTCAGATCGAGCGCAGCCGGAGGGCTGGGCAGTGAGCGCCATGGGCATGCATCCGCGTTTCGTCAGCTTCGAAGGCGGCGAGGGCGCCGGCAAGAGCACGGTGATCACCGCTGCGGCCGAGTCCCTTCGTGCGGCGGGCGAAACGGTTCTGCTGTTGCGCGAACCGGGCGGCACCGCCGTGGGCGAAGCGGTGCGCGCAGTGCTGCTGAACCCCGAGCTGCGCGGCCTGTGCGCCGAGAGCGAGCTGCTGCTGATGATGGCCTCGCGCGCCCAGCTGGTGCGCGAACGCATCCTGCCTGCGCTGGAGCGCGGCGAGTGGGTGCTGTGCGACCGCTTCACCGACGCCAGCTTCGCTTACCAGGGCGGCGGCCGCGGCATCGACAGCGGGCGCATCGCCGAACTCGAACGCTGGGTCGCAGGCTTGAAGCCGGGCCTGAGCTTCCTGCTCGATCTGCCGGTCGAAACCGGCCTGGCCCGCGCCGGCAGCCGCGCGGCGCCGGATCGCATCGAGTCGGAATCCATCGCCTTCTTCGAGCGCGTGCGCGCCAGCTACCGATCGCGCGCCGCCGCCGAGCCGCAGCGCTGGTGCGTGCTCGATGCCAGCCGGCCGGCTGAAGCGGTCGCTGCCGCCGTTGTTCAGCGCCTGAACGTTCAGCGCGAGGCCGCGCGATGAGCACACCCACCTTCGCGCCCTGGCAGCAGCGCGCCTTCGAGCGCGTGCTGGCCAGCCATGCGATACAGCGCCTCGGCCATGGCCTGCTGGTCTGCGGGCCGGCGCGGCTGGGCAAGCGCGCGCTGGTCGAAGCCATGGCCGCGCGCCTGCTCTGCACCGGCGCGGCATCCGGTGCGCCCGCCTGCGGCCAGTGCCGCAGCTGCCGGCTGCTGGCCGCCGGAACCCATCCCGACCTGCACCGCATCAGCTTTGCGCTGAACGACAAGGGCGAGCCGCGCAGCGTGATCGTGGTCGAGCAGATGCGCGAGCTGAGCGACGAGATCAGCCTCACCGCCCAGCTCGGCGGCGCCATCGTCAGCCTGATCGATCCGGCCGATGCGCTGAACCACAACGCCGCCAATGCGCTGCTGAAGACGCTCGAAGAGCCGCAGGCCGGGCGCTACCTGATCCTGGTCAGCGACGTGCCGTATCGGCTGTCGGCGACCATCCGCAGCCGCTGCCAGCGCATCGAGCTGCGCCCGCCGCCGCAGGACGAGGCCCGCGCCTGGCTGCTCGCGCAGGGCCTGCCTGCCGCGCGCGTCGAGCAGGCGCTCGCACTCAGCGATGGCCACCCCGGCGAAGCCCAGGCCCTGCTCAGCGAGGGCGGCCTCGAACTGCGCGAGGCCGTGCAGCGCGACCTCGACGCGCTCGCCGCGCGCCGCGTCGCGCTGAGCGAGACGGTCAAGGCCTGGCTGGATGACCGCCCAAGGGAGCGCCTCACCCACGCCGCTTCACTCGCGCGCGCGCGCAGCCGCGAGCGTCTGCTGGCCGGCGAAGCCGCTGCCGTGCCCGAACTCGCCGACTGGTACGACCGCGCCAACCGCGTGCGCGCCCAGCTCGACACCCCGCTCAAGGCCGATCTGCTGCTGGGTGAGCTGCTGATCGCCTGGCGCGAGCAGCGCTGAGCCAGCCCTCGACGCGTGGCTGCGCCCCTTCTGCGCAGCTCTGCTATCTTCCCGCCCAACCCGTCCCAGACCCGCGAGCCCGTCCATGCAAGCTGCCGGAATGATGCGCCAGGGCATCCTGTCGCTGGCGATCAAGGAAAAGCAGGCGCTGTACCAGGCCTACATGCCCTTCATCAAGGGCGGTGGGCTGTTCGTGCCGACGCCGAAGCGCTACAGCCTGGGCGACGAGGTGTTCATCCTGCTCAGCCTGCTGGAAGACAAGGAGCGCCTGCCGGTGGCCGGCAAGGTCATCTGGATCACCCCGGCCGGCGCGCAGGGCAACCGCGCAGCCGGTATCGGCGTGCAGTTCAACGATTCGGCCGAGGGCGAAACCGTGCGCGGCAAGATCGAAACCCTCCTTGCCGGCCTCACCGGCGGCGACAAGCCGACGCACACGATGTAGTGCCTGCGGAAGGGATTCTCGCGAGGCCGGCTTCCGCCCTTTGGCTCTCTGGCTCTTGCGAATCCCGATTCCCGATTCCCGATTCCCGAATCCCAGCTCCTCAGCCAAACGGCGCCACGCCGATCAGGGTGAGATGCAGGTGCAGGGCGAAGACCGCCCACAGCACGGCGCCGACGATCACGCACAGGGCGCTGCGAACGACATTGGCCGGGGCACGCACGAGGCCGGCCGCGCGATCACGGCGGCGCGCCGCGGCAAACGCGATCACCGCCCAGGCGAGAAAGCCCACCAGCAGAACAATGCCGTGCAGCCAGCCCACTGCCAGCAGGTGACCTGCCGCCCACAGCTTCACCGCCAGCAGCATCGGATGGCCGAGCCTGGCATTGAAGTGGTTGCCCGGCACATAGGCCGCGACCAGCAGGATGAAGGCGGGCAGGGTGAACAGCGCGACCAGATGGCGGAGCCAGACCGGTGGCGACCACAGCAAGACGGGCTCGGCGCGCGCCAGCGCGTAGCCGTAGACGAGCAGCACGAATCCGCCGATGGAGACGAGGCTGTACAGGCCCTTGTAGCCGCCAGCGCCCAGCCGTGCGATCAGCTGCGCACGCGGGCCGGGCGCCAGCGCGTGCAGGCTGTGCACGCCGAGGAAGAGCAGCAGGCCCGCGAGCAGGACGGCCATCGGTGGTTCTCCAGATCAAAGGTCGGGCGCCGCCGGCGACGTGGGCCGCGGCCGATACAGGCGCTCAGGCGCCGCGGCGAGCCTGCAGCAAGGCCAGCGACAGCGCAATCTGCAGCGGCAGCAGCAGGGCAACCCACTCCAGATGCTGCTGGGGGTAGACCTGCACCTGCGCCAGCACCACCCCCGCCACGGCGATCACGGCGAGGGCATGCGCGCCGAAGCGCAGGCGACTCTCGCGCGGGCTGCGCCGCTGTCTCCACAGCTGCACGCAGGCCGGCAGCAGCAGCAGGGCCAGCGGATTGAACAGCAGCAGGTTGCGATTGGCCCAGGCCGATTCATGCGCGGTGCCGACCCACAGCAGCAGCAGGCCGAGGCCGATCAGGCCGCTCAGGCTCCAGACGGCGAGCAGCACCGCTGCGCCGCGCGGGCCGCGTGCGGCGCGCGCCAGCAGCAGCGCCAGGGCGAGCCCCAGACCGAGGGCCAACCACTGCCACGGCGGCGGCGAGGGCGGCGTCAGCGGGCCACGATGCGGCAGCAGCTCGCGCTCGGCGATCACCAGCGGCTCACCGCTTGGCGTGCGGGCGTCTCGAAGCGCCTCGGCGAGGCGTGCGGGAATGAAGCTCTGCTCCCAGATCGACAGCGGGCGATCGGCATAGGGGCCCAACCCCAGATGCATGCCGAGGTGCAGCCAGGCGATGCCGGCGCCGTGGCGCAGCGCTTCGTGGCGATAGGTGACGCCCATCGAGCGCCCGTCCAGCTGCCGCTTCAGCGCTCCACCCAGGGCCGCGTCGAGCGCATCGCGCACCTTGGTCGAGCAGTTGGAGACGAAATAGTCGTAGCGGTACTCGGCGTTCTCCGGCCGCACGTGCTCGGCCAGGGCGGCGGCGAGTGACTCCGCCTGCTCCGGCTCCAGGCGCAGCCACTGCAGGCGTGCGCCGCGGCCCTCGCTGGCGTAGCTGCCCAGATCGCTGGACATCGGCAGGGCGACCGCGAGGTAGCGCATGTCGCCGCGCAGGAAGCGCGCCAGGAAGCCCGGCTGCTCGAAGTCGAAGTAGCCGAAGTTGTAGAAGATGGGCTCGCTGCCGTCGCCGCGGTCGATCAGCAGGGCGTTGTGGCCGAAGCGCGCCCAGTAGGCCTCGCCGGGGTCCATGGTCACTAGGCCGACCGCCGGCGCGGCGAGGAGCCTCGCCGGGGCCAGCGCTAGCAGCAGCAGGACGGCGAGGGCAGCGGCCCAGCCGCGCAGGCGATCAGGCGGCATCCGCCAGCCGCAGTTCGAGGGTGTGCAGACGACGGCCGTCCGACTCCAGCACGCGCAGGTGGAAGCCGCCGAGCTCGAGCTCTTCGCCGACCTCGGGCAGGTGCCCCAGCGCCGCGGTGAACAGGCCGCCGATGGTGTCGTACTCCTCGTCGGAGAGTTCGGCGCCGAAACGCTCGTTGAACTCCTCGATCGGCATCAGGGCTTCGATTTCGTAGCGGCCCTGGCCGGTCTGCTCGACGTGTTCGTCCTCGGTCGGGGCGTCGTCGTGCTCGTCGTCGATCTCGCCGACGATCTGCTCCAGCAGGTCCTCGATGGTGACGAGGCCGGCGACGCCGCCGAACTCGTCGACCACGATCGCCATGTGGTTGCGCGATTGCCGGAATTCGCGCAGCAGCACGTTGAGGCGCTTGGATTCGGGAATCAGCACGGCCGGGCGCAGCAGCTCGCGAAGCGCCGGGGGCTGGCCGGTGGCGCAGCCGCGCAGCAGGTCCTTGGCCAGCAGGATGCCGAGGATCTCGTCCTTGTCCTCGCCGTGCACCGGAAAGCGCGAGTGGCCGCTCTCCACCACGATCTGCAGCACTTCGGGCGTGGACGAGTCGACCGGTATCGAGACCATCTGGCCGCGCGGGACCATGACGTCGCCCACCTGCAGGTCGGAGACCGTCATCGCGCCTTCGATCATGGCGAGACTGTCGGCGGTGAGCAGGCCCGCCGCCTGCGCCGAGCGGATTTCCTCGAGCAGGTCTTCGCGGCTGCGTGGCTCGCCCGAGAGGGCCTGGGTCAAACGACCGAACCAGGAACGGCCGGGCGAGCCGGTGGTACTGCTTGGATCTTCGGACATTGCTCTGTGAACGTCGCCCCTGGGGGGGCACTGGCGCCGAGTGTATCGCAACGCGGTGAAGGGTCTTGGCGAGGGCCTTTGGCCGACGGACTCGCCAGAAGGCACAATGCCGGATCCATCGCGCTCGGGGGAGCCATGCAGCCTCGCGTTCTTGCCGCATCCTGCCTGGCCGCGCTCGGCCTCGCCTGCCCGCACAGCCTGCTTGCCCATGGGGCGGGGCCTACGGAGGTCGATCCCAACGCCGTTCGTTACGAGGTGCTGCGGGTGGAGACCCGCAACGAGAGCGTGATCCGCGCCCTGGCGCTGGAGCACGGCCACCTCATCGTCGACCGCGACAAAGGCGTGGTGATGTTCGATGCTCCGGCCGGCAGCCGCACCGGCCTGCTGGCCAAGGGCCTGCGGGTCTCGGTGGATCCGGTGCTGAGCGAGGCCCTGAACGCGTCGCAGGCGATCCTGCGGGCAAAGGGCATCAGCGGCTATGCCTGCTACCGCACGGTGGCCGAAACCCATGCGCGCCTGGACAGCCTGGTCGTCGCGCACCCGCAGCTGGCGCAGGTGGTCGATATCGGTCCCAGCTGGGAAGCGCAGGCCGGCATCGCAGGTGGCGGCGAGCGCATGCGCGTGCTGAAGCTCGGCAACAGCCAGATCCCGGGGCCCAAGCCGGCGCTGTTCGCGATGACTGCGGTGCATGCCCGCGAATACACCACGGCCGAACTGGGCCTGCGCTTCGCCGAGCATCTGCTGGCCGGCCATGGCGCGGATGCCGATGCGACCTGGCTGCTGGATCATCATGAGATCCACCTGCTGGTGCAGTCCAACCCCGACGGCCGCAAGCGCGCCGAGACCGGCCTGTCATGGCGCAAGAACGCCAACCAGGGCTATTGCGGGGCGACCAGCAACGCGCGTGGCGCCGATCTCAACCGCAATTTTCCGTTCTCCTGGGGAACGGTGGCGGGCGGCTCCAGCGGTGTTGCCTGCGAGAACACCTATCGCGGCCCGACAGCCGCCTCGGAGCCGGAGACCCAGGCCATCGTCAGCTACGTCCGCGGGCTGTTCCCCGATCGTCGCGGCGATGCTCTGAGTGACCCGGCGCCCGAGGATACCCAGGGCCTGTTCCTTGATATCCACAGCTACTCGCAGCTGGTGCTCTGGCCCTGGGGCACCACCACCCAGCCCGCGCCGAACAGTGCGTCGCTGGTCGCGCTGGGGCGCCGCTTCGCCTGGTTCAACAGCTACACGCCGCAGCAGTCGGTGGGGCTGTATCCCACGGATGGCACGACCGACGATTTCGCCTATGGCGAACTGGGCGTACCCGCTTTCACCTTCGAGCTGGGCACTGCCTTCTTCCAGGACTGCGGCAGCTTCGAGAACCGGATCTATCCGGACAATCTGCAGGCTCTGCTGTATGCCGCCAAGGTGGTGCGCGAGCCCTACCGGCTGCCGTTCGGGCCCGAGGCTCGCGAGGTGCGCGTGCAGCCCGACCTCGCGGCACCCGGCGAGCCCCTGCAGCTGGTCGCGGTGCTGGACGACAGCCGCAGCAGCGTCGTCAACGGCAGCGTGCCGGTGCAGGCGATCGCTGCCGCGCGGGCCTATGTCGACATCCCGCCCTGGGCCGCCGGCGCGCAGGCCCTTGCCCTGCAGGCACAGGACGGCAGCTTCAATGCCGCGGTCGAGACCGCTGTCGCCGACATCGTGGCCAGCCGCACGGGCCGTCAGCTGGTCTATGTGCAGGGCGAAGACGCCAGCGGCGCGCGCGGTCCGGTGGGTGCCGCCCTGGTGGATGTACGCGAGGCTTCAGAACTCGCCGAGCTGCAGGGGCGGGTGAGCCGCATTGCGGATGGCATGGCGATCGCGGGCGCGCAGGTCCGCATTGGCGGATTCAGTGCTTCAAGTGCGGCCGATGGCCGCTATGCGCGACGCGTGCCAGCCGCGGCCAGCGTGATCGAAGTCGAGGCCGTGGGCCATGAGCCCTTGCGGATCGAGGGCCTGGCCCTGCAGCCCGCCAGCCTCAATGAACGCGATCTGCAGCTCTACGCCTACTGTCAGCTGCTGGGCATGGATGCCGAAAGCGGCACGCAGGGCTGGACGACTGTGCGACCGAGCGGCGGTACGCCGCTGTGGGGCATCGCGCCGAGTTCGCCGCAGGGCGGCAGCCGCGCCTGGCACGACAGCCCGGGCGGCAACTACGCGAACAACGTCGATACCCAGCTGCTGTCGCCGCAGTTCAGCGTTGCGCCCTACAGCGAACCGCGCCTGCGCCTGCGCAGCTACTGCGACACCGAGTCCGGCTGGGACTTCGGCACCGTGCAGGTTCGCTCTTCGCCAACGGCGGCGTGGGAGACGGTCTACAGCTGCAGCGGTGATGCCAGCTGGCGCAGCCTCGACCTGCCGCTGCCGCAGCTCGAAGGCGCGACCCAGGCGCAGATCCGCTTCCGCCTGACGTCGGACACCAGCCAGGTGCGCGATGGCTGGTACGTGGACGACATCGTGCTGGAAGCCGGCGGCGCTGCGTGCCGCGCCCAGCAGCAGTCAGCGGCTGTTTTCGGGGATGGCTTCGAAGTGCAGTGACGCATGAGGAGCGGCTCGGTTCGGCCGCGGCGTCTCGCGATCAGGCTCAGGCCGGGCCGGGCAGTTCGCTGCGCCTGACCTGCACCAGCACCAGCTCGCCGCCGCCTTCCAGCTGCACGCGGCCGCCATTGCCGAACAGCAAGGCGCTGTCGCCCTGCGCCAGCTCGATGCTGAGCGCGGCCTCACGCAGCCGCGCCTGGCCGCCCGCCAGATGCAGCAGCCAGCGTTCGCCCGCGCGTGGAAAGAACAGCATGCTGCCCAGCAGCGGGCGCTGGAACAGGCGCGCCTCGACCGCTTCGGGGCGGAACATCAGGTTGATGACCTCGCAGGGCCCGTCGAGGCATTCGGCCCGGGTGTCGGCGGCGCCATCGAATCCGCACAGCGCGTAGGGCGTTTCCAGCTGCGCCGGCTCGTGGCCCTCGATGTGCAGGCGCAGGCCGCCACCACGCTGGTACATCAGCTCACGCCGATAACCCGGAAATGACGAGAACGGGCCATCCGAATGAATGCTGGCGAGCGAGACGCGCCAGTCCGGCGCCTCGCCCTCGCGCCAGACCTCGCGCGTGCTGCCGCCGCCGTTGCGCCAGGCCTGGCGTTCGTAGCGATGGGCGGGCAGGGCGATCAGCGGCATGGGGCGGGTCCGTGGTGCGACGCCGGTGAAGTGTAGCCAGAGCCCCGCAGGCTTCGGCGAAAGCCCCGCACAGCGAAAGGCCCCGGCGCGGGGCCGGGGCCTTTCTCCTTCCCTTGGAAGTAGCCGCCGCGCGTGCCACGCGGCGGGCTCCCCCGGGCAGACACCTCCCTGTGCCCGCCCGGCGACTTGCGCTGCCGGCCTCCACGCCGGGTCGCGGGGCCTTCAGCGCGCGGGGGCCGGCGCCGCCGGAGCGGCACTGACGATGATCTTGTCGCGGTTCTTCTCGACCGTGGCGAGACCGATGCCGCGCACTTCGACCAGCTGGTCGGCGCTGCGGAAGGGACCGTTCTCGGTGCGGTAGGCGACGATGGCTTCGGCCTTGGCCGGGCCCACGCCGGTCAGCACGGCGGACAGGGTGGCGGCATCGGCGGTGTTGATGTTGACCTTGTCGCTGGCAAAGGCGCTGGTGGCCATCAGCAGGGACAGGAACAGGGCGGCGAACAGGCTGGACAGACGATTCATGGCGGCATCCTCGTATTCAGGGGGGAGTGCGAAATTCCCGGTCAAGCCCCGGGATGGCCCGGCGCGTCGGCCGGTGGAAACAGTCTCCGCCTGCACCTGCGCCGACGGCATCGGCGATGCGCGCGCCCTCGCCTGCGAAATCACGCCGGTGAAGGGTCGGAGTTTTCCTACCCGTGTCGGCTCACTCTGCCGCCTGCGGCTAAACTCACGGGCCGCGGCCATCGATTCACGCCGGCCGCCCACGACTTTCGATTCGAGGAACCCCAATGGACCCGCAGCAGGCCGAACGCTTCGTCAATGAACTCTGGGACGACGAGATCGTCGGCCAGCTGGTCGAGTACATCCGCATCCCCAACAAGTCGCCGATGTTCGACGCCGACTGGGTCCAGCACGGCTACATGGAAGACGCGGTCACCCTGATGGAGGCCTGGGCGCGCAAACAGCCGGTGCGCGGCATGCAGATCGAAGTGGTGCGCCTGGAAGGCCGCACGCCGCTGATCTTCATCGAGATCGCAGGCAGCGACGCCAACAACCCCGACACCGTGCTGCTCTACGGCCACCTCGACAAGCAGCCCGAGATGACCGGCTGGGCCGACGACCTCGGCCCCTGGAAGCCGGTGATCAAGGGCGACAAGCTGTACGGCCGCGGTGGCGCCGACGATGGTTACGCCCTGTTCGGATCGCTGGCCGCGATCATGGCCCTGCAGCAGCAGGGCCGACCGCACGCGCGCTGCGTGATCCTGATCGAGGCCTGCGAGGAATCCGGCAGCTACGACCTGCCGCATTACGTCGATCATCTGGCTGCACGCATCGGCAAGCCCTCGCTGGTGGTCTGCCTGGATTCCGGCTGCGGCAACTACGAGCAGCTGTGGTGCACCACCTCGCTGCGCGGCCTCGCCGGCGGCAACCTCAAGGTCAGCGTGCTGGAGGAAGGCGTGCACTCGGGCGATGCCTCCGGCGTGGTGCCGTCCAGCTTCCGCATCCTGCGCCAGCTGCTGTCGCGGCTGGAGGACGAAGTGAGCGGCCGCATCCGCGCCGAAGACCTGTTCGTCGAAATCCCGGCCGAGCGCATCGAGCAGGCCAGGCGCGCCGCCAGCGTGCTCGATCGCGAGATCTGGGCCAAGTTCCCGTTCCTGCCCGGCATGTCGCCGATGCACAGCGAGCTGCACGAGCTGGTGTTGAATCGCACCTGGCGCCCCGCTCTGTCGGTCACCGGTGTCGACGGCATGCCGCCGCTGTCGAACGCGGGCAACGTGCTGCGCCCGCATACGGCGGTGAAGCTGTCGCTGCGCCTGCCGCCGACGCTGGATGGCGACAAGGCCGGCAAGGCCCTGCGCACGCTGCTGCTGGACAATCCGCCTTACGGTGCCCGCGTCGAGTTCGAGCTGGAGAAGAGCAGCACCGGCTGGAACGCGCCCAGCCAGTCGCACTGGCTGAACCACGCCATCGAGCACGCCTCGCAGGCGGCCTTTGGCAAGCCGGCGATGTACATGGGCGAGGGCGGCACGATTCCGTTCATGGGCATGCTCGGCGAGAAGTTCCCCGGCGCGCAGTTCATGATCACCGGCGTGCTCGGCCCGCACTCGAATGCGCACGGCCCGAACGAATTCCTGCACATCCCCACCGGCAAGCGCGTGACCACGGCAGTGGCGCACGTGATCGCCGAGCACTACGAAGCCAGCGCGCGCGGTGAGACGACCCAGGTCGGCGTGGCCGCGGGCGACACCCGCTTTGGCGATCACGGCTGCTGTTGAGGCATGCTGAGGCATCCGGCGGCCCAAGGCCGCCGGTCAACTCCAAGCACTCGAACGAGGTGAGGCATGAGCATCCTGTGGACCCTGCTGATCGGTTTCGTGATCGGACTCGTGGCCCGCTTCCTGAAGCCGGGCCCGCAGAAGCTGGGCATCATCCTGACGACGGTGCTTGGCATCGTCGGCGCCTTTGTCGGCAGCTTCATTGGCCAGACCCTGGGCCTGTACCAGCCGGGCGAGGCCGCGGGCTTCATCATGTCGGTGATCGGCGCGATCATCGTGCTGGCGATCTGGGGCCTGGTCAGCAAGAGCAAGTAAGGCCATGAAGATCCGACAGATCGTGCTGACGCTTCCGCTGGTGACGGCGCTCGCGGCCTGCGGGCCTGCCGAAAGCCCGCCCCCTGCATCCAACCCGGACAAGGCGACCACCGTGCCCAGTGAACCTGCGGCGCCGACGGATGCTGCGACGCCTGCCGACCTGCCGCAGCAGCTCGAAGCCGGGCGCTCGTGGACGCTGGCGGGCGCCAGCGACGCCAGCCTGCAGTCGGTGGCCGAGGCCGCCGGCATCTTCATCGAGGTGCAGGATGCACGCCTGGTTGGCTACGCCGGCTGCAACCGCTTCAGCGCACCGCTGACGCGCGGCGAGGGCACGGCGATCCAGCTCGGCGCCGCGGTCGCCACCAAGCGCGCCTGCGTCTCCGATGCCCTCAACGCAGCCGAGCAGCGCTTTCTCGAGACGCTGACGGCGGTCCGGCGCTTCGAACTCAGCGAGCAGGGCCTGAGCCTCAGCACCGCCGACGGCGCCAGCCTGTCCTTCACCGCCGGCCGCCCGGGTGGCAGCGAAGGCGAGGCCTCGCAGGCCGAGGGCACATGAGCCGCCGCATCCAGCAGCGCCGCTCGCGCATCCACGGCAACGGCGTGTTCGCCGCCGCCGACATCCCGGCCGGCACGCGCCTGGTCGAGTACAAGGGCCTGCGCCGCACCCACGAGGACGCCGATGCGCTCTACGGCGACAGCCTCGACACCGGCCACACCTTCCTGTTCACCTTGAACGACGACTACCTGATCGACGCCAACGTCGACGGCAATGTCGCCCGCTGGATCAACCACAGCTGCGCGCCGAACTGCCAGGCCGTGCTGGAGGAAGACCCCAAGGGCAATCCGCAGCGCGATCGCGTCTTCATCGAAAGTCTGCGCGAACTCAAAGCCGGCGAAGAGCTGACCTACAACTACGGCATCCGCCTGTCGGTGCCGCATACCGCCAGGCTCAAGAAGCAGTGGGCCTGCCGCTGCGGCGCGGCCGAGTGCACGGGGACGATGCTGCAGCCGAAGGGGTGATTCGGGGCGCGCCCCGCGCTTGTCCCCCTCACAGCTCGATGTGATCCACCCCGCGCCAGGCATCCAGGGCGTCCAGCACGGCCTGCAGGGCAGGCAGCACGGCTTCAGCGTGCAGGCGCTCGCGCTCCAGGCCTTCGATGTGGCCGAACAGGGCCTGGCGCAGGGCGTCGAGGCCGAACACGCGCTGCAGCAGGTCGGCCAGCAGGCGCTCGAACTCGCCGGGCGTGGGGCTGATGCGCAGCGGGTCGAACAGGGTGGACAGCGCGGAGAACAGCGGCAGCGCTTCCGGGCCGAGGGCGTGGTCTTCAGGCCGGTAGTCGAGGTGGGCGCGCTCGGCGTCGGTCCAGATCCGGTAGGACAGCCGCGCCAGCGAGTGGTAGAGCGGGCCGTCGCTGATCAGGGCGACCAGCAGTCGACCGCGATGCGCGAGCACGCTGCCGGCGGCGCTGGTCCACTCGCCGCTGCGCAGAAAGTCGGTGAGCTTCAGCTGCTCGGCGAAGGGCGCGGCCTGCAGCTGGTCGAAGATCAGCAGGCTGCGTTCGCTTTCAGAGAACGCGCAGGCCTCGGTGATGCAGCGCTCGAAGGCGGGCAGGGGCGCCTCAGGCGGTGCAAGGCTGCCGTCCTCCAGCTGCACTGGCAGCAGCACCGGCGCGGGCTCGGCCTGGCTGAAGTCGTGGTAGAGCACGTGCGGATACTCGAGCGCCGCGCCCAGCGCGTTGGCGAAGGCCGTCTTGCGCCGACCCGCGCTGCCGTCCACATGCAGGCAGCGCACGTGGTCGATCTTGGCGGCGAACAGGCAGTCCAGCGCGAAGCCGTAGTCGGTATTGCTTTCGAAGCCGTGCAGGGCCAGCGAGCGGCGCAGGTTCATGGCGATCGGAGCATTCGCGCGACGCCCGCGGAACGGGGCGGCGCGAGTCTAGCAAGTGCGGCCTCTCTGGCCGCTGCGTGCCGGCTGTATCGTCAGGAACCCCTGCCGAGAGGAGCGCGCCCGTGGCTCAGCGTCCCAGGTCGGCTTCGAGCACGGCGGCCAGGCGCGCCGCGGCCAGGCGCATCTGCGCTTCGGCCACCGGCCGGCTGCGCTCGACGTAGCTGCGGTCGATGAAGCGCTTCTCGGGGTAGATGCGTGCGGACTCGATCAGCGCGCAGGACTGCTCGGCCCAGCGCACGGCAGCACCGCGGCCGACACCGCCGTGTTCTGGCAGCGGCTCCTGGCGAAGGTGCTGCACGAGGGCAGGACGGTCCAACTCCAGGGTGTCGACCAGCAGGCCGTCCCACAGCGCATGCAGGTTCGAGCCCATCCGATTGAAGCGGATCTGGGTGTCGTTGCCGCCGCGGTCGAAGCCGTAGCCGGCGTGCAGGGGCTGGTGGATGTCGCCGACGAAGTGGGTCACGAACTTGAGCGCCTCGATGCGCTGCTGGCGCGGGCTCGCGGCATTCCTCAGCACGGCGCGCTGGGCTTCGAGCGCGGCGACGATGCACTGGCCATCGGCGCAGTCGCGCCGCGGCCGGTAGCGGCAGTCGCCCTCGGGGAAGTTCACGAAATGCCAGCGCGCGGTGTGGCGCCAGGCGTCCTCGCTGCGGACTTCATCGGGCCAGGTCGAGACCGCCGCCAGCGTGTTCGAGGGTTCGTCATCGAGCAGTTCGCGCACGGCCGCCAGGGTCCGCGCTGAAAGCTGCTGCTCGGCCATCGCGCCGATGGCCTGGTGGCTCTTGAAGCTCCAGGCGCCCGCCTCGGGTGCGGCGGCAAGCGCGAGCAGCAGGAGGACGGCGATCGGACGAAGCTTGGGCGACATCGGGAATCTTCAAGATACGGACGCCACAGTCTGACAGGCCGCGCCCATCACGGCTGCAACAGTCGGTGAACTCCCCTGCCCGTGCGCGCGGGAAGTACGGCGGGCAGCGCGGGTGTGGCCTGCGAGAAGGTGATCCAAGCCGCGAGGGGAGGGGGCCGCGAAGCCCGAGCCGCCGCCCGATCCATCGACGGGCGAAGGGAGGAAGCGACCTGCCGCGGCGGGCCTCAATCGAAATGTGAGAGCGCGCGCACTACACTAGTGCGCTTGGCCGGGCCTGCCCCGGCTGCTTTCCCGCCCCTGGCATCCATGCCCTCACGAGGATTCGAGCAATGACGATCAAGGTCGCGATCAACGGTTATGGCCGCATCGGCCGCAATGTGCTGCGCGCGCTGTACGAGGCCAAGCGCACCAGCGAGATCCAGATCGTCGCGATCAACGACCTGGGCGATGCCGAGACCAATGCCCACCTGACCCAGTACGACACCGCCCACGGCCGTTTCCCGGGCGAGGTCTCGGTCGACGGCGGTGATCTGATCGTCAACGGCGACCGCATCAAGGTCTTCGCCGAGCGCGATCCGGCCAAGCTGCCCTGGGGCGCGCACGGCGTCGACGTGGTGTTCGAGTGCACCGGCCTGTTCACCAGCAAGGCCAAGGCCGCCGCCCACATCGCCGGCGGCGCCAAGAAGGTGATCATCTCGGCGCCGGGCGGCAGCGACGTCGACGGCACCTTCGTGTTCGGCGTCAACCACGACCAGCTGAAGGCTTCGCACGAGGTCATCAGCAACGCCAGCTGCACCACCAACTGCCTGGCGCCGCTGGCGAAGGTGCTGCACGACGTGGTGGGCATCGAGCACGGCCTGATGACCACCATCCACGCCTACACCAACGACCAGGTGCTGACCGACGTCTACCACTCGGACCTGCGTCGCGCGCGCTCGGCCACGATGAGCCAGATCCCGACCAAGACCGGCGCCGCCGCCGCGGTCGGCCTGGTGCTGCCGGAACTCAACGGCAAGCTGGACGGCTTCGCCATGCGCGTGCCGACCATCAACGTCTCGGTGGTGGACCTGTCCTTCGTCGCCAAGCGCGCGACCAGCAAGGACGAGATCGACAGCGCCGTGCGCGCCGCCGCCGAGGGCCCGCTGAAGGGCATCCTGGGCATCAACATCAAGCCGCTGGTCAGCGTCGACTTCAACCACAACCCGCACAGCTCGGTCTATGACGCCACCCAGACCCGCGTCATGCAGGGCACCCTGGTCAAGGTGCTCTCCTGGTACGACAACGAGTGGGGCTTCTCCAACCGCATGCTGGACATGGCCATCGCCCTGATGGCGGCCAAGTAAGCGCGGCGAGTGCATCGAAGCGGTAGCGCGAACGCCCACCCCAAGCGGTGGGCGTTTGCGTATCTGCGGCGCACTTGGACGCGCGCAGAAGGGGTGACTTGCGATAGTGCGGTCCGTGCAGGTCTTGGCTCCGTCAATGGAGAAGGCCGCCTCCACGAAACCAGATTCCTGCTCGCTCCGCCAAGACCGGCTTTTTGTAGGAGCGAGCTTGCTCGCGACCCGTTCTGGCGAGAGAGGGCGCAGGCTGCGGTCGCCCGCGACAGACTCCTGCAGTGAGCGCGAGCAGACGACTGCAGGTCTCTGAGAACAGCCGCACCGCACTGCAACGCTGGGATGCTCTTGGTTGAAGCCGTGCGGGGCTGCGAATCCCAAATCCCAAATCACGAATCCCGGCTCTCAGCCATGAAGAAATTCCTGATCATCGCTGTCGGTGTGCTGATGCTGGTCGTGATCGGCCTTGAACCGGTCCTGCGCAGCTTCCGCTACGACATCGAAACCGCACGGCTTGAAGCCGCACCCGAGACTGGCCGCTTCACCCGCAGCGTCAGCTGCTGGTTTGGAGACGGCTGGCTGGAGCGCAGCGAATGCGCCTGGCTGTATCCGAGCACGCAGGGCCAGGCGATGACCGCGCTGCCGCTGGTGATCCTGCGCCGCGGGCTGTTCACGCGCGCGGACACGGCGACGGTGTATCTCAGCGGCGGCCCCGGTGGTTCGAGCTACCTGTACGAAGAGGCCATGCCCTGGTGGCGCGACTGGATGCAGCAGCGCCTGGGGCTCGATCACGATCTGGTGCTCTACGACCAGCGCGGCAGTGGCTACGCGACGCCGCGGCTCGCCTGTCCGGAGTTCGACACGCGCTCACGTCAGCTGATCCTGGAAGGCGCTTCGATCGATGCGCAGTGGCAGGAGACCGTGCCCCTGCTGGAGGCCTGCGCAGCGGCGGTGCCGGAGAGCGAACGCCGCGATGGTCTGTACTCCACTGCCACGGCAGCCCAGGACCTGCGCGAGCTGGTGCGCGCCCTGCGCGAGGAGTATGGCTACCACGAGGTGCATCTCTACGGCGTGTCCTACGGCACGCGTCTCGCCCAGGTCGCGCTGGCCGAACCCGTCGAGGGCGTCGGCCGCGTCGTGCTGGATGGTTTCTATCCGGCGGGGCTGGAGCTGATCGGCCGCTTCGCAGACGACTACGCGCAGCTGCTCGCCGCCGCGCAGACACAGTGCGAAGGGCAGGGCGGCTGTGCGGGCGCCAGCCTGCGCAGCCTGCTGGCGCAGGCACTGGAGCGGCTGTCCGCCCAGCCTGTGGAACTTACGCTGCCCGCCTTCGAGGAGGCCGCGGCCACGGTCGGGGCGCAGCCCGAGACGCTGCGCCTCACGCCCGAAAACCTGTTCGCCCTGGTCGAGGCCCAGCTCACCTTCGGCCTGCCAACGGCCGAGCTGCATGCCCTGCTGCGGGAGGCCGCGCGCGGAGAATTCGATGCGCGCTGGGAGGAGCTCGCCGCCGACTGGGTCTACACCCTCGACGATCCCGAGTTCAGCACGCTGGCTCTGATGCTGATCGAATGCCGCGACAACCCGCCGCTGCGCCGCGAGACGGTGGCCGCTGCCATTGAGGCTCATCCCGATTGGGCGGCGCTGCTCTACACGCCCGAGATCGCCTTCGAGCAGTGCGGCCGACTCGGCGTGCGCCCGCAGCCGCTGCGGCCCAGCCGGATCCACCAACCCACCCTGCTGCTGGCCGCCGAATTCGATCCACGCACGCCGACCGTTCCAGCACTGGAGCAGGCGCAGGGCTTCACCCAGCTGCAGACCCTGGTGCTGCCGCGCAGCGGCCACAGCATGACCGACCTCGATGACTGTGCCGCGGCGGCCGCGGGGGCGTTCCTGAATCGGGGGGCTGCGCCGCCGGAGCGGTGTCCGATCGCACCTTGAGGCGCCTCGGCGTTCCACGATCGAGTCATTAGGGTGCAGCGATCGCTTCGAAGCCCATGGCGTTGAAGTCGTGCAGCTCGGACTCGTCCAACAGGCCGTCCTTGCCGAGCCGTGCGGCAAACAGCTTGCCGCCGCTCACCCAAACCAAGCGGCGGCGATCCAGCTCGGCCCACTCCCAGTGCGGGCAGGTGATCGAGCGTTCCGGCTCGTGACAGATCAGTTCGTGCTCGTCCCAGTAGCAGCCCTTGCCGACCGGGGCATCGCCTTGCGAGTGCGCCAGTTTGCGCAGGATCCAGCCCTTGCCCAGCGGCTTGTCGAACACCTGGATCGCATGGCGCCGGCTCAGCACCCGGTGCTCTCCCCGCGACCAGCCGTCGCGCATCAGGCGGTGGTAGTAGACGTGCAGACATTCGCCGCCGAAGTACTCGCTGGGCTCCGCGTTCAGATCACGCGTCAGGCGCGGGTCGTTCTGCTGCACCGAGTGTCCAAAGCCATCGTTCAACCAGTAGCGGGCGTTGCCCGTCCACAGGCCTCCACCGTTCCAGCAGTCCGACTTCAGAAGGAAGACCTTGGCCTTCAGCCATGGCGCCCTTGAGATCGCCGTCCAGGACGAGCGCCCATTCATCGCGAAGTACAGGAAGTGCTTGCCATCGGGCGACAGATCGCTGCGGCGCTCGTAAATGCGCCCCTTCAGCCACTGCCCCAGCTCGAAGCTGTCGCGCCGACGATCCCAGAGCAGGGTGGCGACCTGCTTCGAAGGGCCACGCCGAATGACCAGCCCGACGGGGGCGTCGCGTGCGAGCAGAACGTGCAGTCGTGGAGCGAATGCGGGCATGTCGTTGGACCCGATGTGCGGCACCCGGAGGCTTGTTCTCAAACACGTCTCGAGGGTGCACTTCGCTGGTAAACGCGCTCAATGCTCACGCCGCGATCGTTGGTGGGGCAGCAAGCGAGAGAGCGGAGGGCGCAGGGCGCAGGGCGCAGGGCGGCCCACCACATAGCCTACGGCGGGGATGAAGCCCCTCTCCCCTTGTGGGAGAGGGGTTGGGGAGAGGGGGCAAAGCTTGCCGCAAGTCGCCCACCCCTCTCCCGCGAGGGGAGAGGGGAGAAGCGCGCGCCTGTGAGTTATGGGTCCGATCGGATGATCCGAACTCCGAACTCCGAACCGCGCATCCCGAATCCCAGCCCTCAAACCTTCCCGCGCACGAAACCCTCGACCTCGGCCAAGGCCGCCGCCAGCGCCGGGCCATCCTCGCCGCCGCCCTGGGCCATGTCGGGGCGGCCGCCGCCCTTGCCGTTGATCCTGGCGGCGACGAAGGACACCACGTCGCCGGCCTTGATCTTGCCGAGTGCCGAGCCGGCCACGCCGGCGGCCAGCGAGGCTTTGCCTTCGCTGCCGGTGGCGAGCAGGATCACGGCGTCGCCGAGCTTGTTCTTCAGCACGTCGACCGAGTCGCGCAGGGCCTTGGCGTCGAGGCCGTCGAGGCGCGCGGCGACCAGCTTGAAGCCGCCGAGGTCGATGGCGCTGTCGGCCAGTTCGCTGGCGGCGTTCGCGGCCGACTTGGCCTTCATCTGCTCCAGGGTCTTTTCGAGCTGCTTCTGGCGGTCTAAGAGCTGGCGCAGCTTGGCGCTGACTTCGGCCTTCGACGCACCGACCAGTTCGGCGATCTCGCCAAGGCGCTGCTCTTCCTCGCGCACATGCGCCAGCGCGCCTTCGCCGGTGACCGCTTCGATGCGGCGCACGCCGGCGGCCACGCCGCCTTCGGAGAGGATCTTGAACAGGCCGATGTCGCCGGTGCGCTGCACGTGGGTGCCGCCGCAGAGCTCGGTGGAGAACGCCCCCATGCGCAGCACGCGCACGCGGTCGCCGTACTTCTCGCCGAACAGGGCCATGGCGCCGAAGTCCAGCGCCTCCTGCATGCCCATGTGGTGCACTTCGGCGGCCACGTTGCGGCGCACCTCGGCGTTGACCATGTCCTCGATGGTCTTCAGCTCCTCGGCGCTGAGCGCCTGGAAGTGGCTGAAGTCGAAGCGCAGGCGGTCGGGCGCGACCAGCGAGCCCTTCTGCTGCACGTGGGTGCCGAGCACTTCGCGAAGCGCAGCGTGCAGCAGGTGGGTGGCGCTGTGGTTGAGCACGGTCGACTGCCGGCGCGCCGAATCCACGCGCGCGGCCAGCACGTCGCCGATCTTGAGGCTGCCGCTGCTGACGTGGCCGACATGGCCGTGGAAGACGCCGGCCAGCTTCTGGGTGTCGCGCACCTCGAAGCGGGCGCTGCCGGCGCTGAGCTGGCCGTGATCGCCGACCTGGCCTCCGCTTTCGGCGTAGAAGGGCGTGCGGTCGAGGATCAGGATGCCGTGCTCGCCTTCGTTCAGGGCCTGCACGGACGCGCCCTCGCGCAGCAGGGCGATGATCCTGAGCTGCTCGCTTTCCAGATCCTCATAGCCGATGAACTCGGTCGGCGAGAGGCTGGCGACGACGTCGGCCGAGAGCGTGCCGGCGGAGGCGAACTTGCTGGCCGCACGCGCCTGCTCGCGCTGCTTCTCCATCGCCGCATCGAAGCCGGCCATGTCGACGCCCATGCCGCGCTCGCGCGCCATGTCGGCCGTGAGGTCGACCGGAAAGCCGTAGGTGTCGTACAGGCGGAACGCGTCAGCGCCGGGGATCTCACCGCTGCTGCGTGCTGCGACCTCGTCGAAGATGCGCATGCCCTGGTCCAGGGTCTCGGCAAAGCGTTCTTCCTCGGCGCGCAGGGCGGCTTCGACCATCGCCTGCTTCTCGCGCAGCTCGGGGTAGGCCTCGCCCATCTGTTCGACCAGGGCAGCCACCATCCTGTGGAAGAAGCTGCCGCGCACGCCCAGCATCCAGCCGTGGCGAAGTGCGCGGCGGATGATCCGGCGCAGCACGTAGCCGCGGCCCTCGTTGCTGGGCAGCACGCCGTCGACAATCAGGAAGCTGCAGGCGCGGATGTGGTCGGCGATCACGCGCAGGGACTTGTTCTCGAGATCCTGCGTGCTGGTGAGTTCGGCGGCGCGGCGAATCAGGGCCTGGAACAGGTCGATCTCGTAGTTGGAGTGCACGTGCTGCAGCACCGCGGCCAGACGCTCCAGGCCCATGCCGGTGTCGACGCAGGGCGCCGGCAGCGGTACGAGGGTCCCGTCGGGCTGGCGGTCGAACTGCATGAAGACGTTGTTCCAGATCTCGATGAAGCGGTCGCCGTCTTCATCGGGGCTGCCCGGGGGGCCGCCGGCGATGTGCGCGCCGTGGTCGTAGAAGATCTCGGTGCAGGGGCCGCAGGGGCCGGTGTCGGCCATCTGCCAGAAGTTGTCCGAGGCATACGGCGCGCCCTTGTTGTCGCCGATGCGGATGATGCGGTCCTCGGGCACGCCGGCGACATCGCGCCAGATCGCGAAGGCCTCGTCGTCGGTGTGGTAGACGGTGACCAGCAGCTTGTCTTTCGGCAGCTTCCAGACCTCGGTCAGCAGCTCCCACGCATAGGCAATGGCGTCGCGCTTGAAGTAGTCGCCGAAGCTGAAGTTGCCCAGCATCTCGAAGAAGGTGTGGTGGCGGGCGGTGTAGCCAACCTGGTCGAGGTCGTTGTGCTTGCCGCCGGCGCGCACGCAGCGCTGGCTGGAGACCGCGCGCCTGTAGCTGCGCTTCTCGCCGCCGAGGAACACGTCCTTGAACTGCACCATGCCGGCATTGGTGAACAGCAGGGTGGGATCGTTGCCCGGCACCAGCGAGCTGGACGCCACCACGGCGTGGCCCTTGGACTTGAAGAAATCGAGGAAGTCCTGGCGGATCTGGTTGCTGGTGTTCATGGGGGCGGGCGGCGGGCACAGGGCGGGCGAAGGACCCGGAATGATGCCGCATGCTGCGCTGCGGTGCCATGCAGGTGGCGGGCGCAAAGCCGTGTATCCCGGAGCGCTGACGCGGCGGTGCCGGGACTGGGCCAGGACCGTCGCCCGTGCCTTGCCCGCTGGCGGGCGAGACGCGGCGCGAGCCTGTCGTGCGGCGCTGCCACGGCGGGCGCGTTGCCGGACGCCTCCGGGCGTGCAGGGAGGCGAGTGGAGACGCTCAAAAGCAAAGGCCGGGCAGTGGGCCCGGCCTTTGCGGTGCTGCGGTGGCGCTGGCTCAGAAGCCGCGGCCGATGGACGGATCGAGCTTGCTGAGGGCCTCACCCGCAGAGGTGGCGCCGGTGCGGTCGAGGTCGTCACGGGTGTAGACGCGGCCCGGCGAACTGCAGCTGCCGCGCTGGCGCTTGATGCGGCTGGCGGTGGCGTCGGGGCAGAAGCGGTCGAGGCGGGCGCTGCGGGTGTCGGCTTCCGATGCGGCCACGGCGTTGGCCGGGTCTTCGGCTTCGGCCGGGGGCGTCGCGGGCTCGGCGGCGCACAGGCTGCCGGCGGCCAGCAGCAGGGAAACGGCGGAAGCAAGGATCAGTGAGCGGTTCATGCGGAGTTCCTCCACGGGCAAAGGTTGCGTCAGCTGCCGAAGCTGCGCCCGGGCGACTGCGAGGTCAAGTGCCGCGACTCGATTCCAGGCCTGCACACAGGCAGGCATTGCGGCGACGCTCAGCTTGATGAACGTGCCGTGCGCAGGTCGCGGGTCAGCTGGACCGCCGCAGGGTCAGCTCGGCCAGGGCTTCGAGTTCGGGCGCAGGCTGCGGCAGGCGAGCCAGCGTGGCGCGCATCGCTTCACCCTGTTCCTCCAGCGCGGCGCGCGCACCCTCCACGCCCAGCAGGGCGGGGTAGGTCGGCTTGCCCTGTTCGGCGTCCTTGCCAGGCGTCTTGCCCAGCGCTTCGGCGCTGCCCTCGATGTCGAGCAGGTCGTCGCGGATCTGGAAGGCGAGGCCCAGGGCCGAGGCGTAGGCATCCAGCGTCGCCAGTGTGGCGGCATGGGCGCCGGCGCAGAGCGCGCCCATGCGCACCGCGGCGCGGATCAGTGCGCCGGTCTTCAGCGCGTGCATGCGCTTCAGCTGTTCGAGACTCTGTTCGCCGCCGGTGACGGCGAGGTCCAGCGCCTGTCCGCCGCACATGCCGGCTGCACCGCTGGCGCGAGCCAGCGTGGCCAGCAGTTCAACGCGCGTCGCGGCGTCGAGCGGCGCCTGCGCCAGCGCCTCGAAGGCCAACGTCTGCAGCGCGTCGCCAGCGAGGATGGCGGTGGCCTCGTCAAAGGCGATGTGCACCGTGGGTCGGCCGCGGCGCAGGCTGTCGTCGTCCATCGCTGGCAGGTCGTCGTGCACCAGCGAGTAGGCGTGGATGAGCTCCACCGCGGCGGCAGCGTGATCAAGCGCGTGTTCGTCGGCCCCGCAGCTCAGGCCGCTGGCGTAGACCAGCAGCGGCCGCACGCGCTTGCCGCCGCCGAGGCTGGCGTAGCGCATGGCTTCATGCAGGCGGCGCGGCTCTGCGGAGGCATCGGGCAGAAGGGCAGCAAGGACGGTTTCGCTGCGTTCCGCCCAGGCGCGCAGACGCGCCTCAGGGCGCATCGGGCGTGAACGGTTGGGCGCTGGCCGGGTCTTCCGGATCGCTGAGCAGGCGCACGCGCAGTTCGGCCTGATCCAGCGCGGTCTGGCAGTTGCGGAACAGGGCGATGCCGCGCTCGTAGGCCTGCAGCGATTCATCGAGGCTCAAATCGCCCTTCTCCAGCCGCTGCACCAGACTTTCCAGTTCGTCGAGCGAACGTTCGAAGCCGGCGACGGCGCTGCCGTCGGTCGCGGCGGCGGAGGCGGGAGCGGTGGGATCGGGCGTCGACATGCGCGGCAGTGTGCCGAAGCCCTGCGAGCGCGGTCAATGTGAGGAAAGTCGAGGGCGCGGGCTCAAATCCAGTGCGCGGCGAGATCGTCGACGCCGGCGATGTGCTGCAGGCCGAAGGGCCCCAGCCAGCGCAGGCACAGGCCGCTACCAAGCAGGGCCTCGCCGAAGTCCTCGCGCAGCAGCAGATCGGCGACCGCGATCAGCTCGCCCTCGGCATTCCACAGGAAGGGCAGATGCGGTCGCTGCCAGGGCGGCACGCCCAGCGTCTGCAGAAGGGTCTTCACACACTGGCGGGGCCGCGTCGGCGACAGCCGGATGCGCTCGCCGCCCCGGCGTACGCGGATGCGCAGCGGGCGCGGCAGTCGCGCATCGGGCTGGACTTCGCCCACGCCATTGCAGAGCGCCAGCGCATGGCCGTCGGGCAGCGCCAGCGGGCTTGCGCCGTCCCATTCGAGGTCTAAGTCCGCGGGCAGCGGTCGCAACCCGGGCAGCAGATGCAGCGCGTGCCGCCACGCGCGCAGACGATGCCCGCGCCAGCGCGCTTCGGCTTCGCTGTCGGCGCGTGCCTGCAGCAGCTCGCGCTCGATCTGCGCCAGCACGCTCGCTGGCGGCAGCGCACAGCCCAGCGACTGCAGCCAGGCGCGCAGCACGCGCGCCCGGCGTGTGGGTTCCCAGCGGCGCAGTACGGCGAGATCCAGCACGCGCGGGTCGAGCTGCTGCGCGCGCACGAGGTCGATGGCGTCGAGCGAGGCGAGCCGCGCATCCGCCTGCGCGCTCAAGCCTGCCGACAGTGCCAGCGACTCCGCCGCCTGCGGCCAGCGCTGGCGCAGCAGAGGCAGCACGGCATGGCGCAGGAAGTTGCGGTCGTGGCGCGGGTCCAGGTTGCTGGGGTCGTCGATCCAGCGCAGGCCGCGCGCGCGGGCGTAGTGTTCGAGCGCGCTGCGCGGCGTCGCCAGCAGCGGCCGCCACAGCCAACCTGTTCCGAAGCTGCGCAAGGCTCGCATGCCGCCCAGGCCGCGCTCGCCGGCGCCGCGCAGGGCGCGCAGCAGGAAGGTCTCGGCCTGGTCGTCCTGGTGGTGGGCCATCACCAGCACCTCGCCCGGCCGCAGCGCGGCCTGCAGCGCGGCGTGGCGGGCACGGCGCGCACGTTCCTCCAGGCCGCTGCCGTCGCCGGGGATATCCACACGCAGAAGGCCGACGTCGAGGCCAAGCCCGAGGGCTTCGCGATGGCAGTGCTCCGCCCAGCGCGCCGAATCCGCATGCAGGCCGTGGTCGACATGCAGGACGCGCAGGACGCGCGCGCGCGCCCACTCGGCTTCGGCCAGGAGCTGCAGCAGCACGCGTGAATCCAGCCCACCGCTGAAGGCCACGACAAGGCCTGCTCCGGGCGGCAGGGCGCTGGCATCAAGGTCGATGGCGTGGGAATCGGGCATGCACGGCATGGTAGCGAAGCGCAGCCGGTGCGCCGGTCTGCATGCTGCGGGTCAGTCGGTGCGGGAGCACCCGTCCCCGCAGCCAAGGCATCCGCAAGCCTGGCAGCGGACGGATGCTTGCGGTCGCTCCGTCGACGGGATGAAGACCCGCGACCACCTTTGCCGTCGCCCCCGCGAAGGCGGGGGCCCAGAAGCCGTGCCTTGTAGACTCATGCGGTCATTACCGGAGATCACGACGTTCAAGCCGCGGCGCGACGACGCCTGCAGGCCTTCGTCCGCGCGACGCCCCCATTCCCTGCAGGCCCTTCATGCGTGCATCGCCCTACATCGTCGCCGTCACCGGCGGCATCGCCTCCGGCAAGTCGGCCGTGACCGCGCGCTTCGAGCAGCTCGGCGTGCCGGTGATCGACGCCGACCTGATCGCCCGCGAGCTGGTCGAGCCCGGCGAGGTCGCGCTGGCCGAGATCGTGCAGCGCTTCGGTGCCGGCGTGCTTGATGCCGAGGGCCGGCTGGACCGGCGTCAGCTGCGCCAGCACATCTTCAGCGATGCCGGGGCGCGTCGGGATCTCGAAGCCATCCTGCATCCGCGCATCCGCGAACGCATGCGCGAGCGCGCGCTCGCCGCGGCTGCGCCCTACGTGGTGCTGGCGATCCCGCTGCTGACGGCCGGCAGCCGCTACCCCTTCATCGACCGCGTGCTGGTGGTGGATGTGCCCGAAGCCCAGCAGATCGAACGGCTGACGCGGCGCGACGGCGTCGACGAAACCGGCGCGCGTGCCGCGCTGGCGGCGCAGATCGGTCGGACAGAGCGGCGGGCGCTGGCGGACGACGTGGTCGACAACAGCGGCAGCCTGGCATCGCTGGCCGCGGCGGTCGATGCGCTGCATGCGCGCTATCTGGACCTGGCCGCGGCGCGCTGAACGCGCAGGTGCTACAGGTACTCGCCGCGCACGTCGACGCTGTCACGCACGCCCAGCGCCTCGAAGTTGGCCTCCAGCCATTCACGCGCCACCTGTCGTCCGCTGTCGCGCAGGCCAAGCAGGAAGCGCAGGTCCGGGCTCAACTTGCTGGAGACATCGAGCGTGGCCATCAGCGCGTCGGCGCGGATCGCGTGCAGATGGATGCGCTTCAGCCGCTGCTCGAATTCCGGCTTGAGCCAGCCCTCGTCCTTCAGCTTGGCGACGAAGGCGACTGCGCGCATCTCGCGCATCAGCGAGGCATTGAAGCTGATCTCGTTGACCCGGTTGGCGATTTCCATCGGCGAGCGCGGCGTCTGCTCGCGCACGATCGGGTTGATGTGCACCACCAGGATGTCCGGGCTTGCGGTTTCGTAGAACAGCGGGAACAGCACGGGGTTGCCCATGTAGCCGCCGTCCCAGTAGGGCTCGCCGTCGATTTCCACCGCCTGGAACAGCTGCGGCAGGCAGGTCGAGGCGAGCAGGGCGTCGACGCTCATCTCATCGTTGCCGAACACCTTGACCCGACCGCTGCGCACGGCTGTTGCGCCCACGAACAGTTTCAGACAGCCGGGCGCACGCAGGGCTTCGAAATCGATGCGCCGGCCCAGCACCTCGCGCAGCGGATTGAAGTCGAAGGGATTGAACTGGTAGGGCGAGAGCAGGCGCGTCCAGGTCTCGAACGCGGCGAAGCCAAGACTGCGCGCCCAGCCCTCGAAGGCCGGCGGCAGCGGCAGGGCCGGGCGCGTCGGGCTGAACAGCAGGCCGCTGGCGGCGACATCGCCCCAGAAGCCGTCCAGCGCCTCGCGGGCGCCATCGATACCGCCGCGCAGCAGGCCATCGGCCAGCACTGCCGCATTCATCGCGCCTGCGCTGGTGCCGCTCAGGCCCTCGAACTCGATGCGGCCGTCCTCCAACAGCGCATCGAGAACGCCCCAGGTGAAGGCGCCATGCGCGCCGCCGCCCTGCAGGGCGAGATTGATGCGGCGCGTGCGCGGCTTCGCGCTCACTCGGCCGCCGCGCGCACGAAGTCGGGCAGCAGCATCGAGGCGCCGCTGCGGTCCACCCAGACCAGCACGGTGTGGCCGTCGGCGTAGAGCACGTCGGCTTGCGTCGCGCTTTCGATGCGATGGCTAAGGGTCAGGCTCTTGCCGCCAAGCCGCTCGGCGCCCATCACGATGCGCAGGCGTTCCGGCCAGCCGATCGGGCGCCGGTAGTTCATCTGCGCGGCGGCCAGGATCGGCGCGCAGTCGGGATCGGCCCAATCGGGGCTGATCTGCTTGAACCAGAGCACGCGCGCTTCCTCGATGTAGCGCAGGTAGCTGGCGTTGTTGACGTGGTTGAAGGCGTCCATGTCGCCCCAGCGCACGTCCATCTCGCTCTCGAACACGGGCTTCATCGGCGTCTCGTTCATGCCAGCTTCCTGCGGCCGCGCTGCATCGGTTTGGCTTCGCCCACGCCCTCGGACTTCGCGGGCTTCAGGCTGGGCAGCAGCTTCTTCAGGAACACGCCGGTGTGCGAGGCCGGATTGGCAGCGACGGCTTCGGGCGTGCCTTCGGCGATGATCTGGCCGCCGCGGTGGCCGCCCTCGGGGCCGAGGTCGATGAGCCAGTCGGCGGTCTTGATCACATCGAGGTTGTGTTCGATCACCACCACGGTGTTGCCGTGCTCGCGCAGGCGGTGCAGCACGCCCAGCAGCAGCTCGATGTCATGGAAGTGCAGGCCGGTGGTGGGCTCATCGAGGATGTACAGGGTGTTGCCGGTGTCGCGCTTGGCCAGCTCGCGCGAGAGCTTGACGCGCTGCGCCTCGCCGCCCGACAGCGTGGTCGCCTGCTGGCCGAGCTTGATGTAGGACAGGCCGACCTGCATCAGGGTCTCCAGCTTGCGGGCGATGGTCTGCACCGGCTCGAACAGTTTCAGCGCGTCCTCGACGGTCATGTCGAGCACGTCGTGGATGGTGTGGCCCTTGTAGGTGATCTCCAGCGTCTCGCGGTTGTAGCGCTTGCCTTGGCAGACATCGCAGGGCACGTAGACGTCGGGCAGGAAGTGCATCTCGACCTTGATCATGCCGTCGCCCTGGCAGGCCTCGCAGCGCCCGCCCTTGACGTTGAAGCTGAAGCGCCCGGCCGTGTAGCCGCGGGCGCGCGCTTCCGGTACCTGGGCGAACAGCTCGCGCAGCGGCGTGAACAGGCCGGTGTAGGTCGCAGGGTTGGAGCGCGGCGTGCGCCCGATCGGGCTCTGGTCGATGTCGACGACCTTGTCGAACTGCTCAAGGCCCTGGATCTCGCGGAAGGCCTCGGGCGTGTGGCTGGCATCGTTCAATCGATTCGCCGCCAGCCGGAACAGGGTGTCGTTGATCAGGGTCGACTTGCCCGAACCCGAGACGCCAGTGATGCAGGTCAAGAGGCCCGCCGGCAGATTCAGATCGACGTTCTTGAGGTTGTTGCCGGTGGCGCCGAGCAGGCGCAGCCAGCGTTTGGCGTCCGGCGCCTTGCGCACCGCCGGCACTTCGATCGCGCGCCTCCCGGACAGATAGGCGGCGGTCAAGGAGCGCTCGGACTTCAGCACGTCCTTCAGCGTGCCCTGGGCGACGATCTCGCCGCCGTGCACGCCCGCGCCCGGGCCGATGTCGAGGATGTGGTCTGCGAGCCGGATCGCGTCCTCGTCGTGTTCGACCACGATCACCGTATTGCCCAGATCGCGCAGGCGGGTCAGCGTGCCCAGCAGGCGCTCGTTGTCGCGCTGGTGCAGGCCGATCGAGGGCTCGTCCAGCACGTACATCACGCCGACCAGGCCGGCGCCGATCTGGCTGGCCAATCGGATGCGCTGCGCTTCGCCTCCCGAGAGTGAATCGGCCTGGCGGTCGAGGGTCAGGTAGTCCAGGCCGACATCAACCAGGAAGCGCAGGCGCTCGCGGATCTCCTTGACGATCTTGACCGCGATCTCGCCGCGCCAGCCGGGCAGGGCCAGCTGCTCGAAGAAGGCCATCGAAGCGTCGATCGACAGCGCGCTGAGCTCGGGCAGAGTGCGCTCGGCCACGAACACATGCCGCGCCGGGCGGTTCAGGCGTTGGCCGCCGCATTCCGGGCAGGGGCGATTGCTGATGTACTTCGACAGTTCCTCGCGGACCATCTGCGACTCGGTCTCGCGGTAGCGCCGCTGCAGGTTGTTGACGATGCCTTCGAAGCGGTGGATGCGGGTCTGCGAGCGGCCGTTGTCGCCGGGGTAGCTGAACTTGATCTCTTCCTTGCCGCTGCCGTACAGCACCGCCTGCTGCACCGGTTCGGGCAGACGCGAGAAGGCGACATCGACGCTGAAGCCGTAGTGCTTGGCCAGCGAGTTCAGCATGGCGAAATAGTAGGGGTTGCGCCGGTCCCAGCCGCGGATCGCGCCGGCCGCGAGACTCAGTTCGGGATGGGCGACGATGCGCGCGGGGTCGAAGAACTGGGTGACGCCGAGGCCGTCGCAGCTCTGGCAGGCGCCGATCGGCGAATTGAACGAGAACAGCCGCGGCTCCAGCTCGGACAGCGAGTAGTCGCAGACCGGGCAGGAGAAGCGCGAGGAGAACAGCACTTCGGCGGCATTCGCGTCGTCCATGTCGACCAGCTTGACCAGGCCGTCGCCGAGCTTGAGCGCGGTTTCGAAGCTCTCGGCCAGTCGCTGCTTGAGATCCGCGCGCGGACGAAAGCGGTCGATCACCGCCTCGATGGTGTGCTTGTTGCGCAGGCCGAGCTTGGGCACCTCGTCGATCTCGTGGACGGTGCCGTTGACCCGCACGCGCACCAGACCCTGCGCGCGTAGCAGTTCGAACACCTGCACATGCTCGCCCTTGCGCTCGCGCACCACCGGCGCCAGCAGCATGTAGCGCTGGCTTTCCGGCAGCGCGATCGCGGCATCGACCATCTGGCTGACGGTCTGCGCTTCCAGCGGGTGCCCGTGGTCCGGACAGCGCGGCGTGCCAACGCGGGCGAACAGCAGGCGCAGGTAATCGTGGATCTCGGTGATGGTGCCGACGGTCGAGCGCGGATTGTGCGAGGTCGACTTCTGCTCGATCGAGATCGCCGGCGACAGGCCCTCGATGTGGTCGATGTCGGGCTTCTCCATCATCGACAGGAACTGCCGCGCGTAGGAGGACAGCGACTCGACGTAGCGCCGCTGGCCCTCGGCATAGATCGTGTCGAAGGCCAGCGAGCTCTTGCCCGAACCGGACAGGCCGGTGATCACGATCAGCTTGTCGCGCGGCAGCTCAAGGCTGAGGTTCTTCAGGTTGTGCGTACGCGCGCCGCGGATGCGGATGGTGTTCATGCTGGGCCGGGGAGGGCTTGGGGAACTGGGCATTGTAGGAGGCGGGCGTGAGGCCGGGGCGAGCTTGGCCCGGCCTGGGATTCGGGATTTGGGATTCGGGATTCGTCAGAGCGGGTACGGCGGGACTTGGGGCCGTGCGCCGTGTGAAGGTGCTGACCTTCTGCTCTTGCTGCTGTCATCGTGATGTCAGTAGGTCGGGGGCGCAGCGCCCCCGACCCGGGATTCGGGATTGGTGATTCGGGATTCGAAAGCGCGCGTCCGGCAGGCTTCCGGGGTTGGCTCTCGGATCTGGCGCATGACGCGGCAGCGCAGGGTCGCGCAAGGGGATGCCGATCGAATCCCGAGGCCCTCGCGCGCTGCGCTCGCGCGTTCATCGGCGCGCGGACCAGTGGTCCGCAAGCGCGCCTCTTCACTCCCGAATCCCGAATCCCGCTGCGACCGGGTTTGACCCGGGCGCAGCACGAACCTATACTCCCGCGGCTGTCCTGGCGCCCTTGCGCCGTCCTTCCCGTGTTTGCGGGGTCCAAGGAGGGGGTCATGGGGTCTCCCCGGCCCAGGCAGCCGACAATAACTACAGAGGAATCCGCAACATGTACGCAGTCATCGTTACCGGCGGCAAGCAGTACCGCGTGATGCAGGGCGAGACCCTGCGCGTCGAGAAGCTCGACGTGGAAGCCGGCAGCAGCATCGACCTGGACCAGGTCCTGCTGGTGGGCTCGGGCGAGAGCGTGACCGTCGGCACCCCGACCGTCGCCGGCGCCAAGGTCACCGCCACCGTCAAGGCCCACGGCCGCGGCGAGAAGATCCGCATCATCAAGTTCCGTCGGCGCAAGCACCATCGCAAGCAGATGGGCCACCGCCAGCACTACACCGAAATCGAAATCACCGGCATCAGCGCCTGATCGGCGCCGTCTGAAGCCCCAAGCAAGGAGAGTCTTCCATGGCACATAAAAAGGCAGGCGGCAGTACCCGTAACGGCCGCGATTCCAACCCGAAGTACCTCGGCGTGAAGATCTATGGTGGCCAGGCGATCGAAGCCGGCAACATCATCGTCCGCCAGCGCGGCACCCAGTTCCACCCGGGTCCGGGCGTCGGCCTCGGCCGCGACCACACCCTGTTCGCGCTGAAGGATGGCGTGGTGAACTTCGCGGTCAAGGGCCCGAAGAACCGCCGCACCGTGAGCGTCATCGGCGAGTAATCGCGCCGCGCAGCACACGCGAAAGGCCCCGCCTCTAGTGCGGGGTTTTTCGTTTAGGGGCCGGGAATCGGGAATTGGGAATGGGGAATCGTCAGAGCAGGCCTCGCGTCGGCGGCGCTGATCCTGTGTTTGCCCTGCTTGTCGATCTGGCATGCACCTCCCAAGCTTGCCGCAACCCGCTCCTACGATTCCCCATTCCCGATTCCCCATTCCCGGCTCTCAAATGAAACTCGTCGACGAAGCAGACATCCGCGTCATCGCAGGCAACGGCGGCAACGGCTGCGTGAGCTTCCGTCGTGAGAAGTTCATCCCGCTGGGCGGGCCGGACGGCGGTGATGGCGGCAACGGCGGCAGCGTGTTCCTGGTCGCCGACGAAAACCTCAATACCCTGATCGACTTCCGCCACCAGCGGATCTTCCGCGCGCAGCGCGGCGAGAACGGCATGGGCCGGCAGATGTACGGCAAGAAGGGCGAGGACGTGGTCATCCGCGTGCCGGTGGGCACGGTGGTCACCGCGGTCGACACCGACGAGGTGATCGGTGACCTCACCGAGCACGGCCAGACGCTCAAGGTCGCCCAGGGCGGCGAGGGCGGTCGCGGCAACATCCACTTCAAGACCTCGACCAACCGCGCGCCGCGCCGCGCCACGCCGGGCAGCGAAGGCGACGACCGCGAGCTGCGGCTGGAGCTCAAGCTGCTGGCCGACGTCGGCATGCTGGGTTTTCCCAATGCCGGCAAGTCGACCTTCATCCGCGCGGTGTCGGCGGCGACGCCGAAGGTGGCCGACTACCCCTTCACCACGCTGTATCCCAATCTCGGCGTGGTGCGCGTCGAGCAGGACCGCAGCTTCGTCATCGCCGACATTCCCGGCCTGATCGAGGGCGCCGCCGAAGGTGCAGGCCTGGGCGTGCAGTTCCTCAAGCACGTGCAGCGCAATCGCCTGCTGCTGCACATCGTCGACATGGCGCCGATGCTGGAAGGCGACGAGGCCGTGGCGCACATCGTCGGCGAGGTGCATGCCATCGAGCGCGAGCTCGAGCGCTATGACGCCGAACTGATGGGTCGCCCGCGCTGGCTGCTGCTGAACAAGGGCGACCTGCTTGACGAGGACACCCGCCGCGAGCGCGCGGAAGCCGTGGTCAATGCGCTCGACTGGACTGCGCCCTGGTTCCTCGTGTCGGCGATCAGCCGCGCGGGCACCTGGCCCGTGGCCCAGCAGGTCATGGAATTCTTCGACGCCGAGAAGCGCGCGGCCATCAAGGAAGACGAGGACAGCCGGCCCTGGAGCCCGCTCGACTGATCCGATCCGACCGGCATTCGCCCGGCGGCAGCCGCGTCGGCAACCTGCTAAAGTCCCGCCGCTTTCCACCCGGAGTTCACACATGAATCGTTTCGTTTCGCTGGCCGCTGCTGGCCTGTTCTCGCTCGGTCTGGCTGCCTGCGGCGGCGGATCGTCCAGCCCGGCCGAAGCCACCGCCACGCCGGACGCGGCCGTCAAGGCCTCCGCCGATGCGCTGCGCCAGAACGACATCGGCCAGTTCGTCAAGCTGGTCCTGCCGGAAGCCCGCTACAACGAGGTCAAGGCCAAGTTCGAGTCGCGCGAGCGCACTGCACCCGAGGCCGGCGAAGCCGCCGAGTTCTCGGAAATGATGGCCAAGCTGACCGCGGCTGACGCCGAGACCGCGCTGATGGCCGAGCTGGAGCCGCACATCGCGCAGTTCGAAGCCGAGATGGCGCCGCAGATGCCGATGATGATCGGCATGGGTCGTGGCATCGCCGTGCAGGGCATCCAGCAGAACGCCGAGATGAGCGAGGACCAGAAGCGCCAGGCCACCCAGCTGGTCGACGCTATGGGCAACTGGCTGAGTGGCGTCAAGCTGGGGGATCGCGAGCTGGCCAAACAGGCCATCGCCAAGACCGTCGCTGCGGCCCGCAAGCTTGAGCTGCAGACGCTGGAGCAGGTCAATGCGCTGAGCTTCGACCAGGCCATGGAAAAGGCCGGCATCGCCTTCGGCGGCCTGAAGGACGTGCTGGGCGTGTACGGCTTCGACGTCAATGCCGCGCTGGACAGCACCCAGGTGGAAGTGCTGAAGAGCGAGGGCGACGCCGCCCGCGTCAAACTGAGCTACACCTTGCTGGGCACCGCGATCACCAGCGAGCAGGACATGGTGCGTGAGAACGGCCGCTGGTACGGCAAGGACACCATGAAGGCGCTGAGCGACGCGCTGGACCAGCCTGCCGCCCTCGCCGAGATCGCCGAAGAGGAAGTGACCGAAGAGCCGGCACCGATGGAAGAAGACGACGAGGAAGTCACCGAGTAAGTCGGGACTCTCCCGTTCGGATGCGACGGAAGGGCGGCCCCAGGGCCGCCCTTCCTCGTTCCGGGCACGCATCAGCAAACGACCGCCTAACGGTTGGTTTCCCTGCCTTCGGCGATAATCCCGCGATGAGCCCAAGCCCTGCCGTCAAAGACCCCCTGCTGATGCGCCTACTCGGCCGCCTCATGCATCCCTGGATCGCGATCCGTCGCGAGCCCTCGACGCCGGTCGAGCAGCTGCTGCGCCCCGAGCTGCCGGTCTGCTACGTGGTCGAGCGCTACGGCCTGTCCAATACCGCGATCCTGGCGCGGGCCTGCGCCGAAGCCGGCCTGCCCTCGCCGCTGCTGTCGATCGGCGCGCATGCGGCCTTCGGCGACGAGCGCGCCCTGGTGGCGCTGTCGCGCCGGCAGAGCACCTGGTTCGGGCGTCCGCGATCGCGCACGCATTCGGCCAGCCTCGCCAAGCTCGTGCAGGCGCTTGAAGAGCACCCGGAGCTGGACGTGCAGATCGTGCCGGTGTCGATCTTCGTCGGCCGCGCACCCGACCGCGAAAGCGGCTGGTTCCGCGTGCTGTTCTCCGAGAACTGGGCCATGGTCGGCCGCTTCCGGCGCGCCCTCTCGGTGCTGCTCAACGGCCGCGGCACGATCGTCCAGTTCGCGCCCGCGGTGTCGCTGCGCGAGGCGCTGTCCGAAGGCCTGCCGCGCGAGCGCACGGTACGCAAGGTCTCGCGCGTGCTGCGCGCGCATTTCCGCCGCGTGCGCACCGCGGTCATCGGCCCCGACCTCTCGCACAAACGCACCCTGGTCGATGCCGTGATCTCGGCCGAAGGCGTGGCCGCGGCGATCGCCGACCAGGCGCGGCGCGACGGCATCAGCCTGGAGCAGGCGCGCGGCAAGGCGCGCCGCTACGCGCTGGAAATCGCCGCTGACTATTCACATCCGGCCGTGCGTTCGGCCTCGTTCATCCTCACGCCGTTCTGGAACAAGCTCTACGACGGCGTGACCATGCACCACTTCGAGACCCTGAAGCAGGTGGCACCCGGGCACGAGGTCATCTACGTGCCCAGCCACCGCAGCCACATCGACTACCTGCTGCTGTCCTACCTGCTGTACGTCAACGGCATCGTGCCGCCGCACATCGCCGCCGGCGTCAACCTCAACCTGCCGGTCGTGGGGCCGATCCTGCGCCGCGGCGGTGCCTTCTTCCTGCGCCGCAGCTTCAAGGCCAATCCACTGTACTCGGCGGTGTTCAGCGAGTACGTGGCCAGCCTGATCACCCGCGGCGTGTCGATCGAGTACTTCATCGAGGGCGGTCGCTCGCGCACCGGCCGCCTGCTGCAGCCCAAGGCCGGCATGCTGGTGATGACCCTGCGCGCCTTCCTGCGCCAGCCGCGGCGGCCGGTGGTGTTCCAGCCGGTCTACATCGGCTACGAGAAGGTGATGGAGGGCAGGAGCTACATCGCCGAACTCTCCGGCGCGCCGAAGGAGAAGGAATCGCTGTTCGGCCTGCTGCGCGCGGTCGGCAACGTGCTGCGCAAGCGCTATGGCAAGGTCGCGGTCAACTTCGGCGAGCCGATCTTCCTCGATCGCGTGCTCGACGCGCACGACGCCGAATGGCGCCGCTTCGCCAGCGCCCCGGACGAGAAGCCGCAGTGGCTGAACCGTGCGGTGGATGATCTTTCCACCCGCATCCAGCGCCACATCAACCAGGCCGCGGACGTCAACCCGGTCAACCTGCTGGCGCTGTGCCTGCTGGCGACGCCCAAGCATGCGATGGCCGAAGCCGACCTGCTGTCGGCGCTGGATCTGATGAAGGCGCTGCTGGAGCGCGCGCCCTACTCCGAGCGGATGACCGTGACCGCGCTCGGTCCGGCCGAGATCGTGCGCTACGGCGAGTCGGTGCAGGTGCTGGAGCGGGTCCAGCATCCGCTGGGCGACGTGCTGCGTTTCCCGGCCGACCTCGCCGTGCTGCAGACCTACTACCGCAACAATGTCGTGCACCTGTTCGCCGCGGCCTCGTGGGTGGCCTGCTGCTTCCAGAACAATCGGCGCATGAGCCGCTCGGCGGTGGTGCGGCTGGGGCGCCTGCTGTATCCCTTCGTGCAGGAGGAGCTGTTCCTGCCCTGGACCGGCGAGGAGTTCGGGCAGCGCATCGAGGCCACCGTCGATCTGCTGATCGAACGCGGGCTGTTCGTGCTGGATGAGTCCGGCGCCCTGCAGCGCGGCCCGGGCCAGACCGACGAGGTGTTCCAGCTGCGCATCGTCGCGCACAGCCTGCAGCAGGCCTTCGAGCGCTACTACATCGCGATCGCGGTGCTGGTGAAGAACGGCTCGGGCACGCTGTCCACCGGCGAGCTCGAGAACTTCTGCCAGCTCACTGCGCAGCGCCTGTCCCTGCTGTACTCGCAGGCCGCGCCGGAGTTCTTCGACCGCGCCCTGTTCCGCGGCTTCATCGGCAAGCTGCGCGAGCTCGGCCTGATCCGCCTGGATGCCAACAGCAAGCTCGAGTACGACGAACGCCTGGAGGCCTGGGGCAAGGACGCGCGCCTGATCCTGTCGCGCGAGCTGCGCCATTCGATCCTGAAGATCACCCCCGAGGTGGCGCGTCAGGTCACCGCCGAGGCGCCGTCCGAAGCCACCTGAGGCGGGAGGCTCAAACGCCCGGCCGCAGCAGGGCGTCGAAGGCGCGCGGGTCGCCCTGATGCGCGGCCGGCGCGATGCCCAGCAGGCGGCAGAGCAGGGCGTAGACGTCCACCGAGTGCGCGCGATCGATGCGCGTGCCCGGCGCGAAGGCCGGCCCGTGGCCGATGAAGAGGGCCTGCATGTCGGGCAGGGTGGGGTCGTAGCCGTGGCCGCCGCGCTTGCGCTTGCGGCCGGGCATCTCGTACACGCGGCGCGTGCCGACCACGAACGGCGGCTCCGCCTGGCAGGTGATCGCCGGGATCCGCGGATGCTCGCCGAAGCGCCATTCCGCGGGAAACTCCGGCGGACGGAAGCAGCGCATGTGCGCGTGCGGGCGCAGCAGGGCGGCTTCGACGTCGGCGCTGCGCCCGCGCCGCGGCTGGATGCCCGCCGAGGCGCCGAAGCTGACCAGCTCGAAGCTGCGCGGATCGACCAGTTCGTCGAGCAGGATCGGCCGCGATTCATCGATCGCGGTCATGCCGTGGTCCGAGACCAGCACCAGGTTGATGCGATCGGCCCAGCCCGCGTCTGCAATGCCCGCCAGCAGTTCACGGACCGACCTGTCGACGGCGCTGACCGCCCGCCGCAGTTCGGGCGCGTCGGGGCCGACATCATGGCCGATGCTGTCGACCTGTTCGAAGTAGAGCGTCATGAAGTCGGGCCGGCTCGATTGCGGCCGCGAGAGCCACTCCAACACCTGCTGCACGCGGCGCGCGCTGCCGAGGCTGGCGTCGTAGGGCAGCCACTCGTCGGGGTGCTGGCCGCCCACGTCGGCTTCGCTGCCCGGCCAGAACAGGGTGGCGCTGCGCAGGCCGCGGCGCTTGGCGGTGATCCACACCGGCTCACCGCCCCACCAGCGACCGTCCGCGACCGCCGTTCGCAGATGCATGGCGAAGCTGCCCAGCTCGGGGTCGCGCATGCTGTTGTTGATAATGCCGTGGCGGTCGGGGTGCAGGCCGGTGACCAGGGTGTAGTGGTTGGGAAAGGTCAGCGAGGGATAGGCGGGCTGAAGGGCCTCGGCATGGCCGCCACCCTCCGCCAGCGCGCGCAGGGTGCGCGCCTCCGGCATGGCCAGGTAATCCGGGCGGAAGCCGTCGATGCCGATCAGCAGCACGGGCAGCGGCCGTTCCCGAGGCAGCTTGGGTTCGGGCGCGCGGCTGGCACAGGCCACCAGCGCCAGCAGCAGCGGGATCAGCAGCAGAAGGGTGCGGAATCGACCCGCAGACGAGCCGCCAGCGCGGGCGTGGCTATCAGGAGTGGAGAGCATCCGTCGGAGTATGACGCGCCCCTGATGGGCGCAAGAACCGCCGAAGGTCACCGCTGTGTGAAACCAGTGCTTGGGCCTTGTTGCGGCCTCGCGCGGTTCAGGGCACCGGGCGCAGCTGCGGGCGCAGCCAGCGCTGGCCCTCGCCGGCCAGCCAGGCTTCGATGTCCGCAGCCGGCATCGGCCGCGCGTAGTAGTAACCCTGCGCGACCGGGCATCCGGCCTGCAGCAGGAACTGGTGCTGCTCCAGTGTCTCGACGCCCTCGGCGACCACCGTCTGTCCAAGGCTGCGGCCGATGCCCATCACCGCGGACGCAAGCGCGCGATCGCCCTCGTCGGTTTCGATGTCGCGCACGAAGCTGCGGTCGAGCTTCAGTTCATCGACCGGCAGGCGTTTCAGATAGGACAGGCTGGAGTAGCCCGTGCCGAAGTCGTCGACCGACAGGTGCACGCCGAGCCGGTTCAGGCTGTCGAGGTCGGCGCGGATGCGTGGTTCATCGATCAGCATCAGCCGCTCGGTGATCTCCAGGGTCAGCGCGTTCGGCGGCAGGCGGTAGCGCTGCAGCACCAGGCGCACGTGCGCGGGGACGTCGTCCTGGCGGAAGCGCTGTGCCGACAGATTGACCGCCACCGCCGGGATCGGCAGGCCCTTGGACTGCCATTCCGCGAGCTGCGCGCAGGCGCGTTCCAGCACCCAGGCATCCAGCGCATTGATCAGGCCACAGTCCTCGGCCAGCGGAATGAACTGGTCGGGCGGCACCCGGCCCAGTTCGGGATGGGTCCAGCGCACCAGCGCCTCGACGCCGGCCAGGCCCGGTCGCCCCAGCAGCACCTTGGGCTGGTAGTGCAGCTCCAGCGCATCGCGGCTCATCGCATTGCGCAGCGCGCTTTCCATCTGCATGCGCCAGCGCGCGTTCTCGTTCATCGAGGCCAGGAAGAAGCGCACGCAGCCGCGGCCGTCGCGCTTGGCCTCGTACATCGCGATGTCGGCGTTGCGCATCAGGGTTTCGTAGTCGCGGGCATCATCGGGGAACTGGCTGATGCCCATGCTGACGCTGGGCATGAGCACCTGGCCGCCGATCTCCAGCCGCTGGGCGACGGCGCGCAGGGCTTTCTCGGCGGCGACCGCGCTTTCATTGGCGTCGCTGTCCGGGAACAGGATCACGAACTCGTCGCCGCCGACGCGGCTGATAGTGTCGGAGTCGCGCAGTGTGCGGCGCAGGCGCTGGCCGACCTCGCGCAGCAGTTCGTCGCCCGCGGCGTGCCCCAGCGAGTCGTTGATGTTCTTGAAGCGATCGATATCGAGCACCGCCAGGCTCAGCTTGCGGCCATCGCGCGCGGCCTGCTGCAGTGCCATGCGCGCGCGATCCATCAGCAGGGCGCGGTTGGGCAGCCCGGTCTGCGGATCGAAGAAGGCGAGGCGCTCGATCTCGGCCTGGTTGTCATCGTGCTGGATCGCGACGCGGCAGAGCTGGATGCAGGCGTCGACCATGCGCCGATGGAAGCGGCTCGGACCGCGCGGCTCGCGGTAGTAGAAGGCGAAAGTCGCGATGACCTTGCCCTCGCGGCCCATCACCGGTGTCGACCAGCAGGCCGCAAGCCCGATCGGAAGGGCCAGGTGCCGGTAGGGCGCCCACAGCGGGTCGCTGGCGATGTCCTGGACTTCGACCTCCTCGCCGCGAAACGCCGCCGTGCCGCAGGAGCCGGCAACAGGCCCGATCGCCAGGCCGTCCAGTGCGCCCGAGTAGGCGATCGGCAGGCTCGGCGAGGCCAGCGGCCGCAGCTTGCCTTCGCCGTCGATGCGCAGCACCGAGCAGACGACTTCGGGTGCCAGCGCCTCGACCTGGCGGCACAGCAGATCCAGCACCGCGCGCAGCGGCCGCCCCAGCGCCACCGATTCCAGTACATCGCGCTGCAGCAGGTTGACGGCGGCCTCCTGCTGGCGATCCAGCAAGGGGAACACCAGCCCGAGCACGCCGTTCAGACGCGGATGCCGACACAGTCGCAGCTCGATGGCTTCGAGTCGGCCCTCACTCCCGTTCAGCGCCGCGGGCGCCATCAGTGCGGTCGGGCTGGTTTCCATGCCGGCCATCAGGCGCTGCCAGCGATCGCGGTCGAGGTCAGTGACCAGCTCGCCAACGGTGCCGGGCTGCAGCATGCCGATACGCTCGACCAGGGCGGTGTTCATGCCGCGCAGACGGCCGTCCGGATCGGCGAGGAAAGCGCCCACGGACGTGCCCTCGAACAGGTCGAGCCCGTTGGCCGGCGCGTGGTTCCTGGCCTGCTTCACGGCCTGGACCGCTGACGGTGGTGGTGCCGCGCCGGGTTGCACGTCTTCGCAGCGGCAGGGCCAGGGTCGGGCGTGTTCATGGCGTGAGGCAGTGCAAGCACCGTGCCCCGCGGGGCGCCGGGGGATCGGCGGCGCGTCTAAACAGGGGCTGAATCGCGCAAATGGATCGCACTTATTTCTGTACAAATCGTTCTGTACAGTTCCGCGCCCATGACGCGCCCCCCCAAAGCCCGCCAACGTGTACTGCACGCCGCCCGTCGCATCGTCGAAGAGCGCGGTGCCGGCCATCTGACCTTCGAGGAGCTGGCCCGCGTCAGCGGCGTCACCCGCGGCGGCATCACCTACCACTTCCCGACCAAGGAAGACCTGCTGCGCGGCCTGATCGAGTCCGACATCGAGCAGTGGGAGTCGGCCTCGGTGCCGCCGGAAGACCTTGCCGGGTCGTGCCCCTGCCCGCGGACGGCGGCAGCACTCGGCCACCTGCGCTGCCATCTCAGCGAGGACGAGGGCCACAAGCGCTTCGTCAGCGGGATGCTCAGCGCAGGCATGGTCGACGACAGCCTGCTCAACCCGATCCGTGAGCACCAGGCCCGCGACTTCGCAGACTGGAGCTGGGACGAGGCCGACCTGCGGCGCTACCTGCTGCTGGCGGCGGCCGAGGGCCTGTTCTGGCAGGACATGTTCAACCTCAACCCGGTGCCTGCCGAGGCGCGCAAACGCCTCAAGGCGCTGATCGAACGCCTGCTGCTCGACTGGGCCAGCGGTGTCGAAAACCCGACTCCCCCGCACGACAACGACACGCGAACGGGCTGATTCCCGTCAGCGTCTACCCTTCCCCAAGGACGATTTCCATGACTGCAGCTTCGCGATTCCGGATTGATCCGCGGCTTGCCCTTGCCTCTCTGATCGTGTTCGCACTGACCGCCTGCTCGGGCGGTGGTGCCGGCCCGATGCAGATGCCGCCCACCGAAGTGAACGTCGCCACGGTGGTCTCCAAGCCGGTGACCCAGTGGGACGAATTCACCGGCCGCATCGAGGCCGTCGAGCACATCGAGATCCGTCCGCGCGTGGCCGGGTATCTGACCGGCATCCATTTCCAGGAAGGTCGCGCGGTCAAGGCCGGCGACCTGCTGTTCACCATCGACGACCGCGAGTACAGGGCTGCGGTCGCCAGCGCCCGCGCCGATCTCGCCCGCGCCGAGGCGCGTCGCGCCCTGGCCGATACCGAGTTCAAGCGCAGCCAGGCCCTGGTCGAGGCGCGTGCGGTCAGCACAGGTGAGCTGGAAACGCGGCAGAACGAAGCGCGCCAGGCCGAGGCCGATGTGCTGGCCGCCCGCGCTCGCCTTGAGCAGGCCGAGTTGAATCTGGGTTTCACCCGCATCACTGCGCCGATCGACGGTCGCGCCAGCGTGGCGCGCCTGCGCGTCGGCAACCTCGTCTCGCCCGGCGAGCCGGTGCTGACCACCGTGGTCTCGCTGGACCCGGTCTATGTGAGCTTCCAGGGCGACGAGCGTGCCTATCTGCGCTACCAGGCACTGGCGCGCAATGGCGAGCGCGAGAGCTCGCGAGAGGCGCCGAATCCGGTGCGCGTTGGGCTCGCCGACGAGCAGGGCTTCCCGCACGAGGGGCGCATGGTCTTCCTCGACAATGCCGTCGACCCGGCCACCGGCACGATCTATGCGCGCGCGGAGCTGCCGAACCCCGATGGCGTGTTCACGCCGGGCCTGTTCGCACGCGTGCAACTGCTTGGCGAGCAACTCGAAAGCGCGCTGCTGGTGCATCCGCAGGCCGTGCTGACCGATCAGGATCGCCGCTATGTCTATGTCGCCGACCAGGTGACCCTGCCGCCGGAGATGGGCGGCACCGGCGAGCCGCATCTGGGCGCTGTGCGCAAGGACGTGGTGCTCGGGCCGACCATCGACGGCCTCGTGGTCGTCGAGCAAGGCCTGGATGCCGACGACCGCGTGGTGGTCAACGGCATGCGCAAGATCTTTTTCCCCGGCGCGCCGATCGCGCCCGTCGAGGTGCCCATGGACCAGCCGAACACGGTGCAGGCAGCGCCCGCGGCGGCCCCGGCCGCGGCCGGCAGCGAGGGCTGATCCATGGCCCACGCCGACCTTTCCCGGATCTTCGTGGACCGGCCGATCCTGGCCGCGGTCCTGTCCATCGTCATCTTCGTCGCCGGCCTGATCGCCATCCCCAACCTGCCGATCACCGAGTACCCGGAAGTCGCGCCGCCGACCGTGCAGGTCACCGCGATCTACCCGGGCGCCAACCCCAAGACCATCGCCGACACCGTCGCCGCGCCGCTTGAAGAGGCGATCAACGGCGTCGAGAACATGATCTACATGAAGTCGGCGGCGTCCTCGGACGGCACGCTGTCGCTGTCGATCACCTTCAAGCTCGGCACCGACATCGACCTCGCTGCGATGCAGGTGCAGAACCGGGTCAACCAGGCCCTGCCGCGCCTGCCCGAGTCCGTGCGCCAGCTTGGCGTCACCACCGCCAAGGCCTCGCCGAACATCACCATGGTGGTGCACATCGTGTCGCCAGATGGGCGCTATGACGGCCTGTATCTTTCGAACTTCGCCACGCTCAACGTCAAGGACGAGCTGGCGCGGCTCGATGGCGTCGGCCAGGCCCAGGCGTTCGGCGCCGGCAACTACGCGATGCGCGTGTGGATCGATCCCGACCAGGCGGCGCAGCGTGGCCTGACCGCGCTCGACATCGTCGGCGCGATCCGCGAGCAGAACGTGCAGGTTTCCGCGGGCGCGATCGGCGCCTCGCCGCAGCCGGCTGGCGCTTCCGTGCAGCTGCTGGTGAACGCGCGCGGTCGCCTGGAGAGCGCCGAGGAGTTCGGCGACATCGTGCTGAAGACCGGCGACAACGGCGCGGTCACGCGGCTGCGCGACGTTGCCCGCGTCGAGCTCGGCTCCAACACCTATGCGCTGAACTCCTACCTCAACAACCAGCAGGCCGCGGCGGTGGTGATCTTCGAGGCGCCGGGCGCGAACTCGATCGCGCTGTCGGACGCCGTGCGCGCGCGCATGGCCGAGCTGGAGCGGACCTTCCCCGAAGGCATCGCCTGGGAAGTCGCCTACGACCCGACGGTCTTCGTCCGCAAGTCGATCGACTCGGTGATCATGACCCTGCTCGAAGCCATCGCCCTGGTGGTGATCGTGGTGGTGGTGTTCCTGCAGACCTGGCGCGCCTCGATCATCCCGCTGCTGGCGGTGCCGGTGTCGATCGTCGGTACCTTCGCGGTGCTGTTGCTGCTGGGCTATTCGATCAACGTGCTGACCCTGTTCGGACTGGTGCTGGCGATCGGCATCGTGGTCGACGACGCCATCGTCGTGGTCGAGAACGTCGAGCGCCACATCGAAGAGGGCATGAAGCCGCTGGCGGCCGCGCACAAGGCGATGCAGGAGGTGTCAGGGCCGATCGTCGCGATCTCGCTGGTGCTGGCTGCGGTGTTCGTGCCGATCGCTTTCATCGACGGCGTGACCGGCCAGTTCTACCGCCAGTTCGCGGTGACCATCGCGGTCTCGGTGCTGATCTCGGCCTTCAACTCGCTGACGCTCAGCCCGGCGCTGTCGGCGGTGCTGCTCAAGCCCCACGGCGCGAAGAAGGACCGGCTCGCCCGCCTCATCGATCGCGTGCTGGGGCGGTTCTTCAACTGGTTCAATGCGAAGTTCAAGCGCAGCAGCGAGCGCTACTCCGGCCGCATCGGCGGCACCATCGCGCGCGCGCCGCGGCTGCTGGTGATCTACGGTCTGCTGCTGGTGGCGACGGTGTTCGGCTTCCTGCAGGTGCCGGCGGGCTTCATTCCGACCCAGGACAAGCAGTACCTGTTCGCCGGCGTGCAGCTGCCCGAAGGCGCCTCGCTGGAGCGCACCGAAGCGGCAATGAAGCGCATGGGCGAGATCGCGCTGGCCACGCCCGGCGTGGCCGATGTGGTTCAGTTCCCGGGCCTGAACGCGATCCACTTCGTCAGCACGCCGAACGTCGGCGTGATGTTCATCGGCCTCGACGAGCCGCACCTGCTGCCCAAGCCGGCGGCGGCGATCGCCGGTGAGCTCACCGCCAAGTTCGGCGGCATCCAGGACGGCATGGCCTTCGCCTTCATGCCGCCGCCGGTGTTCGGCTACGGCAATGCGGCCGGCGTCGAGGCCTATGTGCAGGATCGCCAGCGCATGGGCTATGGCGACCTGAACCAGCAGACCCAGGCCTTCGCGGGTGCGATCAGCCAGCTGCCCGGCTTCGGCCCCGGCTCGGCCTTCTCGTCCTTCCAGGCCAATGTGCCGCAGATCGACGCGGTGGTCGACCGCAGCAAGGTCAAGGAAAGTGGTCTGCGCCTGACCGATGTGTTCGACACCCTGCAGGTCTACCTTGGCTCGGCCTACGTCAACGACTTCAACCTGTTCGGCCGCACTTACTCGGTCTACGCCCAAGCCGATGCGCCCTTCCGCGACGATGTCGGCGACGTGGCGCGCCTGCAGGTCCGCAACGACCAGGGCCAGATGGTGCCGCTGGGCAGCGTGGTCGAAATGGTGCCGAGCTTCGGCCCGGATCCCGTGGTGCGCTACAACGGCTACCCCGCGGCGGACGTCACCGCCACGCCGTTCAGCACCGACGTCAGCGCCGCTGCCGCCGTGCAGATGGCCCGCGCCACCGCCGACCAGGTGCTGCCGCGCGGCATGACCATGGAATTCACCGGGCTGACCTACCAGCAGGTCAACCAGGGCATCGCCCAGTTCCTCGTGCTGCCCCTGTGCGTGCTGCTGGTGTACCTGGTGCTGGCCGCGCTCTACGAGAGCTGGAGCCTGCCGCTTGCGGTGATCCTGATCGTGCCGATGTGCATGCTCTCGGCCTTCGGCGGCATCTGGGTGCTGAACATGATCAACGGCCTGTGGTTCGGCGCACAGATAGGACTCGGCTGGATCAATCCGATGACGGCGGCACCACCTACCATCATCGATATGAACGTGTTCACCCAGATCGGCCTGGTCGTGCTGATGGGCCTGGCCTGCAAGAACGCGATCCTGATCGTCGAGTTCGCCCGCGATCTGGAGGAGCAGGGCCGCAGCATCGTCGACGCCGCGGTCGAGGCCTGCCGCCTGCGCCTGCGCCCGATCCTGATGACCAGCTTCGCCTTCTGCGCCGGCGTGCTGCCGCTGGTGTTCGCCAGCGGCGCCGGCGCCGAGGTGCGCCACGTCATGGGCGTGACCGTGTTCTTCGGCATGCTCGGCGTGACCTTCTTCGGCCTGTTCTTCACCCCGGTGTTCTATGTCGTCATCCGCAAGCTGGTCGAGCGCCGACGCGCGCGACTGGCCGCCGCCGAGGAGGCGCCCGCCCATGCCTAAGCATCCGCTCGCCTTTGCCCTCGCGATCGCCGTGACCTTGGGCGCCTGTACGGTCGGGCCGGAGTACGTCCGGCCCAGCGCCGAGCTGCCCGAACGCTTCGACCAGGCCGGCAGCCATGCCGCCACCGAAGCGGTGCAGCCGGCGCTGTGGCGCGCCTTTGGCGATCCGGCGCTGGACGCGCTGATCACCCGCGCGCTGGAGGCCAACACCCAGCTGGCGCAGGCGCTGGCGCGGCTCGACGAGACCCGCGCATTGGCCGGCCTGTCGACCTACAGCCTGTTCCCGACCGTCGATACCGGCCTGAGTGGCGAACGCAGTCGCCCCAGCGGCCGCGACCCCTTCCTGCCGCCGGAGCAGGGCCGCACCGACACCTACCGGGCCGGCTTTGACGCCCGCTGGGAGATCGATCTGTTCGGCACCCTGCGCAATCCGAAACGCGCCATCGACCGGCGCGTGCAGGCCGACGCCGCGGCGCTGGAGCATGTGCACATCAGCGTGGTTGCCGAAGTCGCGCAGGGCCTGTTCGAACTGCGCGGTGCGCATGCCCGTCTGCGCCTGCTGGAACAGAACCTGGAAGGCTGGCAGCGCAGCGTCGACCTGATGACCGCGCTCGAGCGCAACGGCCGCCGCAGCGGGCAGGACGTCGCCGCGGTGCAGGCGCAGCGCTCGGCCCTGGCGGCGCAATACGCCCAGACCGAGGCCTCGGTCGTGCGTGCCGAGCAGCGTTTGGCGGTGCTGACCGCGCAGCCGGTGGACGCCGTGCGCGCCCTCGTCGATGCCGAGCTGGGCATTCCCGACCTGCCGCCGTTGGTGGCGGTCGGCACGCCGGAGGACTGGCTGAAGCGCCGGCCCGACGTGCGCGAGGCCGAGCGTCGCCTGGCGGCGGCCTACGCCGACATCGGTACCGAAGTGGCCAACTACTATCCCAAGCTGACCCTGCTCGGCGGTTTCGGCTGGACTGCGCAGAGTTTCGGTGAGCTCGGCGAGGAGGCGTCGGAACGCTGGAGCTGGGGGCCGTCGATCAGCTGGAGCATCCTCGACTTCGGCCGCACACGGCAGCGTGTGCAGGCCGCCGAGGCCCGCGCCGAGGGCGCCGAGGCGCTGTTCCGCGAGACCCTGCTGCGGGCGCTTGAGGAAACCGAGAACGCGATGGCCGGCTACCGTGCGGCCAACCGCGCGGCCTTCGACCTTGGCGCTGCGGCCGAGTCCGCCGGCGAGGCCGCGCGCCTGGTGCGGCTGCGCTTCGATGCCGGCAGCGAGGACGCGCTGAGCCTGCTCGATGCCGAGCGCACGCGCATCGACTTCGAGCTGCGGGCCGTGGACGCCGAGGTGCAGCGGGCGACCGCGCTGGCGGCGCTGTACAAGGCCCTGGCCGGCGACTTCGCCGGGCTCGACCCGGAGGCGTTGGCCGCGCGACGTTGAGCCAGCACTGCCGGCGGACCGATCCGCCGGCAGCCTGTAGTTCGTGAGCGGAGCGATCCGCGCACGGGGCCACGGAAGGCCCACCTTCCTTATCGCAGTCAGTGGACGGGCGACTGCGCTCCGTCAGCCTTGCGGTAGCGCCCCGCGCGCGACAGTGGGCGCCGGGATCGCAGCAGGCTTCCTCGCATAGCGGCGATCCAGCAGCACGCCGGCGATCACCGAGACCAGCACGGGCACGGCCCAGGGCGCCAGCTGCAGATAGCCGCTCATCTGCAGGCCGAAGGCGGCCAGCAGGCTCTTCAGGCCGATCGCGAAGAAGGCGATGTGGGTGGCAGTGCCGCAGCCCAGCATGGCGCCGTAGTGCTCCTGCAGCCACCAGTTGCCGGCGTCGATCGGGCGCCACAGGCGACGCAGCATGCCCGCACCGAGAAAAGCGCCGACGGCCGAGAAGCCGATCAGCAGGGGGTTGCCCTTGGCGATGCCGACCGCGAGCACCAGCAGCGCTGTCGCCAGGTTGAGCGCGCCGACGACGGCGTAACGTCGATCGCGAAACGACGCCTGGTCGCGCTTGCGGCGGATCGCCCGCCAGCCCAGCCACATCGAGGTCGCGGTGATGACCACCAGATAGGCGAGGAAGGTGGCGATGCCGCTCTGCCCGCGCAGGAAGAACGTGGCGGCCATTGGCATCGCGGTGATGCAGATGCCCAGCATCGCGAGCAGATAAACCTTGCCGCTGCCGCGATGCAGCGGACTGCCCTTGCGGGCGAAGGCCGCCATCCAGAAGGTCAGCAGCGACACGGCGCCGGCCAGGCCGTGCAGGCTGACGAGGATCGGATACAGGCTTTCCATGGTGCGGCTCCGTCGCGGTGGGTGTGGCCACAGTCTCGGCATCTACGGTCACGGCCAGCAGGTGCCCGCGGTCATCCGCAGGGGGTGAGTAAAGTCACTCCCGGCCCCAGGACGGTTTCGCCGTGGCGCAGCCGCTGCCATGCTGCGGCCATGGACATCCCCCGCACCTCCCCCGAACGCGCGCTGGCGCCCGCCCAATGGTCGGGCGGGCTGGCCCCGCTCAGCTTCGCGGCCTACATCACCTGGGCGGCGATCACCTTCGCTGCCGTCGATGTCGACAAGCTGCAGTCCGGCCTGCTCCGCGAATGGAGCGGCCTGGCCTGTCTCATCGGCATGCTTGGCCTGTTTGTCTGGCGCAGCCTGCGCGACAGCGGCGTCGACTGCCGCGGCGCACGCTGGAACAGCGTGGCGCAGGGCGTGCTGGTGGTGCTGGCCGAGCGCCTGCTGATGGAGGGCCAAGTCACCGTGCTGCTGGTGATCGTGTCGGCCCAGCTGGTCCTGCTGATGCCGGTGCGCTGGGCCTTGCTTTGCCTGCTCGCATTCAACGCCGCAGTGGCCCTGCGCTGGATCGGCAGCGGCTGGTCGCCGCTGCAGGCGCTGTTCAATCTGGTGCCGCTGCTGGGCTTCCAGGCCTTCGCCACGCTGACCGGCTACTACGCCGGCATGAGCGAACGCGCGCGGGATCATCTGGCCCAGGTCAATGCCGAGCTGCTCGCCACCCAGCGCCTGCTGGAGGAAAGCGCGCGCAGCGGCGAGCGCCTCAAGCTCTCGCGCGAGCTGCATGACGTCGCCGGCCACAAGCTCACCGCGCTGAAGCTCAACCTTGCGCGCCTGCAGCGCGATCCCGCGCTGGCCGCGCGCGAGGAGGTCAGCGTCAGCGCGCAGCTCGCCGATGAGCTGCTCGCCGACATCCGCAGCGTGGTCAGCGCGCTGCGCCAGCACGACGGGCTGGAGCTTGATGCCGCCCTGCGCGCATTGGCCCGTCCGATCGCCGGCACCCACATCGAGGTCGACGTGCAGGAGGGCCTGCGGGTGGAGTCGGTGGCTACCGCCGAAACCCTGCTGCGCTGCGCGCAGGAGGCCATCACCAATGCCCTGCGCCACGGCCGCGCCAGCCACGTGCGGCTGCGCTGCGCGCGCAGCGGCGAGGGCCTGCTGCTGGAGGTCGCCAATGACGGCGAGCCGCCGCGCCGCATCGAGTTCGGCAACGGCCTGACCGGCATGCGCGAGCGCCTGCAGGCGATGGGCGGCCGGCTTGAGCTCGATGCCGGCGCCGAGCGCGGCCTGCGCCTGCGCGCCTACCTGCCGGAGCAGGCTGCATGAGCGCACGCATCGCGTTATGCGACGACCAGGCCCTGGTGCTGCGCGGCCTGTCCGCTCTATTGAGTGACCTCGGAATCGAGATCGCGCTGGAGGCGCCCGATGCCGAAAGCCTGCTCGCGGCGCTGCCGCAGCGGCCGGTCGACGTCATCGTCAGCGACATCCGCATGCCCGGCATGGGCGGGATCGGCCTGGTCGGCGCCCTGCGCGAGCGAGGTGACGCCACACCGGTGATCCTGCTCACCACCTTCGACGACAGCGAGCTGCTGCTGCGTGCGGTCGAGGCCGGCGCCCAGGGCTTCCTGCTCAAGGACGCCTCGCCCGAAGACCTGCGCGCCGCGATCCTTCGAGTCGCCGCCGGCGAGACCCTGCTGCAGCCGGTCAGCCTCGGGCCCGTACGCGCCGGCTGGAGCGCGCCCGAAGCCACGCCCGGTCAACGCATCACCGAGCGCGAGCAGAGCATCCTGCGGCTGGTGGCCGGCGGCTACAGCAACAAAGAAATCGCCCGCGTCCTGCACCTCTCGGAAGGTACAGTGAAGAACTACATGTCCGAGATCCTGCTGAAGCTCGACTGCCGCGACCGCACGCATGCGGTGCTGAAGGCCATCACCCAGAAGCTGTTGTGATCCTTGCGGGTGAATGCCGGGATGCCTCGCCTTGAGCTGATCCTGCTGCCCGGACTCGACGGCACGGGGCGATTGTTCGCGCCATTGATGGAGTCGCTTGCTGGGTGCGGCGTTTCGGCGAGGGTCATCGGATATCCGACGCATGACGCACTCGACTACGTCGCGTTGGAGCGACACGTGCGTGCCGAGTTGCCCGAGTCCAGCGCCTTCGTGCTGCTCGCGGAATCCTTCTCGGGGCCCATCGCTTTGCGAATTGGTGCGGCGCCACCCGACAACATGAAGGGTGTCATCCTTTCGACGACTTTCGCTGCCCGCCCGACCTCCCTGCTCGGTCCGCTGTCGGGCTGCCTGTGGTGGGCGCGAGTTCGTCCCCCGATGTTCCTGCTCGACTGGTTTCTGCTCGGGCGCTGGTCGAATGAAACCCTGCGATCCGAACTCGCCGCAGCCTTGGCTGACGTTCCCGTCAGCGTGCTCAGTCGCAGAGCATTTGAAGCGCTGCACGTGGACGCTGTTGAGGCGTCAATGGGTCAGAAGCGCCCTGCCATGATCCTGTGGGCGAAGCAGGATCGACTTCTGAGCGCAAATGCGCGCAGGCAGCTTGCGAACGCGCTGCAGACGGCGCAAACGCGAGTGGTAGAGGGGCCTCACCTGCTGCTGCAGACCCAGCCCCGGCTATGCGCAGAGCTGATCGCGGAGTTCATGCAGACACTGACGGTCGAGTAGGGGGCTCTCAACCGATCTGCTCAGTACATAGGGTGCGCCTGCGGCGCACGTCTTCGCTTCTCGGAGCGCATGGAAGTTGGGGGAGGAATCGCATGCGCCGGGGGTGCAGCTTGGCTTCATGCAAGGTGTCCCTCGCGAGGGCAGGTGCGCGGCACGCGCACCCTACGACGTCGAGTGACGCATGGCGAGAATCGAAGCCGATGTCGTCATCGCGTAGGGTGCGCCTGCGGCGCACCGCTTCGCTTCGGCGTGCGCGCGCGGGTGAGAACAGAAGACGCACCTGCCGTGGGCGAGGCTTGGGCTCTCACTCGGCGCCCTTCGCGAGGGCAGGTGCGCGACACGCGCACCCTACGACGTCGAGTGACGCGTGGCGAGAATCGAAGCCGATGTCGTCATCGCGTAAGGGGCGCCTGCGGCGCACCGCTTCGCTGCAGATGTCAGATCAACCGCTGGCGCTCGATCCGGTGATCGTTCGCCTAGGCCGCGACCCAAAGCGCAGGCAAGCCAGGCAGAGCGCGCAGCAGCGGGATCAGCTCGCCGCGCTTGACGATGGCCGCGGCGCGCTCGATATCGGGCGCGAGGTAGCGATCGGTCTCCACGCTCGGACACTGTGCGCGCAGCAGGGCATGTGCGGCTTCCAGCGTGGCCGAGCTGGTCAGCGGCCGCAGGAAGTCGACGCCCTGTGCCGCGGCGAGGTACTCCACGCCGAGGATGTGTGCGACGTTGTCGATCATGGCCTGCAGGCGGCGCGCGGCGAAGGTCGCCATCGACACATGGTCTTCCTGGTTGGCACTGGTCGGCAGACTGTCGACCGAGGCCGGATGCGCCAGCGACTTGTTCTCGCTCGCGAGTGCCGCCGCGGTGACGTGGGCGATCATGAAGCCGCTGTTCAAACCGGCGTCGCGGGTCAGGAAGGGCGGCAGGCGCGAGACGCCGGCATCGATCAGCATGGCGATGCGGCGTTCGGCAATCGCGCCGACTTCGGCGATGGCGGTGGCCATGGCATCGGCGGCCAGCGCTACGGGTTCGGCGTGGAAATTGCCGCCCGACACCATCAGGCCTTCGTCGGCGAACACGAGCGGGTTGTCGGTGACCGCATTGGCTTCGCGCAGCAGCACGCGGGCGGCGTAGCGCAGCTGGTCGAGGCAGGCGCCGACCACCTGTGGCTGGCAGCGCAGGCAGTACGGGTCCTGTACGCGGTCGTCGCCTTCGGCATGCGAGGCGCGGATCGCGCTGCCGGCGAGCAGGGCGCGGTAGTACTGGGCGACATCGATCTGCCCCTGCTGGCCGCGCACGGCGTGGATGCGCGGATCGAAGGGACCATCGCTGCCGCGCGCGGCATCCACCGTGAGCGCGCCGATGACGAGCGCTGATTCCAGCACAGGCTCGAAGGCGAACAGCGCGTGCAGGGCCAGCGCAGTCGAGGTCTGGGTGCCATTGATCAGGGCCAGACCTTCTTTGGCTTCCAGCGTCAGCGGCTTGAGCCCGTGGTTGGCCAGCACCTCGGCCGCCGGGCGGCGCTCGCCGTGGACCAGGAACTCGCCTTCGCCGAGCAGGGCCAGAGTCATGTGCGAGAGCGGCGCGAGATCGCCCGAGGCACCGACCGAGCCCTGCGCCGGCACGTAGGGCACCAGGCCCTCGTTGTAGACATCGAGGATGGCGTCGATCACCTCCTCGCGCACGCCGGAATGCCCGCGCGCCAGGCTGGCCGCCTTGGTCACCAGCATCAGTCGCACCACTTCGGGAGACAGCGGAGATCCCACGCCCACCGAGTGCGAGCGGATCAGGTTGAGCTGCAGCTGGGCGAGGTCCGCCTTGCTGATGCGGGTCGAGGCCAGCTTGCCGAAGCCGGTGTTGACGCCATAGACCGGCGCATCGCCAGCAGCGTGGCGCTGCACCAGCTCGGCGCTGGCGCGGATGCCGGCGCGGGCCTGGTGATCCAGCTCGACGCGCACGCCGCCGGCATGGATGGATTGCAGCTGCTCAAGGCTCAGGTGGCCGGGGGTGAGGGTGAGGGTCATGGGAGTCCCTGCTGGGGTTTGGTGGCTGTTGAACGAAGTGCCAGCTGTAGACCAAATCGTGTAGCGGCGCCGCGCTTGAGCCCCTCTCCCTGTGGGAGAGGGGTTGGGGAGAGGGTCGGGTCAAGCCTCGGTAGAGGACTTCTCATGCACAGTTCGAAAGTTGATCCAACGCGGAAGACTGAGGGCTCCCGAACCCTCTCCCCCAACCCCTCTCCCACGGGGAGAGGGGAGCAGGGCGTGCTTCGACCATTCGGCGATTCGACGGCGATGATGAACTGCTGCTGCCAGCGTCAGCCCTCTACGACGAGCGAGCCGGGTGAAGGCACGCCTCACCCCAGCATCGGCAAATCCAGCCCCTGCTCGCGCGCGCACTGCTGCGCGATCGCATAGCCCGCATCCGCATGGCGCATCACGCCGGTGCCCGGGTCGTTCCACAGCACGCGGGCGATGCGCTGGTCTGCTGCCTTGCTGCCGTCGCACACGATCACCACGCCGCTGTGCTGGCTGTAGCCCATGCCGACGCCGCCGCCGTGGTGCAGGCTGACCCAGGTGGCGCCGCCGGCGACGTTGAGCATCGCGTTCAGCAGCGGCCAGTCCGACACCGCATCCGAGCCGTCGAGCATGGCCTCGGTCTCGCGGTTGGGGCTGGAGACAGACCCGGAGTCGAGATGGTCACGCCCGATCACGATCGGCGCCTTCAGCTCACCCTTCCGCACCATCTCGTTGAAGGCCAGCCCTGCGCGATGGCGCTCGCCGAGGCCGATCCAGCAGATGCGCGCCGGCAGGCCCTGGAAGGCGATGCGCTGGCCGGCCATGTCCAGCCAGCGGTGCAGGTGGCGGTTCTCGGGAAACAGCTCCTTGATCTTGGCGTCGGTCTTCGCGATGTCCTCGGGGTCGCCCGAAAGCGCCACCCAGCGGAAGGGCCCCACGCCGCGGCAGAACAGCGGGCGGATGTAGGCCGGCACGAATCCGGGGAAGTCGAAGGCGTTCGACACGCCCTGGTCCTTCGCGACCTGGCGCAGGTTGTTGCCGTAGTCGAAGGTCGGCACGCCCATCTGCTGGAAGGTCAGCATGGCGCGGACGTGTTCGGCGCAGCCCTGCGCCGCGGCCGCGCGAAGCTCCGCATGCTTTGCGGGATCGCGCTGCGCGGCCTGCCACTGCTCGACGCTCCAGCCCGGCGGCAGGTAGCCGTTGACCAGGTCATGGGCCGAGGTCTGGTCGGTGACGAGATCCGGCTTCATGCCGCCAGCCTGCGCGCGGCGCACCAGCTCGGGCAGCACTTCGGCCGCATTGCCGAGCAGGCCGATCGACACTGCCTTGCCTTCAGCGGTGTAGCGGCGGATGCGATCCAGCGCGTCGTCGAGATCGCTGGCCTGCTCGTCGAGGTAGCGCGAGCGCAGGCGGAAATCGATGCGCGACTGCTGGCATTCGATGTTGAGCGAGCACGCCCCGGCGAAGCTCGCCGCGAGCGGCTGCGCACCGCCCATGCCGCCGAGGCCCGCGGTCAGTACCCAGCGGCCGCTGAGATCGCCGCCGTAGTGCTGGCGACCGGCTTCTACGAAGGTTTCGTAGGTGCCCTGGACGATGCCCTGGCTGCCGATATAGATCCAGCTGCCGGCGGTCATCTGTCCGTACATCATCAGGCCCTTGCGATCGAGCTCATCGAAGTGCTCCCAGCTGGCCCACTTCGGCACCAGGTTCGAGTTGGCGATCAGCACGCGCGGGGCGTCCGGGTGGGTCGGGAACACGCCCACCGGCTTGCCGCTCTGCACCAGCAGGGTCTGGTTGTCCTCAAGCCGCTGCAGCGTCTTCAGGATCGTCTCGAAGCTGTCCCAGTCGCGCGCCGCCTTGCCGATGCCGCCGTAGACCACCAGCGCATCCGGGTTCTCGGCGACCTCGGGGTCGAGGTTGTTCTGCAGCATTCGCCAGGCGGCTTCGGTCAGCCAGCTGCGGCAGTGCAGAGTGTTGCCACGGGGCGCGCTGACGCGGCGCGGCTGGGCCTTCGCGGTGGAGGAACTCATGCGTGACTCCTGCGGCCAGGGGCCGGGTGGGGGCGTCGAACGCCGCGTTGCGGGTCGGCGACTGCGCTGGCGGTGGGTCTCGGGAAGGTCTACGCTACCTGTCTAGACAAGACCCGGCAAGTCGAGGTGCAGCATGGGCGCGGAATCGAAGCTGCCACCGTATGCGCGGATCAAGGCCGTGCTGAAGGATGCGCTGGCACGCGGCGACTACGCGCCGGGCGCGCAGCTGCCCAGCGAATCGGCCCTGGTGGCCGAGTTCGGGGTCAGCCGCATGACCGTCGGTAGGGCGCTCAACGAACTCGCCGCCGAAGGCCTGATCGAGCGGGTGCAGGGCGTGGGCAGCTTTGCGAGCGCGCTCGATCGCGTGTCGAGCACGCTGACCCTGCGCGACCTGCACGAGGAGATCGCTGCCCGCGGCCACACCCACACGGCCGAGGTGAAGCTGCTGCGTGAGGAAGTGCCCAAGCCCGCGCTGGCCGCGGCGTTCGGCGTGTCCGCCGGGCGTGCGCTGTCCCACAGCGTCATCCTGCACCTCGAAGCAGGCCGCGCGCTGCAGCTGGAGGACCGCTGGGTGAATCCGGACGAGGCGCCGGACTATCTCGCGCAGGACTTCAGCCAGGTGACTCCCACGCACTATCTGTTCGGCGCCACCACCCTGTGGCGCGCGCGCTATGCCATCGAGGCGGTGCAGCCGAGTGCGCAGGAAGCGCGCTGGCTGGGCATCAGTGCGGAGTCGCCCTGCCTGCTGATCACCCGCGAAACTTTCAGCCGCAGCGCGATGATCACCCGCGCGCGCCTGCTGCACCCCGGTGACCGCTACGCCATCGAGGGCGAGTTCAGTCCCTGAGGCTTGGGCCGGGATGCGCTGCGGGGGCAAGCCTGGGGTGGGCTCTGGCCCATCATCGACTCGAACCTGGCGACACCGCACCTCATCTGACAGCGCTGCAACACTGCGCTGCGCTTGCGCGCATTCGGGAACAGGAGCGCCCTGAACGGAGCTGAAGCTGGGGTGGCGAACGGGGGCGTCGCGGGTGCGGAGCCCCGGAACGACCAAGAGTGCCTGGCGAGTGTCCAGCCCATGGTGGGCCAGGGCCCACCCTGTGGTTCGCGCTGCTCGTGCGCTTCGCATACTTCGCAGCGATCGAGGCGCTTGATCCGAGCGCCGAAGCCAAGGTCGCAACAGTTCATAGGGTGGGCCCCGGCCCACCATCAGCTCGAATTTGACCTCACCGCACCTTGTCCAGCAGCGCGGCGACGCTGCACTGCGATTAGAGCTGTCCCAGCAAGCGCTGAGAGCGGTGCCGAAGGCCGGGCCGAGCGAGGGAGTGTTGCAAGCGTGCAGTCCACGGTGGGCCGGGGCCCACCCTATGTCCTTCGCGCGGCTTATGCGCCTCGCATCTTTCGCAAAAACCGAGGTGCTGGATCCCAGCGCGACAGCGAGGAAGACGGGAAACCACGGGGTGGGCGCTGGCCCACCCCACGATGTGCTGGTGGCGCGGTCTGCGCCTCAGGCCAACAGCGAGCGCAGCATCCAGGCGTTCTTCTCGTGGATGTTGAGGCGCTGGGTGAGCAGGTCGGCGGTCGGCTCGTCGCCGGCTTCGCCCGCGGCCTCCAGCACCTTGCGGGCAGTGCGGCAGACCGCCTCGTTGCCCAGCACCAGCTGCTCGACCATGGTCTTCCAGTCCGGCACCACCTCGCTGTCCTGCTCCTTGATACTGCTGAGCTTGCCGAACTGCGCGTACGAGCCCGGGGCCGAGAAGCCCAGCGCGCGGATGCGTTCGGCGATCTCGTCGAGCGCGTTCCAGGCCTCGGTGTACTGGGTCTGGAACATCAGGTGCAGGCTGTTGAACATCGGCCCGGTGACGTTCCAGTGGTAGTTGTGGGTCTTGAGATACAGGGTGTAGCTGTCGGCGAGGAAGCGCGCCAGGCCTTCGGCCACCTTCTTGCGCTGCTTGTCGCTGATGCCGATATCGATCTTCATGCAAACCTCCAAGGCTGGGAAGGAAAGGTGGACGCTGACGCTTGGGCATGGCTGCCGCGCGCATGCCGGTAGAATCGCCGGCCCATCAAGGCCAGGCCTTGCGCCGGATCAAGCGTGAGCAGTACATCCGAACTCCCGCCGGACCCCAGCGTGTCCAACACGCAGGAAAGCCAGCGCGCCCTGTCCAGAGCGCGCAGCGCGCTGGTGCGTGCACTCTCGCGCGACCAGCGGCGGCTGCGTCAGCTTCTCTCGAACTGGGAGCGCGAACCGGAAAATGCAAGCCGGCGTGAAGCCTTTGACAAGGCCATCGAGGTTTCGACCGCTGCGCGCGAGGCGCGTGCGCAAGCCCTGCCCAAGCCCGAGTTCGACGCCGAGCTGCCGATCGCGCGCGAAGCTGACGCGATCCTCGCAGCGATCCAGCAGCACCAGGTGGTGGTGATCGCCGGCGAGACCGGCTCGGGCAAGACCACCCAGCTGCCCAAGCTCTGCCTCGCGGCGGGCCGCGGCGTGGCCGGCATGATCGGCTGCACCCAGCCGCGGCGTATCGCCGCGCGTTCGGTCGCCCGGCGCGTCGCCGAAGAGCTCGGCACACAGCTCGGCAGCGCGGTCGGCTTCCAGGTGCGCTTCACCGAGCAGGTCGGCGAACAGACCTATATCAAGTTCATGACCGACGGCATCCTGCTGGCCGAGATCCAGTCGGACCGCATGCTCTCGGCCTACGACACCCTGATCATCGATGAAGCCCACGAGCGCAGCCTCAACATCGATTTCCTGCTGGGTTACCTGAAGGACCTGTTGCGCCGGCGCCGCGATCTCAAGCTGATCGTGACTTCGGCGACCATCGACACCGCGCGCTTTGCCAAGCACTTCGACGGCGCGCCAGTGATCAATGTCGAGGGCCGCAGCTATCCGGTGGAGATGCGCTATCGGCCGCTGGAACTGCTGGGCCGCGACGAGGGTGGCGGCACGGTGCCTGAAGGCATCGCCGCCGCCATGGACGAGATCAACCGCGAAGACCCGCGAGGCGACGTGCTGGTGTTCCTGCCCGGCGAGCGCGAGATCCGCGAGACCCACCTGCTGCTCAGCCGCCGCAACTATCGCGAGACGATCGTGCTGCCGCTGTATGCGCGGCTGTCGGCGCGCGACCAGGACCGAGTCTTCAACCCCGGCCCGCAGCGCCGCATCGTGCTGGCGACCAATGTCGCGGAAACCTCGCTGACGGTGCCGCGCATCCGCTACGTGATCGACCCCGGCCAGGCCCGCGTCAAGCGCTACAGCCCGCGGCAGAAGCTCGACCGCCTGCAGATCGAGCCGATCAGCCAGGCCAGCGCCAACCAGCGCGCGGGACGCTGCGGACGCACGGCGCCGGGCGTGGCCTATCGCCTCTATGCCGACAGCGATTTCGCCTCACGGCCCGAGTTCACCGATCCCGAGATCCTGCGCTCCTCGCTGGCCGGCGTGATCCTGCGCATGCTGGCTCTCGGCCTTGGACGGATCGACGATTTCCCCTTCATCGACGCGCCCGATGAGCGCGCGATCCGCGACGGCTGGCAGCAGCTGATCGAGCTGGGTGCGGTCGCGCCGAACCGGCAGATCACGCCGCTGGGCCGACAGATGGCGCGACTGCCGATCGACCCAAAGCTGGCGCGCATGCTGATCGCCTCCAAGGATTACGGCTGCACTCGCGAGCTGGTCACGATCGCGGCCTTCCTCAGCATCCAGGACCCGCGCGAGCGCCCCGGCGAAGCGCGCGAGGCGGCCGACAATGCGCATGCGCTGTTCGCCGATCCGCGTTCGGAGTTCGTCGGCCTGCTGAAGCTGTGGGAGGCCTACCAGACGGCGCACGAAGACCTCACCGCCAACAAATTGCGCGACTGGTGCGGCAAGCACTTCCTGAACTTCCTGCGGATGCGCGAGTGGCGCGAGCTGCATCGGCAGCTGCTGCTGAACTGCGCCGAGCTTGGCATCGACACCAGCACCGCCGCGCTGGCGCATGAGGCCGAGCCCGCGCCAGGGGCCGTCGCCAGCGGCTACGCGCGGCTGCACAAGGCCATCCTCACCGGCATCCCCGCGCAGATCGGAAAGCGCGTCGACAAGGGGCCGTTCGAGGCGCCGCGGCAGCGCAAGTTCGCGCTCTTCCCGGGCTCGAACCTGGCGCGCAAGCCGCCGCCCTGGGTGGTGTCGGCGGTGGTGATGGAAACCCAGAAGGTCTATGGCCTGATCAATGCCAGCATCGAGCCCGAGTGGGTGATCGAAGTGGCCGATCATCTGCTCACCCGCAAGCACTTCGACCCGCACTGGTCGCGCAGCCAGGGCCGGGTGATCGCCTCCGAGCAGATCAGCCTGCACGGACTGGTGCTGGCGCCGAAGCGGCCGATCAGCTACGCCGGCATCGATGCGCGGCACGCGCGCGAGATCTTCATCGCCGAAGGCCTGGTGCCGGGCGAGGTCAACCTGCGCATCCCGCTGTTGGAGCGCAACCAGCGCGTGCTGCAGCAGGCCATGGAGGAAGAGGCCAAGCTGCGCCGCGTTGGCATCGTCATCGACGTGGACGCGCAGGCGGCCTGGTACGGCAAGCGCCTGCCCGAGGACATCAACACCGCGCAGGGCCTGGAGGCCTGGTACAAGCGGCTCTCGCCCGAGCAGCGGGCGGCGCTGGAGTGGTCGCTGCCTGACCTGATCCCGGCCGATGAAACCGATGCCGCGCGCTTTCCGAACAGCTTCCGGATCGGTGATGTCAGCCTGCGTCTGTCCTACCGCTTCGAGCCGAAAGCGCCTGACGACGGCGTGACCCTGCACCTGCCTCTGCATCTGCTCAATGCGCTGGATGCGACGCGGCTGTCCTGGCTCGTGCCGGGCCTGCTGGAAGACAAGGTCGCCGAGCTGCTGCGCGGCCTGCCCAAGGCCCTGCGCCGCAACTTCGTGCCGGTGCCGGACTTCGCCCGCGCCTTTGTCGAAACGGCGGGTGCACATTCGCATGACCGCCCCGTCACCGAAGCGCTGGGTGACTTCCTGAAGCGCAGCACAGGCGTCGACGTGCCGGTGTCCGAATGGGACGAATCCGCTGTGCCTGCGCATCTGCGTTTCAACCTGCGCCTGTCCGAGGGCAAGCGGGTCCTCGAAGAATCGCGCGATCTGGCCGACCTGAAGGCCCGCTATGGCGAGCGCGCGCAGGCCGCCTTTGCCGCCGAGGCTGGGCGCAAGCTCGACGGCCAGGCGGTCGAGCACTTCCCCGAGGCCGGCGTGGCCGAGCAGATCCGCGGCGCGGCTGGCGTGCCTGCATTTCCGGCGCTCAGTGCGGAAGGCGAAGGCGTGCGGATCCGCGTCTACGCCGATCGCGAGCAGGCGCAGGCCGCGCACCCCGGCGGCGTGCAGGCGCTGCTGCGGCGCGCGCTGGCCGACAAGCTCAAGCAGGCGCGCAAGCAGCTGCCGCTGTCGCCCAAGACCGGCCTGATGTATGCCGCCATCGAGAGCAGCGAACGCCTTCGCGAGGACCTGGTCGAGGCCGCGCTGAACGCGCTGGCCGGCGAGCGGCCGGCGCGCATCCGCACGCGCGAGGCCTTTGACGCCCTGGTCGCGGACGTCTCACGCGGCCTGTTTGCCGAGGCCATGCGCCGGCTGGAGCTGACCGAACGCATCGTCGCATCGTACGCCGAGCTGGTGCCGGCGCTGGAACAGAAGCTGATGGGCCACGGCACCGCCAGTTACGAGGACCTGCGTGCGCAGCTGAAAGCGCTGGTGCATCCGGGCTTCCTTCGCGACACGCCCTACGAGCGCCTGAGCGAACTGCCGAGGTATCTGAAGGCCATGCGACTGCGCGGCGAGCGCCTGCGCCAGGATCCGATCAAGGACCAGGCGCGCATGCTGGAGCTGATCCAGTTCCGCGAGGCCTTGGACGAAGCGCGGCATCGCGGCGTGGATGGGCGAGCGCCCTGGCAGGCCCTGCGCTGGGCGCTGGAGGAACTGCGGGTCTCGCTGTTCGCGCAGGAGCTGGGCACCCGCGACACCGTGTCGGCCAAACGCCTGGCGCGGCTGCTGGAGCAGGCGCGGGCGGCGGGGTGAGTCGCCGAGCGCGGATCATTCCAGGCGACGCACCTTCGCGCGCGTGTTGTAGCCCTCGACGCTCAGATACCAGGCACCGAACAGGCTCTTCTCGATCTTCACCTCCGGCGAGTCCAGATTGACTCCGGCCAGCCGACCTCCATCGGTCTGCTGCCAAACCTGTCCGTTCTCGAGTCGGAACACGGTGTTGCCGGTCCAGCCGCGGAAGCTGCCCAGCAGCCGGCTGCGAACCTCGTCATTCGCCGCATTGCGTTCTGCCGGCAGGCCGATCCGGTCATTGCGAACCGTCTCGGCCGGCATGGCTGTCAGCCCCTTGTCGACCAACCAGCGATTGAGGAAGGCGAGTTCTTCTGCGCTGAGCTTTTGCAGGCCGGCACGTTCGAACTCACGCTGGCTCATGCGCTCCTCCAGGCTGGAGAAGTCCTGCGCATGCAGGCTCAGGCTGGCGCCCGCAAGGGCGAAGGCGAGGGCGAGGCGGGTGGCGCGCATGAGGGAACGGTCCTGAAGATCGGGAGCGCCGAGTCTATGCAGTCACCGCGGCAGCCGCCAGCCCACGAAGCCCGCGCGGAGTGCCGCAGGGCCGGCAATCAGCTGACCCTGCGGGACGCGCCCGCCAATGCGCCCGCGGTGGCGGCGGTCAGAAACCGACGCTGAAACCCAGCACCACGCGCGATTCCGCCGTCTCGCCGAACAGGGCCTCACCCTTGGAGTTGGTGTCGTGATAGCTCAGGCTTGCGCTCACCGGACCGAAGTCGCGCGAGAGCCCCAGGCTCCAGTCCACGTAGGACTCGCTGCTGTCGCTGAGCGAGCCCGCAGCGAACCGGGAATAGCCGACTGCCGGGGTCAGGGTCAGTTCGCCCGGAAGCGCGATGTCATAGCCCAGGCCGACGTAGTAGCCGTCCACGTCGTAGTTGTAGATGTCGTCGGTGTAGGCCAGGGTGGCGCTGAGGTTGTCCAGTACCGTCAGGGTGAAGATCAGCTCGTTGTAGTTGAGCGCGCCTTCGTCCGGATAGACGTAGCGCAACACCTGCACATCGGCGGCGATGTTGTCGCTGATGTCGAACGCGTAGCCGGCGAAGAAATCGACCTCGGCATCGGCCTCGCTGTTGAAGTCCACTTGCGAGGCCCAGGTGCCGACATAGAAGCCGTTGTCGAAGCTGTAGCTGAGGCCGGCCTGGACTGCCGGATTCTGGTTGCTCTGGGATACGCCGCGGAAGACGTAGTCGGACACCACGCCGAGGTCGCCCGACAACTCGCCGGCGCTGGCGGGGCCTGCGATCAGGGCGGAGAGGGCGAGGGCGCCCGCGGCCCCGCGAATGGAACGTGCAAGTCGGTTGTGCATGCTGGCCTCTTTGCGCCTTGGAGCGCTGTTCATGGGTATCGGGAGGGGGCTGGCCGGTTTATCGCACTGCAGCATGGATGTTTCAAGCAGCGGTCCGGGCCGTGTCCGCAGGGTCGCAAGCGCGCGCGGGCAGCGCAAGCGGCCCCAAGCGTTCGCCTGCGGGCGTTCGGGAGGCGCGTGTTCGCCTGCTAGGCTTGCCCTCGCATGGATACCACCGAGCTGCGACATCTGCTGCACCTGCTGCTGGATCGAGGGCGGCTGCAGGCTTTCGCCCGCTTCCTGGCGCGCCGTTTCGTCGAGGATCGGTGCTTCGAGACTGCAAGCGGTCTGGCGTACGCGACCGTTTTCGCGATGGTGCCCTTTGCGGCGGCTGCGTTCGGCGTGATCAGCACCTTCCCGGTCTTTGAGGCCTGGAGCGAGCGGCTGACGGGCTTCCTGTTCAGCAATTTCGTGCCGGCAGCGGCTCGCACGGTCGAGGTCTGGGTGCGCGAATCGGCGGCCAGCGCTTCGAAGATGACGCTGGCCGGCGTGATCGGCCTGCTGGTCGTCGCGCTGCTGCTGATGAAGGGCATCGAGGACACTTTCAACCGGATCTGGCGGGTGCCGAGCGGCCGCGGGCCGGTGGCGCGCTTCCTGATGTACTGGGCCGCCTTGACCGTGGGGCCGCTGCTCGTGGTTGTCAGCCTGGCGCTGTCGTCCTACCTGTTCTCGCTGCCCATGCTTGCCGACGGCGCGCGCGCAGCGGGAACCCTGCTCCGGCTCACGCCCTTTCTTCTCGCCCTGTTCGGCTTCAGCTGCGCCTATCTGATCGTGCCCAACCGTCGGGTTCGCCTGCGCGATGCGCTGGCGGGCGGCCTGCTCGCGGCCCTGCTGTTCGAAGCCAGCAAGAGCGGACTCAGTCTGTATCTGCGCCAGGTGCCGACCTATGAGCAGATCTATGGCGCGCTGGCGGTGATTCCCATCTTCCTGCTCTGGGTGTACCTGGTATGGATTGCCGTGCTGCTGGGAGCGTCACTGGCGGCTTCACTGAGCGCCTTTCGCTACCTGCCGAGCGAGCGTCGGCTGCCCGAGGGGCTGGAGCTGCTCGGCCTTCTGCGCTTGCTGGGGCGATTCGCCCAGGCCCAGATCTATGGTCGTGCGCTTGAGGTGGATGAGCTGCGTCGCCTGGAATCGTCGCTGTCGGATGACACGCTCATGCGCATGCTGGAGCGCCTGACAGAGCTGAAGGTGGTGCAGCGCGCGGAGGCCGGTGGGTGGCTTCTGGTGCGCGACCTCGATCACCTGAGCCTGGGGGAGCTCTACCGTGGCGCCCGTCTGCGCGTGCCTCTGGAAGCGCCACCTGCGGAGCTGCTGGAGGACGCCATCGGCCAGCGCATCGGCGCGCGCCTGCAGTCCCTCGCAGACAATGTCGCAGCGGCACTGGACACGCCGCTCTCGCACTGGCTGAGCGACACTCCGGCCATCGAGGCCATGCCATCAGTGCCGCCTCAAGCCTTCGAGGACACCGCCCGATGAGTCTGCTGCCTTTGCCCCTGTCGAGTCTCCCTTCCGCTGCGCGGTCCGATCTCGACCCGCAGGGCGATGCTGCGCGGAGGGGCGGAGTCGCGCGCGGCCTGCTGCTTGCGGCAGGGCTTGCCCTTGCGACGTGGGCCGCGGGTGCCGTCGGCGCTCCACCGCTGCCTGAAGACGGCGCAGCGATCGAGCTGGCGCTGCCGACCCTGGAGCATGGCGAGTACGACATTGGCGATGCGCGCGGCCGTTGGGTGGTGGTGAACTACTGGGCGACCTGGTGCGCGCCTTGCCGAAAGGAAATGCCCGAGCTCGATGCCCTGCATCGCGAGCGCGAGGACATCGAGGTGCTGGGTCTCGCGTTTGAGGAGATCGAGCCGGCCGACATGCGCGACTTCCTCGCCGGGCGCCCGGTCAGCTACCCCATCGCGATCGTCGATGTGTACGCGCCGCCGGCGGCTTTCGAGGTGCCGCGCGGCATGCCGATGACCTACCTGATCGATCCCCAGGGCCGCATCGCCCATCGCTGGCTGGGGCCGGTGACCCAGGCCGAGATCGAAGCGCGGGTGGATGCGAGCGGGGATTAGGGATCGGGGATTCGGGATTCGAAGCCCGTGCAATCAAGGTTGCAGGCGCCGTAGCTGGCGCGTCCAGGGGCGGCCGCAGCCAGCGGCTGGTTCTCGCATGCCCTCAGCGTGAAAGGGCGCGGATCGCTTCGTCCAGGCCGCGCAGGCTCATCGGATACATGCGCTGCTCGATCAGCTGACGCACCAGCCCGACCGAGACCGTGTAGTCCCAGGCGGGCCGGGGCAGGGGATTGATCCAGGCCGCGCGGCGGAAGTGGGCAAACAGGCGCTGCAGCCAGGCGGCGCCGGCCTCGGTGTTGTCGTGCTCGACGCTGCCGTGGACGTGGGTGATCTCGTAAGGCGCCATCGCGGCGTCGCCGACGATGACGAGGCGCCAGTCCGGCGGCAGGCGATGGATCAGGTCGAGCGTCGGCGTGCGTTCGCTGCGGCGGCGCGCATTGCTGCGCCACACCGACTCGTAGACGCAGTTGTGGAAGTAGTAGTGCTCGATGTGCTTGAACTCGCTGCGCGCAGCCGAGAACAGTTCCTCGCAAACGCGCACGTGGTCGTCCATCGAGCCGCCGATGTCGAGCAGCAGCAGCACCTTGACCGCGTTGTGGCGTTCGGGACGCAGCTGGATGTCGAGCAGGCCCGCATTGCGGGCGGTGCCGGCCAGCGTGCCGTCAAGATCCAGCTCGGTGGCCGCACCCTCGCGGGCGAAACGGCGCAGGCGGCGCAGGGCCAGCTTGATGCTGCGGGTGTTGAGCTCGACGCTGTCGTCGAGGTCGCGGAAGCTGCGCTGCTCCCATACCTTGACCGCGCGGCGGTGGCCGGCCGACTGCGAACCCAGGCGGATGCCTTCGGGGTGGTAGCCGTGCGCGCCGAAGGGGCTGGTGCCGCCGGTACCGATCCAGCGGTTGCCGCCGCTGTGCCGGTCCTTCTGCTCGGCGAGGCGTTCGCGGAAGGCCTCCAGCAGCTTGTCGAGCCCTCCCAGCGATTCGATCAGCGCCTTCTCCTCGTCGCTGAGCTGTCGCTGTACCGCGCGCTGCAGCCACTCCGGCGGCACTTCGGCACGCAGGCCTTCGCCGATCACCTCCTGCGCCGCCAGCCACTGGCCGAAGGCGCGGTCGAAGCGGTCGAAGTGACGCTCGTCCTTGACCAGCAGGGCGCGCGCCAATGCGTGCAATTCCTCAAGGTCGGCGAAGGCCAGTCCCCGCTCAAGTGCAGCGTGCAGGTCCAGCAACTCGCGCAGGCTGACTGGCACGCCGCTGCTGCGCAGGCGTTCGAACAGGCCGATGAACACAGGCTCAGCCCTGGCCGCGGCGGGTCATGAAGGCCAGCCGCTCCAGCAACTGCACGTCCTGCTCGTTCTTGACCAGGGCGCCGGCCAGCGGCGGAATCGCGCGCCGCGGATCGCGCTCGCGCAGCACGGCCTCGGGCACTTCGTCCGCCAGCAGCAGCTTGATCCAGTCGATCAGCTCCGAGGTCGACGGCCGCTTCTTCAGGCCCGGGATTTCGCGAAGCTGGAAGAACACCTCCAGCGCCTCGCGCACCAGGCTCCCCGAGATGCCGGGAAAGTGCACGTCGACGATGCGCTTCAGGGTCTCGCGGTCCGGGAAAGCGATGTAGTGGAAGAAGCAGCGGCGCAGGAAGGCGTCGGGCAGCTCCTTCTCGTTGTTGGAGGTGATCAGGATGATCGGTCGATGCTGCGCACGCACGGTCTCGCCGGTCTCGTGCACGAAGAACTCCATGCGGTCGAGCTCCTGCAGCAGGTCGTTCGGGAACTCGATGTCGGCCTTGTCGATCTCGTCGATCAGCAGCACGCAGCGGCGCTCATGGGTGAAGGCTTCCCACAGCTTTCCAGGGCGGATGTAGTTGCGCACCTCCTCGACGCCGGCCACGCCCAGCTGCGAGTCGCGCAGGCGGCTGACCGCGTCGTACTCGTAGAGGCCGTGGATGGCGCGGGTGGTGGACTTCACGTGCCAGCTGATCAGCGGGGCGTCGAGGCTGGTCGCGAGCTCCTCGGCCAGCAGGGTCTTGCCGGTGCCCGGCTCGCCCTTGATCAGCAGCGGGCGCTGCAGGGTGATGGCGGCGTTGACCGCCTGCTTCAGTTCGGAGGTCGCGATGTATCGCTGGGTGCCATCGAAGCGCATGTCGAAGGGGATCTCGTCGAAGGGGTTTGACGCGGGCGTGCCGGATCATTATGATTCCGCGGCTCACGGTATGGCGCGCAAGCGCGGTGCCGGCTGCTGCGCAAGCCCCGGGGTATAGCACAGCTTGGTAGTGCGTCTGCTTTGGGAGCAGAAGGTCGGGGGTTCGAATCCCTCTACCCCGACCAGCCGCCGCGAAAGCGTCGGTCTGGCCAGCGATCTTCCGGGCAGCGCCGAGGGTTTGGACACCGATATCTGCCGATTGCATGCGCCTGTAGCTCAATCGGATAGAGCACCGGCCTTCTAAGCCGGTGGTTGCAGGTTCGATTCCTGCCAGGCGCGCCAGCAGCACAGATTCAATGGTGGATGTAGCTCAGTTGGTTAGAGCACTGGATTGTGATTCCAGATGTCGCGGGTTCGAGTCCCGTCTTCCACCCCAGCACCCGGATGCGGCACAATGCGCGTCCGCCGCGGCAGCAGGTCCCTCGCAGGGGCGCTGACGCGGTTACAGTCCAGGTCGGGCCGTTAGCTCAATTGGTAGAGCAGCGGACTCTTAATCCGTAGGTTCTAGGTTCGAGTCCTAGACGGCCCACCACCCTCTTCTCCGCGCTCGCGGAGGCACCCCGGACCGGATCAGGCGAAAGTGGCGGAACTGGTAGACGCGCTGGATTTAGGTTCCAGTGGGGTACCCCGTGAGAGTTCGAGTCTCTCCTTTCGCACCAGTCCGACGGCGCCCTACACGAGCGCGGCGTGGCAGCGGCGGGTGCCCGGCCTGTGCCTACCAGCTTGAGAGTGGGCGGCTGCGCGATCCGGGCGAGCGATCCCGGAGCGGCGGCTGCCCTTGTCCATTCCAGGAGTCGTCATGCAAGTCTCGGTTGAAAACGTCGGCAAGCTCGAGCGCAAGCTCACCGTCCGCCTTCCCGCTGAAGGTCTGAAGTCGCAGGTGTCCAATCGCCTGCGCGAGCTGGGCCGCACCGTGCGCCTGGCTGGCTTCCGCCCGGGCAAGGTGCCGCCGAAGGTGATCGAGCAGCGCTTTGGCGCGCAGGTGCGCGCGGAAGCCCTGGGTGAAGTCATCCGCCAGGGCTTCAGCGAAGCGGTCGAGCAGCAGAAGCTGCGTCCGGCCGTGGCGCCGAGCATCGAGGCGACTTCCACCGGCGAAGATGGCGAAGTGGCCTTCATCGCCACCTTCGAGGTCATGCCCGAGATCGGCACCATCGATGTGTCCGGCCTCAAGATCGAGAAGCCGGTGTCGAGCGTCGAAGACGCCGACGTCGATCGCATGATCGAGACCCTGCGCCTGCAGCGCCGCAGCTGGACCCCGGTCGAGCGCGCCGCCGAGGCCGGCGACATGGTGATGTTCGAGTCCAGCGCCAGCACCGACGCCGGCCGCGTGCCCGCCGAGGGCGTCGAGCGCGCCGGCACCATTATCGGGTCCGGCGCCATCCTGCCGGCACTGGAGGAAAAGCTGATCGGCCTGGCGGCCGGCCAGGAATCCGAGTTCGAGGTTGCCTTCCCGGCCGACTACCGCGCCACCGCGCTGGCCGGCAAGACCGCGAAGATGAGCGTGAAGATCGTCCGCGTCTCCGAGCCGAAGCTGCCCGAGATCGATGCCGACTTCATCCGCAGCTTTGGCGTGGCTGAGGCCGATGTCGACAGCTTCCGCCGCGAAGTGCGCGCCAACCTGGAGCGTGAGCTCAAGGGTGCGCTGATGGCGCGCCTGAAGACGCAGGTCGTCGACAAGCTGCTGGCGGCGCATGCCGATCTTGAGCTGCCTTCGCGCATGATCGAATCCGAAGCTCAGGCGCTGGCCCGCCAGGCCGAACAGCAGGCCGCACAGCAGGGCAACCCGGGCGCCAAGGCCGACCCCGCGCTGTTCCTGGACACCGCCAAGCGTCGCGTCGCCGCCGCCGTGCTGCTGGGCGAGCTGGCCCGCCAGAACGAGCTGCGCCTCGACATGGGCCGCCTCACCGAAACCCTGAACCTGATCGCTTCGACCTACGAGGATCCGAGCGAGGTGGTTGAACTCTACAGGCGCGAACCCCAGTTGATGCAGGGTCTGCAGAGCCGCGTCATCGAGGATCAGGTCATCGACTGGATCGCCGATCACGCCGACCTCACCGAGCAGAAGCTGGACTTCCAGGACGTGATGCGCCCGATGGCGGCCTGATCGACCTCCGGCTCCTGATCGCAACGGCCGCCGCGCGACCCGCTGGCGGCCGTTTCGTTTTCGGCTAGGCTGAAACGGCAAGCGACACTGGCACATGTACATCAAGGCCGGCCCATCGAAACCCGCACCTCGACGCCGGCGCATCGAACACGCCCACGAAGGACGCATTCCCATGAGCATCACCAACCTCAACCTGGTGCCGATGGTGGTCGAACAGACCAGCCGCGGCGAACGCGCCTATGACATCTACAGCCGGCTGCTGAAGGAGCGCGTGATCTTCCTGGTCGGCCCGATCGACGACCACATGGCCAATGTGGTGGTGGCGCAGCTGCTGTTCCTGGAGTCCGAGAACCCGGACAAGGACATCCACCTCTACATCAACAGCCCCGGTGGCGTAGTCACCGCCGGCATGGCGATCTACGACACCATGCAATACATCAAGCCGGACGTCAGCACCATGTGCATCGGCCAGGCCGCGAGCATGGGCGCGCTGCTGCTGGCTTCCGGCAAGGCCGGCAAGCGCTACGCGCTGCCGCATTCGCGGGTGATGATCCACCAGCCGCTGGGCGGCTATCAGGGCCAGGCCAGCGACATCGAGATCCACACGCGCGAGATCCTGACCATCCGCGATCGCCTGAACAACATCCTCGCCCACCACACCGGCCAGCCGGTCGAGCAGATCGCCCGCGATACCGATCGCGACAATTTCCTGTCGGCGGTCCAGGCACGCGATTACGGCCTGATTGACGCAGTGCTCGAGCGCCGTGCCGACGACACCGTCAAGGCCGGCTGAGGGCGCCGCCGGGTAGGCACGGGCTTCGCGCAGGCGTGAAGCCTGCGTCGGAGCGCGCCGGGAGGCCTGTGCTATTCTCCGGGCCATTCGCCCGCAGCACGGCCTCCAGCCTGCCTCCGGTGATCCAAGTTATTGAACAGGCTGCAAATCGGGGCGCATCGATGGGCGCCACCGGGAGGCCAAGGCGGCCTCCGACGCATCTCCACAGGTCCATCGGGACGACAGACGAATGAGTGACGAGCGACAGGGCAGGACGGGCGAAGGCGGCAAGATCCTCTACTGCTCCTTCTGCGGGAAGAGCCAGCACGAGGTGCGCAAGCTGATTGCGGGGCCCAGCGTGTTCATCTGCGATGAGTGCGTCGAGCTGTGCAACGACATCATCCGCGAAGAGCTCGAAGAGAAGGGCGCTGCGAGCCGCAGCCATCTGCCCAAGCCGCGCGAAATCATGGAGGCGCTCGACCAGTACGTGGTCGGCCAGGCGCGCGCCAAGCGCACGCTGGCGGTGGCGGTCTACAACCACTACAAGCGCGTCGAGAGCCGCTCGCGCAACGATGAAGTCGAGCTGTCCAAGTCGAACATCCTGCTGATCGGCCCGACCGGTTCGGGCAAGACGCTGCTGGCCGAAACCCTGGCCCGCCTGCTCAACGTGCCCTTCACGATCGCCGATGCGACCACGCTGACCGAAGCCGGCTACGTCGGCGAAGACGTCGAGAACATCATCCAGAAGCTGCTGCAGAAGTGCGATTACGACGTCGAGAAGGCGCAGACGGGCATTGTCTACATCGATGAGATCGACAAGATCTCGCGCAAGAGCGAGAACCCGTCGATCACCCGCGACGTGTCCGGCGAAGGCGTGCAGCAGGCCCTGCTGAAGCTGATCGAAGGCACGGTCGCGTCGGTGCCGCCGCAGGGCGGGCGCAAGCATCCGCAGCAGGAGTTCCTGCAGGTCGACACCCGCAACATCCTGTTCATCTGCGGCGGTGCCTTTGCCGGGCTGGAGAAGGTCATCCAGCAGCGTTCGCTGGACAACTCCGGCATCGGTTTCGGTGCCAACGTGCGCAGCAAGGACCAGAAGCCCAATGTCGGCCGCCTGCTGGCCGACGTCGAGCCGGAGGACCTGATCAAGTTCGGTCTGATCCCCGAATTCGTCGGCCGCCTGCCGGTGCTGGCGACGCTGGAGGAACTCGACGAGACGGCGCTGGTGCGCATCCTCACCGAGCCGAAGAACGCCATCACCAAGCAGTTCAAGCGTCTGTTCGAGCTGGAAGGCGTCGAGCTCGAGTTCCGCCCGGACGCGCTGACCGCCGTCGCCCGCAAGGCGCTGGCGCGCAAAACCGGCGCGCGCGGCCTGCGCACCATCCTGGAGCAGGTCCTGCTCGATACGATGTTCGAGCTGCCCTCGCTGGAGAACGTGTCCAAGGTGGTGGTTGACGAAAGCGTGATCAACAACCAGTCCGAGCCCTTCATCATCTACGAGAACACCGCGCCGGCCCCGGCCAAGGCGGCCTCTGAGTAGCGGCCAGCAGCGCCGGCGGTAGCGAAGAGTCCAGCCCTCGCGGGCCCACCGCGGGGGCTTTTCTTTTCCGCAGTCCGATCCGGGCGGGCGACGTGCCGGTTCAGGCAGCTGCGGTGGAGTTCTTGCATGCTGGCCGTGCAGCTCCAAGGAGCCATGGCCCGCCCCTTGCGTGTCGCGTTCGCGCCCGCATCTGATAGGCCCATGGGCCGCGGCGATCTCGCCGTCGGCCGAACAGGAGAATCTCATGAGCGATGCATCCATCACCGCGCGCGTCGAGCTGCCCGTCCTGCCGCTGCGGGACGTGGTGGTCTATCCGCATATGGTCATCCCGCTGTTCGTCGGGCGCGAGAAGTCCATGCTCGCCCTGGATGCGGCGATGGCCGGCGACAAGCAGATCCTGCTGATCGCGCAGAAGGCGGCCGATATCGATGACCCGTCGCCCGCCGACCTCTACGCCACCGGCACGCTCGCGCAGGTGCTGCAGCTGCTCAAGTTGCCCGATGGCACGGTCAAGGTGCTGGTGGAGGGCGTCGCCCGCGCCCGCGTCGAGCACGTCGAGGTGCGCGAGGGCGCCCTGTATGCGCGCGCCGATGTCGTCGACTCGATCCACGACCGCGAGCCGCGCGAGCTGGCGGTGATCCAGCAGTCCCTGCTCGGCCTGTTCGAGCAGTACGTGAAGTCGAACCGCAAGATCCCGCCGGAGCTGCTGTCCACGCTGGGAGGTATCGACGACGCCTGTCGCCTGGCGGATACCGTCGCTGCGCATCTGGGCGTGCGCCTGTCGGAGAAGCAGAACCTGCTGGAGGCGCTGGAGATCGGCCGCCGCATGGAGCTGCTGATCGGCCTGGTCGAAGGCGAGATCGACGTGCAGCAGATCGAGAAGCGCATCCGCGGCCGGGTCAAGTCGCAGATGGAGAAGAGCCAGCGCGAGTACTACCTCAACGAGCAGATGAAGGCCATCCAGAAGGAACTGGGTGAGCTCGACGACGCGCCGAACGAGATCGAGGAGCTGGCGCGCCGGATCAACGCTGCCGGCATGCCGAAGGAAGTCGAGGCCAAGGCGCGCACCGAGCTCAACAAGCTGAAGCAGATGTCGCCGATGTCGGCCGAGGCCACCGTCGTGCGCAACTACATCGACTGGATGGTCGGGGCGCCCTGGAAGCTGCGCACCCGCGTCCGCCGCGACCTGCGCAGCGCCCAGCAGGTGCTGGACGCCGACCACTACGGCCTGGAGAAGGTCAAGGAGCGCATCCTCGAATACCTCGCTGTGCAGCAGCGCGTGCGCACCATGAAGGCGCCGATCCTGTGTCTCGTTGGCCCGCCCGGCGTGGGCAAGACCTCGCTGGGGCAGTCGATCGCGAAAGCCACCAACCGCAAGTTCGTGCGCATGAGCCTGGGCGGGGTGCGCGATGAGGCCGAGATCCGCGGCCATCGCCGCACCTACATCGGTTCGATGCCTGGCCGCATCATCCAGAACCTGTCGAAGGTGAAGAGCCGCAACCCGCTGTTCGTGCTCGACGAGATCGACAAGATGAGCATGGACTTCCGCGGCGACCCCAGCTCGGCCCTGCTGGAGGTGCTGGACCCGGAGCAGAACAGCGCCTTCGCCGACCACTACCTCGAGGTCGACTTCGACCTGTCGGAGGTGATGTTCGTGGCGACCGCGAACTCGCTGAACATTCCCGGCCCGCTGCTGGACCGCATGGAGGTCATCCGCATCCCGGGCTATACCGAGGACGAGAAGCTCAGCATCGCCCAGCGCTACCTGCTGCCGAAGCAGATCAAGGCCAACGGCCTGAAGCCCAGCGAGCTCAGCGTGGATACCGAAGCCCTGCGTGCGGTGATCCGCTACTACACGCGCGAATCCGGCGTGCGCAATCTTGAGCGCGAGGTGTCCAAGATCTGCCGCAAGGTGGTGAAGTCGCTGCTGCTGCAGCCTCCGGCCGCCAAAGGCGCGGAAGCCAAGACCGCAAAGGGCAAGGCGAAGAAGCTGCCGAAGCTGCGTCCGGCCAAGGCCAGCGTGGCGGTGACGGCCGACAACCTGTCCGACTTCCTGGGCGTGCGCCGCTTCGACTTCGGTCGCGCCGAGAAGGACAACGAGATCGGTCTGGTCACCGGGCTCGCCTGGACCGAGGTGGGCGGCGACCTGCTGCAGATCGAAGCGACCGTCGTGCCTGGCAAGGGCGCGCTGATCCACACCGGCCAACTCGGCGACGTGATGCAGGAATCGATCAAGGCCGCGCAGAGCGTGGTCCGTTCGCGTGCTGAACGGCTGGGGCTGGATCCGGAGTTCTATCAGAAGCTGGACATCCACGTGCACGTGCCCGAGGGCGCAACGCCGAAGGACGGTCCCAGTGCGGGCATCGCCATGTGCACGGCACTGGTTTCCGTGCTTACCCGTGTGCCGATCCGGTCCGACGTGGCGATGACCGGTGAGATCACCCTGCGTGGCCGCGTGCTGCCGATCGGCGGCCTGAAGGAAAAGCTGCTGGCGGCCCTGCGCGGCGGCATCCGCACCGTGATCATCCCCGAGGAAAACGCCAAGGACCTGGCCGACATCCCCGCCAACGTGACCGAGGGGCTCGACATCCGGCCGGTGCGCTGGATCGACGAGGTGCTCGACATCGCCCTCGTGCGGCCGGTCGCGCAGCCGGGCAAGCCGGTTGCGCCGACGGCTCGCGCCGCGCGCAAGCCTGCCAAGGTGGCCAAGACGGTGGCGCGTCGGCGGGTGGCGGAAAAGGCGCGTCGACCGCATTGACATGGGAGACGCGCGCATCTCGACGCGCGCATCTCGACGTGGAAATCCAATGTTGGCTTTGCCGCGCGCTTGCTGTAAGCTGCGCGGCCTTCTCGGGTGCTTAGCTCAGTGGTAGAGCGTCTCCCTTACAAGGAGAGGGTCGGGGGTTCGAAACCCTCAGCACCCACCACGGAGTCATCCGGGGCGCTGTCGAAAAAAGTTGTAGACAGCGGTAGAGTTGACCAGCATAATGCTGGGCTTAGCGCGGAGTGGTAGTTCAGTCGGTTAGAATACCGGCCTGTCACGCCGGGGGTCGCGGGTTCGAGTCCCGTCCACTCCGCCATCTCTTCAAGGGCGCCCGCGTGGCGCCCTTGTTTTTTTCCGGGCACGGTTCCCGTGCCCGCAACCCGAGCACGGTCGAATTCGCATGCTGCAGACACTGCGTGAGAAAACCACCGGCTGGGTCGCCGTCGTCATCGTCGGTGCACTCGCCATCCCCTTCGCGTTCGTCGGCATCGAGAACTATCGAGCCGACTCGATCGCCGACTATGTCGCCAAGGTGGGCGACATCGAGATCAGCCGGGACGACTTCAACCGACGCTTCGAGAACTACGTCGCGCAGGCGCAGCAGATGATGGGCGAGTCCTTCCAGCGCAGCCTGGTGGATACACCCGAATCGCGCCGCCAGGTGCTGGACAGGATGATCGACGAGGCCCTGTTCCGCAGCGCCGGACAGGAGCTCGGCCTGCAGGTGACGCCGGAGCGACTGCGCGATGAGATCCAGGGCATTCCCTCGCTGCAGGTGGCCGGCCAGTTCAGTCCCGAGCTCTACCGCGACCTGCTGTCCCGCGAGCGCCTGACGGCCAGCGGCCTGGAGCAGCTGCTGGCGCGCGACATCCAGTCCTCGATCCTGCCGGAAACCATCGGCCGCAGCGCGATCGTGCCTCCCGCCTACATCGATGGCTTCATCGCCCTGCGGGACCAGAAGCGCAGCTTCCGCTACCTCGAACTGCCGGTGCCGGTGCTGGCGCAGAGCCCCGACGAGGAGGCGCTGAAGGCCCACTACGAGGCCAATGTCGACAAGTACCGCAGCGACGAGACCGTCAGCATCGAATACATCGTGCTCGACCCGGCCAGCGTTCCGGTGGTCGAGGAAGTCGACGACGAAACGTTGCGCCAGCGCTACGAAGAAGCCGGCCGCCGCTTCGTCGAGCCCGAGCAGCGCCTGGCCTCGCACATCCTGATCCGCGTGCCCGCGAACGCCGATGCTGCCACCGAGTCCGAAGCCCTGGCCAAGGCCGAGGCGGCACTGGCCCAGGCGCGCGCCGAGGGTGCCGACTTCGCCGCGATTGCGCGCGAGGTTTCCGAAGATCCCGGCTCGCGCAACACTGGCGGCGATCTCGGCTGGCTGGAGCGTGGCTTTACCGATGCGGCTTTCGAGGAAGCGCTGTTCGCGATGTCGGCCGGCACGATCAGCGAGCCGGTCAAGTCGGCCGAGGGCTGGCACGTCATCCAGCTGCGCGAAGTCCGCGCGGAAGTCGCCAAGCCCTTCGAGGAGGTTCGCGAAGAGCTGCGCGCCGAGTACATCAGCTCCGAGCGTGAGCGTGAACTCAGCGACCGCGCGGCGCGCATGTACGACCTGATCCTGAAGGATCCGACCGCGCTCGAGTCCACCGCCGCCGACCTCGGCCTCGAGATCAAGACCGCAGGCCCGCTGACCCGTGAGGCGGGTGTTGATCCGATCACCCAGGAGCCGCGCGTGCGAGAAGCCGCGTTCTCGACGCCGGTGGTGGAGGACCGCCTGGTCAGCGATGTGCTGGAACTTGCCAACGGGCAGCGCGTCGCGCTGCGCGTCACCGAGCATGCCCGCCCGGAAACCCTGGCCTTCGACGTGGTTCGCGTACGCGTGCTGGCCGAAGTCAGCGAGGCCATGCTCGCCGAGCAGGCTGAGGCCGAGGCCGCCGCCTTGCTCGCCCGGATCGAGAGCGGTGAGCTGACGCTCGATGCCGCCGCCGAGGCGCGCGAGTTGGAGGTGAAGACTGGCGATGCCCTGGGCCGCAACGCGTTCACCGTCAACCCCGCACTGCTGCAGGAAGTGTTCCGCATGCAGGCCCCCAGTGCCGAGGCGCCGACACGCGCGCAGTTCGATGTCGGCGGCTCGGCGCATGCGCTGGTCGAGCTCACTTCGGTGCAGGCGGGCGATGCGGCCGCTGTGCCGCAGGCCGAGCGCGATGCACTGGCCGAGCAGATCGCGCAGGCGCTGGGCGAGGCCGAGGCCAAGGAGCTCGCCGCGGCGCTGCGCCAGCGCGTACCCGTCACGCTGGCGGAAGAGCGCCTCTGATCTCCGGCACACGCTACGCCTGAAACGCAAACGGCCCGCATCGCGCGGGCCGTTTGCGTTTCGCGATTCGCGGGACGCGTCGTCGATCAGACGTCGATGCCGGTCATGCCCAGCACGTTGTAGCCGCAGTCGACATAGGTCACTTCGCCGGTGACGCCCGCCGCGAGGTCGGAGCACAGGAAGGCGCCGACATTGCCGACATCCTCGATCGTCACGTTGCGACGCAGCGGCGCGTACTCGGCAACATGGGTGAGCATCTTGCGCAGGCTGCCCACGCCGGACGCGGCGAGCGTTTTGATCGGGCCCGCGGACACCGCGTTGACGCGGGTGCCTTCCGGGCCGAGGTTCAGGGCCAGATAGCGCACGCAGGACTCGAGGCTGGCCTTGGCCAGGCCCATCACGTTGTAGTTGGCCAGCGCGCGCTCGGCACCAAGGTAGCTGAGGGTGAGGATGCTGCCGTTGCGACCCTGCATCAGCGGACGGGCGGCCTTGGCGAGGGCGGCGAGGCTGTAGCTGGAGATGTCGTGCGCGATGCGGAAGTTCTCGCGGGTCAGCCCGTCGAGGAACTGGCCATCCAGCGCTTCGCGCGGTGCGAAGCCGACCGAATGCACCAGCACGTCGAGGTGGCCCCAGCGCTGTCCGAGCTCGGCCATCACCGCGTCGATCTGGTCATCGTGGGCGACGTCGCAGGGCAGCACCGGGCCACCGCCGAACTCCGCTGCCGCTTCCTCGACGCGCGAGCGCAGCTTTTCGCCCTGGTAGGTAAAGGCCAGCTCTGCGCCCTGCTTGTACATGGCTTCGGCGATGCCCCAGGCGATCGAACGCTGGCTGGCGATGCCGACGATCAGCGCGCGTTTGCCCTGCATGAATCCCATAGTTCCTCCTGCTGTGCGAGTGCGGCGGCGGGCCGTTCTTCAGGAGCTGGCGCCGCTGCCGGTGGATGCGCTTGCCGCTGCGCGGCGAATACGCTGGCGTATGCGGTCGTACGTCCGTCCGCAGGCGCGCAAGTGTGCACGCAGCGGCCGGCAGGCGCTATCCGAGCACTGCTTTGCTCAGTCTCCGGAGCCCGCGATGTCTGCCGTTTTGAGTGATACCAGGACGCGCGCAAGAACCACGCGTCGCGGCAGCAGCCACTGCCTGGGGGGCGCTCTAGGGAGCCTCTGATTTGTTCGGAGGTTCCGCCGGCCATGGAGGGCCGGCTCGCGAATCAAGCACGCAAGTGCTTGATTCGTGCAAGCCGCGTCCGGACATGCGCCGGACGCGGCGTGGGCTGGCAAGTCCAGGATGGACTTGTTCAGACCTTCACTAGCGGGCCTGCGGCGGCGCTTCCAGATGCAGCTGCTGACCGATGCGCAGCACCGACTTCGCCGACAGTTTGTTCCACTGTTGAAGTTCCGCGACGCGCACGCCGTGCCGACGCGCGATCGTCGACAGCGTGTCTCCGGCCACGACGGTGTACACGCGCGGCTCGGGCAGCGGGATTGCGCCGCTCTGCACGCGATCGACGAAGGCCAGCAGTTCGGCCGCGGCGTTCTCGGGCAGCAGCAGTTCGCTGTCGCCGCGCGCGGGCGTGTTCGGTCGCAGCAGGGGGTTCAGGCTCCGCAGGGTGTCAGCCGGTACGCCCGAGGCCTCGCTCAGCAGATCCAGCCGCTGCAAGCGCCGCGGCGCTGCCACCCGCGCCAGCGGCTCGAAGCCCTGCGGATCCGGCAGTTCAATGCCGAAACGTTCGGGTTCGCTGAGCATGCAGGCCCAGGCCTTGAGCTTCTCGACGTACTCGTAGGTGCCACGGGCGAGGCCCTGCGGAAGCTGTCCTGGCGGCGGCGGGGCCTCGAGTCGCTCCAGCAGCTTGCGCAGCCGGAACGCACCGGCGTTGTAGCCGGCTGCGGCCAGGGCCCAGTCGCCGTGATCCGCATGCAGGTCACCGAGGAAGTCGAGCGCGGCTTCGGTGGCATCGACCACCGAGTAGCGCTCGTCGCGCTCGGCTGAGACCTGCAGCCCGAAATGACGCGCGGTGTCGGCGGTGAACTGCCACATGCCCGCCGGGCCCTGCGCCGAGCGTGCCTGCGGGCGATAGGTACTCTCGATGATCGGGATCAGCGCGAACTCGCCCGGCAGCCCGGCGGCTTCGATCTGGCCGAGCACGTAATCGAGCAGGGGCAGCATCGATTCGATGCGGCTGCCGAAGCGCGCGGGCTGCGGTGCGTACAGGCGCACCCACTGCGCCTGCTGCTGCGAACCCTCGCAGTGGCTTGAGCCGAGACTCGCGCGCAGGCGCTCGAACAGATCCGGTGGCGGTGGTGGTGGGCTGGGTGGCGGCGTTGGCGCTGCGGAGGGGGCGGGTGCGGGCACCGATGGCGCCGTTTCCGCAGGCTCCATGGGAGCCGCGGGCTGCGGACGCAGCGGCACCTGGCAGGCGGCGAGCAGCAGCGCCAGCACGGCGCCGCCGGCGGGACGCCAGCGCTTGGCGATGTGTCTCAGCCCTACACGCAAGGATGGGACGGGGTGGCGACCGCGACTCATGCGACCGCACTCATCGGAAGCCGTCCTTCCAGGCGCGCAGCGCGCCGAAGACCTGCTCGGGCAGAGGCAGCTCGCGCCCGCACCAGGCTTCGGCGGCAGCGCGTATCTCGGGCCGATCGACGCGAAGAAAGGGATTGCATGCAAGCTCCGAGGCGAGGCTGACCGGCAGGCTGGGCTGCCCCGCAGCGCGCGCCTCGGCGATCGCCCGCTCGCGCTCACGCAGCGCCACGTTGTGCGGATCGACGGAGCGTGCGAAGCGGGCATTGCTGGCGCTGTATTCGTGCGTGCAGCAGACCAGGGTGTCGCCTGGTAGCGACGCGAGGCGCTGCAGCGAAGCGTGCATCTGCTCCGGACTGCCCTCGAACAGTCGACCGCAGCCCAGACTGAACAAGGTGTCGCCGCAGAACAGATGACCGGCGCAGACATAGCTGAGGTGCGATCGCGTGTGGCCGGGCGTGGCGATGACCTGCACTGGCGCGTTCCATCCTGCGATCGCCAGCACTTCGCCGTCGCGAACCACGTTGAGGTCACCCGGAATCCGTGCGTCGTCCGGCGCGAAGCAGGGCAGGCCGATCCGCGCCTGCAGCTGCTCGACGCCACCGACGTGGTCCGCATGGTGATGGGTGACCAGGATCGCCCGGATGTCCAGACCCGCGGCCTGTGCGCGCAGCACCGGCTCGGCGTCGCCGGGATCGACGACAATCGCGGTGCGGTCCGGCGCCGCAAGCAGCCAGACGTAGTTGTCGTCGAAGATGGGCAGGGCAGCGAGTGTGAACACGCGGGAAGGCACAGCATCGAGGGGCGCAGAGTCTGGCAGATGCCCGGCAGGCACGCATGACGCGCTGCCAACAGCGCTGGCCTTCCATGGTGCCGGTGGTGGCGCCTGGGAATGGGCGCAGTGGGCGCGCGCCTGGCAGGCCCGTGGTGGCCGCTTCCGGGCGGCCGACTTCAGTCGCGCCGCAGCGCAGCCGGACATCGAATGGTGTCATCTCCTGGCGTCATTGCGACAGGTGCATGCCGGGCATTCCGCATCCGTATTGCTAGGCGCGAGCTTCAGCGGCCTCGTCGCCTGCGCGCTCGCGGCGGACCTTGGTGCGCGCGCACTGGTGCTGCTGAATCCGCTGCTGCCCAGCGGCGATCACTCTGCTGCACCGCCGCAGCGCGGTCCGATGCGGGCCTGGGGCCTGCGGGCGAGCGCAGCAGGCACGCGGCGGGCCATACCGGAGCTGTCCGACGCCGAGGTCGCCATTGGCTTCCGCCGCTGGAGCGACTTCAGCGCCCAATTGATCCAACAGGTGCAGATGTTGCCGATGCCGGCGCGGCCTGCCTGTCCCGTGCTGATCCTGTCTTCGCGTGAGGATGCGGAGATCGACCGCGCCGCGCTGTCGGCGCTCGCGGCCGCATGGTCGGCGAGCCTGGTCGAGTTGCCCGGTTCGCACGTGTCGCCGCTGCTGGGCCATGCCTGGTCGGCAGCGTTCAATATCGTCGAGGCATGGCTCGCGACGCTTGATCTGCCCAGCGCTTGAGCACTGTGTCGGGTGCATCGCAGGAAGGGCGGTGCCGTCTGCGCGCATCAGCGCATACGGCGCGCCCTGCAGGTTTCCGTCGCTCCCCTGGCAGCGTTGTTCAGCCGCGGCTTGCCTTGCTTCCTGCGCGCTGAACACTGCTGGCGGAGTTCACTGGTGATTAAGTCCCGCGACCCTAGCGTCCCCCTCGCCGGAGCCCCGGCGATCGACAGCGTGGAGTTCGTCATGAAGCGTACCGGACTGCGTGTCCTCACCCTCGGTGCCACTGCATTCGCCCTCGTGTTCGCCAGCGCCGCCTCGGCAGGCGGGCGCTATCAGCACGGCGCGCACGAGTACGCGCGGGTGGTCGAGGTGCGACCCATCATCGAGAGCTACCGGCAGCCCGTCAGCAGCGAGCAGTGCTGGAGCGAGCCGGTGACCTACCGCGAGCCGGTGCGCTATGCCGGGGGTTCCCGCGATCGCGCGCCGGCGATCCTCGGCGGCATCATCGGCGGCGCCATCGGCAACCAGTTCGGCAGTGGCCGTGGACGCGACGCGGCGACGGTGGCGGGTGCCGCACTCGGCTATGCGGCAGTGCGTGATTCCCAGCGCCACCGCGGCGGCTACGTGGGTGGCCGCGAATACACCCGCTACGAGGACCGCTGCCGCGTGGTCACCGACTACCGCCACGAGGACCGCGTGGTCGGCTACGACGTCGCCTACCGCTACAACGGTCGTACCCACTGGACGCGTACCGACTATCACCCCGGCGATCGCATCCGCGTCGAAGTGGACGTACGACCCGTGCGCTACTGAGTTCCAATCGGAGTTCGCACCCGACAAGCCGCGCAGCGATGCGCGGCTTGTCGCTTTCGGGGCGCTGCGGCAGAGTGACGGCCCATACCCGCCACGCGAGTTCCGCATGTCGATCCGCGCACCTTTCCTGCTCCTTGGGCTCATCGCTGCCAGCAGCACGTGCGCCGCGCCGACCCTGCTCGTCGACGCGCGCATCCACACGCTCGACCCTGCGGCGCCCCATGCCGAAGCCATGGCCTGGGACGAAGACGGTCGGCTGCTGGCGCTGGGCACGCAGGCCGAGTTGCGGGAGCGCTTCCGCGGTGCGCGCGAGCTTTCGCTGGGCGGGCAGACGGTGATCCCGGGGCTGATCGATGCCCATGGCCATCTGATGAACCTCGGACACGCCCTGCTGCGCGCCAATCTGATGGGCGCCAGCAGCAAGGCCGAGATCGTCGAGCGGCTGCGTCAGCACGCGCAGGACCTGCCGACCGGCGCCTGGCTGCTCGGCCGCGGCTGGGACCAGACCCTGTGGCCCGAGGCCGAGTTTCCGACTGCAGCGGATCTCGATGCGCACTTCCCGGATCGCCCGGTGTGGCTGGAGCGCGTCGACGGCCACGCCGGCTGGGGCAATTCGCTGGCGCTGGCGGTGTCGACGCGTGACCTGTCGGGCGACTGGCAGCCCGAAGGCGGCCGCATCCTGCGCGACGAACAGGGGCAGGCGACCGGCGTTTTCATCGACAGCGCCGAGCAGTTCATCGTCGAAGCGATTCCCGCGCCCTCGGAAGAGGTCGATGCGCTGGCCTTGGAGCGCGCGCTCGCGGAGTCCGCGCGCTTCGGCCTGACCGGCGTCCACGATGCCGGCGTGTCGCTGAAGCAGCTCGCCCTGTACCGGCGCTTCGCCGACAGCGGGCGCCTGCCGCTGCGCATCCATGCCATGGCCAATGGCGATGCCGAGGCGCTGGATGCGCTGTGCGCGATGGGCCACTACCGGCATCCCTCGGGTCGCCTGCAGATGCGCAGCGTGAAGCTTTACATTGACGGCGCGCTCGGCAGCCGCGGCGCCGCCCTGCTGGAGGACTACAGCGACGAGCCCGGCAATCGCGGCCTGCTGTTCGCCGAGCCGCCGGCCTTCGAGAAGATCCTCGCCAAGGCCCATGCCTGCGGCGTACAGGTGGCGGCGCACGCCATCGGTGATCGCGGCAACCGGGTCGTGCTGGACGGCATGCAGAGCGTGCTGGGCGAGGCGCGCGGCACCGACCATCGCTGGCGCATCGAGCACGCCCAGGTGGTGGCCCTGGGCGACATTCCCCGTTTCGCCCAGCTCGGTGTCATCGCCTCGATGCAGCCCACCCATGCGACCAGCGACATGCGCTGGGCGCAGGCGCGGCTGGGCGAGGATCGGCTGGCCGGCGCCTATGCGTGGCGGCGGATGAAGGAGGCCGGCGCCCTGCTCGCACTGGGCTCGGATTTCCCCGTCGAAGCCGTCGATCCGGTACTGGGCCTGCATGCGGCGGCGACCCGCCAGGACGCGCGCGGCTGGCCGGAAGGCGGCTGGATCGCTTCGCAGAAGCTCGATCTGATGGAGGCGCTGCGAGGCTTCACCCTGGATGCCGCGCATGCCGGCTTCGCCGAAAGCGAAGTGGGCAGCCTGGAGGTGGGCAAGCGCGCCGACTTCGTCGTGCTTTCACGTCCCCTTGAGGATCTCGCCCCCGCCTCCATTCTGGACCTCAAGGTGGAGTCGACCTGGGTGGACGGCGTGCGGGTGTACCCGGCGCGCTGATCCCCGCGGCGTGCGCCACCGACCCCGCCTGCGGAGCAGACTCGCCCTTGAATCCGAACATGAGCCCCCTCGACGCGCCTGGCCATGGCGAAGGCCGACCGGCTGACAGGCGGGCGGGCTGCGCATGAAGGCGCGGCTGCGGCGCTGGCTGCCCAAGCCCGAAGCGATCCGCAACGCCCGCTGGGCGCGCTGGCTCGGGCCCTGGCTGCACCATCCGCGGCTGTGGCATCTGAGCCGCAAGGGCATCGCGCTGGGCTTCTCGCTGGGGATCTTCTTCGGGCTGCTGATCCCGGTGGGGCAGATCCCCCTGGCCGGTGGCGCCGCGATCCTGCTGCGCGCCAACGTGCCGGTGGCGATGGCCAGCACGTTCATCAGCAATCCGGTGACCTTTCCGGCGATCTACTACCTCGCCTACAAGCTGGGCGTGCTGCTGGTCGGCGTCGACTAGTCCGCGCCGCCGCCGCCCGGTTTCGAGGACCACGGTGCCTGGCCCGACCCCTTGCTGCTCGAACAGCATGTCACCGACACCCGTGAACTCGGTTTCTTCGCCGCCACCTGGGCGCGGGTCGAGGCGCTGGGCAAACCGCTGCTGGTCGGGCTGGTGGTGATGGCCGTAGCGGGAGGGCTGCTCGCGCACGGGCTGGTCAATGCGCTGTGGCGCCTCAACGCCCGCATCGCCTGGCGCCGCCGCCTGCGCGAGCGCGCCGGTCGACGCGCTGCGCAGGCTGCAGAGCGGGCGCTGGCGTCGCTGCCCGAAGCGGAGTGGAGCGGGGCCGATGCCGACCCATCCGCGGACGACGCCAGGGCCGCCGGGCACCCGCAGCGCAGGGATGTCGCGGCGCGCGGCACCGATGCGGACAGGCCCGGCGCGACCGGCTGAGTGTGTTTCAGCGCGGCAGCGCGAGCGCGCCCGCCGCGGGCGGGTGCCAGCACCAGTGCCAGGGCTCGTAGACGATGCCGTGCGGGTTGTCGCGCGGATAGCTCAGTCGGAAACCGAAGCGCCCGGCGTTCGCCTGCAGCCAGGCGAAGGCCGCGGTGTGTTCGAAGCTCTCCTCGGCGGGTGGCTCGCCCGGAGAGCCGATGTCGAGGGCGCGACCGCTGTGGTGCTCGGAGTAGCCGGGTGCGGCGTTGACCGCGAGGATGGACTCCACGCTGAGGCCCCGACGACGCTTCCTGCGGATGATCTCGCCCTGGTAGGCGACGCTGCGGAAGCCTGAGATCGCCTGCAGCGGGACTCCATCGCGGTCCGCTGCGGTCCGCATGCTGCGCCAGGCGCGTGCGGCCTGCGGCGCCAGCCACAGCGGCCTGCCGTAGCGATCGCGGCCGGCCAGCCACAGTTCCGTGGGTTCCGCACAGGGCCGCAGGCCGCCGGCGGCAGCGTCCGAGCGACGGATGCCCAGCTCACGCCACAGCACCTGCAGCCCGGCACCGGCCGGTCGCTGACGCAGGGGGTGGCTTGCCGGCCCCCGCAGCAGCAGCGCCAGCTGGGCCTTGCCATCTACCGTCGCCAGATAGACGCCGGTGGCGGCGTCGCGCAGCAGCCATGGGGCATTGGCCAGCGCGCGCTGGGTGGCGAGCCCGCGCCCGCGCATCAGCGTGGCCGGCAGCAGTTCGAGCCGGCCCTGCCCGAGTCGGCGCATCGGCAAGGCATGTGCGGCGCGCGTCAGCGCGGGTCGCAGGGACTTCAGGGCGGGCAGGGCAGGCATGCGGTGGATGGTGTTGTCCGGCGACGGCCGGTGCAAGCGCCGCGTTCGTCGCCAGGGGAGGTCAATATTTACAGGGGGTTCAGTCGATTCCCGGCGTCCGGGCTACACTCGCAGGGTTGCCGGACGACCACGGCCGCCCATGGCACGCGCCACGGCAACCCCTTACCCTATGCGTACTTAGCTTTCGGAGCCTTCCATGACCTTCTTTCCTGTCCGCCGTTCCACGCTCGCGCTCGCCTTGTCCACCTGTGTCTTCTGTCTCGCCTCGCAGGCGGCGGTGGACAGTCGGATCGGGGAGCCCACCGATGGAGCAGCGACGGTCAGCAAGGCTGCCCCCGGCATCGCCGGAGAGTTGCTGTGTGCGCCCGGCCAGGACAAAGCCCTGGCAGACGGTTTCGGCTGGTACGACACCGGCCGCGGACTGACCCTAGGCACGGTCAAGGCTGGCCAGAGCTGCACCCTGCTGGCCACCGGCGCCGGCCTCAACGTGCAGTTCCCGGGGCAGAGCGCCCTGCTGCTGGCGGGCCCCGTCAACTACCGCCTGGGCGCGACGCCGCGCTCGGCCGAGTTCTCGCTGGCCGAGCCCGTGCTGTGCGAGAGCTACTACGCCGGCAACGACGAACTGGCGATCCAGCTGACCGACACCAATCTCGTGCAGCAGACCCTGCGCGGCTTCCGTCGGATCGACTACACGCCGGGCACCGCGCGCTTTGTGCCCGAGCCGGTGGCCGGCAGCGTGGGCTCGATGGTCCAGTGCCACGCCTTCCCCTTCGCCAGCCTGATCGCCAACCCGCCTTCGGTGCCGCCGCCGGCGCCGGTCAATCCGGACCTGATCTTCCGCTCGGGCTTCGATGACGGCGCCAACCTGGTGTTGGACCTGCGCACCGGCGACGGCGCGCTGTCGATTCGCCAGCTCGATGTCGCCCGCGACCAGGCCTTCGCCTACCAGATCCGCATCAGCAATACCGGCGCAGTCGCTGCCAGCGGCGTGCGCGTGCGCGAGTTCGTGCCGACCAATGCCCAGCAGTCGCTGATCCAGCCGGTGGTCAGCTCCGGCGCCTGGACCTGCAGCACCGGCGCGGCTCCCTGCCCGGGTGCGGCCTCCGGTACCGGCGTGCTGAACCTGAGCAACCTGACCATCGGCGCTGGCGAGACCTACACCTTCACCTTGAGCCGCACGGTCAGCGACGGCGAGCCGCCGCAGAAGACCCTGCTGGGCGCGGCGCTGTTCTTCGACCCGCAGGACACCGCCGGCGGCGGCGACCGCGTGCTGACCGACAACAGCGCGCCGCTGATCCTGACCCTGGTGCCCAACCAGGTGCCGCAGTTCGCCTGCAGCTACCCGGCCCGCGTCCTGCCGGTGGACCAGGCCCTCTGGGTCTGGAACAGCGACCTGCCGGTCAATGTGGTGATGGATGAGGCCGCTGATCCGGTCGAGTTCGAGTGCCGGGTCCGTGATCTTGACGCAGAGGCCTTCACCCTCGCCGCCGCGCCGACCAACACCAATCCGACCCTGGTTCCGAATGCGGGCCTGATCACCTCGCTCGGGACCGGTCACTTCGACGTGCGGATCGCGCCGCCGTCGGATCAGATTGGCACCGCGCTGATCACCCAGACTGCCACCGATGTCCGCGAAGGCACGGGGCGCGTGCGGATCAATGTCGAAGTGCGTGATGTGAATGCGCCGCCGAGTTTCGGTCTGGTCTCTGGCGTGCTGTCGCTTTATCCCGGTCCCTTCGACGGACCGGTTCGCGATGGAAGCGGGGCCCTGATCGACAAGAGCCAGTACTTCCTCGGTACTGATTGCGCGAACAGCGGACTCTCGATCTGCACCGTGACCTTCCCGTCTTTCCTGACCAATCTGTCGGTGGGTGCGGATCCGGAGTCGCCCGGCCAGCAGCTCAGCGCACAGATTGGGAATTGTCAGGGTAGCGGCCTGTTGCCCACGCAGAATCCCCCCACCATCACCGCGGGGCCGCTGTCCACTGCCGGGCAATTCGAACTCCGCTTCACGCACTACAAATCGCAGTCGGGTTTTTTCAATCCGGCGGCGGAGGTGACTTGCACTATCACGGTGACCGACACGGGCAGTCCACCGCAGGCCACCAGTACGAATCTCGTGTTCCGCTATTACCAGTAAGTCGGAAGTCGAATGCGATCAGCTGACGCCGGAGCTTGCTCCGGCGTTTGCTTTTGAAGTCCACTGTCGCGCATGAGCAAGCCTGCCCTTTCCTCGCCTGCCGACTGGCTGTCGTCGCGCACTCCGCAGACGGCCCGGCTGGGGGAGGACGTGTGCGCGTGGATCCGCGAGCGTGGTCCGACCCTGCCTGCGCCCGCCGAGCTGGCCGACACGCTGGCCCTGCTGGATCGCCTGGGTGCCGATGCCGAGACCCTGCAGGCGGCGCTGCTGTATGCCGCCGCACCTGCTGCGGCGCCCGTGGGCGTCGGCGCGCAGGCCGCGCCCGCTGCGAGCACGGAATCGGCTGCCCCCTGGCCGGTGTCGCCGGTGGTCAAGGCCCTGCTCGATGGCCAGCACGAGGCCGAGAAGGTCTGGGCACTGTGGGGCGAGCGCGGCGCGCGCAGCAGCGCCGAGGGCCTGCGGCGCCTGCTGCTGGCGATCATCCGCGACCTGCGCGGGGTGCTGATCCTGCTCGCGCGGCAGCTGGCGAAGATGCGCGCGGCCGCCGAACTGGACGAAGAGTCCCGTCGTCGCCTCGCCCAGCTCACCGCCGACATCCACGCGCCGCTCGCCAATCGCCTGGGCATCTGGCAGGTGAAGTGGGAGCTGGAGGATCTCGCTTTCCGCTACCTGCAGCCCGACACCTACCGGCGCATCGCCAAGCTGCTGGACGAGAAGCGCGGCGACCGTGAGCGCTTCATCGAGGATGCCAAGGCACGCCTGCGCACGGCCCTGGCCGAGGCCGGCATCCGCGCCGACGTGGCTGGCCGGCCGAAGCACATCTACAGCATCTGGAAAAAGATGCAGCGCAAGGACGTGCCGTTCTCGGACCTCTACGACATCCGCGCGGTGCGCGTGCTGGTCGACGACCTCACCGCCTGCTACGCCGCGCTCGGCGTGGCCCACAGCCTGTGGTCGCCGATTCCCGCCGAGTTCGACGACTACATCGCCAATCCCAAGGGCAACAACTACCGCAGCCTGCACACCGCGGTGCTCGGGCCCGAGGGCAAGACGCTGGAGATCCAGATCCGCACGCACGAGATGCATGCGCACGCGGAGCTCGGCGTGGCCGCGCACTGGCGCTACAAGGAGGGCGGCGGCGGTGACGCCGAGTTCGAGCGCAAGATCGCCTGGATGCGCCAGCTGCTCGAAGGCAAGGAGGGCGAGGAGGACACCGCCCTGCTGGCCGGGCTGTCGACCGAGCTGATCGAGGACCGCGTCTACCTGCTGACCCCGCAGGGGCAGGTGATCGACCTGCCGCGCGGCGGCACCGTGCTGGACTTCGCCTACCACGTGCATACCGAGGTCGGGCACCGCTGCCGCGGCGCCAAGGTCAACGGTCGCATCGTGCCGCTCACCTATGCGCCGCGCTCGGGCGACCGCGTCGAGATCCTCACCGGCAAGGTCCCGGAACCCCGCCGCGACTGGCTCCTGCAGGGCGCCGGCTATCTGATCTCCGGCCGCGCCCGCGACAAGGTGCGCGCCTGGTTCCACAAGCTCGACCAGGCCCGCAACCTGCAGGAGGGCCGCGAGGTGCTGGACAAGGAGCTGAAGCGCCTCGCCCTGCACCAGCTGGATCTGAACCTGGTGCTGCCGAAGTTCCGGCTGCCGCGGGTGGAAGACCTCTACTTCGCGGTAGCGCTCGGCGACATCAGCCCCAGCCAGGTCGCGCGCGCCCTGCACGAGGTCACCCACCCCAAGGCCGAGGTCGAGCAGCACCGGCCGCTGGTGTCGGCGGCCAAGCCGCCGAAGCCCGATCGCGGCCTGACCATCGAGGGCGTGGGCAATCTGCTCACCCAGCTGGCGCGCTGCTGCCAGCCGGTGGCGGGCGACCCGATCGTCGGCTTCCTGACCCGCGGCCGCGGCGTCAGCATCCATCGCGAGGACTGCCCCTCGATGCAGCACCTGGCCGCGCGTCACCCCGAGCGCGTGCTGCCGGTGGAGTGGGGCCGTCGCGGCGGCCAGAGCTACCAGGTCGACGTGCTGGTGCGCGGCATCGACCGCAAGTGGCTGCTGAAGGACCTCAGCAACGTGATCGGCGTGGCGAACGCCTACGTGCTGGGGGTGAACAGCCGGGTCGATCCCGACACGTCCAAGGCGGAGCTGCGCTTCTCGCTGCGCGTGAACGACTTCCAGCAGCTGGGCGAGCTGCTCGGCAAGATGGCGGCGGTGCCGGGCGTCAGCGACGTGCGCCGCACGCCCTGAGGCGGCGCGCGCAGCCCGCGCGACGCCGCGGCGTCGCCCAAAGGCGGAGGAATCGCCGACAATGCCGCCGATGCCCGCTACCTCCGCCGCCGCGATCGCGCCTTCGCTCGACTGGTTCGCCAGCGCCGCCGGCGCGCGCTTGCTGGCCTGCGAGGCGCCGGGCCTGCACGAGCTGGGCAGCCGCTGCGTCGGCAGCCGCGCCCTGGTCCTTTGCGGCAGTCGCGCCGCCGGATTCGACGTGGCGCTGGAAGGCCCGCGCGCCGCGCTGTCGGTGGGCTTCGAAGCCCGCAGCGGTGCGCTTGCCGGGCCGCTGCGGGCAGGCATCGACGGCCTGCCGTTCTGCCGCGAGAGCTTCGGCCTGATCCTCGCGTGGCATCTGCCCGCTCAGGCCGCCTTCGAGCGCTTCGATTTCGCCGAAGCCGCCGAGCTGCTGCAGCCGGAGGGCGAGCTGGTGCTGGTCGGCCTGAATGGCCTGTCGGCCTGGCGCCTGCACTGGCAGCGCTATGGCCTGCTGCCGCTGTCGGTCAACCGCATGCGCCAGCGCGCGCAGGCCGCCGGTTTCGAGCTGCGCGCGGTGCGTGGCCTCGGCCCGCGCTGGCCGTGGTCGCTGGGCACCGAACCGGCGCCGGCGGTGCTGCAGTCGACCACGCTCTGCGCCAGCCTGCTGATGCAGCTGAAGCGCCGTCGCCCCGGCATGACCCCGCTGCCCGCGCGTCGCGCGCTGGCGGCCGCACGATTGGGAGCTCCATGAAAGAGGTTGAGATCTACACCGATGGCGCCTGCCTCGGAAACCCCGGCCCCGGCGGCTGGGGTGCGCTGCTGCGCCATGGCGAGCACGAGAAGGAGCTCGCCGGCGGCGAGCCCGACACCACCAACAACCGCATGGAGCTGCTCGCCGCGATCCGCGCGCTGGAGGCCCTGCGCGAACCCTGCCGGGTGGTGCTGCACACCGACTCGCAGTACGTGCAGAAGGGCATCAGCGAGTGGATTGGCGGCTGGCAGCGCCGCGGCTGGAAGACCGCGGACGGCAAGCCCGTGAAGAACGACGACCTCTGGCGCGCGCTGCTGGCCGCGCAGAAATCCCACAAGGTCGACTGGCGCTGGGTGCGCGGGCATTCCGGTCACGTCGAGAACGAACGCGTCGACCAGCTGGCCCGCGAGGCCGCGCTGCGCATCAAGGAGAAGGCCGCATGAGGCAGGTTGTGCTGGACACCGAAACCACCGGTATGCCGGTCGAGCGCGGCCACCGCATCATCGAGATCGGCGCGGTCGAGATCGTCAACCGGCGCCTCACCGGGCGCACCTTCCACCACTACATCCACCCCGAGCGCGAGATCGACGAGGGCGCGCAGGCGGTGCACGGCATCAGCCTGGAATCGCTGGAAGGCAAGCCGCGCTTCGCCGGCATCGCCGATGAGTTGATCAAGTTCCTGCGCGGCGCCGAGCTGATCGCCCACAACGCGGCCTTCGACGTCGGCTTCCTCAATGCCGAACTGGCGCGCCTGCCGAACGGCCCCAGCGTGCGCGACCTCGCCATCGTGACCGACACCCTGGCGATGGCGCGCGAGCGCTATCCCGGCCAGCGCAACAGCCTCGATGCGCTGTGCAAGCGCCTCGGCGTCGACAACGGCCACCGCAACCTGCACGGCGCGCTGCTCGACGCCGAACTGCTCGCCGATGTCTATCTCGCGATGACCTCGGGCCAGACCGACCTCGGTCTCGCGGTCGCCGTCGAGAGCGCGGCTGCGGCCAGCGCGCGCCGGGTCAGCTTCGATCCGGCCCTGCTGCGCGTGGTGGCCGCGGCGCCCGAGGACCTTGACGCCCATCGCGCCTGGGTCGACAAGCTGCGCGGCGCCAGCGGCGGCCGAAGCCTGTGGCCAGAGGCCACCGAGGCGTGAAGCGCGAGGCGCGCTCGCTGCCGGTGGACACGCCGCGCGACGTCGCCGGCTTCCGCATCCAGCGCCTGCTGGGCGGCGGCAGCAGCACGCGCGTCTACCTCGCCGAGCATCCGCTGCGGCATCGGCCGGTGGCGGTCAAGCTGGTCCGCGGCGACCTGCAGGCGGATGCCGACAGCCTTGAGGAACTGCTGGGCGCGGTGCAGCTGGCGCGCGGCCTGAAGCATCCGAACCTGGAGCGCCTGATCGAAGTGCAGCGCGCCGAGGACAGCGTGCAGATCGTCAGCGAGTACCTGCCGGGCGGCAGCCTGCGCCAGCGCATCGAAACCGACGGCGCGCTGCCGGCCGCGCAGGCGCTGAACCTGCTGCGGCAGGTGCTGGCGGGGCTCTCGGCGCTGCATGCGCGCGAACTGGTGCATCGCGACGTCAAGCCGGGCAACGTCTTGTTCGACGCTGAAGGGCGCGCGGTGCTGGCGGACTTCGGCCTGCTGCAGCCGATCCGCGTCGAGCGCGCCCCGGCACCTGCAGACAGCGTGCTGCCGCCGGCCCTGGGCACGGGCTCCTCGCGCTCGGGCCAGATCGCCGGCACCGCCGCCTACATGGCGCCGGAGCAGGCGCGCGGCGAGCGTGCCGATGCGCGTACCGACCTCTACAGCCTAGGCGTCATGGCCTTCGAAATGCTGAGCGGGCGTCTGCCTTACCAGGCCGAGGATCCGCTGGCCCTGGCCGAGCTGCACGAGCACGCGCCGTTGCCGCAGCTGCCGCGCGCGGTCGAGTGGCTGCAGCCGCTGATCGACGGTCTGATGGCCAAGCGCCGCGAGGACCGGCTCGACTCCGCGCGCGCGGTGGTGCAGGTGCTGGAGACCCTGGTGCTCGCGGAGCCGGCCGCCGCCGATATCGCGCCGCGCAGCACCTCGCGCCTGCTGCGCGCGCCACGCTTGCCGCGACGTCGATGGATGCGCCCCCTGGCCTTCTCGGCCGCCGTCGTGCTCGCAGTGGTCGTGCTGCTGTTCCTGTTGCGCTGATCGCCCGCGCTACTGCGGCTCGAAGCCGTTGCGGAACACCGCGCCCTCGACCGTGACCGGCTGGAAGCAGGTCGCCGCGGTGATGCGCGGCTGGATCGAGTCGCGCGAGCAGGGCGAGAAGGTGCTCGATCCGTTCAGGCTCGGACTCATCAGCCAGCTGCCGGTCTGGGACGCACACACGCTGCCGGTCTGGCCGTCATGGCTGGCGCCGAAGTTGTGGCCCATCTCATGCGCGATGGTCAGCGCGGTCGTGGTGTTGGCGGCGCGCACCTGGTTGATGCCGTAGCCGAAGGTGGTGCTGCACAGGGTCGAGACATAGGCCACGCCGACGGTCGAGCCGTCGAAGTCCTTGCCGCTGAACAGGTGGTTCAAGCCACCCTTGGGAATACCGCTGCCCTCGCCGCTGACCATGTAGGTGCGGAAACGGGTCAGCAGCGTGTCGCTGCCGCTGACCACGGTGGTGTTCAGCGTGCCGTTGCTGCTCAGATGGCGCAGGGTGCCGACCACGATGCGGGTCTGGAACTGGGCGCTGTAGATGCCGTCGACAACGTTCACCCGTGAAGCGACCACCGCATCGCGGTTGCTGCCGTGCACGCTGGCGAACTCGGTGTCGGTGACCACGGTGAGGCGCAGCTGGCGGACCGGGTTGCGGGTGTCCTCGAACTGCACGGTGGCCCCCAGGTGGCGGCTGAACGCGGCGTAGTCCACGCGCTTGGCCGCGCTCGGCGGCGCATAGCCGGGCACGCTGACCACCTCGTCCAGCAGGCCGGGCAGCTCGGCATCGCGCAGCCGGTACACCACCAGCGCGTCGTCCGCTTCGCGGCTCCGCTGCAGCAGGCTGGCGCCCAGGCTGTCGACGCGGTCCAGCAGCATCAGCTCGCTGCCGTCGAAGTAGACGCCGCTGTAGTGGCCGTCGAATTCGGACAGCCGCAGCCAGCTGTCCTCGATACCGGCGATATGGCCCTGCAGGAAGCGGCCTTTGCCGCGCAGCTGCAGGCGCTGCGATTCCGGCAGCTCGGCCAGCAGCGCATGGTTGTCCTCGACCTCAAGCAGCAGGGTCTCGCCGGCCGTGTGCAGCCGCAGGCGCCGTGGATCGATGGGATCGGCCTCGATCCGCGCCGCCGCATGCGCATGGACACGCAGCGCGCCGGCCTCGATCTGCGGCTGCGCCGCGAGCGCGGGGACAGTCAGCGCACTGGAGACGAGCAGCCCGGCAAGCAGGCGACGGGCGGGGTGACAGTTCAGGGACATCGGAGCGCCAAATTGCAAAAAACTGTTGCAAGTCTAGTGGGGTGGTGCGCGCAGGTCGCGTGACCGCGCTCGCGCAACCGGCAATTGCCGCGCGCCGCAGCGCTGCCACTTCGCTGGCGCGGGTGGGGCGGCGAACGCGTCACTGGCAAGCCCCCCGGCCCTACAGTGAGCCGGAATCTCTGCCTGGCGCGAGGGCAGGGCGTGCCGCGCCGTCGCTGACTCGCTACACTTCGCGGCTCGCGGAGGGATGGCCGAGCGGTTTAAGGCACCGGTCTTGAAAACCGGCGTGGCAGCGATGTCACCGTGGGTTCGAATCCCACTCCCTCCGCCATCCGATCGCTGCGACTTCCGCGCCTTTACAGGCCTCGCGCCCGCATGCTCGACTGCCGCCTTCCGATGAGGGGCAGGGCATGCGCGGACGCATCGATTTCAACTGCGACGTGGGCGAGAGCTTCGGCGACTGGCGCATGGGCGACGACGCCGCGCTGATTCCGCTGTCTTCGTCCGCCAACATCGCCTGCGGCTTCCATGCCGGTGATCCTCTGCACATGCGGGCTGCGGTGGCGCTCTGCCTCGAACACGGCGTCGCCATCGGCGCCCATCCCGGCTGGCCCGATCTGCAGGGCTATGGCCGGCGCGCGCTGGCCGCGAGCCCGGCTGAAACCTACGCCTATGTGCTGTACCAGATCGGTGCGCTGGCGGCCTTCGTGCGCGCGGCTGGCGGGCGCCTGCACCACGTCAAGCCGCACGGCGCGCTGTACAACCAGGCCGCGCGCGATGCGGCGCTGGCCGAGGCCATCGCCCGCGCGGTGCGCGACTTCGATCCGCAGCTGAAGCTCTACGGTCTGGCCGGTAGCGCCCTGCTCGAGGCCGCCCGCGCGCAGGGCCTGCAGGCGGTGGGCGAGGCCTTTGCCGAGCGCGCCTACGAGGCCGACGGCAGCCTCACGCCGCGCGCGCTGCCGGGGGCCGTGCTGCACGATTTCGCTGCCGCCGAGGCGCAGGTGCTGGGCCTGCTCGCGCGCGGCGAAGTGCTGGCACGCAGCGGTGAGGTGGTGCGGGTCGAGGCTGACACCCTGTGCCTGCACGGCGACCGTCCGGATGCGGTCGACTTCGCCCGACGCCTGCGCGCGAGTCTCGCCGCGGCCGGCGTGGTGATCGCCGCACCGTGAGCGCGACCGTCAACCTGCTGCCGCTGGCCGGTGTCGGCCTGGTGGTGCTGGGCTTCGCCCTGCGCCTGAACCCGGCCCTGGTGGTGGTCGGCGCTGGTTTCGCCACGGCGCTGCTGGCCGGCATCGCGCCGCTGGCCACGCTGGAGCTCTTGGGCACGGCCTTCGTCAAGAACCGCTTTCTCGCGCTGCTGCTGCTGACCCTGCCGGTGATCGCGGTGCTGGAGCGGCACGGCCTGAAGCAGCACGTGCAGACGGTGATCGTGCGCCTGCGCGCGGCGACCGCGGGTCGGCTGCTGCTGTTCTACCTCGCGCTGCGGCAGATCCTGTCGATGATCGGCCTGCACAGCCTGGGCGGGCATCCGCAGACGGTGCGGCCGCTGCTGGCGCCGATGGCCGAAGCCGCCGCCGAATCGCGCCACGGCCTGCTGCCGGCGGCGGAGCGCGAGCGCCTGCGCGCGCTGTGTGCCGGCACCGACAACGTCGGCATGTTCTTCGGCGAGGACGTGTTCATCGCCTTCGGCGCGGTGCTGCTCATACAGAGCTTCTTCGCCGACAACGGCATCGAGCTGCAGCCCATCGACATCGCGCTGTGGGGCATCCCGACCGCGCTCTGCGCCTTCGCGATCCACGGTGCGCGGCTGATGCGGCTGGATGCGCGACTGGCGCGCGAGGCCGCGCGCGCAGCGGCAGGGACGCAGCCATGATCTCGCTGCCGCTGATCTACCTGCTGGCCGGCCTGTTCGTGGCGCGCATCGCCTGGCTGTCGGCGCTGGACGCCAGCAATCCGCGGCGGGCGTTGACCGCGGCCTTCTGGGGCCTCTTGGCGCTGTCCTTCCTGATCGGCGATCGCCTGCCCGCGGTCTGGATGGGCGGGGTGGTGGTGGCGCTCGCCCTGCTCGCCGGTTTCGGCGGCGTCCGCGCCGGTCGCGTCGAGCCGGCGTCCGCGGGCCAACTGGCCGAGTCAGCGGCGCGCTTCGGCCATCGCCTGTTCGCGCCGGCCCTCGTGATTCCGCTGGTGACCGTGGCCGTGGTGCTGTTCGGCGCCGACATCGGCTGGGGCGAGTGGCGGCTGTTCGGCAGCGAGATGCTCACCCAGGTCGGCCTGGGGCTGGCCTGCCTGCTGGCGCTGCTGGCGGCCTGCGCCTTGACGCGCACCTCACCCCTGCGAGCCGTCGAACACTCGCGCGGCCTGGTCGACGCGATCGGCTGGGCGGCGCTGCTGCCGCTGCTGCTGGCAACGCTGGGCAGCGTGTTCGCGGCCGCCGGCGTCGGCGAGGCGGTGGCCGAGCTGGTGCGGGCGTGGATTCCGGTCGACAACCGCTTCGTGGTGGTGCTGGCCTATGCGCTGGGAATGGCCGGTTTCACCATGGTCATGGGCAACGCCTTCGCCGCCTTCCCCGTGATGACCGCCGGCATTGGCCTGCCCCTGCTGGTCCAGATGCACGGCGCGGATGCAGCCTCGCTGGCCGCGATCGGCATGCTCTCGGGCTATTGCGGCACCCTGATGACGCCGATGGCGGCGAACTTCAACCTGGTGCCGGCGGCGCTGCTGGAACTGCGCGACCCCTATGCGGTCATTCGCGTGCAGATCCCGACGGCCCTGCTGCTGCTGGCGGCCAACGTGGTGCTGATGTACTTCATCGTGTTCCGCAACGTCGCCTGATTGGCGGCCGTGGTCTTTACGGCGGGTTAACCTCGCCGCGCCCGCCGCCGGCCAAGATGCCTCTTCGCTGCTCCCCAGGAATCCGGCCCATGGCCTTGCCCTCCCCCTTCGCGCGTCGCCTTGGCGTGCTGCTGCTGCCAGCGGCATTGACCCTGGCCGCCGGCGCCGCCGCACAGTCGCGTGACCCGCTGGCACTGCCGGACATGGGTTCCTCGGCCGGTACCCTGATCACGCCCGCCGAAGAGGCGATGTACGGCGAATACACGCGGCGCGAGCTGCGCGCCTACGGCATGCTGCTGGAAGACCCGCTGCTCGATGAGTACCTGACGGCGCTGGGGCAGCGCCTCGCCAGCGTCAGCGAGCGGCCGCAGCAGGACTTCACTTTCTTCTGGATGCGCTCGCGCGACATCAACGCCTTCGCCACCCTCGGCGGCTATATCGGCATGAACTCCGGCCTGGTGCTGACCGCGACCAGCGAGGACGAGGTGGCGGCGGTGATGGCGCACGAAATCGCCCATGTGACCCAGCGCCACATCGTGCGTGCGGTCGAGCGCCAGCAGAAGGATGCGATCCCGATCCTGCTGGCGACGCTCGGTGCCATCGCGGTGGCGCAGAGCGCGGGCGGCAACAGCGGCAGCAATGCCACCCAGGCGGCCATCGTCAGCGGCATGGCGCTGATGCAGCAGCGGCAGATCAACCACACCCGCAGCAACGAGTACGAAGCCGACCGCATCGGCATCCTGACGCTGGCCCGCGCCGGCTACGAGCCGATGGCGATGGCCGATTTCTTCGCGCGCATGCACCGCACCCTGCGCTCGACGATCGGCGAGCTGGAGGCCCCCGAGTTCCTGCGCACCCACCCGGTCACCAGCAGCCGCATCAGCGAGGCCAAGGGCCGCGCCGAGGGCAGCCGGATGCCGCTGGGCTTCCAGCCGCCGCCGCGGCTGGACACCCGGCCGATCAATCCGCTGCTGCCCGAGCGGCACTTCGCCGTCGAGGGCCTGCATTCGGGGCCGAGCCGCGCCCTGTTCCCGTGGGTGCAGGCGCGGCTGCGCGTGCTCAGCGCCGACAGCCCCGGCCAGGCCCTGGACGAGTTCGCCAAGCGCGCCGCCGCCGAGGGCGCGGGGCTGGCCGACCATGACCGCTACGGCTATGCGCTGGCGCTGGCGCGGACCAGCGATACACCCGGCGCACTGCGCCAGCTGCAGGCCATCAGCCAGCCGCCCCCGGGCTACTGGCTGGAGCTGGCGCGCGCCGAGGCCCTGCACCTGGGCGGCCGCCAGCAGGAGGCCGAGCGCCTGTACCAGGCGCTGTACGAGGCCCATCCCAAGAGCCGTCCGGTCAGCCTGAGCTATGCCGATGCGCTGATCCGCACCGGTGGCGCCGAGCAGGGGCGGCGCGCCCAGGCCGTGCTGCGCCCGCTGCTGCTGAACGCGGCCAGCGACATCGCCCTGCAGCGCAGCTTTGGCCGCGCCAGCGAGCTCGCCGGCGACCCGGTACGCGCCTCGGAAGCGCACGCCGAAGCGGCCTATCTCGCGGGTCGCGCCGAGGACGCGCTCAACCAGCTGCAGGCCCTCAAGCAGCGTGACGACCTCGACTACTACCAGCGCGCGCGGATCGACGCGCGCATCGCCGAGCTCACGCCCGTGGTGCTTGAACTTCGCGAGCGCGGCATCCGCGCCGGCCGCGAGACGCGCTCCAGTTCGGGGCTCGGCTTCGACGCCGAAAACGCTGTCATGCCAGGGACATAAAACTGTTATCTACTTTGCCGGCGGCTGAAAACCCCACCAAGGACGCCCCGTGCAGAAGCAGATCCTCATCGTCGACGACGAGCCCGCCATCCGCGACATGGTGGCCTTCGCCCTGCGCAAGGCCGAGTACGAGCCGGTGCATGCCGGCGACACCCGCGAAGCCCAGGCGGCCATCGTCAGCCGCGTGCCCGACCTGATCCTGCTCGACTGGATGCTGCCCGGCATGAGCGGCGTCGAGTTCGCCCGCCGCCTGCGCAAGGAAGGCCTGACCCGCGAGGTGCCGATCATCATGCTGACCGCGCGCGGCGAAGAGAACGACCGCGTCAGCGGGCTGGAAGCCGGCGTCGACGACTACGTGGTGAAACCCTTTTCGGCGCGCGAGCTGCTGGCCCGCATCAAGGCGGTGATGCGGCGTTCGCGCGGCGACGAGGAGGACGGCAGCGTGGCGCTCGGCGGGCTGCGCATCGACGGCGCCGCGCACCGCGTCTACGCGGGCGAGACGCCGATCCACATCGGCCCGACCGAGTACCGCCTGCTGCATTTCTTCATGACCCATCCCGAGCGCGTCTACAGCCGCACCCAGCTGCTGGACCACGTCTGGGGCGGCAATGTCTACGTCGAGGAGCGCACGGTCGACGTGCACATCCGCCGCCTGCGCAAGACCCTGGAGCCGCATGCGCTGGACGCGCTGGTGCAGACCGTGCGCGGTGCCGGCTACCGCTTCTCCACCGATGTCTGATCCGCGCCCGCGGCCCGCGTAAGCTGCTCGCGCCACCGCCGCCGATGACTTCCGTGCGCAAGACCCGGTTCTCACCTCCCTCCAGCTCGAAGCGCGCCTGGCAGCACACCGCCTGGCGGCTTGCCCTGGTCGTGCTCGGCAGCCTGCTGCTCGGCCTCGCGCTCGGCCAGCCCTGGCCCCTGCTGTGCGCGGGCCTGCTCGGCGTGCTGGTCTGGCACTACGCGCAGCTGCACGCCCTGCTGGGCCATCTCAACCGCCGGGAATGGCTGGAGCGGCCGGAAGGGCAGGGCGTGTTCACCGAACTGACCCGCGTGCTCTACCTGCGCCAGCGCGAGAACCGCGAGCGCAAGCGTCGCCTGCTGCGCACCCTGCGCGCCTTCCGCCAGGCCGCGGCGGCGCTGCCCGATGCCGTGGTGGTGCTGAACCGGCGCGAGCAGCGCATCGAGTGGTTCAATGAGTCCACCGAGCACCTGCTCGGCCTGTCCTACCCGCAGGACATCGGCAGCCGCTTCAGCAACCTGGTGCGCTCCCCGCAGGTCACGGCCTGGTTGGAATCCGGCGCTGCCGAGCCGCTGATCGATGTGCCGAGCACCGGCGCGGAAGGCCTGCGCCTGTCGATGCGCCTGCTCGACTACACGCCGGAAGAGCAGCTGCTGATCGCCCGCGACATCAGCAAGCTGCTGCACCTGGAGCAGGTGCGCCGGGATTTCGTGGCCAACGTCTCGCACGAGCTGCGCACGCCGCTGACCGTGCTGCACGGCTACCTCGACATGCTGGAGCCCGAGGACGTGCCCGAGTGGGCGGGCATGCTCGGCGAAATGCGCCGGCAATCCGGACGCATGACCCAGATCGTCGAGGACCTGCTGACCCTGTCGCGGCTGGAGGCGCGCGAGTCGCTGCCGCATGAGCGCGTCGACATGGGGCCGATGCTGGCTGCCCTGCGCAGTGAGGCCGAGGCCATGAGCCTCGGTCGCCATCGCATCGAGATCGAGGATGCCGCCGGCTGCGATCTGCTCGGCTCGGCCAAGGAGCTGCACAGCGCTTTCTCCAACCTGGTGACGAATGCGGTGCGCTACACCCCCGAAGGCGGACGGGTGCGCGTCGAGTTCCAGCCGACCGCGGCCGGCGGCGTCAGCCTGTGCGTGATCGACACCGGCCCGGGCATCGCGCCCCAGCACCTGCCGCGCCTCACCGAACGCTTCTACCGCGTGTCATCCAGCCGCTCGCGCGACTCCGGCGGCACCGGGCTTGGGCTCGCCATCGTCAAGCACATCCTGCAGCTGCACCAGGCGCAGCTGACGATCGACAGCGAAGTCGGCGTCGGCAGCCGCTTCTGCTGCGTGTTCGATGCCCGTCACCGTCTCCTCCGCGACGCGAAAGGCGCGGACGCCGCCTGACACAGCCGGCACGGGTCGAAGGATCTCCCCCATTCCGCGCCGGCAGTTCCGGCATCATGGGCCCCCACGCGCGCATGCGCCGCAGAACACGAATCGAAGCCCACGCCATGGCCCAGGACCGCGATCTCACCGATCCCTCGCTGTACATCAACCGCGAGCTGTCCCAGCTCGAGTTCAACTTCCGCGTGCTGGCCCAGGCCATGGACGAGCGCGTGCCGCTGCTGGAGCGGCTGCGCTATCTGTGCATCAGCTGCACCAATCTCGACGAGTTCTTCGAGATCCGGGTCGCGGCGATCCGCCACCAGCAGGACTTCGGCGGCGGCGGCATGGCCGACGGCATCGCGCCGACCGCGGCGCTGGCGCAGATCTACGCGCGCGCCGGCGAGCTGGTCGATGCGCAGTACCGCTACTGGAACGAGACCCTGCGGCCGGCGCTCACCGACGCCGGCATCCGCATCCTCACCCGCGACACCTGGAGCGCCAAGCAGAAGCGCTGGCTGAAGGACTACTTCGACAGCGAGATCACGCCGGTGCTGTCGCCGCTGGCGGTCGATCCGGCGCATCCCTTCCCGCGCATCCTCAACAAGAGCCTGAACCTGGTGGTGGTGCTGCAGGGGCAGGACGCCTTCGGCCGCAGCGGCGGCCTGGCCCTGGTGCGCGCGCCGCGCTCGCTGCCGCGGATCATCCAGCTGCCGGCCAACGTCTCCGGCGGCAGCCACGACTTCGTGCTGCTGTCGGCGGTGCTCTCGGCCTTCGTCGAGGACCTCTTCCCCGGCATGACGGTGAAGGGCACTTACCAGTTCCGCGTGACCCGCAACTCCGAGCTGTTCGTCGACGAGGACGAGGTCGAGAACCTGGCCTCGGCGCTGCGCGACGAGCTGGTCGGCCGCGGCTACTCGCATGCGGTGCGGCTGGAGATCGCCGACACCTGTCCCAAGCCCATCGTCAAACAGCTGCTGCGCCACTTCGAGCTGCCGGAGTCGGCGATCTATCGCATCAACGGCCCGGTCAACCTCAATCGCGTCACCGCTGTCTACGACATGGTCGATCGGCCGGACCTCAAGTTCCCGGCCTTCAAGCCGCGCCTGCATCCGCACGAGACCGGCGAGGAGCTGTTCGAGGTGGTGCGCCGCGGCGACGTGCTGCTGCACCACCCCTACGACAGCTTCGGGGTGATCCTCGATCTGGTGAAGACCGCGGCCCACGATCCGAACGTGCTGGCGATCAAGCAGACCCTGTACCGCACCGGCCACAACTCGCCGCTGGTGAGCTCGCTGATCGAGGCCGCGCGCAACGGCAAGGACGTCACCGTCGTCATCGAGCTGCGCGCGCGCTTCGACGAAGAGGCCAACCTGCGTCTCGCCGATCGCCTGCAGGAAGCCGGCGTGCAGGTGGTCTACGGCGTGGTCGGCTACAAGACCCACGCCAAGATGCTGCTGATCGTGCGCCGCGAGGGCAAGAAGCTGCAGCGCTATGTGCACCTCGGCACCGGCAACTACCACAGCGGCACCGCCAAGGTGTACACCGACATCGGCCTGATCACCGCCAACGCCGACATCGGCGAGGACGTGCACCTGCTGTTCCAGCAGATGTCGGGCCTGGCGCCGGCGATCCGCCTGAAGCGCATCCTGCAGTCGCCCTTCACCCTGCATCCGGGCCTGCTGAAAAAGATCGAGCGCGAGGCCGCGAATGCGCGCGCCGGCAAGCCCAGCGGCATCATCGCCAAGCTCAACGCGATCAACGAGCCCAAGGTGATCCGCGCCCTGTACCACGCCTCGCAGGCGGGGGTGAAGGTCGAGCTGATCGTGCGCGGCGCTTGCGGCCTGCGGCCGGGCGTGAAAGGTGTATCGGAGAACATCCGGGTGCGCTCGATCATCGGCCGCTTCCTGGAGCACAGCCGCATCTACTGGTTCGCCAACGGCGGCGAGCCCGAGCTGTACGCATCGAGTGCGGACTGGATGGAGCGCAACCTGCTGCGCCGCATCGAAACCTGCTTCCCGATCCTCGATCCCAGCCTGGCCGAGCGCGTGCGCACCGAAGACCTGGAGAACTACCTGCGCGACAACACCCAGGCCTGGGAGCTCAAGTCCGACGGCAGCTATGAGCGGCTCGCTCCCGAGGGCGACGAGATGCCGCATTCGGCCCAGCAGTTCCTGCTCGCCCTGCTCTGCCACTGAAGGATCCGCGCATGCCCGAGACCCTGCTCAAGGCCGACACCGCGGGCCTCGCCGAGAACGAGCTGCTGGCCGCGGTGGATCTCGGCTCGAACAGCTTCCACATGATCGTGGCCCGTCACACGCTTGGACAGCTGCGCGTGGTCGACCGTCTGCGCGAGTCGGTCCGTACGGCCTCGGGCCTGACCGAGCGCGGCGAACTTACCCAGGAAGCGCTCTGGCGTTCGCTGGAATGCCTGGAGCGCATGGGCCAGCGACTGCGCAACATCGCCCCCAACCGGGTTCGCGCGATCGCCACCAATACCGTGCGCCAGCTGCGCAACCCGCAATCCTTCCTGATTCCCGGCCAGACCGCGCTCGGCCACCGCATCGAAGTGGTCTCCGGCCGCGAGGAGGCGCGACTCATCTACCTCGGCGTCGCCCAAGGCCTGCCGCCGAAGAGCAGCCGTCGCCTGGTGATCGACATCGGCGGCGGCAGCACCGAGTTCATCATCGGCGAGGGCTTCGAACCGCTGGAGCGCGAAAGCCTGCAGATGGGCTGCGTGGCGACGACGCGGCGGTTCTTCGGCACCGGCCGGCTGTCGCGCAAGCGCTGGAAGGAAGGGCTGACCGAGATCTCGGCCGAGTTCCAGCAGTTCGCGGCCACCTATCGTGCGCGCGGCTGGAAGGACGTGATCGGCTCCTCCGGCACGGTCAAGGCGATCGGCAAGATCATCAAGGGCATGAAGCTCGGCCGCGGCGAGATCACCCTGGAGGGCCTCGCGGCCGTGCGCGAGGCCCTGCTGGCCTTCGAGGACATCGACCTCATCCAGCTGCCCGAGCTGTCCGAAGAGCGCCGACCGGTGATCGCCGGCGGCGTGCTGGTGCTGGAGGCCGCCTTCAACGAGCTGGGCTTGAGCCAGATGAAGGTCGCACAGACCGCGATGCGCGAGGGCGTGCTCTACGACATGCTGGGCCGCGTCGCCCTGCGCGATCCGCGCGACGGCTCGATCCAGGCCATGGCCCAGCGCTACGGCGTGGATGCGGCCCAGGCCGCGCGCGTCGAAGCCACGGTGCTGGCCCTGTTCGATCAGGTGGCTGGCGCCTGGAAGCTGGGCGAGGACGAGCGCCTGAGCCTGGCCTGGGCGGCGCGCGTGCACGAGATCGGCCAGACCATCGCGCACAGCCAGCACCATGTGCACGGTGCCTATCTGATCGAGCACTCCGACATCGCCGGGTTCTCGAACCAGGAGCAGCAGTTCCTCGCCGCGCTGGTGCGCTCGCAGCGTCGCGGCATGCACAAGTCCGTGCAGACCGGCGCTGGCGGTCGCGATCCGCTCACCACCCTGCGCTGCGTCGCCCTGCTGCGGCTGGCGGTGCTGCTGCATCGCAGCCACGAATCGGGCGGCCTGCCGCGCTTCGAGGTGGAGACCCGCGAGCGTGGCCTCTGCCTCAAGCTGCCGCCGAGCTGGCTGCTGCAGCATCCGCTGTCGCGCGCCGACCTCGCCACCGAGCAGGAGATCCTGCGCGAGTCGGGCTTTGACCTCGAACTGGAGTAGGCCCGCATGCGGGCGCAGTCGTCAGCCGTGAGCGGAATCGCCACCGTCCCGCGTAGGCTGTAGCGAACCGATCCGGAGGTCGACATGTCGGCACAGGCGAACGACGCGGCGCCCCGCAGCGGGCGGCGCTGGCTGTGGTGGATTCCCGCGGGTTGCCTCGTGCTCCTGCTGCTGGTCGCTGCCGGCGCCGCTGGCCTGGTCTGGCTGATCGGTGCCGCGCTGGGCGAGGCCGAGGCCTATCAGGAGCCGCTGCGCCGCGCACAGGCCTCGGCCGAGGTGCGCCCCCTGCTGGGCGAGCCGGTCGAAGCGGGCTGGCTGCCCCAAGGCAGGATCGAGGTCAGCAATCAGGACGGCGGCGAGGCACGACTCTCGATTCCGCTCCACGGGCCCCGCGGCGAGGCCGTGCTGGAAGTGCGCGCCGACCTGCCCGAGGGTGCCGAGGACTGGGTCTACGAGCGGATGGAGGTCGTGCCCGCGGGCGGCGGGGCCCCGATCGACCTGCGCGGGAACGCCCGCTAGCCGCCGCGGCGGCGTCCCGCTCAGGCGTCGAAATCGGCCGCCACCGCGCGCGTGACGGTACGCGACAGCAGCAGCCGGTCGACGCGGTTGGCGTCCATGTCCACCACTTCGATGCGCAGCCCCGGCAGCTCGATGATCGCGCCGACCTGCGGCACGCGGCCGAGCAGGTGCATGACCAGGCCGCCCAGGGTGTGCACATCCGCCTCGTCCTGCTGCAGCGTGAGATCGCCACCCAGCAGTTCCTCGACGCGGTCGATGGCGAGCATGCCGTCGATCAGCCAGGAGCCGTCCTCGCGCCGTACGGCCGAGTCGCTGGGCTCGGCGCCGCGCTCGGGCAGCTCGCCGACCAGGGCTTCGAGCAGGTCGGTCAGGCTGACCAGGCCCTCGATGCTGCCGTATTCATCGACCACCAGGGCCAGATGGCTGCGTTTGCGGTGCAGGGTCTCCAGCAGCTGGAAGGGGCTGATCGACTCCGGCACGTAGATCGCCGGATGCAGGGCGACTTCCAGCGAGGGCGGTTCGCCCTCGAGGCAGCGCGCGAGGTAGTCCTTGGCATCGAGCAGGCCCAGCACTTCGTCGAGGCTGCCGCGCGCCACCGGCAGGGTCTGGTAGCGGCCCTCGCGCAGCACCGCATGGTTGACCGCGTGCGGGTCCTCGACGTCGAGCCAGCGGATGTCGCGGCGCGGGGTCATGATCGCGCGCACCTCGATGTCGTCCAGCCGGAACACGTTGCCGACCATGGCCTGCTCGACCGGCTTGAACACACCGCTGGCCGCGCCCTGCGCGATCATCGTGCGGATCTCCTCCTCGCTGACGGATGGCTCGTCGCTGCGGTTGGCGCCCAGCAGACGCAGCAGCAGGTTGCTGGAGAAGCTGAACAGGCTGACCAGCGGATGCGCGATCTTCGCCAGTACGGTCATCGGCGGCGCCACCAGGCTGGCGAAGCGCTCGGGCGCCAGCAGGGCCAGGCGCTTGGGCACGATCTCGCCCAGCACCACCGAGCAGTAGGTGACCGCGATGACCATGCAGACCGTGGCCAGCAGCTGGCTGTGCGCAGCGATCAGCGGCATCTGCTCGAACACCCCGATCAGCCGTTCGGCGATCGCGTTCTCACCGAAGGCGCCGCTGAGGATGCCGATGGTGGTGATGCCGACCTGCACGGTCGACAGGAAGATCGCCGGATCCTCGCTGAGCTTGAGCGCCGCCCGCGCGCCGGCGCTGCCGGCCTCGGCGCGGGCCTGCAGGCGCGCGCTGCGTGAGGACACCAGCGCCATCTCCGAGGCGGCGAACACGCCGTTCAACAGGATCAGGCCGAGCAGGAGCAGCAGTTCCATGGGAAGTCCGGGGAAGCGCACAGGCACATCCCGGCGCAGCCTGCAGGGCTGGGGGCGGGCCGCCGCGAATTCAAGCGCGCCCGTCGCCCGCGTCCATCGCGGGCCGCAGTCGGCGGATGGTTCTCACAGGCGCTCAGCCCTCGGCTTCGAGAAGCGCGCGCAGCCCCTCCAGCTGCTGCCCCTGCACGCGATCGACCACGGGCGCGAACCCGGACAGATCCGTGGCGCTGTAGCCACCGACCGTGTAGCGCATGCGCACCTCGCTGCCGCCGTCCTCGCGCGCGCTGATGCTGAACTCCAGCGCGCCGTGCAGGCCCATGCCCTGCAGCGGGCCGAGGCCGCCCAGCAGGCGCAGGGTGTTGGGTGCATCGACGAAGACCACGCGCAGATGTTCGGCCGAGCGCTCGCCGGCGCGCTCGCAGAAGCAGCCGCCCGCCCGCGCTTCGAGGCTCAGCGTCGACTCCGCCCCCCACCAGGTGTGGTCGCGCGGCCACCAGGCGCCGATGTCCTCGACCAGGGCGCGCCAGGTGCGCTGCGGATCCGTCGCGACCTCGATGCGCTGCTCCAGCGCGAAGCCGGCGGCGGAAGAGGACAGCACCTCCGCCGACGCGAGGCCGGGCGCGAGGCAGGCCAGCAGTGGCAGTGCGAGGGCGTGGCGCATGGTGGCTCCGGCGGTCAGCGGTGGCCGCGATTGAAGTCCTCGCGTCTGCACTTGGCAAGTGGCGCTTGCGGGTGCGCGGGCACTCGGCGCAGTGTTGGCCGACGCCTTCCACGGAGGACTTCCATGGCCGACCCCACTGCCGCCCTCATCACCCAGCTCAGGAACGTCCAGACGCGCAGCGGACAGTCCATCGCACAGCTGCACCTCGCGCTCGAAGGCTGCGGCCTGGCGAAGCACGGCGAGAAGCGCAGCTGGCTGATGGAGCGTTACGGGCTGGGCTACGGTGACGCCAACACGGTTGTCGCCCTGCAGGGCAAGCCGCTGCCGGCGTTGGACGGCGCCGCGCCGGCGCTGCCTGCAGTCGCGGACGGCGATCCGCTGGACGCGATCTACGCCGGCAGCAAGGCTGGGCTGCGCGACCTGCACGAGGCGCTGATGGCGCGAATCGACGCGCTCGGCGAGTTCGAGATCGCGCCCAAGAAGACCTACCTCAGCCTGCGCCGCAAGAAACAGTTCGCCATGGTCGGCCCGGCGACGGCCAGGCAGATCGAGATCGGGCTGAACTGCCGCAGCCTGCCCGAGGATCCGCGGCTGAAAGTGCTGCCGCCCGGCGGCATGTGCCAGGCCAGCACGCGCATAGCCGATGCATCCGAGATCGACGGGACCTTGCTCGACTGGATCCGACTCGCCTATGCCAGTGCGGGCTGAGCATCCCGATGCACATCGCCCCGCGCGATCGCGGGTCCTCACACGATCCGGCGGCCATTGACCCCACCGCGAGACCGGAATGACTTCACGCCATCTCCCGCTTCTGGTCGCACGGCTCGCAGTGGCTATGTGGGGTGCGCGCTGCAGCCGCGCTCCGCGGTTGACCGAGCGAACGCCCGCGGCCATGAGGCTCCCCCCAGAACGATGGGCGCCGCGCGGCGCGCTAGAACAGCTCGCCCTGCGCTGACTCGGCGCGCGGCGGACGGAAGCGGCTGCAGTCGAGTTCGATCTCGTCGCGGTGCAGATAGCCCAGGCGCTTGCGCGCCAGCTCGAAGCGCGCCTGGATCAGCTTGGCGATCGCGCCCTCGCCGCGCATGCGTGCGCCGAAGCGCGGGTCGTTGTCGCGGCCGCCGCGCATGTCGCGGATCAGGTTCATCACGTGCGCGGCGCGCTGCGGGAAATGCAGCTCCAGCCATTCGCGGAACAGGTCCTTCACCTCGTTCGGCAGGCGCACCAGGGTGTAGTTCGCGTAGAGCGCGCCGGCCTCCCGGCCGCGTTCGAGGATGCCCTCCAGATCGGGATCGTTGACCGCCGGAATCAGCGGGGCGGCGAACACGCCGGTCGGCACACCGGCGGCGCTCAACCGGGCGATCGCTTCGAGCCGCCGGTGCGGCGCGCTGGCGCGCGGCTCCAGCCTGGCGGCGAGGCGATTGTCCAGCGTGGTCACCGACACCGCGACAAACACCAGGCGCTGCGACGCCAGCTCGCGCAGCAGGTCGAGATCGCGCTCGACGCCGGCGTTCTTGGTGACGATGGTGCAGGGGTGTCGCGTTTCCAGCAGCACCTGCAGCACCTCGCGCGTCAAACGGTACTGACGCTCGATCGGCTGATAGGGATCGGTGTTGGCGCCGAGGTTGATCGGGCTGACCCGATGGCTGCGCCTGCCCAGTTCGGCGCGCAGCAGCTCGGCGGCATTGGTCTTGGCGAACAGCCGCGTCTCGAAGTCGAGGCCCGCGGAGAGGTTGAGATAGCCGTGGCTGGGCCGCGCGTAGCAGTAGACGCAGCCGTGCTCGCAGCCGCGATAGACGTTGATGGAGTGCTCGAAGGGGATGTCGGGCGAGTCGTTGTGGCTCAGGATGCTGCGCGCGCGCTCCTCGCTGACCGTGGTGCGCGGTCGTGCAGGCTGCAGGTCCTCGCCCTCGGCGTCGCCCGGCCAGCCGTCGTCCTCGGCCTCGACGCGCACCGACTCGAAGCGCCCTTCGCGATTGCTGGCCGCGCCGCGGCCCTTGATGGGAGTGCCGGACATGCGGCGATTGTGCGGCCGCCGGCGCCGGATGTCCGCAAGCGGCGGCCTGCGCCGTTGCAGAGAGGCTTGGTGGCCGCGTGCGTTCTGCGCCCTGTCACGCATTGCATACTGCGGGGTCTGTGCGCCGCGACTGTTCCAATGGAGGATGCCGGAATGCTGTGGAGCCTGCTGCTCGTGCTGGTCCTGCCCGCGCTGTGGGCGCTGACCGCCTACAACCGGCTGGTGCGCCTGCGCAACCAGGTGCGTACGGCCTGGGCCGACATCGACGTGCAGCTGGTGCGTCGCCATGACCTGGTGCCGCAGCTTGTCAGCGTGGCTCAGGCGGCTGCCCAGCATGAGCGCTCGACCTTCGCCCTGGTCAGCGAGCTGCGCGCCCAGGCCCTGGGCCTGCAGGTCAAGGGCGGGCAGGGCGCGACTGCGCTGGGCGAGGTCGAGACCCGCCTGCAGCAGGCGTTGGGGCAGGTGTTCGCGCTGGGCGAGGCCTATCCCGCGCTGCGCAGCAGCGAGAATTTTCTTGCCCTGCAGAAGGAGCTCGCGGCGATCGAGGAGCACCTGCAGTACGCTCGGCGCTTCTACAACGGCGCGGTGCGCGACTACAACGACGCCACCCAGAAGCTGCCCGACGTGTTCATCGCCCGGCTCGGCGGCTTCGGTGGCGCCGAGTTCTTCCAGGCCCGCGAGGGCGAGCGCGCGCCGGCGCAGGTGCGGCTGTCATGAGCTTGCTTCGAGTTCTGATCGCACTGCTGCTGCTCGCCTGCGCGCTGCCGGCCGCCGCGCAGGAGCGCATCCTCGACTACCGCGTCGAGGTCGACATCCGCAGCGATGGCAGCATCGAGGTCGCCGAGCACATCCGCCTGCGCGCCGAAGGCCAGCAGATCCGCCGCGGCATCTACCGCGACTTCCCGACCCGCTACCGCGACCGCTACGGCAATGCGGTGGTGGTCGACCTGCAGGTGCTGGGCGTCGAGCGCGACGGCCAGCCCGAGCGGTGGTTCACGGAAGCCATGGACAACGGCGTTCGCATCAACACCGGCGGTGACGACTATCTGCCCGGCCTGCCGCGCGAGTTCACCTTCACCCTGCGCTATCGCACCACCCGCCAGCTCGGTTTTTTCGAGGCCCATGACGAGCTGTACTGGAACGCGATCGGCACCGGCTGGGCGTTTGCGATCGAGCAGGGCAGCGTCGAGGTTCGGCTGCCGGCGGTGGTCGACCCCGCCAACATGCGCCTCGATGCCTACACCGGCGTGCAGGGCGCGCAGGGCGGTGATGCCCGCGGCGAGGTGGTCTCGCCGGGCATCGCCCGCTGGAAGCTGACCGCACCGCTGGCGCCGGGCGAGAGCCTGACCATTGCGCTGGGCTTTCCCAAGGGGCTGGTCGTGCAGCCCACGCGCGCCGAGCGCGTCGGCTGGCTGCTGCAGGACAACCGTGGCCTGCTGGTCGCGCTGGCTACGCTCGGCGTGCTGCTGGCCTGGTGCGTCTGGCGCTGGCGCGCGGTCGGGCGCGATCCCGAGGCCGGCGTGATCATCGCCCGCTACCAGCCGCCGGCCGATCGTTCGCCGGGCGAACTTCGCTACCTCAAGCGCATGAGCTACGACCCGCGCTGTCTCACGGCTGATCTGCTGGCCGGTGCGGTGGCCGGCGCGGCCGAGATCGAGCGCGAGAAGGGCCTGCTGTTCGGCGACACCTGGAGTCTGGCGCGCGGGCCTGCGGGTGTCGATGACAGTCTGCCCTTCACCGTGCGCAGCCTGCTTGGCAAGCTGCTGCCAGCGGGGCGTTCAAGGCTTGAGCTGAAAAAGAGCAGCAGCACCGCGCAACACATGCAGGCGGCGATGCTCGAGCACACGCGCGCCCTGCACAAGCGCCTGCACCGCAGCCACTTCAACAACAACAGCGGCGACACCGTGATCGCCGTGGCGATCGCGGTCTGCGGTGCGGTGATGGCCTTTCTCAGCGCGGGCGGGTCGGGCGAGCCCGCCATCATCGGCGTCTGCGTGCTGATGCTGATCGTGGTGATCGGCTTCGCCTGGTTGGTCAAGGCGCCGACCGCGCAGGGCCGCACGCTGCTCGACGAGATCGAGGGCCTGAAGCTCTATCTGAAGGTGGCCGAACGTGACGAGCTGGCGGCGATGCCCGGCCCCGATCAGCCGCCGCGGCTGGACGCCCAGCGCTACGAGGCGCTGCTGCCGTATGCGATCGCGCTGGATGTGGAAGACGCCTGGACCGCCAAGTTCACCGCGGCCGTGGGTGCGGCAGCCGCGGCGGCGGCGACGGAATCGATCCGCTGGTACCGCGGCGGCGGCTTCAACGACATCGGCAGCCTGGCCAAGGCGGTCGGTACGGGCCTGAACAGCTCGATCGCCTCGGCCAGCAGCCCGCCCGGCAGCAGCTCCGGCGGGGGCGGCGGTGGCTCCGCAGGGGGCGGCGGAGGCGGTGGCGGTGGCGGCGGGCGCTGAGCGCGCTCCCGCGCCGTGTCGCAGGCCGGGTCTTCTTCAGAGACTTGAACTCGTCATCCCCGCGGAAGCGGGGATCCAGTGCTGCTGCAGCTCCGATTGGCGACGCAGGCGTGACTGCACTTGCATGCAGTCACCGGGTGCTCGACTGGGTCCCCGCGTGCGCGGGGACGACCAGCGCGTGAGCGCAAGGCTCAAAAGGCTGCGCAACGCCTCGGCTGCGTGGATTCCTGCTCCGGCGATGATCTCTTCCGTCATCCCCGCGAATGCGGGGATCCAGTGCTGCTGCAGCTCCGATTGGCGACGCAGGCGTGACTGCACTTGCATGCAGTCACCGGGTGCTCGACTGGGTCCCCGCGTGCGCGGGGACGACCAGCGCGTGAGCGCAAGGCTCAAAAGGCTGCGCAACGCCTCGGCTGCGTGGATTCCTGCTCCGGCGATGATCTCTTCCGTCATCCCCGCGAATGCGGGGATCCAGTGCTGCGCCCGAGGAAGGGGACCTCTGGAGACTGCGCCACAGTGCGGTTGGCGAGGGCGATGATCCGTGGGGACGCGAGCGTTCTGTCTTGCGAGAGATTCGGGTGCCAACGCGATCGAAGCTGAACACAATCACGCCGAATCTGAACGCTGCACCGTCCTGCTGACACGTCCCTTTCCACCCTGCCGTTAGGTCGGACGCACCCCATAGACGGGGTGCTGACCACGGAAGGAGTGAAGGGATGCACACGACGAAGAGGCCCGGATGGGCCGGCATGGGTTTGGCCATGGTGCTGGGGTCGGTGAGCGGCGTGGCCGCCGCCGACCCCGGCGATCTGCAGCTCAGCTTTGGCAATCAGGGCGTGGTTCTGGTTGGCCTGGGCGGCGGCCAGGAGTACTTCCACGATGTGCTGGCCGAGCCCGATGGCGCGGTGCTGGTGGCAGGCGCGCTGTATCACCGCAATGCCGCGCAGGCGCCGACCCGCGGCTACGACATGTCGGTGCTGCGGGTACTGCGCAACGGCCAGCTCGATCCGGCCTTCGGCCTCGATGGCCTGAGCCAGATCGACAGCGGCGATGATGGCGACGCGGCGCGCGCACTGATCCGCCAGCCCGACGGCCGCCTGCTGGTTGCGGGTCGCCTGGACAGCGGCGCCTACAGCGATTTCGGGCTGGCCCGACTGCACGCGGACGGCAGCCTCGACACCAGCTTCGGCGAGCCCTTCAACGGCGCGCGGCGCGGCTATGTGCGGCTCAACATCGGGCCGAGCACGGCGATCAATGACGGCGCCAACGCGCTGGCCCTGCAGTCGACCGGGCGCATCGTGCTCGGCGGTGAGGGTTTCGCCCATGACGGCGGCTTCAACTACCAGCGTTTCGCGCTGGCGCGTTTCCACGCCGACGGCACGCTCGACACCAGCTTCGGCGATGGTGGGCGGGTGGTGTCGCCCGCCACGGCCTTCCAGGTGGCGGAGTACCTCACCGCGATCGCTCGCCGCCGCGACGGCAGCCTGCCGGAGGATCGGATCACCGCGGTGGGCTACGTGTTCGCACGCAGCTCCGGCCTGATCCGTCGCTACCTCGCCGATGGCCAGCCCGACCCCAGCTTCGGCAGCGGCGGCACCCTCGTGCTGACCGAGAGCGTGGTCGGCGGCGTGCGCCGCGGCATGGCCTCGGTCATCGATGCGGTGTGGCTGGACGACGGCAAGTTGCTGGCGCTCGGCACCGGCAACGAGCGCGGCTTCGTGTTCCAGCGCTTCCATTCGGACGGCAGCCTCGACACCAGCTTCGGCAGCAACGGCCGCACCCTGGTCAAGTTCAGCGGCACGGTCGAGTACGACGAGCCGGCGGCGCTGGCCGTGCAGGCCGACGGCAGCATCCTCGCCACCGGCTACGCCAGCATGCGCTACAGCGGTCCTGCCTCGAAGGACTTCGCGGTGGTGCGGCTCACCGCCAGTGGCCAGCCGGATCCGCGCTTCGGCGACGGCCAGGGCCGTTCGACCTATCCAGTGTCGGTGCATGCGGACGAAGGCTACGCGATCGCGCAGACCAGCGACGGCGACTTCCTCGCCGCCGGCCGCGCCAACAACGATCAGAACTCCACGACCGGAGCGGCGATGCAGGCGGCGCTGATGCGCCTGCAGGGCGATCCGGGGCTGTTCCGCGACGGCTTCGAGTAGCGGTTGCGGTGGCGCCCGGATACGCGGGCGAAGTCACAGGCGAGCGTCGAGCGCGTCCCGGGCCGGGCATGCCACAAGGAGACAGTGCAATGCGCCCATTCGATTTCCCAAGCACCGTGCATCCCGAACTCGGGCCCACGATCAGCCGCGAGGAGCGCCTGGAGGCGCTGCGCGAAACCCTGCGCCACGACCCGCGCTGCTGGCTGGCGCTGGCCGCAGGCCTGGCCCTGCTGATGGGCCTCGTCCTTGGCCTCGGCCTCACTGGACCGGCGCCCGTGGTGGGGCTTGCGGCCGTGCTGACAGGCTGGCTGTGGCTGGGCCGGCAGCTGGCGCTGCCGCGCATGCGGGCGCGCTTCGAGCAGCGCGTGGATCGCCGCAGGCTGCTGCGCGACTTCAAGGCCTGGTAGCGGGTCCGCGTTGGCGTGGTCAGCGCAGCAGGCCGATCCAGCGCAGCTCGACATCGGCCTCGAAGGCCTCGCCATAGGCGACCAGCGCGACCGAGCGCAGGCGTCGCGTGTCCAGCGCCTGTCGCAGGGCGACCGGCTCGAAGTCCGCCAGCGGCAGATCGAGCGTGGCCCAGTCGCGGCCCACCGCCAGCGGCGTCCGGTAGTAGGACCACGGCCGCTGCGTGTCGGCGCTGCGCAGGTGCAGCCAGTAAGCCCCGGGCGTACCGCGCACCTGCACGCGCAGGGCGCGGTAGCTTGAGGCGTCGAAGTCGCCACCGTCGGCGCGCAGCGGCAGCCGGAGCTGGATGAAGCCGCCGCTGTTGTCCAGCCGCACGCGACCCTGCATGCGCAGCCAGCGCTCGCCCTCGCTCTCGACGAGCTCCGCGCGCAGCGCGGACAGCCCGCCCATGACGCGATCGCTGAAACCCTGCCACGGCGTGCCGAGCGCGGAGCGGCCGTCCGATCGGCTGAAGTCATCCAGCACCCGCATGCTGTCCTGTGCCATCACGAGTCCCGAGGTGAGGCCCATCCACAGCAGAACGGCGCGCAGCGGGCAGCGTGCGGGGCGCCGGAGCGGTACGGTGGGGGGCAGTGCTGGAGGCATGCGTCCACTGTTGCTGTGGGCGCGCCAGGGAAATGTGGCGGCCCGCGGGCAGCGCCGCCATCGGTGGAGGCTCAGACCTGCGGCAGCGGCTCGTTGACCGCGCGGCTCGGGTCGAAGCTGGGCGTGCCGCTGTGGCGCTCCTGCGGTTGCGGGTGCTCGCCCTTCTCGATCACCACCACGCTGTCGTAGAAGTGCATCGAACGCGTCGCGCGGGTGAAGGGGCCGGGGCCGAAGCTGTGCGGATCGCGGCTGTGCCACGCGTTCAGTTCGTCCACCAGGCGCTTGGCGAACTCCATGAAGCTGTGCGGCGCGCGCAGGCCGCCGCCGTGGCTGCGCCAGTAGCTGGTGTGGGTGTCTTCGACCAGGATCACGCCGTCCGGCTTGACGCTGCCGTAGAGCTCTTCGACGGTGGCGATCTGCTGGTGCATCTGGTGGCCGCCATCGTCCAGCAGGATGTCGATGGGCCCGATCTTCGCGGCGAGCTGGCGCAGGAAGCCGCGGTCGCCCTGGTCGCCGATGTGGATCTCGACGCCGGGCTCGCCGAGCTCCAGCAGGCGCGGATTGATGTCGACGCCGACCACGCGGCACTGCGGCCCGAAGTAGCGCCTCCACATCTGCAGCGAGCCGCCATGGAACACGCCGAATTCGACCAGGGTGATCGGCTGGCCGCGGAAGCGCGCGAAGTGGCGATGGTAGATGTCGAGGTAGTGGTCCCACTTCGTCATCAGCCGGCCGGGGTTGGCATCGAAATAGGTGCGCAGCGGATTGGCGGATTCGGTCGACATGGCAGTGAAGTCATCGATAACCCAGGAGTGCCGCGAGTCTGGACAGAGTCGGCTGTCGCGGCAAGCCGTGGCATGTTGCGCCTCGGAACATCGGTGAGGTCGGTGACAGGCAAGGGCGCGGCATACTCGTGCACGCACAGCACGTTCCGGAGGAGACGAACCATGCGCGCGAAACTGCTGCCCCTCCTGTTGCTGCCAATGCTCGCCTATGCGGGCCTGAGCAGCGCGGTGTATCTGGGGCAGCGTGACCTCATCTACTTCCCGCAGCCGCGCGCGCTGCCGGCGGGCATGCATGAACTCATGCTGGATGCCGCCGGGGCGCGTCTGCAGGTCAGCGTGCGCGAAATGCCCGGCGCGCCGGCCCTGATCTACTTCGGCGGCAATGCCGAAGATGTCTCCCGCACCTTGCCCGAGCTGGCGCGCTTCCTGCCCGGACATGCGCTCTACCTGCTGCACTACCGCGGCTACGGCGCCAGCGAGGGTGAGCCCAGCGAGGCGACTCTGTTCGCTGATGCGGAGGTGCTCTATGCGCATGTCGCAGCGCGGCATCCGCAGGTCGACGTCGTCGGCCGCAGCCTGGGGAGCGGAGTTGCCGTGCACCTGGCCAGTCAGCGCCCGGTGTCGCGCCTGGTCCTGGTCACGCCCTTCGACAGCCTCGCTGCCGTGGCGTCGGAGCAGTTCCCCTGGCTGCCGGTGGACTGGCTGCTGCAGGATCGCTATGACAGCGCGCGTCTGGCATCGCAGGTCAGGGCGCCTACGCTGCTGCTGGTCGCAGCCCGGGACACCCTTGTGCGGCCTGGGCGCAGCGAGGCGCTGCGGCGCGCTTTCCTTCACGCTGCGGTCGAGCTGCGGACACTCAATGGCGTGGACCACAACACGATCGGCCTGCATCCCGGCTACGGGCCTGCCCTCGCGGGAAAGACGGAAGCCTCTCCGTGAGCCATTTGCGGCGGACGACCTGGCTTGCACGGGCGCTGCGGGCCCGACCGGCATGGGTCGGGCCCGCAGGCACGCCGGAGGCTAGGCTCAGCGACGGCTGCTGAGCTGGTCCATGCCCTCGAGATTCTGGATCACGATCTCGACCCGACGGTTCTGCTGGCGGCCGGCAGCGCTGTCGTTGCTGGCGACGGGATAGTCCTTGCCCAGGCCTCGCGTGGCGAGGCGCGAAGCATCGATGCCCTGCGACACCAGATAGGTCTTCACCGCTTCGGCGCGACGCTGGGACAGGCCCAGGTTGTAGTCGGCGCTGCCGGTGGAGTCGGTGTGGCCCTCGATCTGCACCGTGGTTTCAGGGTGCTTGCCCAGGGCGTCCACCAGCGGCTGCAGATTGCGTGTGGCGCCAGGCTTGAGGGTGGCCTGGTCCACTTCGAACAGCACATCCCCCAGGGTCACCACGAGGCCGCGCTCGGTCTGCTTGGCCTGCAGGTCGGCGAGGGTCTGTTCCAGCTCCAGCAGGCGTGCCCGCGCCTCCTCCGCTTCACGACGCGAGGCATCGGCGGCCATGCGTTCCTGCTGCGCCAGCAGCAGGGCCTGCTCGGCCTGCTGCTGTGCCGTCATCGCTTGTGCGCGGGCACGCTCCGCCTCCGCGCGGCGCGCCTGCGCCACCAGCCGCTCGCGCTCGACGCCCATGGTTTCCAGCTGGGCGCGCGCGGCGCCGCTGCGGCCATCGGCTTCGGCGATGCCGAGCAATCGGCCGGCGATGTACACGTTGTGATCGAACAGGTCGGACTTCATGCGGCGGCCGTCCCGGGCCAGCGTGTCCACGGCGGCGCGCGCGTCGGCGAGCTGCTGGGAGGCGTAGCCGGCGACCGCCGGATCGGATTCGAGCCGGCCCAGTTCGCTCTCCAGTCGAACGAGCTCGGGCGGCCGCTCGCTGTTGCCGGCACAGCCGGCGAGTGCGCCGAGCGACAGCCCCAGCAGCAGGGCGCGGGACAGCACGGTGGAGTTCGGATACAGGTTCATGGACGGCCTCCCGACTGGGTGATTTCTTCGCGGAGTGTGTTGAGGGTGCGCGCCATCTCGGCCAGCGTGGCCTCGGCCTGGCGCTGTCGCGACAGTGCCTCGGCGAGGCGCGCATCGGCCTTGGCGCGCTGCGCTTCGCGCTCGGCGTCGTCCCAGTCGCGGTCATTGAACGAGCCTTCGGCCTGTGCCAGCAGGTCGCGGGCCTGGCGCAGCTCCTGGGTCGCATGGGTGCCCGCATCGGCACGTTCGGCGGCGGCCACGTTGGCGCGCGCCGAGGTCAGTTCCAGCTCGGCCTCGCTGCGACCGGCGAAGGCGCTGAGCGGCAGCGCGAACAGGGCTGCGCAGAGCAGGGTGCGTGGTGTTCTCACGAGCGTTCTCCTTGGGTTTCGAGGAACTCGCGAGGGGTTCAGCAGGGGGCGTGCCAGCGCTCAAGCTGCTCGAAAAACGCAATGAGAACAGGGGTTTGTGTGGAATTCATGCGCCCTTGATGGACGTCGAATCAGGGGAGGCTGCACGACATCGGCCTGCCGATCGTGCAGCCTGCAATCACCGCGCTGGTGGCCCGCACGGCTCGCAAACGCTTTCGATGTGGCGGGCCGCCGTGCTACTCCCAGGTCAGGCTGACGCGCGGATGGATGCGCAGCGTGGTGTACAGGGCGTCCGAACGCAGCGCCTCGGCCAAGGGCTCGGCGTGGATGCCGACCAGCATCGGTCCCGCCATGCCGCCGCCCCAGTCGATCGCGACCGAGTCCTCGGCAATGAAGAGTCTGGTCGGGCGATCAAGGCTCAGATTCAGGAACGGGTGGCGCCTGGCCAGCTCGGGAAGAAATTTCCGGTTGCCGTAGAAGTGCGAGCGCCTGGGCAGCTCTCCGTCTGCCGCAGCTGCGCGTGCCAGCTGCCGGGCATCGTCCGCGAGCCGCAGCCAGTCCGCTTCTCGGGGGGCGAACAGATGCGTCATGCGCAGCTCGCTGCTGACCAGGTTCAACCGCGCGCTCAGGCTTCAGAGACTCAGGATCAGCAGGACAATGCCCGACATTCAGCGCCGGCCGGCTCCTGCGGCGGCAAGCAGCGAACCCCAATCAGTCGGCCAGCAGGGTCAGTGCTCCGACGATGGCGCAATAGACCAGAGGCGGCCGACCTGGGGGGCATGCAGCACCCGGATCTGGCAGCACCGCGTAGATCGACGTTTCGCTGCCTCAGGGGATGGGCTGCGCCCGCTGAGGATCGAATGAGCCAGGACGATCCATGGGGCGCCATGCAGTCAGGGCAGGGATGCTGCAGGCTCGAGATCTTCGCCGATGACCTTGATCGGGTCTCCCGCGGCACGAAAGCGCGGCCGTGTTCTGTGCATGTGTTCTGTGTGCTGCAGGGGATCGATTGGTGTAGACGCTCTCTATGAACGTGCGCGCTATGCGCGAAGTGGTCCGTCGCTCCTGGTTCGATGCAATCGCCCGGAAATCGGTGGGATGCCCAAGCACGCCCCGGGCTTCAAGGTGGTGTCTCAGCAGCGCTACCGTGTCCAGCTGGATTCCGCTCGCAATCCGCGTGTAGTTGGCCAGTTCGACCAAGCCACCGACCAAGCGCCAATCGCAGTTGCGCCAGTTCCGGCATTCTGGCCAGCGGGATAGGGCAATGGGCGACGCCTTCAGCAGCGCCGGCTCTGACCTGCGGCGCGGATTGAAGCGATGCTCCACGCCGCGCCAGCCCGACTCGGCCTGTTTTAGTTCGATCCGCTCGCGGCCGAAGAAGCGCTTGATGCTCAGCTGGTTGTCGTCATTCATTGCTGACTGTTCCCGCCAGATCTACGCTGGATCCGTTGGTGTAGAAGTACGCTGGGGCTCGGAGCGCAGCGAATGACGCTCTTCTGCTGTGGAGATTGCGCTCAGGCAAGAGCGGTCTGCCAGAAGCTCCACCAGCAGGAAGCGATCTGCCCTGGGCAATTCTGATTGATGCATGCGTGCGCCTGTCGTTGACGTCAAGTAGACCATGCAGGGCGCCTCACTCCCGTGCAGGAGATTGCGCCCACTAGGGTCGAGCGCCATCACCAACTGGCCCCGACGCCGGGTCGAGCGATGTGGGGCGCGCGGAGATAAGCGCAGCAAAGGCCCCGATGAACGCCAGAACCTTTCGACTGATCTCCTGTGCCCGGACGGCTGCGCACAGGCAAAGCGCGGCCATATCAGTGCTGCGACCGAAGCTCTCAATGTTCGCCTACCCTGCAGAGAAGACGCAGACCGCGGCAGAGCATCAGAACCGCAGCGTCGGCGCTGCGCATTTGAATCCATCCTGATACGCGCAGGGCAAATGGGTGCCTGCCCGATGCGTTCGGGCCGGCGTCCGCGCTGGTCCAAAGGAGACGCGCCTGAGCCAAGCTTCGGCAGTTCCTGCCACTTGCGCCAGCACGTCGAGCGCCTGCGCCCCATGCTCACCTCGCCCTGCGGCCTACCGCCGAGAGCTGATCGCGGGCCAAGGCGGCAGTGGCTGCGGCCACAACATCGCAGCCACAGCCAGGCTCAGCGCAGGCATCCTCGAAGCCGTTTCTGGGGCAACGCCCCCCATTGGGATCGAAGCGATCATCGTGCGTCGAATCCGTCCTTGAAGAGTCCGTCTGGCACGAGATTCAGGAGTCGGAAGCCGTAATCCGTGCCGACCAGCACCAGGGTCTTGAGCCCTGAAGGGGCGATCGCCAGCGATGCAGTTCCGGATTGCGCGCCGAGGTTTGCTGTCTCGCCAACCATTGCACCTCCGAGGTCCAGCAACAGCAGGGAACTGTCGGAAGCCGCCACCAGGTAGGGCGCGCTCGGCATGGCTGCGAGCGCGCGGCTGGGGCCGGGTAGGCTATACGTCCGTCGCAGCTCGTGAGTTGCAGCATCCAGATGGGTCATGCGGCCAGCGCTGTCCTGAAGCACGATCTCAGGGCCGGCGGGCGCATGCGGGACGAAAAGCGCGTGGTGGATGTTGGCTGTATGCGTCCACTGCGACTGTTGGCTGTCCAAGCTGAAACCGTGCAGCCCCGTTGTCACTGCGGCAACCAGGAAGCGCTCGCTGCCATTGTTCATCACGAACAGCCCTCGCGATGTCCAGCGGCCGGACTGGATGCGCGGTGATTCCCACAGCAGCTGCCCGGTACGCAGTGAGAACACATGCAGTCGGACGTCTGACTCGTCGGCACTCGATGCATCGGTTGACACTGCGATGTCTTCATGGCCGTCCCCGTCGAAGTCGAGTAGCACGGCGTCGTAGATCCATCGCCCGATGAGCGGCCCGTTTCCGAGGTCGTCCTCAATCACCTGCTGGACGATCCTGCTTGCACCGTCGAGCACCACGATCCTGTTCCGGTTCGCGCTTCTGCCGGCGATCACAATCTCGCGGGCAGGATCGTCGTCCAGTTGGGTCGAGAGAAACCGCTGGGCATGCATGTTGAAGGGATAGGTGGAGGCGCCGCTGCTCTGCGACTGCCACTCTACTGCCCCTGTCTGGGCGTTCACGATGCGCATGCGACCCGACCAACCATCACCGGTTCCAACAAGCAGTTCCGATTGCCCGTCAGCATTGAAGTCGCCGATTGCTGTCGTGCTGGTGCCCTGCTGATCCGACCCCAGTGATTTCAGCACAGCACCCGAGTCCGAGTCAGCGAGCGTGAGCGCGCTGTCCGGAGAGGGATACAGGCTGGAGGGCGCATACAGGAGATGGCGTCGCGAGCCCCTGGTGATGCGCGGTGCGACGAGACTGCCTGCGCCATTGACGGAGGGCTGCAGCTCTCGCTTCAGTGAGCGCATCTGCGAGTCGAAGACTCTGATCCACCCGCCGATGTGTTCCGAGGTGATGATTTCATCGGCGCCGGTTCCGTCGAGGTTTGCGATGTGCAGCAGGTCGGTCCGATACTGCGGTTCGCTCCAGACGGGGGACCATGGCCCAGACTGGAACACTGTGAATCGATCAAGTGCGCCAACGAAGCCAGGGGCCTGCTGTGGGCCGACATTGCCTGCCGCGACGATGCCGCCGAAGCCCTGCGGGTAGGCCCACTCCGGCAGTCGCGTCGCGCCATCGATGACCTGTCCCTCGGCTGCCGAGATGAGGATCTCCAGCGCCGAGTCCGAGTCGAGATTGTGGGTGGTGATGGCAACGCCCCCATTCACGGGCACCGACCAGTGCAGGTCTCCGCTCAGCAGGTCCGACGCGCGGAGCTCGGTCCGGTAGAGACTCAATAGCTCGGGCGAGCCATCGGTATCCACGTCTGCAACGCGCGTGGCCACCGGGCCTGTGGGGAATGTGTAGCGGGCGATTTCCGACAAGGGCCAGCCTGCATACACGGTCACCAGTGCCGACTCCACGTACCACCTGTTTCCGGTCACGGCAGTCAGAACAGGGCCTTGCGCGGTCGACTCCGCGTGCAGGTCCACGAAGGTCGAGAGTGGTCGCGGCAAGGCGATGACCTGCCTCTGCGCCAGCGGTGTGCCGGCGTTCGAGAACACCACGATGGCAGGCGTCTTGGCCACTGTCGCCGCGAACACTTCATCAATGCCGTCCCTGTCGAAGTCTGCGGCGACAATGCCATACGGCGATATTGGGTCGAGGACCGTGGCCCGCTCTAGCAGCGGTTCGAAGGGGTAGGCGAGGACATCTGCGCACAACGCAGCGAGCGCAATCGCGCCAAGGAACAGACGCTTGGAGGAAGCAAGCAGGGTGGGCATTCGAGGATCCCAGATATCAGGGGGACAGGTGCTGCGGAGCGCCGGCGTCTTGCATCTGCATCTGAGCTGGCGGAATTCCGGCGGGGCGCTCGCAAACAGTGATGCACTCGGTCTGTGAAACACAAGCGCTACCCACGCTGGCCCACTTTGCGAGATCACAGACTCGGCTCCACGCTGATGCGGTGCCGACGAGTGTTGCGACTACGGCCGCCAGTTCGCATGCCGCTCCCAGAACTCGACGCTGCGCCGGTAGGCTTCACGGTCCAGCGGCACGCCCGAGCCGCCTTCGTCGACGCCCAGCGCGTTGCGCATCATGGTGATCGGCACCATCGGGATCTCTTCCGGCTCCATCGTGTACAGGCAGCCGACGATGCCCCAGTCAGCCTCGATCGGCGTGCCTTCCTTCGCCATCTGTTCGCGGCTGTAGAGGATCGGCACGAGGTAGTTCGCAACAGGCGGCTCGATGCCCTCGAACCAGCGCACCAGCACAGGCAGCTCGTCCCGGGTGCGTGCCTCGTAGGCGCTGCGCAGGCGATGGCGGTTGTCCTCGGTGATCGCCACCACCGAGCCGCGGGTCGACGTCCAGTTGCGGTGCACGTGCAGCTGGCAGAAGGGCGCATAGCCTGCGATCACTTTCAGGGGCGGATGCGCGTTGAGATGTTCGACGAACTGCTCGGGCGTGCAGTCCTGGATGGCGGTGATGCGGCGGTCGCGCGGGAACAGGCGCGCGCGGGCGAAGTCGGTGAGGACGATGGACATGGGTCTGGCTGCTGGGGCTGATGGGAGGCGGAAATATCGCCCGCCGCTGCGGGTTTGCTCGGCCGCGCGGATCACAGGCGCGGGTCGACGCGGTCGTGGCGCATCGTAACCGGCGGCAGTCAAGAGCCCTGCGTCGCCCAGCGCATTCCCGGTGTCGGGATGCTGCCAGGGCACGCTGCCGATCGCGGGCTCCCGGGCGTCCGACCGGGTCGGCCGCGTCGGCGCGCACAGGCTCGGCTCGCGTGGGTTCGAAGCCCCTGTGCGCCAAGATGGACGCGCTCGCCTCTGGTGCAGCCGGCGTCGTTCAGCCCCTGTCTGCCGACGCTGCCCGAACAATGTCGGCCCTGCCTGCGTTCGCCCCGATAGGAGTATCCACATGTCCGTCTCTTGCCTGCGCCTACTCGCAGCACTCGTGCTTGCAGCGCTGAGCCTTCCCGCATGCGCGCTCGACATGAAGCGCTGCAATGGCCGCGTGCTGCGGGTGGGCGACTGGGCCCAGCAGGCCGAGGCGCTGTGCGGTGCGCCCTACTACGTCGACCGCTGGCAGGAGCTGGTCTATGTCGATATTGACGCGCGCCGCAGCCTGCGCCAGCGCATCGACTGGAGCGAGGCCTACTTCAATCCCGGTCAGGGGCAGCAGTTGTTCAGCGTGCGCTCGCGGCAGGGTCGCATCGTCGCCATCGATACCCTGGTGCAGCGCGGCGGCCCGGCACGCCCCGGCGACTGCACCCTGGCGACGCTGACGCCCCCGCAGCCGGTCGGCGAAGTGGTCTACCGCTGCGGCCTGCCGGCCCAGCGCATCGACCTCGGGCTGGCCGTGGTCGACGGCCGCGAGCGCGTCGACGAGGCCCGCGACCTGCGCCATGAGCAGTGGCTGTATCCGGCCTCGGCAGGGCAAACCCTGGTGGTCGAGGTGCGCGAAGGGCGTCTGCTGGAGGCCGGGCTGCGCTAGCGCGCTGGGTCGTCCCAAGTCGGAGAGCATGCGAGAGAACCATCCGCCTGATGCGGCCGCCTCTGGACGCCCATGGCGGCAGCGCGCTACGCCAGTTCCGCGGTCATTTGGCTCGCCAAACTCCCTCGAACTCACGTGCCGCGCTTTGTCACGACCGCCGAGCGACGCCCTCGCTACGGCCTCTGGATTCTTCACACCCTCTGAGTCCACGCAGCCGCTTGTGTCCCGCGAGCCGGCTCTGATGCGTTTGCGGCTCGTTTCTCGTCAGCCCCTACGGGTGCGCCGAATCCGGCGCTGGAATCACTGGCGGGGGCTGCTGCAATGAACGGGCGATGCATGGCGGCGATGGCCGCGCTGTTGGGACTGGTGGCGATCGAGGCGCAGGCTGCGGTGTTCTGTATCGGCAGCGAGGCCGAGCTGCGCAGCGCCCTGGCGACCGTGGGATCGTCCTTTGATTCGGCGCCGAACGAGCTGCGGCTCACCCGCCGGGTGTTCTTCACTGGCACCCAGGCGTTCACGGTGCAGGTTTCCGGGCCGACCGGCGACACGGTGATCAGCGGCGGCTGGAGTGCCGGCCCCAACTCGCCCTGCGAGGTGCAGACGGTGGACGCGCGGCTGACGGTGCTGGACGCGCAGGGCACCTCGGCGGTGCTGAGCGTTCGCCGCAACAGCGTCAGCGGCAATGCCTCGCCGATGATCCGCGTCGCCAACCTGACCCTGCGCAACGGCAGCGCCGACTCCGCCCCGGTCGGGCTGTACATCGCCAACAGCTTCGGCCGCATCGAGGTCGACAACCTCATCGTCCACGGGCATCGCGCGTCGGCCTCGCAGTTCCTCGGCGGCGTGGCGATGACCCTCGATGCCTCCAGTCACGACATCAGCCTGCGCAACAGCCTTGTCTACGACAACATCGGTGCGTTCGTTGGCGGCGGGTCCCCGCTGGCCAGCGTACTGTTCACCTCGCTGAGCCTGAACAGTGGCCGCAACTGGTATGTCACCAACAACACCCTGATCGCCGGGGGCGGCGAGTCGTCGCCGGTGCTGCGCATCCAGAGCGACGGCAATTTCTGGGTGATCAACAGCGTGCTGCGTGGCGGCGTGGCCTACACCAGTTCGATCACCGGCGCCGGTGCCGCCATCGATCCCTCGGTGCGCCAGCTGTTCAACAACTTCGCCTCCGCACCGACCACCGACCGCGCCACCATCGTCAGCAACCAGGGCAACACCTTCGTAGATCCGCAGCTGGATCCGGCCACGCTCGCCCTGCTGCCCGCCTCGCCGCTGGTCAATGCGGGCCTGGGCGCACCGCCGGGCGGCGTCCCAGCGCTCGACGCCTACGGCCAGCCGCGGGTGTTCGGCACCTTCATCGATGTCGGCGCGGTCGAACTGCAGCAGGCGCCGGTGCTGCCGGTGCGGATCTTCGGCGACGGCTTCGAGTAGCGCGGGCGGCGACTTCGCAACGTGGGCGTCCATCCTGCGGCGATGGCGCTCAGGCGGCCTTGCCTCCCAAGGCAGCCAGCAGATCGCGCGCCGTGCGCAGCCTTGCGGGTGCATCCGGCAGTTCGAGCTTGAGTTTCAGCTTGTCCGGCCCTTCCATCGCGAACACCCGCGGCTGGCCCTGGATCAGCTTGATCATGTTCATGGGGTCGAGTTTGGGCTGCTTGTCGAACTGCACGCGGCCGCCGCGTTCGCCCATCTCCACCTTCTTGATGCCCAGCGCGGTGGCGTCGAGCTTCAGTTCCGTCACCGCGAACAGATGCTTGGCCGGATCGGGTAGGAGACCAAAGCGGTCGACCATCTCGACCTGCAGCTCGTGCAGGGCGTCGCGGTGCGGGGCGCTGGCGATGCGCTTGTACAGGGTGAGCCGGGTGTGCACGTCGGGCAGGTAGTCGTCGGGGATCAGCGCCGGGATGTGCAGGCTGACCTCGGCCCCGTGATCGGTGTGGCCGTCCAGGTCGGGGATCTTGCCCTGCTTGATGCTGCGCACCGCGCGCTCCAGCAGCTCGGTGTAGAGGCTGAAGCCGACCTCGGCGATCTGCCCGCTCTGGCCCTCGCCCAGCAGCTCGCCGGCGCCGCGGATTTCCAGATCGTGGGTCGCAAGCGTGAAGCCTGCCCCGAGTTCTTCCAGCGAGGCCAGGGCTTCGAGCCGCTTCTCGGCATCCTTGGTGATTGCCTTGCGATCCGGGATGACCAGGTACGCGTAGGCGCGGTGGTGGCTGCGGCCAACGCGACCGCGCAGCTGGTGAAGCTGGGCCAGGCCGAAGCGGTCGGCGCGGTTGATGATGATGGTGTTGGCGCTGGGGATATCGATGCCGCTTTCGACGATGGTGGTGCACAGCAGGACGTTGAAACGCTGGCGGTGGAAGTCGAGCATCACCTGCTCCAGCTCGCGCTCGGGCATCTGCCCATGGGCGATGCGGATGCGCGCCTCGGGCACCAGTTCCTGCAGATCTCTCTGCATGCGCTCGATGTTGTCGACCTCGTTGTGCAGGAAGTAGACCTGGCCACCGCGCGCGAACTCGCGCTGGAAGGCCTCGCGCAGCTGGGCGGCGTCCCACTGGGCGATGAAGGTCTGCACCGCCAGGCGATGCGCCGGTGGCGTGGCGATGATGCTGAGATCGCGCAGGCCGCTCATGGCCATGTTGAGCGTGCGCGGAATCGGCGTGGCGGTCAGCGTCAGCAGGTGCACCTCGGCGCGCATGGCCTTCAGCGCTTCCTTCTGGCGCACGCCGAAGCGCTGCTCCTCGTCGACGATGACGCAGCCGAGATCCTTGAACTTGACGTCGGCCTGCAGCAGGCGGTGGGTGCCGACGATGACGTCGATCTTGCCTTCGGCCAGCTTCTCCAGTTCGGCCTTGATCTCCTTCGCAGTCTTGAAGCGCGACAGCACCTCGACACGGATCGGCCAGTCCGCGAAGCGGTCGCGGAAGTTGCGGTAGTGCTGCTCGGCGAGCAGGGTGGTCGGCACCAGCACCGCGACCTGTCGACCGCTCATGGCGGTGGCGAACGCCGCGCGCACGGCGACCTCGGTCTTGCCGAAGCCGACGTCGCCGCAGACCACGCGATCCATGGGCAGGCTGGACTGCAGATCGGTCAGCACCGCCTCGATGGCCTGCAGCTGGTCGGGGGTTTCCTCGAAGGGAAAGCCGGCGGCGAACTGCTCGTACTGCGGGCGATCGATATCGATCGCGAGGCCCTGGCGCGCCTGCCGCTTGGCCTGGATTTCCAGCAGCTCGGCGGCGACGTCGCGGACCTTCTCGGCGGCCTTGCGCCGGGCCTTCTCCCAGGCCTCCCCGCCCAGCGAGTGCAGCGGCGCCATTTCGGGTGAGGCGCCGGCATAGCGGCTGACCAGATGCAGCTGCGCCACCGGCACGTAGAGCTTGTCGCCCTTGGCGTACTCGATAGCGAGGAACTCGGTCTTGCTGCCGCCGACGTCCAGCACCTCCAGCCCGCGGTAGCGGCCGACGCCGTGATCCTCGTGAACGATCGGCGCGCCGATTTCCAGCTCGCCGAGATCGCGGATGATCGCCTCGGGCTCGCGGCCGGCGCGCTTGCGACGGCGCGGCTGGGCGGCGCGCTCAGGGTAGAGCTGGCGTTCGGTGAGCACGCACAGCGCTGGCTGCACGATGCTGAAGCCGTCTTCCAGTGCCGCCACGGTGATTGCGTAGCGCGGGCCGTCGGCGGTGGCGAAGGCCGACCAGTCGGTGACCGTGGCGGGCTTCAGGTCCATCGCGCCGAGCTGTTCGATCAGCGCTTCGCGGCGGCCGGCGGAGTCGGCGGCGATCAGCACCCGGCCCGGATAGCTCGACAGCAGGCTGCGTAGGGCGCTGCCGCTCGGCTCGTTCTGACGGGTGATCGGCGTCGCCGGGGCGGGTGCATCGCCGAGCGCCAAGGCTTCGTCAAAACGCGGATGGGCGCTGCCGCAGACCTCGATGCGGCGCACGGCATTGAGCTTCTGGCGAAGGGCTTCCGGCGGCAGGAAGAGCTCGTCCGGCGGCAGCAGCGGGCGCTCGATGTCGTGGCGGCGCTGATCAAATCGCTCGCTGGCCTGCTTCCAGAATGCGTCTGCGGCTTCGAGCGCGCCCTCGCCCAGCAGGCAAAGCGTGTCGGCGCCGAGGTAGTCGAACAGGCTCGCGGTGTCGTCGAAGAACAGCGGCAGGTAGTACTCGATGCCGGCGGCGGCGCCACCTTCCTTCATGTCCTGGTAGAGCGGGCAGCGTCGCGGGTCGATGGGGAAGCGCTCGCGCAGCGTGGCGCGGAAGCGCTTGGAGGCCGCCTCGTCGAGCGGGAACTCGCGCGCCGGCAACAGGCGAACTTCCGTGACCTTGTGCAGGCTGCGCTGGCTTTCCGGGTCGAAGGTGCGGATCGAGTCGATCTCGTCGTCGAGCAGCTCGATGCGATAGGGCTCGGGGCTGCCCATCGGGAAGATGTCGAGCAGGGCGCCGCGCACCGCGAAGTCACCCGGGTCCAGCACCTGCGGCACGTTGCGGTAGCCGGCGGATTGAAGCCTGAGCTTCTCGGCATCGAGGTCCAGGCGCTGGCCGTTCTTCACCACCAGCGAGCTGCCGCTGATGAAGCTGACCGGCGCCAGCCGCTGCATCAGGGTGCCGATCGGCACCACCAGCAGGCCGCGCTGCACGCCGGGCAGGCGGCAGAGCGTGGCGATGCGCTGGCTGACGATTTCGGCGTGCGGGCTGAAAGGGTCGTAGGGCAGGGTTTCCCAGTCGGGGAAGTGCAGCACCGGCAGGCCGCGCGCGAATACGGCCAGCTCGGCTTCCAGCGACTGCGCGTGAAAGCTGTCGCGGGTGATCGCGATCAGCAGGCCGCTGTGCCGCGATGCCGCCTCAGCGACGGCCAGGGCGAGGGCGCTGGGGCTGGCCGGCGCTCGCCAGTAGGCGCGCTGCTGGCCGGCGGCGGGCAGGGGCGGGGAGAGCAGGGCGGGGCTGGATGCGGCCGTATTCAAGAGGCGTCCGTGGCTGTGGGCGGCAGGCACTGCCGCTGGTGAAAACCCGCAAGTGTAGCCCCGCTGCCTGCGGGCCCGCCGTGAGGGCGGAGGCGGTGCGACAGGGCGAGCCGTCTGGGCGTCCTCATCGCTGCGCTACACTCGCGCCGCCGACTTGCGCCGGACGGATCTGATCATGGGCAACGCGACCGATCGCCAGCAGTTGACCCGACTCCTGCACGCGTGGAGTGCGGGGGATTCTCCGTCAGCCGAAGCCGTGTTGGAGCTGGTCTACGATCGCGTCCGGCAGCTCGCGGCCAACAAGCTGCGCGCCAATCCCGGCAATGGCCTGGAGCCGACCGAGCTCGCCAACGAGTTGGTCATCAACCTGCTGGAGGCCCACGTCGAGTGGGTCGATCGCGTGCATTTCTTCCGCACGGTCGCCGTGGCGATGCGCAACCTGCTTTGCGACATGGGCCGCAAGCAGCTGGCGGCCAAGCACGGCGGCGGCCAGTTCCGGGTCACCTTCCGGGCCGCGGAGAACGAGCCGGCGCCGGAGTTCGCCCAGGCCGAAACCCTGCATGAAGCCTTGCTGGAACTGCGCGCCAACGATGCGCGCAAGGCCGATGTGATCGAGCTGACCTATCTGGTGGGCCTGGAGCACGAGGAAGTCGCCAAGGTGCTCGACGTCTCGCTGGCGACCGTCAATCGCGATCTGCGCTTCGCACGCGCCTTCCTGCGCGACCGCATGGAAGGCTGAGGCAGCGTCGATCGGTGTCGGGGCGGCCGGTTCAATCGGCGCCGGGCGAATCCGCCGGCAGGCTTTCCCACTCGCCGTGACGCAGCTGTTCGACGCCGCGGAAGCGTCGCTTGTAGTCCATCTTCGGATGCCCCTGCAGCCAGAAGCCCAGATAGACATGGGGCAGGCCGAGCGTGCGCGCCCATTCGATCTGGCGAAGGATGGCAAACGTGCCCAGGCTGCGGCCGGCCTCGTCCGGGTCAAAGAAGGTGTAGACCGCGGACACTCCGTTCGGCAGCAGATCGCTGACCGCAACACCCTTCAGGGCGCCCAAGCCGTCGTGGAAGCAGAGGAAGCGGGTGGGGCTCCACGGGGCGCTCAGGAAGTTGTCGAAATCTTCCGGCCGCGGCTCATCCATGCCGCCTTTGGGGTGGCGATGGCCCAGGTAGCGGCGATAAAGCTCGAACACCTCGGTATCGCGCTGCGCCGGCAGATCGCGCACCTGCAGGTCGGCATTGCGGCGCAGGCAGCGCTGCTGGCTGCGGTTCGGCGTGAAGGCCTGCACATCGATCCGCACCGGCACGCAGGCCATGCAGGCATCGCACTGGGGGCGGTAGACATGACCACCCGAGCGGCGGAAGCCCTGCGCCAGCGCCGCCGGGTAGACCACCGGCAGCGCGCGGCTGTCCGGGTCCAGCACGATGTCGCGGGCGCGCCGATCCGGCCAATAGCCGCAGGGATGCTCGGCAGTCTGATAGATGCGGATCGAGCTGGCAGCGGTCATGGCGGGGGTGGAGTCTCCGGTCAGCCAGGCGGCGCTGCGGTCAGGATGCCGATCGCCAGCGCCAGCAGGCCCAGCAGCATGCCGGCCAGCATGCTCCAGATCGCGTAGCGACGTTCCGCCATGCGTTCCAGTTCCGCGCGGCCGGGATCGCGGCGGCGCTCGATCTCGTGGCGGCGCTCCAGCAGCCGCGGCAGCCACAGCAGGTTCATGGCGCCGACCGCGGCCATCATCACCACGAAGACGATGCCGGGCGCGATCGGATCCCCTTCCAGGCCGGCCGCGAACATGCCCGCGGCAAACAGCACGACCACGGCGATCGCCACGGCCGAGTAGCGGGTCAGCGAGCGCTTCTCGTCCTCGTCGATGGCGCTGATCCAGTAGCGACGCACACCGAAGACGACGCCGGCAATGCCGGCGACCAGGGCGAACAGGGCGCTGCCCGCCGCGCCCAGCAGCAACTTGCCGGCGCCCTTGCCGGCGCTGGCGCCACCGAACACCAGCTTGGACAGGCCCTTGCCGCCGCCGCCGGCGGCCAAGCCCATCTTCTTGCCGGCGAGCAGTCCGCCGGCCGTGGCGGCGACTGCCGCGCCCGGCGCCAGCGAAAGCGCGCCGACGACCAGGGCGGTGAAGGCGATGCCTGGCGCGGTGCTCTGCGCGAACTCGCCGATCCGCTTCAGCATGTCGGCGCGCAGCGAGTCGCGGGCCCGCTGCAGGCGCTTGCGCACGGCGGCGTCCTGCATGCCCAGCAGCTGCGCCACCTGCTTGGAGCTCTGGCCCTCGCGGTAATAGATCAGCAGGATCTCGCGCGTTTCTTCGGGCAGCTCGTCGATCAGTTCGGCGACGATCTGCTCCTCGTGTTGCCGCGACAGCAGTTCCGGCGCGTCCGGCGTGGGGTCGGCGACCACGGCCAGAATGTCGTCCATGTCCCCGTTGTAGCGCTTCTCGCTGGCGCGACGGCGCAGATGGTCGCGCGCGAGATTGCGGGTGATCTGCCGCAGCCAGGGCAGGAAACTGCCGGTGTTGCGCAACTGCGGCAGGTTGTTCCAGGCATTGATAAAGGCGTCCTGCGCGATGTCCTGGCTGGTGGGGACATCGCGCACGATCGCGAGCGCGATCGCGGTGACGGAGTTCTGGCTGGCGGCGACGATGCGTCCGAAGGCGGCGCGGTCGCCGTTCTGGGCGCGCGGCAGCTGTTCGGTGATGACCAGGTCGAGGGCTTCTGCGTTCATGTGCGTCTTGGTGTCCGGAGGCTGGTGCCGCTGACGGGCCGTCGCGACGGCTGTGACCCCACAAATCGTCGACCCGGTCGACCCCACTGGCAAGCAGGCTGGCGTCATCGTCCTCGGAAGCATTCGACTTTCGTCGAATGCATTCGGCCCGAGACCCTGCCTTTAGTCATGGGTGTGTGTCCGTTGAAACCGCATCCCTGCTGAATGACGCGCACGAACGGCTTTTCGCGTTTTGAACAATGCGATGCAGCTGCGGTCACTGCCTGACTGCGTCGCGAACGCCGCGAAACAGACGGACCGCTGAGCAGGCTGGTATGGAACGGAATGTGCATAAGCGGTGCCCAAGGCGAAATCGGGTCGGTTCCTTGACGGTGCTGTGACACCCCTGGAAACGCTCCCCGGCATCGCCCACGTGCCTCAACCCATCGGTGAAAAACATGAGCAAGCGAAAAGCTGAAGCCGCGGCCAACGAAGCCGCCGACCTGCAGGCTGGCGAAATGCCGGCCGGTACCTCCCGTCTTGATGACCTGATCGGCCTGTCCCTGCGGCGCGCCGAGTCGGTTGCTTCCGAAGAGCTGGCCGCGCAGCTGAATGCGCACGACAGCACCCCCACCCGCATGATGGCGCTGATGATCGTGGCCGAACGCCCGGGCCTGAAGCTGGTCGATCTGGCGCGCGCGCTGGGCATCGCCCGTTCCGGCGCGGTCGTTCTGGTCGACGAGTTGGAGAACCGTGGCCAGGTCAAGCGTCGCCCGATGCCTGGCGATCGTCGCGCGCACAGCCTGGTGGCGACGCCGCGCGGCCTGAAGGCGCTGGAGAAGCTGGTCGACGTGGCCAAGGCCTCCGACGACAAGGTCTTCGAAGTGCTGGGGCCGCGTGATCGCCAGACCCTGCTGAAGCTGCTGTCGAAGATCGCGCCGCTGCCGGCGGCCTGATCCCGACAGCGATGCGCCCGGCCGGGAAGCCCGGTCGCGTCGAGATGGAATCGCGAGGCGGCGCCAATGGCGTCGCCTCGCTGCTTTTGGGGAGCGCCGGAGGTCGATGTCCTCGCGAGCAGCGTATGGTGCGGGATTCAGTGAATTGGCCCGAGCCGCAGTGCGGACGTCTCAGCCGTCACCGAGCATCCAGCGAACGAAGTTGAGCGACGCCAGCACCACGACCACGATCAGCAGCGCGAGGCGGACTTTGCTGGCCGTCGAGACACGTTTCTTTTCAAGAGTCAACGGGGTGTTATGACCTCCAAGGGCCAAGGCTGACTCTCTGCGTTCTGTTTCCAGAAGACCCGCGTCAGCCATCACCTGCCGAGCGCGGGTGATGTCATCCCCGTGCACGATCCACAGCGCGGACTCCGTGGCGTTGTCGTCGGTGAAGCTGAAGCTGCGGCGACGGTTGCCCTTGTAGGAGCGCGGCTGGCTGATGTGGGTCTCGATGCCATGCTCGGCGAGCAGGCGCGCCACCCCCTCGACGTTTTCCAGCCGGCGCGAGCGGAAGATCTGGCGCATGCCTCAGCCCTCCTTCTCGACCAGGCGGATCAGCCCTTCCTGCGCGGTCGAGGCCACCAGCACGCCTTCGCGGGTGTAGAAGCTGCCTCGCGCCAGGCCGCGTGCGCCGTGGGCGCTGGGGCTGTCGCAGGCGTAGAGCAACCACTGGTCGACGCGGAACGGGCGGTGGAACCACATCGCGTGGTCGAGACTGGCCATATGCATGTCGCGCGACAGGTAGGACATGCCGTGCGGGAAGGTGCTGGTACCGATCAGATGGAAGTCCGACACGTAGGCCAGCAGGCTGCGGTGCAGGATCGGATCGTCCGGAATCTGGTCGATCAGCCGCACCCAGACTTGGTTGTAGGGCGGACGCTTGGCCGGGTGCAGCTCGTCGCGCGGATACACCGAGCGGAACTCGAAGGGCCCGCTGCGGGTGAGCCAGCGCTGGGTGATCGCCGGCAGCTGCGCCAGCGCTTCGGCCGAGATCGGCGATGGCGGATCGATGTCTTCGGGCTTCGGCACGTCCGGTGCCGAGATCTGATGGTTCACCCCGTCCTCGGGGCGATGGAAACTGGCCGAGGCGACGAAGATCGGCTGGCCGTGCTGGATCGCGGTGACCCGGCGCACCGAGAAGCTGCCGCCGTCGCGCGAGTTCTCGACCTGGTAGACGATCGGATGCTCGATGTCGCCGGCGCGCAGGAAATAGGCGTGCAGCGAGTGCAGGGCGCGCTCGGCGGTGACGGTCTGCTGGGCCGCCGACATCGCCTGGCCCAGCACCTGGCCACCGAACACGCGGCGCGTACCGATGTCGCGGCTCTCGCCGCGGAACAGGTTGACTTCAAGGCGCTCCAGGCGGAGCAGATCGATCAGTTCCGATACCAGGGGATGCATGGGGCGGGCTGCAGACGGGTTGGCCGCGAAGTATACGGCCCCGCCTGTCGAGCCCCGGTTCAATCGCCGTTTGCGGGTGCGGCGATTCGCGCCAGCGGAAGTTCTGCGAGCACATCGCGCCAAGGGAACAGCGGGCCCGGATCGCGCTTGCGGAACACGAGGTGGCTCGGATTGTCGCTGGCCGGCACCTGCTCGGTATCGAGGTCTTCGTGGCCGGCGATCTCGCGCAGGTTCGGCAGTCGTGCCTGCAGCTCGCGCAACAGCGCGCGCAGGGCGGCGATCTGTTCGCGGGTATAGGGCTGGTCCATGCGCTGGCTGCCGCTGGCCAGCCAGTCCGGATAGCGCCCGCGGTTGACCAGCTCGATGCCGACCGAGCGCGCGTTGTGGCCGCGCACGTGGTGGGCGACGCGGTCCAGCGGCACCCACACGTGTACTTGGCCGTCGCGGTCGATGTAGAAATGGCCGCTGTTGCCGGTGCCGCTGGGATAGAGCACGCGCTCGCCGGCGACGCGCGCCTCGGCAAGGTCCGGCAGCTCGGTGCAGTGGATGACGACCAGCTCGATCGACTCGACTGGACGCGCTTCGAGTTTCTCGATGTAGGCAAGCGGCGCCACGTTCCAGGCAGGATCAGTCGGGGGCAGATCGGGCGTCATCGACAGCGTTCCAGGGCGCGCTCCGCAAGGCCGGAAGCGGGCTGCATGCTACCATCCGGCCCCATCTCGAAAGCCCGCCGCAGGGCGCTGGAACCCGCATGAGCCCTCGCGGCCACGTCATCCTCTCGCACGGGCTGGAGAGCGGCCCGCAGGCCACCAAGGTCACCGCGCTGGCCGCCGCCGCAGAAGCCCTGGGCTGGACCAGCGAGCGCCCCGACTACCTCGATCTCGACGCCACCCGCGATGTCGCGCGCCTGCCGGATCGGTTGGCGCGCCTGCTCGGGTGTTGTCGCGCGGCGCTCGCCGCGGGCCGCGGCCCGCTGGTGCTGGCGGGCTCAAGCATGGGCGCCTTCATCTCGGCGCTCGCCTCGCTGGAGGTCGACGTGCGCGGTCTGTTCCTGCTGGCGCCGCCGGTGCGTATTGCCGGGTATCGCGATCTTGATGCGGCGCGCGTGCCGACGTCGATCCTCCACGGCTGGCGCGACGAACTGATTCCCGCGGCTGACGTCGTGGCCTGGGCCGCGCCGCGCTGCGATGAGCTGACGCTTGTCGACGACAGCCACCGTCTTGCCGAGCACGTCGAGTACGGCGCGCAGGCCTTCGCACGCTTTCTGGAGCGACTGTCGTGAGCGAGTCCGAAAGCCGCCGTTACTTCGCGACCTGTCCCAAAGGGCTTGAATACCTGCTGGTCGATGAGCTGAAGGCAATGGGCGCCGAGGGCGTGCGCGAGGCCTTGGCCGGCGTCTACTTCGAGGGCCCGATCGGCATCGCCTACCGCGCCTGCCTGTGGTCGCGGCTGGCCAGCCGCATCCTGCTGCCGATCGCCGAGTTCGCCTGCGCCAACGAGGAGGCCCTGTACGCGGGCGTGCAGGCGATCGACTGGAGCGCGCACCTGCGCGCCGACGGCACGCTCGCCGTCGACGCCAGCCTGGTGCAGTCGCAGCTGAAGCACGCGCGCTACGCCGAGCAGAAGACCAAGGACGCCATCGTCGATCAGTTTCGCCAGGCCAGCGGCCAGCGGCCTTCGGTCGACACCGATCAGCCGGATCTGCGCATCAACCTGTTCGTGAAGCGCGACCGCGCCACCGTGTCGATCGATCTGTCAGGCGATGCACTGCACCGCCGCGGCTGGCGGCTGGAGCAGGGTGCGGCCCCGATCAAGGAGAACCTCGCCTGCGCGGTGCTGATCCGCGCCGGCTGGCCGCAGCGCATGCGGGACCAGGCCCTGTTCGATCCGCTCTGCGGCAGCGGCACCCTGCTGATCGAAGGCGCGCGCATGGCCGCCGACATCGCGCCCGGGCTGGAGCGCGATTACTACGGGTTTCTGGGCTGGCTGGGCTTCGACGCGGTGCTCTGGCAGGGCCTTTTGGACGAAGCCCGCGAGCGCGCGCGGATCGGCCGCGAGTCCCTGTCGCCGCGTTTCTTCGGCTCGGATGCCGACCGTCGGGTGATCGAAGCCGCGCGTGCGAATGCCTCGGTGGCCGGCGTCTCGGCCTTCATCCGCTTCGAGGTGCGCGCGCTGGAGGAGATCACCGAGGCACCGGCACCGAATGGTCTGGTGGTGAGCAATCCGCCCTATGACGCGCGTCTCGCCGCCGACCCCGGCCTCTACCGCGCACTCGGTGCTCTGCTGCGCGGTCCCTGCCGCGACTGGGCGGCGGGATTCATCGTCGCCGACGAGGCGCCGGGCCAGGCCATCGGCCTGCGCGCCGAGAAGCGCTATGCGCTGTACAACGGCGCCATCGCCTGCTCCCTGCTGCGCTTCGCGCCGGTGGCCGAGCAGCCCGAGCGCGCGCCGGCGCAGCCGAAGGAGCTGACGGCCGGCGCCGAGATGGTCGCCAACCGCCTGCGCAAGAACCTGAAGAAGCTGGCGCCCTGGCTGAAGCGCGAAGGGGTCAGCTGCTACCGCGCCTACGACGCCGACCTGCCCGAATACTCGGCGGCCATCGACGTCTACACCGCGGCCGACGGCGCACCGGCCGAGGACCGCGGCGTCTGGCTGCACGTGCAGGAATACCAGGCCCCGCGCGAGATCCCCGAGGAAACCACGCGACGTCGGCTGTCCGAGCTGCTGCAGGCGGCGATGGCGGTGTTCGAGCTGCCGCGCGCGCGCATCGCGCTCAAGACCCGCGCCCCGCAGACCCGCAGCACGCGCTACCAGAAGCAGGACCTGCGCGGCCACTGGCTGCCGGTCGAGGAGGATGGCCTGAAGCTGCAGGTCAACCTGTTCGACTACCTCGACACCGGCCTGTTCCTCGACCATCGCCCGGCGCGGCGGCTGATCCGCCAGCAGGCGCGCGGCAAGCGCGTGCTCAACCTGTTCTGCTACACCGGCGTGGCCAGCGTGCATGCGGCGGCCGGCGGCGCGGCCTCGACCACCAGCGTCGATCTGTCGGCGACCTACCTGGAATGGGCCGCGCGCAACCTCGGCATGAACGGTTACACCGGCGAGCGCCATCGCCTGATCCAGGCCGATGTGCTGGCCTGGCTTGCGCAGAATCGCGAGCGCTTCGAGCTGGTCTTCTGCGACCCGCCGACCTTCTCGAACTCGGCCCGCGCCGCCGACTTCGACATGCAGCGCGACCACGCGCGCCTGATCCGCCTGTGCATGGACCGGCTCGCCCCCGGCGGCCAGCTGCTGTTCTCCAACAACTTCCGGCGCTTCCGCATGGACGCCGGGATCGAGGCCGACTTCCAGGTCGAGGAGATCGGCCCCGCATCCGTGCCGCCGGACTTCGCCCGCGACCTGAAGATCCACCGGGCCTTCTGGATCCGCTGATCCCGATGCAAATTGCCGCCGCCAGGTTCACCGTGGCGGCGGTGTTCACGCTTCGGTCATACTCGACGCCCGGTCTGCCCATGGACGGGGCAGCCGTAGAGAATCGGGGAGGAGATCGATGTCCAACCAGCGCCACACACCTTCGCGCAGACCGGCGCGCACCGACCACTGGACCTTCTTCAGGCAGTGGCTGCGCAATCCGCTGGCGACTGCGGCGATTTCGCCCTCCGGTGCGCAGCTGGCGCGGCTGATGCTGGCCGAGCTGCCCGTCGATGCGCGTCGAGTGATCGAGCTGGGCGGCGGCACCGGCGTGTTTACCGCGGCCCTGCTGGATCACGGCATCCGCGAGTCTGACCTGATGGTGGTCGAGCTCAACGAGGAACTGCACCAGCACCTCAGCCAGCGCTTTCCCGGTGCCCACGTCGCCTGCGGAGACGCCCGCGAGCTGGCGAGCCTGGCCGAACGCTGCGGCTTCGCCGAGGGCGGCCTGGCGGACGCCGTGGTCTCGGGCCTGGGATTGCTGTCGATGAGCCGCAGCACCCAGCAGGCGATCGTCGCCTCGGCCTTCGAGTGCATGCGTCCCGGCGGCTGTTTCATCCAGTTCACCTACGGGCCGACCTGCCCGGTGGGCCGTGATGTGCAGCGCGCGCTCGGGCTGCAGGTGAAGCGCGCGGGCGTCGCCCTGTGGAACGTGCCGCCGGCGACGGTCTACGTGTTCTCCCGCGCGGCCTGAGGCGCGCGGGCTCGCGCGCCGGGCGCTGTGGACTTGACGCACGTTCTGGTCCGTCAATTGCAGGCAGGCTTCCCGACCATGCGCGCGCCCGCTTCCGCCCCCTTCCTGCTGTCCATCCTGCTGCTCGTGCTGCAGTTCGCCTGCGCCGTGGCCCGTGCGCAGGAGGCGGTGGAGGACGCCGTGGGGTCCACGCCCCCGGCTGCGGCCCTGCACGAGTTGGCCCGGCGCACCTGGACCACCCGCGAAGGCCTGCCGCACAACTCGATCAATGCGCTGGCGCAGACCGCCGACGGCTACCTCTGGCTGGCGACCTGGGAAGGCGTGGCCCGCTACAACGGCCGCGAGTTCAAGCTGTTCGGCCGTGAGCAGCTGCCGCCGCTGGAAGACGTCGCCATGCGCAGCCTGCATGTGGACCACGAAGGCGGGCTCTGGGTCGGCGGCGTGCGCGGCGACCTGCTGCGCTACCACCGCGGCGAGTGGACCCGGCTGGAGCCGGCCTCGGCCTTCGTCAACGCCCTTCTGCTGGACCGCGCCGGCCGCCTCTGGGTCGGCCAGGAAGGCGGTGGCCTGCTGCGCGTGGACCCGGACGGCAGCCGCCATGCCTATGGCCGCGCCCAGGGCATGCTGGGCGACAGCGTGTTCGAACTGGTCATGGATTCGTCCGGCCGCGTGTTCGCCGGAACCTCCGGCGGACTGGTGCGGATCGAGGGCGAACACGCCATCGAGGTGCGCTACAGCGAGGATGGCGGCAATCCCGCGGTGCTTGGCCTGAACCTCGATCGGCAGGGACGCATCCTGCTGTCCACCGCGCGCGGCGCGTTCCGCACCCTGAGTGCGGACTACGCCAGCGGCTTCGAGCCGCTGCATCCCCAGCTCAGCGGCCGCGGCGTGTTCCGTATGGTCGAAGGCCCCGACGGTGCGCTCTGGATCGGCCTGGCGGTGGATGGCCTCGGCCGCCTGCTGGATGGCGAGCTGCAGACCCTGGGCACGGCGGAAGGCCTGCCCAACAGCCGGGTCCTGTCCCTGCTGCTGGACCAGGAAGGTGCCCTCTGGACCGCCACCAACGGCGGCCTGATGCGGCTCGGCTCAGCGCCGTTCTCGACCCTGATCGACGCCCAGGGTCTGAGCGACAACTTCGTGCGTGCAATTCTGCGAACCTCGGCTGGCGAGCTGTGGATCGGCACGGGCCGCGGCCTGAACCTCTGGAAGGACGGCCGCCTGCAGCCGCCGCCGGAGGATCCGCGCCTCGCCGGCGCCTCGGTGCTGAGCCTCGCCGAGGATCGCGACGGCAGCCTGCTGGTCGGCACGTTCGACCGCGGCGTGCTGCGCGCGCGCGACGGTCGTGTGGTCGAGACCATCGATACACGCCGCGGGCTGGCCTACAACCAGGTGCGGGCCCTGGTGGTCGATCGCCAAGGGGCGATGTGGGTCGGCACGATTGCCGGGCTCGCCGTGCTCGACCCGGGCGCCGAGCAGACGCGCACGATCGCGGTCGGCCCCTCTGGCGATTTCATCAACACGCTGCACGAGGACGCTGACGGACGGATCTGGGTCGGCACCACCCGCGGCCTGGATCGGGTCGTCGACGGAAGTCGCGCGGAGGCTGGCGTGGCGCTGCCGGCGGATGCGCGCTCGGTGTTCTCGATCACCGCCGACAGCGCGGACGACGCGCTGTGGGTGGCGACCGATCGCGGCCTGATACGCCTGCATCCGGAGAGCGGCCGTCTTGGCTTGATCAGCCGCGCCCAGGGCCTGCCGATGGAAAAGGTGTTCCATGCGCTCGCCGACGGCAGCGGTCACCTCTGGCTGTCGACCAACCGTGGCGCCGTGCGCATCCGTCGCGACGAGGCGCTGGCGGTGCTGGGCGGCAGGCTGCCGCGCCTCACCGCCGACCTGTTCGACGAATCGCACGGCATGGCCAGCAGCCAGTGCAATACCGGCAGCCCGCCGGCCGACCTCGATGCCGAGGGCAATGTCTGGATCGGCACTGCGATCGGTGCCATCCGCATCCGCCGCGAGCGCCTCGCCGAACGTACCGCGCGGCCGCTGCCGACCGTGCTTGAGCGCGCCGCCGCGGAAGGCCGCGAGCTGCCGCTGGATCGTCCCGCCCAGCTGCCGCCCGGAACCAGCCGCATCGACTTCAGCGTCGCCGGGCTCGGCTTCGTCATGCCCGAGCGGATCAGCTACCGCTATCGGCTGGAAGGCTTCGACACCGACTGGGTGGAGCGTGGGCGCCTGCACGCGGTCGAGTACACCAACCTCGCGCCGGGCAGCTACCGCCTGCGTGCCCAGGCCGCTTATGCCGGCACCGCCTGGGACTCTCCCGAGGCCAACTTCGAGTTCGAGATCCTGCCCGCACCCTGGCAGCGCCCCTGGGTGCAGGCTCTGATCGCCCTGCTGATGCTGGCGTTGGCCTTCGGCATCTACCGCCTTCGCGTGCGCGCGTTGCGGACCCGTGCGGAAGGCCTGCAGGCCGCCGTGGAGCGCAAGACCGCCGAGCTGCGCGCGTCGACCGAGCGCCTGTTGGCCGCCGACGCCGACAAGACCCGGCTGATGGAGCAGCTGCGCGAGCAGGCCGAGGCCTTCGAACGGCAGGCGCGCGAAGACGCCTTGACCGGGCTTGCCAACCGCCGCGCGTTCGATGAGACGGCGGCCCGCGAGTTCAGCCGCGCGCGCCGCATGGGCACGCCGCTGTGTCTGGCGATGATCGACATCGACCACTTCAAACGGGTCAACGATACCTACAGCCATGCGGCCGGCGATGCCGTCATCGTGCGCCTGGCCCAGCTGATGAAGCGCCAGTGTCGCGGCATGGACGTGATCGCACGCTGGGGCGGCGAGGAGTTCGCCCTGCTGCTGCCGCAGGCGCGCCTGCAGGATGCCGAAGGCGTCTGCGAACGCCTGCGCGCGGCCTTCGAGGAGCAGCGCTACGAGGACATCGATCCGAACCTGCGCCTGACCATCAGCATCGGTCTGGCTTCGGAGGAAGGTGTCAACAGCCATGAGCAGCTGCTGGTGCGCGCCGATGCCGCGCTGTACGCGGCCAAGCGTGGCGGTCGCAATCGCGTGGTGCTGTCCTCCACCGAATAGTCGGCTGCAGGCCTGAGCCGACATCCTGCGCCGGATTCAGCCGCCGCGGTCGGAGCGCAGGGCCTTGAGCGCGGCCTCCCGTCCCGCCGCCTCGCGTCCGGCCAGCAGGCCGAGTGCGACGATGCCGGCCATCACGATCGCCGCCCCGGTCCAGGCGGTCGCGCCGGGCAGGGCTTCGGCGAACAGCAGGGCGCCCAGCACCGAGGCGAAGACGATTTCCGCGGCCTGCATCGCTTCCACCGCTCCCAAGGCACCCGGTTGGTCCTGCACGCGACCGGTGGCCTCGAAGAACAGCACGGTGGCGATGATCCCGGCGAACAGGGCGACGCCGCCGGCCAGCCAGACCTGCTCCGCGGGTGGCGCACCGCTGCGGGCAAACGCGATTGCAGCGATCGTGAACCACAGCGGCTGGCTGGCGAGCGTCATGCCGAACACGCGCTGGGTGGCGTTCAAGCGCTCGCCGGTTCTTTCCAGATGCAGCAGCAGGCCGCGATTGCCCAGCGGGTAGGCGAAGGCCGACACCCCGACCACGCCGAGTGCGATCCAGTCGGCGAGACGCAGCGCGCCGCCGGCGGCATCGAACTGCATCAGCAGCACGCCGCCGATCATCGCCAGCGCGACCGCGAACACCGCGCGCGGCACGCGTGCTCTCGAGTCGCGATACAGCAGCGGCGCGCACAGCATTCCGGCCACCACGGTCAGCTGGAAGCTGCCGGCGATCAGCCAGGACGGCCCGGTCGAGGCCGCCCAGGCCAAGCAGACATAGAAGAGGCCGAAGCCGATGCCGCTCCACAGCAGCCAGGCGCCCGGGCTGCGACGAAGACTGGCCCAGACCGGCGCCACGCCCCCCTGCCAGGCCATCAGCGGCAGCATCAGCGGCAGGGTGATCAGGTAGCGCAGGCAGGCCGTCCACAGCCAGTCGCCCTCGCCATCGGCGGCGGCGCGGTTCAGCACATAGGTGGCACTGAAGAACAGGGCCGAAGCCAGGCCCAGCGCGATCGCGAGATACGCGCCGCGCTTCGCGCTCGCCGGCATGTCAGTCGCGGGCGAGGCGCTGGTAGGCGCCGCGCAGGTAGAGCAGGGGTTCGATCTCGGAGGACTCGAAGCCTTCGACCTCGGCCATCAGGATCACGTGGTCACCGCCGGCATAGCGCTCGACGATCCGGCAGACGAAGCGGGTCACGCAGCCGGGCAGCAGGGGCAGCCCGGCCGGCCCGCGTTCCAGCGCGAGCCCGGCGAAGCGGTCGATGCCGTGGGTGGCGAAGCGCTGCGACAGCGCGCGCTGATCGGCGCCGAGCACATGCACCGCGTAATGGCTGGCGCGCTGGAAAGCCTCGAACGAGGCCGCGCGCCGGGCGATGCACCACTGCACCAGCGGAGGCTCCAGCGACACCGACGAGAAGCTGTTGACCGTCAGGCCCACATCGTGGGCCGCCACGCCCTCAGCCCCGGGATCGCGCGCGGTGACGATGGTGACGCCGGTGGCGAAGCTGCCAAGCGCGCGGCGGAGTTCGGCGTGGGGTTTGGTCATTTCCGGGGCTGTGCGGTAGGGATGGCGATAGTAGCGTCGGGTGGCCGGGATTGGGCGCGCGGACCGCACGTCAAGCCCCTCTCCCCTTGTGGGAGAGGGGTTGGGGAGAGGGGGACAGGCCTCGCGGGGCGTTTGCCCCCTCTCCCCCGACCCCTCTCCCACAAGGGGAGAGGGGAGATTGGCTCCGGCGTACCTGCCGGAGCTCAAGTCCCTTCATTGCTCGCCTTCACCAGCGCCTCCACCTGCGGCCAAACATGCTCCAGCAGTCGCGGCTGCGCCTCCGCCGTGGGGTGCAGGTTGTCGGGCAGGAAGGCCTCGCGGTCGGTGGCGATGGGTTCCAGCAGGAAGGGCAGGAGCGCCGTGCCATGGGCTTCGGCCAGCTCGGCGAACATCCCGTGGAAGGCCTGCGTGTAGTCCGGGCCATAGTTCGGCGGGATGTGCATGCCGATCAGCAGCACCTTGGCGCCCGCGGCCTGGCTGGAGGTGATCATTCGGGTCAGATTGGCGCGGGCCTGACCCAGATCGAGGCCGCGCAGGCCGTCGTTGGCGCCGAGTTCGATGATCACGACCGAGGGCTCATGCGCCTTCAGATCCGCCTCGATGCGCGCCGCACCGCCTGCCGTGGTCTCGCCGCTGATGCTGGCGTTGACCACCGTCCATCCCGGGTGCTCGACGGCGAGCTTCTCGCCCAGCAGATGCACCCAGCCCTGTTCCTTCGACAGGTTGTAGGCGGCCGCGAGCGAATCGCCGACCACCAGCACCGTGCGTTTGGGCACTGGGCTTTCGGCCATCGAGGCCGCAGAAAGCAGCAGGGCCAGCAGCATCACCACGAATGTGATGACGCCACGTTCAGATCGGCTGGGCGAGGCTGCGCGGGTTTGCAGGATCAAAGACATGGAGTTCCCGTGATGGATGGATCGAGCGAGCCGCGCCGCGAGGGCGCTGGCAGTGGGGCGGCTTCGACGCGCGAGGCGCTGCGTGCGCAGGGCCTGGGCAAGCGGGTACAGCTGCCGACCGGGCCGCTGACCATACTTGAGGACGTCAGTTTCTCGATCAAGGCGGGTGAAACCGTCGCGATTGTCGGTGCCTCCGGTTCAGGCAAGTCGACCCTGCTGTCCCTGCTGGCCGGCTTGGACACGCCGTCCTCGGGCGAGGTCGAGCTGGCCGGCGAGCCGCTGTCCAAACTCGACGAGGACGGCCGCGCCGCGGTGCGTGGGCGCCACGTCGGCTTCGTGTTCCAGAGCTTCCAGCTGCTGCCTTCATTGACGGCGCTCGAGAATGTGATGTTGCCGCTGGAGCTGTCCGGCGCGAAGGACGCCGAAACGCAGGCCCGCGAGATCCTGCGCCAGGTCGGCCTGTCCGAGCGCCTTACCCACTACCCGCGCCAGCTCTCCGGCGGCGAGCAGCAGCGCGTGGCCCTGGCCCGCGCCTTCGTTACCCGGCCGGCGGTGCTGTTCGCCGACGAGCCCACCGGCAACCTCGACACCAAGACCGGCGAGTCGGTGGTCGAGCTGCTGTTCGAGATGAACGCGAGCAGCGGCACCACGCTCGTGCTGGTCACCCACGACCCCAAGCTGGCCGCGCGCTGCGGCCGCATGCTGCGCATCGACGCCGGGCGGCTGCTGGCATGAGGCTGCTCAAGCTCGCCTGGCGCTTCACCCGCCGCGACCTCGCCTCGGGCGAGGTGCGCGTGCTGCTGGCGGCACTGATGCTGGCCGTGGCCGGCGTCACCGCAGTCGCCGCGCTCACCGATCGCGCCGAGCGCGCGCTGGCGATGGAGGCCAACCGCCTGCTCGGCGGCGACGCCGTGCTGCGCGCCGACCAGCCGATCGGCGAGGGCCCGCGCGCGCTGGCTGCCCAGCTCGGCCTGCAGGTCGCCGAGACCCAGGGCTTTCCGAGCATGGTCCGCGCCGGCGAGGCCCTGCGCCTGTCCGACATCCGCGCCCTGTCCGAGGGCTATCCGCTGCGTGGCGAGTTCCTGCTGATCGACGCCGAAGGCCGTGAGTACGCGGCCGATGGCATCCCCGCCCGCGGCGAGGTCTGGATCACCCGCGCCGGTGCGGAGGCCCTGCAGGTCGGCATTGGCGACACGCTCAAGATCGGCAGTAGCGAGCTGCGCCTGTCGGCCCTGATCGCGCAGGAGCCCGACGCGGCGCTCGACTACTTCAACGTCGCCCCCAAGGTCTCGATCAACCTCGCCGACCTCGAAGCCACCGGCCTCGTGCAGGTCGGCAGCCGCATCAGCTATCGCTTCGCGGTGGCCGGCGATGCGTCCGCGGTGGCGCGCTGGATCCGCGCCCAGCGCGAGGACCTCGGCCGCGGCCAGCGGCTGGAGACGGTGCAGGACGCGCGCCCCGAACTGCGCAACGCGCTGGAGCGCGCGGATCGCTTCCTCGGCTTGGCGGCTCTGGTCGCGGTGGTGCTGTCGGCGATCGCCGTGGCCATGGCCGCGCGCCGCCACAGCGCGCGCCATCTCGATGCCTGCGCGGTGCTGCGCTGCCTGGGCGCCGACCAGCGCGCGATCGTGGTGATCCAGCTCGGCGAGCTGCTCTTCCTCGGGCTGATGGGAAGCATCGTCGGCGCCCTGATCGGCTACGGCCTGCAGGCCGGCGTCACCGCCTGGCTCGCGCAGGTGCTTGGCCTGTCGGTGCCCGCACCGGGCCTGCTGCCGCTGGCGCAGGGCCTGGCCGTGGGCCTGATCGTGCTGTTCGCCTTCGCCGCGCCGCCGGTGCTGGCCTTGCGCCGGGTGCCGGCGCTGCGCGTGCTGCGGCGTGATCTCGGCGGCGTCGAGCCCAGCGCGGTGGCGGTGTCGCTGCTCGGCCTGGGTGCGCTCGCCGCGCTGCTGTGGTGGAAGGCCGGCTCGGTCAAGCTGGGCGCGGCCATGCTCGGCGGCATGCTCGGCACCTTCATCGTGCTGGCCCTGCTGGCGCTGGCGCTGGTGGCCGTGCTGAAGCGCGTGCGCGGACGCCTGCGCGGGGTCTGGCGCTACGGGCTCGCCAACGTGTCGCGGCGTGCGGCGGTGAGCGTCGCGCAGATCAGCGCGCTGGGCCTCGGCCTGATGGTGCTGCTGATGCTGGGCCAGGTGCGCGGCCAACTGCTCGACCGCTGGCAGCAGGCGATCCCCGAGGACGCGCCGAATCGCTTCGTGGTCGGCGTGCAGGCCGACCAGGTCGAGGGCGCGCTCGAAGTCATGCAGGCGCGCGGCATCGAAGCGCCGGGCCTGCTGCCGATGGTGCGTGGACGCCTGGTGCAGCACAACGGCGAGGCGGTGACCGGCGAGAGCTATGCCGAGCGCGGCCAGCGTGCGCGTCGGCTGGCCGAGCGCGAGTTCAACCTGAGCTGGGCGCAGGACCTGGCCGTGGATGGCAACCCCATCGTCGCCGGCCGCGCCTGGGATCCGAACGGCACCACGCCCGAGGTCTCGGTGGAGCAGGGTATCGCCGAGACGCTCGGCTGGTCGCTCGGCGACCGCATCGCGTTTGATGTGGCCGGCCGCGTGTTCGAGGCCGAGATCACCAGCCTGCGCGAGGTGACCTGGGAGGGCTTCCGGCCGAACTTCTTCGTCATCGCCAACGCGCCGGCGCTGAAGGACTCGGCGGCCAGCTACATCACCGCGGTCAACGTGCCCAGAGGCGATGTCGATTTCACGCGGGCTCTTGTCGGGCGCTTCCCCAACGTGTCGGTGATCGACGTCGACGCCATCATCGAGCAGGTCCAGCGCACCGCGCGCCAGGCCACGCTGGCGGTGGAGTACGTGTTCTTCTTCACCCTCGGCGCGGGCCTGCTGGTGCTGGTGGCGGCGGTGACCAGCAGCCAGGACGAGCGCCTGCTCGAGGGTGGGGTGATGCGCGTGCTCGGCGCGCGCGGCCTGCAGCTGCGGCTGGCCCAGGCCAGCGAGTTCCTCGCCATCGGCCTGATCGCAGGCGGCATCGCTGCGCTGGCGGCGACCGGGCTGACCGCGCTGGTGGCGGACATCGTGTTCGAGCTGCCCTTCGCGCCCGATTGGGGGCACGTGGCCGCAGGCTTCGGCGCCGGCGTGCTGGCGGTGCTGGTGACCGGGCTGGCCGCCACGCGGCGTGTGGTCAGCACCCCGCCGGCCATCACCCTGCGGGCGCTGCAGGGGTGAGACCCGTCGCCGGAACATAGGGTGGGGCCCTGGCCCACCGCGGCATCAAGTCTCGCCGGAGGCTCGGAGAGACGAGTCATAGGGTGGGCCCTGGCCCACCGTGAGCTTTGTGCTCGTCTCGGTCCGCCGTGTTTGTCGCCCCGTTGTTCGCGCACCGGGGCAAGGTTCAAGGTCATGGTGGGCCAAGGCCCACCCTATGCCCTCGGCGTTGGCTCGCGCCGCGCCATGCTCCGGCGAATCCCGAATCCCGAATCCCGAATCCCGTATCGCCGATCCCCCGCCGCAGCGTTGAGTTTCGCTGGGGCAGGACCCACCCTATGCAGGCTCGAAACACCGCCGTGACGCAGCACCTGCCCGCGGCACGCCCCAAGGAACTGGAATGCCCGACATCAAGATCTACAGCACGGCCGTCTGCCCCTACTGCGTGGCGGCCAAGAACTTCCTGAAGCAGCGCGGCCAGAGCTGGGAGGAGGTCCGTGTCGATCTCGACCCTGCCGTCCGCAAGGAAATCGTGGAGAAGACCGGCCGCACCTCGGTGCCGCAGATCTTCATCAACGGCCAGCACATCGGTGGCTTCGACGACATGGTCGCGCTGGACCGCGCGGGCGGCCTCGCGCCCCTGCTGGAGGCAGGCGCATGAGCAGCCGCGTGCAGGAGTTCACCGATTTCCGCAAGCGCATGAACGAGCGCATCCTGTCCGAGGACAACCAGGTGGTGCGCCGCTTCTTCGCGCTCGACACCCAGACCTACAAGGACGGCGCGCTCGACCACAAGACCAAGGAGCTGCTGGGTCTGGTCGCCTCCATGGTGCTGCGCTGCGACGACTGCATCAGCTACCACATCGCCCAGTGCAAGGAAGCCGGCGTCAATCGCGAGGAGTTCTTCGAGACCTTCTCGGTGGCGCTGGTGGTGGGCGGTTCGATCGTGATCCCGCACCTGCGCCGCGGCGTGGATTTCCTGGATCAGCTGGAGGCTCCGGAGAGCACCTGACGGTGCTTCTCGGAGCCGGGATTCGGGAGTGGGGATTCGGGATTCGCTCGCGGCCTTCGGTTGAGTGGCGACGCATGCATCGATCGATGCATGTGGTGGTCGCCCAAGCGAAGCCCTTCTGGACCAAGGCGTGGCCGCCCCGAAGCGGCTTGCCTCAGACGCAGGAGCGCTGGATCCCGTCCCCGCCTCCGCGAAAACAGGCTCTTTGCGGGGATGACCCGCCAAGGTTCCTCAAGGACAGCTGATCCCGCATGCGGGGTACGCAAGCTCGCCGGTCAAGCAAGGGCTTGGCAGTCACGCCGCGGCACACTCTCATCCGAATCCCGAATCCCGAATCCCGAATCCCGCGCAACACATCGCCCGACATCAACGCACCCACAGCGAGGCCGCGCCCCATGAGTTCCCTCTACGACTTCAGCGTGCAGGACATCGATGCGAAGCCGCAGTCCCTGCGCGACTTCGCCGGCCGCGTGCTGCTCATCGTCAACACCGCCAGCAAGTGCGGCTTCACGCCGCAGTACAAGGGGCTTGAGGCCCTGCACCGCAAGTACGAGGGCAAGGGGCTCACGGTCATGGGCTTCCCCTGCGACCAGTTCGGCCATCAGGAGCCCGGCGACGAGGCCGAGATCAAGAATTTCTGCAGCCTGAACTACGACGTGCATTTCCCGCTGTTCGCCAAGGTCGAGGTCAACGGCAAGGGCGCGCATCCGCTGTTCCAGTACCTCAAGAAGGAAGCCAAGGGCATCCTCGGCAGCGAGGCGATCAAGTGGAACTTCACCAAGTTCCTGATCGACCGCGAGGGCAGGGTGGTGCGGCGTTACGCACCAACGGATACGCCGGAGTCGATCGAGCGCGATATCGTCGAACTGCTGGGCTGAGGTTCCGCGGCGCGCATCGGGTGGGCCTCGACCCGCCATGGGCTCGAAGCGCGCCCTTATCCTGTTCCGCCGCTTCGCCGCTTCGCCGCTTCGCCGCTTCGCCGCTCGAAGCGAAGTGCAAGAGCTCTCGGTCACCCCTCGGGCTGCCGCTCCCCGCAACCGTCATAGGGTGGGCCCTGGCCCACCATGAGCTGCACACCCGCCCCGGTTTCGCTTGGTCGCTTGGTCGCTTGGTCGCTTGAAGCGAAGAGCAAGAGCTTTCGGTCCGTCCTACGGCCGGCCCGAGTCACTTTCTCTTGCGTGGCCAAGAGAAAGTAACCAAAGAGAAGGCCACCCCTCGTCCGCGCCCTTCGCGCATCCGTGCGCGAAGGGTTCGCGTGAGTCGGTCGGGGTTTTCGGACAGGCCATCCCTGGCCTGTCGAA